>Ga0335085_10000054_pt1 | contig 391845 bp, 339 predicted proteins | sample Lox_Sample_45_FD_206712 | JGI IMG/M metagenome (GOLD analysis project Ga0335085, IMG submission 206712) | Soil microbial communities from Loxahatchee National Wildlife Refuge, Florida, United States - Lox_Sample_4.5 | ecosystem: Environmental > Terrestrial > Soil > Wetlands | place: USA... | reverse complement strand
CGGCTGAAGGGCCGCTGGCTGGTGCGCCGCCTGGCGCCGGATTGCTCGCGCATCGAACTGTCGGCGCTGCCCAAGGTGCGCGATGAGGTCCGCTTGCTAAACGCCATGGGCTTCGAAACCGGCAACGTGCATCTGGGCAGCCGCAAAGTACGCCCCATCCAGGCCGACTTGAAGAAGCGCGGTAGCGGGTGGCTAGTGAAGGCCGCGGCAGAGATGGTGAAGGCCGTGGACGCGGATTGGGACGAATGGCGCAAGCTGCATCCGGCGCAGTAAATCAATTCGCGGGCGGCCGCATGCCCTTCTGGTATGCGCCGAAGCCGAATGCCGTTGGATGATACTCGCCCACTAAATCGACATTGAGCTTCGGAGTGATGCGATCCTCCATGCCGAGCGCCCAATAGCAGGCATTCACCACCAACCGGCGGAATCCCGCGCTCAAGAAATCCTGCGAGGCGCCCATGGTGGTAGTGAAGATACGCGCCTTCTTCCCCTGCGCGCCAGTGTAGGTCTTCACCCAGACGACCGGCAACATCGGATCGTTCTTTTTGCCCTGGGCGGGCGGATCGTCGGGATGCATGCCGTCGACGACTTGCCCGAGCACCAGAGGAACGCTATCGCCGGGCAACGGCAGGCGCACTTCGTAAACATCCGACGGACCCCAGATATCGCCATCGTGCAGGCCCCGCAAGATCGGATGATGCGCCGCGGCTTTCACCAGGATGCCGCGCGTGCTCTGGTGCCCATGTTCGCCGTGATGCGCGATCCAGGTCTCGCCGAGCACCTGCCGTCCGAAGCCGCCTTCCCAGATCTTGCTGTTCCAACTGTATCGCGCGTAGGTCGGGCTGCTCTTCAGATCGAAAGCGTGCGTCGCCGTGCGCAAGCCCACGATCGGGCGCCCGGACTCGATGTAATCGACAAAGTGCCGCATCTGGCTATCGGGCAAATCGCGGAAGCGGATCAGCAGCACGAGCAGGTCGGCATGATCGAGCGCTGCCAGGCCCGGTATATTGGTGAGCACGTCGGGATCGATGGCGCCGTCCGCCGGGTTGATGGCGTATAGCACCTGGCAATCGAAACCGTGCCTGGCGCTGAGGATCTTCGCCAGTTGCGGCAGGCTTTCTTCGGAGCGATATTCCTCATCGCCGCTCACCAGCACGATATGTTTGGCTGAAGCGGCTGCGGCGCATGCGGAAATCGCCGCGGCGAGCAGGAAAACAACGATCAGGCGCAGCATCGCTACCCCACGGGAAGGCCGCGCAGCGGCCCCTCGGCCAGATCGATCCAGATATTGTCGCGCGTGTTGCGCACGAAGACCGTAGTGTCCACCCGGAACTTCCGTGGCTCCGGGAAATCGTGCCAATGCTGCGCCGCCGCGGCACGCAACGCCTCGACCGATTCAGGCGCGATCTCCTGCGCGAGGGTGACATGCGGGTGATAACAAAAGGGCTCGTTGAAGGCCAGTACGCCGTGATTCAACGCCGCGTACATTTGGCGGAGTTGCGCCGCGCCCTGCTCGACGGAGATATAGATTACGTCGGTGGCGTCAAACTTTTTGATCCCGCCCAGTTCGATTTCGAAAGGCGCAAAGCCCGCCACAATGCGGCGCGCTTCGTCGATCGCGGCTTTGGGCTCCACGGGTAAGGGGCGCGGCGGCAGCACGCTCACATGCGCGTGCGGATTGCACCCGGGCACCAGTTCGCGGCGCAAATCGTCGAGAAAGCTGCCGAGGGGATCCGGAAGGTAGATCACTAAAGCGTAAAGGCTCGGCCGCGCCGCTTCCCCTGGCGGACGCGCTCCGTCTTGATTCGAATCCATCTGTTATGCGGGCTGCAATGCCGATTATGGCACAGCGCACCCGGCGATGGGTGAAGTCCTGCTAACCTTTTAGTTTCCAATGCCTGAGACACCGAACGGCAATCCGTTACTGAACCTGCCCTTTCATATTCCCTTCGACCAGATCCGCGCCGGGGACGTGCGGCCGGCCGTCACCGAACTGTTGCGCGAGGCGCGCGCGCGCATTGATGCACTGGCCGGCGGCGCCAAACCGCGCACTTTCGAAAACACGCTGGCCGCGCTGGATAATGCCACCGAACCACTCGATGAAGCCATGGCGGTGGTGCGGCACCTGGAGTCGGTCGCCACTTATCCGGAATTGCGCGACGTCTACAACGCCGTGCAGCCGGAGGTGAGCGCTTTCTATTCCGGCATTCCGCTGGACGCGGTTCTCTGGGGCACGATTCGCGCGTACGCGGCGACCGGGGAAGCCGCGGCGCTGACCGGCACAAAGCGCCGATTTCTGACCAAAACGATCGACACGTTCCGCCGGCACGGCGCGGATCTGGACGCGGCTGGCAAGGCACGCCTGGAAGCCATCGACGTGGAACTGGCTACGGTCACAACTAAGTTTTCACAGAATGTTCTGGACGCGACCAACGCCTTCGAACTGACAATTGCGGATGAAGCGGGGCTGAAGGGACTGCCTCCCTCGGCGGTGGCGGCCGCGCGCGAGAGTGCCGCGCAGAAGGGCATAGCCGGGTGGCGATTCACCTTGCAGGCGCCCAGCTACATGCCCGTAATGACGTACCTGGAGGACGCCGATGTCCGGCGGAAGATGTATCACGCTTACGCGGTGCGCGCCAGCAGTGGCGCATGCGACAACCGGCCGCTGCTCGACCGCATCCTAGAACTGCGCCGCGAGAAGGCGGAGTTGCTGAGTTTCCGCAATTTCGCCGACCTGGTGCTGCACGATCGCATGGCGCACACCGGGGAGCGTGCGCTGCAATTTCTAAAGGACCTGAAAAGCAAGACGGAAGCACATTTTGCGCGCGAGAATCGCGAACTGTTGGAGTTCCGCCGCAAGCTGGAAGGCCCCGATGCGCCGGAACTGGAGCCCTGGGACGTGGCGTATTACGCGGAGAAGCAGCGCGCCGCGCTTTACGATTTCGACGAAGAGGAACTGCGGCCATACTTCCCCTTGGAACGCGTGCTGCGCGGGCTGTTCGAGATTGCGCAGCGCTTGTACGGCATCCAGGTGACGGAGGAATCCGGTGTACCGGTATGGGACCCGCAAGCGCGCTACTACGCTGTCTATGATGCGGGCGATCGATTCATCGGCGGCTTCTATGCCGACTGGTATCCGCGCGAGAACAAGCGCGGCGGCGCGTGGATGGATGCGTTGATCACCGGGCATCCGGCGAATGGCGGGCGCAAACCGCACCTGGGGCTGATCTGCGGCAACCTCACGCGGCCGCTGGCGGACAGGCCGGCGCTGCTGACGCACTATGAGGTGACGACCATCTTCCACGAGTTCGGGCACCTGCTGCATCATCTGCTGAGCCGCGTGGAGGTGCGCGGCCTGGCGGGTACGAACGTGGCCTGGGACTTTGTAGAACTGCCGTCGCAGATCATGGAGAACTGGACATGGGAGCGCGCGCCGCTGGATTTATTCGCGCGGCATTATCAGACCGGCGCGCCCATCCCCGGTGAGCTGTTAGAGAAGATGGTGCGGGCGCGGAATTTCCGCAGCGCCAACGCGCAGATGCGGCAGCTCGGCTTCGGCTTTCTGGACCTGGCGCTGCACACCGATTACGCGCCGGCGCGCGATGGCGCGGTGATCCCGTACACGCGCGCCATCCTGCAGCAGTACTCGCCCGCGCCGCTGCCGGAGGATCACGCCATGGTGGCGGCGTTTACGCACCTGTTTTCAAGTCCCGTCGGCTATGGCGCCGGCTACTATTCGTACAAGTGGGCCGAAGTGCTGGATGCGGACGCCTTCACGCGCTTCCGCGAGCACGGCATCTTCAGCGCGGAGGTCGGCGCGGAGTTCCGGGACAGGATCCTGGCGCGGGGCGACAGCGAGGATCCCGCGGAGTTGTACCGGCAGTTCATGGGGCGTGATCCGGACCCCAACGCGTTGCTGGCGCGCTCGGGATTGCTGGCCGCCTAACGGCTACTTGTGATGCGTGCTGCCGCCGGTCTCCGCCGGCGCATAAACAGGCGCGCCATCACCGGGATGGGCCGTGCGGCTGAGCGGAATGATCTGCACGGTACGCATAGCACCGGCGGAATCGGGCGCGACCACCTGAATGGAGGCGGTGACTTGCGCTTCGCGGAAAGAGAGCAGCGCCTTCCGTACGAGCGCGACCCCCACTACCAGCGCCTCTCCATCGGTTGCGGGAGCCGCCGCGCCGGCGGGGGCGAATGATGACGCCATTGGCTGGTCCGCTGCTGGCGCGGCGGACAAAGTTGCCGCCTCGGCCATCACGCAAGGCTGCGACGCGGCTCCGTTGCCGAGCGGTTCAAGCGTGACCGTCTTTTCCGAGACGACGCTGCCGGTCTTGACGTTGATGAACTCCAGCGATACATCGACGGCGCCCGTACCGATATTCGCCGCGCACAGCAGCAGCTTCTGGCCCGGTTCGACGCTGGCCGGCAAGCTCGCCAGCCGGTAAACGACGGGCTTGATGCCGGCCTGCGCGGCCGCAGCGGTAATCAGGGCGAAACCCGCGAACCACAGGCAGGACTTCATGGCTGTTCCTCCACCGGTTGAGACGCCATCGCGTAAACTGCGGTTTCGCCGCACGCGATGGACTCCGGCCGCGCACGATGTAAGAATGTGGTCATGGCAGATCCTGTCATCATAATTGCAAGCGGCGATCTGCGCCTGGCGGCCAACCAGATGTGCTGGCCGGCGCAGGCGCGCGCCGAGGAAGCCGTTATGGGAGCGATCCGGCGGCTGGGCCACGCGGTTGAACGCGGCCACGCCTGCGACGCCGCCAAAGGGCACGGTTTCATCGATAGCCAGAAGCATGGAATGGAAGTCTTTCGCCGCATCCCGCCCGCAGCTCCGCTGGTGGTGGTGGAAGCGGTCTGGCAGTACAGCCATCATGTGCTGCACGGGCTGTACAGCCATCGCGGCCCGATTTTGACGGTCGCCAACTGGAGCGGCCAATGGCCCGGACTGGTCGGCATGCTGAACTTGAACGCATCATTGACCAAAGCGGGCGTCGCGTACAGCACCCTGTGGAGCCTCGATTTCACCGACGAGTTTTTCCTGTCGGGACTGCGCGACTGGCTGGCAGGCAAGCAGGTGAAGCACGATACCAGCCACGTGCATCCACTGTCGGCCTATAAATTGCCGGCGCGCGCGGAAGAGACGGGCGCCCGTCTGGCGGCCGATTTACGCCGCGGCAAGGCCATCCTGGGCGTTTTCGACGAAGGCTGCATGGGGATGTACAACGCCATTATCCCGGACGAGCTGCTGCATCCCACCGGCGTGTTCAAGGAGCGGCTCAGCCAATCGGCGCTGTATGCCGAGATGCAGGCCACCAGCGATGCGGAAGCACACGCGGTACGCAGATGGCTCGATCACAGGGGCATGCAGTTCCGCACCGGGAGCAATCCGGAGACGGAGCTGACGGATGCGCAGATTCTGGAGCAGTGCAAGATGTACATCGCGGCGCTGCGCATCGCGGATGATTTCGGCTGCGACGTGATCGGGATTCAATATCAGCAAGGGCTGAAGGATCTGGCGGCGGCTTCTGACCTGGCGGAAGGGCTGCTGAACAACGTCGACCGGCCGGAAGTGCGGGCGCGCGGCAACGGGCGGGTGCTCTATGAACACGACGCGTTGCCGCACTTCAACGAAGTGGATGAATGCGCCGGGTTGGATGCGCTAGTGACCAACCGCGTCTGGAAGGCGCTGGGGTATCCGCCGGAGACCACGCTGCACGATGTGCGATACGGCGAAGCGTATCCGGTGAACGGCAAGGAAGAATTCGTCTGGGTCTTCGAGATTTCGGGCTCCGTGCCGGCCGCGCATCTGATCGGCGGATACGCGGGCGCGGTCAGCGAGCGGCAGCCGCCGATGTATTTCCGGTTGGGCGGCGGCAGCTTGAAAGGCATTAGCAAGCCGGGCGAGATCGTCTGGAGCCGGGTCTTTGTCGACAACGGCAAGTTGAAGGCGGACATCGGCCGGGCCAAAGTGGTGGAACTGCCGCAGGAAGAGACCGAGCGGCGGTGGCAGATCACGACCCCGCAGTGGCCCATCATGCACGCGGTGATGTACGGTGTGACGCGCGACCAGTTGATGGCGCGGCACAAGTCGAATCACGTGCAGGTGGCTTACGCGCCGGATGCCGGGTCGGCCAACCTGGCCCTGGCCACGAAAGCGGCAATGTTCCGCGAGATGGGGCTGGATGTTTCCGTGTGCGGGACCGATCACGGGTTGTAGAAGACTACCGGCCGGCAAGATAGTAATGCACTGCCGGTGTAACCACCAGCGATAAAACCATAGACGCCAGGATGCCGCCGATTACGGCGATGGCCAGCGGCTGCAGCATCTGCGATCCCGCGCCCCAGGCGAGCGCGAGCGGGATCATGCCGGCCACGGTGGCGAGCGCAGTCATGGTGATCGGGCGCAGGCGGCGTTCGCCCGCCTGGATCATGCTTTCCTCGGCAGCGGCCCCCGACGCGCGGAACTTCTGATCTGCATCCAGCAGCAGGATGCCGTTCTTCGCCACGATACCGATCACCATGATCAGTCCCATGAACGACGAAATGTTGAACGTGGTGCCGGTCACGAGCAGCCCCAGGAACACGCCAGAGGTCGAGAGCAGCGCGGAGGCCAGGATGGCGACCGGCGCGGCGAAGCTGCCGAACTCGAACAGCAGCACGATAAACACCAGCAGCACGGCCAGCACCAGCACAAACGCGAAATCGTGGAAGGAGCGCTGCTGTTCTTCGTAGCCGCCGCCATAAGCGACGCGAATGCTCTGCGGCAGCTTCAGATCGTTGACAGACTTTTGTACCGCGGCCATGCCATCGCCCAGATTCAGACCTTCCAGACGCGCGGTCACGGTGACGTCGCGCTGCAGATTCTCGCGCCGGATTTCGGTCTGGCCGGGCTCTTCGATCGCATGCGCCACCGACCCGAGCGTAGCGGTCTTCCCCGTGGAACTCACCAGCAGCGTGTTGCGGATGGCCTCGAGAGAGGCGCGCGTATCCTGGGGAAAGCGCACGCGGATGGTGTAGGAGCGGTCGTTGACAACCACAGGCGTGGGCGCAGGCTCGCCCTGGAGCATGGCGCTGGCATCCACTTCGACTTCCTGCGGCGAAAATCCGGCGCGCGCGGCCACCGAGGGTTCTACCTGGAAAGTCAGCGCCGGTCCGCTGATGGTGTTGTCGATGCCGTTCAGGATATCGACTACGCCATGGATCTTCTTGATCGCGCCAGCAACCTTGGGCGCCCATTCGCGCAGCGTGTCGGGGTCCTGCGAGAACAGCTTGATGACCACCGGCTCGGGCGCGTTAGTAAGATCCCCGATCATGTCCTGCAGCAACTCCGGAAACTCAACGTCGAGCTGCGGAACCTGCTTGGTGACTTTCTCGCGCACTTCCGCGACAACCTCGTCGGCACTGCGGCTGCGCTTGCGCTTGAGCTTCACGGAGATGTCGCCGCGATTGGCTTCCGTAACGGCGGCCAAGCCGAGTTGCAGGCCGGTGCGGCGGGAGGTGCTCTCGACTTCCGGCGTACGGCGCAGAATGCCTTCGACCGCGGAGACGGCGCGGTTGGTATCGTCGAGAGACGATCCGGCGGGCATCAGGTAATCGACGATGAAGCCGCCTTCGTCCATGGAGGGCAGCAGGTCGGAACCGAGCGACTGAAAGCAGAAATACGACCCCGCAATGACGGCGAGTCCGAAGGCCGCAAAGGCCAGCGGATGTTCAAGCATCAGCCGCAGCAGCGATTCGTAAGCCCGCATGAAGCGCGGCGGGACGCCTTCTTTGTTGGCCGTCCGCTTCGGGCGCAGCAGGAAGTGGCTGAGGGTTGGAGTCCAGGTAAGCGCCAGCGCGAGAGAAGTCAGCAATGCCATGGCCACGGTAAGGGCCAGCGCGCGGAAGAAGACGCCATAGACGCCCGAGATCGAGACCAGCGGCAGGAAGACGACGATGGGCGTGAGGGTCGACCCGACCAGCGGCACGCGAATCTCGTGGATGGCGTGACGGATGGCATCACCGCGCGATTCACCGGCATCGCGATGGGCGACGATGTTTTCAACGACTACGATGGCATCGTCGATCACCAGGCCAACTGCCGCAGCTAGGCCGCCCAGCGTCATCAGGTTGAAGCTTTGGCCCAGCACGCGCAGGGCGATGAAGGTTACGGCCACGGTGGCGGGAATCACCAGGCCGGCCACCAAAGACGTACCCCAATCGCGCAGAAACAGCACCAGGATCATCGACGCAAGTATCAAGCCGATCAGGATAGCGTCGCGCACGCTATCGATCGAATCGTTGACAATCTCTGACTGATCGTAGAACGACTGAAGAACAGCGCCGGGCGGCATGCTCCGGCGCAAGCGTTCGACTTCTTTGTGGACCTCGTCGGCAACGGCCACGGTATTGCCGTCCATCTGGCGATAAATATTCAGCAGCACGGCCGGCTTCTGGTTCGCGGTGACGATGGTGTAGACGGGCTTGACCGAGGGCAGTACGGATCCCAGATCGCCGATGCGGATGGGCGCGCCCGCGGCGGTGGTCTTCACTACAATTTTCGAGATCTGATCGGGCGTGCGCGTCTGTCCGCTCACCAGGCTGAGCACGAGCTGATGCTGGTGCTCGATCATGCCGGGCGAATCGATCATGTTGGTGCGGCCGATCGCATCCAGCAGACCGGGAACACTGATGCCGCTTTCGAGCAGCTTGGCGGGATCGGGACGCACTTCGAATTCCGGCTCCTGGCCGCCTTGCAGCACGACCATCGAAACGCCGCTCAGCCGATTGAGGCGCGGTTTCAACTCGTAGGTCGCCATCTCCCACAGGCGCGTCTGCGGGATAGTGTCCGAGGTGAGGCTGTAACCCATGATTGGAAACGCGGCGAAAGTCAGGCGGTTCGCGGTGATCTTGGCGGTGGGCGGCAGGCTGCTTTGTACGCGGTTCAACGCGGCGTTCACCAGCTCGAGCGTGCGGTACATCTCGACCTTCCACGAGAAGAAGACGTCCACCTCCACTTCGCCGCGGCTGGTGATGGATTGCACCAGTTCCACCCCTTGCACGCTATTCACGGCTTCTTCGATGGGGCGCGTCACGGTGACCAGCATCTGGTCGATGGGTGCCACGCCGTTATCGACGCCGATCACCACACGTGGAAAATCGGTCCGCGGGAAGACCTCGACCGGAATGGTGGTCGCGAGGTAAATGCCGACGGCCACGAAGGTGACGATCAGGAAGATGACAGGCTTGGCGTGCCGTGCGGTCCAGTGCTCGCCGCCGTTCACTGGTGCTCCTTTTCCACCCGCACCCTGGAACCGTCGTCGAGGCCGAGGCCGCCCACGGTGACCACCTGATCGCCCGCTTTTACGCCGCTTAATATCTCGACGCGATCACCGTCGCGCACGCCGGTCTCGACCTTATGCACATGGGCCACCGAATCGGCTCCCACCACCACAACCTGCGTGCCCCCTTCGGCCGCGGGCAGCAGCGCGACGGCCGGCACGACGAGCGCGCCGGGAATGGTCGCCGCGATCGCGGAAACATGCACCGTGACACCGGGCTTGAGGCGCTCGCCGGGATTCGGAGTTTCCACCCACACCTGCACGGTCGTGCTGTTGGGATCGACGGCCGGGCTGACCACGATCACCTTGCCTGAGATGCCGCCCGCGTTCTCCGGCAGCGCGACGGTAGCGGTATCGCCAACTTTGACGAATCCGGCCTGGCCTTGCGGCACGTTGGCACGCGCCACCACGCGGGAAATATCCATCACGGTAAGCAGCGGCGCACCCGCGGTGGCCATCTCGCCCGGATACAGGCTGCGATCCGCGATCACGCCGCCGATAGGGCTGCGGACCTCCGAATAGGAGAGCTGCGCCTGGGCGCCCTGATAGTGCGCCTTGGCGGTATCGACCTGCGCGGCCGACGCCTTGATCTGCTCTTCGCGGCCGACGCTTTGGAGCGCTTCGAGATGCTGCTGCGCAGCCTCGTACTGGCTACGCGCCTGTACAAAAGCAACCTGCGCATCGTCGACCAACTTGCGCGCCAGGGCACCCTCCTTGTAGAGATTCTGGCGGCTTTCGAAGACTTTTTGGGTGGCTTCCATGGCCTCTTTGGCGGCTTGCGCATCGGCCTTCGACTTCACCATTTCGTCCGGCAGCGAAGCGGCGGTGGTGCCGCGATAATTGGCTTGGGCCTGATCGAACTGCGCTTTGCTTTCCGCGACGGCGGCCGCCAGATCGCTATTCTCAAGCAGCGCGAGCAACTGGCCCGCGCGCACGTGGTCGCCGCGATTGACATAGAACTTCGCCACCGGCGCGCTGATCTTGGGGACTACGGATGATTGCGTCAGCGGATACAGGATCGCGTCGGCCTCCACGATGCGGCGGATCGCTTGGGTACTCGCCGCGGCCGTCTGGACGGGTGCCACGGGTTCCGCTTCGGGCTCGTCTTTCTTGCCGCAGCCGACGGCCGCCAGGAGAGCTAACAGAACGGTCCACTTCATGATCAGAAGGCGCCGGTCAGGGTTTCTAAAGCGGCCAGCCCCAAACGATAGCGCACCAAGCCATCATCATAAGCGTTGCGGGCCAGCGCGAGGGTGCTTTGTGCGTCGACCACTTCGAGCACGGTCACCTCGCCGGCTTCATAGCGCAACAGCGTCAGGCGGAGGCTTTCGGCGGAGAGATCGACCGACCGGCGCAGCGAATCGAGCTGCGCGGCGGCGGCCTGGGCTTCCAGATAAAACGCGTCGAGATTCGCCAGCAATTGGCGCTGCGTAAGGGTCAAATCGAGCTTCGCCTGGCGCAGACGCAATTCGCTTTGACGCACGCGGCTGCGGGTGGCGCCCCAATTCCAGACCGGAATCATCAACGTTGCCTGCGCCATCGATCCGAGGTTGCGTTCGCCGTATTGATTCCAGATGGCGTATTGATTGGCGTCGATACCGTAAAAGTAATCGAGCGAGAAGACCGGCAAATAGCCGCCCTTTGCCGACTTCAGTTCGAACTCCTGCTGGCGGACGGTGGCCTGCGCCGCGCCGATGTCCGGATTGTTGCGGCCGGCCATCTCGTCGATGCGAGCCCGTTCGGGCAACGGCGGTGGGGAGGTCAGATCGTCAGCTACGGAAAAATCGCGCGTGTAGTCGTCGAACAGCAGGACGCCCAGCCCGATACGGGCGCGCTCGATGGCCAGTTGGGCGTCCTGCGTATCGCGCTCGCGCTGCGCCAACAGGACCTCGGCCTTCACTACATCGGAATGCGCCGCTTCGCCGCCGCTTTCGAGCTTGTTGGTAATCGAGCTGAAATCACGGGCTTCCTCGAAACTCTGTTGGGCATTGCCGTATTTCCGCTGCGCGGCCAGCAGCAGGTAATAGCCTTGCACCACGGTAGCGGTCAGGCCGCGCGCGGCGATTTCACTGCGGGCCCGCGCCACGGCCTCCGCGGCTATAGCGCGCTGGTAATCGGCGCGTTTCGATGGCGCAAAAACATCGCTGTGAACTTCCGCCAGGTTGTTGTAGACATGCACGCCGTTCTGGGCCACGTAGGTGCCGGTGGGCGTGTTGTTGCCCTGCGTGTAGATGTATTGGTTGAACCAGTTGAGCGTGGGAAGCAGGGCGTCGCGCGCCTGTACGCGATCTTCATGCGCCAATTGCGCGCCGATCAGCGCGGATTGATACGGCCCGGCCACCCGGCGCGCGCGCTCCAACGCTTCGTTTAGGGTCAGCGTCAGGGTGGTTTGCGCACACGCGGCCGAGGCCGCCAGAAGACTCAGCGTGACCGCCGTGAATCGACCTGCCATTCGCACTCCATCATTTTCGTTTGCGAACCTCTCCGCCCAGCGTGCCGTCCCAGCGCCCGTCGCCTTGTGCCAGGTAGTTGCCCAGCTTATCCCAATCCTCACGGGTGATGCCATTGAGATCCCACACCACGCGGCCATTGCGGATGGTCAGCTCGCACTCGAGTTTCTGGGTGCCTTGCATGCGTGCCCCGTAGGTATCGACGAAGCCGAAGTGCCCCTGCTCGACGCGCAGCACGGCCACATCGGCCACCGATCCGACCGTCAGATTGCCCAAGTCTTCGTGATGGATCTCTTTGGCCGGCGTCCAGGTAGACCGCAGGATGACTTCGTCGAGCGGCATGCCGATATTCAGAAACTTCGACATGACGTTGAGCATATCCTTCATGCCGGCGTTCATGCTGCTGATGTGCAGGTCGGTCGAGATGGAATCCGGACCAAAGCCCTGGCGCATGGCGGGCACCGCCTGGCGGAACAGAAAGCTGCCGCCGCCATGGCCCACATCGAAGATGATGCCGCGCTTGCGGGCTTCAAACAGGTAGGGCAGAATCTTGCCCTGCGCGTCAAGCATGGGAACCCAGCTCAGGTAGGTATGGGTGTAGATATCGCCGGGGCGCAGCTTGTGCAGCACCAGGTCCTGAAATGGACGCTCGGGACGGAACGTTCCGAAGTCCACCATCACGGGAATATGCGCCAGCGTGCCCGCCTCGACCGCGCGCTCGACGGCGATCCACTCCGGACCGGCATAGTGCGCGGTTTTGATCCCGACGATGATGTCCTTGTACTCTTCGGCCATCATGGCGGCGGACTTGGCATCCATCTCGTTGGTATCCTGCTCGACCGCGCCAGCCATCCCGGCGCCCACGATATTCAAGAACGCGAGCACGCGCGTTTTGCTGCGATCGATTACACGATCCTTGAAATCGGGAAAGTTGCGCCAGCCGGAACTGCCCGCGTCGGCCACCGTGGTCACGCCGCTGCGGAAGGTGAAGCCGTCCGGGTAGACACTGTTATCGCCGCAATAAGCGCCGCGTTTTCCGGTGCCAGCATAGACGTGCACGTGCATGTCGATCAGGCCGGGGGTGACGTAGAGCCCCGAGACGTCCACGGTCTTCAAAGCCTGAGTTGCGGGGATATCCGCGGCCACCGCGGCGATTTTGCCATCCTTGATAGCCAGGTCCATCACGGCGCTGATGTGATTCTTGCCGTCGATGACATGGCCGCCTTTGAGTAATAGGTCATACGAAGTCTGAGCAAACATAGTAGAAACGCAAAAAGCTGTAAGAACCCATTTCATTGATTGTTGTCCTTTAACTGGAGTGCGCGTTTGGTTGCTGCATCCGCGCCTCCTCGAATTTCCACGCCGTGGCGATGATCTCGCGCATGTCCGCGAAGCGCGGCTCCCACGCCAGAGCCTTTCTGAGCTTGTCGGCATTGGCGACCAGCGCGGGCGGATCGCCTTCGCGGCGCTCGCCGAATACGTAGGGCACTTTTCGTCCGGTGACCTCCTCGACGCCGCGAATCATTTCCAGCACCGAATGTCCGCGCCCAGTGCCGATGTTGAACTGGTCCGACCGGCCGCCCGCCAGCAGCGCTTCCACCGCCCGGACATGGGCGTCCGCGAGGTCGTTGACGTGGACGTAGTCCCGAATGCAGGTGCCGTCCGGCGTGTCGTAATCCTTGCCGAAAACGGTGAACGGCTGGCCCGTGGCGACGGCACGCAGCATCAGTGGGATCAGGTGCGTCTCCGGATCGTGCTCTTCGCCCAAGCCGCCTTCGGGATCGGCGCCGCTGGCGTTGAAGTAGCGCAGGCAGATGCTGCGCAGCCCGTGAATCGCATCGAACCAGCGCAGCATGGTCTCGACCATCACCTTCGATTCACCGTAAGGATTGACCGGCGTGATCGGGAAGGTTTCGAGAATCGGCGAGGCGTGCGGAATCCCATAAACAGCGGCGGTCGACGAAAACACCAGGTGCTTTACACCGGCGCGCAACATGGCCGCGAGCAGCGATTGCGATCCAGTGACGTTGTTTTCGAAATAAAGCTCCGGGGCGCGCATGGATTCGCCCACCGCGATATATGCGGCAAAGTGAATCACCGCGTCGTGGCCCGCCAGCAGCGCGGACATCGCGTCGGTGTGCTGAATGCGGAGTTGATGGAAGTCGCGGGCTTCCACATTGTGCCGGTAGCCGCGCGACAAATCGTCCACCACCGTGACATCGTATCCGCGGCGCAGCAATAGCCGCACCGTATGCGAGCCGATGTAGCCCGCACCGCCCGTTACCAGAATCCGTGGATTGCTCACGACTTCGATTGTAGTCGGATGACAGGGGGAAGCGGTTCAGGAGATGTTCTAGCGAACCACGCGGATGCCCGCCTCTTGCGCCGCGGTGTGGCCGTGGCCGTCATCGGCAATTAATTTGTAAGTGGTACTCGCGCGCGGGGCGACGTCGAAACAATACGTCGGCGAGGGCGATAATTTTTCCACGGGCGGCTCGATCCGGACGCTCTGCGCGCCGTAGACACCGTAGCAGAGCTGCGCGCGATCTCCGCGGCGGATGGCATTGGGCACGGCGTAAAAGCTGAGGATCCGGAAATCGGTCCCGCCGAATAACTGCACCGATTCGCGTGCGCGTTCCACTTCGGCGGCCTTTCGCGCGCGTTCGGCTTCCTGGCGGCTCTGCCAGCGCGAGTAGAAGATCCACACGTCGTAGAGCACGGCGATGGCCAGCATTACGCCCAGGAAAGGTAGCGCGCGGCGAAGCAGGCTGACGGCGCCCGGCATCTAGGCTCCGTGGAAGAAGAATGCATCCCGCACAGTCACGGGAGGCTCCACGTCTACGCCGTCGTCCACACCCATCTCCGGTAGCAGGACATCCAGTTCGTCCGGCTCCACGATCTGCAATTCATGTTTTACGAGAATGGCGGCGATGCGGGAGCGCAGCCCGTCCAGCTTGGCGAAGGCGGCCTCACCGAGGGCCTGCTGGTACGATGCGACAGGATCGGCGGGCTCGCCGGTTTCGTCCGAATAGGCCACGTCGCCGGGATCGGGAGGCGAGATGCTGCCGTCATCGAATTCGGCGAATTCGGAGAACAGCACGGCGGCCACCGGTGCGGCGAGCGAAACCACTACGATGCAGCCGTAGTAGCCCTTACCGGGATAAGTCACGTGCGGCGGCTCGCCAGCCGGCTCTTCCGCCTCTTCGGCCTCGGTCTCGGTTTCGAACTCGAACTCGCTGCCGCGCGGAGAGACGAAGAAGGTGTGATAGGATTGCCAGTCCCGTTCGGCATCTTCGTCAGCGGCGGTTTGCCAGAGCAAGGACGCCCCGTGGATGCTGCCTAATTCGTGTTCCAGGGCGTCGTAGACATCATTGAAATACGACTCGCTGGTATCGAACTCCGCGATGACGCCATCGGGCCAGCATTCGTCGATCGCCGCGGCCAGGGCGCCGGAAATCGGGCTGGGTTCCATCACTTCATTGTGCCAGCTTCCGTGGCGTGCAAGTAGGCCACGCCGATCTGGCCGTTGAGATTTTCGTCCGGAGACGCGCGGTCGCCCCCGCCGAACCACACCGCCAGGCGGCCGGACTGGATCTCGATGGTGGGGTCGCAGACAACCTGGGCATCCCACGGCTGGCTGCCGGCGAAGACGCCCGGCAGCTTGGTCCAATGGACGCCGTCGGTGGAGCGCGCCATGCCGAGACGCCGATTTTCCTGCGCGTCACGGCCCGTGTAGAGCATCCAGTAGTAACCGTGCGCGATCCACACCGCCGGTTCGCCCAGCCCCATCTCGTCGAAAGCACCGTAAGTACCGAGATCCAGAATAGGGTTCGAACGCAGCTTCTCCCAGCTCTCGCCATCGAGCGAGCGGGCCAGGCCCAGGCGCTGCTGCCGCGCGCGATTCTCGCCCAGATAGAACAGGTAGAAGTAGCCCTCCATCGCGAGCACGTAGGGATCGGCGATGGCGCGCTCGTCCCAGCTACCGCGAGGTCCGAAGTCGATGACGGGAAAATCGGCCTTGCGCCAGTGGCGCCCATCGGGCGAGCGGGCCAGTCCCAAGCGCGGCGTGTTTCTTGGGCCGGCCTGATACCAATACCAGAATTGGCCGCGATCGAAGAGCGCGAAGCCGTTGGCCGCGATGTAGGATCCTTCACCGGCTCGCGGATCGGGCGCGAGCACCGGCCCTTCTTTTTTCCAGGACAGTCCGTCCGCGGAAGTCGCCAGACCCGTGCGCCAGGTGTGGCCATCGAAGCCGGAATAGAAGTTGTAATAATTCGTGCCGCGGCGCACGATCGACGGATTCAGGGCATCGTGCGAGTCCCAGTCGCCGGGCAAACCGTGCGGCAGGACCGGCACGTCGCGCGGCTCCCATTGATAGCGCACTTGCGGCTCGGCGGCAGCCAGTTGCGGCATGCGGAAATCCGCATAGCGGCATCCTGACGCGAGGATCGCCAGCGCGAGGCCCAGCGCCGCGGCGAACTTCATGGCGCCGGCACGCGCAGCTTGAGTCCCGCGCCGCGCCCCGGCCGGGACTCCAGCGTCATATCCGCATTCACCGCGCGCGCCCGCCGCTTCAGGCTCGCTGGACCCAAACGCAACAATTCCAGCTCATCGAGCGTGTAGACGCCGCTGAACGGGAAGCCGCGGCCGTTATCGTCCACCGAGATTTCGAGCATCTTGGCGGCCCGCTCCATGGAGACCGCCACGCGCGTGGCGCTGGCGTGCTTGAGCACGTTATGCAACGACTCGCGCAGCATCTGAATCACCTCGCCGGCCGTTTCTTCCGGCAGCTTCAAGGGTCCATCGCCGCCCACGAAGGTCACTGGGATGCCGCTTTCCTTCTGGAAGCTCTCGCAAAGCCGGCGCGCCGAGGCATACAGGTTCGAGCCCATCTCCGGCGGACGCATACTGCGGACAAAAGCGCGCAGTTCCTTCACCTGCTGCTGCGCTAGCTTCTGCAGATCCGCCAGGTCGTCCATGCCCGCGCGGAAATCGCGCTCCAGAATTTTGCGTAGGATCTCCAACCGCATCTGCAGGCTGATAAAGCTCTGCAGCGGACCATCGTGGAAATCGGAGGCAATGCGCTCGCGTTCGGTGGCTTGGGCGCGGCCGGCATCCTCGCGAATCTGGGCGGATACGGCGGCCAACTGGGCCATACCGGAGTCGATGCGCTTCTTGTACAGTGCAAAGGCATATGCCAGCAGCCCCGCGATCACCGTGGTGCGGCGCAGCATCAATTCGTTGGGCGCCTGGACGGCGAAACAGAAAGCCACGCTAATCGTGGCGGCCGTCAACACCTCCGGAGGACGATAAAGAAACACAGCCTCGGCGAGCACATAGAGAAAATAGAAGGCGGCGAGCCAGAGAAGCGTAACGTTCACCCCGCTCACCAGGAGCAGAAAGTAGACGATATCGACGAAGAGCACAAGCAGGGCGAAGGCGCCGCCGGCCTTGCGCTGCCGAAACGGAACCAGGATGCTGCCCACCAGAAACACGCCCCAGGCAACCAGCCTCCAGGGCGTAGCAGCCGCCAATGAGAGGGCGGAGACTATCAGGCCGGCGCCGGCGAACACCGCGCGGACCCATGGAAAAATGCGCCGCCAGGCTTCCGGCAGCGGAGCGAAGTCATCCGGCACTAGGGTCCTGCCCCAGGCAGACTGGGAGGCGGCCGCAGGCCGAGGGACTGCCCCACTCGGTCCAGCTAGCGCCGGTAGAGAAAAAGCGTGTGACTGCGGCCCTCACCGTCGTCCTCGATATCCTGCACTTTCACCGGAGTCCAGCCTCTGAACTCGAAATCGTGCGCGACCACGCGCGCGCCTTTCTTCAATTGCCTCTCGAGTAATGGCTGCACCTTATCGTTGGAGTTCGGCAGCAGATAAACCGTGATCAGGTCCGCCGAACTGTAATCCTGCTTTAGAATATCGCCATTAACGACCTCGGCGGTACTCTCCAGGTGCAGCTTGCGGATTCGCTCGAGGCTTTGCTTGCATAGGTCCTTGTCCAGTTCAATGCCGACCGCGTGCGCATGAAATCGCTGTGCCGCCGCGATGACGATGCGCCCGTCGCCGCTCCCCAGGTCGTACATCTTTTCGCCCGGCTTCAGCTCTCCGAGCTCCAGCATCTTGATCACGACGGTCCCGGGTGTGGGGTAATAGGGCGCCAGCTTCTGCGGTTCTTGAGCTCCGCCGAACGTGCTCAAAAAAACCACAATCAACATCCATCGAGGCAGCCTCGCATGGGACAAGCACATTTGATGGAATTGCTTCCTGATGGTCAATTGTCCGGCCCACCAATCACGGTCTGCTTACTTACCTAGATACCATATCGGCCGGGTGCCGTCCGTTAGTGCCGATGGATAGCAGCCTTGCCAAACGCGTGACTTCCAGCCCGCGGCTCGGCCATACTGTCTGCTTGGGAGACCCGCATGGGTAGATTCGGCCGCACTTGGCAACTGTTTCAGGAGAGCTTCGCGGTGCTCGCGGGCGATTCGGAAATCCTCGTATTTCCGGTAGTGAGCGGGGTCTCGCTGTTGCTCCTGGGCGCCAGTTTTTTTATCCCGCTGTATCACGACGGCACACTATTGGCCGTAGCGCGCAAGCACGGCACCTGGGACGATTACGTCGTACTGTTCGCCTGGTACTACCTGAATTTCTTCATCGGCATTTTTTTCAATAGCGCGCTGATGGCCTGCGCCAACATGCGGCTGGCCGGCAAGCGCCCCACCATCGGCGCGGGTCTCGACATCGCTATCAATCGCATCGGACACATCGCCGCATGGGCCTTGGTAGCGGCTTCCGTGGGACTGGTGCTGAGCACGCTGCGCGACCGGAGCAACAAGATGCTGAGCCTGGCGGCCGCGGGGCTGAACCTGGCGTGGTCGTTAATCACCTACCTGATCGTGCCGGTGCTGCTGTTCGAGCATCGCGGCGTCTTCAGTTCCATCCGCCGCTCTGAGGAGTTGTTCCGCGGCCACTGGGGCGAGCAGGTGGCCGGCAGTTTCGGCTTCGGCGTCCTGACCACGCTGCTTTCGATCCCGGCCGTGCTGATGGCGCTGGCCTGCTGGAGGTATGACCCGGTCGCCGGAATCCTTCTGGCGGGCGTGTATTTGCTGATTTTGGCGACGGTAACTTCCGCCGTGAAAGGCATCTTCACGGTGGCGCTCTATCGTTATGCCGCCGGGGGCACGGCGCCGCCGGGCTTCTCGGCGGAGGTGATCGACGGGGCCTTGGGCGGGCGGCGGCGCGCCAAGGATAGCGCACCCTGGGATGCATACTGAGTCCTTCCGAAGTGCTACATTGGTCGAAGCCCGATGGCACAATTTCGTGAAGAGCAGCGCTTCGAGTGGTTCTGGCCGGCCATTTTCTTCGTTCCCACGGTGATCGTGGGCTATGGGATCTTCCGCCAGGAGGTGCTCCGGCAGACGTTTCTATCGGGCGCGCTGCTCTGGCCTGCCTTCCTCGTGTGCCTGGTGGTCGGCGTGTGGTTCCTCAACATGAAGCTGGTGACCGAAGTGCGCGAGCAGGGGCTGTACATCGATTTCATATGGCTGTGGCCTGAGCGTACGATCCCGTGGGACGAGATCCGCAGCTTGGAGACCCGCACCTATCGCCCAGTCCGCGATTTCGGTGGATGGGGCGTACGCTGGGCCGCGCGCGGCATCGTGTACCATGCGCGCGGCAATCGCGGCGTGCGTTTGATCCTGGCGAGCGGGGAACGCGTGCTGATCGGATCGCAGCGACCCGAGGAACTGGCGAACGCCGTAGCGGCGCGCACCGGGCTGCCCGTCACCGCGTCATAACCCAGTGGGGCAGCCACCCTGGCTGCGGCGGCCTCTCCGGCCGCCCCTTTAGAAGCCCGCCTACTCCGTGGAAACGATCACTGGCGCGGCCAGCCTGAACTCGATCTCGGTTCCGGAAGCCACGTGCTTGTGGTGAAAGAAGCCGCCCTTCATCAGATAAGGGGTGGAACTCACATCGTAATCGTGGCCTTCCGTGCGGATGCCGACCAACTCGACCAGCAGATCGTGTTTGTGCGCATGCGGAACAGCCGCGGCATCCTGCAGGCGGAGTCTTGCGCCATCGCGGGCGCGGACTGCGATGCGGCCGTCCACCTCCACGGGAGCCGTCACGCGGGCCGCGAATTCCTGGCCGATACGATCGGCCTTGCCATCGATCGGATCGATGGTGCGGATGCGAATGATCGTGCCGGCGGCGAGGGTGATGGGAGGCACGGCGGCCGGTCGCGGTACGGTCGTCGCCACTACTGGTTGTGCGGCACTCTGCGGGCTACGGGACGGGTGCCAGAACAGCCAGCCGGCGAGTGGCACCGCGACGATCACCGCGGCGATCGCCAGGTTTCTGCTACGGTGCGAAGAACGCGCGAGCTTCGGCTGCCGCGTGATCGTGGTGACGACTTCGCTAGCGGGCGGTGCGGCGAACGCAGTCGTCTCAGCCATCGAGGCCCTATCGCCAGGCTGTTCGAGCGCCGTGCGGAATTCCTGGACGTTCTGGAATCGCTCGTCCGGATTCTTCGCCAGCGCCTTGAGGACCGCGTTTTCCACGCCCGCCGGGATGAATGGATAAACCCCGCTCGGCCGCGGCGGAGGCGTGTTGACGTGCGCGTTCAATATGTGAAAATCGGTGTCCCCCTGAAACGGCGCCCGCGCGGTGAGAATCTCGAACAGCGTGGCGCCTAGCGCATAAATGTCCGACCGGATATCTGCCGGCTTGCCGAGCACTTGCTCGGGCGACATGTAGTAGACCGTGCCCAGACGCACGCCGCTACCGGTCAGGCCGCGGTCGCCGAGCACCTTAGCCAGTCCGAAATCCATGACTTTGACTACTCCATCGCGGCCCAGAATGATATTCGCGGGCTTGATGTCACGATGTACGATACCCCGGTGATGCGCATAGCCGATGCCGGCCAGCGCCTGGCGGAAAAGCGGCACCGCCTCTACCGCCGGTATGGGGCCGCGGCGCGCCACGATCTTATCGAACGATTCGCCCTCCACAAACTCCATCACCATGTACGCGGCGCCTTCCTCGACCAGAAAAGCGTAGAGCGTGGCTACGTTGGGATGGTTCATTTGCGCGTGCGTGCGCGCCTCGGTGCGGAAACGCTCGATCAGGTCCGGGTCGCTCGAGACTTGCGGATGGAGGGCCTTGATAGCGACCACGCGGTCGAGCTGCGTATCAATGGCCTTGTAGACGACCCCCATGCCGCCTTCGCCCATCTTTTCGATGATGCGATAGTTCCCGATTTCCCTGCCGATCATGCGCCTGCCTCAACATACCATGGGCCGCCGTACCAGGCGGACAGACTTCCCAGATGCAACTGACTTGCAATTCCAGGAGCGTTCATATACGATATTATTTCATTGAAGTGCAACTGAGTTGCAATATGACCCCGCATCAGAAACATGCGCATCCGAACCGCCCCAATCGTCCTCATGCTTCTGTCCGCCGGCCGTGCCGCGTGGGCAGATCCGGCCAGTTTGACCGGCAGAATCCTCGATCCCAGCGGAGCCCCCATGCCGGGCGCCGAAATTTCCATTCAAAGCCATGGCACGGATGTTGGGCAATCCGCGGTCAGCGGGAACGATGGTTCTTACGTTTTTCCCGCGCTCGCCGCCGGACCGTACGATATCACGGCGGAGCAACCCAACTTCCAGCCTTACCGGCAATCCGCGTTTGAGCTGACCGGCGCCGCGCACCTGGACATCACGCTACAGCTTGACCGGCGCAGCGAAATCGTGACGGTGAGCGATGAAGGGCTGACGCTCGATCCGGCCAGCACGCAGACGGGCGAGACGCTCTCCGGAACGGCCACACGCGCAGTGCCGCTGAACGGTCGCGCCTTCACCGATCTGCTGGCGCTCGAGCCGGGCGTGATTCCATCCAGTTCGCAGCAGCCAAATGCCGTGGTGATGGCGGGCGTCACGAGCACACCGCCATCCGGCGGGCTCAATGCCGGCAACATGTCGGTAAGCGGGCAGCGCGAGACGGCCAACGGCTTCATGGTCAACGGCAGCGACGTGGAAGAGACCGTCAACATGGGCACGGCGGTAGTGCCCAATCTCGATTCGATCGCAGAGTTGCGTGTCCTGACGAACAACTTCAACGCGGAATACGGCAACTACAGCGGCGGGCAGGTGCTGGTGGTCACCAAATCCGGCGCCAATCAATTGCACGGCGACGCGTTCGAGTTTCTGCGCAACACCGCGCTCGACGCGCGCAACTTCTTTTCGCCCTCCCGCGCGCTGTTCGATCAGAACCAGTTCGGCGCGACGCTGGGCGGCCCCATTCGGCGGGACAAGCTTTTCTTCTTCGTGGATTATCAGGGCACACGCATGACCGAAGGCGTGGACACCGGGCTGATCCAGGTGCCGACCGCAACCGACCGCACAGGCAATCTCGCGGACCTGGCGCAACAGATGACTGGAGCGGTGAACGGGTCGTATTGGGCGGGTGTGCTGACGCAAAGGCTAGGCTACGGCGTCACGGCCACCGAGCCGTATTACACGCCCGGATGCGCGAACACGACCCAGTGCGTGTTTCCGAATGCGGTGATTCCAACGCGGGCCTGGTCGGCGCCGGCGCGGGCGCTGCTCCAGTATATTCCGCAGGCGACGTCCGGAACGGATCAATTCTCGACCTCGGCCGAGAATGAAACGCTGCGTGACGATAAAGGCGCGCTGCGGCTGGATGGCAACTCGCGTCTGGGCGCGCTGGCCGGCTACTATTTCGCGGACGATTACACGGTCAATAATCCGTATCCGACGGCGCAGGGCGGCGCCAGCGTACCGGGATTCAACGCGCTCAACTTCGGGCTGGCGCAACTGGCCAGTTTCTCGGCTACAAAGACCTTCGGCGCGAACACGGTGAACGAGTTCCACTTGAGTTACATGCGCAACGCCAACGTGGCCGGCCAGCCGGTGGGCGGCGTGGGTCCGAGCCTGCGCTCGCAGGGATTCGTGGAAGGCGCGGGCACTCCGGGCATCGTGCCGCTAGTGCCCGATATCGAAGGCATCGCCAACGTGTCGTTCAACGATTTCACGATGGGCGTGGATACCACCGGCCTCCGGCAGGTGAACAATACGTACCAGGTGGCGGACGACTGGTCGCGCGTGAGCGGCCGTCACAGTTTCAAGTTCGGCGCCGCCGTGCACTACGACCAGGTGAACACGCATCCGGACGCGCAATCGAACGGCTCGTTCGCTTTTCTGGGATCGGAGACCGGCGTCGACTTCGCCGATTTCCTGCTGGGCGTACCGAGCAGCTACACGCAGGCCGAATCGCAGAGCTTCTACAACCGCACGCATTACATCGGCCTGTACGGCCAGGATAGCTGGCGCCTGCTTCCGAACCTGACGCTGAATTACGGCCTGCGCTGGGATGTGATCGAGCCGTGGCGCGAGAAATACAACCAGCTTCAGACGCTGGTGCTGGGCGAGCAGTCGGTGGTCTATCCGGGCGCGCCGGCGGGCCTCGTGTTTCCTGGCGATCCGGGGATTCCAGCGACGCTCGCTCCCACGCGCTACGGCAACGTCGCGCCGCGCGCGGGCCTGGCTTGGTCACCGCGCGCGAAGACCACCATTCGCGCGGGCTTCGGCATGTTCTACACCGCGTTCGAGGGCTTATCGGCGGGCATCATGAGCGCCAATCCGCCGTACGGCTACAGCTACACCAGCCCCGCGCCGCCGCTGTTTGAGACGCCGTTCATCACCGCTGCGAATGGACAGACGACCGGCCAGCGATTCCCGCTGCCGTTTCCCGCGTTCGGCGCCTCGGCGCAGAATCCGAATAGCAGCGTGGATTGGTCGCTGTATCTGCCGTTGACCGGCATTCCGTCGTTCTACCATCAGAACGTTCCGCCGTACGCGGAAGATTACACGGTTTCGATTGAGCGGCAGGTGGGCACGGGCACGCTGGTGCGGTTCGGCTACGTGGGGACCGAGGCGCACCATCTGCTGGTGGTCGAGGAAGCGAATCCGGGAAATGCCGCCCTCTGCCTGAGCCTGAGCCAGCCGGCGGATGTGCTGCCCGGCACGGCGACGTGCGGTCCATTCGGCGAAAGCGGCGTCTATTCGACGGCCGCGGGGCAGACGATCCAGGGCGCGCGCGGTCCGTTTCCCGCCACGTTCGGCGGCATCGACTACCAGAAGACCATCGGCAATTCGGACTACAACGCGCTGGAGGTGACGGTGCGGCACAACAAGGGTCCGCTGGAGTTGCTGGCGGGTTACACCTACAGCAAGTCACTGGACGAATCGTCGAGCCTGGCGGAGGCGGTGAATCCGATCAATCCGGCGCTCGACCGCGCGCCTTCGGCCTTCGACATGACGCACAACTTCGTGGCCAGCTATCGCCTGGCAATCCCGTGGCTGGGCGGTTGGGAATTGTCCGGCATCACCCGATTTAGCACGGGCTTTCCGGTCACGCTATTCAACAACAACGATACGTCGCTGCTGGGTACGATTCCGAACGGCGTGAATAATAACGGCGTGGACACGCCCGATTACACGCCCGGCGCGCTCGGGATCAACCGAAATCCGCGCCATGGCGAGGCGGCCTTCAACACTGCGCTATTCAGCCTGCCGGCGCTGGGCGAGATCGGCACGGCGGCGCGCCGCTTCTTCTACGGGCCAGGCATCGCGAATTTCGATATGGCGCTGGCGAAACAGATCCGGCTGGCCGAATCGCGCACGCTGCAGCTTCGCGTGGAGGCCTTCAATGTGTGGAATCACGCGCAATTCTACGGTCCAGCGGCGGTGAACGGCAACATCTCCAGCCCGAATTTCGGGCAGATCACCAGCGCCGCGGCGCCCCGGCTTATCCAGCTTGCCGCCAAATTCAATTTCTAGCTAGGGGGCTTGTTTTCGCGCACCGTCGAATAGCAAGATTAGAGATATATGACGCAAGATCAATCTCTGCGGGAGCACCTGATCTACCTGCTCGATGGGGGCGGGGCGCATGTGAACTTCGATGCCGCGGTGACGGGCTTGCCGGCCGCGCTGCGCGGCGTCCGCCCCAGCGGATTGCCGCACACGCCTTGGGAACTGTTGGAACACATGCGCCTCGCGCAATGGGACATCCTGGAATTCAGCCGCAAGGCGAAACACGTCTCGCCGCCCTGGCCCGCCGGATACTGGCCTGCCACGCCTGCGCCGCCCGACGAGAGCGCCTGGGAGCACAGCGTCAAGGCCTTCCGCGCCGACTTAGCCACCATGAAACGCCTGGTAAAGAATCCGAAGACGAACTTGCACGCGCGCATCCCGCACGGCGACGGGCAGACCATCCTGCGGGAAGCGCTGCTGGTGGCCGACCACAACGCCTACCACATCGGGCAGATGGTGGTTGTGCGGCGGCTGTTGGGCGCCTGGAAGTAGCATTCGCTGCCACCCATGCCACTCGACTGGTCGCCGCTCTGGCTCAGCCTACGCTATGCCGGCGTGTCTACTCTGCTGGCCCTCGCGCCGGCATTGCTGCTCGCGTGGCTTCTGGACGCTGTGGTCAGCCTGGACATCTTCCTGCCGCCGGTCGTGTTCGTCTATTATCTGCTGTCGGCGGCGGGGATCTGGAGGTTGAGCTTTAACTGGGACGCCGCGGTAGTGATTTCCGCCGTATCGATGCTGCCCGTGCTGGTCCGGCTGATGGGCACCGCGCTCGACCGGGTGGACCGCCGCTTTGAAAACGCAGCGCGTGTGCTGGGCGCGGGCGAGTGGCGGACGTTCTGGCGCATCACGCTGCCGCTGGCGTGGCGCGGCTTGTTGGCGGCTGCGGCCATCGGGTTCGTACGTGCGTTTGCGGATTTCGATTTGACCTTGATCGTGGCCCGCCGCGCCAGCCTCGGCTTCCTGCTGCCGCTGGTTGTGTTCGCCGCAGTCGATATTGCACGCCGCATGCGGCGCCGGCAGGTTGCGGCATGATCCAGGTGCGGCTGGCGGGCGGCGGCGTGGAGGTCGAGTTCCAAGCCGCGGCGGGGATCACGGCGCTGTTCGGCGGCGCACGCGCGGGCAAGACGTTGATCCTGGATTCGATCGCCGGATTCGCCATGCCGGCCGGGGGCCGTATCCTGCTGGACGACGAGATTCTGTTCGATGCCGCAGCGCGCGTGAATCTGCCGCCACGTCGCCGGCACTGCGGCTACATAGCGAGCGAGTGGGCACTGTTCCCGCAGATGAGCGTACACGACAATCTGCTGTTCCCGCTGGCCAGGATCGCGCGGTTAGAAAGACATCGGCGGGTGAAGGAGACACTGGAACGTTTCGCGCTGGCGGAGGCCGCGGCGCGATTGCCGAGGGAACTCGCGCCGTCTGAGCGTCTGCGCGCCGCCATCGCCCGCGCACTGATCGGCGAGCCGAAAGTCCTGCTGCTGGATGAACCGGCCGCCGGTTTCGACTTGGCGATGCGCGCGGAATGGCACGGTGTCCTGCGCCGGGTGCGCGGCGAGGCGGATCTGCCGATTCTGCTGGCAACGCGCGAACTGGATACCTGCTTCGAAGTGGCCGATACCATGCTGCTGCTCGACGCGGGACGCATTTTACAGAGCGGACCGCCGCGCAAGGTGCTCGATCAGCCGGCGAGCGTGGAGGCGGCGCGCCTGCTCGGCATCCGCAATTTGTTTCAGGCGGAAATTGCGGCGCTCGATCCGGGCCGCAACACCAGCCGCCTGCGCCTGGAAAACTTCGAGCTGGCCGGCCCGTATCTGCCGGGCCGTTTGCGCGGCGATCGCGTGTGGTTGTGCGTCGAGCCGGGGCGGCTCGTGGCGAGTCCGCACGATGGGTCGAAGCCGCAGGCGAACCAGGTGACCGCACGGCTGGAGCGCGCCGCAGATGCGCCGCGCGCGGTGCGGCTGGAGTTCTCGGGCGGCATCGTCGCGGAGGTCCCGCGGCACGAGTTCGAGCGGCAGAAGGATAATAAGGAGTGGCTGGTGGAGTTTCCACCTGGTGCGCTGCGAGTGCTGTAAATGCCTCTGAAGACCTTCGATGAATATGTCGCGCTGGCCGAGCAGGCGCACGGTCACATTTGCGCGGGGCAGATCCTGGGGCTGCGCATGGCGCTCTATGGCCTGAAGCTGCTCGATCTCGACGACCCCACAGGCAAGCATCGCAAGCGCCTGGTCACGTTTGTCGAAATCGACCGTTGCGCCACAGATGCGATCCCCGTGGTGACCGGATGCCGGCTGGGAAAACGCGCACTGAAGTTTCGCGACTTCGGCAAAGTGGCCGCCACTTTCTGCGATCTGGAAGCGGATCGCGCCGTGCGCGTGGTGGCGCGCGACGATTCGAAACAGCGCGCCCAGCAAATGTTTCCGGAGATTGCCGATAAGAACACACAGCAGATGCGCGCCTATCGCGAACTGCCAGACGATGCGTTGTTCGCCGCGCAATGGGTGCGGGTGCGGCTGGGGCCGGAAGAGTTTCCGGGCTACAAGGCCGCCCGCGTAGTGTGCGCGGAATGCGGCGAAGGCATCAACTTCAAGCGCGAGGTGGTGCGCGACGGGCGCGTACTCTGCAAGGCTTGTGCGGGCGAGCGCTACTACACGCCGCTGTAGATGCTGCGCTATTACATCACGGACCGGCGTCCATTGGGCGGCTGCGAGGCGCTGCTCGCGGTGATTGGGCGCGCGCTGGCGGCCGGCGTGGAGCGCATCCAGATTCGCGAGAAGGATCTGACCGCGCGCGAACTGGCGGACTTGGTGCGCCGCGCCCTCAGCCTGCCGAATCCGCACGGGTCGGCCATTCTGGTGAACGGGCGAGCGGACATAGCGCTGGCTTGCGGTGCGCACGGAATCCATTTGCCGGCGGATTCTCCCGCGCCATCCACCTGGCGGCGGATTCTGCCAGCGGGAAAACTGATCGGCCTATCGTGCCATTCCCTGGACGAGGTCCGCCGAGCCGAGCAGGAAGGCGCAGACTTCGCGGTCTTCGGGCCGGTCTTCTTCACGCCGTCAAAAGCTGCATACGGCGCGCCGGTGGGACTCGATCGCTTGCGCGAAGCCGCTGCTGCGGCGCGCATACCTGTGCTGGCGCTGGGTGGCGTGAATGCATCGAACGCGGCCGAGTGCCTCGACGCGGGCGCGGCCGGAATCGCGGGGATCTCCCTGTTCCAATCGCAGTTTTCCGCTTAACGGGCGAATTGGTACACCGCGTGCTTTCCAGTTGATTCAAGCAACCATCGGGTGTTCCGAATTGAGGGGGAAGCCATTGGGACGCCAGAAGTTAGAGCAACTTAGGGGGAAAGCGATGCTGAACAGTTCCACGGTAGTGAGCGAAAGCTCCCATCCGCGCGCAGAGCGCAGTGCCATGCCACCCATCCCGTCACAGGGCAGCGCTCGCAAACCGGCAGCAGCAGAGTCGGCGGCGCCACGAGGCATGACCCGGAAACAACTTTCCTGTAAGACATGCCAGGGTCGATGCTGCATCGGCCGTTGCCGGTTCTAAGAACCCAGCGTGATGATCAGGCCGCCGAGGGCCACGAATCCGCCGCCGATCATCACGGCCAGGCTGGGCTTCTGATGAAATACTAGCCACGAGAGCAGTTGCGCGAATATAAAGAAAAACACCACGTACAGCCCCAACAGCCGGCCGAAATCCCAGGGCGGCGTATTCACGGTCCAGCTATACAGGAATAGCACTGCGGTACCCGCCAGGAATAGTAACAGCCGGGGGACGATGGCGTTCGAGCGCATGCCCATCCGAACGATGGCGTCGCCGCCGGCCTCGAGCAGGGCGGCCGCCATCAGCAACAGGAGCGTGACGCCATGTTTCATGCGTGCCGCGCCACCAGCAGCAGCAATCCGAAGATCACCACGGGAATCAGGGCCATCGCCGCGTAGAACAAAATGCGCCGCGTCCACGGTGTGCGCCGCTGCTTCCAGTCGCGCAGTTCGGGGCGATCGGCCACGCCCACCTGGTCCTGATGTTCCAGGTCCCAGGCGAATTCGTGGGCGTTCGCGTAGCGATTCTTGGGGTCGCGTTCGAGCGCGCGGTAGATGGTTTCCTGAAGCTGCGGCGAAATCGCGGGATCGATCTCGCGCGGCGGCACGGGATTGTTCAATACGCGGTCATTCATTATCAGGAACGGATTCGCACCGGAAAACGGAGTTTGCCCGGTCAGCATTTCGTAGAGCATGATGCCCAGCGCGTAGATGTCGCTGCGCGCATCGCCGCGTTTTCCTTTCACCTGTTCGGGCGAGATGTATTCGGCCGTGCCCATCACCTGCGAAAGCTTGGTGAAGGTAAGCCGCCGCGATCCGGATTTGGCGGCGATGCCGAAGTCGATCAGCTTTACCTTGTCGTGCTCGTCGACCATGATGTTTTCGGGCTTCAGATCGCGGTGCACGATGCCCTGCTTGTGAATGTACTCGAGCACTTCGCAGATACGCACCGCAATCGCGACGGCGCGCTCGGGCGGCAGCTTGTGCTGCTCATTCAGAATCTGGCGGAGCAGGCGGCCATCCACCCATTCCATGACCATGTAGATCTGGCTGTGGTCATCGCTAGGGTAGACTTTCATCACGCCCGGATGATCGAGCGTCTGGCCAATCTCTTCTTCGCGGCGGAAACGGTCGAAGAACACGGGATCGCTCTCCATCTCCGGATGCGGGATCTTGATGGCTACCGGACGGCCGGTGCGCAGATCGGTGCCGCGAAAGATCGACGCCATGCCGCTGCGAGCCACGAGCGTGTCGATGCTGTAGTGATCCAGCTGGTCGCCGGTGCGTACGGGGGCCATGAGTGAGGAGAGACATTCGTATTATCGCGCGCCGGATTTCAGTGGAGCAACACGAGGCCGGATGGCAGTTCTTCGCCGAAGATACGGCCCAAGGCTTGATCGTCGCGATCTTCTTCGCCTTCGAGGACTGCCAGGTAACGGTCGGCGTGCGGCAAGCTCTGCAGCTTGCGGCGGATGTTGCTCAACGAGGCGGGCGGCAGGTCGCGCGTGGGATCTTCGGTGCGCCGGGCGATGGCGGCGAGCGCATCTCCCACACCGTTGGAATCGAGCGGCAGCAGCGCATCGGCCCAGCGGCCCGCGGCGGCGGGCGGAACGACCTGGTTGATCGGCCCGTAGAACAGCTCACGCGCGCCCAATCGCGACAGGCACCACAGCTCACTCTCGCGGAAATCGCCAGCCTTGATGCGGCGCACCAGCGCGTCGCCCAGCTCGATCTTGGTGCCGATAGGCAACAGTTCCAGACTGGCGGCGGTGCGCCACATTTCGCGCAGCAGGCTGCTGTTCAGGCGTTGCTTCTTCGATCCGCGCGGCAGCAGAAAGCCCGACAGGCGTTGATAAATGTCGTTCTGCTGATTGCGATTCAGGCCGCCCGCGAGGCGCCCCCAGAAGATCCACCAATCGATTTCGCTTTGCACCTGGTTGGCGTATTGCAGGCCGCCGGAATAGATGCGGCGGGCCTGCTCGATGCGGAAATCGTCGCCCGGAAAACCGAAGCCCGGACGCAGGCAGAAGCCGCCCAGATTGAGCCAGCGCGCTTCGTAGGCCGGACTCTTCTTGCGGCCATCGGCGCTCGATAAGAAGGCGTCGGCCAGTTGGCGAATCGCCGCCAGCGGCCAGGAATTCTTGCCGAGTCCGAGGATTTGTTCGAGCTTGGCGGGCAGCTCTTCAGGCGCAATTGGCGCTTTGGCACTGGGCGAGAACACTGCCGGAACCAGCGCCAGCGCGTCTTTGAGCGCCTGCTCGGCGATGACTGCGGCGGGCCTGCGTGCGGCAGGTTCGGCGGCCGCTTTGCGCAGTTCGAATTGCAGGCGCCAGCGATTGTCGCTAATCTTCGATTCGCACCAGGTTTCGAGGGTGCCGATTTCGGTGAGCCGCGCGCCGAGCTTCACCGGGATGAGGCGCTCGCCGGCTTTCTTGCCGAAGCGGATGACGGCGTTGAGCGGCGCGTGCGTGTGCAGATCATTGCCGAGGGCGGCGATCTCGACCATATCGCCGAGCTGGTCGTCGCTGCGCGTGAGCGAACTATAGAGCCGAAACGATACCGGCTTGTTGGCGACCAGTTGCAGCGCCTCGTTATCGATTTCGAGCGTGGCACCTTCTTCCGCGCCGCGCGGCACCAGGCAAACGGCGGTGGTGTCGCCGATGCCGATGAAATAGGTTCGCGGCAATCCGCCGCGCACCAGCACGCCGCTGCCCGTCGAGCGGACGTAGGAATAATACGCCGCGCCTGTGGCCACGGCCAGATCGAGGTCGCGATTCTCGAAGATCTCGGGCCGCTTGCCATACCAGTTGCCGACGGCATCGGCCACGCGCTGGCGCAGGATCTCCGGGATGAAGAATCCGCCGTTGAAGAGGATGGCGTCGGGCGCCTGGCCGGCCGATTCCAGAAACGCGTTCAGGTGCTTGGTAATGGCCGGGTCGGAGACATAAGGCAGGCCGAGCTCGCGAAACAAGCTGCGCTTTTCTTCCTTCGGCTGATCGCCGCGCGCGGTGATGGGCAGGAAGCCTTCGAGCGCCAGTTCCAGCACTTCCTCGCGCAGCACCTCGGTCTTGAGCGCGCGGCCGATCAGCGCAGAGCCGGTGCCGAGCACAGTGATCTCGACGCTCTTCAAATTCGGGTCGATCAGCAGCCGTTCCTTGGCGCTGGTGCATTGGCGGCGCAGGCCGCTGCGCTGGCGGATCGAAAGCGATACGCCGAGTTTGGTTTCGACCAGCCAGGCGATGGTCAGATCGAGATTATCGCCGCCCAGCAGCAGATGTTTGCCGACTGCTGTGCGCGTGAAGTTGACCAGATCGCCCTGGCGTTCGACGCGGATCAGGCTGAAGTCGCTGGTGCCGCCGCCCACGTCGCAGACCAGCACGATTTGGCCGTCGTAGAGCAGCTTGCGCGATTGCGCGAGGTTGTTCGCGATCCAGGAATAGAAAGCGGCGGCCGGCTCTTCGAGCAGCGTGAGCTTCGGCAAGCCGGCCTGCTCGGCGGCCATTACGGTGAGCTCGCGCGCTTCCTCATCGAACGACGCGGGAACGGTGAGGACGATATCCTGATCGGCGAGCGGAAGCTGCTTGATCTGGTCCCAGGCTGCGCGGAAGGCGGCGATGTAGCGCGACGAAACCTCCACTGGCGAGAGCATGCGGCCGGTCTCGGGCGAATCCCATGGGAGGATCTTGGCGGTGCGGTCGACGTCCGGATTCGAGAGCCAGGATTTGGCCGAATGCACCAGCTTCGTGGGCACCAACGCGCCCTGCTCGCGGGCATAGAAGCCGACCGGCTGGCCGTCTTCGAGGAACAGGAACGAGGGCAGCGTACGGCGCGGCCCGGTGCGTCCGGGGGCCACCAGTTGCGGCGTCTCGAAGATGTGGATGGGAGGGAATTCGCGGCCTTCAGCTTCGCGTTCGTCGATGTAAGCGAGGGCGGAATTCGTGGTGCCGAGATCGATGCCGATTTTCATGGGTTGGTGCGGTCTGGACGAATTCCAGTTTAATACCTAGCGGCGGTTACAGCTTCGCGAAGACGGTCGCGGGCGCGTTCCATCTCGCCAGCGTCCCCGTATTTCTGACGCGGCCAGAAGAATCCGCGCAGACCGTCTTTCTTGCGCCGCGGGACGATGTGGATATGCAGATGCGGCACGCTCTGGCTGACCCGATTGTTGATGGCGACAAAGGAGCCGTCACTGGCCATGGCCTGCTCGACGGCGATCGAGAGTAACCGGGCGTTGGCGAACAGCGGCGCGACGAGTTCGGCCGGGAGATCCGCGAGTGTTTCGTAGTGCGCCTTCGGGATGAGCAGCACGTGGCCTGGGAAGAGCGGACGGTGATCGAGGAATGCCAGCGTGAGGGAATCTTCGAAGACCGTCGCGGCTGCGACGTCGCCTGAGGCAAGGCGGCAGAAGAGGCAGGCGGTCTCCATGGGGTCATGGTAGCGCGGGTGACCGGCGTTATACTCAACTTCGATGAAACAGGCCGCTTTATTCCTTTTTCTGACCTTAGCCGCCTCCGCCGCCGCGCCAACGACTGACATCAAAGTCGATCAGGTCGGCTACCTGCCCGCCGCGCCTAAGTTTGCGATGATTGTTTCCCAAACGCTGGCGAAAGACTTTACCGTGCGCCGCAGCAAGAATGACTCGGTCGCATTTCACGCCAAGCTCGGCGAGCCGGCCAACGATTCCGATTCGGGCGACCTTATCCAGGAGGCCGATTTCAGTAAACTGACGAAGCCCGGCAAGTATTATCTGGAAGTGCCCGGCGTCGGCCGCAGTTGGGATTTCGCAATTGGCCCCGACGTCTTTTCGCGTGCCTTCTACCTGGCCATGCGTTCGTATTACGGACAGCGCTGCGGCACCGCCGTGGATCTCGGCCCCGAATTCCCCGGCTATAAACACGCCGCGTGTCATCTGCAGGGCGCGTACCACGCGTCGTCTGGCAAGACCGGACCGCACATCTCGGCCAAGGGCTGGCACGACGCGGGCGACTACGGCCGCTACGTCGTGAATTCCGGCATCTCTACTGGTACGCTGCTCTGGACCTGGGAGCTATACGGTGCGCGCATCAAACAAGTGCGGCTGAATATTCCGGAGTCCGGCAACGGCACGCCGGATATCCTGAACGAGGTGCGGTGGAATCTCGATTGGATGCTCTCCATGCAGGACAATGACGGCGGCGTGTGGCACAAGCAGACCAGCGACCATTTCTGTAACTTCATCGCGCCGGAGCAGGACACGCTGATCAGTTACGTGATCGGCACGGGCAAGGAACCATTCAAGAGTTCCTGCGCCACGGCCGATCTCGCCGCTGTGATGGCCATCGCTGCGCGCGTTTACAAGCCGTTCGATGCGGCCTACGCACAGCGGTGCCTGCGGGCGGCCGAACAGGCGTGGACGTGGCTTGAGAAGAATCCCAATGTGCTGTTCCACAATCCGCCAGGTGTCTCGACCGGCGATTATGGCGATTTCGATTGTTCCGACGAACATCTATGGGCGGCGGCGGAACTCGCGCGCACCACCGGCGATGCGGCTTACGAGCAATACTTCCTGGCACACTACGATGCGTTCCGCAAAACGATCAAGCCCGACGGGCCGCCGTCGTGGAGCGACGTCGCACCGCTCGCCCTGTGGACTTATGCGCTCGGCCATGGAAAGAACGCCGCTGCCGTGGCCGCCATCACGCACGATTCGGTCACTGCGGCACAGGAGATCGCAGAGCGCTCGAACCACCATCTATATCGCATCAGCCTGCGCACGCCCGATTACATCTGGGGGTCAAACGGAGTGGATGCCAATTACGCCATGCAACTTCTGGTGGCAAACGCACTCAGCCCCGACGAGAGTTTCGTCAACGCCGCGATGGACGATCTACACTACCTGCTCGGCCGCAATACGTTTTCGCTGAGTTGGGTTACACAAGTGGGCGAGAATCCTTTTCATCATCCGCATCACCGGCCGAGCGCGGCACTTGGATTACCCGAGCCGTGGCCGGGATTGCTATCCGGCGGCCCTAACCGCGGGCGGCAGGACGACGCGCTGCGTAAGTTGCCGAACGGCCCTCCGGCTAAGATGTATCTCGATGAACAGGCCTCTTACGCCAGTAATGAAGTTGCTATTAACTGGAACGCGCCACTGGTATTCGTGTTGGCCGCCATGTTACCGGTCGAGTAACTTCACTTACCGTCGACGGAGAACGCCAGTAACACATTGCCCGGCATTTCGCCGAACATACCGTAGCCGGAGTTGACGTACAGCGTGCCGCCCACCACCACGGGACCCGGACCATCGATTGCGCCGCCTTTCGCCTGCACGCCGTTGACGGCTTGATACTCGGCAGCCGTGTCGACGTCCCAGATGATATGACCATCGGTAGTCGAATAGCCCCGTAGGTGGCCGTCCAGCGACCCGGAGAAAACCACGCCCGGAATCACCGTAACGGCGGCCGGCTGCGCGGAACTACACTTGGGCTTGGCGCCGCACGGAATCGGAGGTGCGGACCAGACGCGCTCTCCCGTAGCCAGCTTCAGCGCCGTGATTCCGCCGCCCAGCTTGGGGTCGTCGGTCGCGTAGTGATCGGATACGGCCGCGTAGACATTATGGTCATCGCTCGCATTGCCCCACTCTACTCCGCCGAGCGGGCCGCCTTTACCCACGCGCGTATGCCACAAGACTTCGCCTTGATTGTCCGGATCAAGCGCCCAGACGATGCCTGATTTCTGCCCCGCCACCAGCGCACGCTTGCCATTGGGTAAATCCACCAAGTTGGCGGAACTGCCGAAATCGAAATCCGGACCGTTCGACTCGGGACAGTTGTCCTTCTTGGGGCACGCCAGATTAAAGGCGTCGTTGGCGGTCATCTGGCGCGACCACAGCACCTTGCCGGTTTCCATGTCGAGCGCCAGAAATGCGTCCGTGGTACGTGCGGCGGGGTCGGAATACGCATCGCCGGTGGTCACATAGACGGTGCGCAGCTTCGTATCGATAGTTGGCGATGACCAAACGGCCGCGCCCGATGGTCCCCAAAGCTGCGTGCCCTGCTTGTTCTTGATCGTGGGATGCGGTTCTTCGGCGATGGTGTAGGTCTTCCAGATCTGCTTGCCGTTCGCGGCGTCGAGTGCGGCCACCATGCCGCGGAACTTACAACATTGGTATTTCGGTCCAGCGCCAGTCACCTCTTCATATGAGGAGACCGGCACATACAGGCGTCCTTCATAAAGCGCGGGCGCACCGGTAATCATCGATGCCGGATGCTCGCCCACGCGCACCTTCCAGATCAGCGCGCCGGTGGCTGCATCCACCGCGTACGCCTGCGCGCGCTGATCGCCGAAATAGGCTGCCCATTTCGTTCCCACGGGCCCGATGCTGATAGCGCTGTGCACGGCCGCATCGGCTTTGAACATCCAGCGGACACAACCGGTCGTCGCGTCGAGCGCGTAGACCCGGCCCGAGTCGCTGCCCGCGAAGATCCGGCCGCCCACCACGGTAGGCTGGGCGAAAGCTTTGCTTGCGCCCGGATATCCGAAGGCCCACTTCAACCTTAACTGCGGTACCTGGCCGGCGGACAGTCCCGCCATAGCCGCCGGCTGAAAACGCCGATTGCTTGGGTCGACGCCCCAGCCGTTCCAATATGCGCCGGAGAAAGGCTTGTCGAAGGGCGGCGCTGCGTCCGCGCACGCGCCTTGCGGGACGGCCACTTCGCCGCCGAACGATTTGCCGGTGACGAACATCGCCACCGATCGCGATTCCGCCGTAGTGAGCGTCTTGCCCTGCTCCGCCATCTTGCCGGTGGTCAGGGCCGCCAGCACGCGCTCCGGCGTCCACAGTTTCAGGGCGGGCAGGCCGGGAGCGCGCGCGACTCCTTTCTCGTGGCACTGGGCGCAATGTTTCTGGTAAATCTCCGCGCCTTCCTGCGCGAATGCGGCCAGCCAGCCAGTCAATACAAGTACTGAAACTCGGGATGCAGCAGTAAACTCCAAAGCAGATCCTCCAGTGGGGCAGGCGCCAGTTTACCGCCCGCAAAATATTTCTTTACGATGCGCATCTCCTGCGAGTTCGGTTTGCGCGCGAGAAGTTGCAAGTATAAACGCAGGGCGGCCTGGTCAACCGTTGCCAGGCGCGCCGGTTCGGGAAGCGGCGGACCACCGGAAACATGCACCAATCGTTCGGCATCCGGTTCGGCGGCAAAGACGAAAAAGCGCACCGCGCCTCCGATCTCGTCCGATGTCGATCGATCATCGATCGCCACGCGGCCATGCATCCACGTGAAGCCCAGGCCTTCGATCGGCAGCACCATCCGGCTACCGGGCGGCATGGTGACGGCCTCGCCCAAAGGCTGTTTGCTCGCGGTCAGCGCCTGGCGGGCGAATTTCGCGGGGGCCAGATCGGCGAACGATTGCGATCTGTTCGGCCCGTCGAACTGCACGTCCACCCACCCCGCCGCCGTGCGCGCCGGATCGTACGAGCCGTCATCCTGCTCGAGCAGCCAAAGATGCTTGAAGCCCGAAATATCGATATCGAAGTTCACCGCGCCTTTGTGCAGCGTGCCGCTATCGAAGAGGTTGTCGGGCGACGGCGGCAGACCCCCCAACAGATGTTCCGCGCCGCGGCGCAGTTGATCCTCGAGCCCCGAACCGTTCACCAGTTCGAGGGCTTGAAACGTGGTCGGGCGATTGTCGCGCGTAGTGAACACCTGGTCGCGAATCGGGCGTCCCAGCGCCAGGCCGAGCGAGGAAGCTTTGAATTGCCAGTCGCGCGCCGGGATGGCCGATTGATCCTTCAGGACGAAGCGCCATTCGCCGGTGATGGCGGAGACTGTGTCCGCGAACTCCTCCGCACTCAACCGGCGCACTTGCGGCCCCCGAAACACGTAGGGCTTCTCGGCCTGATCGCTACTCACCGCGGCAGGCAATTGATAGGTGTCCGATGTCGTCAGCAGCCGCAGCAGGTATTTCAAGTCGTTGCCGTGCGCCGTGAAATCGGACGCCAGCCAGTCGAGTAGATCCGCGTTCCATGGCTCGCTATCCATCTCGTCGACCGGCTCGTTCATGCCGTGCCCGAACAGCCGCTGCCAGAAACGATTCACGATGGTGCGCGCCACCCGGCCGTTGCGCGGATCCGTAAAGAAGCGTGCGGCGGCGGCGTGGCGTTCCGCGAGCGTGGCATCTTCGGGCACCGTGCCCAGCTCTGGATAGAGCAGTTGCGGCCCGGTGAAGCTACCCGTTTTCACGTCGCAACGCACCAGTTCCAGGCGGCTCTGCGCGGCGAACAGAGCGGCCATGCCGTACGACTCGCGCAGCTTGTAACGGTTGATGAAGCTATCGTGGCAGGACGCGCATTTCAAATTGATGCCCAGAAAAATCTGCGCCGTATTCTGCGCCGCCTGCATGTACGGCGTCTGGCTGGCATTGATGTCGCCGCGCCAATTTACGCCGATCAGGAAGCCGTCGGGATCGGTCTTCCCCACCGGATTCACCAGGGCGGCGATCATCTTGTCGTACGGCATGTTCTGCCGTAGCGCACGCAGTAGCCAGTCGGTGATCGATTTGCGCTGGCCGGCATACTCCACGCCCAGATCGTTGCGCAGCAGGTCGTTCCACCAACTGATCCAGTTCTGCGCGTAGGCATCCGAATTGCTCAGCAACGTATCGATGAGTTGGGCGCGCTTGCCTGCATGCTTGTCGCGCAGAAAGGCTTCCAACTGTTCCGGCGATGGCGGCACACCCCACAGGTCGAAATAGGCACGGCGCGCGAAGCGTTCGTCGCTGACCACCGTGGGGAACGCGATGTCATGTTTCGCGAAGTACGCGGCGATGAAGCGGTCGACCGGATGCGGACGGCCGCCCGCGGGCACCGGCGGTTGGCGCGGCACGATAGGCGCGGTCCAACCGGCGGGAATCGGCGCGGCTTCCGGCCACACGGCGCCCCCGTCGATCCAGGCACGCAGCGTGGCGATCTGCGTGGCAGTCAGCGGATCGCCGGATGCCGGCATGCGCATGCCGATCTGCCCGTTGACTTTGCGGATCAGCAGGCTGGCGCCGCTGTCGCCAGCCACGATCGCAGGACCGCTGGCGCCACCTTTCAACAGCGCCGCGCGCGAGGTCAGCGCCAGCTCCCCCGCTGGCTGGGCGCCGCTATGGCAGGGAGCACATCGCGAAGCGATGATCGGATGAACTTCAGTGGCGAAGTCGGCGGCATACGCCAAACAGGGAGACAGCAGCGCCATGGCGCGCAGAATATGGGTGAACAACATGACTGGAGTGCTGGTTCACAATTATATATCGTGCGGCCTGGCGCGCGTCAGGCCGCGCGGCTACCGACACGAATCGAGGCGTTCAGGATCGCCGAAATGGGTAGCACGCCGCCAATCTTGTAGCCGCTGATTCCGTGCATGCTAAGTGAGGCCAGACAGCCGCATTCCTCGCACACCGGCTTGCCGCCGAGTTGGCAAGGCTCGATCTGGGTCTTCAGATCGGCCGAAACACAGGTAGTCAATCGCGCGAAGGTACATTCGTCTGGCGAACGCGGCGGATTGCGATAGCCTTCGAGCACCATCTCCGGCAGACGCGCCTTCGGAAACGCCGCCCCAATCGCCGGCAACTCCCCGATCAGCCTCTCGCGGTCGCGCGGCGTGAGACGCTCAGCCGAATCGTCGCCTTCCTGCGGCGTGTAAATGCTGAACCAGATGGTGCGCACCTCCGGCCGGCCCGACCAGAAACGCGCGAACTCCACCAGGTAGCCGGGCCGCGCCAGCATGGGCCGCGTCACGGTGCAGTGCACGATGACGCGATGTCCCGCAATATGTTTCAGGATGCGATCGTAGGTTGCCGGCTTGCGCCGTTGATCGTGTTCGGGCGCCAGGCCATCGATCGATACCGCCAGGTGCAGGCACTCGAGCGCGGCCCACTCCCTGGGAATTGGGCGTACGGCGCTAGTGACCAATTGCACTTCGATTCCCATGCGGTCGAGAACCGGCAGCAGGTCGCTTAATTCGCGATAGCGGACCAGCGGCTCGCCGCCCACAATCGAAACGTGCAGGGGCCGCATGCGGCGCACCAGCGCGATGGTGGCCGTCACCAACTCATGCCCGCGGTAGTCCGACAACTGGCGCAGGGTTGTCAGAGAACCGAGATGGTCCGGTGAGTATGCGTAGCATCCCGGACAACTGAGCGGGCACTCTTTGGTGATCTCGATCGACAGGAAAGGATTTTGTCCGCGCAGGACACGTCCCCACACACGTAGCACGTCCGATTTCTTCATCCGCAGTTTCCTATTTTGCCCTGTGGACGATGCGGGTGCGTGGGAAGTTTCACGTCCAAAGCGACGCGATGTGGGATTTGGTACGAACGCGATCAGCACCCTAAGCGGGGCTCATTTTGAGGAACGATTCGATCTGCTGCGCTTCTTCCGGGGTGAGGCGAAAATCAGCCGCGCCGATCACGCCCTCGACCTGCTTGGCCGAGCGCATACCGACGATTGCCGCTGTTACCGCAGGATGGCGCAGCGTCCAGGCAATCGCCACCTCGCCCGCCGTGCGGCCGCGACTCTTGCCGATGGTGCGCAGCAACTCCGCCAGTTCCAGATTGCGCGAGAGGCGCGGCTCCTGAAAGTGCGGCGTGCGCCGGCGCCAGTCGTCTTCTGGCATGGCCGCGATGCGCTCGCGCGTCATCGCGCCAGAAAGCAGTCCCGACTTCATCGGTGAATACGCGATCACCCCGATGCCGTTCATTTGCGCGTAAGGCAGGGCCGCAGCTTCAATCTCGCGTGCCAGCATGGAATAAGGCGGCTGCAGCGATGTGATCGGCGCGATTGCCTGCGCGCGGCGCATCTGGTCCGCATTGAAATTGCACACGCCGATCCAGCGCACCTTGCCTTCCTTCTTGAGTTGCGCGACCGTCGTCCAACCTTCTTCGATATCTTCGTCGGGCTCGGGCCAGTGGATCTGGTAGAGATCGATCACGTCCACGCGCAGGCGGCGCAAACTGGCCTCCACTTCGCGGCGGATGGAATCAGCCTTCAGGCTCTTGCCGATCTCGCGGCGCTCGTTCCAAACGCGCTCGCACTTGGTGAAGATGTACGGCTTGTGGGAACGGCCGGCCAGGGCGCGCGCCACCACTTCTTCGGAATGACCGAGGCCGTAAATCGCGGCCGTATCGATCCAGTTCAAACCCGCATCCAGCGCGGCGCGAATGGCGGCGATCGACTCGTTATCATCCTGCGGCCCCCAGGCGAACGCCCAACCTCCGCCGCCCATGGCCCAAGCGCCAATTCCGAGTGGCGTAATGTGCATGTCACTATTACCAAGCTGTTTAGTCTGCATGTCGCTATTTATGATAGCGACCGGCAGACTACTACTGAACCGTGATCGACAAGCTGGCTTGCGACTGGACGCCGCCGATGGTAGCGACTACTGGCTGATCGCCGCTCGACAGGCCCGTGGGGACGATCACATTGAACTGATAGAGCCCTGACTCGGTCAGTCCGGCGAACTGCACCGCCGCGGCCACGCCACCGATGCTGATCTGCACCGCGTTGGCAGGCAACGGCTCTGCTGTTGTGACCAATTGTCCGGTGGGTGTGGTTGGATCCGTAGGGCCGAATCCGGTGCCGTATAACAGCACGACCTCACCAGGTTGCGCTGGGGTGGTAGTGACTCCCGCGATCAGTCCCGTGGCGCCCAGGTAACTGTAATCCGCATGGAGCGCGGCCACATACTTTCCGCCGTCGAACGTAAAGAAGGCCGGCGAATACTGCTGCTTCGCCACGGTGAATGAGTTACTGGTCTGGCCGGCCGCGGTTACGACTACCTGGACTTGCCCGGTAGTCGAGTCATCCGGCGCCAGCACATTGATCTGCGTCGGGCTGATATACTCGACGTAGGCCGGAATGCCATTGATCGTGACCGAGACACCGTCGAGCGAGGTGGGCAGGGTGCCGTTCTGAAAGTCACTGCCGCCCCATACCTGCGTGCTGGCCGAAAGGTTGGCGCCGAAGATCGATACCCAGGTGGCTGACGCGAAGTTCGTCACAAAGCTGGCGCCGTTGGCCACGCCCGTGATGCTTCCCGCCGCCTGCGTGCCTTGCACCACGAGCGTAATCGACACCGAAGCGGGACTGCCTGCCAGCCCCGCCGCGGTGATCTGCACGTTGCCCGTATAACTACCGGCCGCCAGGTTCGCGGGGTTGACTGTTACGGACACTGTGCCCGGTCCGCTGCCGGATGCCGGGGATATCGTAGCCCAGAAAACGCTCGATGATGCAGTCCACGCAGCCGAACTGGTACCGGTCATGGAGATCGCCACACTCTGTGCTTCCGGCGTCGTGCCTCCCACCGAGTAACTGAAACTGAGAGACGACGGAGTGACGGCCAGCGACGCACTGGCGGCAGTGACTGTGAGAGTGACTGCGATAGACACAGGAGTGTTCGAAGCGCCGCTGGCGGCGATCTGCACAGTGCCGTTGTAAGTTCCAGCAGTCAAACCCGTGGGAGTGACTGAAACCGTAAGCGCCGACGAAGCCGTGCCGGAGGTTGGCGACACCCCCAGCCACGACTGGGTTGACGTAGCCGTCCACGAAAGCGTGCCTCCTCCGCTATTGGTGATCTGAACCGACTGAGATGCCGGCAGCGTCCCGCCGGCTGTGTAGGCAAACGTCAGGCTGCTCGCTGACGTGGCGATCGCGGGGCCAGGCACCGCGGCCATGATGGTGATGGCGTCCGTCCCCGGCGCCGCGATCACTTCAATGGTCATGAATCCCGTCAGCGAGGATGGCAGCGTGGCGGTGATCTGCGTATTGGTCCACGACAAAATCGAGAGAGCTGTCTGAGTGCTCGATCCCTCCGGAATAGCCAGCACCTGGCAACTGGTACATTTGTCGCCAAACGTATTGCCGGTGATGGTGATTGTGCCACCCGAGCTGACAATCCTGCCGGAGGCGCTCGTCAGGGGGCCGACAGAGAAGATGGCAGTGCTGACCTTGCAGCGGACCGCCGAGAAGTAACCCGCGGGTAAGGCAAGCGTGCCGCAGTTCAGCGTTCCCAAGGATGTGCTGGTGGCCTCGTAGTCGCCGCTTCCGCTGACAAAATCCGTGTAATAAATGGTGTCGGTATCGCCGCCGGTGGTGAGCGCCACGCTAGATCCCCAACTCACTCCGGTAAGATCGGTGACAAAGGCGCCGGTAGTATTCTGCATACCGAAATATATCCCGCCATCCGTAGACAGGTCGCCGTTATCCGCGGCGGACGTACCAATTGACTCCCAGTCCGTCGTGCCGGCCAAAAACGACCGTACGATCTCACCCGTAAGTTGTGTCGAACTGGTGACGTTGGCGATCCCCGGCGCATCACAAAGAAATGTCCCCAGCACCGTGTTCGTAAAGTCCGCGGGATCGATGTGGCAGTAGGGCACGACTTGGGTGGGCGTGGCGTCCGGCAGCGCGAAGCCGAGCGCGGCGCTGGTCAGTGTCACCAAGCCATCGCTCGCATAGGTAAGTTCGGTGGACGACGAAAGGCTGGGTTGATAGTATCCCGAATTACCCACGATCGCGAGCGCATCGACGCCGCGCAGGTCGTCGCCGCGCTGGTTCCATGTCGCCAGGTTCCAGAGAAAAGAGCTGGCGGGTATCATTTCGGCGCTCTGTGTCCCCGCAGGGAGCGAGTAAATGTAATTGGCCGCAACAAACGACCCGAAATTCGGGGTGGCGATCAGAATCAGTTTCCCCACTAGCGTGGGAGATGGCGGCGCGAGTGACTCGTCAGTCTGCAAGCCAGCCAGGTAGGCCCGGGCGATCAATCCGCCCATGCTGAAGGCCACCAGGTCGATCTGCGGCACCTGCGTCCCGTCGGCGTATGTAATGCCAGCCAGATAGGTGGCCAGGTGAGTCGCGATTCCCTCGATCGTATCGTTCGGATCTTCGACGCAGTTATCGAAGAAGTAGACAATCGGAACGCCGTCGGAAACGAGATACTGTGCGAGATTGCCGAATGTGACGGACGAACTGCTGGACACCGTGCATTCGCCGGTAAATCCGGTCTCCCAGCCGTTTAACAGCACCACCGGATTACGCGATGCGCCCAATGGCACGGTCTGCCGCGGCTTGACATTCACGGTTACACTCACCGTGCGCTGCTCGCCCGAGGCGCTGGTCGCCGAAATTTTGGCCGTATAGGCGCCAGGCGAAGTACGGAACGGAGCGGCCAGCACGATGCTGGTGTGCGCGCGGTTCGGCCCCACCACCAATGTTCCGGCGGAGGGATCGAGCGCGACGCTACGGGTCTTGGAACTCAGCAGAAAATTCAACGTCTCGGGTTCGGCCGAAACCTCGACAGCCTCGCCCGCGCGAATTTCGTAACTGCTCTGCCGCAGCGCCAGGGGTTTGCCTGCATGGATCACAGTCGTGTCTGCAGGATCGCCGGCGGCCGCACAGACGGCGCCGCACAGCAGCAGAACGGCCAGCGGCCGCGCGCTAACAAGCGATCGGGTCACGGAGACAGTCCTCTGGATTGGTGCTCAAATCATAAGGACGCATGGCCATCCCAAAACGCGCAGGTTGGTTTCCGGCGCGCGATACTGGTTCTTTATGCAAAAACTCGTTTGCGCCCTCTTGCTGCTGGCCCCGCTTGCAAGCGCCCAGACCGGCCATTTGCTCTTGCGCCACCCCGCGCTCAGCCGGACCCAGATCGTGTTCTCGTATGCGGGCGACCTCTGGAGCGTTCCGCGCGATGGCGGTGAGGCGATCCGGTTGACCACCGCGCCCGGAGTCGAGACCGATCCCGTGTTTTCGCCCGACGGCTCCCAGATCGCCTTCACCGGCGAATACGACGGCAACGTGGACGTCTTCGTGATCCCGGCTACCGGCGGCGAGCCCCGGCGGCTGACGCACCATCCCGGGGAGGATACCGCGGCCGGTTGGACACCCGACGGCAAGCGCATTCTATTTGTATCGTCTCGCACAATTCCCAACGACGGCGCCAAGCTCTACACACTGCCGGTCGGCGGCGAAGGCTTGCCCGACGAGTTGCCGTTCCCCATCGCTACGGACGGCTCCTATTCGCCCGATGGATCGCATATCGCATATGTTCCGCTGTTTCACTGGCAGGAAGCCTGGAAGCGTTATCGCGGCGGGCAGACGCTGAAGATCTGGATCGCGAGCCTGGCGGATTCGAGCATCGTGCCGATTCCGCGCGAGAATTCGAATGACTTCAACCCCATGTGGGCCGGCGAGCGCATCTACTTTTTATCCGACAGGGAAGGCCCGGTGACGCTGTTCTACTACGATTTGAAAACCAAGAAGGTAGTGCGCGCGATCGCGAATCACGGTCTCGATTTCAAGTCGGCCGCGGCCGGACCCGGGGCGATTGTCTACGAACAATTCGGCGAATTGCACCTATACGATTTGAAGACTGGCCAGACCAAGACAGTGCCAGTGAAACTAGCGGGCGATCTGCCGGAACTCCGGCCACACTACGTCAACGTCGCCAAGCGACTGGAGAGCGCCGACATTTCACCGAATGGCGCACGAGCGGTATTTGAAGCCCGCGGCGAGATCCTGACCGTACCCGCGGAGAAAGGCGACCCGCGCAATATCACGAATACGACGGCGGCAATGGAGCGCGAGCCGGTCTGGTCGCCTGATGGGCAGAGCATCGCGTACTTTTCCGACGAATCGGGCGAGTACGCACTGCACATCCGCGACCAGGAGGGCGTTAACGAACCGATCAAGATTCCGCTGGGCGAAAAAGCTTTTTATACTACGCCGCGCTGGTCGCCGGATAGCAAGAAGATCGCCTACCTGGATAATCACGATCATTTATTCTATGTTGACGTGGCCGCGAAGAAGCCCGTGCTCGTGGAGACTGACTATTACTACAGTCACACCGGCTTGACGCCGTCCTGGTCACCCGATAGTAAGTGGCTGGCTTATTCGAAACAGTTGAAGAGTCACATGGCGGCCATTCACCTGTACTCACTGGCGGACGCCAAAAGCACGCAAGTGACCGACGGCATGAGTGACGCCGAGAGTCCGGTCTTCGATAAGAACGGCAAGTATCTTTACTTCACAGCCAGCACCAATTCCGGCGCCGCGATGCAGCCGGATATCGAGAGTTTTTCGCGTCCCGTTTCGGCCAGCGTGTACCTGATTGTACTGTCCAAGAATGAGGCGTCTCCTTTGGCACCGGAAAGCGACGAGGAAAAGAAAGCAGAGCCGAAGAGTGACGACGCCAAGAAGGATGACAAGGACAAAGACAAAGCCACGGAAAAGGTCGAGGTGAAAGTCGATCTGGAGAAGATCGGTCAGCGCATCCTGGCGCTGCCGATGCCGCCGCTGCGCTACGCGGCACTCGAAGCCGGCAAGGCCGGCGTGGTCTATGCGATCGAAGTTCCGCGGCTTTCGCCGCACGCCCCGCCGGCTCTCACCGTGCATCGCTTCGATGTGAGCAAGCGCAAGGCAGACGTTGTGATCGGCGGCGTCAAGAATTTCCAGGCGTCCTTCACGGGCGAGAAGATGCTCTATCAGCAGGACGACAAATGGACCATCGCCGAGCCGCCGCCGATGTCTGACAGTTCCGACGGTCCGCCGCCGAAGCCGGGCAACGAGAAGGTTCTGAAGACCCAGGATCTGGAAGTGAGAGTCGACCCGCCGGCCGAGTGGAAGCAGATGTTTCACGAGGTCTGGCGGATCGAGCGCGACTTTTTCTACGACCCGCACTATCATGGGCTCGACTTACAGGCCGCCGAAGAGCGCTACAGCGTGTATTTGAACGGGCTGGCCTCGCGCGATGACCTGAATTACTTGTTCACCGAAATGCTCGGCAATATGACGGTTGGTCACATGTTTCTAGGTGGCGGCGATCGGCCCGAGGTGAAGCACCTGCGCACCGGATTGCTCGGCGCGGATTACCAGATCGAGAACGGGCGCTATCGTTTCGCGCGAGTCTACGACGGCGAGAACTGGAATCCCGACCTGAAGGCGCCACTCACTCAGCCGGGAGTCAATGTGGTGGCGGGCGATTATCTTCTGGCGGTAAATGGCCGCGATCTGCACGCCGCTGACAACGTGTACAGCTTCTTCGAGGAGACGGCCGGCAAGACCACGATACTGAAAGTCGGATCGGATCCCTCCGGCGCCAACGCGCGCGAGGTGAAAGTAGTGCCGGTGGATGACGAATCCAACCTGCGGCACCTGGCGTGGATCGAAGATAACCGCCGCAAGGTGGAGCAGGCGACTGGCGGACGCGTGGCGTATGTCCATATGCCGGATACTGCCTTCGGCGGCTACACCAGCTTCATGCGCTACTTCTTCGCGCAGGTGGATAAGGACGCGGTGATCATCGATGAACGCTTCAATCACGGCGGCGCGCTGGCGACTGACATCATCGAGTATCTGCAGCGCAAGCTCATGAGTGTGGCCACCTCGCGTTCTGGCGCGGACTTCATGCAGCCGCAGGGCGCGATCTTCGGACCGAAGGTGATGATCATCAACCAATTCGCGGGTTCCGGGGGAGACGCGATGCCGTGGTACTTCCACCGCGCGGGGGTGGGTAAGTTAATCGGCGAGCGCACTTGGGGCGGATTAGTGGGCCTGACTGGATATCCGGAATTGATGGATGGCGGCGTGGTGATGGCGCCCAGCGTGGCGATCTGGAATCCGAACGGCACCTTCGACATCGAGAATCACGGGATAGCGCCCGATATCGCGGTCGAGCAGGATCCCGCGGCGGTTCGCCAGGGTCACGATCCGCAATTGGAGAAAGCCATCGAGGTGGTGATGCAGGAGCTGAAGGACAATCCGCCGCCGGTGTTGAAGCATCCGCCTTTTCCGAATTACGCGGGGAAGTAAGTGATCCGGCGCCGCTTACTCGATCCGCAAGGCCACCATGGGATCGATACGCGCGGCGCGCCGGGCGGGAAGGTAACCCGCCAACGCCGCGACCGCGAGCATTACGGCGGCGGCCGCCAGAAACGTGGACGGGTCCTGGTAGGTGACGCCGAATAGCAATCCGCTGACGGCGTGTGCCGCGAGCACAGAGCCGGTGGCTCCTATGGCGAGGCCGATGCCCGCCAGGCCCAACGTCTGGACGACAATCTCGCGCAAGACCCGGCCACCCTGGGCGCCGAGGGCCATGCGAATCCCGATTTCCTGCGTCCGTCGTGTGACGGAGTAAGAAACCACGCCATAGATACCCAGCGAGACCAGCACCAGCGCGAAGCCTGCAAAGCCGGCGAGCAGCATCACCGTGAACCGCCGCGGAGACAGAGCCCGGTCGACCAGCCTGGTGAGCGGCCGCATGCTGGCTTTGGGCAGATCCGGGATCAGAGGGTGCAGGGCCGCGTCCACGTGTTCGGAAAGCAGCGGCAGCGGGAGAGTGGAACGCACCACCAGGTCGAGCGAGCCCCAGTCCTGACATTGCCGGAGAGGCATATACATCTCCGAGCCGGAAGCCTGTTCGAGCGCGACGTGGCGCACGTCGCCCACCACGCCGATCACTTCCCGGCTGCCGTCGACGCAGTCGCCTACAATCGATTTTCCAATGGGATCTTGCCCCGGCCAGAGGCGGCGCGCCAGGGTTTCATTGATCATCATGACGGGCACCGCGTTCTTCAGAGAATCGCGTTCGGTGAAATCGCGCCCTTTCTTGAGAGTCATACCCATGGCTTTTACATATCCGTCGGTGACCACGCGCACAAAGGCGGTAGGATATTCGCCGTCTTTATAAGTTTGGCCTTTGGCTCCCGCTCCCCACGTGCGGTTGTGACCCAGCGGCAGGACGTCGGTCAAACCGGCACCCTCGACTCCGGGGATGGCTCTGACCGTGCGCAGGACTGCATCGAAATAGGCATTCTGCTGCTCTTGCGTCTTGTATCTTTGATCCGGGTCGACGCGCCAGGCGGCTGCGTTTTCGGGGCGGAATCCGGGATCGACTTCGAGCACCCGCCACAAGCTCCGGACCAGCAATCCGGCGCCGACCAGCAGCACGCAGGCGAAAGCAATCTCGGAAACCACCAGAGATCCGCGCACCCAGCTATGCCGCTTGCTCTCACTCGCGCCACGCTGGCTGAGCGAAGCGCTGAGCGAAATCAACGTGGACTGCAGTGCCGGCGCTATGCCCAGCACCAGACCCGTCGCCAGAGCCGCAAGCACCGTGAAACCCAGTACCACCGCGTTCACGCGCACGCTCGTCAACAACGGAATGCTGAAAGCGTCCAGGTGCGCGACGGCGTGTGTCGCGGCAATGGCGAGCAGCAGGCCGCCGGCCGCTCCGGCGCCGGTCAGCACCAGACTCTCGGTCAGCAACTGGCGGATCAGCCGCCTGCGGCCCGCGCCCAATGCCATACGAATCGCGACTTCTTTTTGCCGTGTGGCCGCGCGCGCCAGCAGCAGATTGGAGAGATTCGCGCAGACAATCAGCATGACCACGCCGACGGCACAGGCCAGAACCATCAAAGCGGCACGCGAGCGTCCGCTCACATGTTCGGAAAGAAATGTCAGCTTGGGATCGATACCGTTACTGCGCGGGTTCGCGCGCGTGATCTCGGGACCGAGGATATCGGCTTCGGCCTGCGCGGGCCCGATTCTGGCTCCCGTCTTCAACCGTCCTATCACAGCCAGCGTATTACCCCAGCGGTCGGTTTCGCGCGTCAGCGGGAATGGAGTGAACAGATCGATGTGCGTGCCCGGCGCGAATATCGCCGCGAAATCGAACGACGCGGGCAAGACGCCCACCACGGTCGAGTCCGCGCCGTCGAGCCGGATCGTGGCGCCCACAATGGCCGGATCGGCCCCGAAGCGGCGCTCCCACAAACCGTGGCTCAGCATCACCACATGCGGACCGTTCCATTTGCATTCATCCGGAGTGAATTGCCTTCCGATCTGGGGCGCCACACCCAACAACGGGAAAAAATTCTCGGAGACCGGGACCGCGCTGAGGCGCTCAGGCGTGCCGTTTCCGGTGAGCAGGCTATCGCCTACGCCATAAAAGGCGAAGTATCCGGCTATGTCTGAGAACGACTGGTTGCGCTGGCGAAAATCGAGGAACCGCCCGACTTGCAGAGTAGCTCCCGACAAATCGCCATCGATTTTGGTCCGGTTGGCAATCCAGACCAGGCGGCCCGGATCGGCAAACGGTAGCGGTTTGACCAGCAACGCATCCAGCACGCTGAATACGGTCGAACTGGCGCCGATGCCCAGGGCAATGATGAGAATTGCAAAAGCCGCGAAACCGGCATCCCGGCGTAACGTGCGCAGAGTGTAGCGCAGGTCTTGCATGAGGCTGTCCATGGCAGGCAGCCCGCGCGCGTCGCGCTGCTGTTCTTTGGTTTGTTCCAAGCCGCCCAATTGAATGATCGCTTTCCGCCGGGCTTCATCCGCCGGCATACCTTGTCTCAAGTTTTCTTCGATGGCGAGTTCCAGATGGGAGGCCAGTTCGACGTCCAACTCCTGGTCCAAATCGCCCTTGCGAAAAATGGAAACGAGCTTTTCGCACGCCTCTCGCAGACGATCCATCATGGCTTCTCTCCGCAGTCTGCCGCGAGCATGCGTCCCATCACTTCGGCCAATTTCTCCCAATGGGCCAAGCGGCTGGCCAATTGCCTGTGGCCAGTCCTGGTGATCGAATAGAACTTCGCCTTGCGATTGTTCCCTGAGGCGCCCCACTCCGCGGCGATCCATCCGCGCTGCTGGAGACGTACCAGCGCGGCGTAGATGGTGCCTTGATTGAGCAGGATACGGTCGCCGCTGATCTGCTCGATGCGGCGCGCGATGCCAAAACCGTGCAGCGGGCCCATGCCGGCCAGCGTTTGCAAGACCATCACGTCGAGGGTTCCCTGCAGAAGCTCAAGCCGCTCTTTCATGTGGCCTCACCACATGAATTGGACGAGCGCCGGCGATTCCGGTTAGGTGGGGCTCACAACTTCTTCAGCAGTTCCTTCGCTTCCTTCAAGCGCGCGAACTGCTTCTCCGCCTCGCGGAACTCCCGCGTGTGGACGCGGCGGCGCGCGCCGCTGTGCTCCACCGGAAAGCGCAGGTGCAGCATCTCGTGAAACATCACGTATTCGAGCGCCAGCGCCGGCACGTCGGGTTTATCAAAGATCCGGCTGATGATGATGGCGTTGTGCGAGGGATCGAAATGCCCCAGCATGCTGCGCGACGCGCCCCGGCTCCAGCCCAATTGCGGCCGCGCCAGCATCCCCGCGAAGTGTTCCGCGTTCAGCTTTTCGAAGACCGCCTCCAAGTTATAATGGCTACCTTGTGGTCCGGAAACAAACTTGCGCCCGCGAATCTGGCGAATCAGATGCACCTGCCGCCGGACGTCCCGCCGGTTCAGATACAGCCGGTAACGGTGCGCATAAATTCGCGCGACCGGGCGGCGGAACAGCTTGCCCAGCAGAATATAGGCCAGGGCTTCCACGACCGGCGCGGGAGCGCCCTCCAACAAATCCGAGATGCGCACCTGGATGGCGCCGGACTCCATACGGATAAAACTGTCCGCGTTCGCGAAGCGGCAGAACTCCACGCCAATGCGCGGGGGGGGAGTGCGAGGTTTAAATTCCCGGAAGACGCGGGCGTAGATCTCTTCCGGGGTTTCGAAGAGCAAGGCGCTTTGGAATCCAGAGACGGCCAGGCCCGAGCCGTGGTCTTGCATTTCTGACAATGTAACATATCGAGGTCGCGGAGACCTTGGAGGAAACTTGCCCAAAGTAAAAATCAGTGCGCTCGGCTGCTATGTGCCGCCGGGCGTGCTTACCAACAAAGATCTGGAGCGGATGGTGGACACCAATAGCCAGTGGATCATCGAACGCACTGGCATCTGCGAGCGGCATATCGCTCCGCCGGAAATGGCCACGTCCGATATGGGGACCGAGGCCGCCCGCGCGGTCCTGGCCGCGCGCGGGATCACGCCCGCCGACCTGGATGCCATCCTGGTGTGCACGGTCACGCCGGACATGCTATTTCCATCTACCGCCTGCCTGATCCAGAACCGGCTGGGTGCACCGCGCGCCTGGGGTTTCGACCTGGTCGCGGCCTGCTGCAGCTTTCTATACGGTCTGAACACGGGCGCGGCCCTGGTGTCGTCCGGCATGCACCGCAAAGTGCTGGTCATCGGTTCCGACACCATGAGCCGCATTATTGACTACACCGACCGCGCCACCTGCATCCTGTTCGGCGATGGCGCGGGCGCCATGCTGCTGGAGCCGGCCACGGAGGCTGACGACGGCGCGGGCCTGATCGATTTCGTCGGCGAAATCGACGGTTCGGGCGGCGAGTTTCTGATGATGCCTGCCGGCGGAAGCCGTATGCCGGCCTCGGCCGAAACGGTTGCGAGCCGTCAGCACTACGTGCATCAACAGGGCCAGCAAGTCTTCAAGTACGCCGTGAAGAAGATGTACGAACTATGCGCCGAGGTGCTCGATCGCAATGGCCTGAAGGCATCCGACATAAAGGTCTTGATCCCGCACCAGGCCAACCGGCGTATCATCACGAGCGCCGCGGAGCGCTTAGGGCTGGAGCCGGAACAGGTGCTCATCAATATCGATCGCTACGGCAACACCACGTCCGGCACGCTGCCGCTGGCTACGCAGGATGCTATCGCGCAAGGGCGTCTCAAAAAGGGTGACCTGGTGGTGTTTGCTGCCGTTGGCGCGGGCTATACCGCCGGCGCCAGTTTGTGGCGCTGGGCCTACTGAACGAACTCGAACGTAAACAAAACTTCGTGCGATTGCGGTGCGGCGGCCGCCTGGGCGCGAGTAGCGCCGCCTATCGGTTCACTCGGCGGCGAAATCCGCTTGCTCTCGCCGATTTCACTCACTGAGCTCCCAAATGGGCGGATCTCTCGATCTCGGTGGTGATTTCTGCCAATGACACCTGAGCCAGCGGCAAAACCTTCACAGACAAAGCTATCATCACTAGCGAGCTACCACTCGCGTGGTCCACGAAGTATTCCAGTTTCTTGCCGCAGGCTTCGGTGACCTCGCGGTCAACCAGCAGCGCACTGGAGTCGCGTCTGATGAACGCCACGAATGTCGAATCCTTCCATCGGTAGAGTTGGTCGCCCTCGCCCTTGAGCGTATTCCCTATGTACTGGCTCACGAAAAACACGATCCGATCGGCCATCTTGGTCCCGAACCGTGCGCGCATCTGCTCCATTCGCGGAATGGAATAGACGACGACGTGAAGCCCTTTCGGATCGACGCTCGCCTTCTCGAGAGCTTTGTCGAATACAGGGCGTGTATCGAGGCCAGTCAGCGGGTCAGAGTCGTCGTCGGCCGCCTCTTTCCTTTGGGAAGTGGCAAGCTGCTGCTGAAGGTCTACCAGCGTCTCCAGGACGGCCGATTGCTCCTGCAATTGCCGTTTCTCTGATATGTCGGTGACAAAGCCTATGGCGAAGGTCCGGTCGCCAATTTTGGCCTCATTCAGCCCCACCTCAACCGGAAATTGAGTGCCGTCTTTTCTTCTTCCGTAAAGGTCTCGCCCCATGCCCATTGGCCGCAGCTTTGGTTCCGCAAAATAGCCAGCGCGTTTCTCCTCATGCGCGCCGCGGTAAACTTCGGGAATGAGAATCTCGATCGGCTGTCCCACCAATTCCGCACGATCGTAGCCAAAGATGCGCTCCGTCGCCTTGTTTACCATTTCGATGTTGCCGGATATATCCACCGTGACTAGGCCTTCGGAAGTGGCCTCCCAGTAGGCCCTGACACGCTCGTGCTGCTCCCGACTCGTCATAACGAGCCGTTTCCACTCCGTCACATCCACAATTGAGGCGAGAACCCAGGTGCCATCGCTCGTAGGCAGCGGATTTAAACCGATTTCAACGGGGAATTCTGTCCCGTCCCTGCGCAATGCCGTGAGCTCTCTTCCCATACCCATTGAGCGGCAGACAGGGTTCTTGAGAAATGCGTCGACTCGCGCAGAGTGCTCGGGCCGGCCTGCGGCCGGCACCAAGGCCTGAATCGATTGGCCCTGTAATTGATTCCGCTCATACAACAGCATGCCCTCCGCCGTAGTGTTGGCGAACGCAATCTTCCCGGCTAGATCCACTATTACAAGGCCCGTCGGAACGGCGTCTAGGACACGCTGAAAAACAGGGCTACGGATGTCGTCCGGGCTGGGCAGTAGACGGTCGTCGGATTTGCTGGACAAGGTGCGCCCCTTCTAAAGGAAATCGCACTATCATTATCGGCCTTTGCGCGCGGCACGTTTGCCGGGTGGCAACAGTACGTCCGGCACACTGGCGCTGGACCTACTGAACGAACTCGAACGTAAACAAAACTTCGTGTGATTGCGGTGCGGCGCCCGCCTGGGCGTCCTCCTGCGAGTGCCGGTCATCCCACTTCGCGGCCCGCTCCAACGCCGCCTGATTCAGCCCAGGGTTGCTGCTGGCGAGCACCTGAAGGTCCGTTAGTTGGCCCTGCGGCGTAACCAGTCCGTCGACCTCCACTACTTGCAGCGCCGAATTCGCCGTGACCCCGCGCTGCAATTCGCGTGAGCGCACTCGCCACGGCGGACTCATCAGTGGGCCGGCGCCTACCTGTTGCAGGTTACCCGGCTGAAACAAGGCGCGATCCAGTTTAGCGGTGCCCGTCACACTTTGCGTCGTGGCTTCGATGATTGTCTGGCCCGCCTGTGTGATGGTGAACTTGTCGGGAATGATCTTGTCGTAGAAGTGCAGCGCGTTGCTGTAATCATAAGTTACATACATGCCGGGCACCGGCGAGTAAGTCATCAGCAAGCCGGACTTAGGATCCACGCAATATTCCGTTTCTTCCCAGCGGCGTGGACCGGCGCCGAGCTTCTCGCGCGCCTGTAACGCGACCAGAACGCAACTGACCTCGGTCCCATTTAAGCTGCCGGACGCCGTGCGCACCGAAGCACGCGGCCCCACCTGGCCGTACACGAAGAAGATCGCCGTGCGGGCCTGCGCCAGCCGCAGCGGAATCGCGCCCGAAGGTTGATCGCTGTAGACCAGTTGATTGGTCCGCAAATTCACGGCCGCATACGAGGGCCCTTGTGCGCTCCAGCGGTAAGTCTCGCGCCCCGGCGAAGTATCTTCCAGGCTCCAGGCGCCTTCCGAAGCCCCGTAAGCGTTGAACGTGGTCTTCAGATCGTACGCATAGGCGCGTACATTCGAGAGCGCGTGGGCGTTGGTCAGAAGGTGGATCGCAGCTGCGCGTTGCTCGGCATCCTGCACGGGTTGGGCATCCCCGGTTACCAGTTCAAGGGGATCGGAAGGAACGGCCGGCTCAGCCAACGATTCGATGCCTGGCCTTTGAGCCAGAACCGCGGACTGCCAGAAGAGAGAAGCCGCAACGGCGCACCTGAAGGCGCGGAGAAACATAAGAAGTCCTCCTGCGGCGATTATACCGAAGAACGGCCGGATGTAACACCGGGTCCCAATCAATTAACATGATGAAGTGCTTGCCCGCTTTATCTGTGCCATTCTCACCGCGCTGCCTCTACTGGGCGCGGAGGCCATCATCCAAGACCGCGTTCAGTTCAGCCAGGTCTTCGAAGAGACCCGCAACTTCCGGATCTTCCTGCCGCCGGACTACGCCACTTCCGGAAAACGCTACCCGGTCATCTATTGGTTCCATGGCTGGAGCGAACGCTACAACAAACCGATGGACGATCCGCCCAACCGCAATTACGATAGCGGCGCGGACTACGGCGGCGATAACATCGCCAACTTCGTCGCCACCCATGACGTTATCGTGGTCAAACCGGACGGCTTCAACCCGCGCTTCTCGGGTGATAATTACAAGCGCCCATATAACGTCAGCCCGGTGGAAACCAATCGCCAGTTTCCGCTCTACTTCCCGGAATTAGTGGATTTCATCGACGCCAACTACCGCACCATTGCCGATCGCGATCACCGCGCCATCACCGGTTTTTCAATGGGCGGATTCATGTCCTACTGGATCGCCGGCAAATATCCGCAGCTTATTTCGAGTGCTTCGAGCTTCATGGGGTCACCCGAATTTTTCGTGGGCCCGCGGGACTTCCCCGTCGAATACAACCACGACGTAATGTACGGCAATTACGACGGCGTGCGCACCCGCCTGGTCACCGGCACGCGCGATTTCATTCAGTTCTATCACCGCCAGATGAACGCCATCTGGAAATACGCGCGCGACTGGCATGAGACCGAGGATTTCGATTCCGACCACGGCACGCCCGGCATCGCCAAGACGCTCACCTTCCACATGAACGCCTTCGCGCATCCGCTGCCGCGCCCGGAGGTCTGGAACCATGCGGACGCTTACCCGAACTTCAGCGTCTGGGGTTGGGAAGTCGGCACCGACCGCAAGCAGCCCGGCTTCACCGCGCTTGAGAATGTTTCAGCCGCGGGCTTCCGCTCGAGCGTGCGCGAATGGCTGCCGGACGGCGCCGTGCTTCCCACCGTGAAACTCTCGATTGAGACTGACAAACTGTACCCGCCGCGCAAACCGCAAACCGTCACCATCATCCGGCTGCGCGACGGGAACGTGCGGCACGAAACGGTCAACGCCACTGCCGATGGCCGCCTCGATCTCGATCTGGATGGCGATGCGTACGAAGTGGGCATCTCCAGCGGACCGGTGTTGGCGCTCGCGGGCTACGATCTGGAGGGCGCCGCCTGGGCCACGGCGGGCCAGTCGCTACAGGTACGCATGCACATCTGGAACAAGGGAGCGGCGCTCTCGCGCCCGGCCACCCTGCACTGGCTCAGTCCGAATCCCGGTGTGGATCTCACGCCGATGTCAACGCCGCTCGCGGCCATCGCCTCCGGACAATCGGCCACCGTAGCGCTCACGGTCACAGTGCGGGATCCGGCGCGCGCCATTGCGCGCATCCTCGCCCTGCAGGGCGACACGCGCATGCCGGTCGACATTCCGCTGTTCCCGCCGGCGCGCCCCTTCGCGGACTTCCGCATCGCCGATGGCCAGTCCGTGCGCGTCTTCCAACACGCCACGCAAAAGGCCGACGTCACGCTGGGCGACGGCAACGCGGACGGCAAGGCCAATCCCGGCGAACGGATCGCCATCCTGCTGCCGGAGGACGACGTCTACCGCGTCGCCGAGCTTTTCACCAACGATGCCTGCGTGGACAACACGTTGCGCGCCTTCGACGATTGGAGCGATTACGATCACGTGGGCGCGTCGGCCAAGTACTCACTGCCGCTGATCAAGCCGGATTGCCCCGCCGGCCACGTGGTCCACGCTCTTGCGCGCGTGTTGCTGCCCGACAAACCGAACCACGTGGTGCGCTACGCGGCCATCGAATTCCCTGTCCAACGTTAGGGAGCATCATCCGCGCCCCAAGCGGTACATTAGAACAATGCAGCTCTGCACCAAAAGCCTCCCTGCCTCGATGGTCCTGGCGCTGGCCCTGTGGGCGGCACCCGGCCTCCGCGCGGATGCCACGATCCGCTATCATTCCGAATTCAAGCCTTCCCCGGTCCTGCAGCCGTTCATGGAACAGCTCATGAAACACGCGCAGACCGGCGGGGATGTCTCAGTCCGCATGAAGGGCAACCAGGCCTACACCAACGCGGGCGGCGTCACGGAGATCTTCGATTTTGCGAAAAACGAAGTCACCCTGCTCGATCCCGCGCATAAGACGATGGCGGTGGTTCCGGTGTCGGAGCTGTCCGACAAGATAGCCGCGGCCGTGCCCCAATCGCCCGCGCCCACGCCGGCGGTGCAAAAAGCCATGGAGTCCATCAAGCCCACCATCTACACCAAGATGACGGGCAATACGGCCGAAATCCAAGGCGTTCAAGCCGAGGAACGCGAGATTTTGCTCGAGATGGAAATGCCGATGCCCGAGGGCATGAATCAGAATCAGTCCGGCATGAAGCTGGTGGTACACATCTGGACCGCCAAGCAAGAAGAAGTCCTGCGCGTGCCCGCCATTCGCGAGCTGACCGCCTACAACGCCTGGCAGCGCTATATGGTGAACCCCGTCGCGATGCTGGAAAAAATGACCGGCCGTCTGCCCGGGGCAGCCAGTTCCATGCAGCCCATCTTCGAGGAGATGTTCAAAAGTCCTTCGGTCATTCTGCGAACGCAAGTCGAATTCTACATGCCTTTGATGGCCGCGCTCTCGCGCCGCATGGCCGGACAGAATGGCGCGGCTCCTCCGCTCGACCCCAACGCGCCGTTGATGGAGATGACCCAGGAGGCCGACGAGCTTTCGAACGCGCCGGTGGATGCCTCCATCTTCGAAATCCCGAAAGACTACACCGCTATCTCCGCAGACGAAATGGTGCGCAGCATGGTTCAGCCGCAGAGCGCGTCCGCGGCCCCGGCGCAGAAGTAGCGCCTACCGCGCCCGGCGATTCTCGAACCAGGCAATGGCATCCCGGCGGATCGCCAACACATCCGGCCGCCCGTCGCCGTTCAAATCCACGGCGCGCGCGAAGGTCACCGGCCGCCCTTCGGAAAGGATCACCGGGTTGAACTGGCCGGAGCCCGCGTTCAGCAGCACGGCGAGCCGCCCCGCGCCACTCCTTTCCGCAATGAGGATATCGGGGCGGCCGTCGCCATCGAAATCGGCCACGTCCAGGCTGTTCACATCCGCCAGATCCGGCAGGCTCTCGATACGGTGTTCGATCCACAGCTTGCGCGGATCAGCCGGCTTCTCGAAGCGCGACAGCCGCGCCGGCGAGACGGCTCGCTCCACTTCGATCAATTCCGGTGCGCTGCCGGTCAGCGAACCGTAGCGTAACCGCAGCATGGCCGCTTCCGGCGTTTCATTCCACAGGACCATCGCGAATAGATGCCACGGTAGTTCGAAGCTCTCCGGTGAATGGATCCAGTACATGCCGGCGAAGATGTCCGGCCGCCCGTCGCCATCGATATCCGCCATCGCCAGCCCACCCTGGTGAGACGGCGAGTAGAACGAATACAAGTCCTGCGAGTCCCAGCGCGCCGTGGGATCGGCCGGAATCTCGTAAAAGCGCACCTGCGCGCGTTTGTGGATCAGCAGTAGGCCGCGGTGTCCCAGCAGCGTGGCCGGCATCATATCCGGGGCGTCCACGCCAGTATCTATCACGTGCCGCTGCCACTCGCCGTGTCCGTGCGGGGCGCGCAACCAGACTAAAGCCGCGTCCGGCGGGCCCTCATTGACTACCAGATCCATCCGGCCGTCGCCATCCACATCCATCAGGCAGCCGCCCTCGGCGAGCGGCGTCCGGTTGGCGCGAATGACATGCGCCGCGCCGTGCGGCAGCTCCCGCGACACGATCCGGCCTCCCCAGGTGACCAGCGTGCGCCCCCGCAGGGCATAACCGGTGACGCTTTCGCCCTCCAGTTTCTGGATCGTATGTTCGGCGAAGTGCAGCGTCTGGGCGGCCGCGATCACACCGCCAAACGCCAGGAGAACCAACGCACGCAAAACCATCCGGGGTATGTTGTTATTCTAATCCGCCTGTCCCGAAATTCCCGGCGAATCGCGGAAATTAGGAAAAATTTACCCGCGGAAGGCCGGCTGATGGCTGGCTATCCCATTGGGATGAGGAGCGATATGCTCACCGCGCCAGGAGGACTCGCAGTGGCCGCAAACGTGCAATTCCTGGGCGGGTATGGCAACCGTGGCGAGTCCGGCGGGTGGTTACGTCTGGCAGGATCCGGGCGATTCCATCATGGTTCAGGTCAGCCTGGATCTCGTGGATCGCCTGCGCGCGGCTGTCGAACAGACCGTAGGAGATGGGCCCCGGGGTATCGAGATTGGTGGTCTTCTACTCGGCCGCAAGATCCCCGGACACGGGCGCGCCGTCTCAATCGAGGATTTTGAGCTAGTGCCGTGCGAACACTTGCGTGGCGCGTCATACACGCTGTCGCCGGGGGAGCGGCACCTGTTGGGAGCCCGCCTGGGCCGGCGGCGCGTCTGGCAGGTGATCGGGTTTTTCCGCAGTCACACGCGGCCTGGCATGTACCTCGATCAGGATGATTTTTCGATCTTTAACCGGTATTTTCAGGATGACTGGCAGGTTTTCCTGCTGATCCGCCCGTCCCTGGCGGGACCCGCGATGGCGGGATTTTTCTTTTGGGAGGACGGCGATATCGACCGTCGTTCGCCCTACCGGCAATTTCCGTTCGACGCGCGGGAACTGGGTGGGGGCGGTTACCCGGTCACGGACGTCTCGAGGGAATGGACGAAACCTTCCGAACCACCGCGTCCGGCTCTGGTGCCCGCGCCGCAATCGGCGGAGCGCGCCCGGCGTCACCTTCCGCCGCTTTCCTGGTTCGTGGTGCCGTTGATCGCGGCCGTCTTCCTGCTCGTCGGGATCATTGTCTCCATGACGCATGAGACCAAACCGGCCGTACCCGGGAGAAGCACACCGCCACTCGAAACGCTGCTGCCGCCCGGACCTCAGGCAGCCAAGAACTCGCCGTTTGCTGATCTGGCCCCACCACCTGCGCCCGCTACGCCACCGGTTGAAACGCGCAGCCGGCGCCGGGTAATGAAAGCGCCGCCGCCTTTATTGGTCACGCCAGCCCGCACACCGGTGCGGGTGGAGCAGCCGCCGGTTTTAAGGATGCGCCCCAGTACGGCGCAGCCGGAGCTCTGGACGGTACTGCCGGAGCATACCACGCCGCCTCCTCCGCCCCAAGCCGAGGTGAGCTACGAAATGCCGCATCCCGGCCTGTTCCGGCGGGCATTCCATAAGCTCTCGAACCTGGGCGGTTCCGACGCAGCGGATGGGACGGTGGCGCCAGTGCCCGTCCATCAGGTGGTCCCGCCGAATCCTCCCGATGCGGACGAAGACGGCGCGGTGGACGTCAAGGTCGCGATTGACGAGGACGGTAACGTGTCGCGCGCCCAAGTGCTGAACCGCTCCGGTTACCTGGCGGCCGTATCGCTGCGTGCCGCCCGGCAGTGGCAATTCACGCCAGCCCGCAAACACGATAGACCGGTGGCCAGCGAAATGATTCTGCACTTCCGCTTTCACAGCACGATGTAGTGCGCACCGTTTTTCCTCGGCCGGCTATCGTGCGAACAGCCGCCCCATCACCTTGCTCAGCGGTGCGTCGGCCGACGGAAGCGTACACGATTTCTCCGCCGCCTGCCACAATTGCTCCGCCATCGACATGTTCGTATCGGTCGCGTCGCTATAGGAACGCGGGCGCTCCCGCCGCGCCACGGACTTTCCCGCGGCCTGCACGGTGTCCGTCAGGTCCGCCAGCTTACACGCGCCCACCACCTCGAGCACTTTAGCCAACAGGTCCTGGCTGCGCCGATAGCGTTCCATCACGGGAACCCCCCTCTGCGTAGGATCGAGCGACAGAATCTGGTTGCATGAATCCAGTAGCTTCTGCACCGTCGTGTCGTTCGGATTCAAGCGTAATGCCACCAGCAGCGCGCTCCGCGCGGCAGGGTAGTTGGCCAAAGCATACTGCGACTGGCCCAGTTCGCCGAACGCCTCCGCGTCCCGCGGATCGCGCGCAGTGACGTCCCGCGCAAGGTCGGCGGCCTCCTTCGGCAGACCGTACTCGAGCAGCAAGGGCAGGACTTCTTTCTTCACGGTCAGGTCGCCGGGCATGGCTGCAACCAGCGACAGCAGTTCGGCCTGGGCCTGCTGCCGGCGTCCGGCTTTCCCCAGCGCCTGAATCAGTTCAATACGCGCCGCCAGACGGTTCTGCGCCGCGTCTGTCGGCCAGACGCCGTAAATTGCGTGATGATAATAAGCTAGGGCGTCATCGATCCGCCCTTCCCCCACCGCGACGCGCGCCATTCCGAGATTCGCGGGCGCGCTGGCGGGCTGGCTGCTCAGCAACTCTTTCAGGTAAATGCTGGCTTCTTTATAGCTGCCCGCTTTGACCAGCGTCATCGCTAGCGCTTCGCGGTACTGGATGCTGTGGGAAAGCGACAAGGCGTTGCGGTATTGCTCAACAGCCTCCGGGTAGAGGTCCTCTTTGACCAGGGCATTGCCTCGTTCGTAGGAGCGCTCCGCCCGGCCCGCCCGTTCCGAACGGAAATAGTAGCCCAGGAATCCGCCCACCACGGCGAGGCCCAGCAAAACGGAAAGAATTCCGGCCAGAAGGGTCGCCGACTTGCCCTCCCGCAGCAGCGGTTCTTCCTCGGGTTCGACTTTACCCGTGGCGTAGGCGGCCACAATACCGTCCATCGAGATGGTGCCCTGCATCTCCCGAATATTGGTCCGGCTGACCACCGGCAGGATCTTCAGCCCGGTCTCGGCGAGGCGCCGCGCGGTGAAATCCAGGGTATGGTCCGCATGCACATGCGGAAAATGATCCGCGGCCAGCATGTCCATAGCCGGTACGGGCATCAACTCACCCACCGTCAGGGTGCCGCGGCCCTCCTCGATGGCCTGCTGCAAGTGATCGAGAGTCACGATACCGCGCAAGCCGTCGTGGTCCAAGACCGGCCATGCGGAGGTATCGCGCTTGAGTGTGGCAACGGCGTCGGCGATGCGCTTGTCCGCCCACAGGATCTCCGGCGACGTCTGCATGGCTTGCCCCACCATCAGCGTCGCTTCCCGCGGCCGCGCACCTGACGGTAGATGGATGCCATCCTGGTGCAGCAGCGATTCGTAAAGCGGCACTTCTTGTAGCCGGCTGGAAACCAGATAGCTGATCAGGTTCGAAATCATCAGCGGCACGATGATCGAGTAGTCGCGCGTGATTTCGAAGATCATGATCACCGAAGTCAGCGGCAGCCGGATCATGCCGGCAAAGGCCACCCCCATCCCCACCAGGGCATAAGCGCCCGCGCTGCCGGTCGAATCCGGGAACAACATGTGCGCGCCGCCGCCTACCGCGCCGCCCAACATGGCGCCGATGAACAGGCTCGGACCGAGCACGCCTCCCGCATTGCCGGAGGCGTAACAGGTGGCTGTCGACACGCTTTTTAAAAGCACCAGGAGCGCCATCAGCCGGATGGTGAATTGGCCGTTCAAAGCCAAGTCAACGAAGTTGTAGCCGACCCCCAGAACGGTCGGCACGAACAGGCCGAGAACGCCGACCAGCAGACCGCCGATAGCAGGCTGCCACCAGATCGTCGAGCGCGGCATCTTCAGGATATTCTTCCGCTCCCACAGCAGGAGCCGCAGGAAGCCGGCCGAAACCACGCCCCCGACCAGTCCCAGGACGGCGTACACCAGAAATTCCAGCGGGTTAACCAGTTGATAGGCCGGCACGTGAAATAGCGGCGCATCGCCCAGCAAAAGGTGCAGGACCATCCATGAGGTCGCCGCGGCCAGCACGATCGACCCGAGCACGGGCGCCTGCATATCGCCCATGATTTCTTCCATGGTGAACAGCACGGCGGCGATGGGAGTATTGAAGGCGGCTGCCAAAGCCGCCGACGCGCCCACCGGGACTAACGCCTTGATGCTACTTTTGCTGAGCCCCAGTTTCCGGCCGAGCACCGAAGCGATTCCGGCAGCGACCTGAATCGACGGTGCCTCCCACCCCAGTGCAATTCCGCTGGCCAGCGCCACGGCCGAAAGGGTAAACTTGCCGATCACGGTCCGGAAGGCAATGAAGCCGTCCCGGATAAAGAGGGCGATTTTCGTCTGCGGAATGCCGCCGCCGCGCGCGTTCGGGGCGTACCTGGCGAGCAGGTATCCAGTGCCCAAGGCCCCCGCCAGGGGAATCACCAGCCGCCGCCAGAAGGGGCTGTGTTCGGGGTAAAGCCGCGAACCGAGATTCTGCGTCAAAAGGATGAAAGCCACCACCACCAGGCCGACTATCGCGCCGATAATTAGCGTCAATAGCAGCATCACCTGATCTTCGTATCTACGTTTGGATCGAGAGATTTCCACGCTGAAACCAGGATAGCTTGGCAGGTGGCGCGGGTTCACGCCCGAGCCAGCGGCGTGCTGGGCCAACCGGGACTAATCCGTCTTCGAATAGTAGTATGTGTACTTGCTGTAGAGTTCGGATGCGCGCGCGCCGTTGGCGACGATGCCGAGCACATTGTTCTCGCATAACGACTGCATCGCCCGGGTGATGTTGTCGAACGTGGTGGAGCCGATCTTGACCACCAGAACAATGCCGTCGGCCAGTGTAGAGAGCAGGTTTGCGTCCGCCGAAAACAGCAGCGGGGGAGTATCAAAAATCGCCCAGTTAAACACTTTGGGCAGCTCTTCGAACAACGTCTTGGCGTGCCGTGTATTCAGCAGTTCCAATGGGTTGCGGACGGGCGTGCCTGCCGGCAGGACATACATGTTCATGCCCGCGATCTTCCGCAGGGCGCTCGAGAACGGCACCTCTCCGGTCAGGTAGTCGGTCAGCCCGGGGGTGCGCTCCACCTGGAACAGATTGTGGATCAGTGGCCGGCGCAGATCGAAATCGCCCAACAAGACGCGATTCTCGGTCAAGTGCGACTCAGCCAGGGCCAGATTCACCGCGGTGAACGTCTTCCCTTCGGCGGGCGACGGGCTGCTGATCACGATCGTGTGCAGCGGCTGCAGCGTTTGCAGATGATTCAAGCGAGTGCGCAGCGTGCGGAATTCCTCGGCAGGAGTTTCGTGCGTCCTTTGCAGATCGAGCAGGTGCGACTCCGGAGCAGGCTGAAACGGCACCTCCGTCACCTTCTGCAAAATGGCCGGCCCAAACGCGGTGGGCGCCAGATCCCGGATAGCCTGGGCGCTTCCGTTCTCCGGCTTGCGCGCCGGGGTCTCGTATCTCGGGTTAAGCTGCGGTTCGGCCGGTTCGTTCTCCAGATTCAGCACGCCAGCCTGTTCGGCGCGGCGCAAGGCGTCATGTACTCGACTCATCTATATCTCCGGCCTAGCTTTTCCCGAAATAGTAGTAATACATGGAAGTGCTCATGGCGATCGTCCCGATGATGATGGCCGTCGACCATCCCAGCCAGAACAAGCGGCGCTTGCGGCGGACCAGCAAGGCATTCTCGAGAAGCGGAATGCTGCTCAATACCGGCAGGTTGGTGTAAGCCCGCACGTCCTTCAGATTCTTGAGCGAGGTGTCCTTCATCTCCTTCACACCCGCCATCAGCACCCCAAAAAACAGCCCCAGCGCCACGCCCGCGCCCGCGATCAGCAGCCGGTTCGGCTCGGCGGCCTCCTCGGGTAGCGAAGCCGGATCCAGAGTCTCCAGATTCTCGCCGGCCTTGCGTTCCTCCATATTACTGGCGGTCTCCGAGCTCTCTTTCCGCTTCGACATTTCGTCGTAATTCGCCTTGGCCAGGCTGTAATCGCGCTGCAGTTCGGCGTATCGCTGCTCATTCACCGGGCTGGCCTCGATGCGCGAGCGGTAAGCCGCGATCTCCGCTTGCAACTCCTTCTGCCGCTTGACCCGTGCAGCCATCTCCATGTCGCGCGCCTGGATCTGGGCCTGCACGTTGGCGACCGACAGCTTTACGTTCTCCAGCGACTGCGCCACCTGCGGATTCACCACTCTCTTGGGCGGCCCGGCTTTCGCCGCCGCGTCGTTGGACTCTTTTTCGAGCGAATCCCGCTCTTTCTTGAGGACGCTCAGTTGCGCTTCCAGGCTGCGAATATCCGGATGATCTTCCTTGTAGGTCTGGCGCAGCGCCGAAAGCCGCGTCTCAAAATCCAGAATCCGGTTGTTCATCTGGATCAGCCGGTCGTTGCGCACGGCTTCCTGGCTGGCCGCCTGCTCCAGGTTGGAGCCGATAAACGTGGCTTCGTGCTGCAAGTTCTGAAGCTGCGTTTGCAGCATCATCTTGTCCTGCGCGGAGCGATTGATGCTCTCGTCGATCGCCTGCAATTGCAACTCGAGTGAATTGACCGCCTGCAGGTTCGACTGCAACTGTTCGGGCAGACGGCCGGCATTCTCTTCCTTGAACCGGGTCATCTCGTTATCCAAGCGGTCCAGGTTGCCCTTGGCGTCCTTAAGCTGATCGTTCAGGAATTGCGTGGTCGTGTTGGCCTGCTGGCGGAGCTGATTGTTGGTCTCCTCGGTGAACTTCGAAACCAGCTCGCGAACTACGGCTTGCGCCTTGTACCGGTCGGAATAAGAGAAAGTGATGGCGAAGGCCGAAGCCGGGCGCTGCTGCGACTGCGACACCCCGGAATCGAGCAGCGTAATCTTGATCGCTTTGCGCATCTGGTCGATCACGTCTTCCATGGGCTTGCGCTGCCGTTCTTTCGGGTAGAGGTTCAAGGAAGGCCGCTGGATCAACTCCTGCAGCGAAGTGCGACTCTCGATCTGCTGCTGCATCGACAACAGCCGCTCCGCCATCTGCGTGCTGATATTGCTCTGCACCAGGCGCTCGGGAATCTGCTGCGGCGTAATCCGCATCACCGCGGTCGAGACAAATGTGTCCGGCCAGAAAAACGCCACCACCACCGCAATCACCAATCCGGCAAAGGTCGGCCCGATGATCCAGGAACGGTAGCGCCGAATGATATCGATGTAGTCTTCAATATCCGGCGGACGGCGCGAAACGCTGACGTAGCCTTGGGATAGCATAACTGCGAAAAAACTCTCTCTCCTAAAATCGGCAACTCACCCGGATTTCTATATGGGGCAGTTTACGGAACGATGATCTGGTCGCCGGGCTTCAGCAGGATATTCTGCTCCATCTTCTTCCCTTTTGTGACCTCTTTGTAGTTGAACTTGAGCCGCTCACTGCCGCGCAGAATGATAATCTTCTTGGAGTTGGCGAACTCCCGAAATCCTCCCGCGTTGGCCAGCGCCTCGGACACCGTAGTGTCGACGACCAACGGGTAAGCTCCCGGTTTGGCGATCTCACCCGTTATATAGTATTTCTTGCTGTTGACCTTTTCGACCCCGACGGTGACTTCGGGGTGTACCATAACTTTCTCCAACCCCCCGGCAATGTTGGCGCTCAGTTGTTCGGGAGTCAGGCCGGCAGCCTGCACTTGGCCTACCAGCGGGATATCGATCTTGCCATCCGGCCGTACGATAAACTGCCCGGAGTTCTCCTTCTCCCGCCACACCAGGACCGAAAGCACATCCTCCGGCCCGATGATGTAAGCTTTGGGATCGACTTTCGCGGCGCCGGACACCGATTTCGGGGGGGTGGTCTCTTCGGCAGACTTGGCGGGTGCTGTCTGATCGGGCTTCGACTCTTGCGCCGGCAACCAGGCGCCAGACATCAAACCCAGCAGCAGGGGCACACTCATAACCTTTCGCATGCGTACCATCTAGTTTACAGCAATATCCCTGCCGGCTGAGCAAATCACCCGCCCCCAGATGTAGCCCGGTAATGGTACGATGCGAAGAAATCCGGCATGCACTACTTCCTCGCAAAGACCGATCCCGAAACCTATTCCGTCGATGACCTGGCCCGCGAGAAGCGCACCGTGTGGGATGGCGTGCGCAACCCGCAGGCGCTACGCGCGATCCGCGAAATGCAGACGGGCGACCGCGTCTTCATCTACCACAGCATGGGTGACGCCTGCATCGTCGGGTTGGCCAAGGTAGCCTCGGCGCCGCGCCCCGATCCTAAGAACGACAAGCTGACTGTGGTCGATTTCGAATTTCTGCATCGCCTGGAGCCGCCCACTACCTTGCGCGAGATCAAGGAAAGCAGCTTGTTCGACGATTGGGCGCTGGTGCGCCAAAGCCGGCTTTCCACCATGAGCGCGCCGCCGGCTTTCGTCGAGTGGATGCGGCAGCGGTACGGGAAGAGCAAGACCTAACCACAGGCTTGCGGCGGAACCCGGCCCTATGTCGATGCCCCGTGTTCGAGCGCATTCTATCCGGTGACTCCGCACGTCCGGATCCGCACAGGGGGCGGTCAGCGATGGCCGCACCGACCTCGCCACCATCAGCTATTTGTGTGTTCGGATTCCGGTACTCACGAAGACGCAGCACTTTCGCGAAATCTGCCGCGCCGGCGCGAGGTTAATACCGTGGCCTGCCTCCACAAGGGGCGGTCCCTTTTCTTTGGGGACCAACTCATAGCCTCTGCAGATCCTACCGGATCCATTTGGTGCCTTGGCGTGTTGGGTGACACTGACGGAGTCGAAGTAACTGGCCTTTTCCAGGCCGTACTACGTGGCAAATATTTTCCAGCAGAACGGCAACGCCGATGCGCGGACGGGCGTGCCGACGCTGGGGACGTCACGATTCAGTTAGGGCGGGATGGAGGCGCTGTCAGGGGCCGGCCTGTGGACAGCGAGAGCCGGCCGGTCCCCGAGGCAGCGGTCATTATTGTGCCGGACGAAAGGCGGGATCGTGGACTTCATTCAGGCCCACGCCCGTGGAGCGCAGCGAATCACATTGTCACCCGCCGAGATCAAGACAGTCGCCGTGGCGGCCGAGCCACTGCGATGATGTAAACCTGCCACTCAGGCGCCCGTCAGGCGCGCGTGATGTTTATCCGCGTCTCCATAGCGTGGTCTTCCGAATTCCGGATTCATGCCGTCGTAATGCTGATAAGTCCTAGAAAAATATAGTATTATTAGGGTTACGCATGGCACCAAACGTGCTGTAAGCGAACGCCGGGGTGCGGCGTGCCCCTACGCCCGGCGGCGGTGTGAATGTTTCAGGAAATCAAATTCCAGCTCTCGACCGCGATTCTCACCATCCTGACCATCGCCGCGGTGGCGTCGGCCGTCATTAACTTCCAGCAACAGCACAAGTTCCGTCTGGCTGATGATGGTGCTGTGTGGGTCGATCGCGGCCCACGCGTCGAGGCGCTGTACATTGAATCCGACGGTCCCGCCGCCAAAGCCGGCCTGAAGACCGGCGACACGCTGCTCAAGATCAACGGTGCTACCACCCAAAAGGCGATCGACGTTCCCCAGATCCTCGCCGTAGTGGGTGCATGGAATAAGGCCGATTACATGGCCAGCCGCCGCGGGGTCGAGTTCAAAGCCGCAGTTTACATCCGCGAGGAGCCGCTCGACCCCGCCGTTTCCTATCAATATCTGGTCGCGGCCGCTTATCTGCTGATCGGTCTGTTCGTCTACTTTCGCCGTGGCAGCGCCCACAAAGCCTTGCACTTTTACGTGCTATGCCTGGCATCCTTCATCCTGCTGGCCTTCCACTATACCGGCAAGCTGAATGGCTTCGACAAGGTCATCTACTTCTGCAACGTGGGGGCCGGGCTTCTGGCGCCGACCATCTTCCTGCATTTCTGCCTCACCTTTCCCGAGCCGCGCCGCTGGTTCCGCTCGAAGTTCCGCGTGGCGCTGCTCTACCTGCCGCCCGCCGTGCTGTTCGCCATCTGGATGGGGGTTACTTCAGGCACGTTGCGCGTCGGCATGTCCTTGATCGAGCTGCGCTGGCTGCTCGATCGCATCTGGCAGCCGGTGCTCGTGATTCCCTATCTGCTGGGCGGCCTGGTGCTCAGCCTGGATTATCACCAGGCGGAAGACCCCATCGTGCGCCAGCAGTTGAAATGGCTGCGCAACGGCACGTTCTGCGGTATCCTGCCCTTCGCCGTCCTCTACGTGGCGCCCTACGCCTTGGGCTTCCTGCCGAATCAGTACATGCGGCTGTCGGTGCTGTCGATGGCGCTGATCCCGCTGACCCTGGCTTATGCCATCGCGCGCTACCGCCTGATGGACGTGGACATTCTGTTCCGCCGCGGGTACGCCTACACTCTGGCCACACTCTGCGTGCTGGCCGCCTTCTATGGCATTGTCTTCTCGCTAGGCAGCCTGGTGCAGAAGAACTTCAAGGACGTTGGCAATACCGGCCTGATCGCAGTCATGCTGGCGGCCGCTTTCCTGTTCCAACCGATCCGCAACTGGATTCAGGAGCGCCTGGACAAACACTTCTATCGCGATCGCTACGACTACCGCCGCACGCTGGTGGAGTTTGCCCGCGAGCTGAGTTCGGAAACCGATCTCGACGCGATGCTCAACTCGGTCTGCGAACGCCTGCTGAAAACTCTCTCGATTAAGCACATCGCCGTATTTCTGGGCGAGGAACAGCCGGGCGAAAAACCCAGCTTCCATATGAAGATGGACATGGGAGGGAGGCGCCGTCCGAACGAGCCGATTTCCGGCCAACTGGACCTGAGTTTCCTCAACTGGAACCTGCCACAGCCCTACATCTTCTTCGAGCGCACCCGCCATCAAATGGACGCAGTGGCTCGCAGTTGGCCCGCCAGTGTACGCGCGGCCATCGCCGAGCTGGATCTCACGTATTACCTGCCCTGCAACGTGCGCGGCCGGACCGTCGCCTACCTGGGCGTGAGCCGCACCGAGGATGGCGACTTCCTCTCCACGGTCGACGTCGAACTGCTCGCCACGATTTGCGGTTACGTCGGCATCGCCATTGAGAATGCCACGCTCTACCGCTCGCTCGAGCGCAAGATGGAAGAGTACGAGCGGCTGAAAGAGTTCAGCGAGAACATCGTCGAATCCATCAATGTCGGCATCCTGGCCGCCGACTTGGAAGATCGCGTGGAGAGCTGGAACACGCAGATCGAAAAGCTGACCGGCATTCCGCGCCAGGCCGCCGTGGGACGCACATTAGCCGACCTGTTCCCGGCCGATCTCGCCGAGCAGTTCGCGCGCGTCCGCGGCGAAACCGGCATTCATCACATTTACAAATTCGGCATGCCGCCCGCGCGGCACGCCGCGCCGGTCAACGGCAACGGTTCCCGCAATGGCACCGCCTCCACGGTGAACGTGGCCATCGCCCCGCTGGTCTCGAAAGACCTGGAACAGATCGGCCGCCTGATCATCTTCGACGATGTCACCGACCGGGCCGAACTGGAGCAGCGCCTGGTGCAGGCCGATAAGCTGAGCAGCATCGGTCTGCTCGCCGCCGGCGTGGCCCACGAGGTGAACACGCCACTGGCGGTGATCTCGACCTACGCCCAGATGCTCGCCAAGCAGGTGGCCAACGACGATCAAAAGTCCATCCTGCTCGATAAGATCGCCAAGCAAACTTTCCGCGCCAGCGAGATTGTCAACTCGCTGTTGAATTTTTCGCGCACCTCCACCACCTCGTTCGGCGATGTGGATCTGAGTAAGGTGATTCGCGAGACCATGTCGCTGCTCGAACATCAGATCGAGAAGGTGGGCGTGCAGGTGAAGCTCGATCTGGGCGTTTCCATGCCGCCGGTGCATGGCAACGCCGGCAAGCTGCAGCAGGTTTTTTTGAATCTCTTTCTGAACGCGCGGGATGCCATGGAGTCGAGCGGCCTGTTGGCCGTGCGCGCCTGGGCTGAAGAATCCGGCGCTGTGGTGGAAGTCTCCGACACCGGACACGGCATCCCGCCCGAACTCATTCAGCGGATCTACGATCCGTTCTTCACCACGAAAGGAAGCCGCAAGGGTACCGGCATGGGTCTGGCCGTGACTTACGGCATCATTCAGGAGCACAAAGGCTCGATCGACGTGACCAGCCGCCCGGGTGGCGGCACGTGCTTCCAGATCCGCCTGCCTTGGTCCCGCGCCACCGGCCGCGCCGCCGCCGAAATCGGATCGAGGCAACCCGTGAATGCCGCTTGAGATGACTGCCCCTGAAACGTCCCCCACTAACGGCAAAGGCCAGGTGCTGGTGGTGGATGACGAGTTGGATATCCGCGAGGGCCTCGAAACACTGCTGGGCCTGGAAGGCTATCGCGTCGACTTGGCTGCGAATGGAACCGAAGGGCTACGCAAGATCGCCTCGCGCGCCTACGACCTGGTGTTGCTCGACCTGATGATGCCCGACCGCTCGGGCATGGACGTGCTGCGCGAGGTCCGCGAGCGCGACCGCGAAACGCCCATCTTCATGATCACGGCCTACGGCTCGGTGGAGGCCGCGGTCGAATCCATCAAACTGGGCGCCAACGATTATTTCTCGAAGCCCTGGGACAACGAGAAGCTGCTGATCGAGATCGAGCGCATGATCTCGAAGCGGCGCCTGGAGTCCGAAAACACCCAACTGAAGCGCGCCCTCAAACAGCGCTACAGCTTCCCCAACATCATCGGCAAGAGCGAGCGCATGCTGCGCCTGCTCGACCTGGTGGGCCAGGTAGCCAGCAGCCGGTCCACGATCCTGATCACGGGCGAAACCGGCACCGGCAAGGAACTGATCGCCAAGGCGATTCATGCCAACTCGCCGCGCGCCGAGCGCTTGTTCGTGCCCGTGAACAGCGGCTCCCTGCCCGCCGATCTGCTCGAATCCACGCTGTTCGGCCACGTGAAAGGCGCCTTCACCAGCGCCGTGCAGACCAAGAAAGGCTACTTCGAAGTCGCCGATCGCGGCACCATCTTCTTCGACGAGATCGGCACCATCGCGCCGGACATGCAGGCTAAGCTGCTGCGCGTCATCCAGGAAAAAGAATTCATCCCGCTAGGCTCTACCGACCCGGTGCGCGTGGATGTGCGCATCCTGGCCGCCACCAACGAAGACCTGAAGAAACGCGTGGATGAAGGCACCTTCCGCGAAGATCTGTATTACCGGCTCAACGTCATCAACATCGTGCTGCCGCCCCTGCGCGAGCGCAAAGAAGACATCCCCGCGCTGGTCAGCCATTTCTTCACCAAGTATTGCCGCGAGAACGAAAAATTCCTCGACCCACAGGGTAATTCCATCCTGCGCTTTCAACCGGAAGTCGTGCAGATCCTGATGGAGCACAACTGGCCGGGCAACGTGCGCGAACTCGAAAACGCCATCGAGCGCGCGGTGGTGCTGGCTACCGATTCGTCAGTGCCCATCGACGTGCTCCCCGATCACCTGCTGCAGGCCAGCGGCATCCGCCTCCGCCGCGAGGAAGGCGGCGCGCTGCCGGCCGACGCTTCCCTGTTTGAGATCGTGGCCGATTTCGAGCGCCGCATCATTATGGAGCGCCTGGAGCAGCACAACGGCAGCCAGACCGAAGCCGCCGCGGGCCTGCACGTGCCGCTTTCCACGCTCAACCAGAAGATCAAGCGCCTGGACATCAAGATTCCGAAGAAATCGGAATAAGTGGCTAGCGCGAGGCTGTCCGAAGCAGGACGAACGGCGCGCTGGCTAGCATTGAGTTACGATGTTGGCGGAGTCGCGGTTTCCCAGAACATGACTGCATTTACGTTTGAGCTACCGGGCGGTGGGCCATGCGATGCGGTCCGCTGGCTACAGGAATGGTCCATACGATATCAAGAGGACGACAATGACGAGCACAACAGCTTAGTTGAAAAGTACCAATCCTTGTCGGCCGCGGACTTTGAACGGATAGGACAATGGAAGGACATTGGATTCAAGCGAGTTGAAAAATGGAAAGCAGAATCCAGACCCGACACTATGTGGAGGCCGAATGTCGCCAGTGTAGCTTACTCGATCTGGATGGAGGCAGCCAACGAACTGCCAGGAAGTCACTTTGATGAAAGCACCGCGGAGGCGTTTCTAAAGTACTGGGAGACGAGGAAGTGCACCTGTGAGCAAAAGACGGGGACGGTAGAGAGGCGATTTGGGCTCTCGCGAGCAAGTACGCTCCTCCACTTTGTTAGCGGGGGCAAATTCCCTATTCTCGACAGGCGCGTTAGGGCGGCGATCCAGAGCCTCACGGGTGGCCTCGCTCGGAACACCGTAGACTGGTACTGTTACACGTTTTGCCGCGTGTTTACGGCACTGGCCGCCGAGTGCCATACGCAAGACGTCAGACGTCTGGACAATGCCCTCTTTGAGTATGGAAAGACGAGGCCCGCTGGCCTTGCAAAGGAAACAACGACCAACCGGACCAAGTTCACCTGCCTGCAGTGCGGCCAAAGCGCATGGGCAATGCCCGGCGCCCGGCTCCTATGCGGCAATTGCTATAAGAACGGCGTCCCGGAGATCTGTCTGATGGTGGCAGGGTCGGGCGAGTAAGCTGGCTAACTGCGTCCGCGCGTTTCTGCCACAACGCTCGACGAGCGCCTGCCCCGGGCGGACTGCCGGTCGTTCCTTATCTGAACGAATCGAGGCGATCCTTTAGGGGACTCACAGAACTTTCCGCGCACCGCGCGCGCGAACGAGTCGTCGCCCAATTCAGGAATGTCCGAGAAGTTGATGTGCTCGTCCTTGATTTCGGCGATAATCCTCCTTCTGACAGTGCGTGAGCGAGCCGCCCGGCTTTCGTTCAAAGCGCACGATTCACATGATAGTCTGAACGGAACGTATGCTTTGGTCCCGCCTGGCGCAGCCCGCGATCATCACTATCCTCGCCATCTCCGTGTTCGACATCGCCACCGGGCTGGAACATTGGCCCTTCGGCAGCTATCCCATGTACTCGACGCCGTACCCGGAACGGCTCTCCTGGCTGCGGCTCTACGGCGTCACCGCGCGGGGTGAGATTCCGCTGCGGGGCGACCGCGACTTCGCACCCTTCGATCAGGCACGCCTGATCATGGCCCTACAGCGCATCGAGGCCGCACCTGGGGCGAACCAGAAGATCGACGAAGCGTTGCGCAACCTCGCCGCGCTGTATAATCGCCAGCCGGAGCATCCGCCGCTGCGCGCGCTGCGTCTCTACCAGGTCGAGTGGCTGTTGAAGCCCGGCCAACGCGGCACGGAGCCGCCCGATCAGCGAATTCTGATCGCCGAGAGAAGCGCGCCATGAAGCGCCTGGCGCCCGTGCAGGTGGTTATATACAGCCTGCTGTTCCTGATCTACCTGCCGCTCGACGATCGCGGCTGGACACAAGTCTCCGCCGTGTTCTGGATGCCGGTCTCGCTCTTTCACCTGCTGCCCGGGCCGCCGCGCAACGCCGCGCTGATCGGCGCTCTCGAAATCCTCTGGAAGCTCTCGCTGCTCACCTCCGCCATCGGGCTGCTCTCGCGCATCAGCATGGTTACCGCGGCGGCTCTCGGATTTTTTCTGCTGGGCCTGCCCAACTGCTTCGGCAAGATCCATCACCTGGATGGCTTTCCCGTCCTGCTACTTGCAATCCTGGCCGCCGGCGCTCTCTGGCACGGCCGCTCCTCGCAGGACGACTGGCCCGTGCGCCTGGCGCAAGCGCTCTTTCTGCTGGTCTTCTTCGCCGCCGGATACGCCAAGCTCCGCCACAGCGGCCTCGCCTGGATGACGGCGTCGAACATGCGCGATATCTGGCTGGGCGAGCTCTTCACCCACACGCCGCCCACCGCGCTCGCGAGTTACCTGGCGCGCTACGACTGGCTCTGCCAACTGGGCGCCATGGGGACCGTAGCCATCGAGTTATCCGCGCTGCCGGCGATCTTTATCCGCCGCCTGCGTCCCTTCACTCTCGCGGGCCTGTTCGGCTTGCAGGCGATGATTGCCCTGATGCTGGGGGTCTACTTCACGCCGCACCTGGCCGGCTACGCGCTCTTCCTGCCATGGGATCGCTACTTCCCGAGGTTTTCCCGGCGGAAACCGGATACCGTGCCGGCTTGTAATCGCTTATCCTTGTCCTAATGTCCGTTGAGTCACTGACTGTTTGTGCCGCCCGTCCGCGGACAGTCACGACGTATCCCTTCCTCTCGGTGGTCGTGCCCACCTACAATGAAGCCGGCAACATTGCGCCGTTTCTCGAAGCGCTGCGCACGGGTCTCGGTTCCGCCGCGGGCACTGGCTACGAAGTGATCGTGGTGGACGACGAGAGCCCGGATGGCACGGCTGACATCGCGGAGCAATTCAGCGCCAATTGGCCCAACCTGCGCGTGGTGCGGCGCGCGGGCGAGCGCGGTCTCGCCACGGCCGTGGTGCGCGGCTGGCAGGCTGCCCGCGGCGATCTGCTGGCCACCATCAACGCGGATTTTCAGCATCCGCCCGCCATTCTTGCGGAGATGCTGGCGAAGATGGACGGCGCCGATTTGGTGGTGGCTACACGCTACACCGCGGCCGGATCGGTTGGGCGATTCCCGCTGCACCGCCAATTCCTATCAACCGGCGCGAGACGGATCGGCGAACTCCTATTGCCCCATGTCTTCGGCAGGGTCTCGGACCCTCTCAGCGGATGCTACATGATCCGCCGCCGGGCAATCGAAGACATCGAACTGCGTCCCGCCGGTTTCAAGACGCTCATTGAAGTGCTCGCGCGCGGCCGCGTCGAAACGGTCGCCGAATGCGGCTACACCATGCAGAAGCGGCGCAGCGGCAAGAGTAACGTGAAGCTGTACCACTGGTTCGCTTACGTCAAGCAGCTCCGCCGTATTCAAAACGAAACCGGGCGGCGGCCATCTTGAGGTCCGCAAAATGGTGCATTTACGCCGTAATGGCCGCGCTCGCGCTGCTACTGATCGTCCAGGCCGCCGCGGACGTCCTGAATGCCCCCTCCTTCGTGTGGAACGAGATCCGCGTGGCGCGTTCGGCCGCCCTTGTTCACGGCTACAGTCTCTACTTAGACAAAGACGCGCCTGGTCCCGTAATCGGCACCCTACATACTCCGGTCAGTCACTGGATCTACTTAGCAGTCACTGTATTTCATGACCCAACTTACCTGATAATCGCCGGGTCGCTACTAACTCTGCTCCTTGTTTTCGTTCCCCTGACCTGGGTCCTGCACCACGCCAGCCGGGACGGACTCGCCTGGGCTGTCGCATTTCTATTCTGCGGATTTCTGATCCTGCAAACGCCAGGCACCTTTCACATCGCCACCATGATTCACACAGACGCCGCCGCGCTGGCCTTCGCCACCCTGGCTTGCGGCATCTTTGCGAATCCACGCCGGCCCATCACTCTGGCGCAGGCCCGGATCGCGGGCGCCGCTTGCGCCATGGCCGTCGGTTGCAAGCAAACAATCGCGCCCATCGTTCTGGCGCTGACGCTGTATCTGGTGGTCAGCGCCGGCCTCCGGACCCTCGCGCATTTCGCCGCCGCGCTCGCTGCCGCCGGAACCGTGTTACTCGCCATCATTTTCGCGCTCGTCCCCGCGCGCGCCTTCCTCTTTAATACAGTGACTCTGGCCGCCCATCGCCCGCTCAAACCCGGATACCTCGAGTTACTCGTCCGCTCCTTCCGCGAAGGTAAGCTCGATGCGCTCCCCGCCATCTTTCCAATCGTGCTCCTGACGGTGTGCGCCTGGAATGGCTGGCGGCAATTCGCGCGCGACAATCGCTGGCTGGTGTTGGCCCTCGCGGCCATCAGCCTGATCCCGGTGACTTTCAAAGCGATCATCACCGTCGGATCGGATGTGAATCACATGGGCTTTGTGCATTACTTCTTTTTCGCCGCTGCCGGGCTGGCCATCGAGCAGTACTTAGCCGGCCCTGGTAACTCGCTCGTCCGCGCGATTGCCTGGACCTGCGCCATTTTGGGGATCTTAGTCAGTATCGCGCCCGGCGCCGCCCTCTCGTTGCCTTCGCGCCTCCGCCATTTGCGCGACAATCCGCCGGAAGCCGCGCTGAACTACGAACTGCGTCACCCGGACACCGCGTATTTCCCCCTGAACCCGTTGGCGACCCTCTTATCCACGGGCAAGGTCTATCATGTGGATTATTCGATATACGATCGCGAGTTGGCTGGTTACCCGCTGACTCAGCGTCAGTTCAACTCCGGCCTGCCCGCGCGCTTCGAGATGGTGGCGATCCCGCCCGGAGAGATAGCTGAGTCAACTGCCCTGCGAATGCTGCTGAAAGCTTACCTCCCCGCCGCCGATCCGGAATTACCCGGTTGGACGGTCTACAGGCCGCGCCTCAGTGCGGGATCAGCAAACTGAACAGCAACACGGCCAGCACGATCAAAGTAATCACTACATAAGTGCGGTCACGCTGCATTGCAAAGGCGCCCACCGAGAAAGCCACGCGCGCCACCGGCGTGGCGATCAGCAGCACCAGCCCAAGCTGGATGATCCGGCGGCAATGGAATCCGCGGATACCGCTGACGATGCCCGCCAGATGCCGCAGATAGTCCGGCTCGCCGCGGAAGACGCGATAGCTCGGCGCGCTCGCCCAGTATTGAATCAGGTACCATACTCCGCCGGCCGCCACCACCGACGCCGAAAGAATCACACCCGACCGCAGCAGCGTGCCGATCACCTCGTCCACCTGCTGATCCGTCGGCCTTTGCTTGAGTAACTCGAACATTACAGTTTCCCCGTGAGGCTGCTATAGATCATCTCCACCGCCAGCACCGCGACCACCACGCCGAACACCCAGCGCAGAGTCTTGGTGGCCGCGCCGGGCAGCAACCGTGCGCCCAGCACCGAGCCGAGCAGCACACCCAGCACCACGGGCATCGTCAGCCCCGGATCGATGTAGCCGCGACTCAGATACACGCCCGCGCTGGCGGCCGCAGTGACTCCGATCATGAAGTTACTCGTGGTGGTCGAGACCTTGAACGGAATGCGCATGGCGCGATCCATGGCGATCACCTTCAGCGCGCCCGACCCGATGCCTAGCAATCCGCTGAGTCCGCCGGCCACAAACATCAGTCCGAACCCGGTCTTCACCCCACTGACCTTGTAGTGCCGCGTGCCCTCCGGCGTGGGAAACGATCCGTCGAACCGCAGCCGTTTCGCTAGCGGATCGTCCTTGTCCCCCTCACGCGGCTTCGGCCGCCCCTTCGCCGAAGTGAAAGCGGAATGTAGTAGCACGATGCCGAACACCACGCCTAGCACCTGCGGCGAGATTTTCGCCGCCGCAAATGCGCCGCACACAGCTCCGATGGTCGTCGCGATTTCGAGGAACATGCCGATGCGGATGTTCGAGAAGCCTTCCCGCACATACGCCGCCGCCGCGCCGGAGGAAGTCGCAATGACTGACACCAGCGTGGCGCCGATGGCGTAATGTAGATCAATCCCGAGCATTAATACCAGCGCCGGAGTAATCACCACGCCGCCGCCCAGCCCAGTCAGCGCCCCCAGAAATCCGGCCGCCACTGAGATCAGACCCACCAGCCCCGTTAGTTCGAGTACGTTCAAGATCCCTTCCCTCTACCAAGATACACGGACCGCCGCGACGGGCGCGGCGTCTTTTCGAACTCACGCAACGTCCATATGTTAGATTTGGGTTTAGGAGATTTTTTGACGCCTCAAGCGCCCGCGTTCCTTTTGCAGATCGACATCTGGGACATGATCGGCCGGGGCGGACCTTTGACACTCGGGGTCCTGGCCGTGCTTTTGATTTTCTCCATTTTCTCGTGGGCTATCATCTTTTCGAAGTGGAGCTCGCTGCGTACGGCCCGCTCGGCCGATCGCCGCTTCCTGCGCGCGTTCCGTAAAGCCACTGGCCTCGACGCGGTCATGGTCGCGGCCGAGCAATTCAAGCCCGCGCCGCTGGTTTCGGTCTTCGAGTTCGGCTACGAAGAAGTGCACCGCCAGGTGAAGGCGCGCGGGTCAGTCACCAACAAGATCGCCCTCGAGCGCTCGCTGCAACTCGGCACCAGCGAGGAACTCGCCAAGATGGAACGCAACATGAGCTGGCTGGCCACCACCGCTTCGGTGAGCCCGTTTATCGGCCTGTTCGGCACCGTGCTCGGAATTATCCGCGCGTTTGAAAGCCTCGGCATGCAAGGCAGCTCCAGCCTGCGCGCCGTGGGTCCGGGCATCGCCGATGCGTTGATCGCTACCGCCGTCGGACTGGCCGCGGCTATCCCTGCCGCCATCTTTTATAACCACTTCGGCCACGTGATCCGCGAAATCGGCGCGCGCATGGACGACTTCTCACTGGAGTTCCTGAACATGGCGGAACGAAGCTTCGGAGAGTAGCCCGTGTCAATTGGAATCAATGGCGGCGATAGTTCCCGGTTCCGCCGGCGGGCCTACTCGGGCGCGCTTTCGGAAATGAACGTGACTCCGTTCGTGGATGTCATGCTCGTGCTGCTGGTCATCTTCATGCTCACCGCGCACGTCATGGAGTTCGGCATCGAAGTCGATGTCCCCAAGACGCGTACTGTGCAGGATAGCGCCAAGGATCTTCCGGTCGTCAACATCACCAAGGACGGCACGCTGTACCTCAACGACAAACCGGTGGACATCAACGAACTGGCGGACGCAATTCACGGCCGCTACCCCGGAGCCACCGCCGTTTATCTGCGGGGCGATAAAGAGACTATTTGGGAGCCGATCGCGCAGGTCATGGCCGAATTGGGCGCGGCCAAGTACCAGGTGAATGTGGTGACCAAACCGGTGGACCTAGCAGGGAAGGGGCAGCGGTAATGGCCCACGCCGATATCCTGGATCAGCCGGACTCACTAAACAGGCCGCTGCTGGGATCGGTCGTGTTGCACGGTGCGGTTTTCGGAGCGCTCATTCTGGGTGGAGTCGTACTCAACGGCGCGCACGAAACTTGGGGCGATGCCAACTCCGGCGGCCCCGGCAGTGTTGCCATTAACGTGGTGAATAAGATTCCTCTGCCGAGCCGCAGCGGCATAGTCAATCCCCTGGCGAATCCCACCGAGTCAGCCGTACCGACCCCTCCCCCTGCTGCCAAAGCGAAGCAACTGTCGCCGCCGGAAGATGCGGACGCCATTCCCATCAAAAGCAAGAAGCATCCGAAGGTTTCCGAGGTGGAGCGGTCGGCGCAGAACACCTGGAGGGCAAAGCAGCAGGACCGCCCCAATCAACTCTACAGCCAGGCAGGTCAGGCTTTGGTTTCGCCGATGATGGGGCAGACCGGCTCGGGCGGCGTCGGTGTGGGGCAGGGCTCGCCCTTGGGGAACAGATTCGGCAACTACGCGATGATATTGCGACAGCGGATATCCGAGAAATGGCAAACCAATGACGTGGACCCGCGCATCCACACGCTGCCGACGGCCATCGTGACGTTTGATTTGCAGCGCGATGGTTCGGTACGAAACGTGCGAGTCGAGCAGAGCAGCGGGAATGCCGCGCTGGACTTCTCTGCGCAGCGGGCGGTTCTGGATGCCAGTCCCTTCCCCCCATTGCCCGCAGCTTACGAACGTAACGACGCTGTCATCGAAATCTGGTTCGAGTTGAGGCGCTGATGAAACGTGCATTACTGCTTGCTTTGACCCTTTGTGCAGCTCTCATGGTCGCGCAACAGAGCGACGTAATTCTCCATATCGAGAACACTGGCCGACCGGCAATTGCCGTACCCGACCTGCGAGGTAGCGGCGGTGCCGAGCCGCTCATGAATGCCTTCAACGAAACCCTTTATAACGATTTGGATTCCTCCGGCCTCTTCAAAATGGTCCCCAAGACCATGTACCCTCTCCAGGTCCCGCAGCAGCCTACCGATTTCCGGGAGCCGTCTGCCCCCGGCCGCACGCGTCCCGGCCAACAGCAGCCCAACGGCAACGGCCTCTGGCTCTCGGACTGGTCCTCGCCGCCGGTCTCGGCTACGTATCTCGCGTTCGGCTACACGGCCATCCAGAACAACGTGCTGGTGCTCTACGGCTGGCTTTTCAACGTGACCCAGCCCAATGCCTCTCAGGCGCAGGTGCTCGGTAAACGCTACTTCGGATCGCCCGACGAAGCCGGCGCCAAGAAAACCGCGCATGATTTCGCCGCTGACATCATCTCCCAGATGGGCGGTACTTCGCTGCTGGGTACTAAGATCTATTTCACTTCCAATCGAAGCAATGCCAGAGGAAAAGAAGTCTGGGTGATGGACCCGGATGGTTCGAATCAACACCAGATCACGCATTTCAATTCGTTATCGATCGAACCGGCCGTCTCGCCCGACGGCACAAAAATCGCGTTTACTAGCTACGCTAAGGGAAATCCTGCTATATTTATTCTCTCGACGGATACAGGACGGCGGTTGCCGTTTTATAATCAGGTCGCGTCCATGAATGCAACCCCGGCTTTCACACCGGATGGCACTCATTTGTTGTACTCATCAACGGCTAGCGGCTGGGCGCAGATCTACATAGCGAATATAGACGGCAGCAATCTGCGGCGCATCTCGGATACGCGCGCCCTGGAAGTCGAACCAAAAGTGAATCCGAAAACCGGAACCGATGTCGTGTTCGTCTCCGGCCGCTCAGGTCCGCAGCAGATCTACCGGATGAATATCGACGGCACTGACGTGCAGCGGTTGACCAACGGAGAAGGCGAAGCTTCCAATCCTTGTTGGCATCCCAACGGGCAAATCATCGCCTTCGCCTGGACCCGCGGCTTTGCCACCGGTAATTTCAATATCTTCGTCATGGATGTGGCCACGCGCAACTTCAACCAGTTGACCTACGGCGCGGGACGCAATGAGAACCCCTACTGGGCGCCCGATGGCCGGCACCTCGTGTTCATGTCCACGCGCAGCGGATCCGAACAAATCTGGAGTATGCTGGCCGATGGAACGCAACTGAAGCAATTGACCACTGTCGGAAGAAATTGGACCCCCGTATGGGCCAAATAGATCCATTGCTGGGTGTTGGATACGGGGCGCCGATGGGCGCTGGGCCGAGGACCCGCGGTTGGCCCTAGAACCCAGCCCCGGCAAAACTAAAAACGCCACTTTTTCAGGAGGATTTCAGTTCATGCTGAATCAACGGAGAAACACTACCTTAGGTCTTTGCCTTTTATTGGCCTTCGTCGCGGTAGGTTGCAAAAAGAAAGTGCCGCCACCACCGCCGCCACCGCCGCCAGTTAAGGTTGAACAGCCGCCACCGCCGCCGGCAGTCACTATCAATTCGTTTACGGCCGAGCCTTCGTCGATCGAGCGCGGTCAATCGTCCACTTTGAGTTGGAGTGTGGCCAACGCCAACAGTATCACCATCGATAACGGCATTGGCACGGTACAAGCTTCGGGAAGCCGTCGCGTATTTCCGGGCTCCTCCACCACGTACACTTTGACCGCTACGGGCGCGGCAGGAAGCCAGACCGCTACCGCTACGGTGAACGTGACAGAACCGGCGCCACCGCCGCCGCCGCCGGCCGCGCCCAAGCCGTCGCTCGACCAACTGCTCTCGAGCACCGTCACCGACGCGTACTTCGACTATGACAAGAGCGACATCCGCGAAGATGCCCGCGCGGCTCTCACCAAGGATGCCGACGGACTGAAGGCTATCTTCTCGAGTTTCCCCGACGCAACCATCACCGTCGAAGGCCATTGCGACGAGCGCGGCTCGGCGGAATACAACCTGGCTCTCGGTGACCGCCGCGCCACCGCCGCCAAGGACTTCCTGGTGCAATTGGGCGTACCCGCCGACAAGCTGAAGACTATCAGCTACGGTAAGGAGCGTCCGGTTTGCACGGATCACGATGAGACGTGCTGGCAGAAGAACCGCCGCGCACATTTCTCCACTGGGCAGTAAAATCAAAAAAGGGCCGGGGCTGTCCCCGGCCCATCCGCAATCGGCGGGACGGCCTGCCCGTTCCGTTCACGAGGAGATGGTATGACCTTTTGGCGCACGCTGACGCCGTCCCTTTTGCTTTTGCCGTCACTCATGTTCGGCGCCAGCAAGGAAATTGTCGAGTTGCAGCGGGATGTCGCGCTGCTACAGGAACAGGTGCGCACGCTGCAGCGCTCTCAGGACGAGAAGTTGTCCCAGATCCAGGTGCTCGTGCAACAGGCGCTGGATGCGGCCAACAAGGCGAACACATCCGTGGCTGTTCTGCAAAACAATCTCCAGCAGAACGCCAAAGACCAGCAGGGCCGGGTGGTGACTACGGTGACCGATCTGAGTTCCAAGATGGACACCATGACCACTAATTTCAGCGCCCTGCAGGAGTCCGTTACCGATATTTCCAGCCAGGTGCGTAAGCTGCAACAGCAGATGGTGGACATCGGCAACGCCGTCCGCACTATTCAGACGCCGGCCGCGCCTCCGCCCTCGGGAGTCACCGGCAGCGTCCCTCCAGGCGGGACGGCTTCCAACAGTATTCCGCCTGTGTCCGCCGAAACGCTGTATGCCAATGCGAACCGCGATCGCACCGGCGGAAAAGACGATCTGGCCTTGCAGGAGTATAGCGATTATCTGAAATACTTCGGCAACACCGACTTCGCGCCCAACGCGCAGTACTACATCGCCGAGATCAAATACCGCCAGAACAATCTCGACGATGCCCTGGACGGGTTCGACATGGTGCTGGAGAAGTACCCGGACAACAACAAAACCCCCGACGCGCTATACATGAAGGGCGCCACCCTGGTAAAGATGGGCAAGCGCACCCAGGGCAAGCAGGAATATTGCGAACTGGTGAAGCGCTTCCCTACCAACGACCTCGCCACCAAAGCCCGCTCGCAGGTCAAAGCCCTGGGCCTGACTTGCGGCACAACCTCCGCGTCTCACCGCCGTAGATCATAGCGGTGCCCGAAGATCTGCCCAAGCTGATCGAGCACTGCCTCTTGACCCCGGAGCTGACCGGCGAAGACGTGATTGCCGGCTGCCGCCTGGCGGGTGAGTATCAGGTGGCCGCGGTAGTGGTTCGGCCTTGCGATATCGAGCTGGCCGCACGTGAATTGCGGGCGAGCGGCGTGAGAGTGGCCAGCGTCGCCGGATTTCCGCACGGATCGAGTACCACGGCCGTGAAACTCTACGAAGTGCGCGACGCCCTGCGCCGCGGCGCGCGCGAAATCGATGCGGCGGTCAATCTGGGCGCGCTGCGCTCCCGCCAGTTTCCCTACGTCGAAACCGAGCTGCTGCAGATGGCCGATACCTGCCACAAGGAAGGCGCGCTGCTGAAGGTCATTCTTGATACCGCCTGGCTGACCGATGAGTTGAAGATCGTCGCCTGCCGCATCTCGGTGCGCGCGGGCGTGGACTTCGCTTGCGCACAAACCGTCGATGACCTGCGCCTGATGCGCACCCATCTGCCCGAAAACGTGGGGCTGAAGGCGGCGGATGTCTCCACGCTCGACGAGGCTAGGGCAGCGCTCGCCGCCGGCGCCACGCGTCTGGGCAGCACCGCCACGTCTGAGATACTCGCTGCCTGGAAAGCTCAACTCGCAGGCACACCCAGTCCAGCCCAGTAACTTGCCCTGGAGTCACTGAGTCCAGTTCTCCAGCCTTAACCCATCGATGCCCGTAAAAGCCCGGTCGTTGGTCACAAGTATCGCTCCCAAGGATAAGGCGTGCGACGCGATCATCAGATCCAGATTTCCCATCGGGCGCCCGTTTCTTTCGAGGGCCGCCCGAACCCGGCCGTACTGCGCCGCGGCCGCCGCATCCCAAGCCTGCACCGTTACCCTAAGCAGAAACTCCTCAACAACCGGGCCCAGCCGCAAGGCCTCGGGACGCCGTGCCACCCCATAGCGCAGCTCGCCTTGTGTCACAGCCGAAACCGCGACTTGCCACATAGGCAATCTTTCCAGGCGGCGCCGCACCGCGGGCACGTTCCCCTTGATTACATAGCTGGCGATATTGGTATCCAGCAGATACTTGCGCGTCATCGCGGTAGCTTGCGCTTCTGCGGCGGGCTGTCCTGACGGTCCGACATAAAGTCAGCCGGTACTCGAGCTTCGCCGGCCATCTCGAAGAAGCTGTCCCATGAGTCCGGGCGGCACGACAGGACGACATCGCCGGTGGCCGGGTCCTGCCGTATGTAGACCTCTTTGCAGTCAAAGCGAAACTCTGCCGGCAGGCGAACTGCCTGGCTGCGGCCATTTCGGAATAGCTTGGCTGTTCGCGGCATATGACTCCTGTGTGATCTATACCAGAGTATATTACACAGCCGCCCCAGCAGTGGGCCGGCGGTTGCCGTCATTGCACCGTGAAAGGCTGCGTAGTGGTGAACGTGCCGAGATGGCAGTTACGGAGGCGGCCGAAGAACGCGAAGCGCCTGCGGCTTGCCGTGTCCGGCAGGCCTCGCGAATGAAGATCGCACAACCGGCGGCGCAGACGGCCGCTGGAAGGCGCTGTGCGCGTCGGGATCTATGCGCGGCGCGCCTATCTGACCGGAGTGTACCGCCACAGTCTGACGCGCGAGTGCACACGCGGGCCGCCCACTTCAGCGCAGGTGATCGTGCATTTCCGCCATGACCAACGTCCCAAAGCGGAGCGCCGCATCGAGCGCTTCGCCACGGTCTGCGGTTTCCGGAACCACCAAGCGGACCAGCGCGACATCGGTGCGCCTGTGCACGATGCCGTTCACGGCGACCCATGCGCGTGTGCGCCACTCGCTGGCGGTGACCTGCCAGGGAGTTTGATACCAATACAGCACCGTCGCGCGCACGCCTTCCTTCGAGGCAACGTACAGATTCACCTCGCCGCCGGGAACCGCCACAATGCGCGATTCGAGCGGGCTCCAGCCATTGGCAGGCAGGCAGACCCGGGGCGCGTGCGGCATGCGCCCATGTACGCGTTGCGAGCGGTGGTAAGCCACGCGTAACTCGATCTCGCCGCGACCGGATGCCGGCTCCGCGTAGTATCGCACAAGAAGATCGTCGGCGTTCACGCTGGCAAGATCATCGAGCCTGGCCGGCTCGGTACGGGTCAGGCGCCAGTCACCCACGCGCGCGGGAAAGCCGGACAAGGGCGGGAGCTGTGGCCGGCGCTCAACAAGCGGCGCGAAGCGTACCGGCACAAGCTGGGCGAGCAGGATCGCGGCCACACTCACCAGCCAAACCGGTCGGAACGCCGCAGCGGAAGGCGATGTCTCCGGCTCAACGGCAGTCGCTGGCAGACGGCGGATGACCCGCTCTGCGGCGCCGATGAGGATAAGCGCGACAACTAGCGCAGCCCATCCCGACCAGTCATGAAACGCGCCGATGGCGAGCGGGTAACTGTAACGGCACATTACCGCAACGCCGGCCACGCGTAGCGCATTCACCAGGATCGCCACGGGAATGGCGCAGACTCCCATCAGCAGCCGCTTCCAGCCGCGCAACCCCGCCACATGTCCCCAGAGTAGTGTCACGAACCCGAGTGACAACAGATAGCGGATGCCGTTGCACGCCTCCGCCACGGCGATAGGGTGGCCGGCCACCCGCAGTACATTGCCCTCGCGCAGCACGCGCGTGCCGGTCAGGCGTGCGATCGCGGCGGCAAGCTGACTGGCCAGCAACTGCAAAGGTAGGGCGATGTGGTTCCATGCGAAGTCCGGCTTGGGCAGGATGAACAACAACAGGAGCAGCGGGAATGCGAGTGCCCGCAACCACGCCGAGCCTCCGGCCGCCACCACGATCCCAACGACGGTGCAAATGAGGCCCAGCACGCCCACAAACAAGCCCAAGCTGATGGCCCCAAGGAACTGCAGCGCGGCGCCCGCCAGAACCAGCGCCAATCCCCAGCCGCTCGGCCGCATGAGCGCCAGCCGTTTGCGCTGCTGCCAGACGATCCAGACGGCGGCCACGGGCACCAGGAAGCCGTGGCCCATGTCGTCGTCGTGGGCCCACTCTGACACCAACTGCTCGAGCACCGGCCAGTAGCACAGGAAGGCCAACCCGGCGACCAGGCAGAGAAGCGGCGCGGGCGAGAAGATCCGGTGCAGGGTGAGCTTATGGTCCTCCTTACAGGAGGCGGGTGTGTGCCGCACATCGGATTGCATAGTATGAGATATTAGTATGCGTTACGAATATTATACCGAGGTACTTCATGCAAAGCCGGGGCCTTGTCCAAAGCCTCGCTGCTATAAATGGCCGGGTTCTGCTGACCATTTTTGCGATGGCCGTGTTCGCGGGTTCGGCCGTGGCCCAGACGACGCTGGTGATCGTTTACACTGACGCATTCTCGAACTCGGCGTCCCTGACCTTGACGGGAACATCCGGCGCCAACGGCGTCTTACACGTGACCGGTGTAACCGGTACGTTCAACGGATCTCCGGTATCTGGTCCTGTGTCAGGGTTTGGAAGCGGTAATTTCTATTCCAACCCTGCCGTGCTCCCGGCCAATACGGTTGATACCGGTTTCGAGTTCGAAACGGCGGCCGCGGCCCAGGTGATCAGTCTGTACGCATATAACTACCAGGGCGTCACTGGGTATGCAACCACTGTCTTGCCGTCTGGCGGGAGCGGTGCGGTCAACATCATCAGCAAAACGTCACCGCCGGCGACTCCTGCGCCGCCCACCAGCCTGCTGGCTCTGGCGGCACTGGCCGCGGTGGCGTCGATTACCGGATGGCGCAAGTTCGGGGTTGCCTTCGGTTAGCCGGCTCGAGCCCGTGGCGAAAGTCGGTCCCTAACGGTCGCGGCTCTGTAATTCATTGAAACTACGGAGCCGCGTACGTTAGTAAGCGGTCCTCTCTCAGTACGCGTAGTCCGGCCGGAATGCACGCCCGACTCGTTCCAGAATGAACGCTACCGTCCCAAAGAAAGACAACACACCGTATAGCCTCGCGATGCTGGCGTAACTGCGCGACACGGCGCAGTTCCGGCAACCCAATCGAATCACGGCGGATGTGTGTGCATTCGAGGCGCTACCGTGCGGTTTCATTCACTTTTTCCGCAAAATGAAACGTTAATGCGGCTGCGCCGGCAGATAGCTCAACAGATTGGCAGATCATTTGCTCTGGCACGGGGCATGAAGAGCGAAATAGCCTTTCTAAGGTACCGGCGAGAGGTGGTTCTAAGTTGGCCGGAGTCACCTCGCAAGACGTTACTCCTGCTGGCCATCGAGAGCCGGCTCAAGAGCGAGCAGTCGCAGGCCGGCCTACGCTCGGCGAGATCTCGGATCTCACCGCGAATCCAGGGTACATTATGATCCGCGGACGTTCCCGAAAAGCGCAGTCGTCAAAATTCAACAACGTTATAACGATACGTACTAGCGAGAGCACCATGAACCACTCAAAACGCTTGTCACACCCCGCGTCCTCACCGCTCGAGGATTTAGTAGCCTTGCAACTGCTGGCCATCAATGCCCGCGAAAAGCAATTGGGACAGCGGTATCGCAAGCTGCATAGGACGCAGAACACGACGGAACGGCGCGAGCTGGCATTGGACCTGCGCATCCTACATCTGCGTATCGACCGGCTAAACCGCATGATGGATGCGATCGCTTAGTGAGCGGGCTCGCGTCAACTCTTCCCGTTAGCCGCACATTCGCGTCACGCCCACCGTGGCCGATTTCAACGCTGGCAAAGACACAGTTCTGGATGCCGCGCTGGCGAGGCTTAGTCGAAGAAGTGGCGATCCTCTTCCGACAGGCGCGCCTTGGCTGCTTGCGCCCGGAAAGTGACGCCCAGCCCGGGCCGGTCCCATACATCGATGAATCCCTGCTTCATGATGGGGTTCGGCAGCCCGTCGACGATGTCGTACCACCAATCCGGCTGGCCGATCGGATACTCGAACGCGATGTAATTCTGCGGCAGCACCGCAGCCAAGTGCACATGCGCCGCCAGCCCGATCAACCCATCGAAGATGCCGTGGGGAGCGACCAGAATGCCGTGCAGATCCGCGTATTCAGCGATCCACTTCAGCTCCGCTAGTCCGCCGACGTCTTCGGGATCGGGCCCGATTACGTTGACGGCCTGCTTCTCGATCAGATCTTTAAAGTTTTCCCGCAGGTAAATCTCTTCACCCGTATGGATGGGAAGCGAAGTGCTCTGCGTGACCTCGCGAAAGACTTCGGCGTTGGGATACGGCGTGTAGTCGCCGGTGATCAGGTCCTCCAGCCAGGTGATGTGGAGCGGCTCGAGCGCGCGGGCGAATGTGATGGCGTCTTTGACCGTCCAACCCGGCCCGCAATCCAGCGCCAGGCCGATTTCGTCGCCGAGCACCTTCTTCATGGCTTCGACGCGCGCGATGATCTGGTCCAGGCCACGCTCCGTCAGCAGGCCGCGGTCTGAGTGCGGCGGCCCTGTTCGCGGTTCGTCATACCAGCCGTTGGGCGTAGCGCGCATCATCGCGGGATTGTGAAAGCCGATCGCCTGCTTGATGAGTGTGAAACCTTCTTTGGACTCTTTCATCTTGGCCGTGTTCTCGGCGTAATCCTGCGGCGTCTGGCCCGTCATGGGGAAGCGGACGCCGCCGTTATACCCGCGCACCCGGTCGCGGATCTTGCCGCCCAGCAGCTTATACACGGGCACTCCAGCCGCCTGCCCGGCGATGTCCCAAAGCGCGATTTCGATGGCGCTCACCGCCGAACCCCACGGCTTGAAAGCGCCCATGCGGCGGATCTTCAGCATCACGCGGCCGACTTCCGTCGGGTCCTCGCCCAGAAGATAGTCCCGATAGAACAGAACCATCGGCTTGAGGTACGGTTTGGCGGACTCGGCTTGGCCGTAACCGGAAATGCCTTGATCGGTAACGATGCGCACCACCGGATTCCGCCCGATGATCGCGCACCGGAGATCGACGATCTTCATGGGCGAGCGCCCGGTGCCGCGCGACGTCTCGCCCTGCTGAGCCGATAACGCCGTCGCCGCCGTGGCGGCCGATAACGATCCAAGAAATCCCCTACGCGTCCAATTTGCCACGAGTCCTCCTGATTACCCGGCCCGCCGGATCCGGCTGGGTTGAGACCAGTCTACCTCCGTGCGCCCAATGCTACTTCTGCAAGGCAAGCAGTCGGTTAAATTAAGACCATGCCGAAAATTCTCGTGATCACGGGCGATGGCGGTGAATCGTACGAGGCGTTGTATGCGGTACACCGGTTTCAGGAGGAAGGATGGGAGCCGATCGTTGCGGCGCCATCGCGCCGCAGGCTGCATCTGGTGATGCATGATTTCGAGCCCGGTTGGGACACCTATGTCGAACGGCCCGGCTATGGACTGGAGGCTGGTCTCGCCTTCGATCAGGTGAACGTGGAGGAATTCGCCGCGGTACTGATACTGGGCGGCAGAGCGCCGGAGTACCTGCGCAACAACGCTCGCGTGTTGGACATCGTGCGGGAATCCTCCCAACAAGGCAAATGGATTTTTGCCATTTGCCATGGCATCCAGGTGTTGGCCGCCGCGGGACTGGCAACTGGCAAGCGAGTGACCTGCTACGAGCACGTACGCCTGGAAGCGGAGCAGGCTGGCGCAACATTCGTCAGCCAACAGGCCGTGCGCGATGGGCGCATGGTGACAGCTCAGACCTGGCAGTCGCATCCTGAGTTCTACCGGGAGATCTTCGCGCAGCTATCGGGCCGGACTAATGCCGCTCGATCCTGAGGTCGTAGCCCACCTGGAGCGGCAGAAGGATCAACCGCCGCGGTCCGCCCTGGATATTGCCGGCACGCGCGCGATGATGCGCCGGGCCGCGGTCCTCGCCGGGGCCGCGCCACCACTCGCCCGGATCGAAGACATCGCCCTGCCGGGATCCCTACAAGCGCGACAGTATTGGCCGGTTGTGGCGGCGCTGCCAGTGTTGGTCTACTTCCACGGAGGCCGATTTTTCAGCGGCGATCTGGAGAGCCACGACACCGTTTGCCGCCGGCTCGCCGTGGCAGCATCCTGCCGCGTGCTGGCGGTGGACTACCGACTGGCGCCCGAGCACCCGTTCCCCGCCGCCGTCGAGGATGCACATACGGCCGTTGCGTGGGCGCTGCGGGAAGGTGTGCCCGCTGGTGTGGCGGGCGACAGCGCAGGCGCCAACCTGGCTGCCGGTGTGGCGTTGGAACAGCGGGAAGCTCTTAGGTGCCAGTTGTTGATCTATCCGATGCTCGATCCCACCTGTAGCTCATCTTCGTTCGTGGAATTCGGCGAGGGCTTTGGTCCCGGGGCCGCGGATATGCAGCGAGGCTGGTCCGAATACCTGGGCAAGGGAACCGCAGCGCCCGGCGCGCTGGCATCCCCGCTCCTGGCGGAAAGTGCCGCCGGAGCGCCACCGGCCTTCTTGCTGACAGCCGAATACGATCCGCTGCGCGATGAAGGAGAAGCGTACGCGCGAAAGCTGATCCAATCAGGCAACCTTGTGCAGGTGCGCCGGTACCGTGGGATGATCCACGGATTTTTTACGATGCAGGGAGTCTTGCAGGTCGCGCGGGAAGCTTTGCATGACGCGGCCGCGTTCCTTCGGCATAGCCTCAACGAAACTTAGTCCGCGGCACGGACGACATAGTAAGGCGTGCCCGCCAAATCCGGCGGTAGACCTGGCAACAGGCCAACACGGTCGCGGCTGAATCTCAGTTCGAAATAGTATTGGAGCGGATAGGGCGAATCTGTGTATGCGCCTGGGATCGCGGCGGTGTAGGAAGCTCCCTTGGCCTCCATGACGGCGGATTGCCAGCGCTCCGCTTGGCTCACGTGGCGATAGTGCAGGTATGCAGAAGCAACCGTTTCGCCAGTGAGTGCGAGAGTTAGTGGCCGCTTCGGCCGGAAGTGCTCTGGCGCATGATGGCGCGCCGCCACGGGCTGACGGCGGGGGCGGCCCGCGGCCTCCGTTATGGCAGCCTTGACTCTCGCATCCGCCGTGTCCTTGGCGCTGGCGGCGCGTTTCTCCAACAGCGCGATATCCGCATCGATGGCCGGAAGCCGGTCGAGCCAGTGGCCGCGAAGCCAGGGCAATTCGCCGACGGTGATGTCCGCAACATAGATGCCCTTGGCGCGCGCGGCCGATTTTGCCCAGGCATCGCGCGCGCTGCGGTAGAACCGAAGCGCTTCGTCGAGCGCGGCACGATCGCCCGTGCGCTCATGAATCGCATACAACACGCCTCCGCGGAACTTGGCGGCGAAGAATCCACCCAGGCCCGCTTGAATAGCAACGTCGATATCCACGCGGCGGTCCGCGACCGGTTTCGCGGCGCGGGCCAGATCTTCCAGCCATTGGGCTACCTCGATGGGCGAGTATTTTCCGCTGCGTTCGCCGCTGAGCAATTCGTCCGCAAAATCGTTGATGCGCGAAAATAGCTGCGGGTCCAGCGGGCTGGTATTGCCGAAAGTCTTGGGGGACGGCGTGTCTGAATACTCGGTCCTGGATGGTTCTGCGAGCGACTGGTTGGTGTAGATCTCAGGCCAGTAATTATTGTTCGCGGCCGAAGGCAAGTGCGCCGTGGTGACGATCGGCAGAATGCGGCTCGCCGCCGCGAGTGCCGGGTCGACTTCGACCGCGGCATCCGGGTCATAAAGCTTCCGGCCCCAGACGCGGTAGGTGGCCAGATACTTCTCCCAGTCCCAGCGCGGGCGCAAGGAAGCGTCGGCGTAGGCGCAGCGGCCGCTCCGTCCCGTAGGCGGGGTGCCCGACCCGCGCCGCCCTTTAAAAGAGAGCGGCTCCAGAATCTCCGCGCCGCTCGATCCACAGAACTGAAACGCCCGCGAATAGGCTGCCGCAAAGACCGGGTCGGCCCACAGCAGCAGCCGCTGGGTGCCCGGCCACATGCGCCAAAGGATCTCGTAGCGCCGGTCTTCGCGCAGCAGGTCCGCGTATCCATAACGCGTGAAGCTGCGCGAGCCAGTGCTGAGGGCCATCAGGCCGCTGTCACTATGGCCGGCTTTGGGCACTTCCTGATCGCGAATGTCAGCCTGGTGATATGGCATTCCCATGTGTTCAGCGGAGAACTTGGGCGAGACTTTAACTGGCAGGCCCGTCGCCAGCGCCGCGTCGATCATGCGTTGGTCGATACCCTTCGCGTGTAGATCGATTTCAACCCCGCGGCCAGCGAGCTTCACGCCATCGAAGACGGCGCTCCAAAACGCGTAGCTCCGTTCCACGACTCCGCTTTCGCCGTGTGTCCGAAGAGTGACGCCGCTGATGGCCGGACAGGCGCGCAAAAGCGCGGCAATTGCTTCGCGGCAGTACGGAGCATGATTGTCCTGGTCGAGCCCTTCGATGACATAGTTCGCACGCGGGCTGTTCTCCCAGTGATAGCCATGCATCCACACGCCCAGTTGGAACTCGAGACCGTGGGCGGCCGTCTGCTCGCTGATAAAACGCAGTGTCTCGAGGTTGCGTTCACGCTCGGCGTCCGGCAGGCCCGCGGCGCGCACGTTGTAACCGGGTACGGAGATCAAGAAGGGGTAAGCGAAAAGGAAGTAGGCGTCGGTAACGCCGCGCAGGAAGTCGTAGCCGAGGCCGAAGCTGAGGTTGAAACGATTGAAACGATTCTCCGCGAGCATGGCGATGTAATGCGGCCACATCTCACGGTCATAGAACCAAGGCTTGTCTTCTACCTCGCTGGTAAACAGGCGCTGTATACTGCGCACCTTGTTGGCCGGCCGCTCCGCAGTGGACTGGGGCAAGATGGCGGGGACCGAGGCGAGTGCGCCAGCGCTCCATAGAAATCGGCGGCGGTTCACTACCGGATTGTACAGCAGATATAGAGTTCGCTGATGCGTGCGACAATGAGGCCCTGTATGCGCCGCGGCGCCGCCTTATTCGTTTGCCTGATACCGCTGGCATTCACAACCTCCGATCCCCGCCTCTCCGCGGCCTTCAACTGGGCACGCCGCCAGGCTCTCGCTTATGCCTTCGACCGAGGCGATCCGGCCGGCCCGTGGTATGAGGCCGCGCTGCCTGGACGCGAAGCTTTTTGCATGCGCGACGTCTCGCATCAAAGCCTGGGCGCGCATGCTTTAGGACTCGACCGCTACACGCGCAACATGCTGCGGGCGTTTGCCCGCGGCATCTCGGATTCGCGGGACTGGTGCAGCTTCTGGGAAATTACGCGCGACGGCCTTCCCGCCCCGGTCGACTATCATAACGATGCCGAGTTCTGGTACAACCTGCCGGCCAACTTCGACGTCCTGGACGCCTGTTATCGCATGTATCTGTGGAGCGGCGATCGCACGTATATAGACGACCCGGTGTTTTTGAATTTCTACCGGCGCACGGTAGACGATTATGTCAACCGCTGGGACCTGAGCGCGGGTGGCATCATGCATCGCCAGCGCATCATGAACGTGCGCGAAAAATCCGGCGGCAGCCGCTTCGCCGACAGCCGCGGCATTCCCGGCTACGACGAACAGCAACCGGGCTTCGTCGCCGGTGTGGACCTGATCGCCGTTGAGTACGCGGCATACGTGGCGTATGCCCGGATCGCGCAATTGCGCGGCGAGGGCGACGAATCCCGCACATACCTGCACCGCGCGCGGCAGATGAAGTCGCTTCTGAATAAGACCTGGTGGCACAACAGCACCGACGGATTCTACGCGTGGCTCGGGCCGGACTACAAACTCGCCGGCGCGAACTTCGATCCTTCCGTGCTGTACTACGGCGCGGCGGATGCCGGCGCCAAGTCCCGCGCGGTGGTGAACGGAATCGTGCGCCGCATCGCAGGCAAAGCCGCCATCGGCATCGAAGAGCAGTCCCACCTGCCCGAGATCCTGTACCGCTATGGCGACAGTGCCGCCGCGTACCAGCAATTACTCGATCTGGCGAGCCCGGGCAAAAGCCGCCGCGAATATCCGGAAGTGTCTTACGCTGTGATCGGCGCCATCGTCACCGGCCTGATGGGCATCAATGTCCAACCGCCGGAAGGGCGCACGCTGACCACCATCCCGCGCCTGACCTCGGCCACCGCTTGGGCGGAAATCACGCACCTGCCCGTACAGTCGAACGAGATTCAACTGCGCCACGATGGTTTGCGGAAGACCAGCCTCGCCAACCTGAGCGGTCCATCCCTCATGTGGCGCGCTTGCCTGCCCGGCAGCTTTGCCGTCCTCTTCGTGAATGGAACGCGCGCCCCGGCGGAACGATCGGCGCCTGCCGCCACGGGCGCTCCCATTTCCTGCGCCACTGTCGCCGTTGCTCCGGGCTCCGCCGCAATTGTGCAGGCTCCGCAGTGACGCCGCACTCGCCATGTAAGAGTGTCACAATGGAGTCACCGGTTCAATGGATCCCGCGCAAGGCGGCCAGTTCTATTACATCCGCGGCTTGGGCCTGGTGCGCAACACGGCGGATATCGGCAACATCATCGTACAGGAGAAGAACGGCATTCCGGTACAGGTGAAGGACATTGCGCACGTCGAGATCGGACACGCGCCGCGCCTCGGCCAGTTCGGATACATGCGGCAGGAGGAGGCCGTGGAAGGCGTCATCCTGATGCGCGCCGCGCTGATGGGTGTCGCGGTGCAGACCAGCGTCATTCTGTATTCGTTCATCAACAAGCTGCGCCTGGAAGGCCACGACATCCTCACCGCCACGCTCGAGGCATCCCTGCTGCGGCTGCGGCCCATCACGATGACTGCGTTGGTCGCGTGCTTCGGATTGCTCCCCGCAGCCATGTCCACAGGCATCGGCAGCGACTCGCAAAAACCGTTCGCCATCGTTATCGTGGGCGGTTTGACCTCGCGCCTGCTGCTGTCCGTCTTTCCGGCGCCGGTGTTGTACGCCGTGGCCGCACGCGATGGCGACACGTTGCGGGTTTGACCGGGGCGCGGGGCATAATGAGAATAAATGCCCGAATGCCTCGATGCTGTCCGCCAGATCCTTGCCGCCGCCCGCTTCGCCGCCGAAAGGCACGCCGCGCAGCGCCGCAAGGGTGCTTCGGCGGAACCCTATGTGAATCATCTGCTCGAAGTATCGGAATTGCTGGCGCGCACCTCCTCCGATCTGGACACGAACCTGATCGTGGCGGCGCTGCTGCACGACACCATCGAGGATGTAGGTGTCACGCGTGACGAGATCGCCGCGCGTTTCGGCGAAGATGTGGCCGCGCTGGTTGCGGAAGTGACCGACGACAAGTCGCTGCCGAAAGAAGTGCGCAAGGCTCTCCAGATCGAAAACGCATCCAAGAAATCGCTGCGCGCGCAGACCCTCAGCGCGGCCGACAAAACGTCGAACGTGCGCAGCATCGTCGAGAGTCCGCCGGCAAACTGGAGTCCGGAGCGCCGGGCCGCCTATGTGCGGTGGGCGTGCGAAGTAGTCGAACAGTACCGCAATCTGGACAGCCGCCTGGCTGCGGAATTCGAGGATGCAGTCCGTGGGGCGGGCCCTCGGCCTGCGGCGGCCTCGTAGGCCGCCTAAGCTATGGCTTTTTATTGGCGAAGTCTGACAGGTCCGCCGGGACGAACTGCTTCTTCCGCGGCGCCGCCAGCGCTTCTTTAGTGAGTTCCTGCAATAACTCGTCGTAGATACGCGCGTGGTAGTTTGCGCCCTCATCCAGATACAAGGCGAACTCGCGCGTGAGCCGCACTTTCTCGCGAATGTACGGCTCGGCGACGCTCCGGAAGTGGTCGAACCAATCGTCGGGCACCGCATCGTCGTACTTCAGCCGCAGATACTCACGCACGCCCTGCCAGGTTTCGGTATGCGCGCGCAGCAACTCGCCGGTATGCTCCACGCCGCCGTCCGCCACGGCTTCGAGATATATGGACCACGCCAGATGTTCGAGTGCCGCATGGCGGAAAGCCGCGTGTGGATCGGTGGTGGCCAGCGCGGCGCGCTCGATCTCCAGCAGCGCGGGCGTATCTGAAACCTCGCGCATCGTGACATCCGGACGCGGCGGTGCGATGCGCATCCGGCGGCGGCGGCGCTCGCGCATGATGTACACCACCGTGGCCACCGTCAGCGCCACCAGTAGTGGCATCAGTTCACGCAGCACGAGTCCTCAAAATCAGGGTACATCGGCGGGGCTGCTGTTACCATAGTCTGCATGAGTCCAAATCAGCCGGGGCAGATGCCCAAGTTGCCCATCCCGGGTGTCAAGAATCTGATCGCGGTAGGCTCCGGCAAAGGTGGCGTCGGCAAAACTACGGTCGCCGTGAATCTCGCGGTGAGCCTCGTTAAGCTGGGCCATCCCACCGGCTTGATGGATGCCGACGTTTACGGTCCGAACGTGCCCCTGATGATGGGTATCAACCGCACGCCCATGGCTTACGGCGAGCGCATCCAGCCGCTCGACCAATACGGTGTGAAGCTCATGTCGATGGGCTTCCTGAATCCGGGCGACAAGCCGCTGGTGTGGCGCGGACCCATGTTGCATAGCGTGATCCAGCAGTTCCTGCGCGGGGTCGATTGGGGCGATCTCGACTACCTGGTGATCGACCTGCCGCCGGGCACCGGCGACGTACAGCTCACGCTGATCCAGACTGCGCCCATCACCGGCGCGATCGTGGTGACGACGCCGTCCGATGTCTCGCTCGAAGACGCGCGCAAAGCCGTGCATATGTTTCACCAGGTGAAGGTGCCGATTCTGGGCATCGTGGAAAATATGAGCTACCTGCTCTGCCCGCATTGCCAGGAGCGCATCGACGTGTTCAGCCACGGCGGCGGACGGCGCACGGCCGAGCAGATGCAAGTGCATTTTCTGGCCGAACTGCCGCTCAATCCCGCGGTGCGCATCGGCGGCGATTCGGGCAAGCCGGTCTCCCTCGGAGATGAGGCCAGCGCCGGGTTTCTCACACTGGCCCGCAACACCATGGCGCGTATTGAAGAGATCGGCCCGCAGGAAGGCCCACACATCGAGATTATGGATTAGCTATGGACGTCACTCGCCGCACGCTGTTGAGTTCCGTGGCTCTGGCCGCCGCCGCATGGGCAGCGCCGCCCGCTTTCGAACTCGAAGAAGTCACGGCCGGCGATCTTACGAAGCGTATGGCCGCCGGCAGACTGACCGCGCACGCGCTTACCGCACAGTATCTCGATCGCATCGCCGCAATCGATAAGCGCGGACCAACGATCAACTCGGTGATCGAGCTCAACCCGGATGCGCTCGAGATCGCCGCCGCACTGGACGCCGAACGCAAAGCCAAGGGTCCGCGTGGGCCCCTGCACGGGCTTCCCGTGCTGATCAAGGACAATATCGACACGGCGGACAAGATGATGACCACCGCCGGATCGCTGGCGTTGCTCGGTTCCATCGCGGCCCAGGATTCGGTGGTCGCGCAGCGCTTGCGCGCGGCGGGCGCCGTAATTCTGGGCAAGACCAATCTCAGCGAATGGGCCAATTACCGTTCCAGCCATTCGACCAGCGGCTGGAGCGGACGGGGCGGCCTGACGCTGAATCCCTACGCGCTCGACCGCAACGCCTGCGGCTCGAGTTCAGGCTCGGGCGCGGCCGTTTCCGCCAACCTCTGCGCGCTGGCCATCGGCACCGAGACCGATGGCTCGATCGTCTGCCCGTCGTCGCTCAATGGGGTGGTCGGGATCAAGCCGACACTCGGGCTGATTCCCGCCACCGGCATCATCCCGATCGCGCACTCGCAGGATACCGCCGGCCCGATGGCGCGCACCGTAACGGATGCCGCGCTTCTGCTCGGCGCGCTCACCGGCGGCAATTACACAGCGTCGCTCGACCCTAATGGCCTGCGCGGCGCGCGCATCGGCGTCGCCCGCGAGAAATTCTTCGGCTTCAACGAAGAGTCCGACCGCGTGATCGAAGCGGCCATCGCAGAGATGAAACGTGCCGGCGCGGAAATCATTGATCCCGCGGATATCGCGACAGCCGGGCAGTTCGACGATTCCGAATCCATCGTCCTGAGCTACGAATTTAAGAACGACTTGAACCTGTATCTGGGCGCGCTGGGGCCGAAAGCGCCGGTGCATTCGCTCGCCGATGTGATCGCGTTTAACGACAGCCATCGCGAACAGGAGATGCCCTACTTCGGTCAGGACATCATGATCAAAGCGCAATCGCGTGGGCCGCTTTCGAGCAAGGAATATATCGATGCGCTCGAAAAAGATCACAAGCTTTCGCGCGCCGAGGGCATCGACGCGACCCTGGCCAAGTATCGCCTGGACGCGCTGGTAGCGCCTACCGCAGGACCGGCGTGGTGTACGGACTTGATCAACGGCGATCACGTGCCCGGCGGCAGTTCCACACCTGCCGCCGTTGCCGGGTATCCGAACATCAACGTGCCGGCGGGCTTCGTCCATGGTCTGCCGGTGGGCATCTCCTTCTTCGGGGCGGCGAATTCCGAAGCGCGGCTGATCAAGCTGGCCTACGCCTTCGAGCAAGTCACGCGACAGCGCCGGCCGCCGCGCTTCCTGCCACACGCGGTGTGATGCACTTTGATGCGCTTTTGATGCTATAATGCATCTATGAAGTCCGGGAAACGCCGTACCACCCTGACCCTCCCCGCCGAGTCTCTGACTGCGGCTGAACGCATCGCGCGAGCACGCAAGGTGAACCTCAGCGTGGTCATCTCCGAGGTGATCGAGGAAGGGCTGCGCGCCAGGACCGCGGCCAAGCGCGATGGCGAACGGCGGTTGCGGGTTTGGGAGACATACCGCCAGTCGTTATCGAATCTGAGCGAGGAAGAGAGGCTGTTGCTCGACGGCATCGTCTTATCCGAGCCGGTGAATGAATAGCCTTGGTCGAGCCTGCCTTCGGTCCCTACCTGTTCGACACGAGCGCGCAAAGCTGGCTCGAACGGTCGGCAGACCCGCTGGTGAAACAATGGGTCGCCAATTATCTGCTTCGTTATCCCATACACGCATCGGCCGTAACCGTCATGGAGCGAGTGCGCGGTTACGCGCTGCTCGAAGCTCAAGCAGCGCCTGAACGGCGTGAGTTCATCGCCACGACACGCCGGCTCTATCTGGATGCCATAGGAGTTGTGCATGCTGTCGACGGCGCCGTCGCTCTGCTCGCCGGCGAATTATCCGCCCTGCTACGGCAGCCCCCGTCGCCGCCCAAGCAGGCACATCACCTGGCCGAGTCGCGCCAGGATCGTTTGGTTCGGTGGCGTAGCGATATCCTGATCGCCGCCACCGCCCTGGTCGCCAACCTGCCGCTGGTCCATCATAATCCGCTGGACTTTGAGACCATCCGTCTGGTCATCGAAACCACGCCGGGCCGGTTTCCAGGTCTCGGCCCATTGAATCTGGTCAACGTGCTGCGCCTCACAAGTTGACCGCTGCCCGCCCGGCTGCCACCATGGTAGGCGAGCTCATGAAGGCCGTCACCGTTTATCCCGCCAAAAAAGCAGTCGAGATCACCGATATTGCCGAGCCGCGCATCGCCGCTCCCACCCAGGTGAAGCTGCGCATGCTCGAAGTGGGCGTATGCGGCACCGACAAAGACATCTGCGCCTTCGCCTATGGATCGCCTCCGCCCGGCAGAGATCATTTTGTGCTGGGACACGAATCGCTCGCCGAGGTGGTCGAAACCGGAGCGGCAGTCGGCGATCTGCGACCCGGCGACCTGGTGGTCAGCACCGTGCGCATGGCCTGCAGCGATCCGCATTGTGCACCATGCCGTGCCGGGCATTACGACTTCTGCATGACCGGCAAGTACAGTGAGCATGGCATCAAAGATTTGGACGGCTTCATGACCGAGTACGTCGTCGAAGACCGCAGCCATCTGCATCCTGTGCCGCGCGATTTGCGCGACGTGGCAGTGCTGGTCGAGCCTCTGACCATCGCGGAGAAGGCGCTGATCGAGCTTTGCGAAATCCAGCACCGCCTGCCTTGGGGCGGCGGACAACATCGCGCGGTGGTTCTGGGGGCCGGGCCGGTCGGACTGCTGGGCGCGATGGCGCTCACGAATGCCGGTTTCCAAACCACGGTTTATTCCCGCGAGGTCAAGCCCAACCCGAATGCCGCAGTGGCGGAAGCCATCGGCGCGCGGTATATTTCTTCCCAGCAGGTATCCATCGAACAGATGGCCGAGGAGGTAGGAAACATCGATGTGATCTACGAAGCTGCCGGTGCGCCGCAATTTGCCTTCGAGGTGCTGAAACATCTGGGTTCGAACGGCATCTATGTGTTGACTGGAGTTCCGCGGGGTGCGAAGCCCGTGGTATTCGATACGGAGCGCATCATGTTCAATATGGTGTTGAAAAACCAGGTCGTGTTGGGAGTGGTGAACGCCGGCCCGCAAGCCTTTGACAACGCTGTCCGGGATATCGGCGTATTCGCCGCGCGCTGGCCCGAAGCCGTGCGGGCGGTCATTACCCGCCGCTATCCCATGGAAGAGTTCCGCGACCTGGTGATGGGCAAAGCGGGCGGTATCAAGAACGTGATCGCGATCGCCGAGGCTGGCCGGCCTTGATCGCCGAACTGGAACGCCTCGCCGCCGACAATCGCCGCGAGAAGAACTGGAAGCGCTGGGGGCCCTATCTCTCCGAACGGCAGTGGGGCACGGTGCGCGAAGACTACTCCGCCAATGGCGCGTGCTGGGATTATTTCCCGCATGATCATGCGCGCAGCCGGGCCTATCGGTGGGGCGAAGACGGCTTACTGGGTATCTGCGACCGGGAATGCCGCCTGTGTTTCGCGCTCGCACTCTGGAACGGACGCGACCCGATCCTGAAGGAACGTCTCTTCGGTCTGACCAACGGCGAGGGCAATCACGGCGAAGATGTGAAGGAGTCCTATCACTACCTGGACTCCACGCCCACGCACTCTTACATGAAGGCGCTCTACAAGTACCCGCAGGCCGAGTTTCCTTATGCGCAGCTTTACGAGGAGAACCGGCGACGGAGCCGCGAGCAGCCCGAATTCGAGCTCGACGACACGGGCATTTTCAATGAACATCGCTATTTCGACATCGTCGCCGAGTACGCTAAGGCCGGGCCGGACGATCTCGCCATCCGCATCACTGTCACCAATCGCGGCCCCGAACACGCGACGCTGATCGTGCTGCCAACCCTGTGGCTCCGGAACACCTGGTCGTGGGGGCGGCATGGCGAAGGCTACTGGCCCAAGGGAAGAGTCAGCCGCGAGGGTGACAACGCTATATTGGCCGAGCATGTTTCGCTGGGAAAGTTTCGTCTCGAGGCGCCCGGCGCGGCGGAACTGCTGTTTACCGAGAACGAAACCGACATGCAGCGCCTCTTCGGTGTGGAGAGCGCCTCGCCGTACGTCAAAGACGCGTTTCATCAGTACGTAATCGCCGGCCGAAAAGAGAGCGTCAATCCGGACGGGGAGGGTACCAAGGCCGCCGCGCTCTACCGGCTGGAATTGGACGCCGGCGCCAACGCGACCCTCCAATTGCGCCTCGCGGCCGAGGACGCGGGTTCCGCGCCTGCTGCGGACCAGTTGTTCCAGCAACGCGTGGGAGAGGCGGACGAGTTCTACGGCATGTGGTTGCGTAACGGCTACACCGACGAATCGCGCCGTATCGCCCGTCAGGCTTATGCCGGCCTGTTGTGGACCAAGCAGTTCTTCTACTACTCCGTCGCGCAGTGGCTCGAAGGCGATCCGGCCCAGCCCGCGCCCCCGCCGGGCCGCGAACACGGCCGCAATAGCGACTGGAAGCAGCTCTACAATCGCGACATCATCTCGATGCCCGACAAGTGGGAGTATCCGTGGTACGCGGCCTGGGACCTGGCCTTCCACATGATCCCGTTCGCCAAGCTCGATCCGCAATTCGCCAAAGAGCAACTTATTTTGATGCTGCGCGAATGGTACATGCATCCGAACGGGCAGATGCCGGCCTACGAGTTCTCTTTCGGTGATGTCAATCCTCCGGTGCACGCCTGGGCCTGCTGGCGCGTATACAAGATGACAGCGCCGCACGGCCGGCGCGACCGCGTCTTCCTGGGCCGTGTCTTCCAGAAGCTGCTCATCAACTTCACCTGGTGGGTGAATCGCAAAGACGTCAAAGGCCAGAACATCTTCTCCGGCGGCTTTCTGGGCCTCGACAACGTCGGTGTGTTCGACCGCTCGCAGCCTTTGCCCGGCAATGTCATCCTCGAACAGGCTGACGGCACCGCGTGGATGGCGTTCTACTGCCTCACCATGCTTTCCATGGCGTTGGAACTCGCGGCAGAAGATCCGGAATACGAGGATGTCGCGTCGAAATTCTTCGAGCACTTCGTGGCCATCGCCAGCGCTATGAATTCGCTCGGCGGTACCGGCCTGTGGGACGAGAATGACGGCTTCTACTACGATCAGCTGCACGTCGATCACACCACCCTGCCGATGCGCGTGCGCTCCGCCGTCGGGTTGATGCCGCTGGTTGCCGTAGAAGTCCTGGACTACAACGTGATCAAGCGGCTGCCAGGGTTTCGTAAGCGCATGGAATGGTTCCTCGAAAACCGCCCGGAATTATGCCAACAGATTTCGTACATGGAGCAGGACGACTCCAACGGCCAGACGCATCGCCTGCTGGCGATTCCCTCGTTAGGCCGGCTGCTCCGCGTGTTGAAATACATGCTGGACGAGAACGAGTTTCTGTCGCCCTTCGGCATCCGCTCGCTTTCGAAGTTTCACAAAGAGCATCCCTTCACGCTTCAAACCGACGCCGGCGAGCAGCGCGTGGATTATGAGCCGGCCGCCTCCACCACCGGAACCTTTGGCGGCAATTCCAACTGGCGCGGACCGATCTGGTTCCCGGTCAATTATCTCTGGATCGAAGCGCTCGAGCGCTATCATCACTTCTATGGCGATCATCTGCGCGTGGAGTGCCCCACCGGTTCCAGGCGCATGATGAACCTGAAGGAAGTGGCGGGCGAGATCAACGCGCGCCTCTCACGTCTGTTCCTTCGCGACGAAAATGGCAAGTCGCCATGGCAGGGCGATAACGCACTGTACGCCCAGGATGAGCACTGGCGTGACTTAGTGCTGTTCTACGAATACTTCCAAGCGGACACCGGCCGCGGCCTGGGCGCGAATCATCAGACCGGCTGGACCTCGCTGGTGACGCGCTGCCTCGAAGATATCGCCAGGCGGAACAACGGCGCCTAAGGATGACCTGTGGTGTTGGTCAAGATGGTGACGGTGCCGGCGCACTGATTGGCTGTGGCCACGTCGGGCTTTCCGTCCCCATTGAAGTCGGCAAGCGCCAACGCGTTTGTGCATCCCCCGGTGATGAATTGCTGCTGCGGTTGGAACGTGCCGTCGCCGTTGCCGGTCAGAAACGCGACCGTATCGCCGGCGGACGCCATGGCCAGATCCGGCTTGCCATCGTGGTTGAAGTCCGCTATGGCGGTGTGGATTCCGGTGGAGGGATAAGCCGAAGCCGTGCCTAAACTGCCCGTGCCGTTGCCCAGAGCGACCCACGCGTCCCCATCGCCGGCGGCCACCAAATCCGCATTGCCGTCCCCATTGAAATCACCCTCCGCTGGCGGAAAGTATCCCACCCCCGCGGACGAATTGTAAGTGAACGTACCGGCAGCATCGCCCAGATAGATCACTGTTTGGTCGAAACAATACTCGTCCGCGCAGCTTTGGGCCTGTACCGCCAAATCCGGGTGGCCATCATTATTAAAATCTCCCAGGGCGAGCGAATCCGCGAATGTTTCGACACCGTACATGGCCGGCGCTTGAAAAGTTCCATCGCCGTTACCCAGCATGATCAGGAAGCCGTACGTGTATGTCGAAGCCAAATCCAGATGGCCATCGCCGTTGAAATCAGCCGCGGCTAATGCTCCCTGAACGCTGACGCTGGAAATAATGGGGGCCGCGAACGTGCCGTCGCCATTGCCCAGCAACACTGCGATGACGGTAGTGGACGCCACCGCTAAATCGAGTCTGCCATCGCGGTTGAAGTCGCCAACTACCACCGAAGCCGGAAATGCGCCGCCGGCATCGTACGCCACCGGCGGGCGGAAAGTGCCGTCGCCATTTCCGATCAGTATCGATATAGTGCCGGAAGAGACATAATTGGCAACCGCCAAATCCGGCTTACCATCGCCGTTGAAGTCGCCCGCCGCAATGGCATACGGGCTGGCGCCGGCGGAGAAATTCACAAACTGCTCAAAACCGCCGCCTACCAGATGCAGAAGAGCCGCAAAACCGCCCGCGCCGCAGGCCACCGCCAGGTCTGGCCTCCCGTCGCCATTAAAATCGCCGAACGCGATGGACTCCGGCCCGCTAGCTACCAGGTAAGTGGATGGAGCCTGAAAAGTACCGTCGCCATTACCTTTCAAGATGGAAACGGCATAAGCGCCGGCTTCCAAGGTAATATCATATTGGTTAGTCACGGCTAAGTCGAGATTGCCGTCCACATTGATGTCACGCACGACGACACCACCCGGATCGGTGCCCGCGTTGTACAAAACGGGCGGCTGGAACCCGCCCCCGGCAGCCCCCAAGACGACGGAAACCTTCCCCTGCCAGTGGGTGATCGCCAGGTCCATGTGGCCGTCGCGGTTGAAGTCTCCAACGGCGATGCTCTGTGGATGTTGTGCCACGGAGTAATTGACCGCTGGCTTGAAGGTACCGTTTCCCAATCCGTACAGAATGGAAAACGACCCGGTGCCGGAGTAGTTATAGTTGACCACGGCGAGATCGGGGTTTCCGTCTTGATTGAAATCGCCGGCCGCCACTCCCTCCGGCTCCGTGCCGGCCGCATAGTCGACAGCCGGCTTAAACGTTCCGTCGCCATTGCCCTGCAAAACCGAGACGTTATTGGAGGAGTTATTGACAACCGCCAGGTCGAGGCTGCCGTCCCGATTGAAATCCGCGCTGGCGATCGAAGAGGGAAAGGAGCCTGCCGGATAATTGACGGCTGGAAGAAAAGTCCCGTCCCCCTGGCCGATCAGGATAGAAACTTGAGTCCCGGTGGCCACCGCCAAATCCAGGAAACCATCGTTATTGAAGTCTCCGGCGATCAAACAGTTCGCAAAGGCGGAGGTCCCTGTGCCCGCTTGATAGGTAGCACGTGACTGGAAGCCTCCCTTGCCGTCTCCCAGGAAGATCTGGATGTAGACGTTCAGATTGCCGTTCGGAAAAATGCCGGGGAAGCCCGCCACGGCCACGTCCGTTTTACCGTCGCCATTGAAGTCTCCTGTCGTTACGCCGTAGGCCAGCCCCGTTACAGCGTAGGCTCGCGGCGAATTGAAGTTAAGGGGAAATAACAGAATCGGTGCAGCGAACATACTCGCAGCCGCTAAGCAAGTTAGATGCAGGAAACCTCGGGGAATAACTCGCATCTCGCCCTCCTGAAGCTGGGCACAGTATATCAAAATCAGGAGGGAATCACGACCTTACTTACTCGCTCCACTTCAGCAGGCTGGTGCAGGGCCGCGTCAGTGGATCGTCATAATGGTTCGGGCTGACGCGCAGCGCATAACCCAGCCGTCCGGTCCGCTCGGGCACGATCTCCTTTTCGAACGTCGCCACGGTGCCATCCTGGGCGACCGGCGGCAGCACCATCACCTCGGTATCCTCTAACCCGCCATCGGTGCCGACGCGGCCGATCACGACTTCCACACGCACCTCGGTGGGCTGCAATCCGGCCAAATCGATGGCGGCGCGCACCGGCACCGCCTGCTCACTCATGATGGTTCCCACCGGCGCCTGGCCAGTCTCGACGAAGTGCACGCGATCCCAAACCTCGGCCACCCGTTGGTTCCAGGCCGCCGCGGCCCGCGCCGCTTCGTAGTCGTTCTGGCGCAGCCGGAGAGCCTCGGCATGCGCCGGATCATAAAACTCGCGCGCGTATTCCGAGACCATGCGCCGCGAATCGAACTGCGGCGACACGCCCATCAGCGACTGCTTCACGCGCTTCAGCCACTCGCGCGGAATCGCGTCGCGCCGTTCGTAAAAGAGCGGCACGATTTCGTTCTCGAGCAGGTAGTAGATCTCGCTGGCGTGCAGACGCTCCTGCTCCTCGTTGTAAGGCTCGCGGTCGCCGATGGCCCATCCGCCGGAGGCCTCGTAGCCTTCGTCGAACCAGCCGTCCAGAATACTCAGGTTCAGCACTCCATTCATGCCGGCCTTCATACCGCTGGTACCACAGGCTTCCTGGCCGCGCTTGGGCGTGTTCAGCCACAGGTCCACGCCCTGCACCAGTTCGCGCGCGACCTTCATATCGTAGTCCTCGATGAAGACCACGTGCTTCCACAAGTCCCGGTCACGCGAAAGCTGCACGATGTCGCGGATGAAGGTCTTGCCTTCGTTGTCCCGCGGATGCGCTTTGCCGGCGATCACGATCTGCACCGGCATGTCTTTGTTGCAGAGGATGCGCTTGATGCGCTCTACATCGCGGAACAGCAGCGTAGCACGCTTATAGGTGGCGAAGCGGCGCGCGAAACCGATGGTCAGCGCATTCGGATCGAGCACTTCTTCGGTGTGCCGCATCTCGGCCGCCGAAGCCTGCCGCCGTAGCGCGGACGAGCGCTGGCGCTCGCGCACGAAATTCACCAGGCGGCGTTTGCGGCGGCGATGTACCTCGAGCAGTTCTTCGTCCGGAATCTCTTTCACCTGCTCCCAGATACTGAGGTCCCCGAAACGGTCGCGCCAATCCGGCTGCAAATACTGATCGTAGAGCGCGGCCAGGTCGCCGTTCAGCCAACTGGGCAGGTGCACGCCGTTGGTCACCGAACTGATGGGCACTTCCCACACCGGTAATTGCGGCCACAAGCCGTGCCACATCTCTTGCGAAACTTCGCGATGCAGCTTGCTCACCGCGTTGCGATGCGCGGAAGCCTTCAGCGCCAGGATGGCCATCGAGAAGCGCTCTTCGCGATTGGCCGGATTGGCGCGCCCCAGAGCCATCAACTGCTCGAAGTCGATACCGATGTCAGCGCAGTAGGCGTTGAAGTAGTGATACATCAGTCCCGGATCGAAAAGGTCGATGCCGGCGGGCACTGGCGTGTGTGTAGTGAAGATGTTGCTCGCGCGCGTAGCTTCGAGCGCCTCCTCAAAACCCAATCCATGCTCGCGCTTCAGCACCCGGATGCGCTCGAGCGCCAAAAACGCGGAGTGGCCCTCGTTCATGTGGAAGACCGTGGGCTCGTGGCCGAGAGCCTTCAGCGCGCGCAATCCGCCCACGCCCAGCACGAATTCCTGCCGGATGCGCGTGTCGGTGTCGCCACCGTAAAGCGAGTCCGTGATCCCACGATCCTGCGGCAGCTCGTTCTCCGGAATGTTCGTATCCAGCAGATAGAACATCACGCGGCCGATCGCCATCTTCCACACCTGGATCATCACCGTGCCGGTGGGCAGCCGCACGAATACTTTCAGATTCTCGCCCTGCGCATCGCGCGCGGGAACCGCGGGCAGCGTGTAAAAATCGTTGGTGGGGTAGCGTTCCTGCTGCCAGCCATCGGGATTGAGCACCTGCCGGAAATAACCTTGCTGATAGAGCAGGCCCACTGCCACCAGGGGCAGATCGCAATCGCTCGAAGATTTCAAATGATCGCCCGAGAGCACGCCCAAGCCGCCTGAATAAATTGGCAGGCATTCGGAAAGGCCGTATTCCGCCGAAAAGTACGCAATCAGTTTACCGTCGCTGCGCGGCTTGCCTCCCCTGACGTGCAGGTCGTAGCGCTGGCAGGCCATGTTGTACAGCGCTACGTAACGCGGGTCCGCGGCGGCGCGCTGCAGCGTTTGCCGCGAGACGCGCCCCAGCATCAGCACGGGGTTGTAATTGCACTCTCGCCAGAGATTGGCGTCGAGCCGCCGGAAAAGGGCCCGGATCACCGGCTCCCACGCCCACAAAATGTTGTAAGCGAGTTCCGGCATACGCGACAGCTGCTCTGGCAAAGCCGGACGAACCAGGAATTCATGTACAGGTTGAATGCGGAATGGCATCTACGATTGCTCTTTCTAACATAGCGCAATCGTGTTACCCGTTGACGGCCCGAGGCGCGATCTGCCCTGCGAATTGAAGGTTACAGGACCGGTTCGAGTTCTTCTTCGATCACCAGCGTCGCGTCTTCTAAAGCCTCTTCTTCGGCGGTTCCGGATGCCAAAGGGGCGGCGGCTTCCGGTTCCGGCAGGGGTTCCGGCGCGTGCATGGCCTGGGCGGCAGGCTCAGGCTGCTTCGGCGCGGATTTGGCCTTCGGCTTGGGTCGCGGCTTGCGGGCGGCGCGCGTTCGCGTCACGCGCGGTTGGCGCTCAGGCACTCCGGCAGCCTGGCGCAGTTCCGCGAAAGAAGCCTCCAGAAGGCCGGTCATCGAGCCGCCGTCCGGAGCCGCCAACGCGTCGGTGGTGAGGGCGAAATACAGCTTCCCATCGTAGCTCTCGATGGCCACGCTGATGCCGACGTCCATGCCGGTGGGCACGTGCGGATAACATGCCACCATGCGCCGTCCGCAGGCATAGAGCGGAATCTGCGGACCAGGCACATTCGTGCACACCATATGGAACAGCGGAATCGGCGTGTTGAGCCATGTCAGGTTGTTGGCCAGGAAAGTCTGCACCGGCGGCGGCAGCATTCCCAGCCAGGCCAGGCTGAGACGCAACAGCTCCGGCATGCGCGCGCCTTTCATCGCCTGGGTCAGCTCGTGAATGTTCTGCACGCGCTCGACTGGATCGTGTATGCCCAGCGGCAAGGAGATCGGCAGCAGCGAAATCAGGTTGCCGAAGGCCCCGATCGCCTGCGTAGGCGGACGCAGATTCACCGGCACCATGGGCCGGAAGAAGCGGTTCTTCACTGTCTGGCCATGCAGGGTCGTATACTTGGCGACCGCGCCGGCCACCACTGCCAGGATCACATCATTCACCGTACAGCCGCAGGCCGTGCGGATGGCCCGCGCATCCTCAAACGGGAACTCGGTCCAATAGACCTGCCGCTCGCCCGAGCACGGACGATTGAACGGCAGATGCTCAACCGGCGAGAGCAGTTCAGGAATGCGGTCCACTACCCGCTCCAGGCCCAGCGCCGCGAAGCCGTCGTTCAGCAGCAGGGCGCCATAACCGAGCAACCCGTCGCGCGTCTCCGCCAGCCGCTGAGGAATCTGCGCCACGCTATCGCTGAACGCATCCAGGAAAAGCGAGACGCTGTCGGGAGGCGCCGGTGGACGATAGGGCTTGCGCCGCGGCAGCGGACGCTCCTCGGGCGACGGGTCCATGATGACGTTCAGCAACCCGATTCCCGAGACGCCGTCCACGATGCAATGGTGTACCTTGCAGATCATCGCGGAGCGCCGGCCCTCGAGACCATCCACCACGTAGGTCTCCCACAGCGGTTTTTCCCGGTCCAGCAGCGGCGTAAAGAGGCGGCCGGTCAGCTCGCGCAACTGCTCCATTGTGCCGGGCGGATCCAACTTCATGTGGAAGATGTGGCGGCGGATGTCGAAATCCGGATCGAATTGCCACGTCGGATATCCGATGTTCAAGAACGGGCGCGCCACTTTCTCGCGGTACCGCGGAATCTGATCCAACTTGGATTCAATGGTGGCGACGAACCGCTCAAAAGGAATGATGCCGTCGAACACGCAGACACCGCCGATGTGCAGCGGCATCTCCTTGGTCTCAAAGTTCAGGAACGCGGCGTCCAGTGCGCCGAAGCGGGATGGGAGTTGGGGAAGCGCCATGCGCCTGCCTCCTTTACGGGTACGTATATTCAGACTCTATTGTCTAGAAATATATGCGCCGGCGCAAGGGGGAGGAAACACATGACTCGATGGCCACGGGCGTTAACATAAGCCAGTTTCAACCGGGAAGGAGTGTAGACGCTGCGCGGCCAGCGACAATCTGCCGGTCATCGGAACTGCTGCCTTCCAAAGTCCGACACGGCGTCGAGCGCCGATGGTGGCTGGAACCGGCCCTATAAGCGGCTGTGGAGTATACTGTGTAGCAGGCTCCACATATGGAAACCATCCAAGTCGTCCTTGATTCCAAGCTACTGCGCGCGACCGACGTTGCCGCGCGGCGCACGAAGTTGAATCGCTCGGCGCTGATTCGGGAGGCGCTCCGCGCGCACTTGAAGAATCTCGAGATCCGGGAACGGGAGCTTCGCGATCGCGGAGGCTACGACGCCAGCCCGCAAGATTCGAACGACTTTTCCGGTTGGGAAGCGGAGGCGAGTTGGCCGGCGGAATAGAGCGCGGCGATGTTCGGCTTTACCGTTTTGCGCCACCGGACAAAGCCCGGCCGGTAGTTGTGCTGACCCGCGACAGCGCCCTCCGATACTTGTCCACGGCGACCGTTGCGCCGGTCACCTCTGCCATCCGAGGGGTTCCCTCGGAAGTGAGGCTGGATGGAGAAGATGGCATGAAGGCGGCGTGTGCCGTGAATCTTCACCATGCGGTGACAGTCTCGCAACAGCGTTTGGGGAAGCGCGTAGCGCGACTTAGTCCACACCGAATGAGGGAAATCTGCGGAGCGCTACGCTTTTCTTTAGGCTGTGACGCGGACTGACCGCAATCCTTCGCAGCCCAAGCGTGAAAAGCCGCCGGAAGATTGAAACCCGTTTGTTACTCCATCACCACGGGACCTTTGTGCGGCGCCGACTTCCGCATCAGGAACATCAGCGGAATGATCGCCAGGAAGATCACGCCCAACAACCAGAAGCTGTCGACGAACGCCTGCATCGACGATTGCCGTTGCAGCATGCCGTAAAGCACGCCCTGCGCCTGCGCCATGGCCTGCGCGGCGCTGGCGCCTTGCGCCGCCAGCATGTGGGCGATGCCCGAGAGCGCCTGTGTATAGTTCTGGTCGAACGGGCTCATATGGCCGACCATGCGCGCCTGATGGAATTGCGTGCGGCGCGCCAGCAGCGTGGTCACAATAGCAATACCCGAACTGCCTCCAACGTTTCGCGCCAGGTTGATCAGGCCCGTGGCGCTGCCCATCTTCTCCTTGGCGATCGACGCGAAGGCCATGGTATTGATGGGGACGAACAGGAAAGCCAGCCCCAGGCTTTGAATCACGCGCGCCATCATGGCGGTCCGGTAATCGATATTGAGGTCGAAGCCCGCCATGCCGAACAACCCGAGTGCGGATACGCACAGGCCGAAAATCACCAGCCAGCGTGCCTCCACCTTCGACAGCATGAAGCCCACCAGCGGCATGCATACCGCGATGGCCAATCCGCCCGGCGAAAGAACCAGTCCGCTGCGCATCGCCGTGTAACCCATCAGCGTTTGCAGAAACACGGGCAGCAGCATGGTGCTCGCGTAAAGCACGAATCCCAGGATAAACATGGTCGCGGTGGACAGCATGAAATTGCGGTTCTTCAGCATGCGGAAATCCACCACCGGCTCTTTCTGCCGCAATTCCCAGATCACCACGCCTACCAGGGCGAAAAACGCAATCACCGCCGCCGCGACAATGAAGTTCGAGCCGAACCAGTCATTCTTCTGCCCATCATCCAGCAGGATTTCGAGGGATGCCAGGCCGACGCTAAGCAGGCCGAGGCCTAAATAATCTATCTTCAGGCCGCGCAGCGCCCGGCGCACCAGGTATACCGGATCCGAGATCAGCATAGAGGTCAACGTGAGCGAGAGCACACCCACCGGGATGTTGATGAGGAAAATCCAGCGCCAGCTATAGTTGTCGGTAATCCAGCCGCCCAGCGTCGGGCCGATCACGGGCGCCACCACCACGCCCATGCCGTAAACTGCCATCGCCATGCCTTGTTTGTGCCGTGGAAAACTCTCCACCAGGATGGCTTGGGAGATCGGTTGCAGCGCGCCGCCGCCGATGCCCTGCATCACGCGGAACACGATCAGCATGGTCAAGCTGGGAGCTAGTCCACAGAGCATTGAGCTGACCGTGAACAACGTCACGCATATCATATAGAAACGCTTGCGGCCCATCAGCGAGGAGAACCAGCCGCTCAACGGAAGCACGATCGCATTGGAGACCAGGTACGATGTGAGTACCCAGGTAGCTTCATCCACGCTGGCCGAGAGGCTGCCGGCGATGTGCGGCAGGGCCACATTGGCCACGCTGGTGTCGAGCACTTCCATGAAAGTCGCCAGCATCACCGTCATGGCGATGATCCAGGGATTCACAGAGACACCGGTAGTGTGATCGTTGCTTGGCATTTATACTCCCCTCCGGAACTGCGGCTTCCCCGCGGCTACCGCGTAATGATGGTGGCGTCCACGTTCATGCCGGGACGCAGAACCACGCCGTCCGGCAGCGAGTCGAAGACGATCTTCACGGGGATGCGCTCGACCACCTTCACGAAGTTGCCCGTGGCGTTTTCCGGAGGCAGCAGGCTCATGCGCGCACCGGTGCCTCCCGCGATCGAATCCACGCGGGCTGCGAGCGTGCGGCCGTACATGTCCACCTGGATTTCGGCCTTCTGTCCGGGATGCACGTCAGCCAGTTGCGTCTCTTTGAAGTTGGCTGTGACCCACACGTCCTTCAAAGGAATCAGCGCCAGCAAGGCCTGGCCCGGTTGCACGATCTGCCCCGGCTCTACACTCTTCTTGGTCACCTGGCCATCGACCGGCGCGACGATCGTGGTGTAGCTGAGATTTAGCACGGCGGCTTCCAGATTCGCGCGCGCCTCTGCCACGCGCGCCGCGGCCGACGCGGCCTGCGCCGAACTTACTTGCACCTGCCGCTCGTTGGCCTTGGATTGCACCACTTGCGCGCGCATCTGCGACACGCGCGCCTGCGCGGCTTGCGATGCGGCGCGGGCATTCACCACGCCCTGTTCGGCGAAGCGCACACGGTCACCCGCGGCCTTCAACTGGGCCTCCGTCACTTGGGCCGCCGCCGTGTACGCATCGAACTGCAACTGCGAGATCTCGGTCTTGGCCACCAGGGGACGCATGCGCGCCAGGTCCGCCTGGGCCTTGACGTTGTTGGCCTGCGCCGCTGCCAGATTCGAACGCGCAATCGACAGATCCGTGGCCGCCTGGTTCTCGGCTTCCTTGGCTTGCGCGGCCTGCGCCTCCATCGCGCCGAGCCCGGCCGTCACACTCGTTGTGCCGCTGGCGGTAGTTTCGCGCGTGAGCGGCACGGTCACATTCGCAGCGCGCGCCTGGCTCTCGGCCAGCGCCAGCGCGGCTTTTTCCTGATCGACCTTCGCCTGGAAATCGCGCGGATCGATGCGCACCAGCACATCCCCCGCCTTCACCGGCTGATTGTCGTTCACCAGCACTTGGAGCACGCTGCCTGAAATCTTAGCGGCCATCGGGACGATGTGGCCATCTACCTGCGCGTCGTCGGTCGAGACGCGATAGCGAAAATGCAGCCAGAAACCAGTGGCGATCGCTGCCAGGATCAGTCCCCCTCCGAGAATCACGAGCAGTATCCGCGACCGCGATTGCGGCCCGGATGATACTTCCCGCGGCTGTGCATCTTGCTTCTCGTCTTCCATCGTGTAAGTTTCCATGGTAATTATCCCCGCTGGCCGGATCGTTCGTTACTTCGCGTAGACAGCTTCCATCTGTCCGGTGGCGCGTGCCAGATCGGCGCGCGACTGGTTATAACGGTAGAGCGCCACAATCTGGTTATCGTTCGCGCGCGCCAGTGCGTCCTGCGCGCTGATGACTTCAATGTTGTTGGCCACGCCCGCCTGAAAGCGGTCGCGCGCCTGGGTGACTTCTTCGTTGGCCAGGCCCACCGCCTGGTTGGCCACGTTAACTTCATTCCGCGCGGCCGCCAGTTGCGCGATGGCCGTCCGCACCTGCAGCGCGATTTCGTTGCGTTGATCCTGCTCCTGCTGCTTCACCTTGCGGATGGCCAAATCGGCGCGCGCCCGGTCGGCGCTGATCCGCCCGCCGGTAAACAGCGGCACGTTCAACGTCACGCCGTAGGTGTAATCCGGAATCGCGGTGGAGGCGGACAGGCCCTGCTCGGCCCACGTGCCATCGAAACTCACCGATGGATAGCGGCTCTCGCCGGCCCGCTGCTTGTCGAAAACCGCTTCGCGCTCGGCGTGCAAAAGGGCTTTCATCTCCGGCCGATTGGTATAAGCCGATTCCAGGCTGCGATCCACGGCGATCTCGGGAGTCTCGAAGAAGCTTACCTGATCCGTTAAGATAATCTCCCGCTTCGGATCGACGTTCAGCAATTGCGCCAGTCCGAAAATGGACGTCTGCAGTTGGGTCTGCGCTTCAATCAGCCGCTGCCGCTCGTTCTGTAACTCCACGTTGGCGCGCAGCGTGTCGATCCCCGTGCCGACGCCGTTCTTTTGTAAGTCGGCGGCTTGATCGTATAAGGCTTGCGCCAAGTCGACGCGGGATTGCGCCGCCGTGACATCGGCCGATGCGCGTAGGCTGCCGAGATACTGCGAGACCACCAGCATGGCGATCTCTTCGCGCACCCCCTGATCCTGCGACCGGGACGCTTCCACGCCCTCTTTCGAGGCCTGCCAGCGCCGCCACAAGGTCAGGTCCAACAGCGGTACTGAGAAGTTCGGGCCGCCGTTGAAAACTGCGAATGGGCCTAGGTGGCCGGGAAACGGCAGGCCCGGAATGTGCGCCGTGCCGAACAATGGCGCCACCGCCAGGCGGCGTTCCTGCTGGTAAACCTGCAGGCTGGCTTGCGGCAACAGTCCGGCGCGCGCCAGTTTCTGATCCTCCTGGCTCTGCGCGATGTTCAGGTTGGCGATCTGCACTTGCGGGTTCTGGTTCAAGGAAAGCTGCACGGCATCTTTAAGCGTCAACCGCAGCGGCCCGGTATCCTGTGCGCGCAGGCCCACCGCGAAGGCCACCACGAACGCCACCGCCACCACCAGGCATTTCGCCGCGCGCGTGATCTCGTCGACAATCGACTGATTCAGCGGCCCGCGCGCGATAAGCGCGGCGCCACCCTTGTGTATGCGCGCCAGCAGGCACTTGCCCGCCATGTCGATATAAGTGACATCGGAGAGATCCACGACCACCGCGCGGCCGGGCGCCGCCGCAGTCGCGCCGCTCCAGGATTGCTCCAACTCCCGCACCCATGGTCCGGTGAGTTTACCTTCCAGCTTGAAGGTGCTCGATAATGTCGAATCCTGAACAGTAATACGCAGCACGCCTGTCGCTAGAGCAGACCACATGCCAATCGTAAGCTATTTATTTTGATTTACTTGCTGACGATGCCGAAATGCTGCCGTGCCGCCCTCGCGGCGCGTGCCGATATATCGGCTTTGATTGGAACAGCTGATCAACAATTGCGTGGCGGTGGCTGCTTTGGGGCAAAAGTCTGCAGCCCTGAACTCACAAGCCAGCCAAACCGTTACTGAATAGTCAGCGGCGAGAAGGACTTATAGGTAAAGTGTTCTCCGCTTCCGTGTCGCGATGTGGCGGTCGAGCTTACGCGCAAGGCCGCAGGACCAATATAACCGTTGCCGGCTGGGGAGAAGTCCGCACTAATCAGGGTAAGCACAGTATCACGACTATCGATGAGCGCGCCTAGTGGTAGGCTTTGTACGACGCCGCTCTTCTCAATCAGGTCCATAGTGCTATTTACGGTGCCATACCATCCGGCCGATTCGAACAAGACGTATTCTACGGCGGAAGTGCCCGGCTGAGGGAATTGGTCCGGCTGGATCCCGATTGTTCCCGGCGGTCCACAATCGGTGCAAGGGAACAGATCGTCGTTGGACGCGTTCAGCCCCGCAAAGACCTGCACCACTCCGTGTATGTTGGTTGTGCCCACCATCATGTCAACCATCGAGGCTAGAATGAACGGCGGTGATCCATCATTTGGCGTCGCTGTAGTGGTAACCGTTAGAGTCGCCGGACCGGAATAGGTGGTGTCGGGAATCGTTTCGCTGGCACTTAGCACCAATAATCCCTGCCCGTTAGTGAGCGTGCCATTTAGAATGACATCCTGGAGGACCCCGCCGCCGCCGCTCAATTGAAAATTGGAATTGAGATTTCCACTCCAACCGTTTTCTTGAAATACGGCGTAGTACAGGCCACTGGAGCCTGCGGACACGAAATGATCGGGTTGAATCCATACCGTACCCGCGGGGAACCCTAGACAACTAGTACAGGGGAGGCCCAATGTGTTGGGCGCATTGAAACCCACGATCGCTTGAACCAGCTGTGGCGAGCCGGCAGTGGCGGCTTTGAGTTGGATCTGGGAGGCCACCGCCCACCACAACAGAGGGATAATCCCGACGGAAGTCTTGGTCATTGCCATCATGCCCCCTCGCCTTCAACGACTGTGTCCGTTTTAGGTTAGTACAATTTATCCACCCCAGTGCGCTTCCGAGCCAAGTAGAGTGTAGTGACCGGCTACTGGAACTTAAATTGTTTCGGCAGTTCGCTGGAGCGGTTGGCACCCGCGCTTACGCCGCCCGGAACTGCAACGCAGAAGCGTCACCCTCAACGGCGTGCCCCCGGCATTCACGGTTATCGCGCCAACGACACTTGCCGCTGTCGTTCCCGCGGCGCCACAAGCGGTGGTGTCAAAGTAACGACTCCGGGCAACACCCTACTGAGTAACTCACGTCCCGGGGGTACCGTAACGCGCTGAGATGGTCAGGCGGCCCGTATCTCGCTGCGCGCCTTGGCGATCACCGCCAGGTATTGGCGCGCCTTCTCCTCGATCAAATCGAAGCGTCCTTCCTTGATCAGTTTGCCATCCACGAGTTCACCGCCTACCGCGACCGCGCAGGCGCCCGCCTTCAAAAATTCGCCGGCAGTCTCCAGATTCACACCGCCGGTCGGAATCATCTCGATCTGCGGGAACGGTCCCTTCAGCGCCTTGATGTATTTCGGCCCGCCCACATTGCCGGCTGGGAAAATCTTGACCACATCCGCGCCCGCTTCCCACGCCGTAAGCACTTCGGTAGGCGTGAGCGCGCCCGGACAGATGACTTTGCTGTAGCGCTTAGCCATCTCGATGGTAGCCGGCTTCAGGTTCGGCGTGACCAGGAACTGTGCTCCCGCCAGGATGCAAATGCGCGCGGTTTCCGGATCGAGCACCGTGCCCGCGCCCAGCACGATCTTGCCGCCGAATTCATCCGCGATTTTCTCCAGCGCGCGCACCGCGCCCGGCACCGTCATCGTGATTTCGGCCGCGCGTACACCGCCGCGATGGATCGCCTGGATCGCCTGAATCGCGCTCTCCGCGCTGGTCGTGCGCACGACGGGCACGATGCCGATCTCCGTAATTTGAGCCAGAATATCTCGTTGATGCATCGCTCCCAAATTATCATGTGTGCGGGAACGGCCGTTATCGCTCTTCAGCAAGCTGCCGGAAGAGGGCCGCAGTGTCGAACGGAAGCGGACCGGCCGGGAGTTCCAGCGACGTGAACCCGGTCGCGATGAGGGAACCGTCCGCGAACCGGTAGGCGATCATCTCTTCCGGATCGAGCAGCACCATATGGCGCACGCCGATCTGCTGGTACTCGCGGAAGCGCGCGAGTTGCTCGGAAATTGTGTCATCAGGCGAAAGGATTTCGATCACGGCCAGGGGAATCGAGTCGACGATCTTTCCCGCCGGCAATGGCAGCGGACAGAGCATGACGTCCGGAATGCGATACCGGGACCGCGCAACGATTTGTGTGCGGGCCTCCGTCAGCAGACCAAAATGGAGTTGCTTGCGGTACTGGCTAAGGCACACAACCACCAGAACCTGCAGGAGCGCGTGACCGGTGGTCGGCTCGCAGCGCTTCACCAGCAGCCCGTCGATGTATTCCCTGTCGGGATGATATGCGGAATCGAGATAGTCGTCCGCTGAAATCATATTCTCCCTACGAATGCCCCAGCACCCGATGCGGCTGGTATGGCTCCGCCAACGCCTTCAACTCCGCCGCATCCAGCTTGATACTCAACGCCGCCACGGCATCTTCCAGATGCTGCATCTTGCTCGCGCCCACGATCGGCGACGTCACCCCGGGTTGATGCAGAATCCAGGCCAGCGCAATTTGCGCATTCGGCACGCCGCGCGCCTGCGCGATCTCGGTGACCCGATCCACAACCGTGAAATCCGAAGGCTGGTAATACATACCGTGCGCATACTCGTCCGTCTTCGAGCGCACCGTCTCGCCGAAGTCTTCCTTGCGCCGATTGCCGGCCAGAAATCCGCGCGCCAGCGGGCTCCACGGAATCACGCCAATGCCTTCCGCGCGGCACAACGGCAGCATCTCGCGCTCTTCCTCGCGATAGATCAGGTTGTAGTGATTCTGCATGGTAGCGAAACGCGTGAGGCCCGATTCATCGGCCTTGTACAGCATCTTCGCGAACTGCCACGCGAACATCGACGAAGCCCCGATATACAGCGCTTTGCCCTGCCGCACCACATCGTCCATGGCTTCCAGAATCTCCTCCATCGGCGTGTCGTAGTCCAGGCGATGAATCTGGTAGAGGTCGACGTAATCCGTGCCCAGGCGCCGCAGGCTGTCGTCGATCGCGTGATGGATGTGCTTGCGCGAGAGACCGCGCTGGTTCGGATCGTCGCCCATCGGGTTGAAGACCTTGGTGGCGATCACCACCCGGTCGCGCGCCGGCGCGAAATCCTTCAGTGCGCGCCCCAGGATCTCCTCGCTCACGCCCACCGAATACATGTCCGCGGTATCGAAGAAATTGATGCCCAATTCAATCGCGCGGCGGATGAACGGGCGGCTCTCTTCTTCTTCGAGCACCCACTTGCGCCAGCTCTTCGAGCCGTAGGTCATCGCGCCCAGGCAGATGCGCGACACCTTGATGCCGGCCTTTCCCAAATTGACGTATTCCATATCCGGATTTTAAGCCGGAATGGCCTCAGCGGCGGTACGTACGGCCGGCAGCATGTACGTGGCCACGCGCAGCGGGTCGGCGGACGAAGCTTCCGGCAGTTCGCTCGTTTCACCCGCGCGGCGCACGGCTCGTAGCAGATCGAGCGCTTCCGGCAGCGCGAATTGCTCGCCCAAAAACGCCGCGGCAAATCGGCCGCCCCGGATCTCGCCGCGCGCTTCCATGCGGCGTAATTCCACCAGCAAGTCACGCCACGGCGGCGCCAGTGTTTCCCGATAAGCCAGATCGCGAAACACCACGCCCCAGCGCTGCAGCAACTGGCGCGCGAACGACGCGGGCGAAAGTTCGGGTCGCGCGGCGGCGGGCCGGCGCAGCAGGGCCCAACGCCCAGCCGCATGCCGGGGACGGGCGGTCCGGCCGCGCCCCTCGCCGCGCCTACGCTTCGGATCGAGCAGCGCCCGCAGGTTTTCGAATCCGTCGGCAGTGACCAGCCCGGCCGCGACCAGCTCCCACAGCGCGTCTTCCACCTCGCTCGCCAACCGCCCGGTGGCGTGTGTCAGTTCCGGAAAAAAGGATGCTCCGTGCTGTTCGAGCGTCGCCAGCACCGCGCGCGCCGGATGCGAAAGCGCCGTATCGGGCGCGGGCTGCGGACCCGCCAGCAGCCACTCGGCATCCTCGCGTAGGAACAGCGTCAGCGGCGCCACGCGCGTGGGCCGCACACGATGCTGCCGGCCATCATCCAGGCCATCGAAAGCCGGATGCGGCGACAGGCGCCCCCACATCACTTCGCCCGAAAGACAAAGCTGATCCAGAAACTCGGGACTGTAATGCGCCACGCGGTGCGGCAACACCTCCCCCTCCCAAGCCGCCGCCGAAATCTCGAATCCCTGAAGCTGCCGGATCACATGCAACACGCCGTCTGAACCGTGCAACTGCGCGCCGGGAGCGGCGTGCTGCCAGCGATGCAGGAAGCGCACGAAATCGGCGGTCGTGACCGGCTCGATCTCGCGCCGCAGCCGCCCGATGGTCAGCCGGTGAATGCGCGCCAGCAAGCGCCGGTGGCACCACTCCGGTTCGCCGGCAAGAGCACCGGGCGTGAAGCTGCCGCGCAGAATCTGCCCTTCCGCTTCGAGCTGCGCGAGCGCCGCGTCGATTAGCTCCCGCGGCAACGCCAGGCGCGCCGCCAACTCGGAAGCGCGATACGGGCCGCCCGATTCGAACCAGCCGCGTAGAATCTCCGCCGCGCATCCCTCTTCGGATTCCCGACGCGTGCCGGCAAACTCGATCGGCGGCGTCAGCGTCGCATCCGGATGCACGGCGCGTGCAATCGGCACACGCTCCGCGGCGACCCAGAAGTCGCGGCCGTCAACCCGCAGCGTCGCGGCGCGCCCGGATTCGACCAGCGGCGCGAGGTACGGCTCCCATTCCGGTACCGGCGGTGCAGTGGTTAGCGTCAGCAATGCCTCGTGCAATTCATCCGGATCGCGCACCAGCGGCCACGACTCCGCCGCCACTTGCACGATCGCATCCGCATCGAGCGCCCCCGCGCCCTCGACGAAATCCGTGCGCACCGTGCGGCGCAACTGCACAGCGCGCGCGCGGCGCTCCTCCAGCGGCGCATCGTCGAGGAAGGCGTACGGATTCGCGTTCAGAATCTCATGCGAGAACGGCGTGGCTTCCGGCGTATCGATGGCGGAAGTGCGCACCGCGCCGCTGCGGATGCCTTCCAGAATCGCGATGAGGCCAGTCAAATCCATGGCCTCATGCAGGCAGTTGCGAACCGTTTCGCGCACCAGCGGATGATCCGGAATGCGCGGCGGTCCAGTCAGATTCTCGGGGCAAGCCGCTTGATCGGGAAACGTGGCGGCCAGCAAATCGTCGGAGCGCATGCGCTGGATGGGCGCCGGCACGCGCGCGCCGCCCCTAAAACGCAAAATCGCGAGCGCGCGCGAAGCGTTCCACCGCCAGCGCGCATTGAACATCGGCGCGGCCAGCAGCGCTTGCGTCAGCACATCCGCGACCGTTTCCGGACGCAGAAACTCAAAAACCACGTCCAGCGGGAACGAGTGCTGCTCGCCGAGCGAAAGCACGATGCCGTTGTCGGTGGCGGCCGCCTGCAGTTCGAAATTGAAGGTGCGGCAGAAGCGTTTGCGCAGCGCCAGTCCCCATGCCCGATTGATGCGCGCGCCGAACGGAGCGTGCAGCACGAATTGCATGCCGCCGCCCTCATCGAAAAACCGCTCGGCCACCACGTGCGTGGAAGTGGGCAGCACGCCGAGCGCGCGCGCGCCGGACTCGACGTACGCGATCGCCTGCTCCGCGCCCAGGCGGTCCATCCCGGTTTCGTGCATCAGCCAATCGAGTTGCGGCGCGGCCACGATGTCCGCCCGCAGCCGCGACACTTCGGCCGAAAGCTCCGCCGTGCGGCCCGGAGCTTCGCCGTTCCAGAACGGAATCGACGGCGCGGCGCCGTGCGCATCTTCCACGCGTACGCGGCCGTTTTCGATGCGCCGGATCCGCCACGAAGTGTTGCCCAACAAGAACACGTCACCCGCCATGCTCTCGATAGCGAAGTCTTCATCGACCGTGCCCACCTTGGCGCCTTCCGGTTCAGCGACCACCTGGTAGTTGGCGTTATCCGGAATCGCGCCGCCCGACGTGATCGCCGCCAGCCGCGCGCCGCGCCGCCCGCCCAGACGATGGTTCACCTGGTCGCGATGCAGGTAAGCGCCGGCCCGCCCGCGCGTGGTGACGATGCCGTCGCTCAGCATGGCCACGATGTCATCGAAATCGCGGCGGTCGAGCGAGCGGTAAGAATAAGTCGAGCGTGCCAGATCGAAGAGAGCATCTTCGCCCCACTCCTCGCAGGCGCACGCGGCCACCATCTGCTGCGCCAGAATATCGAGCGGCGAATCCGGAATCTCCGTGCGGTCGAGCACGCCCGCGCGGATCGCGCGCACCACGGCGGCGCATTCGACCAGTTCATCGCGCGTGGTGGCGAACAATCGGCCGTGCGGGCGCGCGCCGATCCAGTGCCCCGAACGGCCGATGCGCTGCAGCGCCACCGCGATCGAGCGCGGCGAGCCGATCTGGCAAACCAGGTCCACCGTGCCGATATCGATGCCCAGTTCGAGCGAAGCAGTCGCCACCACCGCGCGCAATTCGCCGCTCTTCAGGCGCGACTCCGCATCCAGGCGCAAGCGCCGCGCGAGGCTGCCATGATGCGGCAGCACGGCGTGCTCGCCCAAGCGTTCCTGCAGATGATGCGCCACGCGCTCCGACAACCGGCGCGTATTGACGAACACCAGCGTGGTGCGATTCGCGCGGATCAACTCGGCCACGCGATCGTAAATCTCCGACCACATTTCGTTGCTCGCCACCGGTCCCAGTTCGTCCTTGGGAACTTCGACCGCGAGTTCCATATCGCGGCGATGGCCGATGTTCACGATGCGCGCCGTGTCGCTCAGAAAGCGCGCGATGTCCTCGATGGGCCGCACGGTGGCCGAAAGGCCGATGCGCTGCGGCTTCGCCCCGCCGGCCGACGTGACCAGCGCGTCCAGGCGCGCCAGCGTGAGCGCCAGATGCGCGCCGCGTTTATCGTCCGCTACCGCGTGGATCTCGTCCACGATCACCGTGCGCGTAGTGCGCAGCATATCGCGCGGTTTCTCCGCGGTCAGCAGGATGAACAGCGATTCGGGCGTGGTCACCAGCACATGCGGCCGCTCTTTGCCCATCTGCTGGCGCTCCCAAGCCGGAGTATCGCCCGTGCGCACGGCGGTGCGGATCGGCGCGAGCCCCACGCCCTGCTCCGCCGCCATCGCCGCGATTTCCGAAAGCGGCACTTCCAGGTTGATGCGGATATCGTTGCTCAGTGCCTTGAGCGGCGAAACGTAGACCACCTCGGTCTGATTGGGAAGCGCGCCCAAGCGCGCCGCGCGCACCAGCCGGTCGAGACAAAGCAGAAATGCGGCCAGTGTCTTTCCGGAGCCGGTCGGCGCGGAGATCAAAACATCGCGGCCCGCGCGGATTTCAGGCCATCCCTGCGCCTGCGGTTCGGTCACCTGGGCGAAGCGGTGCACAAACCACTCGCGCACCAAGGGATCGAAATCGTGCAGGGGGGACACCTCGGTCCTATTGTAGCGTCCGAGGCGCTATACTCGTCTTCCGTCAGACATGCCACGCCGCCTCTGGATCGTTCCCCTGCTTCTCGCGAGCGCCTGCGGACCGCGCCGGCCGGACGCCGCAAGCCTGTTGCCCGCCACGGTCGCCGTGGTGTGGCAGCGCAAATCGCTGCACGAGATTCCCCCGCCGCAAGCTTCCGTCACCCGCGCCGTAGAGGCAGCTTACGAAGGTGCGGGGCAAATCACCGCGCGCATCTACGCGACCAAAAGCCCCGGCAGCGCCTTCGAAATGACGCAGCATTGGAAAGAACAGAAGAACACGGTGTTCTTCGATAAGGGCAGTTTCTTCGTGGTGGTCGAGTGGCAGCAGGCCGATCGCAACGCCCTCACGGCCTTTGTGCGCGCGCTGGAAAAGGAGCTCGACCGGGTGCGCTGATCAGTTCACCGAAATCAAGCCGCTGTTGCTCTGGACGCCGCCCACAGTCACGACCAAAGGATAATCGCCCGCCGCCAGTGCCGGCACGCGCATGTTCATCTGCGCGACCCCCTGCGTCCCTGGCGCCTTACCCGCATAGAGCAGCGCCGCCGGCAGATTGCCGATGGAAGCCGCAGCCGATGGCAGCGTTCCTTGTCCGGTCAGAAAAATCGTCACAATGCTACCCGCGGCGGCTGGATTAGCGGCGCTATTCACCGAGTTATCCTGATTCAGCGCCAGAATCCGGGTGGCGCTGGCGACGAAGATCTGCGGAGCGACCGCCGCCACATTCAGTGACAGCGGCGCGCTGGAAACACCCGAACTGGTCACTACCAGGGTGGCCGATCCCGCCGCGATCGACTTCGGGATCTGCGCATTAATTTGTCCCGGGCTGACGTAAAGTAGCGGCGCGCGGACGCCGTTCACAGTTACATAGGTATCCGCCAGCGAAATCGGCAGCGGCACTTGCAAAGCGCCCGATGTGGCCTGTGCCAGGCTCGAACCGAAGATAGCGACCAACGAACCGGAAGCCACCGCGTTGGTGTAAGAGGCGGCATTCACCGCCGATACGACGCTACCTGGCGCCGCAGGCTGCAACCCATAGACCAGCAGCGTACCTAGCGAGTCCACGTAGACCTTGCCGTCAGCCACGGTGGGCACGCCGAACGCGGTGTATCCGCCCACCACGTCGCTATACAACTCGTTTGAGACGTCCGCGGCATTAAAGGCGTGTAACACCGCATTGCCGGTGCCTAACTCATACGCCCACACAATCCCGTTCGACGAGCCGTTTGCCGAAACCACCGGCGATGAACCTGGATGCGCAATGGTCATGCTCGAACTGGACACAGGCGCGGTCGTTAATTTGCCGTTCGCAATGCCGAAGGCGCGCAGCGCATCGGCTCCGTCGGAGACATAGACTTGGCCCGAGAAGTAAGCGGCCGAACCAAACATCCCGCTGCCCGCGAGCGTCACCGTCTGGAGTGCGCCGGTATCGGACAGGCCATTGTAATGTCCCATGTGATCGCGATCGATCAGGTAGATGCGGCCCTCTTTACCCGCGGTCAGCAGCAGATTGGGATGCGCCGCGCTGCCCACCGTCGCAGGCAGCAGCAGGGCGCCCGACGATCCCAGATCCAGATCGTTATCCGCCAGGTACGCCTGATTGTAAGGCGTGAAGTAGTCCGCCACGGTCAGGCCGGACGTGGGCGATAACCGGATGACGCTGTCCGCCAAGTCCGGCGGCAGGGACACCTCGTCGAAGAACCCGTTTGCGGAAACCACAAACAGGTTTCCAGCGCTATCTGCCGCGGGCCCGGCGCCGGCGCCCCAAAACGATGCGCCCGCCGAATTCGCCGTGTTGTTGTACACCGCCACCTGTTTGAGTGTGCTCGCGTCATACCCGATGATCCAGCCATGATACTGACCCTGATCGCATTGCGAGGACCAGGATGTGTAAACCACGCCGTTGGCCAGCAGCAATGCCGCGCGCTCTTTGTATTGCTCCGGCACGAAAGTCACCATCGCTGCGCCATCGCCGACTCCCGGCACCGAGGCTGCGATCTCTACCGGGCTCCCGGCCAGTTCCTTTCCGCTGCGCACATCCAGCGCGTGCAGCCGGTGCACATAGCGCACGGTGCCGTCGCTCGCCGTTTCCTTGGTGGATGCCACCAGGTACAACGCGTATGTCGCCGCATCGATCACCGGCGTGCCCGTGATCCCGATCTCGGGATAGATCGCGGCGCAGTTTACGTCGCTCCAGGGCACTGTGCTTACGCCTTGCGCCGGATTGAGGAAACTGACTTGCCAGAGCGGCGAACTGTTGCTGCCCTGATCGTCATCCGCATCGAAGGCATACACGCTGTCGTGAGCTGTACCTAAGATGATCAGGTCGTGCAGCCCGCCGGTGGCCATCGGCACGGCTGCCATGTAGAGCGGCTGGCCGTACAGGTTCCCATCCACCGTACGCGCGAACCTCCGGCCAAATTGCGCGGCATTCACGTTGGCCGGTGAAAGCAGCGGCTCATTCAGATTCTGTCCGGTGCGCGCATTGTCGTTCTTGTACGTCAGAACATTGACCTGCGCGCCCGCCGGCGCCGCCAGCAAACAGATTAGTGCCATCCTCCGAAACATGAAACACATGGAATGTATTCTAGCGCTGGCTCGAGCAAGCGTCGGCAACGAGTTGGACGCCAGGCACGAACAGATTCTCAATGAAGTCCTCGTCCGTTGCCGGGCATGTCCCGTTAGCCGCGGTGAGGTTGACCCTGATCGGCGCCATGGCTTTCGCATATCGCGCCCAGGCGCCCGCCTTGCCCATGGCCAATATCGACGGTATCCCGCCATGCTGCTGGTCTAGAAAACGCAGCGCCGTCAGGATGTCCTGCACGCGGTTGGCGTCGTCACTCGCGTTGAACGTAAGATAGAACGGCTGAGTCAGATCGCGGGGCGCCACCGCCTTGCCGGTTTGAAAAGCATCGATCAGCAGTACCGGCCTGCCCTCCCGGATGAGTGCGGCAACGCGTGGATCACGGCGTGCCGCCTCCGATCCTTCGGGGCTGACCACGAGTGTCGCGGGGCCGGCACGCTGGATCCAGACTCCCGGAATCCGATCGCCGCGGCCCGCGCGTCCCAGAACCAGAGCCTCGCCATTCCGTGTACTGTTCACCTCCCGCGGCCATTCCGCGTGAAAAGTAGCCAGCATAAGACTACGGCGCGCTGCCACGTCAAGATGATCAACACGCTCGCGGGCTGCTGTCTTCCATTCTTCGAAGAGTTGCTGCTGGTTCACGGCGTTCGCGGGCAGAGCGCGGCCCTCCCAAACCAGCATCTCCTGGAGCGGTTCCGCCTCGACGCTGCGCTCATCCACCGGCTGCCCGTTGCCTATGTTCAGCAGGTGCTGACGCAGGAATCCGTAGACCGCCTCGCGGCTGGTCCGGTTGTAGTTGTGCGGAAAATCGTACTGCACCACAGAAACATTGTCCGGTCTGCCGTAGAGCCGGTAAATGGATCGTATCGCGGGGTATTCTTCGCGCGGCACATTTTTCGTCCAGTCTCCCGTAGCGGAGACCAGCAGCATGGGACGCGGCGCCATCATGGCGGCAATCTCCACGTTCGAAGTGCCGATGCGCAGCCCCGGCGCGTTCTCACATTCGCAGCCGCCCTGCATGATGAAAGAAACCATGTTGACCGGTGCCGTGACGCTCACGCGATCATCTACCGCCGCCAGCAACAACGTCTGGGTCGCGCCGCCTGAAGCGCCGGTCACCGCGATGCGGTGCGTATCGACCTCCGGCAGCGATTCCACAAAATCGAGCGCGCGGATCGAATTCCACAGTTGCAGCGCGAGTGGGCCAAAGCTCCAGAGTTGATAGGTCTGGCTGTGGAAGCGATGCTCCGTTTGCAGCGTGTCGTCATAGCCCACCATGTCGTACGCCAGCGCCACGTAGCCTTCGCGCGCGAGCGTGATACCCAGCGCCTGCCCGGAGAAATTCTCGGAGTTCTCCAGACGCCCATAAGTCCAGTGGCCGTGCGGCGTCAGAATGGCGGGGATCATACCTTTCGGATGCAACGGCCGGTACAGATTGCCGCCCAGATAGTAACCCGGCATAGTTTCGAGCGCGACTTTCTCTATCGAATAACCGTCGCGCTCGATGCGGCCGAAGACTTGCGCGTGCAACCTCCCTCGTTGCGGGAGCGGATACAGGCCGGCGGCCACCAGGATCTGGCGTTTCAATTCGGCTTTATGAGTTTCCCATTCCGCCAGGCTCGAAAACGCCGGCATGCTGAAGTGGTAGTCGGTGTGGCGAATACTCGTGTTCCGCGCGTCCTGGGCCGGGACTTGAGCCTGCAGCCCAAAGGCCGCTACCAGCGTCCAAATTGCGGTGCGTCGCATCAGCATCGTTCTCCGTTAGATGCGGGCATTGTAGCAAACGTGTTTGCCTTTCGTTTCAAGGCCTTGTAACCTGAATAGTAGCCGGTACGCCAATACATGCGGAAGCTCAGGTGCTTCTGATGACGGCCGGTTCGGGGCCGCATGCTGGTCGATTTTGAGCTTATCAAACGCGCGCAGAAGGGCGAGGGTCCGGCGTTCAACGAAATCGTGCTGGCATACCGGAAACGGACTTTGGGAACGATAGCGCGACTGATTTCCCGGCCGGAGGACGTGGAAGATGTGGGCCAGGAAGTTTTCCTGCGATTGTATTTTTCCCTGGACCAGCTTCGCACGCCGGAGGTCTTTGAGCCTTGGCTATACCGCTTGACTGTCAACGCGGCGTATGATTATCTTCGGAAGCATCGGCGGCGGATGGAATCGCGGATGTCCGATCTTTCCGAGCAGCAGGTGATGTTAGCCGATGCGGTGGCCGGTGGACGCGTGGATCATGATGCGCGGCAGCGCAAGCAGATCTGTGAAACGGTGGATGCCATGTTGAGCACCGTTTCAGAGGCCGACCGGATTCTGCTGACGTTGAAAGAGGTAGAGGGGCTTTCGTTGAAGGAACTGGAAACAATTTACAAGATCAACGAGAATGCCCTCAAGGTCAGGCTCTTTCGAGCCCGGCAACGGGTACTGAAGGCCTCCGCGGATAGCGGCGGCCAAACGAGCGCGAAGGGTGCAGCGAGAGCCGAGGTATAGAAGTATGTTCTGGACAAACCGTGGGGATGAAAACGCAGCGTTGGATGTTTGGTTGCGCGCCTACCGGGATGCCTGCCCGGATCCGGAGCCATCCGCCAACTTTATGCCGGAGTTATGGCGGCGCATCGAAGAGCGCCAGCGGTCCGTGTTTTTCCTGGGGCGTTGGGCGCGCGCCTTTGTAACTGCAGCCCTGGTGCTTTCGCTGGGCATGGCCGCATATCTGTACATCCCTCACGGACGGAATTCGGTATTCTCGTTCGAGAGCTACGTGGAGGCGCTCGCCGGCCACGCCCAGGATAGCCCGGATCTGCCGGAACAGGTCGCTGACGAGTTGTGATGCGCCGGTCGAACTTAGCTACTCTGCTGTATCTGTTCGTGGTTTTTGCCAGCGGCGCCGTCGTCGGCGGATTTGCCGTGCGGCTGTACATGGCGAAAACCGTCAGCGCCGTAGTCCAAAGCGCTCCCAAGACGCGCGCCGAAATCCGCCAACAATATGTAACGGAAATGCGCGCCCGCCTGCACCTGACGGATCCTCAGGTGATTCAGCTAAAGCAGATTATGGACGCCACCGGGCAGCATCTGCGTGAAATGCACAAGTCCATCGATGATGAACACGTGCAGAAGGTCTGCTCGATGTTGACCGACAGCCAGAAGGCGGAGTACTCCAAGATGCGCGCCGAGCGCGACAAACTGCGCCAGGAACAGGCTAAGAAGTAAGCTGGAATCCGATCCGCAAGCCGGTCAGGCAACCGGCTGAGCTTTCTTGTTGGCGCGGCTTTCCTTGTATTTCTTTTCGAAGCGCTCGATGCGTCCCGCCGTATCTACCAGCTTCTGGCGGCCGGTAAAGAACGGGTGGCAGCTCGAGCAGATTTCGACTCGGATGTCGCCCTTGTGCGTCGAGCGGGTTTTGAAGGTGTGGCCACACGCGCAGATGACGTTGACCTCATTGTAAGCGGGATGAATACCTGCCTTCATTTGTAACTGGAATCCTTTCGAGACCTTCAGTATAGCAGCAGCATCACAGAAACGACAAACCCCCGAAGGTGCGCGGACACCAGCGCACCCACGGGGGTCAAGGTAGCCTAAATAAACCTGAGGCTTGGCATACGCGAGAGGCAGCCGGTCCACAGGAACTTGGCCTCGCCACTGGACGAAGCCCACAATGTTAGAACGGTCGACTCAGCAGTCGGCCACCTCGCGCGGTCTACTGTCATTCATTATGTCTGGACCACCTCCTTTTCCAGTGATGCCTTCATCGTATTATCAGGGTGGAATTTTGTCAAATACTTTCTTGCGCCACCCCATTTGTGGGGGTGAAATTCAGTGCACACGCTACAAGTTGCGCGCCAAATACCGGCACATCACCACGCCATCCAGGATATTGAAGGGAAACGCGCCAGTCGTGTAGTGGCCGCAGGGCAACGTGAATACTTCGTGCGGCAACCGGCGGCTGCGGAAATAGTCCAACACCTGTTGCGAATAGGAGGGCAGGAAGGTGGAATCGTGCCGTGCCCAGATCAGCAGGCTCTTCAGTTCGCGCCCCGCCAGACGATCCAGGTAGGCCGCCGGACTGATCACGGACCAGTATTCGCGTAATTCGTCCTGTGTAATCTGGCCCACTAAACCCTTGCGAATGTGTTCGGTGGAGAGGCCGGTCCAGATCACGTCGGAGAAGTACATGGAGACGTGGTTGAACACCCCGGTCGCGATCCGCCGGTCGTGTGCGGCGGTGATGAAAGCGATGCACGATCCCAGGCTGGTACCCAGAATCCCGAGGTGCCGGTAACCCTGCTGTTCCAGCCAATCGACACAGGCGCGCGCATCGGTCACCGATTGCCTGGCAGCATGGATGGTCCGTCCCACATTGCTCGAAACGTGATAATCCGCACGTTCGAGCTCGGAAGGCATGCGCGGACCGTGATAAGCCAAATTCATGCGCAATGCCGTTATGCCAAATCTATTCAACAGCTTACAGAGACCCACGTGGCTCTGTTCGTCCGCATTCCATTGCGGCAGTACGACCACCGCCCGGCCGTCTTTGCGCGGCGCAGGGTAAAAGCCGGCGCGCACGATGTTGTTTTCAGGATAGGGTGTACAGGTTGGGCTGGTGAAGGTAAGCTGTTCGCCTTCTAGATGATAGTCGCGAGGTGTCGTGTAGGCGAAAAACCTGTCGGACTCCGCCAGCGCGCCGCGCACGAAATCGCGCATCTGCTGGCGGGAACGGCCATTCGCCGGAGGCATGCCGAGCCAGTCGAGCCCCCACTCGAAGGGGCGCACCACGCGATTGTTGTCGCGCGTGGCGAGCTTGTGCTCCCAGTTCGAAATCCAGCGGGAATAAAGCGTGCGCATTGGCCGAAGAGAACCAGTTTAGCAGATGGCCAAAAAATACCCCGCTGCAACCAGTGGATCACAGCGGGGTGTGCAACGCCACAAAGGAGGCAACGCACCAAAGCTTAAACCTCTTAACTACCCCGGCATGTGCGGAGCAACCCTTATGCCATTGGATAAGTACTTGGAAACGACGTGCCAGGACTGGACAGCCCTTCCGTTTCCCGTAGGACCCGCGCGATGCGGCTACGGATTCACGAAACGCGTCTTCAGTTCTCCGCCAGGATTTTTTTGATCCGGACCCAAGCTTGGTCGCGCGCCTTGGCGTTATCCGGCTTGGCGGCCGGCTCCTCGCCCGCGCGCATGAAACCATGGCCGGCGCCTTCATAACTCACCGGCTCGTACTTCTTCCGCAGCTCCATCATCTTATCTTTGGTATCCGGAACTGTGGCGCCGATACGCGCGTCGTTGCCGCCGTAGAAACCATAGACCGGTGTTCGGATGCGAGCCATCGCGGCCTTCTCGGGCGGCGGACCGTAAAAGACCAGTGCGGCGGACAGGTCAGGCCGCACAGTCGCAAAGCGGAAACTCTGCCCGCCTCCCCAGCAGAATCCCACCACGAAGAGCTTGCCGTTCGAAGATGGCAGCCGCACCCCGTAGTCGGCCGCCGCATTCAAGTCCGCGGTGATCTGATCGGGATCCAGGTGGCTGACCGCCTGAATCACTTCGGCGGGCTTAAACGATGTGGTGCGTCCGCCGTTCGGTCCCATGCCAGAAAGCAGGTCTGGCGCAACGGCGATGTAACCCGCCGCCGCGAATTCGTCGGCCACCTCCTGCACCCAATCGGTCATGCCGAAAATCTCGTGGATGACCAGCACGACGGGAGTCTTGTCCTTCGATTCCGGATACGCAACGAAGGTTTCCACATTGCGCCCGTCATGCTTGAGCGTGACCCATTCGCGATGGCGCGGTGATTTTTCGAGGCGCGCCGCGGCCCAATCCTGAGCGCACAAAGACGATGCCGCCAGAGCGGCCAGCAGTATGATTCGCATTCCCCAGTTATAGCGCGGCTAGGCGGCGGCTACCACGATGTTGACCAGCCTGTCCGGCACGGCGATCACCTTCACGACGCGCTTGCCGTCGATCAGCGCACGCACTTTGGGCTCGTCGAGAGCGCTTGCCTTGAGCTCGTCCGCGGATGTTCCGAACGGCAGATGCAGATGGCTGCGCAGCTTGCCATTCACCTGCACCACGATTTCGGCCAGCTCCTCTTTGGCCAGTTCGGGATCGTAAGTGGGCCACGTCTGGCGGAAGACCGGGCCGTCGTGGCCCAACTCCTCCCAGATCTCCTGCGCGAGATACGGCGCAAACGGTCCCAGCAGCAGCGCGAGTTTCTCGATCGCCTCGGCCGCCGTGGCCCCGCTCAAATTGGATTCTTCGGCATACAGATCGTTGACCAGTTCCATGATGCCCGAAATCGAAGTGTTGAAGTGCCAGCGCGACTCGAAGTCTTCCGTCACCTTGCGGATGGTCTGGTGCAGCTTGCGCAGCACCTTGCGGTCGGATTCGGTAGGGGCGGCTGGTGCGCGACCCAGGTTGCGCGTGGCGAAGCGATAGATGCGGCCCAAAAAGCGATAAATGCCTTCGGCGCGCTCATCGCGCCAGTCCACCTCCTTCTCCGGCGGACCCGCAAACAGGATGAACAGACGCGCGGTGTCCGCGCCATATCGCTCCGCGAGTCCATCGGCGCCTACCACGTTGCCCTTCGATTTCGACATCTTGGCCCCGTCGGCGATCACCATGCCTTGCGTGAAAAGCCGCTTGGCCGGCTCCGCGTTCTTCACCACGCCGATATCGCGCATGAACTTGGTGAAGAAGCGCGAATAGATCAGGTGCAGGATGGCGTGCTCCACGCCGCCGATGTATTGATCGATCTCGAACCAGTAAGCGATCTTCTGCGGATCGAATGGCATCTGGTCGTTGCGCGCATCGCAGTAGCGGTAAAAGTACCACGACGAATCGACGAACGTGTCCATGGTGTCCGTCTCGCGGCGGGCCGCCCCGCCACAGCGTGGGCAGTTCACGTTGACGAATTCCGGCACTTCTTCGAGCGGCGAACGGCCCGTCCCAGTGAACTTCACGTTGAGCGGCAGGAGCACCGGCAGGTCGCGTTCCGGCACCGGCACGACGCCACATTGCGGGCAGTGGACCACCGGAATCGGCGTGCCCCAGTAGCGCTGCCGCGAGATGCCCCAGTCCTTGATGCGGAACGTGACGGCGGCCTTGCCGAAGCCTTCCGCCTCGGCTCTGGCGTTCATACGGCGGCGGGCTTCGGCGCTGGTGAGCCCCGACCAGTCGCCGGAGGCCTCGACCACCCCATCGTCGCCAAAGGCAGCTTTCATCTCCTCCACCCGCGCGAGTTCGCCGCCGACAGGACGGATCACCGGCCGCACCGGAATGCCATACTTTGTACAGAATTCGAAATCGCGTTCGTCGTGTGCCGGCACCGCCATGATCGCGCCCGTGCCGTAGCCCATCAGCACGAAGTTGCCGATCCACACCGGCGCCTTGCCCCCGCTGAACGGATTGATGGCGTAGTGGCCGGTGAAGAAGCCCTCTTTGACAATGTCGCCCGGACCGGCGTTCGCCCGCGCGTCCACCATGGCCTTCGCGCGCGCCCGGCCTTCCGCATCGAGCAGCTCCGCGGCCAGCGGATGCTCCGGCGCCAGAATCACGCAAGTCGCGCCGTAGATCGTATCGACGCGCGTGGTGAAGACGCGGATCGGCGTACCCGAGCCTTCCAGGCGGAAGTCCAACTCCGTGCCTTCCGAACGGCCGATCCAGTTGCGCTGCATGGTGAGCACGCGCTCCGGCCAGCCGCCTTCCAGCTTCGTGATATCGGCGAGCAGTTCATCCGCGTAATCGGTGATGCGCAAAAACCACTGTTCGAGCGCGCGCTGTTCGACGGGCGTGTCTTCATGCCGCCAGCAACAACCGTTGACCACCTGCTCGTTGGCCAGCACGGTGCAACACTTCGGGCACCAGTTCACCAGCGCCTTCTTGCGATAAGCCGTGCCGCGCTCGAGCATCTTCAGGAAGAACCACTGGTTCCAGCGATAATATTCCGGCTCGCACGTCGAGACCTCGCGGTCCCAGTCGTAGCTGAAACCGAAGCGCCGATGCGTCTTCTTCATGGCCGCGATGTTCTCAAGCGTCCACTCGCGCGGATGCCGCTGATTCGCGATCGCGGCATTCTCGGCAGGCAGACCGAAAGCATCCCAGCCCATGGGATGCAGCACGTTGAAGCCGCGCATCCACTTGTAACGCGCCAGCGCGTCCCCGATCGAGTAGTTGCGGATGTGGCCGATGTGCAGCGTGCCGCTTGGATAGGGCAGCATCTCCAGCACGTAATACTTCGGCCGCGAGGAGTTTTCCTCGGCTTTGTAGAAAGTGGCGTCCTGCCAGCGGGCGTGCCACTTCAGCTCGATCTGGTTGTGGTCGTACGGCTTTTCGGGCATAGCTTCAATAATCTTTTTAAATTGCGGCGATCGTCGCCGGGGCGCTCCACGGGCGTTTCCAGGATGAACGGTTTGTCGCGGAGCAGCGGGTGCGCCAACAGGCTGCGGAATCCCTCAGTGCCGATATGTCCTTTGCCGATGCTGGCGTGCCGGTCAATGCGCGACCCGAGCGCCGCGCGCGAGTCGTTGGCGTGGATCAGTTTCACGTTCGCGATTCCGAGCACCTCCTCGGCATGCCGGACAGTGCGGCGCAAGCCGGCCTCGCTGGAGATCTCAAACCCGGCGGCCAGCAGATGACACGTGTCCAGACAGTAACCCACGGGCATGTCGGTCAGCGCGGCCGCACGGTCGCGGATCGCGCGCAGATCTTCGAAACGTCCGCCGATCTGCGCTCCGCAACCCACCGTGTTTTCCAACAATACAGTCACTCGATTGCCAGTCCAGCCGGCCGCCGCATCCCGCAGCGCCAGCGCCAAGGCCTCGATCGCTTGCCCCAACGGCTGCCCCCTAGAGCTTCCGGGATGCACCACCAGATACTCCGCGCCGATCGCCGCGGCGCGTTCCAACTCACCGCGAAATGCGGCAATCGACCGCTCGCGAATCACGGGGTCGCACGATGCCAGGTTCACCAGGTAGCTCGCGTGAATCGCCAGCGGATACAGATCGAGCCTTTCGCGAACGCGCTGCAACAACCGGATTTGTTCGAGGCCGGGCGGCGACGCGCGCCACATTCGAGGGCTCGCCGAGAAGATCTGAAACGTATTGGCGCCCAACGCGGAGGCTTCGAGAGCGGCCCGTTCAAGTGAGACCGCTATGGAAGTGTGGATCCCGATCCGCAGACTTCCATGGTAGCAAGCCTTACAGAGTCACGCAGGTCACGCTGTAGGCCGGCAGGTAAATCGGATTGGTTGAAGTCTTGGTCTGGATCTGCACGTTGTTCTGGTCCTGCGCGGTGTTCGCGGCAATTGCGCTGGGATTGCCGACATACGTCATCGTGACGTTTCCTTTCAGCTGCACGCCGTTGACCACCAGGGTCGCGGCCTGTCCTTCGGCCGCCTTATTCGTGATCAGAAGGTAGTTGGCCCCGTTGCTCGCCTTGTACGCCTGTGCGTAAACCGAGGGAATCGGCTGGCCGTCGTAGCCGATGATGTTCACAGTCAGCCCGCCCATTACCGTCGTAGGCCACAGGTTCGCGCTGCTATTGATGGCCAGGTTCGCTACTTGCATCGCCAGTCCCGGCGCGGAAACGTAGAACTGAAACTGCGTGTTCGGATTGGTCGCCGTGTTGGTGGAGAAGTTCGGGTTCGCCGTAACTTGGCCGATCAGATAACCCTCGAAATCGTTTACGGATTGGAGCAGGCCATGGTAGTCCGAGTTATCGGTATATAGCGAATTGATTCCTACCGCGTGGACGTCCGGCAACGAGGACAGTCGCATGATATATTCAGCCAGAAAGATACCGTTGTACAGGTAAGAAAGAAACTTGTTCCCGTATTGAGCGCAGCAGTTGAATTCCGTGATGTAAATCGGCGTGCCCGCACCCACCAGCGGCACCAGGTACGAGTTGATATAGTCCGTGCTGCCGTGGGCCAGAATTCCGTTCAGCGTCTGGATCGTGGTCTGCGCCGATACGATCTCGGTAATCGGATAAATGTGCAGTGAAGATGCGTTCCAGTACCGCGGCGTATAACTGGCTAACTGGCTATCCCATAGCGATGTGTTCACGGTCGACCCGGTAAATTCACCCGCGGAAAAAAGACTTACATTGGCGCCGGGCGAAACCCCGATGATATTGAGGTAATAAGGATTATACACGGTGGAAGCATAGGTGCCGGCGGTCGGGTAGATATTGGGATAAAGATCCGCCTCGTTCGATAGTTCCCAGTCCAGCACGTTCAGCCCATAACTCTGTGCCGCCTGCGCCATCAGCGTAGCGCTTTCCGGATTCGTGTCCGTGTAACTGTTGAAGGTCATAATCGCAGAAGCGTTGAGCGCCTTAGCGAAATTGGCAAAGTCGGAGAGATAGACGCCGCCTTTAGCTTGAGTCAGTTGCTGGGAAACCGTCAGGATGCTGACGGATTGACCTGTGATCAGCGGTGGATCGCCGCCGACGAGCTCATTTAACCACGCAGGGTTAATATGGCCGCCGGTAGGGTTGGCCGGATTCCAATCATAGGCGAGAGAAACCGTGCCGCCCGGGAAACGCAGCCAGCCCGCTTTCATGGGAATAGATGCGGCTACGAACTTCGGATCGAAGTATTCGACGCCATCGCGCGGCTGGGCCTGGTTAAGACCGCTGAAACCCGGCGCCAGCGGCGTGGGGTTCGATGTTTCGACGCGGATCTGCAGGGGCTGCGTGCCCTGCGCAAAGGCAGTCGCAGCGGTAGCTAAGAGCCATGTAGCGCGGAACAACATCCCCCCTCCTGTGTCAGACTTTATACCACACGCTTCGCTGCCGGTCAACGCTTCTGCCGCTTCTGCCGCTACCAACAGGGGGGACGCCCGCTTAGACCGTGCCGCCGGGCGCGGGTTCGACGTGCACCAGGACGTCCGCAACCCATGGCAGCGTCTCCTTGATGACGATGCGCACCTGCGTGGCAATATCGTGCGAATGACGCACGGTGATGTCGGGATCGACCTCCAGGTGCAGATCCACGTGATACTGGAATCCGGTCTTGCGGGCGTAGCATTTCTCCACGCCTTGTACACCGGGTACGGTCAGCGCGGTGGTGCGGATTTTGGCCATGGTGGCGCGGTCGGGCATCGTATCCACCAGTTGCATGGCGGTGTCACGCGAGACGCGGATGCCGGTGAAAATGATGATCAGGCCAACGGCAAATGCGCCCCAATGGTCGGCGTACGGAAATCGTCCTGGTGCCAGAATCGTTAAGGAGACGGCTGCCAGGGCCGCCAACGCGGAGAGGATGTCGACCGAATCGTTCCACGCATCAGCCACCAGCGCGGCGCTGCCGATTTTCCTGCCGTAATGGAATTTGACGCCGGACAGCACGCTCTTGGCAGCGGCCGACCCGATCAGCGGCCAGATTACAAAAGGCGCGGGAGCGGACCGGCCGATACCGAGGGTCCGTAGCGCACTGAACGAAATTCCCAAGCCTGCCACGATCAGAGTGAAACCTACAAACAGTCCCGTCACGGTCTCGATGCGCCCGTGTCCATAAGGGTGATTCCAATCGGCGGGCCGGGCGGCCAGGGTCAAGCCTAACAGGATGATGCCAGATGCGCATACGTCGGCCGTCGACTCCAGGCCGTCAGCGGCGACCGCCGCGGAGTGACCCATCAGTCCGGCCGTGATCTTGATTGCCGCCAGGACGCCGCTGACTATCATTCCGGCGAGCGCCACGCGTTGGCCGATCTGCATCTGTTTTCAGTTTAGGAGAAGCCGGGAGAGCAGGTTACCAGCGGACTTCAGCCGGGAAATACTCGGCGATCAGTGATTCGTAGTAGGGCCGGAGCGTTTGCGGGTCGGGGCGCGTGGCGCTCTTCGAATACAGATCGTACGGATTGAACGTTCGAACCCACTGGAACATCTTGCGATCGTGATCGTTCATCAGGTAGCTGTAAGCGCCCTCGCGGTGGCCGGGGTAGAAAGAGTGATACCGGATCATGTAGAGTCCCTCTTCCGGCAGGTAGTCCTTGGCGACGTGATAGAGATACTCGTCGTGACCCCAGGAAAGGTCGACTTTGTCGAGACCGCCGCCCTCTTCGTAGACGCCCGTGCGCGTCTGGTAGGCGGAAACCTGTGCATCGGGATTGGCGGCGAAGTACTCGGGATAGACGATCTTGTCCGACCACGCGCAGCCTACCGGAAAGGTGTCGCCCACTACCGCCCATTGCGGTTCGCCGTAGAGGCACAGGATTTTGCCCAGGTCGTGAATCAGGCCAGTCAGCACGAACCAGCGCGGATGGCCGTCGGCACGGATGGCTTCGGCGGTTTGCAGGCAATGCTCGATCTGCGAGAGGTCAGTATCGGGATCGCTATCGTCCACCAGCGTGTTCAGATATTCGAGCGCTTCCCAGATGCCCATGCGGCGTTGGTTGAGCGCCAGGTATTGCCGCTTCTTCTGCTGCACGAATTCACGGGTCTGGTGCGCATGATTGAGACGATAGAACTCGCGCACCACCGGCGGCGCTTCCGGCGTGAACTGGCGGAATCCCTCCTGCGTGCGATTCGGATCGTAGCGATCCTTGACGAAATCATCCCATTGCTCCAGGCTTTCGAGCCGTCCTTGCATGAAGCCCCTCCTGTTAGCCATTATACTGGCTATATTCATGCGCCGAACGATTGTCATTTTATTGTTACTCGCCCCGGTCCGCGTATGGTGCTGGGGCGACGAAGGGCATCAGACGGTGGCGCGCATCGCGGCGGCACACCTGACGGAACGCGCGCGGCAGGCGGTGGCGGCGCTGTTGGGCCAGGATGCGGCCTTCGCGGTGCCGGCGGGGACGGCCGATGCAGTCGCCGAAGAACTGGCGCGCGCGGCCATCTGGCCCGATCATATACCGGGCGGCAAAGGCGCCACAGCGCCGTGGCACTACATCGACATCGGATTGTTTGAGGGCCCGTCGCATATCGCCGAGCGCTGCCACGGCGGGAACTGCATCGTCGCCAAGATGAAGCAATACCTCGTGAACTTGAAAGAGCATCGCGCGGATGGCACATGGTCCCAAGCGAAAGAACTGGCGTTCCTGGCGCACTTCGCGGGCGACATCCATCAGCCGCTGCACTGCGTAACGGATGCCGACGCGGGCGGCAACTGCGTGAACGTGGTAGGCTACGAGCCCATAGTCAATCTGCACGCGGTTTGGGACATCACGCTGGTCCGCAACTTGATGGCGCACGACGGGGCCGGCATGATCGCGGGCATGGAATCGCAGTTTCGCGGCAAGCTGCGCGGCTGGCAGGATTACGGCAGTATCGAGAAGATTGCCGGCGAATCATGGCAGATTGCGAAATCGCAGGTGTATGGCAAGGCTCGCCCGCGCTTGCCGGTGATCCGGCAATTCATCGACGTGCAGCCGCGCTATTGCGCCACCGAAGCGCCGGAGAGCCTGCGCCGCGTCAAGGTGGATGGGCCGCGTTCCTACGGCGCGGGCTCGCTAAAAGCGGTGCGGATGCAGTTGTACAAGGGCGGCGTGCGACTGGCGGCGATGCTCAACTCGATTTACGGCGACTAGCGCAGCCACCGGTCGCCACCAGGTCCGCGCGATTCTGCGGCGTCATGAAGAATCCGTGAACCATTTTGTCTTTCGTTGGGTCATCGCGCCCGACGCCCGCAAATGGTCCGCTCTCGATGGTGCGGCCCCCGCGGAATAATGATCCACCCCATCTTCCAATGTTCGGACGCTTCCGTCGTGCATATACGGCGCGGTCAACGCGATGTTTCGCAGCGTCGGCGCCTTGAATTTCCCAACATCCGCCGCGCGTTTCGTGTATCCGCAAAGGCCGGTATTCGACGTGGGATACGAGAGCGGTCCGGCCAAGTTATAGAGCTCGGTATTATGAAACTCCACCTTGGAACCCTCCGTAGCATCACTGAAGTTGAAACCGCCATGACATCGAAAACAAGCCGGGCCGCCGTAATCGAGAAAAAACAAGAACGCTCCGCGTTTAGCGGATTCCGGGATAGCGTTCGTCTCGCCTAGGCTTGCCGGCCACTACGACGGGACTACCATGGGTTGCTTCGCCCCGGTTGACCGGATGGCGTCGACAAGAGCTTGCTGTGCGTGGCCGGACGGCGCAAAGAACAAGACGGGATGAATTGCATTGCGCAATGAGCCCAGAAACTGAAGTCGTCATCCTTGCCCGAGGCCAGAATCACCAGGAGCTCAAAACGGTTCGCTTGTTGAACGGCTTGCGCTACGCGCGCCCGATAGTCCGCATTTTCCTTATAATGTGATAATCTCCAAACAGATGAGACGTCATTGCCTGGCGGGAACCGCCGTCCTCCTGTTCGTGAGCATTTCGGCGGTGGTGCTTGCAAAGGACTCGAAGTCTAGCCCACCACCTCCTGATCGCGATCCTTTCGTCGGGATTTGGCGAGCCAACGGCGACAAGTCTCAACCGAAGCTGAACAAAGTCGAGGGTTCATACACCCGCACTGTACGCAGAATCGGTGAGGATATAGTCTTCTCGTCTGCGGGGGGAGCCGCGGGGGCTAAGATCAGAGAACACCGATTTCGATGCGATGGTAAATTCTATCCACTCCCGACTGGCCCCGTCATGTCGTGCCGATGGCTCAACTCAAGCAGTGTTGAGGGCGAGACTCATCTTCCCGATGGCAGAAAGGACTATTGGGTAACAGAAGTAACTCCAGATGGTAGGATGATGACCATTACGGCATTCAAAGACAAGGCGCGAACGAAGATCGCATCGATCATGATTCTCGATCGAATCGAATGACAGACGCGGCTTTCGCGGCGTTGATCGAATTCTATTTCCACCCGGCTCGTACGCTTGCCCAAGCTGGGTTCAGTGGAGTTGGCCCGCTAGATCGATCGCCTGGCGCAACAGAGATAGGATGGCGGTGCCGAACAGTCCGTGAGGGCTGGAGGTGGATAGACGTTACCGCCACCGAACAAGCTAGCTTTCCTCCTCGGACGGCCATGCTCCACCTAGTAAGTTAGTCTAACTCTCCAATCGGCTTCCAGCGCAGGAGGCAGTACTATGGCGCCCGCAGCTTGCGTCGTAGCGGTCGTTTCATCTGATACCGCGCACTGGACGTCGCCCTTAGAGATACGTCGGCACCACCTGTATTTCCGGAACCGAGACGCGGCTGGGTAAGCTGGCAACCGCCAGCACCGCCTCGGCCACGTCCTCGGGACGTAGCGCTTTCGCCAGCATCTCCGCGGAAGGCTTGACTGGGCGGCGGTCCAGGATTTCGGTATCCACCAGGCCGGGACACACGACGCAGGTGCGGATGCCATGCTCTTTTTCTTCCACGCGGATCGCGTGGGCCAGTCCGAGCAAGCCGCGCTTGGAGGCCTGATAGGCCGCGCCCGAGACGTCCGCAAACAGGCCGGACACCGATGAAATATAGATCAAGTGACCGGCGCCGCGCGTCCGCATAGCCGGCAGCACGGCCCTGGTGATGTAGTAGGCGGCGTTGAGATTGACACTCACCACCGTGTCCCAGATCCCCGTCGTGAGCCGCTGCATCGAGCGGTCCGGAAAATTGGTCCCGGTGGCGAAGACCAGGATGTCGATTTCGCCGAGGCGTTGGCGTGTGTCGAGCGCGAGCCGTTCCATCTGCCCCTCGTCGGAGGCATCCGCCGCGAACGTCTCGACGACATGGCCCTCGCTGGCCAGCGAACCTTGTAACTCCTGCAGGCGATGCTCCCGGCGCGCGGAAGCCATGACGCGCGCGCCTGCCCTGGCGAAAAGCACAGCCGTTTCGCGGCCGATACCGCTGGAGGCTCCCACGACCAGCACCACCTGGTTTTGTAAGGACACGGTCATATGAATCACTATAGTCGGCTGACGTCACTGCGCATGTTCGCGGATGCGGATGTTGCGGAACATCGCGAACGTGAACTGATCGTGAAGCTGCAGGCCGACCGGGCCGGATTTCGGACGCGCCGGCTCACCCGGGCCTTCCGCCACCACTTGCCCGTTCAATCGCATGCGGATCAGGTTGTCGCGCGACTCGATGTCCATGCTGTTCCATTCGCCCGGACGCGCCACGCCGCGCTTCGCCGCCACCAGCGCGTAGATGCTGCCCGCCGGGTAATTCTCGGAATCGTCCGCGATCTGGATCTCGTAGCCGATGTGGGCGGGCGTGCTGTGGATCGGCCCGGCGAGCTCGGGATGCACCGTATCGGGCTCGTCGATGGCGTAGTGCGCGCGCGAAATATCGCGGATGGAAACGCCGCTGTTGCCGCCGCGCGGAATCCAATACTCGACGTGCAGATCGTAGTCGTGGAAATTGCGCGTGGTGTAGAGCCAGGCCTGGCGGTAGCGCCAGTGTTCGTAGGCTTTCTCAGCCAGTGGCCAAGTGGACGGAAATCCCGCCTGCGTGCGCTGGCCGATCAACACGCCATCGTTCATCACGGTCCAGATGGAGTCGCCGCGCACTTCCCAGCCGTCGAGATTCTTGCCGTTGAACAGCGGCTTCCAGCCGAGATCGGGCGGCAGAGTTACCGATCCGGTAGCCGCCCATTCCGTGCCGCGCGCGAGCAGTGCCTGGAAGTTGACGTCGTCCAAATTCGGATTCGCCTCGCCTTTCCACGTGTGGCCCAGCATGGTGACGTAGACGCGGCCCTTGCCGTACTGCTTGACCCAATCCATCGGCTCGCCGTGATGCGAGATTTCGGAGAACGCGTAGGTGAGGACCGTCAGTCCGTCGATCGGACCATGCTGGCCATGCGTCAATTGCTCGGATGGCTGCGTCCAGTGGTCCGGCAAACCCTGGCAAATCGGATGGCTCGCGTCGAGCACGAACATCTGGAAATCGTGGCGCGGGCCGTGGCCCGGGTCGAGCCCCTGGCCGCGCGGGATCGTGACCACGTGCGAATCCACTACCGCCAGCCCCGGACCGAACGACTTATCGCGCCAGCCCAGGCCGATCATCTCGTTGTAGGCCGGCCATTCGCGAAAGGCGTTGTTGGCGGCATGAAAGATGACCAGACCTCCGCCGCCGCGCACGTAGCGTTCGAGTGCTTCCTCGGTTTCGCGCGGCCAGCGTACGCCCTCCTTCGTGTACCCGCCGTTGAAGTTGTTGACGACCGCGTCGTATTTGAAGAAGTCTGGCTTTTGGGGATACGTGCAGACATCCACGCGAAAGCGACCCGTACCTTCGAGGATCGACTGGATGGCGCGCGTGCCTGCCTGCCAGTCGTGATTGTTCATGCCGTCGACGATCAAGACCGACAATTGACGGCTGGCGCCAGAGAGGAGCGCGGGCAGGGTGAACGCGGCGAACAGAACAAAAGAGCGATGCCTCATAGCAACTACACTATCAGGACCCGCGACACGAGGCGGCTGGCGCCGGCAAGCGCTGAAATCGCCGCTGCTAGTGATAGGTGCCGTTACATCTGCTAAGTTCCGCGTGACTATCGGTACCGAAGGTACTCTCAAGAAACTGCCCGTACCCTAAAGGCGCGTGGAAAATGGCTCCCCACGGGACGCGCGGCAAGTCCTGGACGGCTTTCTAAAAAGAGGAGCAATGAAATCTATGAGTTGGAGTTACTCAGTCCAGAGCGTCGGGCCGCTTTGTTTCGCCCTACCAAAACGGCACGGCTCCGCAGGCCATGTTTACCATGGCATATGTCCATGCAAATCGTTGATTCGATTGCCTAAAGTGGAAGGATTATATATTGCGGAAACGGCGATCTCTGCCCGTCGGGTAACCAAAAACGTTTAACGGAGGAAGCATTGACGGTGTCAGGTCTTTCGCGGAAACTGAGATCCGTAGATGTTCGATGCAGGCTGGACGGAACTCAAAAAAATCACGGTAAGCAGAGAGTACAAAATGTTGCATTCAGTCACTAACGATCTCAACAACGACCAAGCGCAAAGCGGCGAATGCCGGTCAAAGACCGCGAAAACTCGTGTCAGCCGGCACCGGAGTAAACGGGCCGGCATCCGCGGCCAGTCACTGATAGAGTTCACCTTGGTAATGCCGTTCCTGTTACTCGTGGCAACTGGCATGGTTTCATTCGGGCTTGCCCTCCACAACGATCTGGTGCTTACAAATGCAGTCAATACCGGTGCGCAGCTTCTGGCGTTCAGCCGCGGGCAGACGACCGATCCTTGCGCCACGGCAACCACGGCGATCACCAATGCAGCGCCAAGTCTTTACTCGGGTCTTTCGCTCACATTTGTGATTAACGGGACCACCTACTCGTCCACCACTTCATGCACATCGGCGGCATCGAACATGGTCCAGGGAGCAACTGCTCAGGTAACCGGGAGCTACCCCTGCGTCATCGCCATCGTCGGGGCCAATTATCCTTCCTGTACCCTGCGCTCACAAGTCACGGAGTACATCCAATGATGAACGTCAAAGGCGGTAACTCGCGCTCGAGGCACCCAGAGAGGCGGCGGGGCCAAGCTCTCATTTTCGTCACCCTGTGGCTGCCGGTGCTGTTTGGCGTGTCGGCCCTGGTGGTCGACATGGGGTTCATTTACTACTATCAGAACGAGCTCAACGCTTCCACGCAAGCGGCGGCGCTGGCGGGAGCTGCGGCCATGTCTCAGACTGGCGCCACGGCAGCCAGCACCACCACGGTCGTGCAGTCGTTTAGCGGCACATCCGGCAACAAGAACTACTACGGCAATCTGCCGAATGTGACGATGATTTCCGGCTATCCCAAATTGAAGTGCCTATCGACGCTGACGACATTGTACGGCATTCAGTGTTATGGCCCTTCGGGCTCAAATGCGATCCAGGTGGCGCAGCAGGTGCAAATGCCGCTTTTCTTCTTCCGGCTGTTCGGCGGCCAAACGGCGACACTCACGGCGGTCGCGACAGCGGCGATGAAAGGCGCCCAACCGGCACCTTACAATGTGGCCATCATCATCGACTCCACACATTCGATGAACGACACAGACTCCGACAGCAACTGCAGCAGCAGCAGAATATCCTGTGCATTGGCCGGCGCGCGGATCTTGCTGCAGGGCCTTTCCCCCTGCTACTCGACCGAGTCGAGCTGCGGCGCCGCGACGAACGGAAACGTGTCAAACTCAGTCGATCGAGTTACGCTTTTGACGTTTCCGCCCGTCTCGAGTACGACCGCCAAAAACGACTACAACTGCGGCTCGTCCACACCCACGATCGCAAAGTACGCGACGCCCTTTCCTGCCAGCTCAACCTACCAGATCGTTGATTTTTCCAGCGATTACCGCACTTCAGACGCGAACACGAATTTGAGCTCCAGTTCCAATATAGTGGCGGCGGTTGGGGGAAAGAGCGGATGCACCGGTGTGCAGGCCATTGGCGGTGTGGGCACCTATTATGCGCAGGCGATCACCGCGGCACAATCGTACCTTGTCACGGAACAGGGCAAATTTCCGGATTCCCAGAACGTGATGATCATCCTCGGCGACGGCAACATATCTTCTTCTTCGACAGACATGCCGGGGGCATCCACCACATCCGGGACATATATGTCCTCGGTTCAGGAGTGTCACCAGGCGGTCACGGCGGCGAAAGCGGCGACGACGGCCGGAACCAAGGTATACTCGGTCGCCTACGGCGCAGAAGCGTCGGGATGCTCGACGGACACCAGCCCAACCATCACCCCGTGTCAGACCATGCAACAGATGGCCTCGGCGCCCGGATACTTTTTCTCCGACTACACCGCCACCGGCAGCAGCAGCGCTTGCATCTCCGCTTCTGAGCCGATTACGGGCTTGAACCAGATTTTCACGACGATCCTCACCGATCTTAAGGACGTCAAACTGATCCCCAACAATACAACATAGAGGCGCGTTCAACTCCTCCGCGCGGCTGGCGCCCATCGACGCCACCGGCTACAGTGAGCTTTCGCGAGGAGGAGTGTAAGTGGCGCAACTCACCAGGCGGCAGGCGCTCGCGGGCGCGGCCGCCAATCTCATGATCCTCAAGCCCGGGATCGCTTTCGGCTCCCAGGCCAATTCCGCCGTGTCATTCGGCATTATCGGGACCGGCGGACGCGGCCGGTATGTGGGCGGGCATATGGCACGCGATCCGCGTGCCAAGCTGACGGCCATTTGCGATCTTTACCCGGACCGCATCGATCTGGCGAAGACCGAGATTCCCGGCGCTGCCGCCGCGCGCGCTTACCGCTCGCACGAGGAGTTACTGGCACAGCCGGATCTGGACGCCGTGCTCATTGCGACGCCGGTTTTCCGGCATCCCGAGCACTTCGCCGCGGCTGCTGCCGCGCGCAAGCATATCTACTGCGAGAAGCCGGCGGGCGCGGATGTGGCGGGCGTCAAGCGCATGCTGGCCGCGGCCGCGCAGGCCGATCCGTCGAAGACCGTGCAATTCGGTTTTCAGCAGCGCTTCAGTCCGGAATACCTGCGCGCGCAGGAAATTCTGCATACCGGCAAGATCGGGCAACTCTCGATGATGATGAGTTACTGGATTCTGGGCGGCCGGCCGATGACCAGTTTCCAATCGCCTTATCCACCCGAGGATTCGAAGCTCCGGCTATGGAATTTCTGGCGCGAGTATTCCGGTGGCTGCATCGTGGAACAGGATTGCCACGGCGTGGACATGCTGAATTGGTTCGCGGGCGCGCATCCGGTGAAGGCGGCGGGACGCGGCGGAATACGCTTCAAGCTGGTCTACGGCAACGAGACGTCGGATCACCACGATATTATTTACACCTATCCGAGCGGGATCGAGGGTTGGCTGCTGAGCATCAAACACACGGCCGATTATCGCGATGTGAAGGAACAGTTCTTCGGTCCGGATGGCGTGCTCGAAACCACGCGGACTTACTACCGCTGGCACGGCCCGGTAGCGCAATCGCCGCTCAAGAACGCCGACGATTTGCGCGACCGCAGCCTGATCGAGAAACGCGAATCGAAGCGCGAGATCACCATCGATGCCGTAGAGTCGTTCTTCACCAGCATCGTGGAGCGCAAGCCGTACACCATGGCGGCAGTGGCGGCCGACAGCACTTTCACGAGTCTGCTGGGCCGCATGGCGTACGAGACGAATCGGGAAGTGACTTGGGAAGAGCTCCTGGCGAGCGCGTAGATCCGCCGGCGGACGAATCCGTGGGCCTGTGCGCCGCGTGCGTGCATGCCCGCGTGATCCGTTCCGATCGCGGCTCGGTGTTCTATCTTTGCCAGCTCTCGGCGAGCGATCCGCGCTTTCCGAAATATCCACGCCTGCCGGTGGTCGCCTGCGCGGGCTTTGAGCGCCGCGCGTGATACGATAGCGCATCATGAGCGCGCCCAGTTCGCCGCACAACTTCCCTCGCGTACATAATGCCATGTGGCCCGGCCTCGTCGGCAAGGGGCCGGATTCGGAGCCGCCGATCGGGCTCGATACGATGCTCCGCCTGACGGCCGCCGCCAAGGTCGACGGCGCGCGCTTCGATGGCGTCGATCTGTTTCTGTTCGATCCGCACGTCAGCATCGATGCGAGCGACGACGATCTGGCGCGGCTGGCCGATCAGATCCGCGGGCTGGGGCTCGAGATCGGATCAGTCGTCGCGCCCGTTTGGCCGCCTACCGGCGGCGGATCCGCGATGGGCAGCACGGAAGATCGCGCGCGCTTCGTTGCGCAGGTGCGCAAGGCTTGCCGCATCGCCCGCAAGCTGCGTGAAATCGGCGCGCGGCCGTATGGCATTGTGCGCATCGATTCGGCGGCCAGTCCCGCGGAGTGGGCCAAAGATCCGGAGGCTAACACACGGCTGATCGCGCAGACGTTCCGCGAGGCCTGCGATGTGGCGGCAGATTACGGCGAGCGCCTGGCGGCCGAAGGCGAGATTTGCTGGGGCGGGATGCACGGCTGGCATCATATGGTGGAACTGCTCGAAATGGTGGACCGGCCGCGCACGCTCGGCTTCCAGGCAGACATGGCCCACACGCTGCTGTTCACGCTGGGCTACAATGCGCCGGAGGATCGCATCCTGCCGGAAGGCTTCGCATGGAATGACACCGCGCGCTTTCAAGATGCACTGCGGCAACTGACCGCCGCTTTGCGTCCCTGGACCATCGACTTTCACGTGGCGCAGAACGACGCCACCGTGCACGGCACCGGGTCGCACGACAAGACCGGCCACCATTGCCTGCCGGACGATCCCAACGGCAAGCTCGATATCGTGCGCGACGCCGGCCATTGGCTGCGCGATGCACAGCGGCACTTGACGAAGACGATCCGCCACATTTGTTGGGATGGCTGCATGTTCCCCAACGCGGTGATGATGGAACAATCCACCTGGAACAGCATCCTGGCCACCATGCTGGCGGTGCGCGATGCCCATGGCTGGCGGGAGTAACTCAACATGACAACGAAACCGTTGCGGATTGGCCTGGTCGGCTATGGCTTTATGGGCCGCACGCATTCGAATGCGTTCTCGAAGGTGAACCAGTTTTTCGATCTGCCTTATCGCCCGGTGTTGCAAGCCGTGTGCGCGCGCGATGCTGCCAAGGTGGCTGCTTTTGCCGCGCAGTGGGCCTACGCGTCCACGGAGACCGATTGGCGGAAGCTGGTGGAGCGGCCGGATGTCGATTTGATCGATATTGCGAGTCCGAACGATACGCACGCCGAGATCGCCATCGCGGCGGCCGCCGCGGGCAAGATGGTGATGTGCGAGAAGCCGCTGGGCTTCAATGCGGCCGAATCCGAGCGCATGGTTGCGGCAGTCGAAAAGGCCGGCGTGCCGAACATGGTCTGGTACAACTACCGGCGCGTGCCGGCCGTCACGCTGGCCAAGCAACTGATCGATGAAGGCCGGCTGGGGCGGATCTATCATTACCGCGCGAAGTTCCTCCAGGACTGGACCATCTCGGCCGACTTGCCGCAGGGCGGCGCGGGCCTATGGCGCCTGGACGTGAACGTGGCCGGCAGCGGCGTGACTGGCGACCTGCTGGCGCACTGCATCGATACGGCGATGTGGCTGAACGGCGGCATCGATCGCGTCACGGCCATGACGGAGACGTTCGTCAAGGAGCGGCCGCATACGCTGACGGGCCGCGTCGAAAAAGTAGGCATCGACGATGCCAGCGCGTTTCTGGCCCGTTTTCAAAACGGATCAATTGCGACATTCGAAGCCACGCGTTACGCGCGGGGGCACAAGGCGCTGTACACGCTCGAAATCAACGGCGAGCATGCCTCGATTTTCTGGGATCTGCACGATCTGCATCGCCTGGAATACTTCGACCATCGGGACGAAGGCCGCCTGCGGGGCTGGCGTTCGATCCACATCACCGACGGCGACCATCCTTACATGAAACATTGGTGGGTGCCGGGATTGCAGATCGGCTACGAGCACACCTTCGTGCATCAGGCGGCCGACTTCTTGGAGGGATTAGGAGAGGGCCGCATCCCGGGGCCCACATTTCGCGATGCGCTGGCGACGGACTACGTGACCGATGCCGTACTGCGTTCAGCGCGTTGCGGACAGTGGGAAACGGTCAAGGCTCAGGCATAGTTTCCGGAGAGTTTTGGACCGCCGGGGTAACCACCAAAATAACCCCGGATGACGTCAAGCTTTCAGGAATTTGCCGATGGAACGCGTAGCCTGGCGGATGCGGTGCTCGTTCTCGACCAGGGCGAAACGCACGTAGCCTTCGCCGAGCGGGCCGAAACCGATGCCCGGCGAGACGGCCACCAGCGCCTTCTCCATCAGCAGCTTGGCGAATTCGAGCGAGCCGTCCGCGCGATAGCGTTCCGGCACGGGCGCCCACAGGAACATCGTGCCGCGCGGCTTTTCAACCGGCCAGCCCGCGCGCTCCAGTCCGCTAACCAGCACGTCGCGGCGCTTCTCATAAATCGCGCAAATCTTGCGCGGCTCGTCCTCGCACTCGCGCAAGGCGATGATCGAGGCAATCTGGATGGGCTGAAAGACGCCGTAATCGAGATAGCTCTTGATGCGCGCCAGCGCGGCGATCATGCGCGCGTTGCCCAGGCAGTAACCCACGCGCCAGCCCGCCATGTTGTAGCTCTTCGACATCGAGAAGATCTCGACGGCCACGTCTTTGGCGCCTTCCACTTGCAGGATGCTGGGCGGTTTGTAGCCGTCGAAGCCCAGATCGGCATAGGCGAAGTCGTGCACCACGAGCGTGCCGTGCTCGCGCGCCAGGGCGACGATCTCGCGGAAGAAGTCCAGGTCGATGCAGGTCGTGGTCGGATTGTGCGGAAACGAAATCAGCAGCAGTTTGGGCTTGCGCGTCGAGGTCCGGTACAAATCATGCAGGCGATTCAGAAACTCCGCCGGGCTGGGCATGGGCAGCAGGCAGGCTTGCCCTTCCGCCATGATCACGCCGTACTGGTGGATGGGATAGGCGGGGTTCGGCGAGACTACTGCGTCGCCCGGCCCGATCACGGCAAACAGCAGGTGCGCCAGGGCGTCTTTAGCGCCGATCGTCACGATGGCTTCTTTGTCCGGATCGAGATCGATGCCGTATTTGATCCGGTACAGGTTCGTAATTTCCTCGCGCAGGCGCGGGATGCCGCGCGAAGCGGAATAGCGGTGATTGCGGGCGTTGCGGGCCGCTTCCACCATCTTGGTGACCACCACGCGCGGCGTTGCGCCGTCCGGATTCCCCATGCCCAGATCGATGACGTCCTGCTGCGCGGCGCGCGCCTGTGCGCGCATGTCGTTAATCACCGCAAACACGTAAGGGGGCAGTTTCTGTATTCGATAAAACTCCTGGGAATCGTCAGCCATTCCCTCTATTTTACGCATGGCGGGACGGCGCATGTCTGAAACGGCCTACGGGCGATATATTCTGACCACCGGCGAAGGGATGGTAGGCCAGATCGAGCTGCTGTGGGGACGTTTCTGGTACGAGTCGCGATTCCGCGGGAAACGTCCCATTGCGGACGTGGGGCCGGGACGCTGCTGGTTCACGCGACAGAATACGGGGGACATTGTCGCCATCGACAACGCTCCGGACGTGGTCGAGCATTATGCCGCGCGGCAGATTTCGATCACGCTGGGCAGCGCCTACGAGATCCCGTTTCCGGATGGCCATTTTGAAGGCGTCTTCTGCTGCTGGCTGCTCGAACATCTGGCCGATCCGGAGCGCGCCGCACGCGAGTTTTTCCGGGTGTTGAAGCCCGGCGGCCTATGCTCGATCGTGGTGCCGACGCCAGTGAACATGGTCGCATTCTTCGCGGACTATACGCATGTGCGGCCGTTCACGGCGGCTTCGCTGCGGCAGTTGGCGGCCGCCGCCGGATTCGGACGTACGCACATCGAAAACCTGCCCTGGACGCGAGGCCTGCGGGCTGTCCATCGCCTCTTGGGAGCAGATGGCGCCTATCGCTACATGAGGTTCGGCGACCGCTGGCTGCGCGCCTGCGGCATCGCCAACCGCGAGCACCTGGTGCTGGACGCCTGGAAGTAAGCATCGATGCCCATGTTAGAATGCGCCATTCCATGCGATATCTGGATTTGGCGGTCATTCTCGTCTACCTGATCGCCATCACCTGGTTTGGTGCGCATTTCCGCAAGGGCCAAAGCAGTCTCAGCGATTATTTCCTGGGCGGCCGCAGCGCGCCCTGGTGGGCGATCTGTTTGTCGATCGTTTCGGCGGAAACCAGCACCCTGACCATCGTGGGCACGCCGGGTCTTTCCTTTGCCGGCAACCTGGGGTTCCTGCAAATCGTCTTCGGATATCTGGCCGCGCGCATCGCCATCTCGATCCTATTTCTGCCACAATATTTTCGCGGCCAGATGTTCACGGCCTACGAACTGATGCGGCGGCGATTCGGCGAGCGCGTGCGGCGCCTGACGGCGGGTATTTTCCTGGTGACGCGCGCGCTGGCCGAAGGTGTCCGCGTATTCGCCATCTCGCTGGTGATTTCGATAGTGTTGGGAACCGGTGAAGTGGTGTCTATCATCGCGATCGTCTGCCTGACCCTCTTCTACACCTTTGAAGGCGGCATGACGGCCGTCATCTGGACCGACGTAGCGCAGATGTGCCTTTATGTCATCGGCGCGGTGGTTAGCTTGTTTGTGATTCTGGGGCACATTCCGGGCGGCTGGGCGCACGTCGCCGCGGTGGCCGGTCCCGCGGGTAAGCTGCAGATCTTCGATTTTCGATTTGCCCCCACCATGCAGTTTTTTTCGCGGACTTATTCGTTCTGGGCGGGCGTGATCGGCGGCTGCTTCCTGACCATGGCGAGCCACGGCACCGACCAGTTGATGGTGCAGCGGCTGCTCAGCGCGCGGGATGAAGCGCAGAGCCGGCTGGCGCTGATGGCGAGCTGGGTGGTGATCTTCGTCCAGTTCAGCCTGTTTCTGGCGATCGGCGTGGCGCTGTTCGTTTACGATCAGGATCGCCACCTGGCGGCGCCGCATTCTCTCGACCGCCTTTATCCGGAGTTCGTCTGGCAACACTTGCCGATAGGTCTCGCCGGTTTGGTGACAGCGGCGATTCTGGCGGCGGCCATGGCCAACTTGAGCGCCGCGTTGAACTCCTTAGCTTCCACCACGGTCATCGACTTTCTGCGTCCGCTGCGGCAGGATGACGCCGCGCCTCTTTCGCTGGCGCGCGGCATGACCGTGGTGTGGGGCGCGGTGCTGGTCGCGATTGGCATGTTGGCGCGCCACTGGGGGTCGGTCCTCGAGTCCGGCCTCTCGATCGCATCGGTGACGCTGGGCCTGCTGCTCGGCGTGTTTTTATTGGGAGTACTCACCAGGCGTGTGCGGGAGTGGGCCGCCATGGCAGGCCTGGTGGCGGGGCTTGCCACGATCCTTCTGGTGCGCTACGCCACACCTATTGCCTGGACGTGGTGGGTGCTGATCGGGTCGGCCGCCACGTTCGCGGCCGGATATGGCGCGTCGCTTTTCCAATCAAACGAGACATCCGCATGAAAGACGCTTCGAAGGTGGTCGAATTAAGACGCGATCTGGGCTTGTGGGGCGCGATTTCTATCGTGGTGGGAACGGTAATAGGCAGCGGCATCTTTCTGGTGCCGCGCGCCATGATCTTGCGGGTCGGCTCACCGGCGATGGTCTTTGTGGTTTGGATATTCGGCGGTTTTCTGTCACTCTCGGGCGCACTCAGCTATGCGGAGTTGGCGGCTGCCATGCCGGAAGCGGGTGGAGAGTATGTCTATTTGCGTGAAGCTTACGGACCAATGTGGGGGTTCCTATATGGCTGGACTCAGATGTGGGTCGCCAAGAGTGGCTCGATCGCTACCTTGGCTACGGGTTTCTTCTATTACCTGACAACTTTTTATCCTCAGCTTGATGGGATTTTCTACACTATACCGCTCCCATTGGGTACTCATGGCGCGCCACTCGACTTACGCTACGGGCAACTGCTGGCGATGGCTCTGATTTTGTTTCTTGCCTTCGTGAATTATTTCGGAGTAAAACTCGGCGGTGAGATACAGATAGCTGTCACCGTTATTAAGGTGCTGTTAATCACTTTTGTTGTAGTAGCTGGTCTGGCTTTTGGCAAGCCGCATACTGCGGCGCAAGCGGCCGTGGCGCATCCACTTACAATAGCGGGATTTTTCGCAGCGCTGGTAGCGGCTTTGTGGGCCTATGATGGGTGGAATAACGTCAGCATGGTGGCGTCGGAGATACGCCGGCCGCAACGCAGTTTGCCCCTGGCACTTATTGGCGGAACACTCGCGGTAATTGCGATTTACATCGCGGCAAATGTTGCCTACTTTCATGTACTCAGCGCTGCGCAAGTGGGCGCGAGCGAGCGGGTAGCCGCCGATATGATGCGAAAAGCTGTGGGCGGATGGGGAGCAAACGTGGTGTCGGTAGCGGCCATGCTCAGCATTTTTGCAGCACTCAATGGCTCGATTCTGACCGGCGCGCGGGTGCCGTATGCTATGGCGCGAGATGGCCGTTTTTTCCAGCGCGTAGCGAATGTAAATGCCACGTACCACACCCCGGGAGTTTCCATTGTGGCGTTGTCTCTCTGGTCTGCTGTGCTAGTACTTTCGGGCCGTTACGAGCAGTTGTTTACTTATGTTATTTTTGCCAGTTGGATTTTATACGGTATGACTACGGCAGGAGTTATTGTGTTGCGATATAAGAAACCGGAAATGGCGCGGCCTTATAAGACACTAGCCTATCCCGTACTTCCGGTACTCTTTGTCATCGCAGCCATTACTCTGGTACTCTCAACTTTGATAGATTCACCTAGAGAATCCATCCTAGGACTAAGTCTGATTTTTCTGGGACTGCCTTTCTATTTCTACTGGAAGCGCCAGCAGGGATGACGTAAACGCTGGTTCTATTGGTTCTAAAACCCGATTTTGCGGTGCTTTTAGTCCACAATTCAGTACTTGCAGCTACTTGATATTCCTCTGATATTGGGCTACAAATGGGTTGAGACAGCCCGGTGCTTTCGCTCCGCCAAGCGCAGCGAGCGCGTCTGGAAGTCACAGCGTGCGGGAGAGCAGAATGGACGTCGCTAAGATTCTGACAGAACTGCGACAAGAACGTGAGCAAATTGAAGAAGCCATCCTGAGCCTGGAACGGCTGGCCAGGGGGCGCGGACGCAGACGCGGCCGGCCACCTTCATGGATGAGTGAGATCACGGCCAAGCGCCGCGGCCGTCCTCCGGGCAGCAAGAACAAGAACTCGCCCAAGTCGCTAGGCACCGGAACCAGCAGTTGAAATAAGTTGCGCTCGCCGCTGTTCGCTTAGAGGGCTTGCGGCGCTTCTCCTACGGTTACCCGCACGCGCTGTGTCCGTCCGTTCCGGTAAACTGTAAGTTCCAAGACATCTCCCACGCGTTTCCGGTTGAGTACGCGCTGCAGTGACTCATTGCTGTCGACCGGTTGGCCATCCACCGCGATAATATAATCGCCGCCGATACCGATCTGGTAGACGCCCACAATGGCCGTCCGCAAGGGACCCCGCAGACCGGCTTCAGCCGCGGGAGATCCGCCGTCCACACGTTGGATCAGCAGGCCGCCCTCGCTGGGCAACCCGAGGTCGTCGGCCAGATCGCCCGAAATGAAAATCGTCTGAATACCGAGATAGGGCCGCGTGACACGCCCCTTCGCCTGAAACTCGTCCAGCATCGATTTCGCGCGGTTGATGGGCATCGCAAAGCCGATACCAATGCTTCCCTGTGGCCCATAAATCGCCGTATTGATGCCGATGACGGCGCCATGCGAATCGAGCAGAGGGCCGCCACTATTTCCCGGATTGATGGCGGCATCGGTCTGGATCATGCCTTCCAGGCGCCTCCCCTCCTGCGGCTGCACGCTGCGGCCCAGCGAACTGACAATTCCGGTGGTGAGCGTGCCTCCGAAACCGAACGGGTTACCGATGGCGAGCACTTTTTGCCCGACAACCAGGCCATCGGAATCGCCCAGTTTCAGAAAAGGCAGCGGATGATCGGCCGTGATCTTCACCAGCGCCAGATCGTTGCGCGGATCGGTGCCCAGCACGCGTGCCTTGTATTGTTTCTTGTCGCCCGTCAGCGTGACTGTGAGTTGCGCGGTCCCCGAAACGACGTGATTATTGGTGAGAATCAATCCATCCGGCCGGACGAGAAATCCGGAGCCGGTGCCTTCTTGCGGGTAGACCTGAAAAAAGAAATCCTCGCGATAAACGATGCTGGTGATATTGGCGGTGGCGGGGCGCGCCATTTTATAAATCTCGATATTATTGTTCTCTTCCGGCGTGAAGCCCGCGGTCTGCGCCGGATTGGGGGCGGTCCAAAGCTGCCCCGCCTGCTTCACCGGTTGCCAAAACCGGCCGACATTCCAGTGAGCCACCGAGGTCAAATACCAGAAGCCACCCACCAGTACGGCGGCCCAGATCAGGGGTCGCATTCTCATTGTATTAGTCTCCGCAAGGATTGAAATACTTCGCGTGTCTGGCGCAAGGTCTCCTCCTTAGTGCCGGCGGTACTGATGACAAAATCCGCAAACTTGATTTTCTCCGAAACCGGCATCTGACGGCTCAGACGCGCCAACACATCGTCGCGCGATACGCCGTCGCGCTTCATGGATCGCTGCACCTGTTGTTCCGCCTCGCAAGTCACCACGATTAGCTTATCGAACCGCTGGTGGCTGCCGATCTCGATCAGGATAGCGGCTTCCACCACCGCGATGCCGTGCGGGTCCTGGGCCGCGACTTCCTTGAGCCAGGCCTCTTCACGCTGCAGGACGGGCGGATGCACGAGGCCGTTGAGCAATTGCAACCGCTCGGGACTTCCGAAAACTTGCGCGGCCAAAACACGCCGATCGATTTCGCCGTCCTCTCTCAGAATTCCGGAACCGAACGCGTGCACGACTTCGGCATACGCTTCGCCCCCCTGCAGTAAAACCTGGTGACCGAGTTCATCAGCTTGGAGCAGGTGGCAGCCCATGGCGGCCAATGCCTCGCCCACAAAGGTCTTGCCACAGGCCAAGCCGCCCGTCAACCCTATTTTTAGCATATGCCTGGGGCAGCGCGATGTGGGGCATGCCGCTCGGCTGCGGCGACGGTGTTCGCCATCAGCATAGCGATCGTGAGCGGACCGACGCCGCCAGGCACGGGCGTATAGGCTGCAGCTTTCGCCTGCACGTCGAGCGGATCCACGTCCCCCACCAGGATGCTCCCTTTGCGATCGAAGGCGGCCAGCCGCTCCGGAGAATTCCGGAAAATGCGGCCGGCCTCGGCGCGATCCGTAATGCGGTTCATGCCCACGTCGATCACCACGGAGCCGGGGCGGATAAAATCCGCCGTGATGCGCGCCGCGCGCCCCATGGCCGCCACCAGGACTTCACCCTCGCGGCAGACCGCCGGCAGGTCCGCGGTTCGCGAATGGCAGATGGTGACCGTCGCGTGGGCATGCAGTAACAGGAGAGCCATAGGTTTGCCCACGATGTCGCTGCGCCCTACCACCACCGCGCGCTTTCCAGCCACGGGGATTTCGTACTGGCGCAAAAGCTCCATGATACCCGCCGGAGTGCAGGGCCGCGGACCGGGGCGCCCGGCCACCAGGTTGCCCACATTCATGGGATGGAAACCATCCACATCTTTCTCCGGTGAAACAGCCAGCAGCACCCGCCGCGTATCGACCTGCCTAGGAAGCGGTAACTGCACCAGTATGCCGTCGACGTCACGGCGCTGATTCAGGCCGTCCACAATGGCAAGCAATTCTTCGGTAGTGATCGTTTCGGGAGGTGTGATGCTATGGCTCGCGATACCCAATTCCGCGCAGGCTTTCACTTTGTTGCGCACGTAGATCTGGGAGGCAGGATCGCTGCCGGCCAATACGACCGCCAATCCGGGGGCACGGGACGCCCCGGCCAAGGCTTCCACGCGCGGGCGCAGATCGCGCAGGATCTGGTCGCGCACGCGGTTTCCATCCAGGATGAGAGACATTCCTTTTCATCATAGATGTTCGCCGCCTCCGCCATCGCGGCGCGATGCCCTTCGCAAACGGGTTGGCGTAATTGTTGCGCAGGACGGGTGGCGAACGCACGCGGCTCCGAAACACGCGGCACGATCCAGGCTCACCGGGTCAGCGCGGAAGTGCGCCCGGCAAGGGAGGCCTGCACGCGGCTATGTTTGCGGCCGTAGGAGAAGTAGACGATCAAGCCGATGATCAGCCAGCCGATCAGGCGCGCCCAGTTGACCCATCCCAGCTTGTACATCATGTACCCATTGAACAGCACTCCGAGAATCGGAACCAGAGGGACCCACGGCGTGCGGAACGGCCGCGGCTGGCCCGGATCGGTGCGGCGCAGCGCCACCACGGCGATACACACGATCACGAACGCCAGCAGGGTGCCGATGTTCACCATTTTGCCAATGTCGTCGATCGGCGTCACGCTGCCGACGACCGCCGCAAGCGAGCCAACCAGGATCGTATTCTTCCACGGGGTTCGGTAGCGAGGATGAATCGCGGCGAAGAAGCGCTTGGGCAACAATCCATCGTTGGCCATGGAGTAGAGCACGCGCGTCTGGCCGAGCAGCATCACCAGCATGACGCTGGTGAGGCCGGCCAGGGCGCCCAACGTGATGATGTGCGAAGCGCCGATCAACCCGCGGTCGATGAAGGCGCGCGCAATGGGCGCTTCGATGTTCACATCGCGCCACGGCACCATGCCGGTGAGTACGGCGGCCACGGCGATGTATAGCACGGTGCAGATCAGAAGCGACGCGATGATGCCTATGGGCAGATCGCGCTGCGGATTCTTGGCCTCTTGCGCGGTGGTGGAGACCGCATCGAATCCGATGTAAGCGAAAAAGATGTACGCGGCTCCCGCGCCAATGCCGGAGAAACCGAACGGCGCGAAGGTGGACCAGTCCGTGCCCCAGTTGATCTTGTTCACGTAAGTAGCGCCCAGCCCGATCACGAACAGCACCACCGACACCTTGATCACGACGATGATGGTGTTGAATCGCGCGCTTTCCTGGATGCCGATCGCCAGGATCGCGGTGATGATGAGCGCGATCAGGAACGCCGGCAGGTTGAAGCCGACCTCCGCGCCAAAAAGGTGCGGCGCATTCAGCAATTCGTGCGCGCGTCGGGTCAACTCCGGCGAGTTCGCGGCGGTGATCGCCAGCACTTTTTGCAGGAAAGCCTGGGTTCCGGGCACCAGTGAGCTATCGCCGGCTTGAGCCATCTGGCGCGCCACCATGTCGCGCGCCGTGCGCAGCGCGGTCCAATGATCGTAGGCCAGCCAGAGCGGCATCCGGATGTGCAATACATCGAGGAGTTCGATGAAGTGGTTCGACCACCCGGAGGAGACCGTACTGGCGCCCATCGCGTACTCGAGCGTTAAATCCCAGCCGATGATCCAGGCAAAGATCTCGCCGAGCGTGGCATAGGCATAGGTGTACGCGCTGCCGGCCAGCGGAATCATGGCGGCGAACTCCGCATAGCACAGTCCCGCGAAGGCGCATCCCAAGCCCGACAGGATGAACGAGACCATCAGTCCGGGCCCGGCGTAGTGCGCGCCCAATCCCGCCATGACGAAGATGCCCGCGCCGATCACGGCGCCGACTCCCAGGGCGGTTAACTGGAAGACTCCGAGCGTACGCTTCAGGCTATGCTCGCCTGTTTCTTTGGCTTCGTCGAGGAGGACGTGGAGCGATTTGCGCGCCAGCAGATTTTGCATTAGATTCCGGATTTTACCGCAACCGGGTGCTGTGTTGCATTTCGACCGGCGAAAAACGCGGCGATGAGCAGCCCGCCAGCCAGCAGCCCGCAGACAATTGGGAACCAATCACCGTGACGCGTGTAGAACGTTTGCGAGTCGATATACGAGAAGCCGGTGCGCGAGGCGGCCTCCACATAAAGGGGCAAAGTGCCGCGCAAACGGCCGGCGGGATCGATCGTGCCGGTAATGCCGTCGTTAGTCGAGCGCAGGATCCAGCGGCGATTCTCGGCCGCGCGCATGCGGACAATTTCCAGGTGCTGCTGGCGCGCGGCGGTCTTGCCGAAATAGCCGTCGTTGGAGATGTTGAACAGCACCTCCGCGCCATCCGCCACGAAGCGGCGCACGAAATTCGGGAAGACGGATTCATAGCAAATGAACGTACCGAGCTTGTGGCCGCCGATGGGAGAGACGACAACCTGGGTGCCGGGAGTGAAATCGCCGGCTTCGGTGGTGATGCGCTTGACGAAGTCGAAGGGCCACGGGACGAATTCGCCGAAAGGCACCAGGTTCACCTTGCTGTAGCGCGTCAGCAGGTTTCCTTCAGGCGAGATCAGAATCGCCGAGTTGAGCGGCGCGCCTTGCGGCGTGTGCGTCACCACGCCCAGCAGCAGATATGCGTGCGCGGCTTGTGCCAGGTCCGCAACGTATTCGCGCAGGCGCGGATCGTCGTCGTAGTAAAGCGGGGCGGGAACTTCCGGCCAGACGATCAGGGAGGGGCGCACGGGGCCAGTCATGGCCGTGCGCAGCGAAAGGGCGGCCAGATCGCGCTGCATACGATCGACCGATTCGGGCGTCCACTGCTCGTCCTCCGAAATATTAGGCTGCACCAGAACGGCGCTGTCGCGGCCACGCTGCGCGTCCGGGAGTGACGGCAGCAGGATCAACAACGGTAGCGGCAGCAGCCAGGCTAGCTCGAGACGGGAACGGCCCAGCGCGGCCAGCGCCAGCGCGGTGGCCATCATCATGAAGACGAACGATAGGCCATAGACACTCGTGACGGGCGCCAAACGCATCGGCAATCCCATATTGATGCCCGCATTGCCCAGCGCCAGCCACGCGAAGCCGAGAGCCCCGTGCGTAGCTTCGACGGCCACCCATAACGCCGCCACTGCGGGGATGGCCCACCAGCGGCGCATGAGGATGCCGGCCAGCATCGCGAACACGCCCATGTGCAGCGCCTTGATCAGGCAGAAGAGCAGAAACGCCAGCCAGGCCAGCGGTGCGCTCAGTCCGCCATAATTCGCGAGCACGCCCTGAATCCAGTAGCACACACCGAACCAATAGACTACGCCCGCGATGTGGCCCAGCAGAAATCGCCGCCACGGCCGCGGCTCACGCGCCACGGCAATCAGCAGCGGCGTCAGCGCGACCGGCGCCAGCCAAACGAGATTGAATCGCGGGAATGCCAACACCAGCAGAACGGCGGTGAGCAATGCGGCGGCAATGGATTTCATGATTCCGCCGAAACCGTATCCACCCGGATTTCATAATGCAGGGCGAAGGGCTCGATCCGGGAGAGCAGCCGGCGGGCTTCCGGTTCGAAAACCGCGACGGCGTAGTCCGGGCCGGCGAAGCGCCGTACTGCGTCGAGAGACTCGAAGAGGTTCAACACCACGAATTCGACCTCTAGGCCGGCATCCTTGCGCAAGACGTATCCGCCGCGGTAGCCGGCGATATTTCTCAGGCCGGGAAGCACCGTGGTCCGCAGAAAATTTTCGTAGGCGTCCGCATTCTGAGGCTGGGTCCAACCGCGCCAATGACGTGCGATCATGTTTCGGCCCTACCGCCGGGCTTCCTCGCTGACGCGCTCGGCCATGTAGGAACTGCGCACCAGCGGTCCGCTGAAGACCATCTGGAAGCCGATCGAGACGCCGTAATCGCGATAGGCGTCGAACTGGCGCGGCTCGATATAAGCGGTTACCGGAAGGTTGCGGCGGGTGGGCCGCAGATACTGCCCGATGGTGGCGACGGCGGTCCCCGCAGCGCGCAAATCCCGCAGCACGGCCTGCACTTCATCCTCTGTCTCACCAAGGCCGACCATCAGCCCTGACTTGGTGAGCGCGTCCGGACAATAGCGCCGCGCGAAATCCAGTACGTCGAGCGATTGCTGATAATCGGCCTGCGGGCGCACGCGGCCATAGAGCCGCGGCACAGTCTCGATATTGTGATTGAAGACGTGCGGACCGGCGTCGAGCACGCGCGCGACGGCCTGCAGATCGCCACAGAAATCGGGCGTCAGCACCTCCACCCGCGCATCGGGCAGGACGCCGCGAACCTGGCGGACAGTTTCGGCGAAGTGCGCGGAGCCGCCATCGTGGAGGTCGTCGCGATTCACGCTGGTGATGACGACGTAGTGTAGCCGCATGGCAGCGGCCATGCGCGCGACATTGGCGGGCTCGGCTGGATCGAGGCGCATGTCCTGCTTTGCGGGGGAACCCTTGGGCACCGAACAGAAACCGCAGCCGCGCGTACACAGATTACCGAGGATCATGAAGGTGGCCGCACCGCGCGCAAAGCATTCGTGAATGTTGGGGCAACGCGCGGACTCGCAGACTGTGTGCAGATTGAGCTGCCGCAAGCCGGTCTTCAGATGGTGCAGGGCTTCGTAATCGGTCGCGCTTTTGCGGGCCCATTCCGGCAGGCGCGGCGGCGCCGTGCCGGGGCGCGCTCCAATCTGCACCAACGTGTCGCTCACGTTTCTATCTTTTCACAAAAGGCGAGAAACCCAGGTGCTCCAACTCGGCTTTGGCTTGGCCGAGCTTGGCGAGGTCGGAATACGGGCCCACCAGGACGCGCGTCTTGCCGGACGGCCCGGGCGACAACACGGCGGGGAAGCCCTTGTCTTTGAGCGTCCGGGCGACGGTCTCGGCCACATCCGGTTTCACCGCGGTGACCTGCAAATAGGTCTCGCCGGGGGTCGATTCCACAGGGGCGGCGGCGGGAGGCAGCGCTTCGGCCTTGGCCGGAGCGGTCTGCGCGGCCTGCGTGGTAGGCGGCGGAGGAGTGGCGGTATCACTCGGATCATCTTTGGCCGCGTTCGACGAAGTTTGCGCGGCCGCCGCCGGCTGCGAAGCGGGTGCCGGCCCGGAAGCCGCCTGCGGCCGGTCGCCGGTGGATGCGGCCGCGGTATTGCCTAGTGGTTCGCGATTCGCCGCAAATTGGGCGGTGGGCGTGGAGTTGCGGCCCACGATATAACCCATCACGAAAAAAACCGCGAACAGGATCACGATGATAAAGAAGCCGCTGAGCAACTGGCGGTTGCCCAGCACCAGTTCAAATTCGCCAGTCTCGTTGTTCTTCATGGATTAGCCGGTGTGGGCGGATCGCCCGCTCTCTTCAGGGCGCGCTCCAAAGTAGACAGTATATCGAGCGGCAAGGGGAAAACGATGGTGGTGTTCTTCTCCGTGCCGATTTCGAGCAGCGTTTGCAGGTAGCGTAACTGGATTGCCACAGGCTCTTCCTGAATCACCTTGGCAGCCATGGCCAATTTCTCGGAGGCCATGTACTCGCCCTCGGCGTGAATGATCTTGGCGCGCCGCTCGCGCTCAGCCTCGGCCTGCCGGGCGATGGCGCGAATCATCTGCTCGGCCAGATCCACCTGCTTGACTTCGACCATGCTGACTTTCACTCCCCAAGCGGCGGTGTGCTGATCGAGGATGGCTTGCAGCCGTATGTTGAGCTTCTCGCGCTGGCTGAGCAGTTCGTCGAGTTCCACCTCGCCCAACGCGCTGCGTAAAGTGGTTTGCGCCAGTTGCGAAGTAGCGTACAGGAAGTTGGCGACTTCCACCACCGCCAAGCGCGGCTCGATCACGCGAAAGTAAATGACGGCGTTCACCTTCACCGTCACGTTGTCGCGCGTGATCACGTCCTGCGCCGGCACCTCGAGGGTGTCGACGCGCAGAGAGACGCGCACCATGCGGTCGACCGGCGCGAAGACCAGGATCACGCCCGGCCCTTTGGCGGAATGGAGCAGGCGGCCCAGCCGGAAGATTACGCCGCGCTCATACTCCTTCAGGATCTTGATGGAAGAGACCAGGTACAGCACTACGATGATGATGATAATCGTGGTGAAGCTCGTGAAGTCGATCATTTGGAAACTCCGTTCTGCGGGGGAACCGCTTCCACTGTCAGTTTGAGTTTATCGATTCCGATGACTCGTACGCGCGCGCCGGCTGGAATGTTAGCCGCGGCGGCCGCTTCCCAATACTCACCCCGAATAAAGACCTTGCCGGTAGGTTCGAGCGGTGTAAGCGCCGTTCCGATTTCGGCGAGCATGCCTTCTGCGCCGGTAACCACCTTGTTGCGCCGCGCGCGAATCACCAGCGCTACAAGCACCATGGTGATGAACGAAAACGGTAGCGCCAGCGCGATGGCAGTCGACAGATGGATGCGCATCTCGGGCACCGGGCTATTGATCAGCATGACCGCGCCCAGCACCATGGAGAGCGCGCCGCCGGCTCCCAAAATGCCGTGCGTGCCGAACTTAGCTTCCAAAACAAACAGCGCGAACGAAAGCAATAACAGCGCCGCGCCCAGCCAGTTGATGGGCAATACTGACAAAGCCGACAGACCGAGCAGCGCCATGATCGCGCCCAGAATACCGGGCACGATCAGACCCGGCGAAGTGAACTCCACATAGATACCGAGCGCACCGAGGACGAGTAACACCAAGGCGATGTTCGGATCGGCGATCGCGCTCATGATCCGGTCGCGCAGATTCACCTTGTAGACGTCGATCAGTGCTCCGTGCGTATGCAGCACCGTGCGAGTTCCGTCCAGGCGGGTAACCTCACGGCCGTCCAGTTTGTCGAGCAAGTCTTGATCGTTACTCGCCACCAATTCGATCAGATGATTGTCGAGAGCTTCCTTGTCGGTAAATGACTGGCTCTCGCGAATGGCCTTCTCGGCTAGCGCGCTGTTGCGGCCGCGCTTGCCGGTAATGCTGCGCAATTCCGCGGCGGCATCGTTTTCGATCTTCTCCTTCATGATGGGATCCATCTGACCGCCCATCACCACGGGATGCGCCGCGCCGGTGTTCGTGCCGGGCGCCATGGCGGCTACGTCACCGGCCTCCAGGATGAAGAAGCCCGCGGAAGCCGCGCGCGCACCGCTGGGCGTGACAAATGTCACTACGGGCATGGGAGCCGCGATGATCTTCTCGATCGATTCACGCATGGCGTCCATCAGACCGCCGGGCGTATTCAGGCGCACCAACAACAATTCGGCATTTTCTTGTTTGGCTTGTTGGATGGCGTGCTCCAGGATCTCCACGGTGACCGGATGGATCATGCCCTCGACATCCACCGCGACCACATGTGGCGGCGCGGCCGCCAAATACCCTGCCATGCAGGCCGGCAGGAGCAGCATTGCCAATCGAAGTCGCACGCTACCATTACTATACCGCGCTGGAGACATGAGTGTCCGAAACCACACCCACCTCTCGCCAGTGATCGAATTGATAAAAACTTTTTCTCGGTAATGGATCGGAAGTTTGGTAAAATTAGTTCATCAAGTTTTAGATTTTGGAGACAATACCTTACTATGGCAAGCAAACGAAGTGTCAGTTCCGAGGCTGTATCTACTGGCGCGGCTTCTAAACGCGCTAAAAGTCCAGTAACACGCAAACACAGGAACTCAGCAGTGGCCGAGAGATCCGAAACGGCCACCATACCTTCGTCCAATTCTCCCGCCACCGAATCCTACACTCCCTCGTTCGACGAAATAGCTCAGTTGGCTTATTTTTACTGGGAATCGCGTGGTTATCAGGGCGGTTCCCCGGAAGAAGACTGGCTGCGCGCCGAGCAGGAATTACGCTCTAACCTGACTCAGGCAGCATCCAATTAATCGGTCGTCTGTAGTTCCGTAGGTAAGTCGAGTTACTAATATCTTCGCAGGACCGCCAAGACACGCCCCTGGATTTGTATATCCGCGGCGGGCACGATGATTGGCTCGAGGGCGGTGTTGGCCGGCTGCAGGCGGATCTTGCCTCCCGGTTCGCGATAGAAGCGCTTGAGCGTGGTCTCGGTTCCGGCGACCAGAGCGACCACAATTTCGCCGTCACGCACGTCGTTCACGCGCTCGACCAGGACCATGTCTCCGCTGCAGATGTGATCGTCGATCATGGATTCGCCGCGCACTTCGAGCGCAAACTTGTCCGGATGCCCCACGAAATCGGCGAAGCTGAGGGTAGCGCGCTGCTCGACTGACTCGACCGGCATCCCGGCGGCGATGCGCCCCAACAGCGGAATCTCCAGCGAGGCGGCCTCGCGCTGGCGCCGGCTTTCCTGGACATACTTCGGCCCGATCTCGAGCGAGCGGCTCTGGTTGAAGCTGCGCTTCAAGTAGTTCTTGGCCGTCAGGGCTGAGATGTGTTTGTGGACTGTCGCGAGCGATGCCAGATTCAGGCCTTGGGCCAGCTCTTCGTAGCTGGGGCTGTAGCCGTTCTCATCCACGAACTTGGCGATGAGATCGAGCACCTGCTTTTGCCGCCGGGTTAATGCCATCAGCTCTCCTCTCAGTTCTATTGTGGGCGAAGAAAAAGGGAAATGCAAGGATTACTTATCGAATCCCCACAGCGCTTCCGGCTGTAACTCGCCGGCCATCGCGGCGCCTGAGGCGAAGCCGGATGCGGCTGACGCGGCGGCCAATCGCATTACGAGTCATCCTTACCGCGCATGTAAATCGTGCGGGTGGGAAACGGCATGTCGATCTTTTCCTGGCGCAGGCGCTTCAGGATGCGCTTGCGCAGTTCATGCCGTACTTTGAACTGATCGGCAAACTCACGCACGTTATAACTCAGGGTGAATCCCAAGGCCCAGTCGCCGAAGCCGGGATCGAAGCTCACGCTGGGAGCGGGTTCGGCCAGCATGGCCTCCAGCTCGCGCGCCGCGGCTTGCGCCTCTTCGAGCAATACCCGCTCCACCTGCTCGGGATCGCAATCGTATGACACACCCACTTGAATCGAGACGCTGACCCGCTTATCCGGCATATAGAAGTTAGTGACAATAGCCTGGCCTAACTTGCTGTTCGGCACGATGATCAAGTTATTCGCCAGGGCCCGGATAGTGGTGTTGCGCCAGCCGATGTCACTCACATAACCCTCTTCGCCCGAGTTCAAGCGGATGTAGTCGCCGAGGCGGACCTGGCGGGCCACGGCGACATAGAAGCCGGCGAACAGATTCGACAGCGTATCCTGCAGCGCGAGAGCGACCGCCAAGCCGCCGACTCCCAAGGCGGTCAGGATCGGGGTGATCGAGATGCCCAGGAGATTGAGCAACAGGGTCACGCCGAGGATCACCACGGCGAGCTGCGCCAGGGTCTGCGACAGGGTAGTGACTGGCAAAGCGCCGCGGCTATCGCGCTCATACAGCCGGATGAGATTGCCGGCCAGACGGGACGCGATGACGGTGAACGACAGGACCCAGAGCACCAGCAGTGTCCGCCCGATCCACAGGGTGGCCCGGACTGGCAAATCGGATGATTCCGCGGCGAGATGAATGCCGAGGATCAACACCCAGATCATGAAAGTGCCGGCTAAAGCGTTGGTGACGATATGCGGACCCTGCCCCCGGCTGCGTCCCGCCCAGCCGCGCAACAGGCGGACGATCAGCCGCTTGACGGCGTAGCCCGCGGCCAGCGTCAGCAGCAAGACACACAGTGGGCCGAGCAACTGAAACCAGTGCTTCGTCAGAAAATGTTGGAGAGCGGGCATGCGGTCGGGCTCAGTTTCCATGATACCCGTGCCGGCGCTTTTGTCTGCACGCGGGAAAGCGTTCCAGCGTCAACCGTTTGTGCGGCCGCTTCGCATTTTCGGGATCCTAGCACTGGCCACGATGGCTTGCGCTTCGGATGCCTCCAAGCTGTACGAACAGGCGCGCAAGGCCGAGAAGCAAGGCCAGACGGCGCGCGCCTACTTGTTGTACTCGGAAGCCGCGGCGCTCGAGCCGAATAATCACCTGTATTGGTCGCGCACACTGGCGCTCCAGACGCGCGCCGCTTTGGAATCGCACGTGGCCCCACAGATTGCGGCGGCACTACCCAGTAACGCCGCCGACTCCAATCCGGAGCCGCCCGATCCGGCGGAGCTTCCGCCTCCGCCCACACCGCAGGAACTCGCCGAAGCGCGCAAGCCGCTGCCTCCGACCAGGCTGGATGCCCGGCCGGGCCGCCAGGATTTCAACCTGCGCGCCAATGCCAAAACGCTGTTCCAGACTGTGGGACGCGCCTTTGGCCTCGATTGCGTGTTCGACGGCGATTACCAGGCCACGCAGATCATCCACTTTGAGATGGATCAGGCCAACTATCGCGAGGCCTTACACGCGCTCGAAGCCGTCACCGGCTCGTTCCTGGTGCCCATCTCCGGCCGCCTCTTTCTGGTGGTAAAGGACACGCCTCAAAAACGCCGCGAGGAGGAACCCTACGCGGCGGTCATCGTGCCCATCCCGGAACCGACCACACCGCAGGAACTCACCTCCATGATCACCGCCGTGCAACAATCGGTCGGCATCCAGAAAGTCTCCTGGGATTCGCAAAAGGATATCGTGGTGTTGCGCGACTCGGTCACGAAGGTCCTGGCCGCGCGGCAGCTTTTCGAAGACCTGCTTTATCCCAAGGCGCAGGTGCTGTTCGATATGGATTTTATCGAGGTGAGCGCCAACTATACGCTGAACTATGGCTTGCCGCTGCCGAGTTCTTTCCCGCTGGTCTCACTGAGCAACTTTATGCAAAATGCGCCGTCGGTCGCCTCGACGGTTTCGGGGCTGGTGCGTTTCGGCGGCGGCCCGGCGCTTATCGGCATTGGTCTCTCGAACCTCCAGTTGATCGCGTCGATGACGCATTCGACCGCCGACACGCTACTGCATGCATCCGCGCGCTCGGTGGATGGCCAGGCGGCCCAGATCCACATCGGGGAGAAGTACCCGGTCCTGACCGCGGGCTATTTTGGTCCCGCCAGTTTCAGCGGGCCGAACGCTTATACGCCGCCGCCGTCGTTCACCTTCGAAGATCTGGGACTCTCCCTCAAAGCCACGCCGCACGTGCACGGCACCGAAGACGTGACAGTCGAGATCGAGGCCGAGTTCAAAGTGCTGGCAGGCAGCTCAAACAACGGCATTCCGATCATTTCGAACCGGTCGATGAAATCCGAGGTGACGTTGAAGATGGGCGAGGCCGCCCTGATCGCGGGCCTCATCGACGACGAGGACGCCCGCACGATCGCCGGTATCGCGGGCCTGGCCCGGATTCCGATCATCGGCCCGCTCACCAGCTCGACCACGCGCAATACCAGCCACGACCGGGTCCTGATTCTACTGAAGCCGACCCTGCTGACCGCGCCGCCCAACGAGTCATTGACGCATGTGCTGCGGGTCGGCTCGGAAGCCCGTCCGCTCAGTCCTATATAGGCGGGGCTAGCGCCGCTGGCACTTCGGGCAATAGTGCGTGCCGCGCTGTGCCACCAGCGTGCGGCGGATGGGAGCGCCGCAGGTGAGGCATGGCTCGCCCGTGCGCTGGTAGACGCGGTGCTCGAATTGGAAGAAGCCGCTGCGCCCCTCCGCATCCACGTAATCGGAAATGGACGACCCGCCCTTTGCGATAGCTTGCGTGAGCACTTCCACGATGGCCGCGTGCAGCCTTTTGACGCGCTCCGGCTTCAGGCGCGCGGCGATGGCCAGCGGATGAATGCCCGCGCGGAACAGCGCCTCATCGGCATAAATGTTCCCCACGCCGCGCACGAAATGCTGATCGAGCAGCACCGACTTGATGCGCGCCTTGCGCCGCTTGAGGCGCGCGGCAAACTCCGGCAGGCTGATCTCCAGCGGTTCGGGACCGAGCTTCTCGACGCGCGCCGGCAAGCCGCGGCTTACTTCGAGCTTGCCGAACTGGCGCTGGTCTTCGTAGCGCAGCACGCCGCGATCCAGATTGACGACGGCGTGCGTATGTTTCCCGGGCGTGCCGCCCAGCAGCAGTTTGCCGGTCATGCCGAGATGCACGACGAACGACCATCCGCCGTCGAGTTGGATCACGATGAACTTGCCGCGCCGCTCGATCGTGCGAATCCGCCGCCCCGCCAGCGCCGCGCTCATCTTGTCCGGATCGCCACGCAGAATCCGCAGGCAGGTGAACTCGGCGGAGACAATGCGGCGCCCCACGAGGCGCGCGATCGAGCGCGCGACAGTTTCTACTTCGGGGAGTTCAGGCACGTTCCGGCACGTCGATCAGCACGTCGTCGCCGCGGACCTGCACGGCAAAGGTCGGGACCTTTTGGGTGGGATCGAAATCGTTTTCGCCCGTGGTGCAGTCCCACTCCCAAGCGTGCCAGGGACACACCACGTGATTGCCGTGGATGGCGCCTTGGCCGAGCGGGCCGCCGCGATGCAGGCATGCGCCGCCGAGGGCGCTGATGCGTCCATCCACATTGCAGATCGCGAAAGTGTCGTTGCCGACAGTGGCCTCGGTAACGGAACCGGCGGGCAATTGCGAGAGGGAAGCGACTTTAACCAATGACATGGCTCACACCATTTTACTCAACTGCTGCGCGGCGATCAGCACCGGATCCCAGACGGTCGAGAACGGCGGTGCATAGGCCAGATCCAAGTCCTGCAGGTCTTCCACGCGCATACGATTGTGCAGCGCCGTAGCAATCACGTTGATAGTCCCTGCCGCTCCGTCCTCGCCCAGAACCGTTCCGCCCAACACGCGCCGCGTACCGGCATCGGCCACGAGTTCGACCGTGAGCGGCTTGCCGCCGAAGTAACGCGCGCGGCTGCGCGCCGTGATGCGCGCCGCGACGGGCGAGAATCCTTCGCGCCGCGCCTGCGCCGCGGAGAGACCCGTGAAAGCCACGCCCATGCCGAAGACGCTTACGATGGCAGTGCCTACTATGCCGCCGAATCGCTCGCGGCGGCCTGCGGCATTGGCGCCTGCCACGCGTCCCATTTTGTTGGCCGTGGTTCCCAGCGGAATGTACGCGGGCCGTCCGGTGACCAGGTGCATGGCTTCGGCGCAATCGCCCGCCGCATACACGCCCCCGAGATTCGTCTCCATGTGCTCGTCGACGCGGATCGCCCCGGTGCGGCCGAGTTCCACGCCTGCGCCGGCTGCCAACTCGACATTGGGCTGGACGCCGTTTGCCAGGATCACCAGGTCATAGCGATCGACGTCCTGCGCGCGTTCGCCGAGCCGCAGTTCCACACGAAAACGCTCCAAGCGTTGCCGCACGTCAGCCGTGAGCGCGGCGTCTTCACGCCCGAGCACGTACGGGCTTTGTTCCACGATTGTCACGGCCAAGCCATTCCGCCGCAGAGCATCGGCAGCCTCCAGACCGATATAGCCCGCACCAATCACGATGGCGCGCTTAGGCCGCTGCTCCCGCAGGAAACCTTTCAGGCGTTCCGCATCTTCGATCGTATGCAGTGTAAAGGCCTGTGGCAACTCCGCGAGCGCACGATCCATTGGCTGAGGCCGTGCGCCTGTGGCAATCACCAGGCGATCGTAGTGGACATGCTCGCCGCCATCGAGCACGACCTCGCGGCGCGGATGCGAAATCGAGACCACGCGCGCGCCCGTGCGCACTGCGACGTTCCGCTCTTTGGCAAAGTATTCAGGAGTATAAACGACGAGCTGCGCGGCGCGCCGCACACGCCCCGCGAGAAAATACGGCAGGCCGCAAGCGCCGTAGGAGATGGTGGGTCCCTTTTCCAGAACGGCGATTTCCAGACCCGCGTCAATGCGGCGCGCACGGGCGGCCGCGCTCAGGCCGGCGGCCACACCGCCAATCACCAACAGGCGCATGCGCCCGCTTATTCCTCTTTCTTCATTTGCTCGACAAAGCTCAGAATGTCGAACGTCTTGATGGCGCGGTCCGGAAAGAAACTATTCACCGCGTCCTGTTCGTCGGTGAACAAGTCGAACACCGTGGCGAGCTTGGTCATGACGATCAGCTCGATGTTACGCCGGTTCAGGTTGAGCAGTTTGAGCGCGCCGGCGGCCTTGCGCAAGCTGGTCGCGCACATGACCAGGGCACCCAAGCCGGTGCTATCGATGTAGTCCACGTGAGCCAAGTTGAGGATCACGTTCGTAGACGGCGCGGTGATGAGAGCGGAAACCTTTTCGCGCAAGGCGCTGGCCTCCGGTCCCACCGTGATGCGGCCCTTCAAATCCAATATGGCAATGCCTTCGCGCTCGCGCTGCTGGATGTCGAGACTCATGTCAGGCAGGCATCTTGAAGCCGATCATGGCCTCGACTTCCTCGATGGGAACCATCTCGATGGCGTCCCACGGGCAGCCGTCGAGGAAAGCGCCGTCCGGACCCTTGCTGGTACACTTCTTGCAGCCAATGCACAATACCGCATCGACCTCGATATGGCCGAACGGCGGATGATCGGCGTCCGGCACCCAGTACATGCAGTCGGCTACCGGACAATACGGGACGCAGGCCGGCGAACCGGCGCAGCCCGTGCAGCATTCGGTGATGACGGCAATTTCCTTGGGCCGCTTCTTGCGGGGTGTGGCGATGCCCTCTGACTTGGGCTCCATTTTGACCACTGCAACGGCGGACATGCAATGGATTATGACACAAAACGAATGCATTAGAATAAGTGCTGTGCATCGCTTCGTTCTCCACAACGACGAGATCCGCGAGTCATCCGACTGCGTGCTCGCTCCCGGCCAGGTGGGTCTGCTCTCGGGATGGGGCGTGTTCAGCACGATCCGCGTCATAGACGGCGTGCTATTCGCCTTCGAGCATCACTGGGCGCGCATGACCAAGGACGCCGCGGCGCTGGGTGTCGCGATGCCGCCGGATGCCGAGGCGGTGCAGCGCAAGCTGCTGGAACTCGTAGCGGCAAATCGAGCATGCGAAGCCACGCTGCGCATGGTGGTGGTGCGCAACAAAGGCGGGATTTGGCAAGGTCCCGATATGGGCCGCGACAGCGACTTGATCGCGCTCACCACCACGACGAAAGAGTGGGGAGGCGGCGTACGTCTGTGCTACACGCCGCGGGCGCGCTATGCGGCCGGGGAGTTTGCCGGGGCCAAGATCCTATCCTGGGCCATGAATCTCACCTGGCTCGAGCGGGCGCAGGCACGCGGATTCGACGAGACGATGCTGCTGAACGAGCATGGCCAGATCGCCGAGTGTACGTCCGCGAATATTTTCGCCGCTCTTGGGGATCAGGTGTGGACGCCTCCGCTGAGCTCCGGATGTTTGCCTGGAGTGACGCGCGAACTGCTAGTGGGTGAGATCCACGTGCCCGGCTACGCCGTGGGCGAGAAAGCCCTTATGCCGGCGGATCTGGAGCATGCCGACGAAGTCTTTATCACGTCCACCACGCGCAATCTGCTTCCAGTCGTGGAAATTGAGGGCCGCGCGATCCCGCATTCCGGTCCGGCGTGCGCGGCGCTGAGCGCCGCATTCAACCGTTACGTCGAAGCGTATGTAGCGCGGCATCAGCCGCTATAGCATCTCGGCAGTCTGGATGGTGTTGTCACTGTGTACAGCAAATCTGCGTGGAGGTAAGTCTGGAAGCTGCGAAGAAGTTCTGCTGGGAAAGCTGCTTGTAGATCGAGCCGGCGACGCCCGCCGCGATCGGGCCATTGATCCGCCAGCCCGCCGTCAGCAGCACCACCACCACGAGTTGATTGCGCTCCACGTCGTTGAAGGAGCCAAACCATCCGAGATGGTTGAGCGCGCGCGAATCGTGGCAGGTGCCGGTCTTGCCCAGAATGGGCTCAGTCTGGTCGTAGCCGGCGCGATGGGCTGTGCCGAAATCCACGGCCTCGCGCATACCTATTTTCACGTCGCCGATCCAATTGGTGATGTCCAGATGGCGCTTGACACGCGGTACGAAATGTTCGACATCTTCCGCGGATTTCGGATACTGCAGGTAGTAGAGCGTGCCGCCGTTGGCAACCGCGGACAGCATGGCAGCCAGTTCGAGGGGCGTCAACTGAATCCCCTCACCGTACGCCGTCATCATCCCGGTGCCGCCGTATTGCGGAGCGTTCTCCGGTAACAATCCGGCGCGCTCCCCGGCGATCTGCCAGCCGGCCTTTTCTCCCAGGCCGAACATGCGATCGTACTCCATCACGCGGGCGAAGCCCAACCGGTCGCCCAGGATCTTGAAGTAAGGATTATTCGAGTGGGCCAGCGCCGAACTCAGGTCGAGGCTCACACGGCGCGTCAGCTTGACGGGAGTGTCCCGCTCGACCAGGCCTTCCTTGAGCGCGGCAAAGGCGGTGACGAGCTTGATTGTGGAACACGGAGTGAATCCGCTATCGAACGCCAGTTTCTGATTGACTATGGTCAGGACCCGGCCGGTCTGCGGATCGACTACCACCACCGTGCCATTGTAGGGACCCAGCGCATCCACGGCCGCGCGGCGGACCGCCAGATCGTCGCCGTCCACATTGTCGCCATTCGTGGGATCAAAAGACCCGATCACGGGCCGTGGGCGCCGCAAACGCGCGGATTTTCGCTGCGTAGATTGAGTCACACGCGCGGCGCTACGGGGCCGTTTGGCCGCCGCAGTCTTGGCAGGCTGCGCCTTCACGCTCGCGCGCGGTTTGTGCGTCTTGTGCTTCCTGGCACTCTGGGCCGCGCACGTGTACCCTGGCAACAGGCCCAGTAACAGCAGTACTGTAAGGCCGCGCAACATATCGGTGTAAGGCGTTGAGCCGATTTTATCAACATCAATACCCGCGCGGTCAAGACCGGTCGCCATGTTAGTGTAATTTCCCGGCGGTGAACAGTACAGACTTTTCGAGGGCGTCCAACGCGGAATCGAACAGCGCCTCGCCCTGCGGCAGATCTGGCCGCTTCTGTCCTTGCGGGCCGAGGCAGAAGTCATGATAGCCGTTCTCATAAATCTCGAGCCGGGCGGACTTGCCGGCGGCGACCAAAGCATCATGCAGCGCGATCGCGACCGGCATCAGCCGGTCAGCAGTGCCGACCAGTATCAGTATTGGTGTGCGGATCGGCTCGATATTCTTGCGGGAAATATCGGGATCGGGTTTGGTATTCGCAAACGGGTTGCTGTGCGGCGGGGCCGAGCCAGGCGCCGGCATGGGAATGCCGAGGAACCAGAGCACCGCCGGCGCGCCCACGATCGCCGCGTGCACCGGTACTTTGGAGACGAGATACATCACCAGGTTGCCGCCCAGACTGACTCCATAAAGGTTGATGCGGTCCGGATCGACATAGGGCAGCGACTTGACGTAATCGACTACTGCCAGCCCGTCGTCGATGGAAGTAACTGCGCCGTTGGCCGAAGGCGATGAGGTCAAGGTCATATTGCCGCCGCGGTAATCGGCCACCGCGACTACGTAGCCTTCCTGCAGGAAGCGCTCCCAAACGGGACCGCCGGTATCGCCGCGCGACCAGCCGACCAGTTGTTCCATGCCGCGTCCGCCGGGCGCGCCGTGGAACATAATCATGGCAGGAAAGGGGCCGTTACCTTTGGGCTTGCGAATGGCCGCGGCGACGTACAGACCGTCCTTGCTCTTGATGTAGGTCTGTTGCACGGGCGAGTCCGCTACGCTGACCACGTGGACGTATTTCGCGGTGGGCAGGGGCGTCGTACTGCCGGGATTGTGGTGGATCTCCGCCGTAGCGGCGAGGGCGAAAATCAGACAAAGAAATGCGATTCGCATGTGGACACCGAATCCGTACTATAGCGCAGGGGCCAGGTAGGCGCCCAGTTTGCGCCGCAGCGATTCGGGGATCTCGGTGTCCATCTCGCAGGTATCGTTTACATAACGCGTCTCAAGGACGCGCCCGAGCTCGTGGACCATGGCAATGCGCGCACCCTCGCTTAGGGGCAGGCTGAGGCGCACGCGCACGATCGGGTCGAAGGGCAGCACTTCGTCGACCGCCGCCAGCAGATTGTCGAGGCCCTGCCCCGTCAGGGCCGAGATGGCCACGGCGCGCGTCCCGGCGGCCGCGCCGGAACCGCCCAACAGCCGATGCCGCCCAGCTTCCACGTCCGTCTCGGATTCCGGCAGGCGGTCGATTTTGTTCAGCACCAGCACTTGCGGGATGGTGCCGGCGCCGATCTCCGCCAGCACTTTCAGCACCTGGGCAGTCTGCACCGCGGCATGGGGCGCGGACGCATCTACCACGTGCAGGATCAGCGCCGCTTCGGTCACTTCTTCAAGCGTGGCGCGGAAAGCTTTCACCAGCGTGGTGGGCAGGTTGCCGATGAAGCCCACGGTGTCACTCAGCAGCGCGCGGCGCCGGGAGGGCAAGCGCACGGGACGCACCGTCGGATCGAGCGTCGCAAACATGCGCGCATCGGCCAGCACGCCCGCTTCCGTGAGGCGGTTGAAGAGCGTCGATTTACCCGCGTTGGTGTAGCCCACCAGGGCCATCGTGGGCAAAGGCACGGAATGGCGCTTCTGGCGGTGCAGCGCGCGTCCCGAGCGCACGTTTTCGAGGTCCTCTTCGATTTTTTTGATGCGCCGGTGAATCCGCCGGCGGTCCGTTTCGAGCTGCGTTTCACCAGGGCCGCGCGTGCCGATGCCGCCTCCCAGACGGGACATCTGGACCCCGCGGCCGGTCAGGCGCGGCAGCAGATAATTGAGTTGCGCGAGTTCGACCTGCAGACGTCCTTCCCGCGTGCGCGCGCGGGCGGCGAAGATATCGAGGATAAGCTGGGTGCGATCGATAACGCGGCAGGAAAGTTCTTTCTCCAGGTTGCGCTGCTGCGTGGGGGACAACTCCTGGTCGAAAATCACCAGGCCGGCATCCAGCGATTGGCGAAGCTGCAACAGTTCGAGCACCTTTCCCTTACCGATCAGGGTGGCCGCTTCGAGGGTAGGGCGCGATTGCAGGACACGGCCGGCAATCACAGCGCCCGCGCTGGTGGCGAGTTCCGCTAACTCATCCAGGGACTCTTCAACGCTCCCGGTGCGAGATGAAACCCCTCCCCGCCGGTGTGTCGATTCCACCGCGGCCAGGATTGCTCTTTCCGGCGGCGTGCGAGGGCTGACGGCGATTTAGGCCTCCGATACTTCCGCGTGCAAGGCCGAACCCGCCATAGCCGCCCCAGCCGAACTCTGCGCGGCGCCTTGCGAATTGCCCGTATAGGAATGCGCGGTCTTCAAAGTGACTACCGTAGAGATCGCGTGCTTGAAAATCAACTGCTCCTGATTGTTGGTTTCCAAAACCAGGGAATACTTATCGAAGCTTTTGATCCGCCCGGATAGCTTCACCCCACTCATTAAATAGATGGTGAGGACAATCTTGTCTTTTCGCGCGTTGTTTAAAAAACTATCTTGAATGTTCTGCGCTGGTTTTTCCATTTCTTCCCCCAGACAGGTTCGGGCCAACACGGAAAACTCCGGATTGGCATAAACATTGTACACCGAACCAAAGGGCTGACGACGCGGCCGGCGCCTTACTCGACGTCGGAAGGATCTACCGTTTTTCGCTCCCCGGTAGCCGCCCAGCGGATGAAGGACACGATATCCGCAATCTGCTGATCGGTGTATCCGGCCTGCGAAGGTGGATGCTTCCAGACTGAGTTATCGGTCTTTGAATCCAAATCGCCCGGAGCGAATTTCTTCAGCTCAGGCGGGTTTTTCGAAAGATCGTAGTATTGCAGCGTGGTGGCATCGGCCGAGACTTTCATGCCCGGGAATTCGGAGCCGCCCTTCAGTTTGATCGTCTCGACATACTCCGTGCGGCTGGCGCGGATGGCAGTCACCAACGCCCGCGTTCCCACGCGGCCCAGCACTCGAAGATCTGGTCCAACAGCGTGGCCGCGGCCCTTGAGCGCGTGACAGGTCGCGCACCCCGTATCCGCAAAGAAGAGCGTCTGTCCACGCTCGATCTGCGGGCCTGGGCCGGCCGCTTGCAGGAAAAGCAAAAGAGATAACCAGACCATAAGGTCCTCCGACCATAGTATAGTCTGATGCGGCAGCCCGCGCGCGGCATTTCTTACATTTCGAGCTTGCCTTTGTAGAGCATTTCCCGCACCCGGAATTCAGCTTCGTGATAGGGGCCCTGGCCGGGCACATATAGCTCGAAAGTGACCGTTTTCTCGCGATCGGGGACCGCGGCACGAGGAAACACGAGGCGCAGGAACGGGTCAGACTCCACCGGCGGGAAATGCCCGTCGATTTTATAGCGCTGCCGCCCGACTTTCATGACGGATTCCTCCTCCATATGGCGTGCCTCGCCGGCATCTTCGAGCAGCGACCAGTCACGATAGGCGATTGCCAGGATCACGTGCTTCCGGCCATCCTGGCGCACATAATCCGCATATTCTTCGTTCAGGGATTTACCGCGCCGGCGAGCCAGTTCAGATTCGGCATCCTGCAGCGGGCGGGCCGTCGCGAGGTAGATCTGCACGGCCGGATCTGGCCCGGCCATCTGGGCCCAGGGGCTATCGTGCGTCAGATCCTCGATCTGTTGTTCGGTCCAGTCACGCGGCGCTTGGATTTCCCAGAAGGGCGCGCTCAGCAAGGCGAACAGCAGGAGCCAGTGCATCATGGTTTCAATATGGCAGAAATCGGCGCCAGCGGTTGTTACACTAGATGCATATGCCGCTCTGCCGCTTCGCGGTGGCAGTGTGTCTGTCCGCGGCGGCCATCGCACACGCGGAACAGCAGCCGGCTTCGGCGCCGCCGGACGCCGCGATGAACACCGCGATCGAGGAATTCAAATCGCAAACCCGTAGTCTGGGCTTGCGCGCCGATAGCCCGCCGAGGGCGCTGCGCCACAGTCCGCTTACGGACTGGCACGGGCGCGTGTTCGAGAACTTCCGCAACGATGCTCTGGACGCGGTGCCGCACGAGATCCGCCAGAATGGCGGCGACAAAGGCCTGCTGCGGCGCAATCAGTTCGGGTTCAACGTAGCCGGTCCAGCCGTGATTCCGCATGTGTTCGAGGGCCGCAATACCTATTTCTCGCTCAGTTACGAAGGTGTCCGCGAGGATATCGCGCGCACCTCGCTGCAGACCATCCCGACCATGGCGCAGCGCACCGGCGACTATTCGGATGTGCTCGATCCGGACGGCAACGTGCTGCCTATTTACGATCCCGCCAGCACGGCTACTAATGCCGCATACGATCCCACGCAGCCGGTGTCGACGACTAACCTGCAATATCTACGGACACCGTTTCCAAACAACATCATTCCCGCATCACGGCTCGATCCGGTGGCCGTGGCCGCGCTCAAATACTATCCCGCGCCTAATACCGATATCGGGCCGTTTTTTCAAAACAACTACTTCATCGACTCGCCCGAGACGAACACGGCGAACGGTATGATCGGCAAACTCGACCAGACCCTGCGTGACCGCCATCGCGTCACCATGGAGCTGGCGTATTCGACCGGCACTCTGGGCGCGGCCGAGTGGTTCCCCACGGCGGCCAATCCGGGGCCATCCAGCCGCGATTTCGAGACCCGCCGGGGTTCGGCAAGTTATGTTTTCACGGCCTCCGGCAGCACCGTGAACACTCTGACGTTCGAAGCCAATTCCAATGTCTCGAACAGCGGCGCGCCGCTCGAACAACACAACTACGCGGACCAGATCGGGTTGACGGGCATCGAGGGCGGCGGCTTTCCCGTGATGCAACTCGCGGGCTACCTGAGCATGGGGCAAGCGTATCCCTACTCCCGCAACGCGGTGAACAATTACATCTGGACCGACAGCGTTTCGACCAAGCGCGGCAAGCACACGCTACGCTTCACCGGGCAGTACATCATGCAGCAGGTGAACAGCTACTGGCCGGAGTACCCGGCCGGCCTAATGGCCTTCGATTCGGGGCTGACCAGCCTGCCGGGAATCGTGGATACGGGCGACGCGCTGGCGAGTTTCTTACTGGGCATGCCATCCTTCGCCGAGGAGACCCTCGATGCCGAGCCCTCGTACTTCCGTCGCTCTGAGGGATTGCTTGCCTTCCACGACCGCTACGAAGCCGCCAAGGGCCTGACCGTCAATTTCGGGCTTAGCACGCACCTCTTCCGGCCGCGCGTCGAGAAATACAACCGGCAATCGACCGTCGATCTGAACGCTATCAACCCGGCGAACGGCCTGCCCGGCGCGCTGATCGTCGCGGGAGAGGATGGCGTGGGCCGCGCATTCCAGCCCACGCTGGTCCGTGCGGCGCCCAGCGTGGGCATCGCCTGGAATCCGCCGCAGGACAGCAAGACCGTGGTGCGGGTCAACTTTGCGCGCGATTATTCGGGCATTCCGATTTACTCGGGCCAGTTCGGCACCCAGGGCTTCAATCAGTATTCGACCTTTCTCTCCGCGAACACGCAGGTGCAGCCCGCCATCATCCTACACAGTGGCTTCCCGGCGCCCTCCACGCCGGTACCCGATTTGCAGGCCGATGCGGCGAACAATACGATTGCGGATCTGATCGATATGTCCGATCGCTTGCCGACCTATCAATCGGCGTCGCTTTCCATAGAACGGGAGTTTCCGGCATCCACCGTGTTGACGGCCGGCTTTGCTTACTCGGGCGGCAAGAATTTGCTGGTGGGAAACGGTGCAGCCAATCCCAACGCGATTCCGCTAGACGACCTGCAATACGGCGTACAGTTGAACGACCTGACATTCAACCAATCGCTGCGCCCGTATCCGCAATATCAAGGCTTCAACCTGTATGGCCTGTATCCGGTGGGCAAGTATCAGCGGGACGCGGGCTTTCTGCGCGTCGAAAAGCGCTCCTCCAACGGGCTTACGGTCAACGCCTACTTCGAATTCAATAAACAGATGGACGATTACTCGGGACCGTACGGCTCGCAGGACTTCTTCAACTGGCGCAACGAGTGGTCGGTGACGGCGGGCAATCGTCCGGAGCGCCTGGAACTGAGCTACACCTATGAACTGCCATTCGGGGCCAACAAGCCTTTCCTGCGGTTTCCGGATTGGCGGCGCCACCTGATTGACGGGTGGTCGGTCAGCGGAACCGGGACGGTGGCGAGCGGCGATCCCATCTACCTGACGCCGCTGTTCAACAATACGGGCGGCGTGGTGCAGGCTCTCCAGGTGGATGCCGTGCCGGGCGTGAGTCCTAATGTAAGCAACCAGGGACCGTCGCTGTGGTTCAATCCGGCGGCGTTCGTGCAGCCGCCTGACTTCACCATCGGCGACGTGTCGCGCACGCTCTCGAACCTGCTCAACCCCGGGTGGCAGAACTTCGACATGTCGTTGAACAAGCGCTTCGCGCTGGAATCGGACAGGACGCTGGAGTTCAACGCCTCGGCGTTCGACTTTATGAATCACGCGAACTGGAATGATCCCAACAACGTGATCGGCTCGGTTACTACACCGAACGTGGAAGCCGGCAAGATCATCGGATCGCGCGGCGGACGCGTGATTCAATTGGGTCTGAGGCTGAGCTTCTGAGGAACGCGCGCCAAACAATGCGGCTCGCAGCCGCCTTTTTTCTGCTGTTGCCCATGGCGTGGACACTTAAGGCGGCGCCGGTACGGCCGGCTGGGCGCACGATCAAAGTCGTCCTGTGGATGGATGCGAAAGAGGATCCGCCGCTGCAGATCAAGGATCTGAGCGCCACGGTGGCAGGCAAGGAAGGCCGCGTCGTAGATGTGCTGAAGCCGTCGAGCGACCTGATGGTGATCGCGGTACTCGATCTGGCCGGCGACCTTTCGCTCGCGGAGACGGCTAAGAGCGCGCTGGCGGCCGAGATCCCGAAACTTCCGCCGTGCACGGAAGTCGCGGTGATGCGCGCGCAGGATGGCCCCAAAGTGCTGGCCGATCCGGGAAGCGGACTCGAAACTGCGGCCGCGGCGGTCCGGGATCTGCCGGTAAGCGGTAAGTCGGCGCTGCTCGATACGGTTGAAACAGTCGCGCAGGTGGCGGATTCCATCCTGACAAGAAGCAATGTGCGGGTTGCGGAGCTGTACATCACGGACAGCGACCCGGAGAATTATCGCGAAGACTTTACCAACCCGGTCATCAATTCGAGCGACACGCACGACCTCAGCCGCAAGTTCCCGGAAGCGTTGGTGCAGGATAAGATTTCGAAAGTCGCGGCGGCCTTGGCGCTGCACCAGGCGCCGCTTTTTGTCGTGCATTTGCGCTATCGCAGCGACCGGTTGGGGGAAGCCTACCAGAACGGGCTGAAGCAGCTTGCCGAGGTCACCGGCGGCAGCGCGATCTTCTGCCGGTCGAGCGAGGAGATCGCGGACGCCATTCACCGCGCGCTGGCGCTGATCATGTCGTCTTATAGTGTCACGGTTGCTTTGCCGGAGCTCCGTTCTAAGAGTTTCGAACTGCGGCTGGATGCCGGCGGTAAGTATAACTTGACATACCGTACCCGCTTCGCCGTGAAAGAGAGATAATACTTTGGCAGTGAGACGCTGGAGCCTTTTGGCGATCGTGCTGTTAGGCACGGCCGTGGCGGCCGTGTGGCTGGCCCGCATCAACCGGCAGCAGGCGATCGAGGCTGCGCGATTGTCGGCCGAGAACGGGCAGTTGCGGCATCGTATTGCGGACCTGGAACGCGCCACAGCGGCGGAGACGCCGGCGCCATCGCCCGTCGCCCCGGCCGAGAAGCAAACCACGGGAGCCGCCCGGCCGGCGCACAACCCGGAAGACATTATCAGCATTCAGCGTCTGAAACTCAGCCTGTCGGATACCAACGCCGCGATCAGCCGGCTGCAGGACCGCCTGGATGGAGCCGATGCCGAACTGCAGAATCTGCGTGTCGAGAACAAGCGGCTGACAGGCTCGGAGGCCGACCTGAAATCGAACCTGGCGGCTGCCAACCAGGCGGTGGACGCAATGCAGCGCGAGCTCAAGAGCAGCCGCGACCGGGTCACACAGGTGGAGATCGCCTACCAGAAGCTGCGCGACCAAAGCGGCGGCGATGCCCAAAAGCTGGCGCAGCTCCAGCAGCTTTCGAGTGAGCTGCAGGATATCCACCAGCGGCGCGAAGTCTATCTGACGAGCATCCTGCGCCGCTACCGGCAAATTACCGACCAATACCGCTCGCTGGCCGGCGTGATGCAGGGGCAGCGGACCGACGCACCGGCTACCGGCACCGGGGACCTGGCGCGCATTCAGGATTCCATCGCCATGGCGGAGGAGGATTTGAGGCAGTTGAACAGCTTGAGCGCGCAGGCGCGGCTGATTCAGAAAAAAATGGCAGGCAAGTGAAAGGATCGGCCGATTGGGAACATTCTCTCCGGCAAGGAGGTGTATGTACTTTCGAGCCACCAACATTCTGACGGCGGGGATCTGGGCGATGACGCTGCCCGCCCAGGTGCCGCTTGTGACTCCCTTACCATCGGCACCGGTTCGTCCGGAAACGAAGGACGCTCTGCGCGAATTCATGAAGAAGTACGGCCAAATGGCGCAGCCGGAGAACATCCGGCCGGCGCAGGAGCCGCAGCGACTCGCTCCGGACCAGACCGGCGTGTGCTCGATTCCGCTGCTCGAAGCTGAGGTGACAAAGAAAACGGCGCGGATGCCGGTTCTTCGTCCACGTCCGGCTGATGAGACCGACCACATGCCGTTCGTGCGGCTGCCCGCCCCGCCCTGCGGAGAGGAGCGGCGCTGAGCGGCACGCTTTACGTGGTGGGCACGCCCATCGGCAATCTGGAAGACATCACCTATCGCGCGGTGCGGGTGTTGCAGGAGGCGGATGTGATCGCCTGCGAAGACACGCGCCAGACCCGCAAACTGCTCGCGCATTACGGAATCTCTACGCCTACCGTCAGCTATCACGAGCACAACGAGCGGGAGCGCAGCGTCGAGTTGGCCGCACGGCTGCGCGAAGGAACCTCGGTCGCACTGGTCTCCGATGCGGGCATGCCGCTGATTTCCGATCCGGGCTACCGGCTGGTGCGCGAAGCCATTGATGCAGGTGTGCGTGTGGAAGCAGTTCCCGGCGCCTCGGCTCTGTTGACCGCGCTGGCCGCCTCCGGACTGGCCACAGACTCCTTCTATTTCGGCGGTTTCTTGCCTGCCAAACAAGCGCAGCGGATGCGCACCATCGAAGCGTTGCGCGAGGAACCGGCCACCCTGATCTTCTACGAAGCTCCCCACCGGATCCTGGAGACGCTCGCGGCGATCGAGCAAGCCTTAGGGAACCGGCCAGTGGTGGTAGCGCGCGAAATTACCAAACTGCATGAAGAATTCCTGCGCGGCACCGCGGCGGAGATCCGTACAGTCCTGGCGGCACGCGAGTCAGTGAAGGGCGAGATTACTTTGTTGATCGGCAAGCGCACAGAGGCAGTCGAAGACGCCACGCCCATCACCGAAGCAGTTACGTCATGCATGACTCGGGGCATGAGCCGCATGGATGCCATCAAGGCGGTGGCGCATCAGCGCGGCTTGCCGAAACGCGCGGTTTACAGCGAACTCGAAAAAGCGAAGAGCTGAGCCGGCGGGCTCACTTCGCGTCAGGCTTACTGGCCGTCTTGGCGGGAGCCGGTACCATCACGTCGACGGCCGCCAGCTTCTGATCGCCTTCCCGCGTCGCATCAAGCGAGATGTGGGCGCCTACGGCGATATCTTCGAGTTTGATTGCCCGGTCGCCTTGCAGAAACTTGGTTTTCCGCGTGAGACGAAAGGTGAGGGTCTCCTGGTCGTCCGCCGGGTCGCGGCGGTCCAGATCCACGATCAGTTCCTTCTTGGTGACCGCCTTGACCGTCCCGTTGAAAGTGACGGCGGGACCGTTGTAGGGGCCCGAATTGATGGTCGCCGCAGAAGCACGCCGCCGGGGATAATATTGCGCCGGCGAGCGCAACGGGAGGCCGGCGGCTACCAGGAAAACCAGGATCGCCATTTGCCGCATGTTTTCATTTTCGCAGAATCCCCCAAGATTTCCAGTGCAACCTTCTGTACCGCTGCGGACGTCTGAACCTTATTAGATCCCAGCTAAGGATTTGGACATGATTGCAAACTCTGGACTTACGCGCCGCGGATGGCTGCTTTTGGCGGCTGGCGCACCGGCGCTTCGGCTTTATGCCGGCAACTCGGACTTCTGGAACAAAAAGGAACCGTCGGATTGGTCTTCGGAGGAAATCGATAAGCTGGTCACCCGGTCGCCTTGGGCCAAGCAGGTGACCGCGTCATCTGCTCAGTTAAGCCGCCCCTATGGTGGCGGCGCCGGAACAGGCGACCCCGGCATGGGCGGCGGTGGGGGCGGCATGGGTTATCCGGGCGGCGGCTATCCGGGGGGAGGAGGCGGCGGAATGGGCTATCCAGGCGGTGGCATGGGAGGCCGTGGCGGTATGGGCCGGCGAGGCGGCGGCGGTCAGATGCCCATTTCCTATACGGCCACCGTTCGTTGGGAAAGCGCCAAGCCCGTACAGGAAGCGCTGAAAGGCTCGCTACCGGAGGCGCTGGCCAAAGACTATGTGATCAGCGTGAGCGGGGTTCCGGCTTTGCAACAGGGCCGCCAACGCGATGACGATGGCGACACTACGACGACGGTGTCCAAGGGTCTAAGCGACGAGCTCCTCGACCGGATCAAGAACCTGACCTATCTCGAGCCCAAGGGCAAATCGCCCGCTCAGCCGAGCGTGGTAATGAAGGGCGCCATCAGCAGTTCCGGCATGCCGACTTTGTTGTTTGGATTCCCCCGCGAAGAAATGCCGCTGACCGCGGACGACCGGGAGGTCAGCTTTACGACGCAGTTGGGCCGGATCGAAGTCAAGACGAAATTTAACTTGAAGGACATGATGTATCATAAAGAACTGGCGCTTTAGCACGAAACAAACGCGCCAGTAGACCCGCCGTCATTGCAATTTTCGGAGCTTATAGTCGATGCGGAACGCCTTAACCATGGCTGCCAGGATTCTTTGTGCGTCTCTGGGATGTATCTGGATGACGGGGCGGCCGATCGCCGCGCAGCAGTCCGGCGCCACACCACCACAGACCAGCACCACGCAGCAGTCTTCGACTACGACACCTCCCGCGACTGCGCCGGCACCCGTCGTGGCGCCGCCATTCTACGCCGGGGACGGCCTCTCCCTCACCCTCGAATATTGGCTGGGGACCGGCCATCCAAACATGGGTACGGGACATGCGAACACCAGCGGCATTTCGAACGCCCTCGATTATGCAGGTAAACCCAACCCCGCGCCGGGAGCGGTGCTCAGCATTCCCGTCGGCAAACACAACGCACTCCGGGTGTCCTATTTCCGGGTGCAGGGAAACGGCAACCCCACCGCACCGACAGCCCTCGAGATCTTCGGCACCGACTATAACCAGGGCGACTATCTGGCAGTACACTACACACTGCAGAATGCGAAGATCTCGCTCGATTACCTGTCGTGGCCTTTCCCGGTGAAAGATTCCAAGTTCCACCTCAAGACGTTGTGGGAAGTTCAGTTTACGACCATCGGCACCGCTACGGATGCTCCGCTGCGGCATGATGAGACCGACGCGAGTGGAAATCCGATCAATGTGCAAGCCGCCGGGACAGACTCATTCTTTTACCCCAGCTTCGGTTTAGGCGCCGACTACCTGATCAGCCAGAAGCTGCGTTTCGAGGGGCGCGCATCCGGTTTCGCCTTTCCTCACCGCTCCACGATCTGGGATGCGGAAGCGACGTTGAATTACCGCTTCGGCAAGTTTGAAATTCTGGCTGGCGCAAAGGCCTTTCACTTCAAAACGTCGCCAGAGCGGAACGAGTTCGTGCAGGCTACACTGCCTGGCGCCTTTATTGGTTTCCGCTGGTATCCCGAATATGGCAGGCGCTAGCATCCCTATATTTTACAAAGGCTTAACAGCGGAGGAGTAACGCACTTGGGGCTGGTCGCGTACACCGTTCAAGAGGTTATCAGCCATTGTGCAACGGATGTTGACGGCCATAGGGCCGCGCGGTGGCGGTCTTGTGCGCATCGCCCCGGCAAGGGACTGGCGCTAACCCGGAACCCTATGCTGCGCGTCCCTCCAGAAACAGGATTTGCGGGTTTTAACATCCGGGCCGAAGTGGAGAATTGCCTCCAACTGGCGCGCAAGACTGAGGCTGCGGCTATGGCGGGGGATCGTCTGGCGGCTGCGCGCGGGGCGGTGGAACTGGTTCGGGCTTATGATAGAGTTCTGGAAGACATCCGGTCGATTGCGCTTCCCCTGCAACAGGAGAAGCATGCGCGCGATCAGCTTGCGCCCGTTACCGGATTACTCAGAAGATACAGGCTCCGTTGAGAGCCATCAAGGACCAAGAGGACCCATAACGGTGTTCGATTATTCAATTCATTCTTTTCGGGCGCGCCGCGAGTACTGCGCCATCGTTTTTGCATTAGCTCTGTTGCCGGCGGTATGCCGCGCGCAGACGATCCCTTACACTATTTCCACGGTGGTGGGGACTTGCAGCGCGAGCAGCACCACGCCGCCATGTCTCGGCGGCTACGCCGGCGACGGCGGTTCAGCCACTTCCGCGCAACTCAATGGTCCAGCCGCAGTGATCTTCGACTCTTCGGGGAATCTGTATGTCGCGGACACGGTGAACAATCGCGTGCGCAAGGTGAGCGGCGGCACGATCAGCACCGTGGCAGGCAACGGCACGGCGGGATTTGCCGGCGATGGGTCGTCAGCCACGGCCAGCGGCACCGAACTGAACGCACCTTCGGGCCTGGCTTTCGACAAGAGCGGCAACATGTATATTGCCGATACCGGCAATTACGAAGTCCGCAAAATCACCGGCAGCACGATTTCCACGGTGGCCGGCGACAACAGCAGCGGCGCCGGCTTCTCGGGCGATCTGGGCCTCGCCACCAGCGCGCAACTCTGGAATCCTTCGGGCGTCGCGGTGGATTCCGCCGGGAACATCTACATCGCGGACCCCTACAACAACGTGGTGCGCGTGGTGTGCGTGACGCAGAGTCCGGTGGCCTGCACGAATAATAATTTCATCGGCGGTACGACCTGGGCCAGCGGCGATATCAACACGCTAGCCGGTAACGAAGTTACTGGCCCGAATTACACGGGGGATGGCGGCATCGCCACTGGCTCGTCGCTCAACAACCCGATTGCCGTGCTGTTGGACCCGACGGGTAATCTCTACATTTCGGACTCCGGCAACAACGCGATCCGCAAGATTGACACCAGCGGCATCATCACCACGGTGGTTGGCGACGGTTCCGGCAACGCAGGCTATCTGGGAGACGGGGGCCCGGCTACCCAGGCAGAGTTGAACACTCCGAAGGGCATCGCCATCGATTCGGCGGGCAACCTCTACATCGCGGACTGCAATAATTTCGCGATCCGCATGGTCACTCCGGATGGCACGATCTACACCATCGCGGGCAACGGCAGTCCCGGCTACAGTGGCGACGGAGGCGCGGCGACCAGCGCCACGTTGTGGTTCCCATCCGGCGTGGCAGTGAATGCCGGAAAAGTCTACGTAGCCGATAACGGAAACAACGTGATCCGGCTGCTGACACCGGTAGCGGAGAACCCGCAGGTGAATGCAGGCGGAGTGATTACCGCCGGCTCGTTCGGCGCTTCGACCACGGTTACGCCGGGAAGCTGGATCGAAATCTACGGCAAGTATCTGGCGAATACCGCTATGGAATGGGGATCCGCCAACTTCAACGGTTCGACCGCGCCGACTTCGCTGGGCGGCACATCCGTGAAGGTCGGTGGGCAGCCCGCGTATGTCTCCTACGTCAGTCCCGGGCAGGTAGACGTTCAGGTGCCGTCGAATATCCCGGCGGGCACGCAGCCCGTGGTGGTGACCACGGCGTCGGGCAGCAGCAGTTCCTACAACCTGACCATCGGCCAGGCGCCCAGCTTGTATGCGCCGTCAATTCTGGACATCGGCGGCCAGCAATACGTTGGCGCGCTGTTTGCGAATTCGTCGACCTGGGTGCTGCCGACCGGTGCGGTTTCCGGCCTGACTTCCAAGCCGGCGTCGGCGAACGACATCATCACCCTCTACGGCGTGGGCTTCGGCAACGCGACGCCTCAGGGTGGCGGCTCGGCGATACCCGCGGGTCAGTTGGTTGGGTCGACCGAACTGACCTCGCTGGCATCTCCGGTCACGATTATGTTCGGCACCACGCCCGCGACCATCCAGTACCAAGGCCTGGCGCCGGGCTTCGTCGGCTTGTACCAGTTCAACGTGCAGGTGCCGTCGGGAGTGAGCGGCAACGCCGTGCCGTTGACTTTCACCCAAGGCGGCGTCACCGGATCACAGACGCTCTACATCGCAGTCGCGGCGTCCACCAACTAGACCGCTGCTCCCAGGAACAGGGACGTGTTATACACTGTCCCTTTGCTCCTCGACCTGAGCGGTGTTCAGAAACGGTTCGGTGGTGTAACGGCTCTGCGTGACGGGAACTTGCGCGTCGCCCGCGGCGAAGTGCATCTGCTGCTGGGCGAGAACGGCGCGGGCAAATCCACCTTGATGAAGATCGTGGCGGGCATGGAGCGCCGCGACGCCGGCCGGATGCTCTGGCAGGGCGGCGAGGTTTCCTTCCGCAGCCCCGCCGAAGCCGCCTCCGCGGGCATCGCCATGGTGCACCAGGAGTCGCTGCTGGCTCCGCATCTCTCGGTGGCCGAGAATATTTTTCTAGGCCGCGAGGAACGCCGCCCATTCGGATGGGTGAGCCGCCACCGCATGATCGAGCGCGCCTCGCTGCTGATCGCACGGCATCATTTCCCGCTGGATGCGCACGCCTCCGTCGGCAAGCTCAGCCCGGCCGGCAAACAACTCGTCGGAATCTGCCGCGCCATCCAACATGGGTCGAGCCTGCTGATCTTCGACGAGCCGACTTCATCGCTTTCCGGCGCCGAGACCGAAGAAGTGTTTCGCATCGTGCGCACACTGCGCGAGCGCGGCATGGGCGTCATCTATATCACGCACCGGCTGGACGAATTGCGCGCCATCGGCGACCAGGTCACCATTCTGCGCGATGGCGCGACGGTGCATAGCGGAACGCTGGCCGAACTATCGACCGATGGCATCATCCGGCACATGGTCGGCCGGGAGATGGTATCCATCTACGCGCGCGAGGCGTATCCGGCAGGGCGTGAATTGCTACGCGTGGAAGGCCTCGGACGGCGCGTGGTACCCCGCGACGTTTCGTTCAACCTGCACGCCGGAGAGATCGTGGGGATGGCTGGCCTGATCGGCGCGGGGCGTACCGAGACTTGCCGCGCCATCTTCGGTGTCGACGCGCTGGAACGCGGCCGTATCCTTGTGGATGGCTGCGAAGTGCGTATCCGCTCGCCGCGCGAAGCGGTGGCCGCCGGGATCGCCCTAGTCACCGAAGACCGGCAGCGGACTGGCTTGGCGCTGCGCCTGCCGATCGCCTACAACATCACCATGGCGAACCTGCGCGCGGTATCGCGCCTGGGTGTGATCGATGGCGAAGCACAGAACCGCGCGACGGCCGAATATACCGAGCGCCTGCGCATCCGCTGCGCGTCGGGACGGCAGCCCGCCGGCCGTTTGAGCGGCGGCAATCAGCAGAAAGTGGCCATCGCCAAGTGGCTGTTCCGGCGGGCGCGCATTTTCCTGTTCGACGAGCCCACCCGCGGTATCGACGTGGGCGCCAAGATCGAGGTCTTTCAATTGATGGACGAGCTGGCGCGCTCGGGCGCCGCCGTGCTGATGGTCAGCTCGGAGATGCAGGAACTGTTGCAGGTGGCCGATCGCATCCTGGTGATGCGGCAGGGACGCATCAGCGGCGAATTGCCGGGCCGCACCACGCAGGAGGAGATTATGCGGCTGGCGGCCCTCGAGCGGGAGGCCGGCGCATGATGCAGCGGCTGTTGCCATTCCTGAGTCTGATCGTACTGTTCGCCGCGCTGGCGATCGCGTCGCCGCACTTTTTGACGCAAACCAACCTGGCGAGCGTGGTGCGCCAGACGGCGGTGATTAACACGATGTCGCTCGGCATGACCGTGATCATCATCGCCGGCGGCATCGATCTCTCGGTGGGCGCCATGCTGGCCATGAGCGGCGTGCTGGGCACCATGGCGATGGTCAGCGGGATGCCTGTAGGCGTGGGCGTGCTGATCGGCGTGCTCGCCGGCCTGTTCTGGGGCGCGGTGAACGGCTTCCTGACCACGCGGCTGCGCATCGCGCCGTTCATCGTGACGCTGGGCACGCTGGGCATCATTCGCGGGCTGACCCTAATCATTACCAGCGGACTTCCGGTGCACGGTGTGCCGCAAAGCTTCGCGTTTCTCGGCGCAGGCAACCTGCTGGGCGTGCCGTTCGTGCTGTGGGTGGTGGTGGTCTGCGCGCTGGCCATGCACGTGGTCCTGGAGCACACGCGCCTGGGCCGCTACGCCTTCGCCATCGGCAGCAATCCGGAAGCGGCGGTGTATGCGGGCGTGCCGGTGGCCTTCAACACCACAGCTATCTACGCGCTCGGCGGACTGCTGACCGGGCTCGCGGGGATGATCGAAGCATCCCGCCTGATGACTGGCCAACCCACCGCGGGCAATGGCTATGAGTTGCAGGCCATCGCCGCGGTGGTGATCGGCGGCGGCAGCCTGACCGGCGGCGAAGGCAGCATCATCGGCACGCTGATCGGCGCGCTGATTATGGGGCTGCTGGCGAACGGCAGCGACCTGTTGGGTATTTCGCCCTATTTGCAGCAGGCCATCATCGGCGCGGTGATCATCCTGGCCGTGTCGGTGGATGAGTTGCGGAAGCGGCGTCTAGTGCGGGAGTGAGGCCTTCGGAATCATCCCGATCGTTTCGAGCCACGCCGCAGCCAACTGAGGCCATTGTGTAATCGGGAACTTTGTGCGCCGCAAGCCGAACGCATGCCCGCCGTGCGCGTACAAATGCATCTCTACGGGGACTCCGGCTTTCTTCAGGGCAATGTAGTAAACGAGCGAATTGTTTACAGTGTCCACGGGATCGTCCTCTGCCTGCACGATGAATTGCGGCGGCGTGCCGCGAGTCACGGGGACATAGGGATTCAACTGGAAAGGCTGAGTAGTGTGTTCCAGCATGTGCCCCGGATAAAGGGCCACCGCAAAATCGGGCCGGCAGCTTTCTTTGTCCGCGGCATCCACGGACGGATACAATCGCTTCTGGAAGTTCGTGCTGATGGCTGCCACCAGGTGGCCACCCGCCGAAAACCCGAGCACGCCAATTTTGTGCGGATCGATGTGGTATTCCGAGGCATGCAAACGCACCAGGCCCATGGTTCTCTGCGCGTCTTCGAGCGCCACCGGTGAGTTCGGATAGGCCCCTGATTTTAGCCGGCCGTTACCCGGCACGCGGTACTTCAACAGCACGCACGCGATCCCCTTGGAGGTGAGCCAGTCGCAGACCTCCGTACCTTCCAGATCGATGGCCAGAATCTGGTAGCCGCCGCCGGGGAACACGACCACCGCGGCGCCAGTACTCTTTTCTTTCGGCGCATAGACCGTCATGGTGGGCCGCGAGACCCGGCTTATCGAAACCCAGGGCCGCCCGGCGACCGGCTCGTCAGTGACCGCCGTGGTCTCCTCCGGTTCGGCGAGAGGCTGAGCATCCGGCGGCTCACCCGGCCATATGGGCACTTGCGTATGACCGGTCGAAGGCTGCCAGGCGGGCAGTTGCGCCCATAGGCCGCCACACGCGAGCGCCAGACAAAGAACGGGTCGTAAGAGCCTCATCCACACCATATTAGCGGCAGCTTGACAACAACGTGGTAGCTTACGGATAGAGACCACGTATGATCCGAAGATGCCCGGCTTGCGGCGCCAACAACCGTGTTCCCGCGAAACATTTGTCCGACACAGGCAAGTGCGGATCTTGCAAGAACCCCTTGCCACCTGTTTCGGAGCCGATTGAGGTGGACGCGGCGGCCTTCACCGAAATCACCCGCGAAGCCAAAGTGCCTGTACTGGTGGACTTCTGGGCCGAGTGGTGCGGCCCATGCCGGATGGCTGCGCCGGAAGTGGCCGAGTTGGCGCGCGAGATCGCCGGACGAGGGTTGGTCCTGAAGGTCAATACGGATGAATACCCAACCGTCGCGGCGCAGTACCGGGTGCAGTCGATTCCGAATTTCGTGCTCTTGCGCGGCGGCATCATTCTCGCTGAGCGGGCCGGCGTCGTGCCGCGGGCGGAACTGCGGCGTTGGTTCGCGACCGCCGCGTAGCTACTTGGTTTTCACGTCCTGGCGCTTGAAGGTGGTCACCTGCGCCTGCATCAGGCCGCCCTTGGTTTCGTAGGCATCGGCGCCGCGATAGGGCTGCGCCAGGAACGGCGCGTCCGCCCGCCATTGCACGTTCAGCGTATCCCCGACTTTCTGGGTGTGCTCCACGGTGAATTTCAGGCCGCAGATGCCGCCTTGGCTGAAGGGTTTTACGACCTGCGCGAACATAGCTCCGACGGCCTCTCGGCCGCGAGCGACGGTGCCATCGGGAGAGAAGATTTCGACGTCCGGCGGGTCTTGCGCGAGGATGCGCTTCCAGTCGCAGGCGTTGATCGCCGCCATATGTTCTTTCACCACCGCCTCGGCGTTGGGCTGCCGTTTTAAAGGCGGCAGTTTCGCCTCCTGCGCCAGGACGCCGGAAGCCACGGCAGCCGCCAGGATTAGACTACGAAACATGAGATGCTGGGCCATGGTCTCCAGGCTACCATCCCTCCTGGCGGCACGCCCGGCCGGAGATTACCGCGGATGCGTGCGGTGCTTCCAGTTGTAGAACGCCCACGCCACTATGGCGATCAGGCCGAGGACGATCAGCATTTCAGGGACATCGAGCGGGCGCATATTTTGCATCCTCCCGGTTTCGATTATACACATATTTTAAGACCTCATAAACTAAAAATAAAAAAACGATGGCCGCGGGTTACGAACTGCCCGGTTCTGGCGGTTGCATCTATTTATATATTCGGACCTTCTATATTGAAACCGGCCGCGAATCCAACTACCCTGTGCTTTACCGATGGATCGCCGAAAATTCATTGCCGCCGGCCTGGCGGGCACCGCGGCGGGATGCGCACACTCGAAAAGCCCGTGGCGCTTTCTTTCCGTAGCCGAGGCGCGCACCCTCCAGGCGGCTTGCGCACAAATCGTCCCTGAAGATCGGGATGCGGGCGCGGTACGCGCGGACGTGGTTGCATTTATCGACCGGCAGCTCTCCGGTTTCTATAAGCCGTTGCGCAAGATATACCGGCAGGGTATTGCCGCTATCGGCTACGATTTCGCCAGCCTGCCCTTCGCGGCGCAGCTCGCCAAGCTCCGGGAAATCGAGAAGAATCCCGAGACCAAGCCTTTCTTCGACCTGCTGGTGGCGCACACCATGCAGGGTTTCTACGGAGATCCGCGCCACGGCGGCAACCGTGAGCGCGTGAGCTGGAAGATGCTGGGCGTGGCGGCGCCGCCGGTGCGAGGGCGGGCGTGACGCGGGTCAACGCGGTGGTCGTGGGCGCCGGCGCGGGCGGCGGCATCGTGGCCAAGGAACTGGCCGAAGCCGGGCTGAGCGTGGTGCTGCTCGAGCGCGGCAAATGGTACACCGCCTTCGATTGCCGCAAGGACGATCTCCGCAACCAGCGCACCAGCGCGCTCGGCAATGCCTTCGGTCCGGATGACGAGCGCAATCCGCGCGTGGCGGTGGATGTCAAAGGCCGCTCCCACCTGGTACGCGCTAGCGGTCCCGGCTACAGCAATAATGCCGCCTGCGTCGGCGGCGGCACGCTGAGCTATGGCGCGATGGCCTGGCGCTACATGGAAAAAGATTTCCGCATGCGCTCGACCTACGGCCAAGTCCCCGGCAGCACGCTCGAAGATTGGCCGATCTCATACGACGATCTCGAGCCGTATTATGAGAAGGCCGAATGGGAGATCGGCGTCTCGGGCGACGATTCGGGCAACCCGTTCCGCGCGCCGCGCCCCAAGCCGTTGCCCATGCCGCCGCTCGCGCCCAACCGCGAGTTCGAGATCCTGGAGCCGGCCGCCAAACGGCTGGGCCTGCATCCGTTTCACATCCCGATGCTGCGCAACACGGTGCCCTACAACGGGCGCGGACCCTGCATGCGCTGCCGCTGGTGCGTAGGCTTCGCCTGCGAAGTGAACGCCAAGTGCGGCACGCAGAATACGGTGATCCCGAAAGCGCTGGCTACGGGCAATTGCGACCTGCGTACGGAGTGCATGGCGCGCCAGATAATGACCGACGCCCACGGGCGCGTGACCGGCGTCGAGTACTTCGATTCGCATGACCGCCTGCAGCGCCAGGATGCCGACCTGGTCGTGGTATCGAGCGCGGCCGTCGAATCGGCGCGGCTGCTGCTGAATTCCAAAAGTCCGCTGTTTCCGAACGGCCTGGGCAATCGCTACGACTGGGTGGGCCGCAATTTTCAGGGTCACAGCTACACCGGCGCGTTCGGCATCATGCCCTACGACGTGTATGACGATCTGGGCCCCGGCGCCTCCATCGCCATCAGCGATTTCAACCACGGCAATCCGGGACTGGCCGGCGGCGCGATGCTGGCTAACGAGTTCATCCGCCTGCCGTATCAGTTTGTCGGCATGCTGCCGCCGGATGTGCCGAAGTGGGGCCAGGCGCACAAGGACTTCATGCGCAGTTTCTATCGCCGGACGATCGCGATCCAAGGCCCCACGCAGGAAATGCCCATGTTCAACGCGCGCGTGGATCTCGATCCCACCGTGCGCGACCACTGGGGCATACCCGTGGCGCGGCTTTCAGGCGACAAGCATCCGCACACCATCGAGATCGGCGCGTTTGCGGCGGCGAAGGCGGACGCCTGGTTGAAGGAGGCGGGCGCCGTGCATACCTGGAAGAAGCTCGCCGGGCCGGGATTTACGGGCGGTCAGCACCAGGCCGGCACCTGCCGTATGGGCGACGATCCCCGGACGTCCGTAGTCAACCGCTACTGCCAGGTGCACGATATCGACAATCTGTTTGTGATTGACGGCAGCGTACATGTGACCAATGGAGGATTCAATCCCGCGCTCACCATCATGGCTAACGCCTATCGCGCGTCGGATTATTTGGTCAAGGGCTGGAAAGGGACGCGGTACCGCTAATGCGCAAGCGATGGTGGTGGGCCGCGGCGGCCCTGCCCTGCGTGTTGTTGCTGTCGGTGCCGGCGTCGAGCATCTATTACAACGCGACGGCCGGCGAGGGCTGCGCGCGCTGTCACGAGATCCGGCCCAACCTGGAAAGCTGGCGCGACTCGACGCATCGCAATGTGCCGTGCGAGACTTGCCACGGCGGATCGATTGCGGACAATTCGCGGCGCCTCATCCATCACGTGTCGGGCGATGTGCCGGAACAAATTCGCCTGAAGGGGCTGGACGTGAACGCCATGGTCGTGCGCTGCCAGGGTTGCCATCGCCAGGAGTTCGCCGATTGGCACGCGGGTCCGCACGGTGCTACGTTTTCCAAATTCTTCCTGGACGCCAAGCAGAATCGCGAGCGCCTGCTGATGGACGATTGCCTGCGCTGCCACGGCATGCAGTTCGAAGGCGGCATCCGCGATCTGGTCACGCCGATTGACCGTACGGGGCCGTGGAAACTGACGGACGCGCGCTGGGCGAACATGGCGGCCATCCCTTGCCTGGCCTGCCATCAGATGCATCGCCACGGCGAGCCTTTGCACCAGCAGCCGGACCGTATGGCGCGATCCTCGGCGCGGGAGACGATCTACCGGCCGTCGCTGGCGCTATTCGACCGCCGCGGGATGGACCACATCGCGGATGCGAATCTCGCGATTCCGCAGGTGGTCGACGGCGAGCGTCCGCTGCGCATGAGTCCTGATCCGCGCCAGGCGCTCTGCTACCAGTGCCATGCGCCGCTTGCCACGCGGCAGGCAGGCTCGGGCGACGACCGCACGGGCCGCGGCATCCACGAAGGCATCAGTTGCCTGGCGTGCCACGAAAAGCACGGCCAGCAGACGCGCGCTTCGTGCGCCAATTGCCATCCGCGCCTGTCGAATTGCGGGATCGACGTGGAGAAGATGGATACCTCGTTCCTGTCGCCCAAGAGCGCGCATAACATCCACTCGGCGAAATGCGTCGACTGTCACACCAAGGGCGTGCCGAAGAAGCGCCTCGCCAGCCGCGATACACTGCGAAGACAGGAGGACGCTTTCCGTGCGCAACAACGTTTCCGTCCTACTGATTTGCAGTGGCTTGGCGATGACCGTACGGCCGCTGCCGGGCTGCGAACCGCGCGCTGAAGTTCAACAAACGATTGACGAGAAGCTCTTCGAACCCACGCTTCAGCAGATGAAGTTCGGCGACCGCGTGAGGTTTCGCCGCGAGGTGCTCGAGGATCTGATCGCGAAGTATCCGCGCGAAGTGGAGCCGCATCGGCGCCTTCTCAAAAGCACATTAAACGACGATACGGCGAACTATCCAGCGCTCGCGGAACATTACCGCAAGCAGGCCGAGTTGCATCCCGGCGATCCACTGGCGTTGTACCTCGCCGGGTTGGCGCTGGCCAACCGGGACACACCGCAGAGCATCCGTTTTCTGGAACAGGCGCGCGCGGCGGCGCCGGATTTCGCATGGCCGGCACTGGAGCTCGGGCAACTGTACAGTCCCGGCACCAAGCGCGCGGATAAGAAAAAAGCTGCGGACGAGATTGCTGCGTTTTTTGGCGCGTGTCCGTCGTCGGTGGATGCGGAGGCGCAGGAACTCTTGAGCCGCGCGGGCGCTCCGGAGTTGCAGGCGCGCGTGGCAACGGCGCTGCGTGCGCGTCTCGCGGCGGAAACCGATCCCCGGCGATTGGAGTTCTACCGGAGACTGTGGGGCCTCGAATTCCGCACGCATGCGCCGCAGCAGCACGATGCGCTGCGCCGGCAGATCGCGGCGGATCTCAAGCGCCTGGAGGCGCTCAATCCGTCGCCGGATGCCGCCTGGCTGGTCTTTCTGAGTGACGGTTACAAGCAAAGCGGCGCATCTCCCGAAACCGTGGCGGCCATGGAAGATCGCGTCTTGGAGGCCTTTCCGCATTCCGAGGAGGCTTACCGGATCGTGAGGGCTCGCTGGGAGAAACTCCATCCGGAGCCCGACGACGGGGCCAACGCGGCCGCGTGGGGCCGGTATCACAAGGAATACAAGGAAGCCCTGAAGGGCTGGATTGCCCGATTCACCCAGTCAAGAGAATTGCAGCATGCAGAGTGGTTCTACGCCATTCAGTGGGACCCGGACGTATCGGCTGACGAGGGCCTCCGCACCCTTGACGATTACGTTACGGAGACCGCCGATTATGACGCGCCTCAGATTGGGCGCTGCCTGCGGGCGGCCGGTTTTCTGATTGAGCACCAGTGGCAGCCCGGGCGCGTGCTGGGACTACTGCGGGATTGGGACAAGCTCATGGACGGGTGGGATGCGCGCGTGCTCGGTGACAACCTCTCGGCCGAATTAGAAGATGTCTGGAGAAGCAACGACGTCATCCTGCGGCAGGCCGCGGTTGGCGATCTGCTGTTGGCCGCCCGGATGGCGAAGCGTCCGGAGGCGGCGCAGGACCTCAGGGCGCTTGTCGAACGCGAACTTCCCGTCAAGGCCTGGCCGATCATCGAGACCGGATACTGGCAGAACCGCGCGCGGCTGGCCACCTTGGATCAGCGCAACGCCGACGCACTCACGTTTTATCAACGTGCCCTGTCCGCCCGCAAAACCCCGCCGCAGGCGTTTGAGGGCCGCGTGATCGACGACCTGACGGACGAGGCCCGCGCACTGTGGAAACAACTGGGCGGCAGCGAGGCGATATGGAATCTCTGGAGCAAGCCGCCCGCTACCAGGGTGCAGGAGACGGCCGCAGTCGGATGGAAGAAGCCTGACAAGGACATGCCCGCCTTTGAGTTGACGGACCTGTCCGGCCGCACCTGGCGGCTGAGGGATCTCGCGGGACGGGTGGTCCTGATCAACGTTTGGGCCACCTGGTGCGGCCCGTGCCAGGCAGAACTGCCGCACCTCGAGAAACTCTACGAGAAGCTTAAGGGCCGGACCGATCTGCAAATCCTTACCTTCACCATTGACGAGGACTTGGGAGCCGTGGCGCCGTTCATGAAAGACAAGGGCTTCACATTTCCGGTGTTGCCGGCCTTCAGCTTCGTCACGGGCCTGCTTGATGCGGTCGGCATTCCGCAGAACTGGATCATCGATACCAAGGGCGTTTGGCGCTGGACGGGTTCGCCGGACGTTCCCGACGCGGAGTGGGAGGACGCCATGCTCCGCCAGCTCGAATCCGCGAAGTGAGAGCGGCCGGGTTCCTCGGGCGCTGCCGAAGCGCCGATTCGGTTACGAAGGATGGATGAGGAGCTTGGAGTGCGCGCCCGCGAGCCGGCGCCGTGAATCGGCCGCCTCGACAAGCCGCCTTTCCGGCGACCGTCTGGAACAACAGCTGCTTGTTGGCCTTGGAGCATTCGCGGTAGGGATCGTCGGGCGTTGGCGCGTAACCGGGTAAATCTGGGTACTGGTTGTCCGCCGCGGCGGCAGTTTTCGGGTCCAGCCATGGGCGGTTCGTAATACACCTGGACGGATTGTAGCTTTTCCAAATCTTGACTGTCCAAAAGTTTTGGTAAGGCGGCTACTATCACGATGGCGAACCTGCCGATGCCACGAGCGCACCACGCCAAGAGCGTAGAAATCGGCATCTTTGAGAGGGTCCTAGCCGCGGCGCACAGGTTCCATACATGTCAAATCCGACTCTGCCCACCGCGATAGACTCAACCCTGTGCAGGGTAGAAGGGTTCGCACCGGAATTCTGGGGATTTCACTGCGGCCCCATGAAGCGTCTGGATCAGGCCACAGCCGAACCTGAAAGTGGTGATGACACATTCAGTTCAAACCGAACTTCGTAAGCGTAAAGTTCGACATTCTGTGTCATCAAGAGAGCATGTTTGATTTTGTCATCGGGGCGCCCTGTTATAATAACCCCGCGCACAGTCTCCTCGCCCTTCGCCTTGTTCCTCTTGATCCAACCCATATAGTTGAGGATTTGGCCCACCGCATTGGGACCGCCTTTTCCTTTCTTTAGTTCGATGACGACCCAGTTGTTGTCTTTGTCACGGGCGAGGATGTCGATTATCCCAACACCGACATGCACCTGCGTGGCTGTCTCGTCTTCATCTTCTTCCTTGTCCTTGTGAGGCCTAAGTCCGAGCGTTCGAGCGAGGGGTGTGCTATTCCAGTTGCCAATGATGAAGTCTTCGAGTTCGGCTTCGTTCTTGAACACAAACTCTTCATCGGAATCGTCAGGTAAATCTGCACCAACCCCCGCGTCGGGGGTTGGAAGCTGTACGTCGTCGAGCATCAAGGCGAACATCGTGTCTACAAGGTGCAATGGTTGACCGATAGATCTGGCGATTTCTAAACATGCACCGTTGATAGCAAGATACCTCTTCCCGAAGCTCTCTTGCGCCTTTGCCTTATTCAACGAGAGCAATTCCAACGCCTCATCACTCTTTCTGTTGTACACCGCATACTTATCCGGGTGGGCGCACATCAGGATAGCGGTCACAACAGCCCGGCTGAAACCTTTAATGTACGCAGGACCAGCCTTGGGCACAATCTTATCCAGCCGGGTCTCAATGGGAACGACCTCATCCTCCTCCAGCAACAACGCCAAGCACCTATGGAGGCGGTCCATGTCCGCATAGATCTCAGGGTGACGGTAGAGCTTATCCCAGTGTTGGTTGTTTTTCAATAGCAGGAAGTCCTTGAACCCTTCCCTGGTCACCTTGTCGATATTGTCAACAGCGAAATAGTTACGGTAACGGTCTATTGCAGCGTTCTTCGCAGCTACCCTTTGTGGGTTTTGGGCTATCCAATCTCTCAAGAGCTCCGAAGCGTGTTCGAGCGTGAGTTGTGGCGACATTAGTCCGTCTGTCATTTTGTTCTCACCGTGCAAAGGACACCAATGGTTTCGACAGTTTCAGTCGTGTGTCCTTCCCCGATTCTACCTTCGCAGTACCTAACCAGAATGCCTCGTTGATGCCAGCACTGCCACGAACCGATAAAACGTATACCCCTGGATGAAGCGAAATCCGTGCCTTTCCATCCTCATCGAGTTCCACCAGATGCGCATCATCCCTAGCTCTTACGACCTTACTCACCCTCTCGAGATCCGCCAGTCCTTGAATACTGACCAGATCTTGTTGTTCTGGAAATCCACGTGCCTGCTGGCGATAGTAATCTACGATCCCGCACATTTTGAGTACTTGGTCCATATACTCCTGGCCGGCTGTATTCTTCTCTATCACCAACATTTCGCTGGTCCTAGCTGGCTTTAGGTCTCCGCCTCCGGTGATTAGGAAGGTATAGACGAGCAGCGTGCCATCGATGTTCTGTGGCTTTGGATTGGTGTCCGCCCTTTGTTCAGCCTGGGCCGGGTCTGGCAAGGCGCAAGATGGGTACTCTTTATTCGTCTGCGCCGCGACGGCTGATGAAAGAACCAGGAAAGCAATGGCTGTTCTCAGTGTCATAGAGGCTCCCTCTAAAGTCCAAATGTTCTTCTGGCCCGCTGTCGTGCGGCCAAGGAGGTCCCTGGTTGGGGCGTTGCATGTTTTTCAAGGCGGGCCACACCAGCAAGGCCGATCCATAAAAGCGGATCATAGGATTACAACGTCCTCTACCTGAGATTCCAATAAACTCTACCACAATGGCGAGCCTTATCCCAAGACCTGGAATGAGAGCCGCCATCCCAAATTGGCGGTGCTAAGCCCAGTGCTAAGCCCCTGCTTTCGTTGGTTGGAAAATCAACGCGCTCGGGTCAGGCAAGAAGCTGCTTCAAACGGATTTTGGTCTCATACCTAAGTTTACGTAATGCGGGTGCGATTTTCTTCGGTTTTGGTCGCGATGTTCCCGACGCGGAGTGGGAAGACGCCATGCTCCGCCAGCTCGAATCCGCGAAGTGAGCTCTCTCACTGACGATCGAGCACCAGGACCCAATCCTGGAACACCGGAGCCACGGGTGGCTGCCAGGCGCCCGTAGCATCCGCCACCGCCGTACCCGCCGGAAGCTCCTCTCGGGTCGCCGGGTTGAAATAGAATGCCCGATACGACAGGCCGGGCTCGAGTTGCACCAGCTTGGGCGTGTTCCACATCGCCGGCATGAAGACGATGCGCAATTCGCGCGCGATCCCCGCGCAATACGGCAGGACGTAATTGGCGGCTGTCCAGTGCGGCTCGACCCATTCCGGATGCGGCTCCAATCGCCACCAGGCGTAACGCATGAGCAGCGCTTTAGCCCAGCCCAATTGGCCCGATCCCGGCAACTGGCTGGCCACGTCCCAAGGCGTGTTGCCCCACGAGCGACCATGCGGTGAGGGTCCATATGGATGCTCCGCCGTGTTGACCTGCCAGATGCCATTGGCGCCGTAGGTGTGCCCCGCGGCTCCGCTCAGGATGCAGGCCCAGAACATGAATCGCTGTACCTCCTGCCGGCTCTGCTCCAGGATGCCTTCATAGCAGACCTCGCCGTCGATCACCGGCATGGGCGGGCTGGCCGCGCGCGAGGCGGTCACCAGTTTGATCGTATTCGGGATACTGGCGCGATCGCTGTGGCCGGTTTGCAGCATGTCGAAGTCCAGTACGGAGACATCTTCCACGGTGTTGCGCGCGCTGTCGGAAGGATGAATGGTGATGGGGTGATGGTATGGATCGGTGGCTCGCACATACGCACCGAGTTCGGTCCAGCCATGCTTCTGCATGGCTTGGTCGGCCTTCGGAGACTTCGAAAGATAGTAAGGCATGGTGCCCTCGCCCGCCAGGCACCAGACGACGGGATGCGCGCCCCATCGTGCGATCAGGTATCGCCAGTGGCGCTTGATGCGCTCCACGCCCAGGAGCGGCAAATAGTATCCCCAGCAACCGACAATGCACGGCGCAATTCCGCGATCCACGAGGTGCTGGATGCGCAGGTCGGCCATGTCAACGTAGGCCGGGTTGATGCGCGCGTAGTCTTTTTCCCATGGGAAGCCGGCCTCGTTGGCGCCGCGCGGATCGAAGCCCGGCATGTCCGGATAGAGTCCCGCCACGATCTGCACGACAGTGAAACCTTTGGCCACGCGGTCCGCAGTGAGGCGCTCGAAATCGGCGGGCCAACGCAGTCGCTTCGTGAGCCCCATCCACCAGGTGTCCGCGAACCAGAAGAACGGCGTACCGTCGGCATGCTGGAAGTGACGGTGGTCTGGCGCGATCCGCATCGGACCGTGTTCCAGGAGCGCATTGCCGCCGGCATAGGGCACGACTTCCAGCGAGCCGCGCCGCCCGTGCAGTGCGGGGTTTGACGGGTCACTGCAGGTGGTCTCGAACGTGTGGCGTCCCGGGGTGTCGGCGGCGTAGCGGACGCGCCACTCCTGGCCACCCGCCCAGAACGCGGGCACCCTCTGCTCGCGGCCTTGCGGGTCGCGAACGATGGCGTCCACCTCGATTTCGTTGAAGGGATCCTGGTATGGTTTCGCAGAGACGAAGATCCATTCAGTCAACTCACGAGCCATGATGGTCGTGGTCTGACCTTGAAGGGTGCGGCGCAGCAGTGGGGCAAGTGCCGCTGAACGGAGCAGGCCGCGGCGCGTGAGATTGCCTGGATCGATGAATTTCATGGGCTGTGGCTTATCGTACTACCGGAGCGGCCTGTTGACGAAATCTCAATACTAGTTTAGTCTAGGCATAGAGCAAAACAATATGGAACCACAAGCCCCGCGCGACCTGTTCCCAGGCGCCCTGGAAATGATGATCCTGCAGACCCTGCGCCGCGCGCCTCTACATGGCTACGCGCTGGCGCAGCTCATCAAGCAGTCTTCTAACGACCTGCTGCAGGTGGAAGAAGGATCTCTGTATCCGGCCCTGCAGCGGATGTTGAAAGCCGGCTGGGTATCGGCCGAGTGGGGCATGTCACCGCGTAACCGCCGCGTGCGGATCTACCGGATTACGCCGGCCGGTCGCAAACAACTCGCACGCGAAGTCTCCAGCTTCGAGCGCATGCTCGAAGGCATCTCCCGGGTGATGAGGCCCAGCGAACAATGAGAACACGCCGCATGCGCCGCGAGCTGGCGGCGGAAATCGAGGCCCATATCGCCGAGCGCGCCGAGGAACTGGTGGAAGGCGGCATCGATGAGCGGGCCGCACGCGAGCAAGCACGGCGGGAGTTCGGCAACGCCACGCTCTACACGCAAACGGGCGGCGAGGTCTGGGGCTGGCGGTGGCTGGAGCAGGCGGCTAAGGATCTGCGCTACGCGGTGCGCTCGTTGCGCGCGAGCCCGCTATTTGCCGCAACCGCCGTGCTATCCCTGGCGCTCGGCATCGGGGCGAATACGGCCATCTTCACACTGCTCTACGCGTCGTTGTGGAAACCGCTGCCGGTCCCGGAGCCGGGACGTGTTTTCCAATTGTGGCGGCACGCCGAAACAGGTCCCTGGACCGGCGATTTCGGTTTCTCTTATGTCCTTTTTGAGGAGCTTAGCCAGTCGGGCCGGTCCGTCGGAGATGTGTTTGCCAAGAGCAGTTTCGGCGCGGACCAGTTTGGCACGGACGGCATCTCGCGCGAGCGTATTGCGGGCGAAGCGGTCACGGCGAATTTCTTCTCGGCGCTCGGCGTGAAGCCTTACATTGGACGCGTGTTTGAGCCGCAGGATGACAGCGTCCTGGGCGGCCGGCGGGTCGCCGTTTTGAGTTACTCGTTTTGGGCCCGCCGATTCCAGGCGGATCCATCCGTTTTGGGAAGGACCATCTACTACATCGACGCGCCCTATACGGTGGTTGGCGTCGCCCAACGCGGGTTCAGCGGCGTGGAAGCCGAGGCCTCCGTAGATGTGTGGGTCCCGGTGACGAGTTGCGTGGATAAAACCTGGCTGACGTCGCCGCACACCAACTGGCTGCGGCTTCTGGTGCGGCTCAATCCGGGCGTGCAGCCGGCCCACGCCCAGAGTCTGTTCGAGAAAACGTTTCGTTTGCACCTGGCCGAAAAGCTCCTGCCGGAAGCCGATCCACATTGGAAGGCCGTGTTGCAGGCGGAGCAAATGACCCTTCGCCCGGCCTACGCGGGACTGGCGACCACAGGTCACAAGTACGAAAAGCCTCTGATCGCCCTGCTGGCGCTGGTAGCGCTCGTGCTGTTGATTTCGTGCGCGAACGTGGCGAACCTGATTCTCGCGCGCAATAGCGCGCGGCACCACGAGATCGCGATCCGGCGGGCCTTGGGCGCCAGCCGCTTGCGCATCGCCGGGCAGTTGTTCACCGAAAGTCTGCTGTTAGCGGCGGCGGGTGCGGCTGGCGGCCTGATGCTGGCGGTTTGGGGCACGCGCCTGGTGATCTCGCTCCTGCCTCGACCTGATGTACCGCTGGCTTACGATCTCCGGCCGGGGTTAGCGGTGCTTGGTTTCACGGCAGCCGTCGCCGCGGCAACCGCTCTGCTATTCGGGCTGGCCCCCGCTTGGCGCGCCGGACGCGGAGCCCCCGACCTCAGCCTGCGGACCGCCGGGCATGCGACGCGGGCTACTTTCGCGGGTCGCGGGCTGGTGGCCGGGCAACTCGCCCTGTCAGTCATTTTGCTGATTGGCGCGGGTCTGTTTGTCAGCACTTTGCACAACCTCAAGGCCGCCGATTTAGGCTTCCGCCCGGAAAACGTGGTCACCTTCGATCTCACTTTCCCCAAAGGAACCTCCGACGAACATCGCCGCCAGACGTACACGCGAATCGCAGAGCGGCTGGAATCTTATCCGGCGATCGTGAACGTCAGCTACGCCTGGCCGAGCATCTACGGGCGTGGCGGCTGGTCGGGCAGCGTCGAAGTAGAGGGCCACCAGGCGTCTCCAGGCGAAGATAACGACACGGGGCTGATCGATGCCGGCCCTGGCTTCTTCGAGACGCTCGGCATGCGGCTGATCCGGGGACGTCCACTTACTGCTCACGACCAGGCGGACAAGCCGCCGGTCGCCGTGGTCAACGAGAGCTTCTCGCGATATTACTACGGCAAAGATTCGCCCATCGGGCGGCACTTCCGGCTGCGCCAATTCCCGAAGGTTCAACGCACGATAGTGGGGGTTGTCCGGGACGCCCGGCATTATGGCGTACGGGATCAGGCCGGTCGCATGGTGTACTTGCCGATGGACCAGGGAGGCACCTTCTACGTCCGCACGAGAGCCGGCTCGCCAGGGTTGAGCGGCGTCATTCGAGCGGAGGTTCAGGCGATCGATCAGACTGCACAATACGAGGGACTACGCCCGCTCGAGACCTCCGTCGATGACATGATCTCGCAGGAGCGGTTGACGGCGCTGCTGTCGGCCGCGTTTGGCATTCTGGCTGTGCTGCTGGCGGCCGTGGGACTCTATGGCGTGGCGGCGTATGCGGTCTCGCGACGCACCAACGAATTCGGCATCCGCATGGCTCTGGGTGCACAATCGGGCGATGTCGAACGGCTCGTACTGCGGCAAACGCTGCCGCTCATGGCGGCGGGATTGCTGACTGGCTTGTTCGGCGCGGCGGTGCTGGCCCGCGTTCTTTCGACGGCCATCGCGGGGATGCTCTATGGCATCGATGCGGGAAGCGCCTCGATTTTCGCCGGTGCGGCCCTACTGCTGGCCGGCGTCGCCCTGCTCGCGGCGCTTGTGCCCGCGCGGCGGGCCGCTCGGATTGATCCTATGGCAGCGTTGCGTTTCGAGTGACGGACAGCCCATTCCCGTGTGACCGATCACGCTGGGCTTACGCTTGCCGTTCGTTTGTTCGTCAGATCCACCTGAGAAGACCGGGAAGAGGAAACAAACGAGTCGGGAGTACGTCGGCCAATGGACAAGCAGAAAAAAAGACAGTGGAAATTTACGGCCCTCTATCTGATCTGGACCGTTTTGCTCCTGTGGGCGATCAAGGGATGGACGGCAAACCCGGGTCCCAAAACGGTACCTTACAGCCAATTCATCTCCGAGCTTCAAGCCTCGCATCTGGATCAAGTGCGCATCACCGATCGACAGTTCATCGCCCGGGAGAAACCGCCGCAGCCCGGCAAACCGGAGGTATGGATTGCGACAGGCCGCCTGCCGAATATCGACGAGACCTCCGTCATCCAGCAACTGGAAGCTCACGGCGTGAAGTTTTCCGGCCGGATCCAGTCCTCGTCGGTTTGGTGGCAGCTATTCCTCTGGTTCGGCCCGTTATTACTGCTCTTTGGGCTCTACGGGTACGCCATGTGGCGGATGCGGCAGGGCGGCGCCGGTCCGCTGAACTTCGGCCGCAATCGCGCCAAGATCCATGATCAATCCACACGTTTTGACACGACCTTCGACGACGTGGCCGGTGAAGACGAGGCCAAATCGGAACTCGTCGAGATCATTGATTTCCTGAAGAATCCGCAGAAATACCAACGTTTGGGTGGGCGCATTCCTAAGGGCGTGCTGCTGGCCGGTCCGCCGGGGACGGGTAAGACCATGCTGGCCAGAGCGGTGAGCGGCGAGGCGCGCGTTCCATTCTTCTCGATGTCAGGGTCAGAGTTCGTAGAAATGTTCGTGGGGGTGGGCGCCGCGCGGGTGCGCGATCTTTTCGAACAGGGCAAGCGGAGAGCCCCATGCATCATGTTCATCGACGAACTGGAGGCCATCGGCAAAACCAGGGCGACCGGCCAGGCGGCCTTGTTCGCGCACGACGAGCGTGAGCAGACTCTCAACCAGTTGCTGGTGGAAATGGATGGTTTCGATTCATCCAAAGGCGTCATCATCATGGCGGCAACCAACACTCCCGAGGTGCTGGACCCGGCGTTAACTCGGGCGGGGCGCTTCGACCGGCAAATCGTGGTCGATCGCCCCGATATCAAGGGGCGCGAGGCGATCCTGCGCGTGCACACGCGCAAGCTGCGGCTGGCACCCGGCGTGGATCTGGCGGTGATCGCCGGCAGGACGCCGGGCATGGTCGGCGCCGACCTCGCCAACATTGTCAATGAAGCCGCCCTGCGCGCCGCTCGCCGTGAAGCCGACGCCATCGGGATGCGCGATTTCGAGGAAGCCGTGGATCGCGTAACCCTCGGTTTCGAGCAGCGGACGCGGCTGATGAGCGCGGACGATAAGGAGCGCGTCGCCTGGCACGAGGCGGGACACGCTCTGGTGGCGCTCTCTGTTCCGCACGCGGATATAGTGCATCGCGTATCGATCATTCCGCGTTCCATCGGCGCCTTGGGGCATACTCTGCAACTGCCGGCCAACGAGAAGTACATCATGACCCAGCCCGAGTTGGAGGATCGCATAGCCGTGATGCTGGGCGGAAGAGCCGCGGAAGCGATCAAGTATGGCGGGATCGTCTCCACAGGAGCCGCAGACGATCTGGAAAACGCTACCGAGTTGGCACGCCAGATGGTGATGCGGTTCGGGATGAGCAGCCACCTCGGTCAACTCACTTATGGACACCTCGAAGCCAGCCGATTTCTGCGCATGCCCTTCTTGCCCGAGGAACGGAATTACAGCGAGAGAACCGCGCAGGCCATCGATGACGAAATCCGTTCACTGATGGACCGGCAGTACGAGCGTGTCCGTCACGTTCTGGAGGACCGTCTGGATCCGCTCAAAGCCATCGTCGACCAACTGATACAAAAGGAAACTCTGGAGCGGGCCGAACTGGAATCTCTCCTGGAGCGGGCTCCCGTCGAATCTGTATGAGCCGGACGAGTGATGCTCAAACAACAACATAAACTCCTGCTGGAGACAGTCTTTCTCGGGGTCGTGGGCGCGCTGGCGGCCCAGGTGTTCACGTTCCTGCTGCGGTGGTGCCAGTATTTCTTCCTCGCCTGGCTGGCTGATTACCGGCCTCCAGGAATGACCGGCGTAGCCGGCGCCAGGCCGCTCATTACGGGAGCGCATACTCTCTGGCTCATTCCCGTTGCGACGACATTTGGCGGCCTGTTGGCGGGTCTGCTCGTCTATACCATGGCCCCCGAAGCGGAAGGTCACGGGACGGATGCCGCGGTCAACGCCTTTCACAATCTGCGCGGCGTCATTCGCACGCGCGTGCCCTTTATCAAGATGATTGCCTCAGCCATCACCATTGGTTCAGGTGGTTCGGCGGGGCGCGAGGGTCCCACGGCCTTGATCGCCGCTGGAATCGGCTCGGTCTACGCCAGGAAGCGCCGTTATTCGGAGGAGGAAACGCGTCTGCTGCTGCTGGTCGGCATGGCGGCCGGCCTGTCTGCAATTTTCCGGTCCCCCATAGGGACCGCCATCTTCGCCGTGGAGGTGCTCTACAGTGAGACGGATTTCGAATCGGGCGCGCTGGTCTTCACCATGCTGGGCTCCATTGTGGCTTACGCCGTCAATGGACTCTTCGTCGGGTTCCGCCCGCTGTTCGAGGTTCCCGCCAAACTGCCGCCACTCCGCGCGGTCGATTATTGTTGGTACATCGTCCTGGGCATCGCCTGCGGCGTAGTAGCAACCATCCTGCCGATGGCGCTCTATGGCGTGCGCGACCTGTTTCATATGATTCCGTGCCCGCCGCATTTCAAGCCGGCTATCGCAGGCCTGGCCGTCGGCTTGGTGGCCATGGCGTTACCGCAGGTGCTGGGAGGCGGCTATGGTTGGATTCAGGCGGCCATCAACGGTCAAATCGCGATGGCTCTGCTGCTGGTTCTGGCCGTGGCCAAGATTGTCACATTCTCGTTGACCATCGGCTCCGGTGGCTCCGGCGGTGTTTTTGCACCGAGTCTCTTCACAGGCGCGATGATCGGCGGATTTCTGAGTCCTATTCTCCATCAGCCACCCGCCGCCTTCGCCGTCGTCGGCATGGCGGCCGTGTTTGGCGCCGCTGCAAGGGTACCCATCGCGACGCTGCTGATGGTGACGGAAATGACCGGCGGTTATGATCTGCTGGCTGCCGCTGCCCTGGCGGTCACACTCGCTTCGCTGCTGCAGACGCTTCTTTCAGCGTCTCTAAAATACAAGAGCTTGTACGAAGCCCAGGTTCCGAGCCGTCCTTATTCCCCGGCCCACTACGTGGAAGACGTGCGGATCGCACTCGAATTGCTCAAGACACCCGCATTATCGAAAGTTCTGGACAAACGCGGGCTCGAGTTACTGTCAATTGTGAGTTCGGGCGTGCCGGTCAGCCTGGCGGAGGGGAAACAAATCAGAATTGGGGCACTGAAGCCCAAGAGTCCTTGTGTCGGCCAGCCCATTGGAGCCGGTTGCCTGAAGGGCCAGGAAGAAGTTGAGCTTATCCTGGTTCTGCGCGGGAACCGCGCCCTTTGGCCGCATTCAGACCTGCGACTGGAGGCTGGAGACCGGCTGGTCGCAGTCGCCTCGGAACCGGCGTGGTCCAGTCTCAGCGATCATCTCGTTAAACTCGGGGCGCCCCCGCCTCACAAAGTTACCCCAGGGGCGCCGCCTTACGAACTTACCCACGAGTCGCACTCGCCAGACCGGCCATCAGCCCCCTGAAGGCCAGTACCTACCGTGATAGTGGAACTGCCACAAAGATCCGCTGACCGCCACGATTAATCAGTAGCAGCGGCGGCCGGTTACCGGATTTGGCGAGCGCGCTGAGCAGATCGCTGGAACTGTGAACCGCTTGCCGGTTGACTTCCTGAATCACGTCGCCTTGCTGCAGACCTGCCTGCGCCGCGGGACCGTTCGGATCGACCGAATCGACTACCAACCCTTGGGTGCGCTGGCTCAGACCAAGTTGCGCGGCCAAGCCGGGAGTGAGCGGCTCGACGGTAAGCCCCAGTTTGCCGCCATTTCCAGACGCTGGCTGCGCGGCCGTTTGCGCCGTTAGAGTACCCAATTTGACATGCACCTGTTGCTGAGTGCCGTTCCGCCAAATGGTGAGAGTGACATCGGTTCCGGGACTCATACCCGCGACCTCGTTACGCAGTCCGTTGGTCTCATTCACGTCTTTGCCGTTGAGCTGGAGAATCACGTCGCCCTGTTTGACACCGGCCTGTTCGGCCGGTCCGCCCGGATTGACCGAATTGACCAGGACACCCCGGGCGGAATGCAATCCCAGGCTCGCCGCGATGTCGCTCGTGACCGGCTGGATCGTAACGCCCAGCATGCCGCGCTGCACTTTGCCCTTTTCGAGCAACTGTTGCATCACATTCTTCGCCATGTTGGACGGAATTGCGAATCCGATCCCTATGAAGCCGCCATTGGAAGAAAGGATCTCCGAATTGATTCCGATCAGTTCGCCGCGTGTGTTGACCAGGGCGCCGCCCGAGTTACCGCGGTTAATGGCGGCGTCCGTTTGCAGGAAATCCTGAAAGCTGCCGGAGCCGATCGTATCTGTCGAGCGGCCCTTGGCGCTGATAATTCCACTGGTCACAGACTCGCCCACACCGAGAGGGTTGCCCACGGCCAGGCAGACGTCTCCGACGCGTACCTTGTCTGAATCCCCCAGCGGCAGAACAGGCAAACCGCCGGCATCGATTTTGATAACGGCAAGGTCGCTCGGCGCATCCGCTCCGACCACCTTTCCGGAATAAGTCCGGTGGTTGCTTAGATCGACTTTGATATCTTGCGCGCCGTCAATCACATGCTGGTTCGTAAGAATATATCCATCCGCCCGCACGATCACGCCCGATCCGAGGGCTTCTTCTACCGCAGGGCGATTGGGCAGCCGCGAAGATCCGCCGCCGAAGAACTGCTGGAAGAACGGATCATCGAAAAACGGGAACTGCTGCTGTACTCGCACACGCTTCGATGTGCGAATCGTAACTACCGCGGGAGCCACCGCGCTGACCACGTTAGCATACGAAATTATCGGACCGCTGATTTGTACGGCGCCGGAGTGAGTTTCCGGGGCTTCGCGATCCGAGCTTGCGTGTACGCTGGTGCGGCAGCAGGTGAAACAGAGTACCAAACTTGGTATCAAGCAAATCCTGAGCATGCTCATACTAATCATGCCGTCCACACAGCACGCTGTTTACCTTAGTAAGTTGTATCGCTGAGTTAGTACGTTGAATTGCTGCCAGCAGTACACTCTTGCGAGTGTTGGATCATCGTGCTGGGACCGCGTGTCGCCTGCCGCTATTGCCATCGGACCGTCGGCACAATAGATATAGGCGGGCGACTCGGGCGCTTTGCCGAACGCGGCCGCGCATGCCCATCGCAAGCGCAGCGTTTGCTCCGCGATGCGGAGTTGCGGAAGATTATCGACATACCGCGCATTACGTTTGAATCCATGATGCGCAAGCGCAACCCCCAGGGGCCTGGAAATGTTCCGCGGAATCCGTTAACGGGCGCCACGAGACGGTTCACCCTGTGCCGCCACTGAGTACCGGATCCCCGTCCGTTACACTCGACTTATGCTCCTCTGCCCGGTTCGCGGCTGCGGCTTGGCGCTAGTGCGTGCGGAGCGCCGCCTATTCTGCCCGCGCGGGCACTCCTTCGATGTCGCGCGCAGCGGATACGTCAACCTACTCCAGCCGCAGGAGCGGCGATCAAAGCAGCCAGGCGACACCGCGGCTGCCATCGCCGGCCGGAGGCGGTTGCACGATAGCGGCGTAACCCAACCGCTGCTGGAGGCGGTCGCGGAGATGATGGCGGCATCGCCTGGCGACATGGTTCTCGATGCCGGCTGCGGTGAAGGTTTCTACCTTGGCACCATCGCGCGGCGGACTGGCTGCATGGCGCATGGCATCGACATTTCAATTCCGGCGATTGATGCGGCGGCCCGGCGCTACCCCGGCTGCGAGTGGATCGTGGCCAATGCGGATCGCTTTGTACCATATGCGGATTGTTCCTTCTCCATCGTGATGTCGATCACGGCACGGATCAATGCGCGCGAATTCCAGCGTGTCCTGCGCGACGACGGCCGACTCCTCGTCGCCCTTCCCGCCCGTGAGGATCTCGTCGGGTTGCGCGGCGTGGGTCGGGACCGCGTAGCGCAAGCCGTCGATGCATTGACAACCGGCTTCAGGCTGGTCAATCAGCGTTGCGTCACCGCCACGGCAGATCTGGACGCAGCCGGCGTTCAAGATGTTCTGCATTCGATTTACAGGCCAAAGCAGCCGCAGCCGGCCAAGCCGATGCGCGTGACGTTCAGTCTGGACCTGTTGCTGTTTCGGCAGAAGCCGCACCGATAGTGACAGAAATGGCCGTTGGGCCGCGGGGACTATGATAGTCGAATGTCCCGCAGAGGATCGAGGCGTTCTGTAAAATCCGTAGCTGTCCCTGGCCAAACGCTGGAGATAGTGGCTGGCGACTCTCCGCGGCGCCAACGGCCAAGTGTCGGGGTACGAACAGGATGGTAAGATGCATCCCCTCGTGTTCCCGGTGCGCGCATCTCTCGCGGATAGCTATGTAGACAATCTCAGCTACGGCTATTTCTGGTGGCGTCCGTGGTTGAATGTGGAGACGCAACACGTTGACGTAATCGCGGCGGAGGGCCACGGTGGACAGAAGATTTACCTGGTACCCCAATACGATCTCGTGGCAGTCTGCACTGCTGGTGGCTACAACGCGGCATCCACGCCTCCCAACACAATGGCGAAGATTGTTCTGCCTCGATTGAATGGCAGCTCGCAGGTCGCGGTAATACCGCGTCGCCGACGAAATAAGGTGCGGGGTTCAGACGCGTGCCGAGATCGTGGATTCCTCTAGTTATTCACCTTGACTTATGCAATTGGCGAGCCGGGGGGGACTCGAACCCGCGACCCTTTGCTTAAAAGGCAAATGCTGTATCATGGCTCTTATTTTGCAATCATCAGGTTAGATGACCCTACCTACCAAACACCTACCAAAAAGCTTACGATGATCGGGCCCCGGAATGTTGCTCAATAGCCTGGCGCATTTCCGCTTCCCTTGGATTCGCGCGAGTCAAGACAAATCGAGAAAACGAGGCGAACATTCGCCATCCAACCAGAGAAAGAGATGCAATCCTATTTGCGAGCATCAGGTGACCGGATTGTATCTGACAGATCCCATCGAAATCGATCACGTTACAGAGCACCCAGGACGGTCATTCGGAAGAACGGGCAAGTACATCGAGTCACTGCGCTTGAAGCGGAGCAGTAAGTCCAATTTAGCTCCGGTTTTTTCCTCCGATTCCCTGACCTCTTTGACGCGCGCCAGGCTGGCGCACTTCCTCCTGTTTGGGACGAGATCGCATGACGAATTCAAAACGACGTACTTCGGGTTACCAGTAATGCGCTCCCCAAGAAAGTACCCGGACTCAGTTGAGACCACATCGCCCTGCAATAGGACGAAGTGATCATCTTCGCCGTCAAAGCCCAACTCTCGCGTTTGTTCTGTCTGAATTGGGCTCCTGACGATCGCTCCGTCGGCATTGAAGAGTGCCATTCTTTCCTTCGTGTCCCTCAGATCGCCTGAAAACTCACGGATTTTCTTCAGCGCTTCCTCGGAATGTGAAAGACTCCTGAGCGTATCCTCAAGTCGCTTAAGAACGTTATCTCGCAAGGATTGTCTACTTTAGTGATGGACGAGGAACTTCCGACGCCTTAATTGAATCTGCATCAGTCTCGCTATTATCGCCTTCGTCGATCTCGAATTCTCCATGCCCATCGCGCTCCGGGAGTACTGGCGAGTCGCCCAAAAGTGATACAGAATCAAACAAAAGTTTGAACGTGTCCTCTTCTGGGTGCTTATGAGCAACCTTGACGGCCTGCAGCACGAGCGTGAATCCATGCTTCAAACGATTCACGTCCGATGCTAACCCAACGAGTCTCTGAAAATCCTCGTCCCGTAAAATTCTGAATGTAGCCGTTTTAGAACGCAGCGTACCGACGCAACCGGAATGGATCTCGTCGAGAACAGACTGACCACCCCTTCTAAATTGTTCAAAAGAAGTCCAATACGGGCCGGGAGTAAGCTCGATATTCCATTTTGTCGTGCTGCTCTTCAAAGACCATTGCGGGGGGGACTGACGCACAATTGTGGGGGACATAATTCCTTGCCTCTCTTTCTAATAGACTTTACCTTAATGCCAAAAGTTTCGCAACGAAATTCGTTGGCGTTATCAACGAATCCGTACCGTACTATACAGTGGCTTTATCGGACAAGTCTTTGCAAGACTTTAAGCGCAGGCGCTGTTATTTTTCGTAAACAGATGATAATAATATTATTATACAACCACGGCGGAGAAAGTTGTAAATACCGCCGTTGAGCCAACGAGAGCGCACCACGTCGTCAGGGTAATGGAACGGTTTGAATGCTATGCCTCACGACGGATCTGAACCACCTTCGATCTCAGCCCCTCGGCCATCCGCTCGACGCTTTCACTTTGCCGGTTCAGATCCTCGTGCGTGTAGTATTGCCACATCCGGGCGCCCCCGTGTCCCATGAGCGCCACGCGATCGGACATGGCCATTCCTGCCGCCTCTGCCCAGGTCGCCTGTATGCCGGAAGGCGTGACACGTCACATGGAAGCCGAGCGCCTCGCCTGCGCGCTTAAACGCTCGGTTCGTTATGTTGTGCGCGTCCATGGGCGTGCCGATGCGCGACGTGAGGACAGGATTATCGGGACCGGTTGAATGCCGATTCCCCTTGGAGCCTCCGGAGTGCTTCCACGACCATCTGCGGCAAGGGTACGGTACGGTTGCGGTTTCCGGTCTTGACGCTTCCGAACTGCCCTGCCGTAAAGTTCCACCGCACGGCCGCGTCCAGGCCGGATTCTGTGACGGCAGCAGCCATCAGAAGCACAATAGCCGACCAGCGGTTTACCTAACAAATACCTACCAGAATAGCGTCTAAAATCACCCACAGAAGCGTGGTTTCAGGCGGAAGTATCCGAAACTATCACTGATTCTAAATTGGTTATGGTGAGCCGGGCGGGACTCGAACCCGCGACCCTTTGCTTAAAAGGCAAATGCTCTACCGCCTGAGCTACCGGCCCGGATAGGGTCAACCGGTCGCGGCATTCACCGGCTGATTCGACCAGTTTATCACGGCGAGCGTACGGGCTTTCCGAGAAACCCTGAACAACGCGACGTCTGCACGAATGTTCAGGCATGTGGCGCGCGCCGGCCCGGTTGCGGCGGCCCGCCGGATTGTAGAAGCTGGTACAAGCTGCCATGGCCGCCACCCCGCCAGATTCCGCCGGTCTCGATCTCGTGCTCGCGGTACGTGCGTCTGCGGCGGCATCCTCGGGCGGCGCGGAGCACGAACCGGAGGTGCTGGCAATCTTCGATCAGTTGCGCGGCCCGCTTTTGCGTTACGCGCTGGCGATCGGCCTGCGCATACCGGAAGCCGAGGACATCGTGCAGGAGGTGTTTCTGGCACTCTTCCGGCACACGCGGCTGGGCCGTCCGCGCGACAATCTGCGAGGCTGGGTATTTCGCGTCGCGCACAACCTCGCGCTGAAGCATCGGGAGGCGGCTAGACGCGAGGTGCAGCGCGGCGCCGGATCCCCTGAAATGCCGTCCAGTGAGCCCGCGCATCCCGGCCCAGGTCCAGAGGAGCAACTCGCCCATAGCGAGCGGCACGCCCGGCTGCGCGCCGTGCTGCGGGCTCTGCCGGAACAGGATCGGCAATGTCTGTACTTGCGCGCGGAAGGCCTGCGCTACCGCGAGATCGCCGGGGTACTGGGAATGTCACTCGGCGCAGTTTCCCTTTCTCTGACGCGTTCTCTGGCGCGTATGCGGCGCGCCGATGGAGGTTGATAGATGGAGATCCGGGATCAACATCCGTCCGATGAAGAAATGTTGGCTTATGCCGATGGCGAATTGCCTTCCCGCCGTGCGGCAACCGTTCGCGCGCACCTGGGCGCATGCTGGGCGTGCCGCGGCAGAATCGCTGAGATCGAGGGCGGCATTCGCGAATTTCTGGAAGCCTATCGCACGGAGTTGGACGGCAGGTTGCCTCCGGCGGCTGGACCCCGGGCGCTGCTGAAAGCCCAACTAAAGGCGCTGCCCAAGCCTGGAACCTTCGGAATGGGGCCACGGTTGGCCGCGGGCCTATGCGCGGCTGCCCTCTCTATATTCGGCGCTTTGTTGCTGAGCCGCCCAGCGCGGCTTTCCGGGGATGCCGTCGCCGTCCCGAAAGCCAGTCTCACGCCCGGCGACACGTTGCCCCTCACACGCACCGGCGTTTGCCAGATGCCAGGTAACCAACTCGCGGAACTCGTCCCGGTCTCCGTAAGGCAAACCGTGCTCCGGCGTTACGGAATAGAGAACGCCCGGCCGGATGCGTACGAGATCGACTATCTGATTACGCCTGGTTTGGGTGGCTCAGGCGACGTGCGCAATCTCTGGCCGGAGCCCTATACGAACACAGTCTGGAACGCGCATGTGAAGGACGCGCTGGAAAACCGGTTGCACGATCTGGTGTGCGGCGGGACGCTTGATTTGGGCACAGCTCAGCGCGAACTTGCGACGGACTGGATCTCCGCCTACAAGAAGTACTTTCACACCACCACGCCGATAGCGCGGTAGATTCAGGCCTGCTTGGCAGCCAGGTCGCCGATTACCGGCAACACCACTTTCTTGCCTTGGAAGGTCTGGATCATCATGAAGACCCAGAGGATAAAGAACGCCAGGCTAACCAGCGCTCCCAGCGCGAACGCTGACCACGGCAGGATCAGGAACAAGGCATAGCGGACCGCAATCGCGATCACACTGAGGAAAATCGATTGGAAGGCATGGAACCGGATGAGCTTGTTCTTGTTGTAAGGCTCCAGGACCAGAAAAATGATCCCGGTAATGAATCCAAGCACGTAGCAAAGGCCGGCTGCCGTGTTTTCCGGCATCCCCGATGACGCCGCCGGCGCCGGATTGGGGGCCGGAGTTGCAGTCGAATCCACCGCCGCTCCACATTTCTGGCAATAGCGACCATCGACTGCCGAGCCACAGTTCGGACAAAACGCCATAGAATCCTCCGTTAACGGTTGGTGGCGCTGCCGGACCGTCCCACGCGGGGAGCGGCTATGGAAAAAACCAATCCTCCCAGGACGGCACCCAAGAGGACCGCCAAATTGCCGGCGCCCATCAGGTCAATGAGCAGGCCGGCTAATCCACCCATAGCCATACCGACCAAGGCCACTAGCAGTCGTTTTAGCATATGTCTCTATGTTGATGGTAGCGCAGAAGAAAGATATAGTTCTAGTGATACCTTGACAATAACACACTAAAGTTTAATAATGGTCTTGTGCTAATACGCAGCATCAGGAGGCTTTCAGAAACATGGGAAAGATTATAGGAATCGACTTGGGAACCACGAACTCCGTGGTGGCGGTAATGGAAGGTGGGCAGCCGACCGTGATTGCCAACCAGGAAGGCAATCGGACCACACCGTCCGTGGTGGCCTTCACCAAGAGCGGGGAACGTCTGGTCGGCCAAGTCGCCAAGAGACAAGCGATCACCAATCCGGAGAACACGGTTTTCTCCATCAAGCGATTCATGGGCCGGCGCTACGACGAGGTGACCGAAGAAATGAAGATGGTCCCGTACAAGGTCGCGCGCGGGGATGCGAACGATGCGCGCGTGGACATCAGCGGGAAGAAATACTCTCCACCCGAGATTTCGGCGATGATCCTGACCAAGCTGAAGGAGGCAGCCGAGGCTTATCTGGGCGGCAAGGTCACGCAGGCCGTGATCACGGTGCCGGCCTACTTCAATGACGCGCAGCGCCAGGCCACCAAGGATGCGGGCAAGATCGCGGGCCTGGAGGTCATGCGCATCATCAACGAGCCCACGGCGGCAGCGTTGGCTTACGGTTTGGATAAGAAGAAGAACGAAACGATCGCGGTCTACGACTTCGGCGGCGGCACGTTCGATATTTCGATCCTGGAAGTGGGCGAAGGCGTGGTGGAGGTGAAATCCACCAACGGCGATACGCACCTGGGCGGTGACAACATCGACCAGCGGGTGATGGATTGGATCATCACCGAGTTCAAGCGCGAGCAGGGCATCGATCTGTCGAAGGACCAGATGGCGCTGCAGCGGCTGAAAGAAGCGGCGGAGAAGGCCAAGATGGAGCTCTCTACGCTGCTCGAGACCGAGATCAACCTGCCGTTCATCACGGCGGATGCTTCCGGTCCGAAGCACCTGACGATGAAGCTGACGCGCGCGCGTTTCGAACAGATGGTAGAGGACATCGTGCAGCGCTCGGTGGGGCCGTGCAAGCAGGCGCTGGCGGATGCGAATGTGACGCCCAGCCAGATCGACGAAGTGGTCCTGGTGGGCGGCCAGACGCGTATGCCCCGTATCCAGCAGATCGTGCGCGACCTGTTCGGCAGAGATCCGCACAAGGGCGTGAATCCCGACGAGGTGGTGGCGGTGGGCGCGGCGGTGCAGGGTGGCGTGCTGGGCGGCGAAGTGAAGGACGTGCTGCTGCTGGACGTGACGCCGTTGTCGCTGGGTATCGAGACGCTGGGCGGCGTGTTCACTAAGTTGATCGAGCGCAACACTACCATCCCGACGCGCAAGACGGACACGTTCTCCACGGCGGCCGACAGTCAGCCGTCGGTGGAGATCAAAGTATTCCAGGGCGAGCGATCCATGGCGCAACACAACCGGCTGCTGGGCGTGTTCCAACTCGGCAACATTCCGCCGGCGCCGCGCGGCATTCCGCAGATCGAAGTGACCTTCGATATCGACGCCAACGGCATCCTGAACGTGGCCGCCAAGGACAAGGCGACCAACAACGAACAGAAAATCACTATCACCTCTTCCTCGGGATTATCGAAGGATGAAGTGGAGAAGATGGCTAAAGACGCGGAGTCGCACGCGGCGGAAGATCGCCAGCAGCGCGATACGATCGAGACGCGCAATCGCGGCGACGCCATGATCTACAACGTCGAGAAGACGCTGAAGGAGCACCGCTCGAAGATCAGCGACGAGGAAGCCAAGAACATTGAAGCGGCAATCGAAGAGACCCGCAAAGCGATGCAAGGCACCGATGCCGCCACGCTGAATGCGGCCATCGACAAACTGACGGCGGCCAGCCACAAGCTGGCGGAAGCTATGTACAAATCTGCCTCGAGCGGCGCCGGACCACAATCCGGTGCGGACGGCGGCCAGACTGGCGGCGACCAGAAGAAGAAGGACGACGTGGTGGACGCCGAGTTTGTGGACGTAGACGACAAAAAGTAAGTGGCCGGTGGCTGGTGGTTGGTGGGTTGGACAAGTCCACCGGCCACTAGCCACCGCCCACAGTTCACCGGTTTCTTATGCCCAAGCAAGATTATTACGAGACCCTGAACCTGGCGAAAGGGGCCGGCCCGGACGACGTTAAGAAAGCGTATCGCCGGCTGGCGCGCAAGTATCATCCTGACGTGAATCCAGGGGACAAGGCTGCCGAGGAGAAGTTCAAGCAGATCCAGGAAGCCTACGATATTTTGAGCGACCCCAAGAAGCGCCAGGTATACGATCAATACGGGGTCTATTCCGACCACATCCCACCGGGCGCAGGAGCGGGCCAGGGCGCGCCGCCGAACATGGATTTCGGCGGTTTCGATTTTTCTGATTTCTTTCAATCCAACAGCGCGCAGACGGGCGGCGGGCGGCGGGCTTCCACGGGCGGCGCGGGAAGTACCGGAGGTTTCCGCGACATTTTCTCGAACCTCTTCAACCGCGGCGAGACGCCGCAGCCCGCACCCGAAAAGGGCGAAGATCTGGAGTACTCGCTCAATATCGACTTCTGGCAGGCGATCAAGGGCACGCAGGCGCGCCTGAACATTACGCGCTACGACGAGTGCCCGACTTGTCACGGAAGCGGCTCGGCCGGCGGGCAGGTGATCACTTGTCCGGAGTGCAATGGCAGCGGGCAGGTCTCGCAGATGGCCGGCGCCATGCGCTTCAATCTGACCTGTCCGCGCTGCGGCGGGAGCGGCAAGCTGAAGAATGCCTGCCCCACGTGTCAGGGTGAGGGCCGCATCGCCCACACCGAGACTGTGGACGTACGCATACCGCCGGGAGCGCGCAACGGCTCACGGCTGCGAGTGCCGGGTAAGGGTAACGCCGGCACCATGGGCGCGCCTTCAGGCGATCTGTACATTACCACCAGAGTGGAAGAGCATCCGTTCTTTCACCGCGAGGGCGACGACATTCACATTCGGCTGCCTGTAACTGTCTGGGAAGCGGGGCTGGGCGCGAAGATCGAAGTACCGACGATCGACGGCCGCACTTTGCTGAAGATCCCGCAAGGCACGCACAACGGGCAGAAATTCCGGCTGCGGGAGAAGGGCGTGTTCAACGCGCGCACCAACCAGCGCGGCGACCAGATTGTGGAAGCCGCGATCGAAACACCGAAAGTACAAGACGAACGAACCAAAGAGATCCTGCGCGAACTGGCTGGGCTGCATCCGGAGGATCCGCGCGCCGATCTGTGGGCGAGGTTATAGATATGGGCAAGGGAAGATCGAAAGCCGCGTACATGATCTCGTCGGTGGCCGAGCAGTACGGTATCCATCCGCAGACCCTACGCCTCTACGAGCGCGAAGGATTGCTGAAGCCTTCACGCAGCGACGGTAATACGCGGCTCTACACGGATGACGATCTGGAGCGGCTGGAGGTGATTTTGCATCTGACCCGCGAGCTGGGTGTCAACCTGGCCGGCGTGGAGATCATCCTGAACATGCGCGCGAAAATGGCCGAGATGCAGATGCAGATTGAGGAGTTCATCTCGACGCTCAATAGCGAACTGGTGGCGCGCCGGCGGGTCCCCATGCCCGAAGAGAAGCATTCCCTGATTCCGGTGGTCAACTACTCGCGCGGTCCCTCACCCGTTTCGTCGCGCAAAGGCCGCCAAGCTGGTTAGGAATTCTGGGTCGTGGACGTGTTGTTGGTCGTCCAGGAGCCCGGATTAGTTTGGCTGTCCGCCTGTCCCGTCTTCAAGCCTGCCTGTTCCAGTTGCTGCAAGGTGTAGTATTTTCCAGGCGTGATTCCCGAAACAGTCCCCGAATAGCCGGTCACGGTGTAGGTATTTGTTCCGGGCACCTGGTTACCGGCTGAAATATAGATCGGCTCCGGCCCGGACGATTGTCCCGGCCCGGCATAGCCGAGTTCCTGGGCTGTGTAGACCGTACCCTCAAAGTTGATCGATCCCGGATCGGACCAGTAGGCCGACGTGTCGATCGCCTGCCCGGTGGCCAGGCGTTGGGCGTTTTCCATGGCCAGACTTTGATCGAACTGCTGCTGGACCTGCTCGGTCGGGACATCCGGCAGTTGCGTAGTCAGGTCCGAACTACTGGACCCAGTCAGGCTGGCGAATCCGTTGACGATCTGGTTCTCGAGAGCTTGTTGATAAACTGCATCCGGCCCGTAGACCGTGCTGGTTGCATAAGATGTGCCGGCGCCGGCGCCGGCCTGATATGAAATGTTCGCGGCGGCTGGATCGCCCTGCTGTTTCCAATAGCTGTTGAGCCAGTCTTGGATGTCGGGATCGCCCAACGCACTCGTAGAGGCGGATGGGCTGGACGAGGACGCCGTAGGCGATTCCGCGGCATCGCTGAATAAGGCGTTGAAATTGGAGTTCTCCGCCGATTTGTCCGCCGTCGACGTTGCCGCGGAGGCCGGCTGAGCCGTCGCCTTCTCCGGTACAGAGAACCACTGGCGATAGGTAGCTTGAATCATTTCTGCTTCTCCCAGCACAACAGCTCCGAGGGCTGAGGCGCTGTCTAACCTGAAGCAAGCCACGAACCAGAACGGCAACTGTGGGTAACTTCTAGAGAAATCAGGACGACTGATCCTGACTTGCCTGCCCGGCAGCGACGCGATCTTGACGCGACAGCGATCATCCGTCATGAATTTGACGCCTGCCGGCGCGCCTTCGCCCGCAGCCGTTCCGGTTACAATGAAGGAATGCTGAAAGCAATACCCTTTGTCCTGGCGGTTGGTGCGGCCTTCGGGCAAGCTCCGCCGGCGGCCACCGAAAAACCGGCTTCGGCTGCCAGCACGGCTCCCCCCGAAGTAGATGCGGCTCTTCGCGCGCGTGTCACCCGTTTTTTCCAGTTAGAAGTGGAAGGTAAGTTCAGCAAGGCTCTGGATCTGGTCGCCGTAGACACGAAGGATCTGTTTATAGGATCGAGCAAGCCCACTTACCGCAGCTTTGAACTAAAAAGTATCGAGTACTACGATAATAATACTAAGGCGGAGGTGATGATGTTGGTCACCCGGTTGCTTCCCATCGAGGGCTTCATGGGGCACCCGTTGCCCACTAAGATGACCAGCCGGTGGAAGGTCGAAAATGGCCAATGGTGCTATTTTGTGGATCCCGAGAAGGATATGCCGGCCACGCCGTTCGGACGGCTGGGCATGCCTGGCAGCCGGCTCCCCACCGGGGGTGCACCGGGGCAACCGCCGGCAGCGATACTCCCTACAGTCAAACCACCCTCGCGCCAGATGCTACTGACCACGAACAAAACGGAGGTTAAAATTAAGACGTCCGGCCCTTCTTCCGAGCGCGTGCTCATTAACAACCCGTCGCGCGTTGCGCTGGGGCTAACGGTTTCCGATCCGAAGATTGCAGGACTGACGGTCAAGCTGGACAAACTGACGATGAAACCGGGTGAGAAGGCGGTCCTCAGTATTGAATCGGCCGGCAAGGACCCGCTTCCCAAAAAGCCCATACTGGTCGTCGTGAGAGTCCGGCAGACCAACCAGGTAATTCCGATTACCGTTACCTTTGCCAACTAATGCGGCGGGGCGGACTTGTTATCCGCCCCACCAGACGGCCTAAGTTACGGAGCGATCGCGATGAGCGAACCGTTCCCGAATATTAGATTCGTGCCCTGGTAGACTGCTACCGCGAACGGCTGGCTGTTGCCAGTCGCGGTACCCTGAGGCACCTGGAATTGCACCTCGTAAACTCCCACCATGCCGTAGGCATAAGTGGCCGAGAGCACCAGGACGCCGTTGTTATTCACTCCTACGACTACCTGGGCGTTGACCGGCAGTACTTGCGGCGAGCAGTCTTCTCCGGTGGAGTCGCACACCAGCGGATCGAATTCGTTGGTGAACAACGCCGGCGTAGTCTGCCCGAGGCCGGTAACATACATGCGGATCGTCTCGCCTACGTGCACCGGGTTCGAGACAGAAGCGAAGGAACCATCCGGCCGCACCAGGACCGCACGTGTGGCGCCATCCGTATCCGTGAAGCCGAAGATACCGGGGCTATAAGTCGACACGGTTACATTGAACGGCTGGGAAGCCGCGCCGTTAGCAGTGACGGTCATAGGTACCGTGCCCGGCGTGGCCTCGCAGGGCACCTGAACAGATAAGGACTCCTGGCCGTTGGTATTCACCACGTCCAGAATCGGCGCGTAGGTGGTGCCGAACTGGACGGTGATGCCGGCCACAATATTCTGAGGTCCGATGTAAGCCGTCACGGCCCCCTGTAGGTTGTCCGCAAAACCCGAGCCAGTGATCGTCGCCAGGCTGCATGGCGACACGTACTGGCTTTGGTATCCGGCCGCGTTATAAATGCCCGTGACCACCGGACCCGGGGGAATCACACTCAAACTGAATGTTTGCGAATAAGTGGCGGTGTTGGATGTAATGCTGGCTGTAATCACCACTGGGCCGGCGGTAGCGCCAGCCGTCGCGGTCACCTGCGCCTGGCCTTGTGCATTGGTCGTAGCGGTGGCGGAGCTCAGCGTGGCGGAACCGCTGGTCACGGCGAAGTTCACGGTCGCGTTGGCCACCGGTGTGGTGTTATCACTTACCGCCACGATCAGTGGACTGGCGAACGGCGTGTTTTCCGGGGCCTGCTGGCCGCTGCCGGACACCACGGTCAAGCCCGTCGCCACGGTGGTGACGTTTATGGTGAAGACGGCCGTTACCGTCGGTGTACTGGTCAGCGAGGCGGTAACCTGCACGGGACCGGCTGTGGGGGTCACGACCGCCGAGGCGTCGCCGAGGGCGCCGACAGCGGAAAGAGTAGAAGTTACGACACTGCTCAGTGTAGCCGTCCCCTGCGTAACGGCCCATTTGACGCCCACGCCGCTCAAACCATTTCCGCCAAGATCGGTGACCTGGACAAGGAGAGCGACGGGAGCTTTGGTACCGGAGGCGACAGTCTGGTTATTGCCGGCCAGAACCTTGAGGATCGACGGGGAACCCGCAGTGATGGAAAAAGTACCTCCACTGAAACTGGCAAAGGAACCGCCGATGACGACGGAGTAATTACCTTTTCCCAGGGTATTACCGAGTACCGGCGTACACGTTGCGAGGCCATTGGAATCAGTAAGAACGGTCCCCGGCTGTTGTCCGGGCTGAGTTTGACAACCGACAGTCAGCCCGGTAGTCGTCGATTCCAAGGTCACTGCCACTCCAGGGAGCGGCCCGGCGAATGCCAGAAGCGAGCCTACGACCGAGATCTGAATGGTCGTGCTGAGGGTCTGGCCGTCGTTTCCGGTAAGCGCCGGCAGCGGCCCGCTGACCAGAACCGGGGTCGCTGGAGCTGTGCCGGATCCGGAATAAGGCGATCCCGCGGTTTCGGTGAACTGCACACTTGCGCCCAAAGCCGAGGCTGATATCGGAGTAGCAAGGAAGTAGAGGGTCGAGAAGAAGGATTGCGGCACGAAAGTATAACTGGCCTGGCCCGCTGAATTTGTAACCGACGTCGCGGTGACGACCGGGACACTAGGTTGACTGACCGTCCAGGTAACGGTGGTATTTGGAGAGGGCGCTCCGGCGGCAGTATTCACCTGGACGACCATGGGAGCCCACTTCTGGGGATTCAGAGGGCAATCCTGACACACAATCTGCCCATTGCCGGAGACAATCGAAATACTCTGCGCCTGAGTCAGAGCCGGGAAAAGAAACAACGCGGTTAGAAAGCCGCCGGCGAGAAGCTTGAGTTTCTGCATACACGTCCTCCTGACGTTGACGGAAGAAAAGAATGGTGGACGCGGAAGCTCAGTTTATCACCATCCATGCCAAAAAAAAAGGGGAAGCCCGAAGGCCTCCCCTCTTCCGCTGTTAGCTGCAGTGGTGTTTAGTGAACGAGCTGCTCGCCAGTCAGGTTGCAACCGGTGTAGCCGGCGCAAGTGAAGTCCGTAGCAGTTCTCGGAGCGTCCGGAATCACCAGGGCCAGATAGGCGGCCGCGAAGTTGCGGATGCCAGTGTCGCTCACGAAAGAATAACCATGAGCAAACTGGAAGTTGCAAGTTGCGATCGCGTAACCGGTGGTGCCGTAACTGGTGGTGCTGTTGTAGCCCGGATCAATCGACGACATCGAGAACGCCCAGGTCTGTCCGGGAGCAATCGCGCCATCGGTGAGCGTGGTATCCGTCGTGGAACTATAGACACCGCTCGTGCCAAGGGTCGTAGCCGCGCCGCCGTTGCCGAAGAAGGCCACGGAGCAAGAGCCAGTCTGCGGGGTAGCAGTCTGACCTGACGGCAGGCTATCCATCGAGGTGTTCGAGATGGCGATGCCAGTATCAAACCCGTAGAAGTCGGTCACGTACGGGAAGAGCAGGATCGTCTGGCAGGGAGCCACGGTGAACAGGGTAGCGGGTGTGTTGCCGGATTCCGGCGTAGAAGTGAACGTCGGAATGGCTTCGGTGGTCGATGGGGCGGCCGCCGTCGGGTAGAAGCCGCCGATGACGGTAGTCGGACCGGTGATCGTCGCCGTGTTACCTGCTTGAGCCGTGAACGAAGCGTAGACACCGAACGTCAACGCATCGGTCGTCGAAGCATCGGCTGAGGTGATGGCCCACACGACCGTCACATTGGCCGTTGCGGTTCCGGTCGAGTTGTCGTAAACGAGCACGGGGTAGGAAGTTGTCGTGCCGTTATAGGCCGCGGAACTCGGCAAGACCAAGTTGGCCGCAGTGCAATTGGTTGTGCTTGAAGTATCCACAACACAGGGCGCGTTGGGTGACGTGGCGTATCCGTCCACGTAGACCATAGCACCGATAGGAATGTTACTGATCGTCGCCTGTAGCTCGGTAGCCGTATCAGAGACACCCGAGTTAGTTATAGACGCGATCTGTAGACCGCCCTCTGTGTAGTAGACTTGGCCGGGAATCGTCTGCGACCCCGCTGTACCCATAAGCTTAAACGCCGTTGAGAAGTTCTCCCCGAAGGTTACCGAGCCGACCTGCCCCATGTCCGCGTTCTCGCATTGGAAGAACGAAGCAGGAGTGGTCGAGTATGTCGGCTTCAAGCCGGGGGCGGCCAAGGCGACGACGAACTGCGGATTCGAGATCGTCATTGCGTTGCTGGGGCTAACCGTAACGAACGCATACACCGGGAAGCCGACCAATGCCGTCGAAGCCGGCACGGCCGTCGCATTGACGCGAATGTTGGTGATGGTATAGGTGCGGGTCCCAGTAACCGGAGGATCAATCGGTACGCCTTGGAACGTCAAGCTGTTTGGCGCCGGCACGGTGGACGTGACGCCTTCAAATACGTTGTATTTGCCAGGGGCGTTGAACGTCATACCGCCGTCGCCCATAGTTACGCAGTCCGCGGCCGGATTGGCCGTGACAGGGCAAAACAACTGATTTGCCGGGACAGGATCGTCGACCAACAGCGCGGCTTCCGTAGCATTCGTACTGGAGCCGATAAGACGGCTGGTGATCGGCGCGGTCAAAGAGACCGAGACCGTCGCCTGCGGGATTGGCGTGCCAGCGGGCGTCGGTGCCGCGCCATTCGCCCCCGTGCAGTTCAACACGATGTCGCCGACCAACTCAGTAAAGCCTTCACTGCGAATATTGGCCGGCACTGAGGCGGCGGCGGTACACGTGAGACCGTTTTGCGCGCTCGCCGGTGCTGCGCATCCAATTACCAGGATGAGCGCAGCGAGCGCCAGAATCCATCTGCGAAAATCTGCCATTTCCTTCTCCTTGTGAATTGCGAAATTGAATCGGTCGAAGTTCTCTCTCAACCTGAGCCTCTCCCAACCACTTCTACTTACTAGGGAACTTCTCCGTGCGGGCGGAGATTTCATCAAGATTTTGCCGGCGACCCCTACAGTCTGGCACCGGGTACTGCCGAATCACGCCCTGCGATGGGGCTGTGCATTATGTTTTTTGTACTTCGCCGGCTCGCAGGATTACACGAAAATTGCACTTGTCGCGCACTCAGTAAAGATATTCATACCGTATAGCCGAGCCCGTGTCAAGAGAAAATTCTTTTGCCTTCAACGGAAACCTGCCATTTTCGGGTCCCTAAAGCACACATTCAACGGTACGCCCGAATTAGATCATGCGGCTGCCCCACGCGTCAACAGTTTCACACCGAATCGTCTCATTTTAATGATTTTTAATGATGCTGCCCCGTACGCGGACTCACAGCCGCAGCAAACGCCCTTCCACCTCCCTGCCTGTCAATCGCCGAAGTGCGTACACGTACCACTGCACTTGCCTCGTATAGCGCGCCAAGCTGGATGCGTCTGTTTTAAAATCCACCACCACCCATGCGTTGTGTTCTAAAAATGCGAGGTCGATGACCCCTTCGAGCAAGCCACCGTCCGCAAGCGGTAAGTGGAATGGCAACTCGCGATGGCAGCGCACGGCGGCGCGCGCTCGTCTTAGCAGGGGATGCTCCCAGGCGGCATGGACGGCAGACGTGGCTTCGGCCGCGACGTCTACGTCAAGCAAACGAGCGTTTACGCTGGCGAGCGCCGCAATCTGGTCTGGGGCACCCCGCAAATCCAGATCGCGAAGAATGGCATGGACGAGCAGGCCGAATGCCGTGCCACCAGCCCGGTCCGGGGCAGTCGAGACAGACTCCACGGTGACGGGCCGTGGCTCGGGCGGATCCCCGAGGCCGTCAGTCGGCGATACGATGCGGAAGGTTGGCTTCTGTGCGGTCTCCACAATGTGGCGGCGGTTGGACTGCCATCGCTGGTACTGTGCGACTCCCTCCGCGGCACGCGCGGCGGGCTGCGGCGCAAGCAGATCCTCCTGTCGCAGGCCGGCGCCGGCTACGGCTTCCAAATGCAAACCAGCGGGGTCCCACCACACTACCTGGTGGTCGCCCACTTGCGGAACGTGCAATCCGGGATGCACGGAATCCTCGGGGCTGCCGCACTGCACAGTGCAGTCTCCCGTGAACGCCGGACAGCCGGAAGCCACCGCCTTTACGCGGCGATCGCCGGGCGGCGGATGGATCGCCTTGTTCAATGGCGCCAGCCAGCCCTCGATTGTACGATCGCCCAGCGCGGGCACGATCAGCAGATCGCGCGCGCGTGTAGCGGCTACGTACGCGACGCGGACGCCCTCCGCGATTTCCCGCGCGTGTTCGCGCTGTTCGTTTTCGACCAACTCCCAAGGCGCGGCTTCCAGCAGACGGGTGGCGCAGAGGCGATCGTCGACCAGACGTTCGGCGTTGCGCCGCGCGATGTTGGTAGTGATGTGCGCCAGAATCACCACGGGGAACTCCAGGCCCTTGGCGCCGTGCACGGTCATCAACCGCACGCCGTCCGACGCTTCTTCTAGCACCGGCGCTTCGGTGGATTCCGCCTTGCCGGCTTGGGTGACCAGCTCTTCCACGAAGCCGCGGAATGACAGGCCGCCTGTCAACTCGAAGTTGCGCGCCAGGTCGGCGATGCGGTTGACGTTGGCCAGCACCTGCGGACCCGCCTTTTGCAGCATAAAGCCGGCGTGCGCGCGCGTTTGCTCGAGCAGTGCGGTGACAGTGTCCGCGATGGGACGGCGATTGCGTTGCCGGTGCAGATCCGCCAGGATGGCCAGCGCCTCGCGGATGGGGGCGAATTCCGCCGGCAGATCCTCCGGCAGCCGGCCGAACGGATGCAGGCGCCGCGGCCCGGCTTCCAGGCGGAAACGCAGCAGCAGATGATCGGGGATGGCAAACAGCGCGCCGCGCAGCGTGCCGAAGACCGATAGCTCGTCGTCCGGCCATTCCATCGCCGCTAGAGCCGCGCGCACGGTCTCCACTTCTTCGCGATGGAAGAACGACTTCGAGCCCACCAACAAGTGCGGAATGCCGCGCGCTTCGAGCGCCTGCGTGTACTCGCGCGAAAGGTCCTTCCGGTTATCGAGCATTTTGCGAAACAGCACGCAGATGTGCCGCGCACGCAGCGGGACGTAAGCGCCATCCCGCGGATCGCGCACTTGCCAGCCGCTCTTGTGCACCAGCCACTCGATGTAGGCGGCAATCGTCTTGGGGAGGCACTGGTTGATCTCGGTGTAAGTAGCGTTACCCGCCGACACATAAGCCGGCAGAGCCACGATTGCGGGTTGTGTCTCATCGGCCGGGCTGTGCTGTTCGAGCCGGGCGTAGCTGGCTTCACCGCGCTCGCGGTCTCCGGTCATCTCGGGCGCGAACGCCGCATTCACGAGTTCCTGAATCGCGGGGACGGCGCGAAAGCTCTTCGTCAGATGGATACGGGTCACGCCGCGTGCGCCGAGCGTTTCACAGATGCTTTCGTAGAGCACCACATCGGCTCGGCGGAATTTATATATGGATTGCTTCGGATCGCCCACCACGAAAAGCTTGCCCGGAACCGGCGTCACCGCCAGCCAGTTGGTCTGGGCAGGATCATCGGCCGACAGGAGAATCAGGATCTCGGCTTGCAGCGGATCGGTGTCCTGGAATTCGTCGACAAAGATGCGCGACCAGCGATTCTGGAGATAGTTGCGCACTTCGCGCTGATCGCGCACCAGGTCGCGCACCATCAGCAGCAGATCGAGGAAATCGAGCTTGCCGGCGCGCCGTTTATGTTCCGTATATGCGCCGACAAAGTCGCGCATTGCGTCCCGCAAGGCGGCCGCGAAGTCAGCGTCGGCTTGACGGCCGAACGCATCGAGCGCGGCGAGCAGGGCATCGCGTGCGTCGAGCACCTGCTGGCGCGGGATCCCCGGCGCGAAGTTTCCCGAGCCTTTCTTGAAGTTGCGGCGCAGATCGCGGGCGAGCTTCAACAGACGCGCTTCGAGCGCGTCGTCGTCGCCCGGCCGCTTGATCAGCTCGGCGAGCGGGCGCAGCGAGATCGCCAGGTTGTCGCTCGAACGTGAGCATGGCGCGGCCAACGCGGCCAGCGCGCGGCATTGGTCGAGCAGCTCTTCCAGGCGCGCCCGGCGATCGAACGGCTTGCGCTGCCAGGGCTCGCTATAATCGCGCCACTCGACCAACTGCCTGCCGGCATATTTCAGCGAGTCGACTGGCTGGGCGTCGGCCTGCCAGGGCTCACGCCAGGCGAGCCGCGCGAGGGCGCGTCTTAATGTTCCAGAGCCGGCGTCGAGTTTCTGCTGGAACCACCAGTCGAAAGCGAGATCGCGCAGCCGGTCGGCTTCGGGCTCGGTCAGTTCCTCGAAGGCCGGATCGAGGCGCGCTTCCACAGGCCGCTCGTGCAGGATCTGCGCGCAGAAGCCGTGAATCGTGCCGATGGCCGCTTCTTCCAGACGTTCCAGCGCATCTTCCAAGTGCCTGCGCTCGGCGGGATCGGTCGACGCCGCGCGGGCCTTATCGAGTTCCTGGCGCAGCCGGATCTTCAGTTCGCCCGCGGCTTTGTGCGTGAAGGTGACCGCCACGATTTTCTCGACCGGCGTGCCGGCGGCCAACACACGCACGATGCGGCAGATCAGTTCGGTGGTTTTGCCGGTGCCCGCGGAGGCTTCCACGATCAGGCTTTCGTCGAGCGACGTGCGGATGCGCGCGCGGGCCACATCGTCGCTGGTCTGGACGGCGGCGATCATGGCATGCGCCTCAATTCGAGCAATGCATCCAGCGCGTCCTGATCCTTGCGTGTCGCGCGCCTTTCTTCGTTCGGACCGCAAACGGGCCGATAATCGCATTGCGCACAAACGCCGCGCTGCGGTGCGGCCGGCAGGAATCCGCGCGCGATTTCGCCATCGATCAGGGCCATGGCTTGCTTGAAGAAGGCGCGCTTGGGCGGCGTGAGTTCGAACTGGATCTCGCGATAACCGCCGCGTTCCGTGCAATAAAACAAACGGCTCATCTCGACAGGCTCGCCGAGCAGCTTCTCGGCGGCGAAAGCATAGGCCAGCGGCTGCAGGAAAGCGCCGCCGCCCACGTAAGCCGGTTCCGGCTGGGGGACCTTGCCGGTCTTGTGGTCGGTGATGCGCAGGGTGCCGCGCGCGGGCTGTATCTCGATCAGGTCGATGGCGCCGCGCAGCCGCACGCCCGCATCGAGCACGGCATCCGCGGCGACGCTGGCGGAGTCGCGCGATCGGTCGGAGGCCATGCCGAAGCTGTATTCGAAATGCGCGGGCAGCCAGCCGCCGGGATCGCCGGCCACCTGGTCGATCCAGCCGTGTAGATCGGTGCGCAGATCTTCGATCTCGCTACGCCAAACACGCGGGATCGCGGGCGCCAGTTCTTCTTCATTTTTCGCCGCGACCTGTTCCAGCACGGCGTCGGCGATCTCGACTACGCGCGTCTTGTTCTGGGGACCGATGGGCAGCATGTGCGCGTTCCGCAACTCGTTGAACAATTGAAATTGCGCTTCGTGGAAAAGCGCGCCGCGCGTGAGCGGATCGAGACGCTCCAGCGCGACGCACTCCTCGCGCGGCCTCAGCTTGTGGATGCCGTACAACAGAAAACGGTACGGGCACGCGGCGAAATGCTGCAGGGCAGAGGGCGAATAGCTGCGCGCGGCCAGGCGCTGCGTCGCCAACACGGCGCGCGTCGCCTCATCCGGCTCGACGATGCCATCCACCGGGAACCAGGTGCGGCGCTCGCGGCGCGCTGACCGGCGCAGAGATTGGGCCAAGAATCGGTTGGCGCCAATCAGGTAGTGCCCGGCCGCGGGGGCCGTAGCGTGGCCCAGCGTGGCCAGATCGAATTCCGCATCGTCGATGGCGTCGCGCGGATCGGCCGGTGCGGGCCAATCGAGGCGCGAGGGCGCCGACTGCCGCGCTTTTTCCTCAAAGCCACGCAAATCCGGCAAGCGGCCATAAGCCGCGCGCACGATCTCCAGGGCATAAAACGAGGGCACGCGCGGGCGCGATTCGACCGCATCCACGCGCGGATAGGAGAATACCAGGCGCGTCCGGGCCGCCGCGCAAGCCATATGCAGACGGCGGCGTTCATTGACTACGCGATCGTTCTGCACGCGCAGTCCGGCGGCCAGCGCGTCGCGATACTCGTCCAGCAGGATGGGATCTTCGCGCGCGCGCGCGGGGAAGAGACCCTCGCAGAGGCCGGGCAGAAATACGATATCGAACGCCCGCCCGCGGACTTCATCAATGCTGCCAATGAACAATTGGCCATATCGGCGCGGCGCGGGCTCGCGGCGCAGAAAGCGCAGCCGGTCGCGCAGCACGCCGGTTACTTCGGCGAGACCTACCGGCCCGACTTCAGCCATGGTCTGCAATTCATCGAGCAGCGACAGAACTGATCCAGGTTGGCGCAGAGCGGCCTCCGCCAGATCTTGCAAATGATCGATCCACTCGCCCCAAGTGGCTTGGCGGGGCAGCGCGGCCAGCCGATCGATCAACGGCAGGGCGAATCGTTCGAGGTTGCCGAGCCGTCCGATTTCGCGCTCCAAGTGCTGGCGGCGGCCTTCTTCCTTCTGGTCGAGATCGGCCAACTGCAGCCGCAGCTCGGCTTCGAGGCCGCGCAGGCGGCGCGACCAGCGCTCGCGTCCGCCGATCACCGCCGCATCCACCAGCAACTTCTCCCAGGCCCAAGGCGTTTGCAGCGTGCCGCGAATTACCGCGGCCTCCGCATCGCCGGAATCCTCGGGCTCGGTTTCTTCGCGGACCGGCGCATCGGCGTTTTCGTAGAAGCGCGCGAGGATCTCGTCGTCTGGCGTGAGCGGCGCGGCCGTCACGGCATCCCGTGTGCGATCGATCGGCGGCGCCTGACCTAGCGAGAGATATTCGGCGAAGCGCGTGGCCGAGCAGCCTTCCGCGGCACAAGCCAGCAAGGCCAGAAACGCGCGCCCAGCCGGATCGGGCCGCGCCACTCCGCGGCTGAAGTACGCGGGAATCGCGGCGCGCCGCAGGGCCTCTTCAACCAGCGGTTGATACCGTTCGGGCGACCGCAGCAGGATCGCCATGCGATCGAATGCTACGCCGTCGTCGGACGCGAGTTTCATGATCCGGCGAGCGATCTCGACGCACTCGAGCGACTCGCCCGCCGCCGAGAAATAATCCAGACTCTCGTCGGGCTCGCCGTCCGCCGTGACCGCTTCGCCAAACAGCGACTGGCGGATACGATCGAGCGTCCGGCCGCCGTGTCCGTTGGATCCCGGGGCAGTCGCAAGACGCCCATCAAAAACTGCCGGCGCGCGTGCTAGAACCGCGTCGACGAATTCGCGCAAACGTTTCGATTCAAGGTCGACGTCCAGCAGCACCACGGGCAGGCCCAGCAAGCGATGCCGGCCTTCGCGCGCGGCGGCGGTCGCCAGGCGCAGCAGCAAGGCGAAATCGGCCAGCGAGCGGGCGGCCATCTCGCTAGCAAATAGCGCCAACATTCGGGCGAGATCGTGGCCGGGGCGACCGGTGGCAGCCACCGCAGCCGGCTGCACATCGTTCAAGCGGAGTTCGGCAAAGGTGGCCGCCACGGCGCGCGCCAGACCCGGCGTATCGGCGACCGGCTCGAAATAGGGAATCGTCCCGCCGCGCAAGCTATGAATGACGCGCGCCACTAGCGCCTGCATGCTTAAGCCGCCCAGCGGAGTCAGCCCCTCGCGGGCGAGCGATGCCTGCGCCAGGTCCACGGCCAATCCGGTGAGCGTCGTGCGATGCACTCCTAGAAATCCGTTCCGGCACGCGGTCCGCACAAAATCGTCCGCCGCGCCGCGGGTTTGGCCCACCACCAGAATCTCCGGGTGATCTTCCAGGCCGCGGATGAATTCAGCGGCTTGATCGAGCAACACGGCGTACGACGACTGCTTGGCTTCCACTATGGGAAGTGTAACAAGCCCGCTATCGCAGGATCTCGATCAGCAGCACCCAGGAACTCGTAATGCCGGCGACGAAGGAGAAGACAAAGCCCGGAACAAGCCAGTAGATCGCGTCGGGTAGCCCGGCCAGAAGGCGGAAGCCCGCGATCAGGAATGGTATGGTGGCCAAGTGGCTCAGTAGCACGCGCCTGACCAACCAAGACAATCGATGGCCTGCACGTATCCGCACGTATTTCAATTGTCCGGAGACCTGCGCACTCCAGGAGATTCCGGCGATCGCCAGAATCTCCCATCCCAGAAGATGCGCGGGCTGCCCCGGAACCAGGCCCACCGACGCCACGAAGAAGACCTGCAGAAACTGCAGGAGCGATTCGGCGGCGCGCCCTGATAGTCCGGCCACGGTGAGGATGCTGGACAAATTCAACGAGACCGCCACAAAAACGAGTCCGGTGAGAGTGGCCGCCGCGCCAGCTTGCAAAGCGAAGAGCGTTTGCCATTGGGACATGGGGGGTTTGCGGCCACCGATATTAACATGGCGCCGCAGCAGAAACGCGCGGCATGCAACTGTCACAAAGCCCAAGGAGGATGCGATGGATCTGTTCGATGGGCTCTTTCTTTATGAGGCGGTGCTGCTGGTGCTGGGCGCTTTGTTCTTCATCTGGCTGACGCTGCTGGTGGAGGTGCGTTCCGTGTGCGGCAAACCGTGCCGCCCCCTGCTGGTCTTCTTCGCTGTCCCGATCAGCATGATCGCTTTCCCGAATTGGCAGAAGATCGAATTTCAGACCGGCAGCGTGGCTCTGGAGCAGACTACCGCGCGGTTGCTGGCCGATCCGGCGAACCGCGAGTTGCGGGCGGATCTGGCGAAACAGGTGAAGTTCCTTTCGCGGCGGCCGACCAGCGATCCGGCTGTGAAAGCGCACATAGCCGCGGCCGAATCCGCGCTGGCTGCAAAGCTGCCGTAACTTTTGCCGCGCCGGTCCGTAGTAATAGGAATGGATACCTGGCTGCAAGATCTTCGCTATGCGTTGCGCATTCTGCGGCGCAGCCCCGGCTTCACGGCGATCGCCGTGTTGGCACTGGCCCTCGGCATCGGCGCGACTACCGCCATCTTCAGCGTGGTCGATGCGGTGGCCTTAAAGCCGCTGCCGTACAAGGATCCGAACCAACTGGTGCAACTCTGGATGCGCTTCACCGGCATTGGCATACCCAACGATCAGAACTGGGTCTCTGCGCCGGAATTCATGGATCTGCAGCAAAACAACAGCTTCTCCCAGGTTGCCGCCATTCAGGGAGCCAGCGCCAACGTCACCATAGGCGGCATGCCGGAACGCATCGACGGGGCGGTGGTCTCGGTCAGCTTCTTCCCGCTACTGGGAGTGCAGGCTGAACTCGGCCGCGTGTTTCTGCCTGAGGAGGGACGGCCCGGCCGCGAACACGTTGTGCTGTTGAGCGACGGATTGTGGCGACGGCGTTTCGGCGCGGACCGCGGGGTGCTTGGGCGGAAGCTGGTCCTGAACGGGGAGAGCTTTCAGGTGGTGGGCGTGCTGCCTCCCGGATTCGATATGCCGCACGACGCCGAACTATGGGCGCCGCTGGTATTCTCGGCAAGCGATCTGGCGCCGGACAATCGCGGCAGCCACGGACTGCAGGCGATCGCACGCATCAAACCGGGCCTGAGCTTCACGCAGGCGCGCGAGGATATGGCGGCGCTCTCGCGGCGCATCATCGAGCAGAACCCCAAATATCCATACAAGGATTACAACTTCGCCGTGCTGATGGTGCCGTTGCTCGAGCAGGAGATCGGCGATATCAAAGTCGCGCTGTGGGTGTTGATGGGCGCGGTCAGCCTGGTGCTGCTGATCGCTTGCGGCAACGTGGCCAATCTGCTGCTGGCGCGGGCTTCGGCGCGGCAACGCGAAATCGCCGTGCGGCAGGCGCTGGGCGTGGGTCGCTGGCGGCTCACACGTCAATTGTTGACCGAGAGCGTCGTGCTGGCGCTGGCGGGAGGCGCGGCCGGGCTGGTCCTGGCTTACGGCGGCTTGCGGCTGCTCGTCGCTGCCAGCGCGACCAGTTTCCCGCGCGTGGCGGAGACCCGCATGGATCCAGATGTGCTGCTATTTGCGCTGCTGATCTCGCTCGGTACCGGCATTCTGTTCGGCCTCGCGCCCGCGTTTCAGTCGGTCCGGCAGACCATGCATGACGTGCTGAAAGAAGGCGGACGCGGCGGCGCGGGCGGGCGTTCGCGCGGATTGCGGAGCGCGCTGGTGGTGGGCGAACTGGCGCTGTCTCTCGCCCTGCTGGCCGGATCCGGCTTGCTCATCCGCAGCTTTCTGCGCCTGCAGGAAGTGGATGCCGGCTTCCGCTCCGGCGGTGTGCTGACCATGCGCGTGTCGCTACCCGCAGAGAAGTATTCGAAGGCGGAACTAACGCACACGTTTTACCGTGAACTGCTCGATCGCGTGCGGCGCCTGCCCGGCGTGGATGCCGCCGGCGCGGTGACGGGTTTGCCGCTCAGCGGAACCGGCTGGTCGGGCACCACCACGATTGACACGCAAGCCGTTCCGGAAAAGGAGACCACCCCGGAAGCGGATCAACGTCCAGTAACGCCGGGCTACTTCGAAGCCATGGGCATCTCGCTGGTGCGCGGACGCTATTTCGACGAGCGCGATAACGAGACCGGCGCGCCGGTGGCGATCGTGGATGAGACGCTGGCGCACACTTACTGGCCGCACCAGGACGCCATCGGCCAACGCATCAAGCAGGGCGGCCGCGGTTCCACGGGGCCGTGGCGCATGATCGTGGGCGTGGTGCGGCACGTGCGTTACCGCACCCTGGAATCGCCCTCGCGCGTGGAGTTCTACTGGCCCTATGCCCAGACACCTTTCCCGCTCGGCTCGATGAGCCTGGCAATCCACACGGCGGGCGATCCGCACATGCTGGCGAACGCCGTGGCGAAGCAGGTTGCGGCGCTCGATCCCGATCAGCCGGTCTACCGCGTTCGGACGATGCCGGAACTGGTGGCGGAGTCCGTGGCGCGCCGGCGCTTCTCCATGTGGCTTCTCGCGATCTTCGCGGGCGTGGCGTTGCTGCTGGCCGCGGTCGGCATCTACGGGGTGATGTCGTACACAGTCGCGCAGCGCACGCACGAGATGGGCATCCGCATGGCGTTGGGCGCGCGCGGCGGCAATATCCTGTGGCTCGTGTTGGGACAGAGCCTGTGGCTCACGGTCGCCGGCCTGCTGACCGGTCTTGCGGGGTCGCTATTGCTGACGCGGCTGCTTTCCACTATGCTCTTCGATGTGAAAGCCAGCGATCCATTCACTTACCTGGCCGTGGCCGCATTTCTGGCAGTTGTCGCGCTGGCGGCCAGTTTGCTGCCGGCCTGGCGCGCCACCACCATCGACCCGGTGACGGCTCTGCGGGAAGAGTAGCCCGCGGATGCTGGTACGCGAACTGCGGCCGCGGCCGCTTGCCTGGCCGGAATACCGGGCGCGATCCGGTGCCATCGCGCTACCGTTTCGCGCGCTTGAATGGGTGCTCGAATGGGCGGCCTATTTCCTGAGCCGCTGGGCGCTGCTCGAAGTGCTTGAGTATTTGAGCATTCTCTCGGTGCTCATCGGAGTGATTTTCTATTTCTCCGAAGCCGGCGACCGCACCAAGCAGAAGCACTATCAAGCCTGGCAGGTGATCAATACAGCGCAGGGCAAAGGCGGCAGCGGCGGGCGCATCGAGGCGCTGCAGGAGCTTAACGTCGATGGCGTGCCGCTGGTGGGCGTCAACGTGGCGGGCGCCTTCCTGCAGGGGATCCGGCTGCTACGGGCGAATCTGCTGCGCGCGGATCTGGAAGCCGCCGATCTGCGCGATAGCGTTTTGGATGGCAGCGATCTCGAGTACGCCAATCTGCGTTCGGCCAACTTCCGGCAGGCGCGTTTGCGCGGGGTGAATTTCATGGGCGCAGATCTGGCGGACGCCGACTTCGTGAATGCCGACCTAGCGGGCGCCGATCTGCGCGGCGCGAGCATGTCGAATGCCGACTTGCGCAATGTGAACCTCGCCGGCATTCGCTGGCAGCAGATCCGCAATATTGAGAAGGCCAATATTCACGGGGTCCGCAACGCGCCGGCCGGTTTTGTGGAGTGGGCGCTGGCGCACAAGGCGGTGTCCGTCGCGGGCGAGGAGTGATATCGGCGTGGAGGCTCCCTGTGCGCCTTCGACGCCGCTCTACATTGCGGGACCGGGGGCTGGACGATACTCGCGCTTGCATTTATGAGTATTTTCTCATATAATGAAGCGACACTTGGATGAGCATGTAAGGCCGCTTGCATGGCTGGGCGATTCCCGAAAGCAGGTAAAAACCTTCCCGCCGGAGGTTCGCAGAAGCATCGGGTCGGCGCTATACGACGCGCAGAAGGGCGAAAAGGCCCCGATTGCCAAGCCGTTCAAGGGCGTAGGTAGCGGGGTGTTTGAGATCGCGCTGCGGTTCGATACGGACGCGTATCGGACGGTGTACGCGGTTCAGATCGGCAGGCGGCTGTACGTCCTGCATGCCTTCCAGAAGAAGTCCAGGCGCGGGATTGCAACGCCCAAATCGGATGTGGATCTGATAAAGCAACGCTACAGGAAAGCCTTGAAAATGGAGGAAGAGGAATGACCCGTAAAAAAGCGCCCGAATACGAAATCGGCAGCGGCAATGTATTTGCCGATCTGGAGCTTGACGACGCCGATGAGCTTCTCACGCGCGCGCAGCTTGGGCACACCGTCCGCCTGATCCTGAAGGCAAGAAAGCTCAAACAGCGGGAAATCGCCGAGTTGCTGGGCATCGGCCAGGCGGAGGTATCCAGGCTAATGAGTGGTCAATACCATCTTTTCGCCGAAGGGCGCCTGTTTGTGTTTCTGAAGGCGCTTGAGCAAAAGGTCACCATCCACGTGAGCCAGCATCACAAAGGCGAACCCTACCAGAAGGTGACGCTTGCAACCTGACGCAGTTGGGTCACCACAGCGCAACTGAAACAAGAAGAATAGTAGGACGAGGGAGTATCCGTATGCGTCGACATTAGGCGCCCGCAAGTTGGCTAACCCCCAACCTCCACGGCATCCACCGGCCTCTCGCTGAACTCCACAAAGGTGAAAACTTCCGGGATGTGCGAATCGTAGTGGCCGTGGCGATTCCAGGTCCAGCCCGCGCTCGGATCGAGCTTCTTCCCCGCGCGATCGAATTGCTGGAAGCGGGAACAATCGATGCGCCACAGGTCGCCGTCGCGCGGCGGCAGCAGGCGTCCATCGGCGAGGTCGCGCAATCCCTGCCACGGCAGCGCCAGTTCCACGGTCCAGCCCGGCGGCGCGACGTTGACCGCATGCTGCAGGCCGGGATAATCCCAGTCGAGGAAGCCCCAACGCTCGCCGCGCGGGTGCACGTGCCCGCCCACACCGTCGAGCACCATAGTGCGCTGCGTGGCCGGGTCGAACTCCGGCCGCCCGTAATACGGACTGCCCGGCTGCAGCTCATCTTTCCAGATCCAGAAGACCTCGTAAATCGTATTGAGCGCGTTGATCTCGAATTCGTAATACGCATTGCGCCCGGCGATGAAGACTTCCATATCGTTATCTTCATAGATGCGTGAGTCGCGTTCGGTCAGGTAGCCGCGCACTTCCGGCTCTTCGGCGGTGAAACCGAAGTAGAGGCACTCGTCGTCCCAGAGCATCGCCACGCGCGTATCAAACCAGGCGGGCTGGCCGGTCACAATATCTACGAATGGCGCGGATCGCGGCGCGGCCAGCCAGGAAGGCTCGTCGAGCTTGCCATCGACGCGGATCGGGCCGGCGGTGCGATAGCAGATGTAATGGGCCAGGTCGTTCGGCATAAATCTCAGCCTACCCAAGTTGCGACTCGCATTACAATGCCCGTTGGAGGAAACTCGTGTTCACCGCCACCGCCGACCTAATTTTGCCCAGCACCACTACCGGATCGTTCCCGCGCCCCCGCTGGTTCGATGTCAGCATGTGGGGCCGTCCCCTCGATACCTGCATGCTCGACGTCCGCTACCGCGAGAAACTGCAGGACGCCATGGCTGTCCTGATCAACGACCAGGAGCGCGCCGGCCTCGATATTCTGACGCACGGCGATTTGCACGTGGATGAAGACCTGGCCGGACGCGCCTGGCATCACTATCCGCTACAGCGCTGGGCCGGCTTCGAAGGCGACTACCTGCAGCCCGAAGAGACCACCGCGCCGTGGCTGCACTATCCGCCGGGCACCTTGCTGAACGAAATTTACACCGGGTGGCGATGGCCGCATGTCACCGGCAAGATCGAACATCGCCCTCTCGATTATCCCAAGCTGTGGCGCATGGTTCAGGCCAAGACGCGCAAGCCGGTCAAGTTCGGCACCTGCTCGTCGCAGGTGATGGCGCTGTTCCTCGACATTCACACCACCCACTACAAAGACAAGCGCCAGATCATCTGGGACATGGCCGAAGCCATGAACAAGGAGTTGCTCGCGTTGCGCGAGGCCGGCTGCCGGTGCGTCCAGATCGAGGAGCCTACGTTCCACTTCATGGCCAACACCTTCGGCAAAGATCATGAAGAAGTGAAGTTCATGGTGGACGCCTTCAATCGCGAAGTCGCGGGCCTCGACGATGTCGAGCTATGGATCCACACCTGTTGGGGCAATCCCAACATGCAGCGCGTGATGGAAGACACCAGCTACGCCGCCTCGCTTGAGATCTACCTGGAGCGCTGCCGCGGCGATGTGTGGACGCTCGAAATGAAGGACCGGAACCAGAAGGACATTGAATTATTCGCGCCCTTCAAAAACGATTTGAAGAAAAAGATCTGCATCGGCGCGGTGAGCCATCGCGTGCTGCAAGCCGACCGGCCGGAAGATGTGGCGGGGGAGATTCGTAAAGCCCTGAAGTACATACCCGCCGAGAAGCTGATCGTATCGAGCGACTGCGGCTTCGGGCGCCAAGGCTGCAACCGCGAGATCGCATTCTACAAGGCGGCCGCGATTGCCCAAGGCGCGAACATCGTGCGGCGGGAATTGGGCCTGGCAGAAAGCTACGTGCCGGCGGCCGATCCCGTGTTGCAGATCGACGTGGTACCGGGACGGCAGGCTAGTTGATCAGCCCTTGAAGGGCGAAATTCAAGCGACGCAACTGGCCGACCAGTTCTTCTTCCCGGCCGGGCATCCATGCCGGATGCAGTTGCTGCCGGCGTTCCTCGCCCGCACGGCTGAGAGAAACCAGCCAGGCGCCCAAGGAGCCTAGGCCCAGCAGTATGATGGCCAGCCGCACTACGCCTATCATCCGGAAGCCGCCCGCGCTCAGCAGTTGGTACGAGCAGGTGTTCCCCAGGAAGTAGATCGAAAAGATCAGGCTGTGAGCAATGATGTTGCGGTTCAGCACGATCGGGTAGCGCATCAGCAGCGCCAGAATTGTCAAAAGGAAGACAGCCAGGCTGAAATACACGGCGCGTTCCGCGACGTAATAGTAAGTCATCAGTTGCGACTGTTCGACCGCATGCACCGGCGCAGCCAGCGTCAAGGCCGCAGACACCAAAGAAACGCCTACTGCCAGCATCAAACACCAGCGTCCCGCGCTATACAGTCCGCGGTAGTCCGCGAGTACCAGGGAGTAGATTTCGAGCACTACCAGGACATAGAGCATCCACTCCATAGGTTCGGTGAGAACCCAGACCTTGTAATAGGCCGTCCCGGTGGGATTGAGGGGCAGAATCACCAGGTTCCGTAGGAACTCGAAAATGAGGAACAGGAAAAACGACCGATAGCGGCGGCCCAGCCCCGACAAACACAGACGTACGGCGAGCACCGCGTTGGCGGCAATAATGAAAGCGTCGAGTATCAGGTCGACGGGCACCCCATAAGCTTATCGGTCAAAAAGGCCCGCTCCCTGCAAATACTACGATACCCTACGGTGCTTTTTGGCCGGCTGCGCGGGCTTCAGCAGCGCTTCGATCTGCGCGCGCAGGTTCTGCTCCTGGTTGTCGGCGAAGAACTTGTCGTCGCCGCTGTATTGTGCGCGAATCACCCCGTCGCGGTCGATGAACATCACTTGGGGCATTAGCAGACGCAGCATCGTAGGATGCTGCAGGTAATCTTCAACCGGTTGGAGCTCATTGAAGCCCACCGGAAAGCCCGGCTGGAAGCGTTGGACGAAATCGGCCACGTGCATGGACGCGCCGTCCTCGATGGCGCTGGCCACCACCTGCAATCCGCGCGGACCCAGTTCCTTCTGCAGCCCGGACAAAAACCCAACCGTCTTCTGGCAGTGCGGACAGGTCGTCAAGATAAACGCCAGTACGCAGACCTTGCCCCTGTACTGGCTGATCTGGATCTGTTTCCCATCGATAAGTTTGATCGAGAAATCCTTCGCGGGGCGCGGCAGGTTCGCGGCGCCGGCCATTGCCGCCGCCAGGCACACTCCTAGAAGCATTCGCGGGATCAATCGGGTCTGCATGATGCAATCAGTTTATCGCAGGGTGCCCAGGGGATCTTCCGCCCCCTCCGCGCTGCTCACGACCGCACCCGATAGCTGCACGCGAAAATATCCGTCATCGCTTTTCCCGGCCAGCGTCGTATCACTCTCGGAATCGATCGCCAGGTGCTTCCATTTCTTCTCGAGCACCTGCCGGTAAAGCTGGAAATACTTGGCCGCCGAGTCAGCCGTATCCCATTCGACGGAGTACAACAGAACCACCCGCTCAGGCGAGCGCCGTTCCATGAGCGCATAAGCGCCGCCCCGCCAATGCGGCGCCAGCCCCTTAGCTTCGGCCTCGCCGCAATACTGCCGCAGCAGCACAGAGTGATCCAACTCCCCGACGTTGCCGTCCGCGATGCGCTTGTAGCCCTTAGAATCCCCTAACTCGGGCAGCTCGGGATGCGTGGGCTGGAGCCCCGCGAAATACGTATCCGGATGCAGGATCTGCTGCGTCGAAACCGGCGGCCGGCGGAATACTTCCTCGAAAGCCGCCTGCTTCATCTTCAGATAGACAGCGTTCTGGAACAGCAGGCCCTGGCTGTAAGGAAACACCAGCGTCTCGCGCAAATACAGCGGCTCGCTTTCGAACACCGGATACTGGCTGGCACCCGATTCCACGCCGCCGACCATGCTTTCGAGCAGCGCCGGCGAATCGGCCAGCGATTGACCCGCCTTCCGTGCCAGATACTCCGCCATCAGCCAGGTGGCCTGACCCTCCATCACCGCCATGCGCGCCAGCGATCCGTCATCGCTCTTGCTGCCCTGCTTGATGAACTTATCCAGATTAACGTTCTGGTCCGCGAGTGCATGACCCAGTTCATGCACCAGCGCCGGCTCACGCGTCGCCGAAGGCGTCCAGTCGGTGATGAACAGGCACTTCTTATGAAAGTCGTAGAAGGCGGCGGCCTGCTCGGTCAGCAGGTCCACGGTGTTCTTCGCGAGGTCGAAATCCTGCGGCACCAGTCCGAATTTCTTCAGGGTCAGTTCTTCGACGCGAATATCCTCGGGCGTGGTGGTCTCCTGCATGCGCTTTTCGAGGAAGTCTTTCACCTTGTCGCGGCTGATGATCTGGGCCGGCACTTTGTGGCGGATCTTGAAGCCGGTGATCTCATGCAGCTCCTGCATGATCTCGCCGATCTCGTTAAAGACCTCGCGCGCCTGCTGGCTGTCCACCCCGGACTGCGCTAGCGCGGCCGCGGCAGCCAGCAGCACCAGCCCGAACGCTCCAATGCGCTGCCGCACGCTACCTCACCTCCCGGAACACGTGCATCTTGAAACGGAAGACACAGGCCGCCGCGATCGCCAGCAGTCCGCCGGCGAACACCGTAAATCGGGTGCCGTAGGCATGCGCGATGGCGCCCGCAGCCAGGCTGCCGAAGGGACCCAGCCCGACCACAGTCATCGAATAGAAGGCCATGGTGCGTCCGCGCAACTCGTCGGGAATGATGGTTTGAATCAGGGTATTGGCCGAAGCCATTTGGCGCATCACACTATATCCAATCAGCGGCATAATCGCCAGCGAAAAATAAAATGCATGAGACCACGCGAAAACACAGAAACTGGCTCCCAACAGCAGCGCGTTCCGGAGAATCACGCTAGGCAGGCTCGCGACGCGCGCCTTCCAAGCCAGCACCAGTGTGCCGATCACCGCTCCTACGCCCATGCCGCCCAGCAGGATTCCCAGCCCGCGCGAACCGCGATGGAAAATCTGGTCGGCGAAGAACGGCATCAACACCAGGGCCGGCATCCCGGAGATGGTTATCGCTCCTATCATGCCCAGCGTGGTGCGGACCGCGCGGTGGCCGTGTACATACTTGAAGCCTTGCACCAGGTGCGTCCAGGGCGAATCCTGCACGCGCCGCTTCACCGGGGCCAACCGCATCGCCAGCAGGCATGCGATCACCGCCAGAAAGCTAACCCCGTTCAATAGAAAGCAGACGCCTTCGCCCACCACCGCCACCACTAGTCCCGCGATGGCCGGTCCCACCACGCGCGCGCAATTGAAGATGGCCGAGTTGAGGGAGATAGCATTCAGCAGGTCATCCTTGCTGGTCATCTCGATGATGAGCGATTGGCGCGCCGGCATATCGAAGGCGTTGATCGTGCCCAGACCGAACGCCAGGACCAGAATCTGCCAGACCTGCACAGTTCCGGTGAGCGTCAGCGCCGCCAGCACGAAGGCTTGGCACATGGAAAGTGTCTGCGTCAGAACCACCAGGCGATGCCGTGAATGCCTGTCCGCGGCCAATCCGCCCAGAGAGCCGAAAGCGAAGACCGGGATCTGCGTACAAAACCACGCCGTACCGAGCAGCATTTCCGAGTGCGTCAGGCGGTAGACCAGCCAGGCCTGCGCCACGTTCTGCATCCAGGTGCCGATCAGCGACACGATCTGGCCGGTGATGAACAGCCGGAAATTGCGATGCCGCAGCGCGCGAAAGGCCTGCTGAAAACCACGAGGTTCGCCCGCGGGAGGTAACCCGGCGGACGCCGCAAGATCGGGCTGCGCGGAAAGCTCCTGGAGTACCAGCGACGGCGGTTGGCCCTCGCGCCCCGGAATGGGAGCGGGCATGCTTAGATCCAGAATACCGCACTGTACTCGAACGCTCGTGCGGAACTGGTTTTAGCGTGCGGCGGGGCTGATCTGCGCCAGCAGAACATCGGCCTGCCGCATCACTCGTCCGTTAGGGGCAATGTGAATGCCACACTCTTTCTCTTCGTTTTGCTCCCACCACCAGCGGCCGGCGCGTTCATCCTCGCAATCAAACGCCGCGCGCGTGCAAGGTCCGCAGCCGATGCTCGGAAAACCCTTGGCATAAAGCGGATGCACCGGCACGTTGTGGCGGCGGATGTAGTCCTCCACGGCCTGCTTGGACCAATCGGCCAGAGGGCTGATTTTTACGGTGCCTTCGCGCAGTTCGGCCTTCTGAATCTCCGCCCGCGATTCGGTCTGCGACCGGCGCAGTCCCACCACCCAGGCACGCAGGGTAGCCAACTTGCGCTCGAGCGGGCGCACTTTGCGCACATGACAGCACAGCTTGCGCAGCGCAACTTCGCGGTAGAACAGGTTCGGTCCGTGCGCCGCAATCATGGATTCCACTTCCGGGGCTTCCGGAAAGACGATCTCAACCGGAATTCCATAACGTTGCCGGACGGTTTCCACCATCTGGTGGGTCTCCTCGGGCAAACGCCCGGTGTCGATGGTAAAGACGCGCACGCGCGGATCGATGCGGGCCGCCATGTCAATCACCACCATGCCTTCCTTCTGGAAACTGGTGGAGATGGCTAGCGAATCGCCATACGTGGAGAGCGCCCAGGAGAGCACTTCTTCGGCTGGAGTGGATTCGAAATCGGGCAATTGTACCAATCTCTATCAAGATATAGGAAATTGTGCCCCAGGTCAAGCGTTACAGGACGAAGTATCTGGAGCGCCGGTTCGGCAACCGGCTCGGCGCAGCCTCTGTGCTAGCGCATGGGGCCGCGCGCACCAGCATAACGCAATGTGCAGCCGATGAGAATCGCGGCATATCCTGCAAGTCCACCGCCGTGCCACGCGCTATGTTGGACTGGAGTAGCGAATCATGCGCACGTTCTTCTTGTTCCTCTCCCGCCAGGCGCGCCTGCGAAAATGGATGGAGACCTCGGGCTGGGGTCGCCGCTTCTCTGCCCGCTTTGTGGCCGGCGACAATCTGCCGGACGCATTGTCCACCTGCCAGCACATCAATTCGGAAGGCATTTCGGTGACGCTCGATCACCTGGGCGAGAACGTCTCCTCGGTGGCCGAGGCGGAGGCCTCCCGGGATGCGTACCTGCGGGCTCTCGCCGAAATCGCCGCGCGTAAGATCAACGGCAACGTCTCCATCAAGCTGACCCAGTTCGGCATCGATTTATCAGCCGAAGCCTGCGGGGCGAACGTAGAAGCCTTAGTGCGCGAGGCCGCCAGGCAGGGAAATTTCGTGCGCATCGATATGGAATCAAGCGAGTACACCGATCGTACGCTCGACCTGGTCACTCGCTTGCACGAACAATACAAGGCAACCGGCACGGTCATCCAAGCTTACCTTTATCGCAGCCGGAAAGATGTTGAAATGCTCTGCGACCGTGGCATCCGGGTGCGCTTATGCAAAGGCGCCTATCTGGAACCGGCTTCGGTCGCATTCCAGAAGAAAACAGATGTAGACCGGAATTACGTCGAACTGATGAACCTTTTGCTCGAAAAAGGCGTTTATCCAGGCATAGCCACGCACGATGAGAATATCGTCGAACAGACCAAGCGCTTTGTGGAGTCGCGCCAGATACCGCGCGACTCCTTCGAGTTCCAAATGCTCTACGGCATCCGGCGCGACATCCAACGGCGGCTGGTTAACGAAGGGTATCGGCTAAGATTGTATGTACCTTACGGCCAGGCGTGGTATCCGTATTTCATGCGCCGTCTCGCGGAGCGGCCGGCGAATGTCTTCTTCCTGGTACGCAATCTGTTCCGCAGTTAGCCCGGGCTGTTACTGGGGAGGGGTGGAAACTTAGCAGGTCTTAACGGCATCTAATTGCGTATGCGGTATTGGGCCTATCTTGCTGGAAAACTGGGGGTGTCCGCCGCGCTCATGTACGGCCTGCTGCGGCTGTTGAATTCTTCGTGGCCCGCCCCGGCCAGGTTCCTGAATTACGCCCCGCCGCGCTTCGGGTACGATCTCCTTTACACCCTGCTGACCGGGCTGTGGTTTCTAGGCTGCTGCGGATTGCTCTACTTGTGTATCTGGGACCAGCGCTACCGCTGCCGGGTCTGCCTGCGGCGGCTGCGCATGCCAGTCGAGACCGGATCGTGGGGCGCCATGCTGCTGCTCGGCCGGCCGCGCATCGAGTACATTTGCCCCTACGGTCACGGTACCCTAAAGCTCGAAGAGCTGCAGATCTCCGGCCTCGAGAATCCTGAGTGGAATCCGCACGGCGAGATGTGGGAGGAGCTATTCACCTCCGCCCGTGATACGGACGAGCGCTCGTGATCGCTACGCGCCTGCGTCAGGCGGCCGGCGTCGCGGTCCTGGCGATTCTGGTTTTCCTGGCGGTGCGCCTGGTTCCCATTTACCTCCATAACCAGGAATTGCAGCGGTATGTGGAAGAAGTGACACACCGCACCGGTGCCACGGGTCTTTCCGACGACGTGTTGCGCGCCCGAGTACTTGAAAAGGCAGACGGCCTGGGCCTTCCTGTGGTGGCCGATAACGTGCATATCAAACGCTCGCCGGAGAACGTGCGCATTGACGTCCGCTATATTGTCCGCGTGGACCTGCCGCTTTATACCGTCGACCTGCACTTTTACCCGGGCGCCGGCAGTAGGTAGCCGCCCCGCCCCAGCCCGCGCACTGCTCCCCAATCGTGCGCTATGAGAGAATCGTTATTAGTGCCAGCAAGAAAAACCGAACCGAGAAGCAGCCGCGTCAAGGTGAGGGTGCCGCGGAAGGCCTACCTGGTTCGCTTCTTTCTGCATCCCTTCGGTAAGACCCTGGCGATTACCGGCATGCTCGCTTTCCTCGCGCTGGCCGGGGTCTTCACGCATTACTACACCAAATATTCCCGGTTGATCGATCAAAAACTGCGCGCCGGTCCGTTTGCCAACACTTCCAAGATTTTCGCGGCCCCGCGCCTGGTCGCGGTGGGCGATCCTATGACCGCCGATCAAATCGCCGCCGATTTGCGCAATTGCGGGTACACCGAGTCGCGCGGCAACGCTGTAGGCTGGTTTCAGACCCGCCCGGACGGCAGTATCGAGATCTACCCCGGCCCCGATTCGTACTTCGATGAGGAAGCCGGCGTCATCAAGTTCTCCGGCGGCCACATCTCGCAGATCGTCTCGTTGCGCGATAACACCAGCCGCGGCCAGTATCAGCTTGAACCTCAACTGATCACTAACCTGTTCGACCGGAACCGCGAGAAGCGCCGCCTGGTGAAATTTCAGGACATTCCGAAAGTCCTGATCAACGCCGTCACCGCTGCCGAAGACAAACGCTTCTTCCAGCACCAGGGCTTCGACCCGCTGCGCATCATCAAGGCAGCTTACGTTGATCTGAAGGAAGGCCGCAAAGAGCAGGGCGCCTCCACGCTGAGCCAGCAGCTCGCGCGCGGTTTGTGGCTCGAGCCGGAAAAGCGCTGGACCCGCAAGCTGGCTGAATTGCTGATCACGCTGCGCCTGGAGCAGACGCTTTCGAAGCAGCAAATCTTCGAGGATTACGCCAACCAGATTTACCTGGGCCGCCGCGGCAGCTTCAGCATCAACGGCTTTGGTGAAGCGTCCGAGGCTTACTTCGGAAAAGAGATCCGCCAGCTCACCCTGCCCGAAGCCGCCACGCTGGCAGGCATGATTCAGCGCCCGGGCTACTACAACCCCTACCATTATCCCGATCGCGTGCGCGAGCGCCGCAACGTGGTCCTGTCGCTGATGCGGCAGAACGGCGACATCGATGACCGCGAATACGCGGTGGCGGAGGAATCCCCGCTCAACCTGGCCAAGGGCGCCAGTCAATCCGTGGACGCGCCATACTTCGTTGACCAGGTGAACGAATTTCTGCAAAGCCAGTTCCAGGATATCGATTTCCAGGCTAACTCCTTCCGGGTCTATACGACGCTCGATCTCGACCTGCAGCGCGCGGCCACCGAAGCCATCCGCGACGGCATGCAGCTCGTAGACGAGCAGATCCGCAAGCAGAAGCGTTTTAAGGGCCAGCCCATCCCCGAGGCCCAGTGTGCGCTGATCGCGCTCGACCCGCATACCGGCGAAATTAAGGCGCTTTCCGGCGGCCGGAACTACGGCGCCAGCCAGCTCAACCACATCCTGGCGAAACGCCAGCCCGGATCGATCTTCAAGCCTTTCGTCTATACGGCCGCTCTGAACACGGCGCTGGACGGCGCCCCGCACATCCTGACGGCCGGCACCACGGTCGTCGACGAGCCGACCACCTTCTGGTATGACGGTAAGCCATACGCGCCGAGCAACTTCAAGCACGAGTTTCACGGCACCGTGACCCTGCGTGAGGCACTCGCTAAGTCGATGAACGTCGCCACCGTGAAGGTCGGCGAGATGATCGGCTTCCAGAGTGTGGTGGACTTAGCCAAGAAAGCCGGATTGAATTACGACATCCAGCCCACCCCTGCCGTGGCACTGGGGTCTTACGACGTGACGCCCATGGAGATGGCTGGAGCCTACACGATCTTCGCCAACCACGGCGTCTACGTGAAGCCTAACTTCGTCTCTGTGGTACGGTCGCAGGACGGCCGCGAGATCTATCAAAACAAGACTGAAGAGCGCACCGTACTCGATCCGCGCGTGGCTTACCTGATGACCAACCTGATGGAAGAGGTCATGCGCAGCGGTACGGCGGCGGGTGTGCGCGCGCTGGGCTTCACCGTTCCGGCAGCGGGCAAAACCGGTACCTCGCACGATGGCTGGTTCGCCGGCTACACATCCGAACTGCTCTGTATTGTGTGGGTTGGCTTTGACGACGATCGCCAACTGGATCTGGAAGGGGCCCACTCCGCGCTGCCCATCTGGACGGAATTCATGAAGCACGCCCTCGAATATCGGGCTTACCGCAACGCCCAGCCATTTGAAGCGCCCGAGGGTATCGTTTCTGTGCAAATCGATCCGGAATCCGGAATGCTCGCGACGCCCAACTGTCCGGCCACGATCACGGAAGTTTACATCTCCGGCACCCAGCCGGTAACATCGTGTCCCCTGCATAGCCAAGGCCAGAACGTAACTCACGTGGCCGGCTGGGAGATTCCTTCCAATCCCCCGCCAATCGCTACTCCGGCCAAGACGCAGACTCCGCCTCCGGAGGCGCTAGCAACCAAAAATCCGCCCGTTCAGCCCCCGCCGCAACCCGCCGCCCAGAAGGCTGACAAACCTAAGGAGAAAAAAAGTCTGTTCCGCCGGCTGCTGGGTGTGTTTAAATAGAACCCAAAGGGAGGCCTTATGCTTTCCGCTCGTAACTTCGTAGTCCTTCTGGCTGGTTGTCTGGCCGCCGGTAGCCTTTTTGCGCAGAACGGTAAGCCTGTTTCCGCTTCACTTCTGTCTCAAACCAATCAAAACATCTCCAAGCCTGTCGCCCACGAATTATCCTCCGAGGAAATCGGCGATATTCACATGGCCCGCAAGATGTATCGCGAGGCCATTGAGGCGTATGAACAAGCGCCGCAGAATTCCGCAGTCATCTGGAACAAGATGGGCATCGCCTACCACCAGATGTTGCAACTCGACGCGGCCATGAAGCGCTACCAGCGCGCCATGCACCTGGATTCCAAGTACGCCGAGCCAATCAACAACGCGGGTACCATCTACTACGCCGAGAGGCGCTACGGCCGCGCGGCGCGGTATTATAAGCGCGCGCTCAAGCTGGAGCCGCAGTCCGCGTCCATTTATAGCAATCTCGGCACCGCTTACTTCGCCGAGAAGAAATATAAAGAGGCGGTCCAGGCGTATGACACGGCGCTCCAACTCGACCCCGAAGTATTCGAGCACCGTAATACTTATGGGGTGCTCCTACAGGAGCGCACGGTCGATGAACGCGCCAAATTCCATTATTTTCTGGCCCGCGCCTATGCCAAGGAGGGCCAGAAGGACCGCGCCTTCGAATATATCCGCAAGGCTCTCGAAGAAGGGTTCAACGATCGTAAGAAGCTGATGCAGGATCCGGAGTTCGCCGCTTATCGCGACTTGCCCGAATTCAAGGAACTGCTCAAGCTGGAGCCGCGTGTCCTTTAGCCACGGCCGGTCCCCTGCCGGACCGCGGTTGTGAACAAGGGAATCCTCGCACTTGGGGTTTGTCTTTTCGTTCTGCTCGCCGGTTGCCATCGCACCAGCGAACCACCGGTAGAGCGCGTGGCTATCCTGCGCTTTGAGAATCTCTCGGACGATCCGTCGCTCGCATGGATGGGCCGTGGGTTCAGCGAGATTCTGACCGGCAGCCTGCAAGGTTCTCCTCTACGCTATGTGATGGGCTGGCGGACCCTGCACGCCCTGGATCCCTGGCTGGGCGCGCGGCGCCTATCGCCGGCGATCTCCGCCGAATTCACCGACGCGCTGATGGGTGGCGCGAACCGGATCGTCTACGGATACTTCTCGGTGGTGAACCAAAAGCTGCGCGCGACTGCCGTCGAGGAAGATCTGGCGACACGCAAAATGGTGCGTGTGATCACGGCTTCCGGCCCGTTACATGATGGCATCTTTCCCCTCGCTGCCGCGCTGGCCGGCCAGTTCGGGGAAGCTCGCCCCTACGGCACGAACAATGCGGAAGCGCTGCGCGAGTACGCCGAGGCTTTGGAGGCGCCTGATCCCGGCGCCACGTCCCGGCATCTGGCGGCGGCTGAGGCGGCTGACCCGGACTTCGGCCGCGCGTACGTGCTCGGACTGGAAGTGGCCATGGCTCAGCGCGACCTGGAAGGCGCCGATCGCGTTCTGGAACAGGCGCGAGAGCATCAGTCCCGATTTTCCGCCATCGATCGCGCCGCGCTCGATCTGGCCGCCGCCACGCTTCGCGGCGAATTTTCAGCGCAGATCGCGGCCTTGCGCGAAGCGACACAGGCCGATCCGGCAAATCCCAACCACCATCGCGCGCTGGGCGAGGCGCTCATGCGCACGCGCGCTTACGCCGATGCCATGACCGAGTTTCGCCGCACGCTCGTACTACAACCCGACGATGTAGTGGCGCTCAACTCCATGGGCTACTCCGCGGCTTTTTCGGGCGACCTGCCCACCGCTATCCGCGTCCTGCGCGCGTATGAACAGTTACGTCCCAACGATCCGAACCCGCTCGATTCGCTCGGCGACGTACACTATGCCCTGGGACATTTCGCCGAAGCCGAACAGTTCTACCTCGCCGCGCACGCCAAGGCGGCCAGGGGTCTAAACGCCGGTGAACTGCTGAAAGCCGCGCAAGCCCGCCTCATGACCGGCGATGTTGCCGGGGCGTCCGCGATCTTTCATCGCTATCTGAACGATCGCCAAGCCGCGCACGATCCGCATACGCCGCTCTATGCCGCGACATGGTCGTGGCAAACCGGCGCGCGGCGCACGGCCCTCACGAGCGTCGCCAGCCTGACCGGTGTGGATGCGGACATGCAAGCCGCCATCTGGCTGCTTGAATCCGGCGACCGGCCCGCCGCCACCGCGCGTGCGCGTAAGGCCATAACGGAAGCAGACCCGCCGGATCGTGCCGCGGCGGCCTTGGTCGCCTACGCGGCGCAGCCAGACGAATTCCCGTTACCACCGCAAGCGCCATTGACGGACTACGGGCATGCCTACGCGCTGCTCTTCGCCAAGCAATTCCAACCCGCCGTGCCGGTGCTCCGCGAGCTATATGCCCGCGCCACCGACGAGCCGGACGATGGACTAGCGGTGCTGCTCGCCTGGGCCTACATCGAGACCGGGGACTTCGACCATGCGGCGCCGCTCCTGCGCGTCACTCCGCTGCCGCAAGCCGCGGGGGTGCCGCTGTTCGCGTCGCTTTATTTCCCACGCCTACTGGCGCTGCGCGGTAAGGTACTCGAACACGAAGGCCATCGCGAACAGGCCGACCGCTATCTGCAACTGTTCGCGAAGCTCTCGGCGCAGAACTAATCCTGCCGCAACGCCGTCATGGGATCCACGCGCGCCGCGCGCCGCGCCGGAATATAACTGGCCGCCAGCGAAACGGCTGCCAGCAGCGCCGCTACTCCTACATACGTAAGCGGATCGCTGGCCTGCACCTCGAACAGCATGCTCGTCAGCAGGCGCGTGGCCGCGATGGCCGCAATCAAGCCGACGGCCAGTCCCATGCCCGTGAGCAGCATGCCCTGCAGCAGAATGAGCCGCAGCACATCCCCCGTGCTCGCGCCCAGCGCCATCCGGACGCCGATCTCGTTGGCGCGCTGACCCACCGAAAACGCCATCACGCCATAGACGCCGGCCATCGCCAGGCACACGGCGATCGCCGCGAAGATGCCGATCAGCAAGGTTCGAAACCGTGGCGCGGCGGTGTTCTCCGCCAGCAGATCCTGCATGCTGGTGAACTTCACCGGCACCTCCGCGGAGTGCTCCCGCACTTTGCGCTGGATCGGACCCCACAGGGCCGTGCCGGCCGTTGTGCGCACCAGGACGCTCAGCCCCGTCGACGGTAGCGGATGCTGCTCGTAGGGCATGATGATTTCGGGGGCGGGCGGCACGGCAGGTCCGTATTGCCGCACATCGCCCACCACGCCCACGATGCGCATCGGTTTCAGCGAGTCGAAGCCGCAATAAATCATGTGGCCCAGAGGGTCCTGGCCGGGAAACGATTTGCGCGCCAGGGCCTCGTTGATCAGAACCGTGAAAGGCGCATCATAGGTGTCACGGCCATTGAAGTCGCGCCCGCGCTTGAGCGGGATTCCCAATGCGGCCAGCGCTCCCGGAGCCATAACCGAATAAACTGCGTCCGGCAGCGATGGACTGAACCTGCCCATGTGATCGATAAAATAGGCGCCGTCGGAATATACGATGCCGGGCGGGTTACGCGTCGCGCCCACCGCGGAAACACCGGGGAGCGCGGCCAGATCCGCCAGCAGGTCTTTGTAAAGATGCGTGGCCCGGCGCGCACCAGCCAGATCCGAGGCCGGCACGCTGGTCTCCATCACCAGCACGTGGTCGGGCTGGAACCCCAGCGCCACATGATGCAGCGCGACGAAGCTGCGGATGAACAATCCCGCACCGGCCAGCAACACCACCGAGAGCGCCACCTCAGCCACCACCAGGGCTGCGCGCATGCGCCCCGATCGGCCGCCCGACAGCACGCGTGACGCGCCCTGCTTAAGAGCTTCATTCAAATCGACACGCGAAATTTCGAGCGCCGGCGCCAGTCCGAACAGCAGGCAGGCGGCCAGCGAAAGGCCCAGCGTGAACGCCAAAACCCACCCGTCGATGCCGCTCTCGGCCAAACGCGGTACATTGCCCGGCGCCAGCGCCACCAGTGCGTCCGATCCCCATTTGGCCAGCAGCAGCCCGGCCGCGCCGGCGATCAGCGCCAGCACGGCGCTTTCGGTGAACAACTGGCGCACGATGCGTCCGCGGCTGGCGCCCACGGCGGCGCGGATCGCGATCTCGCGCGTGCGCGAGGTGGCTTTCGCCAGCAGCAGATTGGCCACGTTCGCGCAGCCGATCAGCAGCACCAGCGCGACCGCGCCGAGCAGCAGATAGAGCGTCAGGCGGACATTTCGCACCATCTCGTCGCGCATGCGCACGACCGCCACCGACTTGCCTTTGTTGCTGTCTGGATACTGGCGTGCCAACCGCCCGCCGATGGCCGTCATCTGCGCCTGCGCCTGCTCCAGAGTGGCGTCCGGCTTCAGCCGCCCAACCACCCGGTAATTGTGCCCCGAGCGCGATGTGCCTGCATCAGACTCCTCCGGAAGCCAGATCTCGCTTTCGTCCGGGAAGCGGAAACGCGGCGGCATCACACCCACGATCGGGATGCTTTTGCCTAGCATTCGCAGGCTCTGCCCGATCACCGCGGTGCTCCCGCCGAAGTGGCTCTGCCAATATGCGTAGCTGACGAGCACCGCGCCACCGATACCCTCCTTCTCCTCTTGTGCGGAGAACAGCCGGCCCACCACGGGCTCCACGCCGAAGACGCGAAAGAACTCCGGCGTGACCGCGGCCACGTGCGCGTACTCGGCAGCACCACCCGCCATCACGGCCGTCGAATCGGCGCTGTAATAGGCCATGGCGTCGAACGCCGTGCTTTGGTCGTGCCAGTCGTGAAAATCGGGCGCGGATACCAGCCCGTGGCCGCCGCTGCTCTTCCAGAGAGACGCGAGCGTGACGATGCGGTCGGGGTCGCGGTAGGCCAGCGGCTTGAGCAGCACCGCGTTGACCACGCTGAAGACCGCCGTATTGGCGCCGATGCCCAGCGCCATGACAAAGATGGCTAGCAGGGCGAACCCAGGATTTCTGCGCAGGGATCGCAGGGCGAACTTGAGGTCCATGCTTTGAGCAGTTACCCTGCCGCGCCCAACATCTTGACTTACCGAGACCGGCGCCCCGGAGGGTGTCCGCCTGTGGGAATCAACTGACCTGCTTCGTTACAGGCTTTCGTAGGCAACCAGATCCTCCAGCTTCTTCTTCGGCCGGGGTGGCGGCCAGCCGTCCGGTATGCCAAGCGGGGTGATGCAGACGCGCGTGTAACGCGCCGGGATGTTCAGCACTTCGCGCGTGACGGACTCGGGAATCGTGCCGGCGATGTAGACCGTCCCATAGCCCAACGCGCGCGCCGCCAGCATCAGATAGCCCGCTGCCAGCGGACCGTCGTGCTTCGCGAATTCGGGCGAGATGCATTGATTGTCCGTAAGCACGACCACGTACACCGGCGCGCTGAAGTAGCCATCGAGCGACGCGATCGCCTTCTGCCGCGCAGCCGGATCGTTCGTCTTGACTGTTAGCTCGATGACGCGCTGTTTCATGCGCAGGATCTTTTCGCGGTCGCAGATGACCAGGAATTTCCAGGGCTGCTGATTCATCGCCGTGGGCGCGCGCCGCGCGGCATCCAGAATCAGGCGCAGGTGTTCTGCGGGGATGGGATCAGGCTTATATTGGCGCACCGACTGGCGCTGGGCGAACAGTTCCAACAGCGGGTTGGGGCTGCCCGCGGTGATGGCGCGCGCTTTTCTGCTGAGCGCCAACCCGGCTCCCGCCGCGCACATCCAATCTCTGCGGTTTGTCTTCATGGCTTCCTCGTGGCGACGGCCCGGCGTCCGCCCGCCATTAACCTGGCGAGAGGCCGTCTGTGCCATCGCAACAGCGAAGCCTGAAAACGCTGGAGGCCGCTGCAATCTACGAATCTATGGTAGCTCGTGGCGCCGGCGATTAATTGGCCTGCTCGCCTTCGTGATGATCGAGGAAATCCTGGTCGATCGCCTTGCGGCCGGCAAAGCCTTCCTGGGTGCCGTGCCAGAACGCGATCTTGTCTTCGCCGAGCTTCCAGCACAGATACACTTCCTCGCCGTGAAACAGCGTGGGGAAGTCCACCAGGCCGATGTCCAGATCCTTCACCAGGCAGCCGCTTTCCTCGAAGCGGCCCAGGATGGCGCGCAGCCGCCGCCCGGACTCCTCGCGCTGCATCTTGTTTTTGGCCGCACTCTGCCGATCGACGACGATGCCGCCCATCAGCATGATGCGCTCCGTCAGAGACTGCATGGCGTGGTCGGCTTCATCGTACTGCGACTTCAGCGCCAGCGCCTCCTCGAGCCACTCGCGCACCTGTGGGATCATGCGCTCGGCCTCCCACAGCGTGAAGCGTTTGGCCATCTCAGGCAACCGTTTCGCCGTAATGCGTCGACACGTAATCGTCCACCATGCCAATAAACTCCGCGACGATGTGGTCGCCCTTCAGCGTAGTGATCAGGCGGCCATCCACGAACACCGGCGCTTTGGGCTCTTCAAAGGTGCCCGGCAGCGAAATACCGAGATTGGCGTGCTTCGATTCGCCCGGCCCGTTCACCACGCAACCCATCACCGCGACCTTCATGCTCTCGACGCCGGGATGCTTCGCCTTCCACAGCGGCATCTGCTCCCGCAGATAGGTCTGAATCTGGTCCGCCATCTCCTGGAAGAAGGTGCTGGTTGTGCGCCCGCATCCGGGGCACGCGGTCACTTGCGGCGTGAAACTGCGGATCCCCAGCGATTGCAGAATCTGCTGCGAAACGATCACTTCCTCGGTGCGGTCACCGTTCGGTAGCGGCGTGAGCGAGGCGCGGATGGTATCGCCGATGCCTTCCTGCAACAGGACCGCGAGACCCGCGGTGGTGGCCACGATGCCCTTCGAGCCCATGCCGGCCTCGGTCAGCCCGAGATGCAGCGGATAATCGCAGCGTGCGGCCAGCGCCCGATAAACGTCGATCAGATCCTGCACGCCGCTGACCTTGGCGCTAAGGATGATGCGGTCGTGTCCCAGGCCGTAGCGTTCGGCGGCCTCCGCTGATTCGGCCGCGCTCACCACGATCGCTTCAAGCGTCACTTCACGCGCGTCCTTGGGCTCGGGCAAGCGCGAGTTTTCGTCCATCATGCGCGTGAGCAGCGCCTGGTCGAGCGATCCCCAGTTTACGCCGATACGTACTGGGCGATCGTACTCGATGGCCACCTCGATCATAGTGCGGAAATTATCGTCGTGCTTTTTGCCGATATTGACGTTGCCGGGATTGATGCGATACTTGGCCAGCGCCCGCGCGCACTCCGGGTATTTGCGCAACAGGATGTGGCCGTTGTAATGGAAGTCGCCTATGATGGGCACACGCACGCCGAACTTATCGAGGCAATCGACGATCTTAGGAACCGCCGCGGCCGCCTGTTCGGTGTTCACGGTGACGCGCACCAGTTCCGAACCGGCGCGCGCCAGCGCCATCACCTGATTGACCGTGTTGGCGACGTCCGCCGTGTCGGTGTTGGTCATGGACTGCACCACAATCGGATAATTGCCGCCCACTTTGACACCGGCCACGTCTACCACTGCCGCCTGACGGCGGGGCTTCACTGCCATCGAACCTCCAGGGGAAACTTCGATTTTACCATCCTGGCTATGGCAACCCGTGGGGCAGGGCCGTGCCCTGCGCTGGGCTCACAGCCCCGCAATTCTGCATAAAGACGGCAATCGGCAGCACGAACCGGTGGAACACGTGGAAGCCTTGGCCGCAGGCCTGCCGCACAAAACTAGAAGATGAAGCTGAGGCCGCCGCGGACCATGCGAGGGGTCTCCATGAGGACTAACGGGCTGCCGTCGGTCGTGGCGAGGGGCAGGTAGCCTTGCTGGAGCAGGTTGCGGAGGTCGGCGGTAACTTCCATGCGCCACGGCAAACCGGCGGGGGCGGGGATGGCTTGACGGAGGTAGATGTTCAGTCCGGGCTGCGGGCGCAGGCTGCTGGTGGAATAGGTGGGATCGGGAACCGAAAGGCGGCTATCCGCTATCTGATAGCTGGCCATGATGTGCGTACCAGTGCGTCGGCTAATGGCCGTCACGCGGAAGGTCACGGACTGCTGGCGGCTGGCGTGGATCATGGCGCGTAAGTTGTCGGGATTGCCGTCAACGATGTCGTTGCTGGCCGTAAGGGCTCCCGACGAGCCATAAATCACCGTGGCGCTGAGATTGTCGCCGAGGTTCTGCGTGGCGGAGGCCGTATAACCGGTCGCGGCGAAATTGCCGGCGTTGAACATGGACGTGCCGGAGAAGAAATCGGGCAGGATATCCCCGACCGGCAGAAGCCCGGCCGGAGACGAGATGGTCAGGGCCAAGTTGCTGACGGCCTGGCGATAAGCGCTCACCGCGAATTTGCGGGAACCGGCTTTGCGTAAATAGCCCAACTCGACGTCGGTACCGCGCTGCACTTCGGCCTGACCGGCACGCAGCGACACCAGCGGGAACAAGCCAAGGGCGTTTACCTCATGCTGCAGCGGATCGGCTGGGATACTCGAATCCTCGGTGCTCTGGTGTGGATTACCAGACGTATAAGAAAGATTGACTTCACCGGCAGTACCGAGGGAATAGGAGAGCAGCGCGTAGGGGCTTAGATAGTGTGTCCGGTCGTTGAAAGAGACGGAGTCGAACGCCACCCCATACTGGAGCGAAATGGCGTCGCCGATGCTGGCATGATCGTCGACGCTGGCCGACACGCTGCGGAGCATGGGGACGGCATCCTGCGTGCCGAATATGGCGAGTCCCATGCGTCCGGGGAGGAACAATTCGCGCATGGTGACCGAAACTTCGGGGCTATCGGGACCGACATCGCGGCTGTAGGTGCTGCGGAAGGCCGCGGAGGGGATGCCGGATTGCGCGCCCGATCCAACATTGCCCGCGAACTGAACCTGATTGGCGCCGAATAGGGAAGTTGCCAGCGCAAACGCCGTGCCCATATCCGCGCTGCTACCGAAGCCCGAAACCAGCGAGCCGTCCCCGGCGGAAAGCATTACCAGGCCGCGCGTATCGGAAAAGACGGTGCGGTGTGTTTGGTCGCCCGCAGGCGCGGGGACGTCCGGCAACAGGCGCATGATGGGCCGGGTGGAACTGGCGGTGCGCAGGACCCATTTCCAATCGTCGCTCATGAAAGCCGGATGATCGGTTGGGTAGACCAGGTGGATGGAACTGAACAGGGTGGCCATGCTGACGTTCAGCGTGCTGCGCATGCCGGGCTGCACGAGAATGTCGCGCTTGATGGCCGGGACGAAACTGGCCAGCGTCACGCGAATGGAGTAAACGTCAGGGATCAGTCCGGCGAATGCAAAGTTGCCGCTTTCACCGGTGATGACTTTGGCAAAGAGCTTGTCGTGACGATTGAAGAGGGAAACGGCCGCGCCCAACTGGGGGATGCCGTCACCATTGGTAACGAGGCCCTCGATGACGCCGGATAATTTGATGGATTCCGCGGCTGGAGCCGGGGCGGCGGCGGTCAGGCACATGAATGCCACAACCGCGCCCGATGCCGGGATGTGCCGCCAAATATTCATCATCCGGTGACGACTAGGATATCACGGGACGTACCCGTTGGTTATGTTACCGTAAACACGGCGCTGGGGCTAAGGGTCTGATTGCGGTTCCGGTCGGTGACCTTCAGTTTGAGCGTGTACTGGCCTGGCTGGAGGCTCTCCAGGGGAAGCAGTTTCTCGATGGTCACTTGGGAGGCCGAAGCGCCCGGCAGGCTGGCGATGTCTTCGGTGAAATCGAAGATCTTCTCGTTGCTGCCGTTCTTGACGACCTCGTACTCCACCTGGCCGTTGGGCTTGTTGGTTTTCTCATCGGGACCGAAATTGTAGACCTTGAAATAAATCCCCATCTTCTCGTTGCGCTTGAAACTCTCGGTGACGCGCGGCCGGACCTTGGTGGTGCCGATTACGAACTGGCCCGTGCCGATGCTGCGCGTGGGCACTTTTTCGATGAGGTCGGCCAGCACGATGCTCGAGGACATCAACTTTTCGCTATCGACGTGTGGCACGTTAAGGGCCATCTCGTAGTTGTTCATGTTACCGCCGATGGTGTCCTTGACCACAACATTCAGGCGGTAGGTGCCGGGAGCCAACGGCAGGGACTTCTGGTAGATCGAAGCCCGGGTCGCGTAAGCCTGCAACATTTCGTTGGCGCAGTCGACCGTGACGGTGTCCTCAAAAGTCTGCACGATGCGGCGGGTCATGGTGGTGACGCGGCCGAAGATATTGACGGCGGCCTTTTCGACACCATCCTTAGACTGGAACTGCAAATCCTTATTTTCGAACTGGAGGGTCACATAGGTCAGGACCGAAGCTTCGGTGAGCGGGAAGAAATCGGCAAGCACCTTCATGGGCAGGATGTTGAAGGTGATCTTGCTGGTGACGGCCTCTTCCAGATCCTTGAACTTCACAGCAGGCGGCTTTTGCAATTTGGCGAACTGCTCGAGGCGGGTGAACTCGTTCATGCTCTCGGGCGTGCCGCCGAAGGCCTGGCCAAGGTGGGTACCGTCGGTGTTCTCAAAGCGCTGGGTCTTGGTGGAGAGGCCCATCTGCTCCATCAGGGTGAGGCCGGCGCCGGGCACATACAGCAGGGCGTCCTTTTCGGACGGATCCATGGTCATGTGATACTCACCGGACATGGTAGGATCGACGAACTCAATTATGATGTTGGTCCCGATGCCTTCCAGGTAGCGGTAGCGCCACTGTTCGAAAGGATACGTAGACGTTTCGCCGCCGCCCTCTTCCATGGGCCGCTCGTAGGTGCCGCCGGAGGGATGCGATTCGATTTCATCGGGCGGGCCGTACATGATGTAAATGCGGCCGCGGTCAGTCTTCCAACCGGGGATGCCCGACGCGTAATGGTCGTTGGCGTAGGCGATGCGGCGGTAGTGCTCCTCTTTGAACTCGTTCTCCTCGGTGTCGGGTGTGGGATCGCGGCGGAGCCAGAACTGCTCGATGAATTGCTCGCGTTCCTCGTCCGTCGCGAGGCGCTTGAAGGCGGCCTTTTCCTCATCGGTGATGATGTAGACAACGTCTTCGTTCAGCCACTTCTTGTAGGGCGTTTCGAGCTCCTTGCGGAGCTTTTCAGCCTGCTTCTTTTTCTGTTTTTCGGTGAGCGGCTTGGCGATGGTTTCACGCGCCGGAGCCGCATCTTTAGTTTTTGGAGAACTTTCTGAACTGGATTGGTCCTGGCAAACCGCATACCCGGCCAGAATCATTCCGAGGGAGATGCCGGAAAACCAAATAAACTTGGAGACCATACGCACCACTTCCTGAAACAGGCTCTACTGTTGAAATAGTTTACGGCTTCATTTTAGCACCCGTCAAGTTGGGCGATCCCGTCACACTGGGCGGGTGCGGCACGGGGCGCGAGGCGTACGCTACTGCGCGGGGGGCCCGAAGACCATTTTGATGAGTTGCAGGTCCTGCGCAAGAAAGCCGGTATCCTGCACGTAGGTGACGAACTCGGTTTGTCCGTTGCCCTGCGCGAACTCCGGGTGGGCAAGGGCGGCGTAATCGGCGTTGTTCTCGTAGCCGGGTAATCCGGTATAAAACTGCGTAGCCGCGGACCAGGGTCCCCAAGGCGTGTCGGAAACGATGTAATAGAGGTTGTTGCTGAAGACACCGCTATAGACGCCGACGTACATGCCCAGGTACTTGTCGTAGAAGACCGAAGAGCCGGCGGCGCCGCCGTTGAACACGGTGACGGCATCGGAGGCGCTGGAACTCCAGTTTCCATTGCCAGTGTAGTATGTCCAGGCGCTGGCGGTAGTAGCGTCGGCAAGGGGCACCTTCGCGATCTGGGTATTTTCGGAGAGAAACGCACCTTGGTTGCCGTAGGTGTAGAGCGTGTCGCCAGTGACGACCCATCCGGAAGTGAAGCCGACTTGACTACCCTGCCACATGAGGGTGGAGTAGGTGGTTCCAGGCTGCATCACGGGGCGGGTGATTTTGCCATTTTGCCAAATGGCGATGCCTTCGCCGATCGAGGTCCAGCCGGAGTAGGGCGGTTCGCGCCAGATTTCGCCGTAGAGGATGAGGGCGCGATTGCGGGTAGGATCCGGAATGAGTGGGCCGGGCCAGATGGCGAATTCCGCGCCGCAGGGCTGCTGCTGGCAATTGGTCCCGCTGCCGGCGTGTTCGGAGTTGTACTGCTTCTCCCAGGGGAGGAAGGGGAAGAAGGTTGTTGGATAGCCGCTCGAATCGACGTAGTTGCCGCTCAGGTTGATGCCGTTGGTCGCATCGAGGCTGGTCGACCAGGCCATGGAGTTGGAGAAGAAATTCTCGCCTGAGGCATTGTCGACGGTCAGGGTGGTGTCGTTGAACAGCCAGACGGAGTTGGCGCCCATTTGGGCGCTATAGGTGCCGTCTCGGCCTTGCACGACGGGGTCCTGCGTGACGGTGCCCATCGGGGTAACAGATGTGATGGGCGGAATGGGCGGCGGTCCGGTTTGGGCTTCGAGGCAGGCGGACATAGATAAGAATACGAGAATGGCAAGTCTTGTTGTCATTTGAACCGGCGATTTATCAGGGTAGCACGCGCGGGGCGGCGGATTAGGATTAACGGAGGTAAGGAGCGGGCCTAGAAGCCCCGCGCAGGGCATGGCCCTGCCCCACAGCGCCTATAATACAAGGAACATGTCATCGGTGTCCGTCGATCTGGCCAGGCCGGAGCTGATCGCCAAGTATGAGGCGGTGATCGGCCTGGAGGTGCATGTCCAACTGGCCACGGCGACCAAGATTTTTTGCGGCTGTGCCACCGGGTTTGGCGCGCAGCCGAACAGCAACGTATGTCCGGTGTGCCTGGGGCTGCCGGGCGCGCTGCCGGTGCTGAATCGCGCCGCGGTGGAACTGGCCATCAAGGCGGCGCTGGCGTTGCACTGCACGGTGCGGCCAGTGTCGCGATTCGCGCGCAAGAACTACTTCTATCCGGACCTACCCAAGGGGTATCAGATTTCGCAGTACGACGAGCCGCTCGCGGAGCACGGCTTCTTGGATATTGCGGTGGCCGGCGCGGCGAAACGCATCGGCATCACGCGCGTGCACATGGAGGATGACGCCGGGAAGAGCATCCACGACGGGTTCCGGGATTCGGACCGTTATACGTATGTCGATCTGAACCGCTCGGGGACGCCCTTGATCGAGATCGTGACGGAGCCGGATTTGCGGGGCTCGCAGGAAGCTTACGACTTTCTGACCGAGCTGAAGCAGACCATGGAATTTCTGAACGTCTCGACGTGCGATATGGAGAAGGGCCATCTGCGCTGCGATGCGAATGTTTCGGTGCGGTTGCGCGGCGCGGAACAACTCGGCACCAAGGCCGAGGTGAAAAATCTGAACTCGTTCCGGTTTCTGAAGATGGCGCTCGATTACGAGATCGCGCGGCAGGTGGGGATTTTGGAGGGCGGCGGGAAAATCGCGCAGGAGACGCGGCTCTACAATCCGGATACGGGCGAGACGGCGGGGATGCGCAGCAAAGAGCAGGCGCACGATTACCGCTATTTTCCGGAGCCGGACCTGGCGCCGCTGCGCGGGTCCGAAGCGCGGCTGGCGGAGATCCGGGCGGCGATGCCGGAGCTGCCGGCGCGCAAGCGGGCGCGGTTTCTGGAGAGCTACGGGCTGAGCGCGTATGACGCAGGCGTGCTGACGGCGAGCCGCGCGATCGCCGAGTATTACGAGCGCGTGGCGGAAACGGCGGGCGATCCGAAGGCGGCGGCGAATTGGGTGATGGGCGATTTGATGGGCGCTCTGAATGCTGCGGGCTGCGAGATTGCGGATTCGCCGGTCGAGCCGGAGCGGCTGGGCGAGTTGGTGGCGCTGATCCGCGAGGGCGAGATTTCGGGCAAGATCGCCAAGGAAGTTTTTGCGAAGATGTTCGCTACGGGCGAGGCCGCAGCGGCGATTATCGAGCGCGAGGGTTTGCGGCAGATCAGCGATGCAGGGGCCCTTGAAAAGATTGTGGACCAGGTGCTCGCTCAGAATCCGAAGCAGGTGGAGCAGTATCGCGGCGGGAAGGCGGCGGTGCTCGGGTTTCTGGTGGGGCAGGTGATGAAGGCGTCGCGCGGGCAGGCTAATCCCGGCGCGGTGAATGAGATGCTGAGGCGGAAATTATGATTCAAGAAGGCGACGCAGCTCCTAACATCAAGCTGGAGACGGATACCGGCGAGCCGTTCGATTTGAAGGCCCTCCGCGGCACGAAGGTGGTGCTGTTCTTTTATCCCAAGGCCAGCACGCCGGGCTGCACGGTGGAGGCTTGCGAATTTCGGGATACTTACAAGAAGTTTGAGAAGAAGGGCGTGGTGGTGCTGGGTATCTCGAAAGATACTCCCAAGGCACAGACTAACTTCAAAGAGAAGCAGCGGCTGCCAATGACTTTGCTGTGCGATGTCGATCATAAGGCCGTGCAGGATTACGGTGTATGGAAAGAGAAAAATATGTACGGCAAGAAGGTGATGGGGATCGAGCGCAGCACCTTTGTGATCGATGAGCAGGGTAAGATCGCTAAGATATTCCGGAAGGTGAAGCCGGAAGGTCACGCAGAAGAAGTCCTCGCGGCGGTGTAAGTCAGTAAATGCTGCCGCTGGGATCGACCGGCATAAGTACGCCGTTGATGGCTGAAATGCCGTAGGCCGCGCGGGAAGTTCCGGCCCACTTAGATATGTTGAACATTTCGCCGACGCGCACGCGATAGATGTATAGGTTCTTGAATGTGAGCGGCTTGCCCGGCTTACAGACTTCGGGGAGTTCCGTGGTGCGGATGAAGTAAGCCGCGCCCGATCCCACCACGCGGCCCGACCCATCGGGCTCCATTAAATAGGCGGTGCGCTCGTCGGTTGCGATGGCCGAGGCGGACGGCGCGAGTCCATCCTGGATGATACGGGCGAGGAAGACGACCAGGCGACCCATGCGGTCGCGGGCGGCGAAGTGGTCGTCAGTGAAGAAACCGCGCAGCAGCGGCGAGAGATTCAGAAATCCGTTGGAAATGGTGATGAGCGGGGTGTACGGATCGGCGAGAGCTTGTTTCGATGTGACCGAGCCGGTCAACGCCGAATAGCCGAATTGCGCGAGTACTGCATTGCCGGCGCTGGTGCCGCCAATGGGGACGCCGTGCGCGGCGCGTTCGCTAAGCGCTTCGGCGACGGGCGTGCCGGAGTAGAAGTTGATGTAGTTGGCCTGATCTCCGCCGGCGATGAAGATGGCTTCGGCCTTGCGGATGGTGTCCGCAACGAAGGGCTGCTGGGCGCCGTTGCGGCTGGTGACGATCAACGTTGCGACGGAGTTGAGCGCGGGGCAGAGATCTCGGACGTAAGTGTTGTAGGCGGCGGTACCGGACGCGCGCAGGATCAGGAAGTCACCGCCGTTCGCCTTGGCACACATCCAGCGGAAGGCTTCATCGACATCGGTACCGCCGCCGGCGAAGAGGATGCCGCCGGTAGTGGCGACGGTCGCGTCTTGCGGCTTACCCAAGCGCGCGTATTCCCAGCCGTTTTCGGCGTGCGCCGCGACGGCCAGCAGGGCGATCAGGCATGCGCAGCGGCACGATTGCATACTTCTTCGTAGTAGCGCTCGTAAAGCGGAATGATGCGATCGGTACAGAAACGCTCGGTAGCAGTGCGGCGCGCCGCATGGGAAAGCTGGTCGTGAAGCGCGTCGTCGGTGAGCAGGGCAGCGGCGCGCGCGGCTTGCGCGGGGATATCGCCGACATCTTCGAGATAGCCATCGACGCCGTGCGTGATCAACTCGGGCACGCCGCCGACGCGCGTGGCGACGGGCGGAACGCCGCAGGCCATAGCCTCGAGCGCGGCCAGCCCAAAGGATTCGAGCTCGCTCGGCATCAGCAGCACGTGCGCCAGTGGAATGATGCGCTCGACGTGGTTCTGCTTGCCGAGGAACGAGACATGGTGCTCGACGCCGAGCTCGCGCGCCAGGTGCTCGGCGGGGCCGCGCTCGGGTCCATCGCCGACCATCAACAGGTGCGCGGGCGTGCTGTGCAGCACTTCGGCCAGGATGCGGACGCAATCATGCACGCGCTTCACAGGACGGAAGTTCGAAACATGCAGGAGCAGCTTGGCGCCTTCGGGAGCGTAGCACTTGGCGATGGCTTTCTCGCGGTTCGGCTGGTAGACGTCGCAATTGACGAAGTTCTTGATGACCCGGATCTCGTTGCCGACGCCGAAAACATCTACCGTGCGTGCGCGCAGGTAGTCGCTGATGGAAGTGATGCCGTCAGACTTTTCGATCGAGAACTTAGTGATGGGGAAATAGGATCGGTCGGCGCCCACGAGCGTGATATCGGTGCCGTGCAGGGTGGTGATGAAAGGCAGACGGCGCTGCGGCGCGAGCATGTCCTTCGCCAGCATCGCCGAGATGGAATGCGGAATGGCGTAATGCACGTGTAACAGATCGAGGTCGTAAGACTCGGCCACCTCGAACATACGGGATGCCAGGGCCAGGCAGTAGGGTGGATATTGAAACAACGGGTATGTGGAGACTTCCACCTCGTGATAATGAATGCGCGGGATACCGGGATCGAGGCGGATAGGGTTCGCGTAGGTGATGAAGTGCACCTCGTGGCCGCGGTTGGCCAGTTCGAGACCCAGCTCGGTGGCGACGATGCCGCTGCCGCCGTAGGTCGGATAACAGGTGATGCCGACGTTCACTCCGTCAGGCTAACATGCGGGGGCATGACGCGGTAGGTTCGGCTGTCCCACCAGAGCAAGGCGCCGCACGCGAAGCAGCAAATCAATGTCGCCGCCAGGCCCGCCGGAAAGAACCTTGAGTGGTAGTCGAAATCCACTTCGCTTTCTCCGGCCGGCACTACCGTGCCGAGCAACGCGTGGTCCACGGGAAAAACATCCAGTTCGCGGCTGCCGGCATGCGCCCGCCATCCCGGAAAGTACGCATTACCGATGCGCAGCACACTGGGCGCCGCGCGGCGGTAGTGAATGCGGTAATGGCCACCCGAAAAGGCGATCACATCCGCGGTCCCGTTGGCGTCCTGCGATCTCACATCAACCGCCGCCGGCACCAAAGCCTGTTTTCGCTGATCGAGTGATCTGAGGAGCTTGTTACTCTCCGCGCTGGATTGGACCTTAACGAGTTCCTTGGGAAAATTGGCGCGCGGCAAAAAGTCCGGATTCGGAACCACCCCTCCCCGCTTCTGGTCGAGCCAGAGGCTCACGTTCAGTCCGTTCCGCAGGCCGGAGTTGGACTGCATGGCCCGTTGATAATCGCTGTAACGAGCCAGGACCAGGGGACCGTAGCCGTAGGTCACTTCCGTGGATTGGTCGAAGAAGTGGCTCATCGGCCCGAATACGGGCGTATGCTCGGGTGCATCGAAGCGGGTCAAGGGCGCCAGCTTAGAGGCCACCGTCTGGTGAAAGATGTCCTCTTTGGAGGTGTACACTTCGTCGTAGCTCACGCGGGCGTAAGCCAGCGGGTTGGTGGCCGATTGGAACCAGAACAGATCGGCGCAGAAGACCACGATGATGGCTGCGGGCAGCCATCCGGCCGGCCATCGTGTCGAAACTGCCGCCAGTCCAGATGCGGCCAGCAGGCTCAGGCCGAGGGCGGGCACGAACCAGATATTCACCGGCGCGCGTACACTACTGAATCCCGGCAGCCGGGCGATCAACAGGTACAGGCCGGCGGACTGGCCCATGGCGTACCAGATGGTTGGAACCACCAGGAGAATGCCGGCCCAGCGCACGGCTGAATTGCGCAAGCCGGCGATCGCCAGCGGCACCAGCAGAAAACCGGCATAGAAATAGAACTGCGTGATGTCCGCGGGACCCGTGTAATCCGAAAATAAGTTGTAGTAATTGGGATAGAACAGCGTCGCGAACGCGCGCCAGGGAATTATCCCCTCGGTGCGGCCGACGGCTGCGAGAGATGCGCGGATGGATTGAGAGACGAGTTCGAGCCCCGGCAGCGTACCAATGGCGGAAAGCAGAGTTCCGATTACGGGTATCGCTAGCGCGATTCCGAGGATCGGCAGCCTGCGCCGCGGCTTAGCGATTACGCGCGCCGCCGCAAAAAGGGCCAGCGCCGCAAAGCTGTACAGGATCGTCTGAAAGTGACCTGCCAGGATCATCAGCCCCGCAGCAACACCTCCGAGCAGTGTGTTGCGGACCGGCCGCGATGCGAGCGCGCGATCGAGCGAAAGCATCAGCCACGGCGTCCAGGCGGCGCATTGCAGCATGGTCGTGTGCGAGCTGTGCCCGACGTAAAAACCCGATAGTCCATAGCAGAGGCCGGCGATCACCGCCCCCGGCCGGAAGCGGATCAGGCGCAGCGCCAGGAAGTAGGCTCCGAACGCCGCCAGCAGCGCGTGCAGCCAGTGCTCGAGAACCAGCACGTGGGGGCTGACGCCAAACAGAAAAAACGGCCAGTTGAGCGGATACCAGGCGCCCACCTGCGGGTCAGCCAGAAACGGGTAGCCGGACCATGGGTACGGGGTCCAGAACGGAATGCGGCCGGCATGCAATTCGATCGAGAGGTGATTCTGCACCACCTGGTAGTAATCCGCCGCGTCCCACAGGATGGAAGTAGCGTTGGACGTCATCGGCGTCCAATAGCAAGCCAGCGTCACGATCACCAGAACCGCGGGCGCGGCGATCTTCCAGATGTCGATGACTTGGCGGGTGGGGGCCTTGCGGGCGGGGATAGCCTTGCGCTTGGACGCCTTGCCCATGTACGAGGAAAGAGAATTATAGCAAGAGAGCCGATTTCGAATCGCTTAGAATGTAGTGATGGACGCGCAGTCGCGGGTGGACGCGCTGCTGGCAACTTATCCGAGGGCACGACCCGAGTTACCGCAGGCCCACCGCGAAACTTATGTGGAACACTACCGCCGCAATCGTTCCGGCACGCATGGCCTGTCGCGCATCGTGATGCGCCTGGAAAGCTGGATGCACCGGCAGATCGCGAAGGATGTATCGGGCGCGGTGCTCGAGATCGGCGCCGGCAATCTCAATCACGTGCCCTATCAGCCGGACGCCGCCGTTTACGACGCGGTGGAGCCGTTCCGCGAGTTGTGGCGCGACAGTCCGTACCGCGCGCGCGTACGCCGCATCTATGATGATTGCGCGGAGATACCGCCGGAAGAGCGTTATGACTGCATCCTGTCGGTAGCCCTGCTTGAACATCTGGTGGACTTGCCGGCCGTGGTGGCGGGCGCCGCTCTGCACATGCGCGCAGGAGGCAGCTTCCGCGCCGGATTTCCCAGCGAAGGCGGAATGCTCTGGGCGCTGGCCTGGCGGCTGACCACCGGCATCGAATACCGGCTCCGGCGCGGTTTGGATTATGCTGCCATCATGCGCCATGAGCATGTCAACACGGCCGAGGAAATCGTGGCCCTGCTCGGTTATTTCTTCGCGCGAGTCGAGATCGCCCGTTTCCCTCTGCCCGCCGCGCATCTGAGTTTCTACACTGCAGCTATCGCCCGCGAACCGGTGATCGAGCGCTGCCGGCTTTTTTGCGCCGCGCATGCCGCCCGCACCTGAATACATGGCTCCCGTCGTCACCATCGTCGTCCCGGCTTACAACGAGGAGCACAATGTGCAGCCGGTTTACGAAGCGTTGCGCGGTTCCATCGAGGACGCCGAGGATTTTGAGTTGATATTCGTGGACGACGGATCGCGCGATGGCACGGCGGCTGAAGTGCGGCGCCTGTGCGCCGAAGATTCGCGTGTCCGCCTGATCCGGTTTGGCCGGAATTTCGGACATCAGGCCGCGCTGATGGCGGGCTTGGAGGCGATGCGCGGCGCCGTGGTGGTTACGCTCGATTGCGATCTGCAGCACCCGCCGGAACTGCTTCCCCAGATGCTCGCCGCCTGGCGCCGCGGCGCGCGTGTGGTGCAGATGGTGCGCGTCCACACTCCCGGTGTGGGACTCTTCAAGTCCATTTCATCGAATCTCTTTTACCGTTTTCTGAACCTGCTCAGCGAGGCGCCCATCACCGCCGGAGCAGCCGACTACCAGCTACTCGACCGCACGGTCGTGGATGCCGTGCTGCAGTTCCGCGACCGCTCTCCTTTTCTGCGCGGCTTGGTCGCCTGGCTGGGCTATCCGACGATGCACATCGAGTACACGGCGCGCGAGCGCGCCTCGGGGAGCAGTCAATATACCTTGCGAAAGATGCTGCGGTTGGCCGTCCACGCGGTCACGGGCCTTTCCGCCAAGCCGCTGCGCTTCTCCTTTTACTTGGGGATGGCGTCCGCCCTGCTCTGCTTGATCTACGCGGCGTTCGCCATCGCCGCGATGCTCGACGGCAGGACCGTTGCGGGATGGACGTCGGTCATTGTAGCAGTGACCTTTCTCGGCGCGGTGCAATTGGTTTCGATCGGCGTTCTGGGCGAGTACCTGGCGCGCGTCTACGAACAGACCCGCGGCATGCCGCGCTACGTCGTCGTAGAAACTGAGGATGCCCACACGCAGTCGGCGTTAAGTCCCCCCGGTAATCTCGCGAGTAATTATTAAGCCGGGTAGCGGCCTTCAATGTATCCGCTCAATTGCTCGATGGTGTGCGCCTGCGCGGAAATGATGGACCGGACCACGTCTCCGATCGAGATCATGCCCTTGAGCGCGTCGCCGTCCATCACCGGCAGGTGGCGGATACGGTGCGTCGTAATGACGCGCATGCAGTCCTCGATCGAGTGTTCCGGCGTGACTGTGAACACCGGACTGGTCATGATCTCTTTCACCAGGATTTCGTGGGAGTGTTTGCCTTTCAGGATGACCTTGCGGGCGTAGTCGCGCTCGGAAACGATTCCGGCTAACTTGCCCGCGGCGATCACCAATAAGGCGCCCACCCCTTTATCCGCCATCATGGCGACTGCTTCGTAAACGGTGGCTTCCGGCGACAGCCAGAAAATATCCGATCCTTTGTGCCGCAGCATCGAACCGACGGTGTCCATGGCATCCCCCTTGGATGCAATGATGTTGCAGTTCAGGGGCCGTGTCAATGGCTAGTGCGTTTTTTTCGCGGTTTTTTTTGTACTGTGGCGACCTGTTCGAGGCGGGCTTCCAGTTCCTGGACGCGGCGGCGGAGGGCTTCCAGCTCTTCGGCGGGAACCGCTGGAGGCGGCGCGGCGGGGTGCGGCTGCGCGCTAAAGATGTTACGCATCAGGTCCAGGGGGCGGGTCTGCAGCGCACTTTGCGCTTTCTGGTACATGTCGGTGACGGTGGTCAGATACCAGCTCAGGAAGTCGTGCGTGGCGCGGTCGGAGGCCACGATCAGCTTGCGCAGCAGGTCGAGGGGCAGGCCGGATTCGTGGCCCTTGGCGTCCTCCATGATGATCTGGGTGAGGATGACGCGGGTAATATCTTCGCCGCTGCGGGCGTCCACCACCTGAACGTCCACGCCTTCGCGCACCATGCGGGCGACATCATCGAGGTTGACATAGCGGCTGGAGCCGGTGTCGTAGAGGCGGCGATTTTCGTACTTCTTGATAACGGCCTGGCGGTCGTTCATAACCGGACAATCAGATTCTATACTGCTTGACAGCCGGCCGGGCCGGCGCTATACTCAGCCGTGGATGCTGCAATGCAGCATAAAAGGAGTATATCATGGACAGCCCTAAGAAGTCTGCTGCCGCGGTTCCCTCTCCTACGCTGGCGTCCACGCTAGCCAACTGGGCGCGGCAGGGCATGGAAAGTTTCGTCGCAACGCAAAAAATTCTGCTGGATTTGACCGCACAGCAGAATTCCCTGGCGTTGGCATTTGTACGCGAGCGGGTGAATTTCTCGCCGGTGCGCCCACTGACCGCGATGGTGGACCTGGCGGGACAGGGCATCGCCAATTTCGTGGCGGCGCAGCGGATCCTCCTGGACTTGGCCGCTGAAGAGAATGCGCTGCTGTTCAACGGCGTGCGCGACGGCATGGGATTGAAGGGCACGGCCGCAGCGGTTACGGACGCGATCGGCGAGTCGGTTACGACCTTCGTGGGCATGCAGAAAAAGTTTCTGGACATGTTTGACGAGCAGAGCGCCTCCATCGTGGCCGCCATCAAAGAGGGCAAGCCCTACGAGGGTAAGAAACCGGCGGAAGTGACCCGGGAAGGCCTGGAGAACTTCGTCCACACGCAGAAGAGGTTCCTCGATCTGGTGGTGGATGTGACGCACACGGAAGGTAACGGAAAGCACAAAGTCCTGAAGCCGTCCGAGCGCCGGAAGCTGATTGACCTGGCGAAGGATGGCATGGACAAATTCGCCGATTCGCAGAAGCAGTTGCTGGAGATCGCCGCACGGCAGGTGGATGGCGCGGTGAAGACCGCGAAGGAGATGGTGAAGCCTTCGCCCGAGCCATCAACCACGCTGGGCGAGTTTGCGCGCCGCGGAGTGGAGAATCTCGTGAACGCGCAGAAATCGCTGCTCGACGTCGCCATGAAGCCATTCCTGCCGCCTCCGCCGCCGGCCGCTCCGGCGCATGCGCACGCAGGCCGCCGCAAGTAACGTTCGACGTTTCAACGCGCGGGCGGAAAGCCACATCCGCCCGCCGCGTGCGGTGGCTTCCCCGGCATGCTGAATCGTATACACTAGGAGACTGCATGACCGGCCAACGGTACTCCGTCCACGAACGACGCGAAGCCGAAGTATCCATGTGGCAGGAACTCCTGGTAGGTCTGGAGCTTGTGCAACTCAGGCTGACTTCGGTCTTTTATGGACTGGGAGTGCCGCGTGGGAAGGGCGAAGCAGTCATTCTGATTCCGGGGTTTCTGGGTACCGACGCCTATCTGGGGGAGCTTTTTTCCTGGCTGCGCACGGTGGGGTACCGGTCGTATTTCTCGGGAATCGGGTGGAACGCGGAGTGTCCCAACCTTTTGATTCGGCGGAGATTGAACGAGACGATCAAGCGCGCATTCACGGCCACCGGGCAGCGCGTGCACTTGGTAGGGCATAGCTTGGGCGGCATTATCGCGCGGTCGGTAGCGGCGCAGCGGCCGGACCAGGTAGCTTCCGTGACAACACTGGGATCGCCGTTCCGGGGACCGGTGGCGCACTCCCAGGTTCTGCGCGCGAGCGACGCCATCCGCAACCGGATTCTGCGCGAGCATGCGGGCCACATCCTACCAGGCTGCTATACGGAGGCTTGTACCTGTGAGTTTGTTGCTTCGCTGAAGGCGGAGTTTCCCCAAGAAGTCGCGCAGACGTCGATCTACACCAAGAGCGACGGGATTGTCGACTGGCGCTACTGCCTGACGGGTAACGCGGAGATCGACTGCGAAGTGCCGGGCACCCATATCGGGCTGGTGTTCAATCCTACCGTTTACCGGATTCTGGGGGCACGGCTCGCGCGTAGTGGCTGACCGGCCCGGGCGAGGCGCGTCGTACTTCCACGGTGAAAGGCGGGCGGAATACCGCGCCGAGTTGGGCTTCGGGCGTGCCCTTGGGCATCAGGCGGAAAGAGAAAATCAGCTTCAAATCGCGGGGGACGGAGCGCGCCTGGAAACGCCATTGGCGGGCGGCGTCGATGGCGGCCTGGCGCAGTGTGGCATCGCCTTCTGGGGCCGCGATACCTTCGACGGAACCCTTTTCGGTCACGTGGATATCGACGATCACACTGCCGCTGATCCGGCCGGTGACGGCCAGCTCAGGGTAGACGGGAGCGACGGCTTCCACGACGCCGGGATCGGGCATTTGGGCCAGGCAGGCGTGGGCGCAGGCCAGGAGAATCGCAAGGGCTAACTGGCGCGGCAGCATAGCTAACCTCTGAGGTTAGCAGCACGCAAAGCGCGCTACTATGCGGTCTGATGGACTCCGATCACTTTTCCGGGCGCCGCTCGTTCCTGTTGGGCATGGGCGCCGCGGCGGCTGCTGCTCGCGGACGCGCGGCTACGACGACTCCCGAACTCCCCGATCCGCTGCGGCCTCCGGATCGCGTGATGGCGTTTGCGGAAGGCGATGCGCACGGCGTCAGCATGACCCGCACAGGAAATCGGTGGCAAGCGAACGGCGTCGAGATCGCGGTCGAGCGGGGCGCGATTACTGTGAGCGCACCGACGACCCGGCTCATGCGTGTGCGCTTTCGCTGGGACGGATCCTTTCCGGATGGCTGCCGGTTTCTGGGCGATCATTGGGAGCGCTCGTATGGCGATCTGGAATGGCGCGGCCTGGCCGGCGAACGCCTGATGCCGTGGTACGTGCTGGCATGGCATGCGAATGCCACCCACGGTTACGGAGTGATGACCGGCGCGGCGGCGATGTGCGCCTGGCAGACGGATGCGGGCGGCCTCACCCTCTGGCTGGATGTGAGCAACGGCGGCAGTGGCGTGGAGTTGGGCGAGCGGCCCCTGGAAGCGGCCACAATCGTGGTGCGCAAGGGGCATACGGGTGAATCGCCGCTCGGAGCGGCGCGCGCGTTCTGCCGGTTGATGTGCCCGAAGCCGCGGCTTACGCCGCAGCCGGTCTACGGGAGCAATAACTGGTATTACGCATACGGCGAGAATACCTCGGCTGCGGCCAGTTTGAAAGATGCGGAGCTACTGGCCGAGCTGGCGCCGGCGCACGCCGCGAATCCGCCGTTCGCGGTGATCGACATGGGCTGGGGCGCGGCTCCCGAAGGCGCCGGGCCGGTGGAGCAGACCACGGCGGCGTATCCGGACATGGCAGGCCTGGCGAAGCAAATGAAAGCCACGGGCGTGCACCCGGGGATCTGGGTGCGGCCTACATTGACCAGCGAGCGCCGCGCGGAAGCTTGGCGATTGCCGCCCGCGGGCGGCCGCTCGAAGGGCGCGCTGATTCCGATCGACCCGAGCATTCCCGAGGCGCTCGCATACATCGGCGCGGGCATCCGCACGATTCGCGGCTGGGGCTACGAGCTGATCAAGTACGATTTCTCGACTTTTGATCTGACTGGGCGGTGGGGTTTCGAAATGGGTCCGGCGCTGACCGGCGCGGGCTGGCATTTTCACGATCGCAGTAAGACCACGGCCGAGATCATTCTGGATCTATACCGCGAGATCCGGCGAGGCGCGGGCGATGCCGTGCTGCTGGGCTGCAACACGATCGGGCACCTGGCGGCGGGATTGGTGGAAGCGCAGCGCATCGGCGACGATACCAGCGGGCGGGAGTGGAGCCGCACGCGCAAAATGGGCGTCAATACGCTGGCGTTCCGCATGGATCAGAACCAGACGTTCTTCACCGCGGACGCGGATTGCGTCCCGCTGACCGCGGAGATCCACTGGAAGCTGACGCGGCAGTGGCTCGACCTGGTAGCGCGCAGCGGCACGGCGCTGTTTGTTTCGGTCGATCCGGCGGCGGTGGAGCCGTCGCAGAAACCGGCGCTACGTGAAGCGCTGGCCGAAGCGGCCCGCGCGCATCCACCCGGCGCGGCGCTCGACTGGATGGATACGACGACTCCGGAGAACTGGCGGCTGGACGGCAAGGCGGTGCGCTACAACTGGTATGAAGATGATTGACCCGGCTCTGATTCCCAAGCGAACGCTGTATACCGGCGCGGTCATGCCCGCCATCGGATTAGGCACCTTCGGCTCGGATCATGTGTCCGCGGAAGAAGTCTCAGCGGCGGTGTATGGCGCCGTTTTGTTCGGCTACCGGCATCTGGACTGCGCGTCGGTGTACAACAATGAAGCAGAGATCGGGCGCACCCTCGAAGCGCTGCGGACGGAAGGGATCCGGCGCGAAGACCTTTGGATCACCTCGAAGCTCTGGAACGATAAACACGCGGAGCACGACGTGATCCCGCAATGCCGCCAGTCGCTCGCGGATCTGCGGTTGGATTATCTGGACATGTACCTGGTGCACTGGCCGTTTCCGAATTTCCATCCGCCGGGGTGCAGCGTGGATTCGCGCAGTCCGAACGCGCGGCCGTACATCCACGAGAATTTTATGAAGACGTGGCGGCAGATGGAGCGGCTGGTGGATCTTGGTTTCGTGCGGCACATCGGCACGTCGAATATGACGATTCCGAAGCTGAAGCTGGTGCTGCGCGACGCGCGCATCAAGCCGGCCGTGAACGAAATGGAGTTGCATCCACACTTCCAGCAGCCGGAGCTGTTTGAATTCGTGCGGAGCCAGGGGATCGAGCCGGTTGGATATTGCCCGGTGGGCTCGCCGGGCAGGCCGAAGCGGGACCGTACGGCGGACGATACGGTGGATATCGAAGATCCGGTGATCGTGCGGATCGCGGAGCGGCTGGGCGTGCATCCGGCGGTGGTGTGTGTGAAGTGGGCCGTCCAGCGCGGACAGACGCCCATTCCGTTTTCGACCAAGCCGCGCAATTACGAAGCGAACCTGCGCGCCACGATGGCTGAGCGGCTGACGGACGCGGAGATGCAGGCGATCGCGGGTATCGATCGGAATTGCCGGCTGATCAAAGGCCAGGTGTTCCTGTGGAAGGACAACCAGAGTTGGGAGGATCTTTGGGATCTGAAGGGAGAGATCGTCGCGTGATGAAAGGTGCGTATTTGCCGGGCGACAGCAGCGTAGTGCTGCGCGAGGTACCGGTCCCGGAGCCGGGACACGGCGAGGTGCTGCTGCGCATGAAAGCCTCGACCATTTGCGGATCGGATATTCGCTGCATTTACCATGAGCACCTCGGCAAGGGGCCGGAGGGCTACCAGGGCGTGGTGGCGGGACACGAGCCGGCGGGGCAGATCGCGAAGACCGGGCCGGGCTGCCGGCGATTTGGCGCGGGCGACCGCGTGATCGTTTATCACATCTCGGGCTGCGGCGTGTGCAACGATTGCCGGCGCGGCTACATGATCTCGTGCACCAGCGAGAAATACCGGCGCGCTTACGGCTGGCAGCGGGACGGCGGCATGGCGGATTATCTGCTGGCGGAAGAGAAAGACCTGATCGCGCTGCCGGACCAGCTCAGCTACGCCGATGGGGCGCAAGTGGCGTGCGGCTTCGGCACGGTGTACGAAGGCTTGCAGAAGATCGGGATCAGCGGGAATGACGCGGTGCTGATCACGGGGCTGGGGCCGGTCGGGCTCGCGACTGGCGCGCTGTGCCGCAAGCTGGGCGCGCGGAAGATTATCGGCATCGACGTGATTCCGGAGCGTGTGAAGCTGGCGCGCGAGCTGGGCGTGTGCGATGAGACGCTGGCGGCTGGGCCGGATAACGTGGCCGAGGTCCGCGGGCTGACCGGCGGTGCGGGCGTGGAGCGCGCGGTCGATTGTTCGGCGAACGACGCAGCGCGGGCCACGGCCATCCGGGCGACGCGCAAGTGGGGACGCATCGTGTTTCTAGGCGAAGGCGGGCGCGTGGAATTCAATCCGTCGCCCGACATTATTCACGATCAGAAGACGATTTTCGGATCGTGGGTCACCTCCACCTGGCTGATGGAGGAACTGGTGGAGCGGCTGGTCGCCTGGAAACTGCATCCCGCGGATTTGGTGACGCACCGTTTTCCGCTGGAGGCCGCCGGCGAGGCGTATCAACTGATGGCCGGCGGGCGCTGCGGCAAGGTTGCGGTGTGCTTCGACGAGGAACTAGCGCAGTAGTCGAACAAAAGCTGCCATTCGATGAGCTGCACGGCCATCGCATGGCGCTCAGCCTCGGAGCCAGGTTTGCCGCGCGCCTGCTCGCACAGTTCGATGAAGGCGAACGGATCCCACGCGCCCGTGTGGCCCGCCGCGCGCGCCAGCGCGGGAAAAATCGGATGCTTGCCGACCCGCCGGAACCAGTACGCGGAATTGCCCGCGTCCGGCTCTTGGCGATGCACGATGGCGTGCCAGTAGCTGCCTTCCGCGGTGGGGATGTCCTGGGCGATCGAGTGCGCCTCTGCAAAACAGGAGAAGTAGACGTACAGGCCGCTGAGGGCGGCTTCTGGAGCGCGCGCGCCGGAAAACAGCTTGGGCCCAGAGGCGGATCGCAGGCGCTGGCGGGCGGCTTCAGATGAGCAGCGCTCCATGACCAGCGGCATCGGCCGCGCACCGTGGCTATCGAGCGCCAGCAACTCCGCTATCTCAGGTCCGTAATCCGATGCGCAAAAAACGAACTCGCCTTCGGGCATTTTGCCCAAGCTACCATGAAAAGGTGAAAACCGCGCTGGTGCTTTCGGCTGGAGGCATGTTCGGAGCCTATCAGGCCGGTGTGTGGAACGTGCTTCAGCACGCGCTCGAACCCGACGTCGTGATCGGTTGCTCGGTCGGCTCGATCAACGGATGGGCGATCGCTTCGGGCATACCCGGCGAGGAATTGATCCGCACTTGGCTCGATCCGCGCTGCGCCACGCTGATGCGGCCGCGCGTGCCGCGGCGGCCGTGGCACGCCTACTTCGATCCTGGACCGCTGCGGGAGATGGTCGGCGAGCTGACATCGAAGTACACGCCGCGGGTGCCGTTCGCGTTAGCGGTCACGCGCCTGCCGCAATTGCGGCTCGAGTTGCTCGAGACTCCGGGGCTGACAGCGGAGCACATTGTGGCGTCGTGCGCGATTCCGGTAGGGTATCCCCCGGTGCGCATCGGCGGGCAATTGTATTGCGATGGCGGCTTTCTGAGCGTGATGCCGCTGTGGGCCGCGCCGCGCTTCGGCGTGGATCGCGCGATCGCCGTGAACGTGCTGCCCAGCGCGCCTCTGAACGCTCTGCGCGCCTGCGTGCGGATGGTGCGGTTGCTCGCGCCGCGCGAGCCGCAAGTGACCGGCATCGAGGTGCTGCCGTTGGGGCCGCCGCGCGTGCTGGGGACTTTCCACGATGCGGTTGCGTGGGATCCGGAAAACATGCGCCGATGGATCGCGCGGGGCGAGGCGGATGCCGAGGCGCTGGCGCATGATCCGCGGTTCAAGACCGCCGAGAGCCGTTTCGTTTAAAATGAGCTTTTCTATGCCGACGTATCGGATCCACCGGATGAAGGAATTGCCGCGCCAGCAGTTCCGCTGGGCACCGCACGTGGCCGGGGCGGCCGCCGTGAAGGCGAAGGATTACGACCCGGACGGCCAGATCGAGGCAGATAGCGAGTACGACGCCTGGGTCCGGCTGCGGGGCTCGGAGCAGCCGCTCGCGGTCGGCGATCTGCTGGAGTCCGAGAGCGGCGCACTGAGCATTTGCAAGTATGTGGGTTTCGAGTCCGCGAGCTGGGTGATTCCGGATCCCAAGCCCGCGCCGCAGGCCCCGCCGGATCAGGCCGCGCAAGCGGTGCAGCTTTAGAAGGAGGCCGCATGTCAGAGTACCGCTTAGGCGACATCATCGACGACTATTGCGTGAAGTGCAAGCGCATCATGAACCACGCGGTAGTATCCATGCTCAATGCAGAGCCGGCCAAAGTTCGCTGCCGTACCTGTCACAACGATCACGACTACCGGCACGAGCAGCCGCCGCCGCCCAAGGTGGATGCGCGGAAGCAGGCGTTGTTCAACGAAGTGCTGGCTAAGGTGGCGCCGGGCAGCGTGGCGGATGCGGCCGATGCCGTAGATCCGGTCGGGGCAGCGGATACCGTCGATGTGGCAGATGTGGAACCGGAAGAGATACCGGAAGGCGATGGCGCCGCGCCCGTGGAGGAAGCCAAACCGGCAAAGCCGAAGGTGAAGGCCAAAGCGAAAGCTAAAGGCCGCAAATAGCTGGCGCGCGTGTTTTGGTTCTGGTTCTTCGCGGGCCCTGCGTTAATCCTCGCGTTCCTATCCCTGCGCGGCGAGCGTAAGCGCGCCGCATATGTGGCGGAGCAACTTTCACAAGCGCCGCCAGATGGCCTGCCTCCCGCGACGGTGATCGTGCCGGTGAAAGGCGACGACCATGGGCTGCGCGAAAACCTGGCCGCATTGGCCGCGCAGGATTATCCAGACTACGAACTGATCGTGGTGGCGCACCGAGCGGCGGACATTCCGGCGGGGGTGCTGCCCGATCGCGCGCAGATCGTGCTGGCGCATGCGGCAGAAGCAGGCACGGGCGAGAAAGTCATGAACCTGCGCACGGCGGTGCGCTTCGCGCGAAAGAATTCGCAAGTCTTCGCTTTCGCCGATTCCGATGGGCGCGTGGCCGCGACATGGCTGCGCGCGCTGGCGGCGCCGCTGGCCGATGAAAGCGTGGGCGCGGCGACCGGCTACCGATGGTACGCGCCGGCGCCGCCGGATTTCTGGTCGCTGATGCGCAGCGTGTGGGACGCGGTGATCGCCGGGACGCTGGGTCCGGGCGCGAACGCGTTTGCGTGGGGCGGATCGATGGCCACCCGGCGCAGCACGTTTTATGAAATTCGCGTTCCGGAATTCTGGCAGGGAACGGTGAGCGACGACTACGCCCTGAGCGACGCAGTGCGGCAGGCCGGATTGCGGATCGCGTTCGTGCCGGGCGCCATGGCCGTATCGGAAGGACGCACCACGGCACGCGCGTTTTTGAGGTGGGCCCGGCGGCAGATGACCATCACGCGGGTGTACCGGCCGCGGCTGTGGTGGATGGCGCTGGCGGCGCACGTCCTCTATTGCGGAGGGATGGCGGCGGCGATCATCGCGTCGATCCGCGGCAGCCTGGGTGCCGAATGGGTACTCGTCGCGCAGCTTTCGCCTGGGATGCTGAAAGGCGCCAATCGCGCGACGTTAGCCAAGGCAGAACTGCCGGAATACGAAAGCTGGTTTAAGCGGCATGCTTGGGTGCACGCGATCTGGGTGCCGCTAGCGACCTGGCTGTGGCTGATCGTGCTGCTGACGTCTGCGGTGGGCAACCGGATTGAGTGGCGCGGCAACCGGTACGACTTGCGTTGAGCCTTACGGCACTTTCCGGAAGCGGTATGGCCGCAATTCATCTTGGACTCACTCGATGCGTGTCCCGAACGGCGCCATGCCCCTCGTAAGGACAGTCTTCGGAGACTCGCCTGAGCCGCAGATCATGAATGACCCGAAATCCTTGTACCAGTCACCCTCCGGCGCCCAGGGAGCAGTGTTCACCCAATCCTGCAAGCGGCGAAGGTCCTCGAGCGAGATCCGGCGCTCCTCTACGCGGGCAAGGATGTGCTCCCAGACGGGTCGCGGAAGACTAGAGAATCGTATCTTCGGCAATGGCGTCCGTCCCGAAGATGGACCGGATCAAGTCCTTGCCCGCTTCGGTCTTTCGCTGGGGGTCGGACTCAGAAATGAAACGGCGATAGGACGTAGTGAGATTCTCGCGCGCAGCCGCTTCAGCCTCCACTCCACGCTGCGCGAGCACAACCAGGGCACGACTCATCGTCAGGTGTTTCTTCCTTGCCACCCGCTCGACCTCTACCGCCAACTCGGCGGGTATGGTGACGCTCTGTCGAACGGATGGCGCCGATCGGGTGCGTGCACTGGAGGGTCTTTTCACGCTCTAATGATATCAGGCGCACCACCCTGGTGCACCCTCCGCGTGGCGCAGCGGAAAGCCCCAAATCGTGGAAGTACCGCTCCGTTTGAGTCGCGTGCAAGCCGGAAGCTTAGGCCATCTGGTGCTTACGACTCCGCGCGACAGCGCGGCACATCAGCTCCGGTCCAACCCATCAAGCCTACGCCACGGCCAGATCGTGCGGCTGGCGGTCCTCGATGCGCAGCAACTGCCGCAACGGGCGCCCGGTATAGATCTGCCGGGGACGGGCGATCTTCTGCTCGGGGTCGTGCAGCATCTCCTGCCACTGCGCCAGCCAGCCCACCGCGCGTGGAATGGCGAACAGCACAGTGAAGGCATCCGGATTGAAACCCATGGCCTGGTAGATAATGCCGGAGTAGAAATCCACGTTGGGATATAGCTTGCGGGAGATGAAGTAATCGTCTTCGAGGGCAATACGTTCCAGTTCGAGGGCGATATCCAGGCGCGGATTGCGTCCGGTCACCTGGAAGACCTGCTCCGCCACGCGCTTGATGATGCGGGCGCGCGGATCATAGTTCTTGTAGACGCGGTGGCCGAATCCCATCAGTTTGCCGCGCCCGGCTTTGATCTCGGCGATGTAGGCGGGCACGCGATCCTTCGAACCGATCTGGTCGAGCATGTGCAGCACTTCTTCATTGGCTCCGCCGTGCAGCGGACCGGAAAGCGCAGCGATGGCGGCGGTCGTGGTCGCGTAGGGATCGGCCAGCGAACTGCCCACCGCGCGGGTGGTGCTGGTGCTGCAATTCTGCTCGTGATCGGCGTGCAGGATGAAGAGCACTTCGAGCGCGCGGGCCAGGATCGGGCTGCCGATGAACTTCGGCTCGTTGCGCTTCCAGAGCATGTTCATGAAGTTCATGGTGTAGCCCAGATCATCATCTGGGTAGACATAGGGTAGGCCCAGGCTGTGACGATACGCATAAGCAGTGAGCGCCGGCAACTGGCCGATTAGACGGGTGACCTGGCGCTTGCGCACCTCGGGATCACGCACGCGGCGGGCTTCGGGGTAGAAGGTGGAAAGCGCGGCCACCGAACTCATGAGGATCGCCATAGGGTGGGCGTCGTAATGGAAGCCTTCCATGAATTTCTTCAGGTTTTCATGGATCATCATGTGGTGGGTGATCTCGGCCGTCCAGCGGGCGAGTTCTTCGGCATCAGGCAGTTCCCCGTTCAGTAGCAGGTAAGCGACTTCCAGGAAGCCGCACTGCTCGGCAAGCTGCTCGATGGGGTAGCCGCGATAGCGCAGGATGCCACGGTCGCCATCCAGGTAGGTGATGGAGCTTTGGCAGGAAGCCGTGTTGAGGAAGGCAGGATCGTAGCTGAGCAGGCCGTAATCGCCCGAACCGGTCTTGATCTGACGCAGGTCGGTGGCCCGGACCGAGTTGTTGGTGATGAGGATCGTGTAAGTCTTGCCGGTGCGGTTATCGGTAACCGTCAGAGTCTCTTCTGACATGGAATTCTGGCGCCTCCTTCAAGGGTGCGATGTCCCGGCGCGGTGCAATTTGGCTTCCATTAAAGCGCGACTGAGAATACAACAGGCTGAGGATAACCGGCTCGCAGTATTGGCAGCGCAGAGGGTGATTTCGCGACGGGGTGGGTGAAGTCGCTCTCGTGTGGCCAGAGCTTTTCTTACCGGCGGATCCGGATCTCATAACTGTACTACTACAGATCTTGCATATCTGCCGCCTAAAGTATAGACTCTTCAGAGCAGCAAGACACGCACTCAGAAGGAGGGACTCAAGTGAATTTGCAAGATACGGTATGCGGCAGGAAGCGCCCGGCGGCAATTTTGCCCTTTATAGTTCTAGGACTGGCTTTGGCAATCCCAGCGGCGGCGGCGACCACCGTCACGTTCACGGCATCCGGCACGTTTGCCGCGACCCCCGTCAGTGGGGACGATCAACTGAAGCTGGCGGGCGAACCGTTCAGCATCAACATCATGGCCAGTTCGGGCGCAGTCCCGCACGAGCATGGCAGCAACTGGGCTTTGTTCACGCCGTTGACGATGCAAGGCTCCATCAGTTCGGGGCTGATCGGTGGGACCACCACGATCTCCAGCACCCAGGCGGGCGTTCTGCAAGCCGTTGGGGCGAGCTACGACATCTTCCAGGGCGGCTTTCCGATTGTGGTAATCGATATGAACCTGACCGTCAGGGCGGATTTCGATCTTCCGCCGGGAAGCCTGAGCACGGCATTGATTCATCCGTTTTATCCGGTGGCCTTGGGTCCGGGCAACGCCACCGTGACGTATTCCAACGGCTCGCTCAGTACCACGCTGGCAGTCGCGTCGGGCAGCGTGAGCGCGACGACGCAGGCACCGACGGACGCTTCGCCGGTTCCGGCGGCCGTGGTATTGCACACGGGTGGCGCCCAGGTGATTTCATCGGGAGGTGACGGGTCGCAGGTCATCCGGCCGGTGAGCGGGGGGGCCGTGGTGGCGGACGGGAAGACCGTGCTGAAGTTGTATGTATCCGGCTTGCCGGAGGGCGCCACCACGCGCGCGGAGATCGCGGGGCAGGCCGTGCCTGTGGTGTACGCGGGCAAGTCCGGGTATTTTGCCGGGCTCGGGGAAGTGCGCTTGCTGCTTCCGCAGAGCTTGGCAGGCAGGGGCGCAGCCGACGTAGTGCTAACGGTCAACGCGCAAACGTCGAACGCCATCCGTATCCAGATTCAGTAGCCCATGAGGAGCAGGCTCTCATTGCATTCCACGGCGCTGGATCGCCTGGATGGTGAGCAGAGCCTGCTCCTGCACCTTCTCCGGCATGCCGGGGACGCCGTGCGTGTAGCGTTGGATTTCTTCCAGATCCTCTCTGGCGCCAACGCTCCATAACGCACGCAGCGATTCCCAGGCGTGTTCTTTATCAGCCGAGATCTCGGCCAGCGGTTGGCCCGCACTGACCGTGGCGCCAGTACGCTGGCTCAACTCGCGCACCTCGCCGGGCAGCGGCGCGCGCACTTCTACGTCGCCCACACGTGCCACCAGCGTGCCGGGATTCACATACTCAGAGAGCTTCAGACGATAGTGGAGCACGCCGGCCGCAGGCGAAGCGATGGTGTAAGGGCGTAGCATGGCCAGCAACTCCGGGCGGCAGGCGGGATCGTGGAAGTTCGAAAGCGCCAGCGCGGCGTTGCGGCGCACCATGGGCTGCGGATCGGCCAGGAGCGTGAGCAGCGCCGCGTGGAAAGGCTCGTACGTGTGATCCTGCCCCATGATCCAGGCCGCGGTTTGGCGCAACTCGATGCGAGGGCTGCCGGCCAGCCGGATGACCGCGGGATACCAGCGATGCACGGAGGCATCCGAACGCGCCATGCGCTCGCCGATCTGCACCAGGGCATGCTGAGCGTTGCGGGGCTTGGCGGCGTCTGCCAGGTAGGCGCTGATATCCGCGTCGTTCAGCGAGCGGCCGAACCAGGTGAAATACCAAAACAGAAACGGAAACAGCACCAGCAGCAGCGCGAACACCGAAATCAGCAGATAGACGCGTGAGCGTGCCATCGGAATGCCCTCATAATACCAGCAGATGGATCACTGTTGAGTGTCGAATTTGATTTCGGCGTCGGCGGCAAATTTGCGGAACGGCGTATAGCGGAAATCATCTTCGACGATCAGTTCACCGGCGGCGTATCCGCGATGAGTGACGGCGGCAGGCGCCAGGAATCCGCGGGCGTTGAGCGTGTAGTCGACGGTGGCCTCGTCGCGGAAAACGGCCTTGCCTTCGCGGCGCGTTTCGACGATGGTGATGCGTAGCGGCAACCCATCGGGGATGCGCGCGTAGATGCGGCCCTGAATCGGCTGATGGATGGCGCGGTGACCTTGAAAGACCAGCATCCGATCGGGTCCGGTGACCTGCATGTAGGTGATCACTTGGACGCGGTCGGCGCCGATGCGGTCTTCGCCGGCTGGGGCGAATTGGTAGTTGGCATCTTGGCGGCCGGTGAAAAGCAACAGCAGCGGGCCGAAATCGACCACGGCCGTAGTTAAACCATATTTCTGGAAATCTTCCAGCATGCGCTTGCGGTCGTGGTCGCTGGCGGACTTGAGACCGAGGGCCAGGGAGTGGCGGGCAGCGGCGGGCGAGCTGACGGCTTTGCCATCCACCGCGGTAACCTTGCGGAATTCATGCAAGGCGCCGGGCGCGCCGGTAAGGGAGCCAAAGCTGTACTCGGAGACAATCTCGCGTGTCTTCCATTCAGGCAGACGGGGTTTTTCGGCGGCGGCGCCGACGCGCGGATGAAAGCGGCGGGGAGGCTGTAGCGCGCGTTGGGTGAGGGTCTCTTCGGAGAGAATTTCGGGGGCCACGTGTGAGAATACCGCGGCCTCCTCGCCGACGCGTTTCATGATTTCGGGGATTGTCTGGGAGGCGGCCAGCGTGGCCGATGCCAGGGCAATCAGCGCGCTCACGCCTAACGCCTTCATCATTTCTATTCTAGGTTGTCGCGGGCGCCGCTTGCTCCCGAATGGTGAGACAATACGTGCCGTAAGGAGGCGGGAATGCCCGCAGTTTCCAGACGAGAGTTTTTTAGCAAGAGTGCGGCAGGCGCCGCAGTGGCCGGGCTTCTGTCGGAGGCCCGCGGTTTGCGCGCCAATCCCCTGGGCCTGCCGATCGGGTGCCAGACCTATCCGGTCAGGAACATGATCGCGAAGGATTTTCCGGGTACCCTCAAGCAGCTTAAGAATGCCGGCTTCGAGAACATCGAACTATGCTCGCCGGTGGGTTATGCCGATTCGGGTTTCGGCGTGCTTGCGAAGTACAAACCGCCGGAGTTGCGCCGCATCATCAACGATGCCGGGCTGACCTGCATCAGCTCGCATTTCGATATCCACGAACTAAGCAAGGACATGCCGGGCCGCATTGCCTGGGCCAAGGAACTCGGCCTGACGCAGATGCTGGTGCCGAGTCTGGATGGGCCGCGCCATCCGACTATGGACGATGTGAAGCGCGCGGCCGATGAGTACAACAAACTGGGTGCACAGGCGGCCAATGCCGGTATCCAGCAGGGCCTGCACAACGAGGACTTCGAACTTTCGAGCGTGGACGGCAAGCGCACGTATGACATCCTGTTCGATCTGCTCGATCCGAAGCTGGTGAAGTTCCAGTTCCAGGTTTCGACCATCAGCCGCGGCTACGATGCGGCCGAGTATTTCACGAAGTATCCGGGCCGGTTCATTTCGATGCACGTGCAGGGCTGGTCGGCGAAGACGCGGAAGATCACCGCAGTCGGCCAGGGCACACTCGACTGGAAGAAGATCTTTACCGCGGCCAGGACCGGCGGAATTAAGAATTACTTCGTCGAGATGAATCTGGACCTGATGCGCGCCAGCGTTCCGTACCTGCGCCAGCTCCAGGTTTGAAGCGTTTCGTGAAGCTCGGCGCGGGATGGTAAGATCGTCACCGATGGCCGGGAAAATAGCCAAAGAGGAAAAAGGCATACCCGTAGCGGTGTTCGTGATCGCCCTGGTGGTGATCCTGGGCGGGGGGTTCTTTCTGTACCTCGACCGGGCATCGCGGCGTGCACCGGCGCCGCCCGCGCCCCTGACCGGCGAAGCCAAGGCTTACGTGCGCAATCTGCAATTGCTCGACGTCGACATGCAGAAACACGAAAGCTACCTGAAACAAGCGGTGGTGGAGATCACCGGCAAGATCGGCAATAACGGCCAGCGCAATCTGCGTGTGGTGGAAATCAACTGCGTGTTCTACGATCCGTACGGGCAGGTGGTGCTGCGCGAGCGGGTGCCGATCGTGAGCGACAAAATCGGCGGACTGGCGCCCGGCGAGATCAAGAACTTCAGGCTGGCTTTCGACGATATTCCCGAGAGCTGGAACCAGGCTTTGCCGCAACTGGTAATCGCGGAGATTCTGTTCGGCTAGCGTGGGGCGGCCTCTCAGGCTGCGCGAGGCTCCCAGCCTCGCTAGGCGGTGGCCAGTGTGGCGCGCTTGCCGCGATGGTACTCGGCGAGTTGCTGATTCGCCAGCGCGATGACGTCGGCTTCTTCGGCGATGCGTGCGAGGTCGCGGGACGGAATCACGGCATAGAGTTCGTCATCGCCCAAATCCGTATAAACGCGATTGCCGATGCAGCCGGCGCTCACCACCATGCCCTGTGCCATCGCGGCAGGCAGCGACATGCAGGTAGGACGTGCCAATAGCGGCGAAGTCGCGGCCACGCCGGCGCGCAGGGCGGCCTCGCTGAGCAGCATCAGGCGGCCGGGCCGCCCGGCGAAGATGACCACATCGGGTTCCACGGGCGTGTCGCCGAGCGGGGCGTAAACCACCGCGCCAGGCGTCTCCGGAAGGCGCGGAATGCCGGGCACCTCCTCCATCTTCACGTAGCCCAACGTACCCATCAGCGATAGCGTCTGCTCGAGTTCCGGCGCTCGCTCGGCCGGGAGGTCGATCTGGTGGGTGTAGCTGCCGATCGGGCAGTTGTAGTGATCCGCCGGTACGGTGTAGAACGGGCCAAGCTCGGCCGCCAGCCGCCAGAAACTGCACCCGGAGGGCATGGTTCCGCCAAATCTGGCTACACCAGCCGGCGGCGTCTTCAGGAAGGCCACTGCCACCGGACGCCGCACCAATGCCGTGGCTCTCACCAATCGTTTTTCGAGGCTGCCGTAATCGGTCATGCACTCCAGTATATCGAGCGCCCCGGATTTTGTTCTTGACCTGTCTATAACTGTAGGGTTCACACTGGGATCTGGACCATGTGGACTGTTTCCAAACTCGCCGCGCACTGCGGTCTCAGCCGCGGGACGCTGCTCTATTACGAATCGATCGGCCTGCTGAAGGCTCCGCCGCGCAGCGCCACGAATTACAGGCGCTACGGCGAGCCGGATCTGCGGCGCTTGCAGCAGATCTGCGCTTACCGGCACGCGGGTCTGACGCTGGCCGATATCCGCGCCATCCTGGACCGCCGCGACAGCGATGCCGTTGTTGTTCTGAAACGGCGGCTGCTGGCGCTCGACGGCGAGATTGAAACGCTACGCGCCCATCAGCGGTCCATTTTAAAGCTGTTGAAACATGATTCGATCGGGAGAAAAAAGATGATCACGAAAGAGAAGTGGGTTGCGATTATGAAAGCCTCGGGGTTGACCGAGGTAGAGATGCGCCGGTGGCACCAGGAATTCGAGAAAGCCGCACCGGAAGAGCATCAGGAGTTTCTGGAGTTCCTGCACATTCCGCCAGCGGAGATAAAGTCGATCCGGGAACAGAGCGGGAAGGCAGATTCGACGCGCTAATGTGACGGGACGGGAGGCTTGGCCGGCGCGCCGCTGGGCTTTCCGTCCTCGCAACCGGTTTTCCGCTTTCCATCTTTCCCCAACTGGGACACATCCACGGTTACCCGTTCCCAGCGATACTTCCATACATCCAGCGTGCACATTTCGAGCGGATGACAGGCGTTCGGATGAGCCGGCCAGAGATCGCCGCTGTGGTGTGCATTGCAGCGAGGCTTGGCGGCTGGCTGCGCCACGCTGCTGACCAGAGTAACGGTCGAAATCAGTAACAATCTCATAGTCGCTAAGACGTTCCTTCTTTGAAGATGCCGCGACCCGGCTAACTGTACAACCGGTCCCCGTACCAGTACGGATAGGTCATTTCAGACAAAGTCATCCTCTTCCGGCCGATGAGGGTCGCAGGAGCGACTTTGTGAAGGGTTACACAGCGACACTACTGTTATTGGGATCTGTCAGTGGGGCGATGTTATTCGGCCAGGACTCGGCAGCGCCGGCGGTCACACCGGTATCCAATGAAATCAACTCAGAACTGCCCTCGTGGCTGAGTTTTGGCGGCGAGGAACGCGCCCGGATGCAGTATATTGTGGGCGAAAACTTCAAACCGGTTGTAGATCTCTATCTACTCAACCGCCTGCGCCTGAACATGGACGTTAAGCCGACGAATTGGCTGAAGTTCACGTTTCAAGCAGAGGATTCGCGGGTTTTCGGCCAGAACACGCTTCCCGCGCCCGCTTCCCAGAAGGATGCCATGGATCTCAGGTTGGGATACGTACAGGTGGGCACGGAAGAGGGGCCCGTAGCCCTACGCGCCGGACGGCAGAGCCTGGACTTCGGAGAGGGTCGGTTACTGGCCGATCCGAACTGGTCGAATGTAGGACTTTCATTCGACGCGGAACGGCTGACTCTGCGCCACGGCCAATTGAAGGTCGATTTATTTTCGGGCACGTCGGTAAAGATCAATCAGACTAATTTTGATGAGGATACGCCGGGTGAGCATTTCGACGGCGCGTATGGCTCATTGGGCGGCATCATTCCGGGCGCGACAGTCGAACCTTATCTGCTGTGGCGCATGGAGCACAACTGTAAGAACGAAGAGGGAAAGCTCGGCAATGTAGACGAGAAAACTGCCGGATTCCGCTGGTTTGGCACTTTGCCGATGGGCTTCGACTATACTTCCGAGATTGCCGGGCAGAACGGCGCGTGGGCAGGCGACATCATCGGCGCATGGACCGGGCACTGGGTCATCGGCAACACATTACCTAATGCGCGCCATAGGCCGCGGCTCTTTTTTGAGTACACGCGCGCCTCGGGCGACGCCAGCCCGAAGGATGGCCATCGTGGAACCTTTGACCCACTGTTTCCCAGTTCGCACGATAAATACGGACTTACGGACCTGTTTGGATCGAGTAACATCGTCTACATGCGGACCGGATTTCAGTACAGGGTATGGTCCAAACTGACGCTTTCCGCGGCCTACAACGATTTGTGGCTGGATGACGCCCGGGATGGTCTATATATCAGTAATAAAGTGTTCGTGCGCAGCGTGACTGGCACGGCCGGAACGCATATCGGGCAGGAAGGCGATGTGCAGGCCCTGTGGGCGGTATCGCGGGTTACTCAACTGACCCTGGGCTACGGACGGCTTTTCCCCGGCGCCTTTCTGTTGCATACCACCACGGGCGTCCCATACAACCTTTTGTTCCTCAATCTGGCGCAGCGTTTCTAACTAATTGGCATAAGGCCTTGGCCGGATTGATCCGATAGATGAATTGAGGAAGCCAGGGCCTAGCCGGACTTACGATATGGAACATGTCAAGCTTTGGATTCTTGGAGAACTTGCAGCGCCGGCAGTGACCTTGGCGGTACTGGCGGCGCTCGCTTTTACTCTGAACCGGTTGCGGTGGCATTGATTAGCCAATCCGCAACGATGAAACTATAAAAAGAAGGAAGGTCGCAATCGGATGAATTTTCGCATGAATGTCTGCAAGAAACTGGGGCTGAGCTTTGGCGCCGCGTTTCTACTCACTCTGCTGGTTGGTCTGGTTTCTCTACACGCGGGCGGCAGTTTGGGTGCCGTTGTAGACCGGTTGATCCATGTCAACGCGAGAAAACAGTTCCTGGCGGAGGATATCAATGTTGCGGCCTCCTTTGCGATGGCTCTCGAGCGCGGCATTTTTGTGCGGACTTACAAGAAGGACCCGGCCACGGTTGAGCGTTACAGCCAGCAATTTCAGGAAAACCAGGCGCGATTTGCGAGCCGCGTCGAAGAGTTTGCGGCGTTGTCCGGCCGTGACGAAGACCGCCAAGCCGTCGAAGATTTGCAGGTGGCCAAAGGCGAGATGCTGCGCAATCACCAAGAGATGATGCGGCATCTGCACAATTCGGAATTGGACGAGGCTTTCAAGGTCTACGATGTTGCCATGCCTCGCCTCAAGCAGGTGAAAGTGGTGGTCGAGCGGTTGGCGCAGGCACAGGGCGAACGCATGGATGCCGAAGGGCGCTCGGCTTCGGCCCTGATTTGGCAAAACCGATGGACCACGATTGTCACGATCTGCCTGTCGGTATTGGTCGGAGTCGTGGTAGCTTTCGTCGTGATCCGGATCAGCAAAACGCTGCGCCAAGTAGTCAGCGAACTTGCGGATGGCGCGGAGCAGACTGCCAGTGCGGCAACGCAGGTCTCCATAGCCAGCCAGTCTTTGGCACAAGGCGCCTCGGAACAGGCTGCCTCTCTCGAAGAGACCTCGGCCTCGACGGAGCAGATCAACTCGATGGCGCTGCGGAACAGCGAGCACTCCCGCACCGCCGCCGGACTGACCGCCCAATCGGAACAGAAGTTCGCCGATGCCAATCGGTCACTCGATGAAATGGTGGCGTCAATTGGCGAAATCAACAGCCAAAGTGACAAGATCTCCAAGATCATCAAGGTGATTGACGAGATTGCATTCCAGACGAATATTCTGGCGCTCAATGCGGCCGTGGAAGCGGCTCGCGCCGGAGAGGCCGGGATGGGGTTCGCTGTGGTGGCGGACGAAGTACGCCATCTCGCACAACGGTGCGCCCAGGCAGCCAAAGATACCTCGACCTTGATCGAGGACTCGATCGCCAGATCCCACGACGGCAAGAAGAAAGTGGATCAGGTCACGGAGGCGATTCACTCCATCACGGTAGATTCCGCCCAGATCAAGACGTTAGTGGCAGAGGTGAGGGTCGGAAGCGAAGAGCAGGCCCACGGGATCGAGCAGATCGGAAAGGCCATCGCTCAAATGGAGCAGGTCACGCAGCAATCCGCTGCGAGCTCCGAGGAGAGCGCTTCGGCTGCCGAGCAACTGAACGCTCAATCGGAGACGCTGAAAGGCGTCGTTAACCGGCTCACGGAGCTGGTGGGCCGCGGCTGACCCGGACGAGTCAATAACTCAATCCGTAACCGTATCGGAACAACGGATCATAATTCGCGTCGCCCGGATGCACGGTAACCTGATCCATCGAACGCGGCCAGGAGAAACTCAACTTGCCCGTCGGCTTGTAATCGCCGAATAACACGTCCGCTACGCCGGCGCCTTCGGTGCCCGGCAGCCATGCGGCGATGAATGCATCAGCTCTGTCGAGTACCGGATTCACAATCATGGGCCGTCCGGAAACCAGAATCACGACTACTGGAATCCCGGCGGCCTTCATGTTCTCGAATGCAGCCAAGTCGTCCCCCGCCAGGCTCAAGTCCTTCTGGTCGCCGTTCGTCTCAGCGTAGGGCGTTTCACCGATCACCAGCACGCCCACATCCGCACCCGCCGCGCCGGAGCCATCCGCCGAGAAGGTTACGTTCGTCTGCGGCGATGCGGCTTTCTTGATGGCCTGCAAGATGGTAGTGCCGCCGGGCGTGACATCGCCGCTGGCGCCCTGCCAGCGGATGGTCCAGCCGCCGCACTGATTCCCGATGTTATCGGCGTTCTTGCCGCTCACGTGAATCCGGCGGGCCGATTTCGCGAGCGGCAGCGTCGCATGCTCGTTCTTCAGCAGCACCAATGATTCGCGTACGGCCTGACGCGCCACGGCGCGATGCTCGGGCGAGCCGAACTGCTTCCACAGCGAACGGTCCGCAACCTGCGAGCGATTCTTGCCCATCAGGCCCATGGCGAATTTCACGCGCAGGATGCGGCGCACCGCGTCATCAATGCGCGCAATTGGCACGGTACCATCCTCGGCGGATTCCTTTAGCCTGGCGATGAACTCCTGGTAGCGTTCCGGAACCATCACCATGTCCATGCCGGCATTTATGGAAGCGGCGATCTTGTGTTTGTAATCGCCGGGCAAGGCGTCGATGGCGGCATAGTCGGAAATCAAAAAGCCTTCGAAACCGAGCTCGTCCTTCAAGATTTCGGTGAGCAGCCGTTTGTTGCCTGAACACTTCAATCCGTTCCAACTGCTGTACGACGGCATGATCGAGCCCACGCCGGCCTGGATAGCGGTGATGTAGCCCTGCAGATGGATCGCGCGCAAGGTCCTTTCATCCATGCGCGTGTCGCCCTGGTCGAGCAGGTGCGGTCCTATGGTGCTACTGCCGTACGTCGTGCCGCCGTCGCCGACGTAATGCTTGGCGCAGGCCAGCACCGAGAGGCGGTCGGTAAGATCGCCTTGCAGGCCGCGCACGCCGGCCGGTCCGAGTTCCCTGACCAGCGCGGGATCGTCGGAGAAGCCCTCGTAGGTGCGCCCCCAGCGAATGTCCCGCGGCACCGCGACGCAGGGCGCGAAAGCCCAGTTGATGCCAGTCGCGCGCACTTCGATCGCCGTAATGCGGGCGATTTTCTCGATCAACCCAGGATTGCGTGTGCAGCCCAGGCCGATGTCGTGCGGAAAGATGACTGCGCCCAGCACATTGTTATGGCCATGTACCGCGTCCACGCCGTAGAGCAGCGGAATCCGTAGCCGCGTCTCCAGGGCTTGCTTCTGATACTTGTCGATGAGGTTCGTCCACGCTTCCAGGCTATTGCCTTCTTTGGGATCCGAATCGCCGCCGCTCAACACCGAGCCAAGAAAGTATTTGGCGATATCTGCCTCGGACTTCAGGAAGAGTTGATCGGGTTGCGTCATTTGCCCGACCTTCTCGTCGAGTGTCATTTTGCTGAGCAGCGCATTCACCTGCGGATCGAAAGACGGGAATTTCTTACGCTGGGGCGCGGACGTGGCCACCATGCAAGCCAAAGCAACGGTGCCCAGGATTGCGGCGTAGCGGATTTCAGTCATCACACGGATGATATCACTGCACTTATGCGCACATGCGATCCATAAGAATTTTAAATTGGACCCGCGAGTCTTCCGTCCGTACACTGAATATATGCGGACCGCCACGTCGGCTAACGTATCCGAGAGCGCGTCGCAAGTCGCGCTTTTGCACCACATTAGCAGCATTGTCAGCTCCAGCCTGAGCCTGGAAAAAATGCTGCAGGAACTGATCGCTCTTACGCTCGAGACTACCCGCTGCGACGCCTGTCTGGTCTACCTGGCCGATCGCACCACGAATGAAATCGTGCTGGAGGCATCGCAACTTCCCCACATCGCGGAAATCGGCAACATTCGCCTGAAGATGGGCGAAGGCATTACGGGCTGGGTAGCGCAACACAAGTCCGTGGTTGCGCTCACTAATAACGCCTCGGCAGATGCCCGTTTCAAGACTTTTCAGACCCTGCCGGAAGACACTTTTGACGCCTTTCTTTCCGTGCCGCTGGTAAGCGGCGGCGACCTGATCGGCGTCATCAACGTGCACCATCGCGCCGCCCACGCGCATTCGCCGGAAGAGATCGCGCTGGTCAGCTTTATCGGCGAGCAGATGGGCGGCGCCATTGCAAAGTCCCGCCTGGAAGAGCGCTCGGAAACCGCCGTAAAACGCATGGAGACCCTGGCGGCGGTGGCGCAGACGATCTCGGCGGAGAACTACCTGGATCGCATCCTGCAGGCGATCTCGGAAATGGTGGCCGAGACGCTGGATTCGCCCGTGTGCTCGATCATGCTGATCGACGAGGACCGCCGCGAACTGGTGATTTCCGCGGCGCGCTGCTCGTCGCCGGATTACCTGCACAAGATGCCGCTCAAGATCGAAGATTCGCTGATCGGGCGCGTGGTGCGCGAAGGCCGGCCCGTGGTTGTGCCGAATGTGCTCGCCGAAAAGCAATACCGCTATCCGGAGTTGGCGCGCAAGACGGGACTCGCCTCGCTGCTGTCGGTGCCGCTGCTGACGCGCGAGAAGGTGATCGGCACCATCAACATATATACTCGCGAGCAGCGCGTCTTTTCCGACGAAGAGGTCGGCTTCGTGAAGGCCGTCGCGGGACAGGCGGCCATCGCCATCGAGAACGCCCGCCTGATGTCGGAAACGCTCGAAATGAAGCGCACTCTCGAAGCGCGCAAGCTGGTGGAGCGCGCCAAGGGCATCCTGCAACAGAAATACAGCCTGACCGAAGAAGAGGCTTATCTGCGCCTGCGCAACGAAAGCCGGCGGCTGCGCCGTCCCATGCGCGACCTGGCCGAAGCCGTAATTCTGGCTGACGATCTGCGCCGCGTTGGCGAAGGACCGCGCACGCGTCCCGCCGAGGCGCCCAAAGAGCCGAGCCTGCCGGAAGTGTAGACTGGAGTAAGTGGAAGAAGAGGTCCTCGGTAAGGCATACGATTCCCGTTTGATGCGCAGGTTGCTGGGTTACATGCGCCCCTACCGCGGGTACGTGTCGCTCTCTCTTGTTTTCCTGCTGCTGCAATCCATACTGCAGGTGCTGGGTCCGCTGCTCACCAAGGTCGCGGTGGATCGCTATCTCGCGCCCAGCGCCACGCGCATTCCCACGTTCTTCGATCGCTATCTCCCAGTCGACCCGTGGAGCGGGCTCGCGGCCGTGGGCCTCCTGTATCTCGGCGTTCTGCTGGGCACGTTCGTCTTCGAATTCGGCCAGATGTACCTGATGCAGTACACCGGCCAGCTTGCCATGTTCGATCTGCGCAAGCAGCTCATGGCGCATTTGCAGCAATTGGATGTGGCGTTTTACGATCGCAATCCAGTGGGGCGCCTGGTCACGCGCGTGACCACCGACGTCGACGTGCTGAACGATCTGTTCGCCTCCGGCTTGGTCACTATTCTGGGCGACGTGCTGGTGCTGGCGCTCATCATCGCGATCATGTTCAAAATGAGCGCGGGGCTGACGCTGCTGATGCTCGGGGTGATGCCGTTCGTCATCCTCACGACCGCCATCTTCCGGCGAACGGTTTCGCAGAGCTACCGGCGGATCCGCGTCGCCATCGCCAAGATCAACGCTTACCTTCAGGAGCACGTGACCGGCATCGTGGTGCTACAACTCTTCAATCGCGAGGCGCGCAGCGGGCAGGAGTTCGACGGCGTGAATCGCGAGCACATGGATGCGTACAAAGATGCGATCGTGGCTTACGGCTGGTTCTATCCGGTGGTCGAGTTTCTCTCCATGCTCGCCCTGGCCGGGATTCTGGCCTACGGCGGTTTTCGCATCCGGGGCGGCGCGCTGACGCTGGGCGTGGTGGTCGCGTTCCTGCAATACGGGCTGCGTTTCTTCCGGCCCATCCAGGATCTGAGCGAGAAGTACAACATCCTGCAAGGAGCCATGGCCTCCGCCGAGCGCATCTTCAAACTGGCTGACACCGAGGCGGTGATCCTGCCGCCCGCGCATCCGCTGCCGGCGCCCGCTTCGGCACGTATTGAGTTCGACGCGGTCTCGTTCGCTTATAAAGATGAAGACTGGGTGCTGCGCGATGTGAGCTTCTCGATCGAGCCGGGCGAGACCATCGCGGTGGTGGGCCACACCGGCGCGGGCAAGACCACGCTCATCAGCCTGCTGCTGCGTTTCTACGACGTGCAGAAAGGCGCGATCCGCGTGGGCGGCGCGGACGTCCGCGATTTGGATCCGCGCGCATTGCGGAGACAGTTCGGTGTGGTGCTGCAGGATCCTTACCTGTTCACCGGAAGCCTGGAAGACAACATCCGTCTGGGCACGGACGGCATCAGCCGCGCGGCCGTCGAGGAGGCCGCCGAGCAGGTGAACCTGATGGACTTCATCAATTCCCTGCCCGATGGATTCGATCAACCCATCCGCGAGCGCGGCAGCGGTCTTTCGACGGGCCAGAAGCAGCTCATTAGTTTCGCGCGCGCGTTGGCGCACAATCCGCGCTTTCTGATTCTGGATGAAGCCACGTCGAGCGTCGACACCGACACGGAATTCCGCGTGCGCGAGGCCTTGAGCCACATGGTGGAAGGCCGCACTTCGATCATCATCGCGCACCGGCTTTCGACCATCCAGCGCGCCGACCGCATCCTGGTGATGCACAAGGGCCGTCTCCGGGAATCCGGCACACATCAAGAGTTACTGGCGCAACGCGGCATTTACTGGAAGCTTTATCAATTGCAGTACAAGGACCAGGAAATCGCCGCGCCGCGGGTCGCGCGCGAGTTACCAGTCTAAACTTAGTCTTACGACAACACCGCGTCACCGCGCTCCATCTCGGAGAAACTGTCTCCAATAGGTGAAATGTATGCATGGCCTGCTCGCCCGCGGGAATCCGCGGGCGCCAGCCGCCAGTGTCGAAGCGCGAGATCGGGTCGTACTCGAACTCCGGCTAGTCGCGCGTGTGCGTCCGGATACTCTAGCGCGCCCGATGTGTGGATGTTAGTACGGACAACGTCGCCGGACGCGGCGCACACTGGGAATCAGGAGCCAGCTATGAAATTCAATTCGCTTCATGATTTATATGTGGAAGAACTACGTGACTTATATTCCGCGGAAAAGCAGATCCTGAAAGCGTTGCCCAAGGTTATCGAGTCAACACATTCGGCGGACCTCCGCACGGCGCTGTCGACCCATTTGGAGGAGACCAAACACCAGGTGAATCGCCTGGAGCAGGTATTTAAGCTTCATAATGAACCAGCCAAGGCAGAAACCTGCGATGGCATGAAGGGAATTCTAGAGGAAGCCGCCGATATTCTGGATCACGACGAAAATGCCGCCGTTCGAGACGCCGGGATTATTTCCGGCTGCCAGAGGGTGGAACATTATGAAATCGCCGCATATGGCAGCGTCCGCGCCTGGGCCGAGCAGATGGGACATCGGGAAGCAGCTCAGATCCTGCAGCAGACGCTCGAGGAGGAGAAGCGGGCGGACAAGAAGTTGACCGAGATCGCTTCGCAACTCAATCTCGAGTCGGTTCGTCGGGCCGGATGAATCCAAGAGCAGTCATAGCCGGGCTGGTAGAGGCCCGGCTGTGACCGCTTACCAGAGCCGTGTGGCCTTACGCCACTTCCCGGCCCTTCGCATGTCAAATCAAGCCCGCCACAGCCCTGCGGATCACCTGCAATAAATCTCCTGGAAAGATCCCAAAGGTAATGATACTTACTCATCAACTGTCTAAGTAGTGTTAGTCCATACTTAGTGTTCTTTGCGCTGTCATGCTCCGCCGGCTGGCATTAGGATTGCGGTTTGCACAAATGGAAGGTGACTCACCGTGCTCATCATGGTCGTTTCGGGGTTTGGGAAACAAATAACACGAGGGGGCGCATTTTGATGACAGGCCGCCTGGAAACTCGCGCCGAAGAAGATTCTTTGGGCACCGTAGAAGTTCCCGCCAGCCGCTTGTGGGGAGCGCAGACGGAGCGAGCGCGCCGTAACTTTCCCATTGGCGCTGGACGCTACGTCTGGGGGCGGCCGGTGATCCGTGCTTTGGGCATTGTGAAGAAATGCGCGGCGCTGGCGAACGAGGAACTCGGACAGCTCTCGAAAACCAAGGTCGATCTGATCGTGCGGGCCGCGCAGGAAGTTGTCGCGGGCAAGCTGGACGGCGAGTTTCCGCTGTCTGTTTTCCAAACCGGCTCGGGCACGCAGACGAACATGAACGCCAATGAGGTGATCGCGAACCGCGCGATCCAGCTCTCGGGCGGAGTCATAGGATCAAAGGAGCCGGTCCACCCTAACGACGACGTGAACCGCAGCCAATCGTCTAATGATGTCTTCCCGGCGGTGATGCACATCGCCACCGTCGAGCAGTTGCACAGCGATCTGGTGCCGGCCATCGGCGCCTTGCGGGACGCCTTGCAAGCGAAAGCGGGCGCCTTTTCCAACATTGTAATGGTGGGCCGCACACATCTCCAGGACGCTACGCCGATCACGCTAGGCCAAGTAATCTCGGGCTGGGTGACGCAGCTCGATCAGGCGCTCGAAGGGATCGCGCGCGCGCTGCCGGGCTTGTTGGAGCTCGCGATCGGCGGCACCGCGGTCGGCACCGGTTTGAACGCCGATCCGCGGTTCGGCGGCCTGGCTGCCGCTAGGATCGCCGCGGAAACGGCGCTGCCCTTCGTGTCCGCACCGAACAAGTTCGCGGCAATTTCGGCGCACGATGCCATGGTGAATATCAGCGCTGCCCTCCGCACCTTGGCCGTGGCGCTTATGAAAATTGCCAACGATGTGCGCTGGTACGCGTGCGGTCCGCGGGCCGGATTTGCCGAGTTGAAAATCCCCGAAAACGAGCCCGGCTCATCCATCATGCCTGGGAAGATCAACCCGACACAATGCGAGGCGTTGACCATGGTCGCGGTCACGGTCATGGGTAACGACCAGACGGTTGCGATCGCCGGGTCCCAGGGAAACTTTCAGCTCAACGCGTACAAGCCGGTCATCGTGTACAACGTTCTGGAATCGATACAGCTTTTGGCCGATGCGAGTCGATCGTTCAGCGAGCGTTGTGCGGCGGGGATTGAGCCGAACAAGGATCGCATCCAGGCGCACCTCGACCATTCGCTCATGCTGGTCACCGCGCTCAATCCACACATCGGATATGAGAAAGCTGCTCAAATTTCCCTGATGGCATATCGCGAAGGCATTACTCTGCGAGAGGCCGCGCTAAAGCTGGGATTCGTGAACGCGGAGCAGTTCGATAGCTGGGTGCGGCCCGAGGATATGACGCATTCCGCATGATCTCCCGAACTAAGTGGGCCCTGGTTGGTTTGCCAGCCACCCACAAGGCCCGGAGATTTCAGCGCTTCTACTTTATGCGCGGCGGCGGCGCGGGTATAGGAACCGGAGCGCGAAGCAACGGAGCCTTAACGATCGCACCAGGGAACTCCGGATATAGGCGCCTGAGCTCCTGCGCGGCGCTCTGGAAATCATCGCGGATGGCCACGGTCATGGTCTGGCCGGGGACGTTCCGCGCGGGTGGCGGAGTGACGGTGATCTCGCCGACATAGAAGGCGAGGGGGCCATCGCCGGGATGCAGGCGGACGTAGGTGATTTTGTCCCAGGCGGTATTGGCGCTGCCCACCGCGGCTTCGAATTCATCCAGTGCGGGTAGGGCTGCAGGCTTATGGAGGATCGCGTAAAAGCGGTGGTCGCCGGCCACCGGGACTTCTTGCAGGAGATACTCCGGAGCGGTGCGGTTGAACTGGTGTACGAAGCGGATGGCGGGGTGCTCCTTGGATTCTTCTGGCATGGAGAGAGAGCCGAAGACGAGCACGTAAGGCGCCTGCTTGTGGGCGAGCTGGCGGAGGAGCCTGCGGGAGACGCGATCATGATGGGCGCAGGAGGCGAGCGCGAGTATACTGAGAGCCAGTACCGTGCGGGACGTCATCCGTAACTAATAAAATAGTACTAATTTAATCAGAAAGCAAGCCGCAGATGTTCCAACTGCGGACGTCCGCTCGGCGGGCGTACGGCGCGGGTCATAGATGCCGGTAAAATCGCGGAGGGGGCCGCGACCCGGAGCCTGCGGTCCAGCGCGGGTCAGCTTGGCGGAAAACGCGCAAACTGCTGACGTGCCGATAGTGCGTTCGTTCTCGACGGATTAGTACCGCGCGCGGCTCAGAACAGCCATCTGCTGAGTCACGACCGATGGCGATGTCACGGTTTCTGGGCTGCTTGGCTTTTATCAGGCGTTTTAGGCTTCGATACGGGTGCCCGGAGCGGGGTGGCGCAGGCGGGCCTCGGCGCGCGCGAGTTCGTCCGGCGTGAGCGCGCGCAGTGCTCCGCTACACTGAATGGTACTCGTCAGATGACACTGTGTCTCAGTGAAGCGGACGTCCGCCGCGTGCTGCCGATGGCGGATTTGATCGGCGCGATGGAGGGCGTGCTGGCGGCATTCTCCGCAGGCGCGGTGGTGCAGCCGGTCCGGCCGGTCGTGGAGATCGGGCCGGCGTCGTTCTTTGCGGCTATGCCGGGATTGGTGCGCGAGCCGGCGGCGATGGGGGCCAAACTGGTGACAGTGATGGGGGCGAACCAGGCGCGCGGGCTGCCCACGCATCGCGCCAGTATTTTGCTGCTCGATGCGGAGACCGGAGCGCTGCTGGCGCTGATGGATGGGCGGCTGATCACAGAGATGCGCACGGCGGCGGTGTCGGCTGTGTCGGTGAAACACATGGCGCGCGCGGATGCGGATGTGCTGGCGATACTCGGGTCAGGGGTGCAGGCGCGCAGCCACTTCACAGCACTCAGCCTCGTGCGCGGATTTCGGGAGGTGCGGGCGTGGAGTCCGACGGCTGCGCATCTTCGGGCGTTTGCCGGTGAGTGCGGCGTGCGGGCTTGCGAGGGCGCGGAGGCGGCGGTGGCGGGCGCCGGGGTGATTGTGTTGGCGACCGATTCGACTACGCCGGCGATCGCGGATGGCTGGGTAGCGGAGGGTGCACATGTGATTTCGGTGGGTGCGTGCCGGCCGAGCCATCGGGAGATGGATCCGGCGCTGGTGGCGCGGGCGCGGGTGGTGGTGGATGCGCGGGCGTCGGCGTTTCAGGAGTCGGGCGATATCGTGATGGGGCTCGCGGAGGGGCGCTTCGGCCGGGAGCATGTCACGGCGGAGTTGGGGGAAATCGTGGCGGGGCGCGCGGTGGGACGCGCGTCGGACCGGGAGATCACCGTCTTTAAGGGCCTCGGCCTGGCGGTGGAGGACCTGGCGGCGGCGCGGCTGGTCTTGGAGCGTGCGCGGGCCCGGGGCATTGGGGTGGAAATCGACCTGGGCGGATAGGCCTCAGGTTTCGGAACAAACGGCGGCGCGGCGGCGTATTATGGCTGAAGAGGCGGTGATGAATAACTGGATCGATTTGACCTTGGGGCTGCTGCTGATCGTTTCGATCATCTCCGGCGTGAAAGCGGGGTTCGCGCGCGCGGCGGTCAGTTTCGCGGCGGCGGTGCTGGGGCTGGTCTTCGGTCTTCGTTATTATCACGTGGTGGCGGAGAGCATGCATTTGCACCTCTCGCACGAGTGGGTGGCCAACCTGATCGGGTTCAACATCGTCTTTATCGGTATCACGATGCTGGGGTCGGTAGTTGCGGAGATGTTCGGGAAATTTATCCGCTCCCTGGACCTGGTGTGGCTGGATCGCGCGCTGGGCGGCGGTTTCGGGCTGGTGCGCGGGCTGCTGTTCGGCACGGTGATGATTTGGGGCATCATGGCGCTGCTGCCGGTGCAGCCGAAACTGGTGCTGGCACATTCGCGGCTGGCGCCATGCGTGATGGAATCGGCGCGCTGGATGGCGGAATCGTCGCCCGATGAAGTGAAGCGCACGTTCCGGCAGAGCTACCGGGAGTTGAACCGGGTGCTGCCCGAGAAGGTGAAAGAGAAAATGCCTCCTCTGAACGCCGGGCAGATTTAAGATAGATGGGTGATTTGGGAACCATCTAGAGAGTTTGTCGAGAGTACGAATGTCTACCGGTTCATGCGCCGGTTGGGCTTCGACACCTACCAGGAATTCATCAGCTACTCGCAGGAAAACCTCGAACAGTTTTGGGATGAGATGGTGCGGGAGCTGGGCATCGAGTGGTCCGCGCCGTACACGCAGGTGCTCGATCGATCGCGCGGCGTGGAGTGGGCGCGGTGGTTTCTACCGGGCAAGCTGAATATCGCCTGGAATTGCCTGGAGCGGCACGCTGGCGATCGCGTGGCTGTGATTTGGGAGGGCGAAGATGGAAGCGTCCGCAGCCTGACTTTCGGCGAGATCCAGTGCGAGAGCGCGCGGTTGGCGAATGCGCTGCGCGGGCTGGGCCTCGCGGCGGGCGATCGGGTGGCGCTCTACATGCCGATGGTGCCGGAAGTGGTGGTCATCCTCTATGCCTGCTTCAAGCTGGGGCTGATCGCGGTACCGATTTTCTCCGGGTTCGGGTACGGCGCGACGGCGGTGCGGCTGCAGGATTCGGGCGCGCGGGTGCTGTTCACCGCGGATTTGCTCCAGCGGCGCGGACGGCCGATCGGGCTGAAGGCCAAAGCCGATGAAGCGCTGGCCGAGGGTTGCGCGGTGGAGCGCGTGATCATATGGCGGTATAAGGGCGGCGAGGTTCCATGGACGGAGGGGCGCGACGTCTGGTGGCACGATTTCGTGTCCGGGCAGCCGGACGAGTGCGCCGCGCTACCGCTCGATTCCGAAGCGCCGGCGCTGCTGCTTTACACTTCGGGGACGACGGGGAAGCCGAAGGGCGCGGTACATACGCACGCCGGGGCGCTGGCGCAGACGGCCAAGGAAATCTACCTGACGTTCGATCATCGCGCGGAGGATCGTTTCTGGTGGGTGTCGGACATCGGCTGGATGATGGGGCCGTGGGAGATTATCGGCAACCATCACCAGGGCGGCACGATCGTGCTGTACGACGGCGCGCCGGATTATCCGGATGCGGAGCGGTTCTGGCAGATGATCGAGCGGCACGGCGTGACCATGTTCGGGATTTCGCCGACGGCGATCCGGCTGCTGATGCGTAAGGCGGGCAGCGGTCCGGACGGGTACGATTTGAGCTCGCTGCGGCTGCTCGGGTCGACCGGCGAGCCGTGGGACGAAAGCTCGTACCGCTGGTTCTTCGAACGTGTCGGCCGCCGGCGCTGCCCGGTGATGAACATTTCGGGTGGCACCGAGATCATCGGAGGATTCCTGACGCCGCTGCCGATTCAGCCGCTGGAGGCGTGCAGCCTGGGCGGTCCGGCGCCGGGAATGGCCACGGACGTCTTCGATGCCGAGGGACATTCCGTGCGCGGCCAGATGGGCTATCTGGTCTGCACCAAGCCGGCGCCTTCAATGACGCGCGGGGTGTGGAACGATCCGCAGCGCTACCTGGATGCGTATTGGTCGCGATGGCCCGGTGTCTGGTATCACGGCGATTGGGCGACGGTAGACGAGAACGGGCAATGGTTCCTGCACGGCCGCGCGGATGAATCGTTCAACGTGGCGGGGCGGAAGGTGGGGCCGACGGAAGTGGAGGCGTGCCTGATCGCGCACGCGGCGGTGTCGGAAGCGGCGGTGATCGGGGTGCCCGACGAACTCACGGGCGAGAGCGTGGTGGCATTCGTAGTGCTGAAGGCGGGCGCGGCGCTCACTAATGTTAACGAAGAGTTGGCGGCACACGTGGCGCACTCGATGGGCGCGGCGTTTCGTCCGCGGGCTGTCTACGCCATGGCGGAACTGCCCAAGACGCAGAGCGGCAAAGTAGTGCGGCGGCTGATCCGCCAGGCCTATCTGCGGGAACCGTTAGGTGATACATCCACTGTAGAGAATCCCGGCGCTCTAGAGGGCTACCTGTCGATCCTGTCTTGAGAGGGTTGAGGACCGTACGGTACTTGATTGCGAAGTGCACTGAAATTTACGTTGCGCTTTTGAAATTATGCGGCATAATACGTAGATCAGTGCGCGGTGAGTGGGTGTTGGGGATACACTGAATGTCGGGTGGAATGGGCTCCGCTATGATGTCGCGCTCGGGTAAGGCGCTTTGCGGAATTGGTATCTGGGCCGGCATCTGCCTGCTGGTTCCGGCAATGGTCCTGCGCGGTCAAACAGTGCTGCGTGGTTCGGGACCGGGCGACACGGTGAATATCTTCAACAGCGACTCGGCGATTCTGGAATCGCAGGAGGCCCGCAAAGACCTGCCTTGCACGGCCACGCCGGTGAAACCGGTGCTGGGCTTCGATTTGAAGTTTCATTCCGGTTACGAGGTGAGCGTTCCACTCAAAGAACTGGCAGGGACTCAAAATCTGCTCACGATGGTTTTCCGCCTCACGCCTGCCGACCATCCTGACGATCCGGTGTACATGGCGCAGCGCGTGAACGTGCCGGAGATCGAAGAGAATGCGCACGGGGACGCCTATCTGCAAGGGAGTTTCGACGTCGGCGAGGGCAAGTATCATGTGGACTGGCTGATGCGCGATCGCGCGGAGCGGGTATGTTCCTCTTTCTGGGATATCGAAGCGGCCCTGCCGCCTAAAGATAAGCCGGTGACGCTGGATATTGCGCGCGACGTGATACAGGCGACGGATCTGGAGCCGTTCAAGGACGAGCCGCCGGTCGAGCATGACGCGCGCGGGAACCCGCTCCACGTGAAGGTGCTGGTGAACTTCGCGCCGCAGGAGCCGAATGCGCCGATGCTGCAGCCGCTCGACCTGAATGCGCTGGTGTGGATCCTGCGCAGCATTGCGCGCGAGCCGCGCATCGCGACGTGCTCCGTGGTGGCGTTCAATTTGCAGGAGCAGCGCGTGGTTTACCGGCAGGAGAACGCGCCGCGGATCGACTTTCCGGCTTTGGGCCAAGCCCTCAGCACGCTGAACCTGGGCACGGTGGACATCAAGCGGCTGAGCCAGAAGCACGGCGAGACGGAGTTTCTTGCAAAGCTGCTGACGCAGGAGCTGAACCCGCAGGAACGCAATGACGCGGTGATTTTCGCCGGGCCAAAGGTAATGCTGGACGACGGCGTTCCGCAAGAAACGCTCAAGAAGGTCGCGGACGCGGATTATCCCGTGTTCTACATGAATTACAACCTCGACCCGCAGGCTGTGCCGTGGCGGGATGCGATCGGCAATGCGGTGAAATACCTGAAGGGAGTTGAATATACCATCAATCGGCCGCGCGATTTGTGGAATGCGTGGGGCGATATGATGTCGCGTATAGTAAAATTGAAGTTGGGAAAGCGCGCGGCGTTCGTGCCTCCCCGCTAGACATGCGGATTTACTCCCTTTCCGCCGCCCTCGTTCTGGCCCTTATGGCCGGCGCTCCAGTCTACTCTCAGCAGTTCAATAAAGACAGCCTGGCTCCTTATATTCCCAGTCCGCAGGAAGTGGTGGATCGCATGCTAACCGCCGCGCGGGTGAAGCCGGGAGAGACCGTCTACGATCTGGGCAGCGGCGATGGGCGAATCATCATCACCGCGGCGGAGAAGTTCCACGCCCGTGCGGTCGGCGTGGAGCTGCGCGCGGATCTCTGCAAATCCACCGCGGCGCGCATCAAGGCTTTGGGCCTGGAGGATCAGGTGAAGCTGATCCACGGCAATCTGCTGAAGGTGGATCTGAGTCCCGCCGACGTGGTGACCCTGTACTTGCTGACCAGTTCGAACGAACGGCTGCGCCCCAATCTGGAGAAGTATCTGAAGCCGGGAGCGCGCGTCGTTTCCAACGATTTCGAAATTAAGGGCTGGACGCCTTCCGGCATTGTACCGATCACAGCCGGCGGGCTGCTGCATTACATCTACGTCTACGAAATCGGGTCCAAGAACTAGCATCACGGTTTGGCTGGCGGGCGTCGCATTGGCGGCTCCGCTTTTGCAGGCCCAACCGCAGATGCCGGTCTTCAAGGTCGATACCAACCTACAATCCATCGCCGTTCAAGTCATCGACAAGAGCGGGCACTACGTGAAGGGGCTGACGGCGTCCGACTTCACGCTTCTTGAAGATGGCCGCCCCCAGAAGGTCGCCTTCTTTGAAAGGGAATCCGAGCCGATGAGCCTGGCCATCCTGGTGGATGCGAGCAGCGGCATGGATTACAGCGGCAAGACGGATCGGGCGCGCTTCCTGCTGGATTCGCTGGTCAATAACAATCGTCCACAAGACGAGATCTTCCTGATGCCGTTCACGGACCAGATCGGCCGGTTCGAGCCGCTCACACCCGAGCAGCGCCTGCATCCTTCGACTCCTACGCTCCAGAGCCGCGGCTCGGCGCTCTATGACGCGCTGGCAACGGCGCTGTGCTACATGCGGGACGCGAGCAAGCTACGCCAGGCGGTGGTGGTCCTGAGCGACGGCATGGATCAGCAGAGCCGGCTGAGTCTCAGCCAGTTGACGGAGTTGGTGCGCGCCTCGAGTCCGCAGGTGTTCATGGCTGGAATATTCGGCAAGCGGGAATACGAGCTGTACAAGGACAGCGGCAAGACGCTGACCCTGGTGGGCATGCGCGAGATCGACAGCCCCGTGCGCGTGTTCGAGCGGCTGACCAAAGAATCGGGCGCCGAATCGGTTTTCGCGACTTCCAGCCAGGACCTGAAGAAGGCCTTGGACCGGATCGCGGCTCTGTTGGCGGCCGAGTACACACTGGCATATTATCCGCAGCGCGTCGATCGGGCACGCAAGATCCAGGTGAAGGTGGCGCGCAGCGGGGTCAAGGTTTTCACGCGCGGCAGTATCGGTTCGGAGAGTTCGCTCGGGGAGGTGCATTTCACCTCGACGGGTTGCGCGGTCTCGCCGAAGGACCATCCTTATCCGTGGGAGTCGCGCGTGAGGTCGCCGGCGGGCCAGCCGTTGATTTACGACGAAGATTTTTCAGACCGGAGGAGCGGCTGGCCGAACCACACGGACGAGGTGGCGGACGCGGGCTACATCGCAGACGGATATGAGCTGGTCCGGCGCCCTGCGAAGAACTCGGTTACCTCGATTGCGGGATTGATTGCCACGCCGCCGGACAAGATTGTGGCCTATGGGCCATGGTGGGAAGACTTTCGCTTGTCGGCCAAGATCGAGTGCCACTGGCGCAGCGCCGATTCGGCCGCGGGCGTGATCTTTGATCTGAACGACGAAGGCTATTATGGCTTCCTGCTCGATAAGCCCGCTACGGGCGGGCAGATGGCCTTCGAACTGGTCGCCGGCAGTATGAGCGGAGGCAGATTCGTGATCATACCGCGCACGCCGGTTTCGGAGGTCGACTCTCCTGGCAAGATACATACGCTCACCGTGGAGCGCAAGGGGGACTCGATCTCGCTGGCTTTGGATCGGCAGCGCGTCGGCAGCGTCAAGGACGCCACATTTTCAAACGGAATTGCCGGCGTGAGCGTGTTTAAGGAGAGCCGCCTGGTGATTCACGAGCTGCGCATCGAGGCGATTCCGTAGGGCGCTTCAGGCATCGCGGCGAAGTTCGTACACCGTGATTTCCGGCGGCGCGCCGATACGAATCGGTACGCCGATGGTGCCGATGCCGCGATTCACGTAGAGCTGCCCGCCGGGCTTTTCAAACCACCCGGCGACATACGGCGTTACCAGGCGGCTGGGGGCGATTTCAGGGCTGACGAATTCGAGCGCGACTTGTCCGCCGTGCGTGTGGCCGGCGAGGCTGAGATCGATGCCCAATTCCGCGGCGCGATCGAAGGTGTCGGGATTGTGGCTCATCAGGATGTTGGCCGTATCCGGCGCCATCAGCTTGTCGACACCTTCAAGATAGGTTCCGACGAAGGTGGAACTGCCAGGACCCATGTGGCGGGTGGTCTCGAAATCGACGCCCATCAAGTTGATGGACGCGCCGTTCGCGGTCACGGCAACGCGCGCATGGCGCAGGATGGGGATGCCGATTTCGTGAAACATCGCGGTGATGGAGTCTTCGGTGTGCGACCAGGCTTCGTGATTGCCGAGGCAGCCAAAGATACCGAACGGCGCGTGCAGGCCGGCGAGCGCATTCACCACGGCGTGTTGCGTGGATGGATCCCAGGTGACGAAGTCGCCAGTGAGCGCGATCAGATCGGGCTTGAGTTCGTTGGTGATGCGGACATAATTGCGGATTTCGTCCGCGGGCATGAAGGGGCCGATGTGGATGTCGGAGAGCTGCGCGATACGGAATCCGTCGAATGCTTTGGGGAGCTTTGCAATGCGGATGCGGCGCTCGGTGGTTTCCAGATTCAGGCGGCCGTAGAACAGGCCATAGGCTCCGGCCACGAACGGTGCAGCGATGGCGGCATTGGCTCCGCGCGAGAGGAATTGGCGGCGGGCGGGGGAATCGAGTGCGCCGGTTTTGCTAGCTATAGCTTTGACCGGCCACAGGACTGCGGCGATCAGAAATCCGACGATCGAACAAACGACCCACCATTGGAACGGCGCGGCGACGAACGCGTCATACCAGGTGAGACGGGTGGGGCTGGGACGGCTGCCGAAGAGTCCGAAGTTGAGGGCGAACCATAACAGGTAGACGGCCAGGAGGGACGCAGCCAGGATGATGCGGGTATGGCGAGTTTTCGCGACGCGGAACACCATCGTCCGTGCGCGCACTAACCAGAAAAGCTGGCTTGCCAGGAACACGGCGAAGACGATTGTTAGAATGGTTCCGAAAGACATCCGACCCTCTTTTTGGTTTATTGTCCCATAGGGCGCCTTTGTGGCGGGCCCGCGAGGCCCGCGCAGGGCATGGCCCTGCCCCACAGTGGTCTAGAATAAAAGAATCCGATGAAAATTAGCCCGGCGCTACGGCTGCGCACCTATTCTTTATTGCTGCTGTTCGTTCTGCTGCGGCCGCTGGGCAATCTGTCGCTGGCCTGGGGCACGAAACATTTTCCGCAAGTGTTGGCGGCGAATCCCGCGGTTTACTTGTGGGCCATGACGAATCCGTTTGTGGCGCTGGGCATCGTCATGCTGATCCTCTCGCTATTGACTCGGCTGGCTCTTTTGGGCCTCGCGGACCTGAGTTTCGTGCTGCCGGTGACGGCTGTCGGATACGTGCTGGCCACCCTGTTCGGGCAGGTCTTCCTGCATGAAGCTGTGACCGGCCGGCAGTGGCTGGGCGCGGTGTTGATTTTCATGGGGACGGGCGTGGTCGGCACGACCTCCCAGAACACGACCGCATGAAGTGGGTCCTGCTGAGCATCACGGTGACGGCGACCGCGCTGGCCGATCTGCTGCAGAGTCACGAAATGAAGCGAGCCGTTGATACAGCCGCGGGTGTGCGCGGCATCGCGCGGCTGGCGAAGTTTCTGGCCACGCGCATCAACCTGATCCTTTCGATCGTGTGCCTGGCGGTATCGTTCTTCTCTTTCATGGCTCTGGTACAGGCTGAGCCGCTCAGCTTCGCGGTGCCGGCGTCGGCCTCGAGCTTCATTCTGGAGACAGTGGCGGCGAAGTTCATCTTGAAGGAACACGTGGGGATGCGGCGCGCGGCGGGGGCGCTGCTGGTGCTGGGCGGAGTGATCCTAATCGCGCGCTGAGACGGGCACCAGGCGGCCATCCTGCAGCAGGTAATCGGTGCCGCGCCAGCGGATGCTGCGGCGTCCGAAGCTGGCGAGCCAGATGCAGAATGCCAGCGCGTCCCACAGCGGGATCACCGCCATCTTCTTCCACAGTCCTTTTTGCTGGAGTCCCCAGGAGCCGATGATCCAGGTCATGGCGAAGCGCAGCGCGAGGTACGCGCCCAGAAAAGCGGCCGCGACTGCGATGGTGGGATGGACCGCGATGGCGGCGAGCGACCACGGCAGGCCTTGCGTGAGCAACAGGCCCAGATGTCCCCAGGGCCGCATGTGGCGCATGACTACGATCCAGCGCATGCGTTTGTGGATCAGGTCGCTGATGGATTGATAATCGGCGACCGCGCGCACGCTGTACGGGAGTAACTCGACTTCGTAGCCTTGCTCGGCGATGAGGCGGCCCACCAGCAGATCGTCCGCCGGCCGGTTTTCGAGTGACTCATAGCCTCCGAACGCGGCGAGGCGTGTGCGCGTAGTGGCGATGGTCGGGCCGAGCGCGAATTTCACGCCATCGAGCTGCCAGGCTACCAAAATGCCGGCGTAGAAATCCGAAAACATACCCATCCCCTGCAGCGTGTCGGCGAAGGTACCTTCATCATCGGGCAGATAGAAGCAAGTCACGGCGCCGACCTTGGGATTGGCGAGCGGCGCAACCACGCGGCGCAGGTAATCGGGCCGGACGAAAACGTCGCTATCGCTCACCACCACAACTTCGTGTGTTGCTTCGCTCGCCATGCGGGCCAGCTTGGCGACTTTATCGTTGGTGGCGATGCGCCTGGAACCGAACAGCACGCGAATGCTGCGCTCGGGAAAATCGCGCATCAGCTTTTCGATTACGGGCAGCACGGGATCGGCTTCGCCATCGACGCAGAAGACAATTTCGTAGTCCGGATAGTCCTGGCGGCAGAAGCTGGCGAAGTTTTCGTAGGCGCCGGGATCGAGGCCGCGGATCGGTTTCAGGTTACTGACTGGCGGAGTGTACGCGCTGCTGTGCGAGGCGTTGCGCCGCGCCTGAAGGAAATACGCGCGCGCGCTGTAGAGCGCGATCAGATAGTAAACAAACGGTATCGCGGCTATCGCCAGAAACAGAGCGGTCACAGTCCTATGCTACATTAATCACTTGTGCGGCGTCGCAGGCTTTACTAAGTTGAAATTCCGCCCCGGCCCGGAGCGGATCCGAAATGCGGTCGCCTGCATCCATCATCGGGGCCCCGACCAACAAGGCGTTTTCGAATCGGATGGCGTGGCGTTGGGCGCCGCGCGCCTGAAGATTATCGATCTCGGTGCCGGCGATCAGCCTATCTGCGCCGAAGATCGAGACACCATAATCGCTTTCAACGGCGAAATCTACAACCACCTGGAGCTGCGCGCGGAGTTGGAAAGGCGCGGGCATCGCTTCCGCACACGCACCGATACCGAGACGGTGCTGGAAGCGTTTCGTGAGTGGGATACGGCGTGTTTCACGCGGCTGCGCGGCATGTTCGCCATTGCGCTGTGGAGCGAATCCGGGCGGCGGCTGGTGCTGGCGCGCGATCGCATGGGCATCAAGCCGCTGTACATCGCGCGGCATGGCGCGGATCTGTTTTTCGGTTCGGAGCTGAAGAACATTTTCGTGCATCCGGAGTTCGCGCGGCGACTCAGCCTGGCGGGTCTCGATTGTTACCTGTCGCTCAATTACGTGCCGTGCCCTTGGACGCTGGTCGAAGGCATTGAAAAGCTGAATCCCGGATATTGGCTGGAGTGGCGTGCGGGCGCGATCCGGTCCGAGGCTTATTGGCGGTTGCCGCTGCCGGTACGGCAGGATCGTACGACCGAGGGGGCGCGCGAAGAACTGGACGAGTTGCTGCGGCAATCGGTGAGCGAGCATCTGGTTGCCGATGTTCCGCTGGGCATCTGGCTGAGCGGCGGCATCGACTCCTCGACCATTTTGCATTACGCGGCGAGCGCCTCGAGCCGGCCGCTGAAAACGTTTTCGATTTCGTTCCGCGGGCGCAGCTTCGACGAGACCGAATACATTCGCGCGGCGGCCACGCAATTTGGCACCGATCACCAGGAATTCGATGTGAACCCGGAGGCTGGCCTGGCGGACGCAATCGACGAGTTTGCGAACTACTTCGATGAGCCGAATGCGGACGCGGGCGCGCTGCCGGTCTGGTATCTGTCGAAGATGACGCGCGAGAAGGTGACGGTCGCGCTAAGCGGCGAAGGCGCCGATGAATTGTTCGGCGGTTATCTGACTTATCGCGCGGACCGGTATGCGCGGCGCATGCGGCATCTGCCCGCGGCGGCGTTATGGCTGATGCGGCAGGCGGCGGGGCTGTGGCCGGTGTCGGACGATAAGATCAGCTTCGAGTACATGCTGAAGCGCTTTCTGGATGGCTGCCGCATGGCTCCGGCGCGCGCGCACGTGTATTGGAACGGTACGTTCGGGGATGCCGAAAAACAGGCGCTGCTCAACGTGCCGGGGGCGGGCGCACTGGCGAGGATCTTGCGCGACCTGACGGCGGCGGGCGACGATCTGGCGGCGTACCTGTGGTTCGATCAACGCTATTATCTGCCGGACGATATTCTGATGAAGGTGGATCGCATGAGCATGGCGCATTCGATCGAGGTGCGTCCGCCATTTCTCGATCACCGCATTGTGGAGTTCGCCGCCACGTTGCCGGCGCACTTCAAAATTCGCGGCGCACGGCAGAAAGTGATTTTGAAAGATCTGATGCGCGGCAAACTGCCGCCGTCGATTTTGCGGCGGAAGAAGATCGGATTCGACATCCCGGCGCATCACTGGCTGCGCGGTCCGCTGCGCGAGTTGATGCGGGAGACGCTCATGTCCGGCGCGGCAGCGCACCGCCAAGTCTTCCGGCCGGCGGTGATCGCAGCCGCGATCGTCCGGCACCTGGAGCGCCGCGAAAACATGGGATACCACTTGTGGGGCTTGATGATCCTGTTCCTGTGGATGAAGAGATGGCATATTCAAACGACGCCGGCGAGCCTGCCAGACCATCAGGCAGCCGGCATCTCTACATCTATCTAGCTGTTCTCCTTTTTGCCGGCGCCGTTTATCTCGGCTGCATGATTTCCCCGCCATCGTTGATGGATGATGTGGACGCGGTGCAGGCCCAGATTGCGCGCAATATGCTCACGTCGGGCGACTGGGTGACGGCGCGTCTGGATGGCGTGCCGTATCTGGAAAAATCGCCGTTGATCTACTGGACGATTGCGGTCAGCTACGAGATCTTCGGCGTGCACGATTGGGCCGCGCGCTTGCCGGTGGCGCTCTCGGCGATGGGGTTGTGCTGGCTGACCGCGGCGTTCGGCATCTGGGCATTCGGCAGGCGAGCAGGCTTATACGCGGGGCTGATCATGGCCACGTGCATTGGCCTGTTCCTGTTCACGCGCGTGCTGATTCCCGACGTGATGCTGACGTTGGCGATCGCGCTGGCGATGTGGGCGTTCCTGCGCGTGCTGGACGAAGACGAGCCGCATCCGCGCTTATGGGCTTTTGCGCTGGCGGCCAGCCTGGGCGTCGGGCTGCTGCTGAAGAGCACCATCGCGGTGCTGTTTCCAGTGGCGGCGGGCGTGATCTACCTGGCGGTAACGCGGCAACTCTTCTCGTGGGCGGTTTGGAAGCGGCTGCGGCCTTTCAGCGGCATCGCGATTATTCTGATCATCGCCGCGCCGTGGCACGTGCTGGCTACACTGCGCAATCCGCCGTATTTCTCGTTCAGCTTCCGCAGCGTGCCCGGCCAGTATCACGGCTTCCTGTGGTTCTACTTCATGAACGAGCAGGTGTTGCGCTTCCTGAACCTGCGCTACCCGCGGGATTACAACACGGTGCCGCGTCTGTATTTTTGGCTGTTCCATTTGCTTTGGCTGTTCCCCTGGAGTGTGTATTTTCCGGCGGTGTTCGAACTCAAATTTCGGCCGGTGGATCGCGCGGGCCGCACGCGTTTGCTGGCACTTTGCTGGACCGGCTTCATGCTGGTCTTCTTCACGTTTTCGACCACGCAGGAATATTACACGATGCCGTGCTATCCGGCGCTGGCGCTGTTGCTCGGGTCGGCGATGACGCTGGATAGCGCGTGGGTGCGGCGGGGCACGCGCGTGGTCGCGGGAGTGGCGGTGCTGGCGGCGCTGGTGCTCACCGTGATCCTGGTGCTGGTATGGGGCAAGCCCGCGCCAGGCGATATTTCGATGGCGCTATCGCAGCGTCCCGGCACGTATACGCTGTCGCTCAGCCACATGGAGGATCTGACGCTGGCGTCGTTCGCCTATCTGCGCCTGCCCCTGGCAGTGGCGGCGATCGCGTTTCTGGCAGGCGCGGTGGGTACATTCCGCGCTACCGGTCGGCGTGCGTTTGTGGCGGCGGCCGTGATGATGGTGCTGTTTTTCCAGGCCGCGCGGCTGGCTATGGTAACGTTCGATCCTTATCTCTCGTCGCGGCCTTTGGCCGAGGCGTTGCTGCGATCTCCGGACGGGAAACTGATTGTGGATCATCACTACTACACGTTTTCTTCGGTTTTCTTTTACACGAATCGTGGGGCGCTTTTGCTGAATGGACGATTCAATAATCTGGTCTATGGATCATATGCTCCGGGCGCTCCGGATGTGTTTATTGACGATGCGCAGTGGAAGGATTTGTGGCTGGGTACGGCGCGGTGTTATGTGGTGGCCAGCGATCCGGCCGTAGCACGATTTGAGAAATTGGTCGGCAAGGCGGGCTTGTATCCGGTGAGCGCTAGCGGCGGTAAAGTTTTGCTTACAAACCATCCGTTGTAGATACTTGCGGGTCTGCGAGACCCGCGTGGGGCCCAGCCCCGGCCCGCTTAAAATATCGGTAAACGTTTGGAATACAAAGAGTTAACTAGGATTTTGGCAAGTTACAGCTATGCTAATGGGCGCACGCTGTGCGATACTGATTATAGACCATTTCAAGACTGCGAATGTCCCAGTTAGACGACGCCATATCCCGGTACAACAAGCTGCTGGAAAACGGCCCGTATCGCGACCTCGCGTGGGTAGACGACCTCCAGAAGCGGATGGAAGAGGAGCACCTCTCCGCCGGCGGGCGGTTAATCTGCCCGTTTCTGCGCCCCAATTTCATTACCCGCCGCCAATACGAAACCTTGGTCAAGACTGGCGAAGCGTTGATCAGCGCCATCGACCGGATGCAGCGCATGGTGCTGGCGAGTCCGGCGCTGCTGGCCCGTATGGAACTGCTGCCGGCCGAGAAGATGTTGGCCGCCATCGATCCCGGCTATCAGGTGCCGGAAGTAGCCGCGCGCCTCGATTCGCACGTGTGCAACGGTACTTTGCACGTGGTGCAGTATAATGCGGACTCGCCGAGCGGCGCGGCCTATACCGAGATGCTGTCGGATTTGTTCTACGATTCGCCGCCGGTGAAAGAGTTTCGCAAGCGGTATCATCTGAGCCGGGTGGGCGGCAAGAAACACCTGCTGGGCGCGCTGTTGAAGGCGTACAAGCAATATGGCGGGCACAAGAAGCCGAACATCGCCATTCTGGAGTTTCGTCCCGCGTATCACTCCGAGCAGAGCGAGTTTCAGTTCTTCCGTGATTTCTTCCGCGAGGAAGGTTATGCGGTGGAGATTGTTTCGCCGGACCAGTTGGAATACCGCAACAAGGTTTTGCGCAAGGGGAACTTCGAGATCGATCTGGTGTACCGGCGGGTCAGCATCCAGGAATTCCTGATGCGCTTCGACCTGACGCATCCGCTGGTGCGCGCTTACCGCGAGCACACGGTTTGCGTGGTCAATAGCTTCCGCTCCGAGTTGGCGCACAAGAAGGCCATGTTCGCGCTATTGACCGACGATGCCCTGACGGCCAAGTTCCCGGTAGCGGAGCGTAAGGCGATTCACGATCATGTGCCCTGGACGCGGCTGGTGGTGGCGGGCAAGACCACCTATCACGAAGACACCATCGACTTGATCGAGTTCATCACCAAGAACCGTGAAAGGTTCGTGCTGAAGCCCAATGACGACTATAGCGACCTGCACAGCTTCTTCGGCTGGGAGATGGACGAAACTGCCTGGGATCGCGCCCTGAAGCAAGCCACACGGGCGCCTTACGTGGTACAGGAGAAGGTGGACCCGGTGCGCGCGATTTTCCCCATGGTCACTTATGGCCAATTGGAGTTCAAAGAAATGCAGGTGGATGTGCACCCGCACGCCTACCTGGGCAAAGTGCTGAGTTGTTCCAGTTGGCTATCGACCGGCAATACGGGTTTCTCCTCGGTGGGCGGCCTCGTGCCAACCTTCATCCTCGACAACAAGCAGTAGGGAGTCCCGGCTTATACGCAGGTTCTAGCCTTGCCCTGACTTGCAACGGCAGTTGCAGGGGTTATGCTAGTCTAGATCGGCGGCGGGGATTCCGGTGGAACCGTATCCATTCAACGAGAGCTACATAGCGGGCCTTCGCGGGCGGGACCCGGCAATCGAATCTCATTTCGTGGCCTATTTCAAAATGCCGCTGTGGCTGAAGGCCCGCCGGCAGTTGCGCGCGGCGGACCGGGCGGAAGATGCCGTGCAGGAGACCCTGCTGCGTGCTTTCCGCTACTTTCAATCCGGTAAGGGCCTCGACTTCCCGGAGCGTCTGCCCGCCTTCGTCCAATCGATTTGCCATAATGTGACTCTGGAGATGATCCGGGCGAACGACCGTTACCGGCAGGCTCCGGAAAACAGCCCGGATCCGGAGGATCCGCGCATCGATCTGCATTTGCAGATCGTGACCGAGGAACGCCAGCGCATGGTGCATGAAGTGCTCGCGCAACTTCCGGATAAGGAGCGCGAATTGTTGCAGTTAGCCGCTATCGAAGAGATGGATAAAGATGCTTTGTGCGAGCGTTATGGGGTGAGCCAGGAGTATCTGCGGGTGTTGCTGTTCCGGGCCCGCCAGCGCTTTTTGGCCGAAATTCGCAAACGGCGCGGCGAGCCGCCTCCTAAGGTCCGGGGCGCGGGATGATACGCTCAGCGGTTTCGATTCACTGACCAGATGGGGATGAACAATGGACCATTCTGAGGCGGTCAGCGGCCACGCCGTCGAGCGTTATCTGCTGGGCGAGATGAACGAGCCTGACGCGGAGGCTTTCGAGCAACATTTCTTCGATTGCACAGCGTGTACGGATGATTTATCCTCCGGGGCATTGCTGGTGGAAAACCTGCGGGCGCTGCCCATACGCGAAGACGCGCGCCAGCCGGCCGTTCCGGAGCGGGCCAAGCCCGAACGGGCGCGCCGATCCGCGCCATGGTGGAAGATGCCGCTGTTTGCGGCGCCTGCCTTTGCCACTGTGGTACTGGCGTTCGTGGCGGGCTACCAGGCGCGCGAACTGGCACGCGTGAACCGCCCGGAGTCGCTGCTGGTTTACGATCTGAAGTCCGCGCGCGGGCCGGTCAACCAGGTCAGCGTCCCGGCAGGCGCGACGCATTTCGCCTTGAGCGTCGACTTGATGGAGGAATCGTTTCCACGCTACCGGTGCGATTTCGAGGACGACGCGGGGCGGCTGCGATTCTCGGTGGACCATGCCGCGCCGCCAACCGGCGAACCGTTGAGCGTGCTGGTTCCCGTCAGCGCGATGGGGCCCGGAAAGTACACGCTGATCGTGCGCGGTCTGGAAGGCTCGCAGGTGGGAGCCGACGTCGCGCGCTACCACTTTGAAGTTGTGAAATAATCAGGAGCCATATGATCGAGCGCTTTCGCTATCACGCTTTCACGACGGGTGTCTCGGGGCGCATCACGCACCCTTTCGACGCGATCATTCCCATTCAGGCCTCGGTTGCCCTGCCGCAGTCGGGCGGCTTCGGCACCGCGCGGGCCGAAGGCTTTGAGTTCCACGGCATTCTGGCGTTCGAGTCGGCGCAAGCCGTGGTGGCCGGAAATTTCAGCCCTAAGGACCGGTCGTTCGACGCCGTGGCGACGGTGGCCATCAACGGACTGAACATCCTGAACATGGTAACTGCCGACCGGGTGGTGGCGCGCATTGCGTCGTCACATCCCGAAGATCCCAAGCTGGGCCACTCGATCACGCCGCTGGGCTCCTATTTTGAAAACCTGCGTATCGCGGGGTTCCGGGTCGATCTGGACCTGGCCACCGCCACCTTCGACCGGCTGGACAACGCCACCAAGCTGCGCGCGGCTTATCGCGATAACCAGGAAGGTTTCGGCGATGAGTTCGACAAGTTGACGCTCACCGGGCGGACCGACGTGCCCGAAGGTCTGCGCAAGTATTTTCCCTGCCTGGGGCCGCAGGCGCCGCGCATTGAAGAGTCCCACGGTGTGATCGCGTGTTCGCTGGTCCGCGGAATTACCGGCCTGCCGAAAGAACTGCGGCCGGTGGGCCATGTGATTCGCGTGCCGGGCTTCGGCATTATCCGCCTGGCCGAGTTCATCATCACCGATACGGAGCGCAGCATCACGATGCTGCAGGTGGATCTGGGCAGTACGCCGGCGGGCTCCGGATCGATCGGCGGCGCGGCGGGCAACGGGTCGGATTACTAGCTTGGGAGCGCTGCTACGCGAGAATCCGGCGGACGATGGCGGTGTTCTCGTGCACTTCGTCCTTGAAGCGCGGATACATGCCCACGATCACGGCGTCGGTCGGCTTGATGTTCGAGAGCGCGAAACGGAAAGCTTTCTCGACATCTTCCGGCGAGCCGCTGGCGCGTCCGGCGCCAAATAGTTTGAAGGCCAGGCAGGGCTTCTTGGTCTGGCGAATCATGCGAACCATGCGCTCGGGATCCTTCTCCATGAAGGTCTCGCCGATGGGCGATTCGCCGAACTCCGCGCGCGCTTCTTCCGGCGTGCGCGATACGCGATAGAGGCAGCACTGGTAATAATCCACATCCCAGCCTTCGCCTTCCGCCGTATCGATCACCGCGGGATTGTGTGTTGAAAGACCCACCATCACACCGGTATCGCGCACCGCCTTTAGGAAGTCCTTGATCTTGTCCTTCTCGCCGTTGCGGAAGCGCTCGTCGGTGCGATTGCCATGGTGGCCGATGCCCATCGGCCCGAGTTTGGCGACTTCCGGCAGCAGCTTTGGATCTTTCATCAGCGCGAAGTCGGCCAGCAGCACCAGGTTCATTTTGCCGCCCTCGGCGCGATAGCGTTTGAAATCCTCGATGGGCTGATCGTTGTAGTGCAGTTGCCAGGTGTTGATGCCGGCCCGCTCGCAAGAGTGCAGCACCTCCATCTTGCGATCCTGCGTGTACCATTCCCGCATCAACTGATCAAGCGTGTGGTTGAAGTGCGAGTAGCCGTATAACGGATTGGACCCGACAATCATGCGGGTGATCTCATGCTTGCCGAACTTGACGGTGGGCAGCAGCGGCGCGGCCGTTTGCGCAGCAGCGTTGGCGGCGGCCGGAGCAAGCGCGCCCAGCGCAGCGGCCAGTTGAAGAAAATCGCGGCGGGAATTGGTCACAATATCAGCCTTTCAGGTCTCATTGTATGTGTAGGCCAGAGCGGGGTCAAGCCGGGCAATAATCAAGCTATGGGCACCTCGCTTCCTGAAATCTGGCTGATCCGGCACGGCGAAACGGAGTGGAGTCTATCCGGCGCGCACACCGGCAGCACCGATATTCCCCTGACCGCCACTGGCGAACGGCAGGCGGAAGAACTGGGACACCGTTTGGGCGGACGCGAGTTCGCCATGGTGCTGACGAGCCCGCTCGGCCGCGCGCGCGAAACGTGCCAGTTGGCGGGTTACGGCGATGTGGCCCAGATCGAGCCGCGGCTGCGGGAATGGGATTACGGCGCTTACGAGGGGAAGACCAGCGCGGAGATCCAGCAGCAGGTTCCGGGCTGGACCATCTGGACATCGCCGGTGCCCGGCGGCGAAACCATCGACCAAGTGGCGGCGCGGGCCCGCGGCGTCATCGATCGCGCGTCCGCGGCCGGCGGCGATGTGGCGCTGTTTGCGCATGGGCACCTGCTGCGCATCCTGACGACGGTGTGGCTGGGTGTACCGCCTACTGACGGCCGGCTCTTCGCCTTGAGCACTGCGTCGCTCAGCGTGCTGGGCTACGAGCGCGATACGCGCGTCATCTCGCAATGGAATTCGTGCGCGGCGGCGCGGGCCGGCGCGGCGTAGTATTCTGGAAAGCGAGGAGACCAGAATGGGATGTAGCAGCGGACCAGTGAACCCGGCCAGCTTCGAAGTGCCGCCGGGCGCGCGCAAGGTGTTTTGCGTCAAGTTTCAGAGGGAAATGGAGGGATTGGACGAAGTCCCGTTCGAAGGCCATCCGCTCGGCCAGAAGATCTACGAAAACGTCTCCAAGGAAGCCTGGAAGATGTGGGTTGAGCACATGAAGATGATCATGAATGAGTACCGGCTCAACCTGGGAACGCGTGAAGCGCAGGAATTCCTGCTGAAGCAGATGGACGAATACTTCTTCGGCGAAGGCGCGGCCCTGCCGCCGGATTACGTGCCGCCGCGGCAGAAATAGCTACACCGCCCACTCAACCTGATCCTGTAAAGACAACTCAATCCAACCCTGCTGGGGGACTGCGTCCATGGGTAATCCACCCTGCCACAGGGAGAATTGAAATCGCAGTGACGCGCTGCCGTGGGCGCCGAGCGGCGCCAAGGCGATGCGGGCTTCGAGCACCTGTTTGAACGCGAATTCGACCGCCGGATTGGCCGGATCGGGAGGCGCGGCGAGTTTCAACTCGGACACTTCGGCACCGCCATGATCGAGCCGCACGGTGACCTGGCTGGAGGAGGGCGCATCGCCGACCGCCAGATTCAGGCGCGCCTCCATCTCCGAGATAGCCTGCTCGGAACCGCGATGAAAGTCCACACGCAAGTAAAAATTCTGGCCGTCGGTGCCGTAGTAAATCTCACGCACCAGGAACTTCTTGCCGTGCATGGAACCGCCGCGTTCGTCGACGCGATAGAGCCCCGCGCCGAGCCATTCGAAGTAGGACGTGACCTCGCCATCGATCACCGGGTGGATCTCGCCGCTCGGCGGAATATGCACGGCGCTGACCGCCACGCGTAAAATGGGCCGCGACAGTTCTTCCGGCGGGCTGAGATTCAGGAAACGGTAAACGTTCGCCAGGTGGCTGCGGTAGAGCTGATCGAACTCGATGCGATTGCCGGAATCGTGCTCCGGACCATACCACCAGCACCAATCGCTGCCCTCGGCGATCAGGAGTTCTTCATAGGCCAGCTTGCGGCGATCCTCGGGTACCTTGGGCGCGCTTTGATAGGCCTCGCGCGCCCGCAGAAGCTGGCTCCAGGCCTGGTTGTCCTCCTCGGCGCCGATCCAGACGTCGAAGTTGGCGTTGATCCAGGAGCCCGGGAAGACGTGCGAGAGCGGCTCCGGCGCTAGTTTAGCGAGTGCCTCGCTGACGGTGACAGCGGACATCTGTCCATCTTCGGAAATGAGGCGGTAGAGGTTGCGCAGAAATGGCCGCCCGTTCTGTTCGTAGTATTCCCAGGCATTCTCGCCATCGAGAATGATGGGCACGAGGGCGTCGCGCCCGCTGCCGAGAATGCCGCGGCAGTTCTCGCGGATGCGATTCAGGAAGTCGCGCGCAGCCTGCGCGGAATCCATACCGGAATAGACGAAACCGATCAGGTCGCTGAGGAAGTGATCGCGAAAAACGACGCTGAGTTGCCGGCGGTTCTGCTCCCAGCGATAAGGGCGGTAGATGGCATCCACACCGATTCCACGATCGAGCGTGCGCCCCAGCACGCCGCTGTCGCTGGCGGCCCACTGGTAGCCGATGCTGGCGGCAATCCCGAAGACTTCGTCCGAGACTGAACCTTCCGACGGCCAGAGCCCCACGGGAGCCACGCCGAATTCGCGCGCCACGTATTCGCGCGCCATTTCCAACTGGATGTGGGCATCCTCCGGATAGCGGAATGCCGGCGGCAGCGGTACGCCCGGATGTGAAACACTCGCGATATTCGAATCGCACAGCAGCGGCAGAATCGGATGGTAGTAGGGTGTAGTGGAAACTTCGATCTGCCCGGTGCCGGCCAACTCGCGATATACCGGAATCACCTGGCCGATGATCTCCTGCTGCTTGAGGCCCATCAGCCGCTGATCGTCGGCGGAAAAGTCGCGTCCTTTGGCGAAGAGCTCTCGGATCTCCGGATCGGTGCGGCGAAACTCCTCGTCGAACCAGATCAGTTGCGAGATGACTTGCAGGTCGCGAAAATCCTGCGTGGAGAAACGGCGGCGGGCCATCTCCAGGCTGTCCTGCGCCTGGCGCGCGTCATAAAGGGCCGCGTAGCGCGGGAACGGCTGCGTCAGGCGCGGCGGATGCGGCAGCAGGAATTGCTGCAGGACGAACGACTGCTCCGCCTCGTTCAGCATTTCGGCGGGCTTCAGCGCCATCTCGAGATACGGATCGTGGGCCGTGCCGTGGGCGTACTCATCCACCTGCGCCATCATGGAAGGCACCAGGTTGAAGGTCTGATGCACGTTGGGAAAGTCCCGCAGAATGGCCGCCATCCCGTAGTAGTCTTTCAGGGCGTGCAAGCGGGTCCAGGGGAGCTTGTATTCACCCGAGGCCAAGTCCTTGTAGAACGGCTGGTGCATGTGCCAAAGAAAGCAGAGGTAGATGCGGGACATAGTCGGTTGCCGTACGCGGCTTAGCGCGCGAAGTAACTGGTGGCGGGCGGCGGGGCATGCGTGCCCTTGATGGCCAGCCAGAGAATATCGTTTAACTCGTCGGCGTCGGCACGATCTTCCTCGCTGAAATCGAGCTTGGCGGAGCGTTGCGCGGTGGCCGAGTGGAGCGGGTTGCGCTGGTCGAGCTGCACACGCGGCTGTTCCACGATGTAGGGCGCGGGGTCGGGGTTGCTCTGAAACGCGGCGGACATGGGCCGCGCGGCGGCATCGAACTGGGTCATGGGCCGCAACCCTAGAATCAGCTCCATGGTGCGCAGCATAGAAGTCGTGTTGTACATCGAGCTATCCACCAGCCCGTGCTTCACGTAAGGCGAAATCACGAAAGCCGGCGAACGGTGCGAATCCACGTGGTCCGGACCATTCTGCGCGTCATCTTCCAAGACGAAGATCGCCGTACTCGTCCAGAAACGGCTCTTCGAGACAGCTTCCACCAGGGTGCCCAGCGCGAAGTCGTTATCCGCGACCATGGAAAACGGCGACAGCTTGCCGCCGGACGTACCATTGGTGTGATCGTTGGGGAGACGCATAACCATGAGTCGGGGCATGCTGCCGGATTTCTCATACTCCGCGAGATCTGCCAGGAAAACCTTCACGCGGTCGACATCGGTGTAATCCAGATCGAAGTCGCGATAATTGAAATTCGTCACCGGGCGCAGCACCGGATCGCGTACCAGCGCGATCTGCCGGCCATCGGGCGCGGCTTTGGGCAGATTCTGCGTCATGTAGCCGTAGTTGCGCAAGGAGATGCCCGCGCCGGCGGCACTGGTCCACAGGAAGCCGGCGGGCGGGATCATGGTAGGCTCCTGCTCTTCGTAATCGTAGTTGTCGCGGCGGCCGGCGTAGCTGTTGGGCCACATCTTCTGGATGTAGTCGGTGGCGATGGCCGCAGTCGACCAGCAATGGCCGTCGGCGCTCACATCCGCGCTGACGTAGAAGTTGTCGAATAGGACAAACTGGCGCGCGAGCTTATGCTCGTTGGGCGTGATCTTCTCGCCAAACAGCACCAGCGAAGGATCGCCATTCCCCTCCTTCATGTCGCCCAGAACCTGGTCGTAAGAGCGGTTCTCTTTCACGATGTAAATGACGTGGTCGATATGCGGGAACGGATTCGGAGCATCGAGTTCCTCGTCCCGATAAGGAGAATTATCGATCGCGGTCTTGGTGTAAGCCTCTAATTGCTCGTAATGGAAAGGCGGGATGAAGGACGCGGTGCCGGTCTGGATCAGGCCCACATACTGCACGGCGAGGTTGCCCTCATGGCTGGGCGCGGGGCGGCGCGAAGGGTTAGGACCGCGCGGATTCGGATGGGAGCCGCCGCCGCGGCCGTTCAGCACTACCAGCGTGCCATCGGGCAAGGCGCGCACGGCCGTGGGATACCATCCGGTAGGGATGAATCCGGCCACATGACTGCGGTCGCCGCTGATATCGGCGACGGCCACAACATTGGCGTCCGAGCAGGCTATGTACAGACGACGATGGTCCGGCGAAACGGCGAGCGCGCTCGGCGTCATGCCAGCCGGCTGGCGGGGCGTCATCGCCGTGTTGATGGTTTCCAGCAGCCGCAAGTCCTTACCTTCGGTGACGCCGATCGTATAGACACTGTTGGTGTTGGAAGCTGTGATGAAGAGACGGCCGGCGATGGGCACTTCGCCCTCCGGGGCCGCCTCGGCGCCGGGAAGCCAGACCATATCGGTGGGATGCGGTCCCAGGCGCACTACCGACAGTTGGTTGCCCGAGGAAGTTTCGTACTGGCCGACCGAGCCATCAGTCCAGCTGGTGACGAAAAACGATTTGCCATCCGGGTGGAACAGGATGCGGTACGGACGGCGTCCCGTCTTCACGCGATCGATCAGCATGCCGGATTGGGTGTTGATGACCACGACTGAGTCGTGATAAAGATCCGCGGCATAAAGCAGGTGGCCTTGGGGATCGAGGGCCACGTCGCCGATGAAATCGGTGGGAGTGCGCTTATCAGGTGCGACCACCGTAAAGGTGCGCGCCGGAGTGAGCGTGCCGTTCTGGAAGGAGAATTCAAAGACCGCCGCGCGCGAGCCGCCGCCTACATACACGCGGTCGCCCTTGGGCGCGAAAGTCAGGCCCAGCCAGCCATCGGCAACCGGCACACGGCTGATTTCGCGCTCGGCCGCGACATCGATTACGCTAACGCTCGGCGGTTTGTAGCCGCCATTCAAAGCCAGCAGGTATTTGCCATCCGGTGAGAGCGCGGTGGACATGGGAAAGGTGTCGAGCGGAATCTGCTTACCGGCCGCCTCCAGACGCCACCCACTATTCAAGAGGAATCCGCCGCCAGGCAGCGGGCCGACTTGTTCGCGGGGGGCGGGCTGGGAGCAAAGCAGGGCGGCCGCCAAAAGCAAAACAATAAAGATGAAAGGACGCATCCAGTTACGATGATACCGTGCGTTTGATGACTTGGGCGAGGATCTGTGGACGCAGTTACTTACGCGGAATCCTTGGCTTTGAACGGTAATTTCGAGGGTCAGTGCTGGGCGGTGTCGTTTTCGGCGGGCGGTACGGTGACCGTGAGCGGATACTGCAGCTTGAAGCTGACGACACTCTCCGACGGCAGATTGATGCCCTTGTCTTTCTTTATGGCGCGACCGGCGCCGCCTGCTCCGGCTCCCGCTAATGTGCCGATGCCCGCTCCCTTGCCGCCGCCCGCGATGGCGCCGATGATGGCGCCCAGCGCCGCTCCGCCTCCCACAGTTTCCGCCGAGCCCTTGCCGCGGTTGGCGTTGGCCTGATCGTAATCTTCCGTACTCAGCGGATAGGACTGCCCGCGCGAGGTCAATTTGGTCAATACCAGCTTGAGACTGGCGTGGCCCTTGAATGTGCCAGCGGACTCCGCGTCGACCACTTTCCCCTCGATATCCGCGCCTGCCGGCACCGCCACGTTATCGTCGACGCGCAGCGGCGACTTGAGCGTCGCATGAAAGACGTCGCCCGGTTTGTTGTGCTTCGAGCTGAGCGCGTCGATCAGGCGCACGGAGATCACGGCGCCAGCGGGGATGGTGTACTTTACAGGAGCCGGAGGCGGTGGGGGCTCCGGCGTGGCTTGGGCCGGCGGCGGATTGGGCGGCGGAGCGGAAGCAACTTGCGGCGCTGCATTCAAAGGCGCGGCCGGAGGCGCATTGAGGGCGGCTTCCTCCGGCGGCTCCGATGTGGTAGCGCGGGAGTGCGGGCGCGCCGGGCGCGGCTCTTCGCGGACCTGCCGAGTACGGTGCGGCTTAGGCGCGGCAGCGGTCTCGACGGGCGTTACGGTGATGTTATTCATCACCTGCTTCACGCCGGGAGTATCCGCCGCGATGCGGGCGGCCAGAGAACGGGCCGCGTCGTTCGGAACCTGGCCGGTCAGGACCACTACTCCGGCTGCGCTTACTACGGTTACCTGTCCGCTGATGGCACTGTCCTGTTGAATCTGGGACGCAATGCTTTGGACAATTTGCTTGTCATTTACGGGATGTGAGCAAGCCAAAGCTATGAGCGCAGCTACAGCGAGAACAGCGGAGCAGACGTTCCGGTTGAGGAACTCGCGCAAAACGGGGCGACCCGCGCCGTTCAATCCAGCAAGTTCCTTCCTTGTATGGGGGCGCTCGAAAGCACGCCCATTTACGCCCCCGTGGAACATAGCAAGCGCCTCCTAAGTGAGTGAGTAGAACGGGTTCGAGCGGCTCTTAACGGCCGAAGTGACGCCATCCGCCGACGCCAACCACGACGCCTCCGACGGGGGCACCATATCCATAATACCCGTAATAAGACGGCGAGTAGCCATAAGGATAACCGTACGGATCGGAGTAGTAATACGGATCATATCCGTAATAATAGGGGTAGCCGTAACCGTAGCCGTAATACCCAGGCCAGTAGCCGAGTCCGAGACCCCAACCCCAACCGTAGCCGCCCCAGCCCCAACCGCCGCGATAGCCGTAGCCCCAGCCGCCGCGATAGCCGCCGTAACCCAAGCCTCCGCGATAGCCGCCGTTGCCGAAGCCGCCGCGATATGCCGGGCCGGCATAGCCGCGACCTGCGAAACCTCCGCCAGCGAAGTGGCCGCCGCCCACTGCGTGACCGCCGCCGAATCCGCCGCCATGGCCGGTAGCCGCAAAGGCGCCCACACTAGCCAACAATAAACAAGCAAATAATACGATGGTTTTGCGCATAATTCACCCTGCCCATTAGACTATCACTCCCGGCGCTTGGTTACGATGGCCGAAAACCACCAACCGCGGTGCTTTGCGGCCATGAAAGACGGCGGACGAGCCACGCATTTTCATGAGCTTACCGGCAGGTTCCGGTTTGGCGAAACGGATGCATAGCGATATCCGTCGCCTGTTAGTGAGGCAGCTATTTATGAAAGCTAACTTGACCACCCCTTTTCGTACTGCCGTTGGTTCCCTGGCATTCAGCCTTGTTTTGGGAACGACTATGTTGTTCGCGCAGGACCCGCAGGATCAGCCTCCGCAACCGCCGCCGCCGGATGCTCAGCAGCAAGCCGGGCAGGCCGCCGGTGGATGGCGCAGAGTGGACCAGCCGGGGGACAGTGCAACGCAAGCCGCTCCGCCCGCGCAGTCTACCGCGCCCCAGCAGGCTCCGCAGCAGGCCCCGCCGCCGCCCGCGGACGCGTCGCACGCTACGATGGACCCGAACTACTCTCAGGGGCCGGCCTATCCAAGCCAACAATATCCGAATCAGCCATATCCGAACCAGCCATATTCGAACCAGCCTTATCCGAACCAGCCATATTCGAACCAGCCCTATCCGCAAGCGGCGCGCGGCTATGATCGGGGTCCGATTCCGGCTAAGCTGACCATCAATCCGGGCACCTATATAACGGTGCGGCTGAACCAGGGGTTGTCGTCAGACCATAACAAAGACGGCGACGCTTTCGCGGCCACACTGGTGAAGCCCGTGATTGTCAATGGCGTGGTGGTGGCCAACCGCGGACAGACAGTCGGTGGGCGCGTGGTCGAGGCCAAGAAGGCCGGCCGTGTGGAAGGCACATCGCGGCTGGTGGTCCAGTTGACGGACTTTACGCTGGCCGATGGACAGCCGGTGCCGATTCAGACGCAGTTATTCAGCCGCAATGGACCGACCTCAGTGGGCCGTGACGTTGGCGCAGTAGGCGCCACCACGGCAACCGGCGCCGCAATTGGTGCGGCGGCGGATTGGGGCAGGGGCGCTGCGATCGGCGCAGGCGCCGGGGCGCTGGCGGGCATCGTAGGCGTGCTGGTGACGCGCGGCCGCCCCACGGTGTTATATCCCGAAGAGATCCTGACGTTCCGGGTGCAGGCGCCGGTTGCGATCTCGACCGAGTCAGCTCCGCAGGCGTTTCGCTGGGTGACGCCCGCCGATTATGACACGCCTTACGGCATGCAGGCGCGGCCACGGCCAGCCGGCTATCCTTACGGCCCGTATGCTTACCCGTATGCATATCCGTACGCCGCTTATCCCTACTATCCGTATTATTGGGGACCGTCGTTCGGCCTTTATTGGGGTCGCGGTTACTGGGGACGTGGCTACTGGGGACGCTGGCGCTGAGCCTCCGGCAGCCTGAGTACGATAACATACGAAAATACTGTGATTTGACTTACACATGGGTCAACAGGAAAAGTGTGCCGATGATAGTTTGAGAGTAAGGAGGATATATTCTCATGTTCCGGCAGGCTCATCAATCAATGATCGTTCTGGCCGTGGTGGCGTCTGGAGTTCTTCTGGCGCAGGCGCCCCCTCCTCCGCAGTCTTATCCACCGCCGCAAGGATATCCGCAGCAACAGTCTTATCCACCGCCCCAGCAAGGATATCCGCCGCCGCAGGAATCTGCGGCGCAGCCCCCACAGCTTGGCCCGCAGCAACTCGATCAGCTTACGGGCCAGATCGCGCTGTATCCCGATCCGCTGCTCGCACAGGTGCTGACCGCGGCGACTTACTGGAACCAGATTCCGGATGCGGCCAACTGGGCCGATCAGCATGCCAATCTGCGTGGCGACGATCTGTCGCGGGCGATGTACGAAGACAATCTATCGTTCGACCCCAGCGTGATGGCGCTGCTGCCGTTTCCCTCGGTGCTGGATATGATGGCGCGCGATCCGGGCTGGACGCAGCAGTTAGGCGCGGCGGTGCTGACACAACGTCCCGAGGTGATGGACGCGGTGCAGCGGGAGCGCGCGAAGGCCATGAATTACGGCTACCTGGAAAGCAACGCGCAATATCGCGTGCTCGATAACGGGCCGGGCGATATCGAGATTCTGCCGGTGAATCCTGGCTACGTGTACGTGCCTTACTACAATCCGGCGGTGGTATTCGGTCCGCCCCGGCCGGGTTTCGGCGTGCGGTTTGGGATCACCTTCGGGGCGGGCATCTACGTGGGCGCTTTCGCGCCATTTGGCTGGGCCGGTCCGGCGTTCGGCTGGCGGACGCACGACATCATTATCGACCACCGGCCGTGGGCGCGCACTTGGGTGAACCGGGGGACGTATGTGCATCCTTATGCTTACCCGGTGCGGCGTCCGGTGGGGCCGCGCGTTGAGGAGCACCACGAGACGTATCATGTGGAGCGTCACGTGGAGCGCCACGACGACCACCACGATAGGCACTAGCTGTCCTTCGACGCGACTCGGAATGGCGGCGTCTGGTACTCCTTTGGCAGGTACGAATCAGGGATGGCGATGCGGTTGCCGTCGCGCAGTGACGAGAAGTGCGGAGACATGATCTCCACGCCGGCTTCATTGAAGCAGTCCTGTATCCTCTGGTGTAATTCGGCATATGTCACGGCCATGCGCTTGGGTTGATCGGTGTATCCGTTGATCTGATAGTGGACATAGAAGTCGTCGAGCGCGGTCTGCAGCACGAACGGCGCCGGATCGTGAAGAACGCCGGGAGTGCCGAGCGCCGCGGAGATCAGCAGTTCGTGCACGGTGCGCCACGGCGCGTCGTAGCCGATGGTCACGGTGGTGTGCAGAATCAGCGCGTGTCCCCCGGCCGCGGCCGAGCTGAAATTCGTGATGTGGCTGCCGAGCACCATGGCGTTCGGCACTGTGACCAGTTCGTTCTTGATGGTCTGCAGGCGCGTCGCAAGCAGGTTTCTCTCCACCACATCGCCCACCGTATCCGCGATTCTGACCCGGTCACCGATGCGGAATGCGCGCGTGTAAGTCAAAATCGTTCCCGCGATGAGATTGGCTACCGCCGAGGTCGACCCCAGAGAAAAGAGTACGCCGAGGAAGATCGATATCCCGCGAAATGCCGGAGATGAGGAACCCGGGAGATAGGGAAACATCACCACGGCGGTGAATGCCAAGATCAGGAAGCGCACGATCGAGTGAGTCGGGTCCGCCCACTCCGGGTAGAAGCCGGGCCAGGCGATGGTGCCTGTCTTGAGCTGATCGAACAGAAACCGGGAGAGGCGCGTGCAGCCATAGGCGATCACCACGGTGACGATGATCACCAGAAGGTTCGGTATATACGAGAGCAGCGCGGCGCTGGCGGCCCGCAGCGGATTGACGACATACCCGAACAGCGTGGGCGCATATTCGCGCGTCCACGGAAAGAAGCTGAGGACCAGAGGGATGTAAACGTAAAAGACCGCCACCACGACCGCGGCGCGCAAGATCTTGACGCCGGTGACCAGTATTCCGGTGATGCGCTCGGCGGAGATCAACTCGGCGCGCTGCAAGCGGATGGACCGGATGGCGCTGCCGCGGCTGGCCTCGATTCGCCGGCACAGCGCCGGCACGATGCGCCGCGCGCCCCGCAGCAGCAGCGCCAGCGCGAGCGTGGCGATGAGCGTGTAGAGCGCTCCGAGAAGGATGCTCCGGTAATTGTAATCGGCACGCCGCTCGGTAATGGCGTGGCGGATGATTTGCGCATAAGCGGCGGCCAGTTCGTTTCGCGGCTTGTGGGCCGCACGGGCATCCGCGTCGGTAAGTGTCAGCAGCACCCGGTCGCCCGCCGCGATATCCGTACTCTCGTCCGATGGCGCGATCCGCACCGCGCTGATGGGAACCGTTAAGTCCTTGGCCAGAGCGAGCAAGCGCGCACTGGTGGCGGCGGCCCGCTCTTGTGCCGAAAACGGGCCGATGTTGGTTTGCATGGCGAATAGAGTCCGGCCATTGAGCACCACGGGCGCGCCTGTTGCCGCGGCCGCCCCGTTTGGCGGAGTTTGGCACAGCGCGGCCGTCACGAGAAACGACAGGCATCCCGCGGTGAGGATCTGCCGGAGTTGGCAAAGCTGCATCGAATGCCTCCTGCGTCACTATTGTGCACGATTGCGCTTGCCGTCCGGCTGGCCGGCGATTCGAAGGTGGCGCTTGAGAGCTTAATCCAGGTCTTCGGCCTTGGCGGGCTTATAATGCTCATCCCATTGGCCGGTCTCTTTCAGCTTCGCCAGGGTGCACAGCAGGGCTGCTTTCCGGATGCCCGCGGGAGTTGAGCCGCCAATGATCCAGGCGACTCCGGTTTCCTGTGTGCGCCAGTACTCCGTTTCACGCTCCGCTAGCAGGCTAATATTATCGGGAGTGGCGGGCTCCCGCAGGAATTCCTCGACGCTCCTGTAGTGGTTGCAAATATTGCCGGATGCAAAATCCCCAACCACAGGCGTCACGCCGAGGATGGCCCTGCGGACCAGGTAACCCAACGAACCGGACGGGAATTTGGCCTCATCGGAAAGGTACTCTAACGCCGCGATGCGCCCGGCGCCGCCGTTCTTGGCCGCCAGATGGGGTGCGGTGGGTAAGTTGGGAGCCAGACCGTGTCGCAATTCCCAGCTGCTAGCCGGATGGAGCATGGGGGAGATGGCGTTGTGATGTTCCGGCTCCTCAGCCGAGTCAGAAGCCAATGCCGTAGCCAAAGCCGTCGCTGCCACCGCTAACAACGCAGGACCGACAAGGGATGTCCCTCTCCAATCAGCCGTAGTGGGTGGCGGGGGCTGAATATGATGGGCGCGGCGCCATCGGTCGACGTCGATGTCGGGGTCCCTATGGCTAAGCAACTCCGGGCGGCTCACCAAACTGGTAACAATGGGGGTCGGGGTGCTCACTGGCGGCGCCGGCGGAGGAGTAGAGGTGTAGAGCAGTGTGCGTGTTGTAATACCGCTGGGCAACAGCGGATGCACTGCCATCCCGCCCCTTGGAATTACACTGGTCACCTTGGTGAAGCCCGAAGGCCTTGCCGCCGATCCGCCTAACAGCATCGTGGGACGATAATATCACATCCGGCTTGACGGTCACTCGGAGTAGCGCTGCGCGATGGGGAATCGGCGGCCGATGCCAAAGGCCTTGGAAGTGACTTTCAAGCCCGGCGCGGCCTGCTGGCGTTTGTACTCGTTGCGGTCTACCTTGTTGACGATGTCGGCCACGGCCGCGAGCGGCATCCCCAGATCCTCGGCGATTCGCCGGGGCGCCTGGTAATCTTCCACGTAAGCGCGCAGCACCTGGTCCAGAATCTCGTAAGGCGGCAGCGAGTCGCTGTCCTTCTGGTCAGGACGCAACTCGGCCGAAGGCGGCTTCTCGAAGACGATCTCCGGTATGGCGCCCGCGTGGCGCTGATTGGCCACGCGCGAAAGCGTGTAGACCAGGGTCTTGGGTACGTCGCTGATCACGGCCAAGCCGCCGCACATATCGCCATACAGGGTGCAGTAGCCGACAGCTAGTTCGCTTTTGTTGCCGGTGGTGAGAACCAGCGCGGACCATTTGTTCGAAAGCGCCATGAGAGTGGCGCCGCGGAGACGCGCTTGCAGATTCTCTTCGGTCACATCGCGGCCGGCACCGTTGAAGAGCGGCTCCAGCACGCGCAGGAAGTTGTCGTAGACCGGCGTGATGGGCGCGATTTCAAAACGGATGCCCAGATTTTCGGCGAGCGCGCGCGCATCGCGCATGCTGCCATCCGACGAGAACGGGCCGGGCATGGCGACTCCGGTGACGTTTTCCGCGCCGAGCGCTTCCGCGGCGATGGCCGCGGTCAGCGACGAATCGATACCGCCGCTGAGGCCGATCAGCACACGCGAGAAGCCACATTTCCGAATGTAGTCCCGGGTGCCGAGCACCAGCGCTTGGTAGGCGGCTTCGCATTCTTCCGCCAGATCCTCGTGGAGATCGCCCACGCCCGTGTCCGGATCGAAGAGCACCAGGTCTTCGGCGAATGAGGCGGCCGAGGCAGCCACGCGGCCGCTCGCATCCATGGCGAAGCTGGAGCCATCGAACACAAGCTGATCGTTGCCGCCGACCTGGTTCACGTAGACCAGCGGCAGGCCGTGGCGGCGCGCAGTGGCTTCGAAAATCTCGCGGCGCAGGGCGCGTTTACCCATGTGATAGGGCGAAGCGTTGATGCTGATCAGGATCTGGCCGCCGGCGCCGGCGAGTTCCTGCACGGGATCGCGGCGATAGAGCGGCCGCTCCCAGAATTGCTTGTCGTTCCAGGCGTCTTCGCAGATGGTGAGCGCGATCTTCCGGCCGTCCCACGGGAAAAGGTGCTGGGCTTCGGCGGGCACAAAATAGCGGGCTTCGTCGAAGACGTCATAGGTGGGCAGCAGCATTTTGGTCTGACGAAAGACGACATCGCCGCCGCACAGCACCGCCGCGCGATTCGCGGCATGCTTGCCGGTGGGCGATTGCGAGTGCCCGACGTAGCCCGCGATTACGGCCAGGGGAAGTGACGCGGTTTCCGCGGCCAGTCGCTCCAGTTCCTGTTCCGAGCGCTCGACGAAAGTGGGCTTCTCCACCAAATCGCGCGGCGGATAACCGGTCAGAGACAATTCCGGAAACACGACCAATTGGGCGCCGGCGGCGGAAGCCTCGCGCGCGGCGCGGATCATGCGGTCGACGTTGCCCGAAAGATCGCCGACAGTGGTATTGATCTGCGCCAGTGCGATTTTCATAGGGCCTCTACGAGATACAGATGCGCACGGCCTTCTCTTCGATGGCCGCTCCCAGACTTCGCAAGGTTGATTCCGGCAAGCGTGCCTGAGCCGTCTGGAAAAGCTCGTTCTCTTCGCGGCGGATGTGCGCGGTCAACAAGCCGCAGAACGCTTCGAGCAACGCCGCGGTGGGTGCGCTACGCAGTTGCGCGATCAAGCCTTCGAGTTCGCGATGCTGGGCGACGAGTTCCGCGACGAGGGCCAGTTCGCCGATCTCGCTCGTAATCGCGGGGAACAGGATCTGCTCTTCGATTTCGAAGTGATTCGCCAGCTCCAGTTCGTAGCGATCGATGGCGCGACGACCCAGCAGGGCCACGTTTTCGGGAGAGTCATCCGCCGCCAGCGAACGACGCGTCAACACGCACAGCGCCAAGCCGTTGTGATGCTGGTGCGAAAGCGGAACCAGGTTAGGATCGCGCCGCATAGTCCTGCCTGCTAATATAGCGAAAATGAACTGGAACGATGCCGCGGAAGATCTGCTGCAGGCCATCCTAGCGCAGACGCCGCGCCCGGTGCGGGAGGCCGCGGAGACGCAGCTTCGCGATGCAGCCGAGCGCCTGGCGGAGGATGAGGGCAAAAGCCGCGTGGGCGTGGAGACGGTGATTGCGGCCTGGGTGGCGAACACGCCCGAAGCGATTCGTCCCGACCTGCCGCGGCAGATGGAGCGCTTCGGCCTCGATCCCACTGAGTACGCGCACCTACTCGAATAGCCCGCCTTACGATTGCTTCTCACTTTTGCGGCTCTTGAGGAAGTCCAGCTCGGTCTGTTTAGGAATGCCCGGCTCGAAACAACGGCGGCAGCGGGCTTCGTACATATCTCCCGCGCCGACCACGATCAGGTCGTCGGAGCCGCGCAGGCGCTGCGTATGCTTTCCCGGATTGCCGCAGCGTACGCAGATGGCCAGCGTCTTGGTGATGGATTCGGCGCGGGCCAGCAGGTCGGGTATGGGGATGAACGGGCGGCCGAGATAGTCCGTATCGAGCCCGGCCACGATCACCTGTTTGCCGCTATCGGCCAGGCGCTCGACCACATCCACCAGGCTTGGGCCCATGAAATTGGCCTCATCCACGCCGATGACTTCCGAGCGCCAATCTACGCGGTCGAGGATCTCGCTGCCGCTGCTGACGACTTCCGACTTCATGCGCAGGTCGCCGTGGGAGACAATTTCATCCATCGCATAACGCGTGTCGATTATCGGTTTGAAGACCTGCACGCGCTTACGTGCGATCATGGCGCGGCGCAGACGGCGGATCAATTCCTCACTCTTGCCGGAGAACATCGGGCCGCAGATCACTTCAATCCAGCCGGTATTGCCGATCAGGAATTCCATCAGCTTGATCTAAACACGCGGCGGTGCCCGAGTGGGCTGGGTTGTACAATGCGATTTAATGAAAAGCCTCTGCTGTGTATTCCTATTGACCGGCGCCCTATTCGCCGGTGAGAAGGAGCCGCTGACCATCCAGAACATGCCGGCTCCTCCGCACATGCCGGCTGTCACCTGGGCTCCGGATGGCAAGCGCTTCGCCTGGCGCGAAGAGAAGTCGATCTGGCAATACGATGTGGCATCCCGGAAGAAGACGGAGGTGCTGGCGCTCGATCCGCTCGAGGAGAAGGCCGTGCTACCGCCCAAAGAGGAAGTGACCGACTGGACCAACCGGCGCGTGGGGGAACACAGCTTCGAATGGTCGCCGAACGGCGAGGACATGCTGATCGCGGTCGAAGGCGATCTGTTCATACTGCACATCGGCTCGGGCAAGTGGGAACAACTGACCGCTACGCCGGAAGTGGAGCGGGATCCCAAGCTCTCGCCCGATGGACGGTTCGTGTCTTTCCGCCGGGAACACGATCTTTATAGCCTGGAGATCTCGTCGAAGAAGGTAACGCGGCTGACCACGGATGGTTCGGCCACGCTGTGGAACGGCGAGATGGACTGGGTCTATCCGGAGGAGTTGTATCTTTCGACGGCGCACTGGTGGTCGCCGGACAGCAGCCACATCGCCTACCTGCAGTTCGATGTGGCGCGCGAGCCCATTTTTCCGCAAGTGGACCTGCTTTCGTGGCGGGCATTCGCCGAGCCGGAGCGCTTTCCGCAGCCCGGCACACCGAACGCCGACGTGCGGCTAGGCGTGGTGGCGGCCGGTGGCGGCGCCACGAGATGGATGAACGTTGGAGAATCGCGCGATCACTTGCTGGCGCGCGTCTACTGGTCGCCGGACAGCCAGGCGCTGGCGTATGAGCGCTTGAATCGCATCCAGAATCACCTGGAGCTGGGTCTGGCGGACGCGCGGACCGGGGCCACACGCGTGCTTCTGAACGAAGACGATCGGTATTGGGTGAACGTGAACGACGATTTCCGCTTCCTGAATCATGGCAAGCAATTTCTGTGGGGCAGCGAGCGCGACGGATATCTGCACCTCTATGTGTGCTCGGTCGAGGACAAGCGCGCCACGGAACTGACTCACGGGAATTGGGAGGTGACGGAAGTGGCGGGCGTGAATGAAGAGACGCACGAGGTCTATTTTGTTTCCAGCGAGCAGAGTCCGGTGGAGCGGCAGTTGTACCGTGTGCGGCTGGACGGAAAGCAGAAGCAGCGGCTCAGCGGCGGGCAGGGTACCCACAGCATCTCGATGAGCCCGACGACTGAGTATTACCTGGACACTTACTCCAACTTATCCACGCCACCCAGCCGCACCGTACATGAAAGCGACGGCTCGCAGATCGCCATGTACCAGGAAACGACGCCGCCCGATGTGGTGCTGCTGCCGGAGGAGATTGTCAAGCTGAAAGCTACCGATGGGGCGGAGTTGTATGCGCGCATGATCAAGCCCGCGAACTTTTCCCCGGATAAGAAGTATCCGGTGATTGTGATGGTCTATGGCGGGCCGGGTGTCCAGATCATCCACGACTCCTGGGCGGGCGCCAATTTCAACCAAGTGCTGGCGCAGCGGGGCTATCTGATCTGGCAGCTCGATAACCGCGGCTCATCCGGGCGCGGGCATCTGTGGGAATCGAAGATCTATCATGAAACGGGCACGCACGAACTGAGTGACCAGTTGGATGGGATCGCCTATCTATCGCGGCTGGGATTCGCGGACATGACGCGCGTGGGCATCAGCGGCTGGAGTTACGGCGGCTACATGACGTTGTACTCGCTGGCAAATGCGCCAGGCGTTTTCAAAGCCGGCATAGCGGGCGCGCCGGTGACGGACTGGCGCAACTACGATTCCATTTATACCGAGCGTTATATGGGCTTGCCCGACGAGAATCCGGAGGGTTACAAGCGCAGCTCGCCACAAACCAAGGCCGACCAGATTACCGCGCGCCTGCTGATCCTGCATAATCTCGAAGACGACAACGTGCACTTCCAGAATACGCTGCAGATGGCTAACATTCTGGAACATCACAGCAAGCAGTTTCAGATGTTAGTGTATCCGCAGAAGTCACATGGCGTGTCGGGGCCGCTGCGGCGGCAGATGTACCAGGCGATGCTGGATTTCTTCGATAAGTCGCTGTAGGTTTGATGATTCGCTTTTGAATTAAGGCCTTTGCCAAAGCGGTGTTTGCTGCTGATCGGAATTCAGGAAGCATCGGGATGTACCCGGACCTGCCAGCACCTGTCTCGCCGTCTCGGGCATTGGCGCCATGGTTTGCTTCGGCGCCAGGCGCACGCTACGGTCAAGGATGGTTCCGGCTGTGCGTTAGCGGTGATACAGTGATCAACCATTCTTGACTCGGGCTGCCATTGCAGCGGTAGATCTGCATAGCGAGCCCGGGAGTGGCCTGCCCCCCAGGTACGTCGAGGCAGTAGCTGCTGGTGCCGGAGACTCGCGATATCAACGGCGGAATCCCGTCTTTGCCGGCTTTTCCGGGTTGCCAGTTCTGATTGCTGATGCGGGCGTACGACCACAGTTGGACTGGAGTTCCGTTCTTAGCCGTACCGCGGGCGTCAAGCCACATTGCGCTGCTGCAGTTCTGGTAGTTGACCACGTTGCCGCCAGGAGAGAGTGCATACCATTGCTGAGCGAAGCTGCCGTTGCAGGGCCACTGGATGATCGGCGCCCCTTCGCTTAAATCGGCCGGCTGAAGACATTGGCGCGTATAAGCGTTGTAAATTATGCCGGACCCGTCTGGCTGCGCCATAGCCGGCGAGGCAGATAGCGCGATGGCAATTGCGAACGAAGCGATACAGAATACACGGTACATAGCATTTCACCTTTTCACCCACCGCCTGCCCTACCAGCGTCACAGTGCGGCGGGCACGATGACCGCCGCACCGACGCACTGGAGAGCGAATTACTGCAACGTGACGAGCACTTGAATCACGCCGGTGCCTTTATTCAACGGCTCGAGCGCCTTGCCTACGACCGCGCCCAGCATGCGGCTGCGATCAGTGCCCTTCATGGCATAGCCGGCGCGCGACGAAGTTACTAACATGTCTCCGCGGGCGATGGCGCCGTTCTCCGCGGTGACTTTGCACGGCACGATGCCGACCACGGCTAGAGGAACTTCAGTCGACTGGACGGCGGGATCATCGATTTGATGCGGAGAAGCCAGCAGTCCGGGCTTAGTGGAGTAAATGCCGGCTACCAGAGTGCCATACGGGTGGTTGGATAATGTCAGGTGACGGTTGCTGGTTGGATCGATCTCCAGAACGTCACCGGGTTCATAGAGTGAGCGCCGGCCGCGCACGGCGAACGATTCGGCGAAGTCCGCGCCGCTCGACTGAAACCCGCCATCCGCATAAGTTACGCCGTTCGTATCTACGCGGAACTTATGCACGCCGTTGGTCATGCCCAGATAGATATTGCCGCCAGTGCTATCCGATACCACGCCGCCATTGATGTAGCCGCCCGGAGTAGCCTCGACGTCGAGCGCATAGTCGTTGAATGGAGTGGCCGTGCCGATGCCCACCGAAACGGCACTGGCCGCCGTTCCGCCGAGCACCAGGGCGTTGTCTTCGTTCACTACGGCGTTCCAGCCGAAGGCGGCGGCATTGTTGGCACCGGGGAGGTTCGAACTCGCGCCATAGCCCACAAAGGTGTTGTAGGCGCCCGTGGTAATGTAGTACCCGGCGCCTTGGCCGACGGCGGTGTTGCCAATGCCGGTGGTATTGGAATTCAAGGCCGACACGCCGATGGCGTTATTGTAGTCGCCCGTAGTGTTATTCAATAAGGCGGAGTAACCGTATGCCGTATTGCTGAAGCCCTCGGTGTTGGAGAACAGAGCCTCTAAGCCGCTGGCGGTGTTATTCACACCCGTGCTATTGCCCTGAAGCGCATAGTAGCCGAAAGCGCTATTCCCGCTGGCCGTAGTGTTGTTTTGCAGGGCGCCCGTGCCGGTTGCTGTATTGGACCATCCCGTGGTATTGGTAGTCAGCGCGAGGACGCCCGTAGCGGTATTGTAGAGCCCGGAAGTGTTGGCATTGCCCGCGAAGCCGACAAAGGCATTGCCATTGGTATAGGAGCCGAATCCGAAAAGATTCGAGCCGATCTGGTAGCTACTGCCGCTCACCACGCCGGTGGCGCTGAGATTCCCGTTTACGGTTTGGTTCCCGGTAAAGGTGTTCGCGGCGTTCAACTGGGGCACCTTGGTGGTGTCCAGATTGAGCGTAGTGCTGCCGCCTAAGGCCACCGACCCGCCGCCCGTGAGGCCGGTTCCCGGCCCCACCGTCAGCGACGGATTGGCCAACATGGTATTGACCACACCGCCGGTCGCGATGCTCAAGCTCCCGCTGGAAGTAATGGGGCCGCCGGTCAATCCCGCGCCGCTGCCCACGCTGGTCACGCTACCCGTGCCGGCGCCCGGAAAGGTCTGGCCCGCCGCGAATTCGATCTGTCCGTTGCTTTGGATTTTGAGTCCGGTTTCCGCCGGTGTGTTGGAGCCTTGTGCATAAAGCAAGTCCAACATGCCGCTGGTGTTGGCGGTGTCATTGCCTATCGGTTCGGCCTGCAGGCGGAAATTCTGGGAAGCCGCGGTTCCAGTGCCGGTATTAAACGCCGACGCCGCAAGACTTAACGCTTGGGAGTTGGTTCCGGCGCTGGTAGTGGCCGCGCCAATGGATGGCAACGAGAGCGTTCCGCGCACAGTCGAGGCTCCTTTGACGTCCAAAGCAGAGGCCGGCGTGGCGGTGTTGATGCCGATTTTCGCCGTGCTGCCGGAGCCGGATTGGAACAACACCGAATCACCGAGGGCGCCGCTGCTGTTGGTCCAGAGTGGGACGTAGCCCGTAACTCCTGTGCCGCTTACGGCGGGCGACGCCATGGCATCCGGCTGACTACTGACTGCGGCGCCGTCCACCGCTTTGGCCGGCGCGGTAGCCAGCGCGAAGGCTGAGGGTGGCAAGCCGCCAATGGTTTCCGCATCGGCCGCCTTCAATGCATACGGGACGCTCACCATGAGTACACGCGGCAATCCCACCTCCTCCGGCAGATGAAATTTGACTTCCAACCAGCGTGGTTCGCCGGCGGCGAACAGTTGAATGGGAACGCCTTCGTTGCTGGTGGCGCCGAGCTGCACGGTATAGGTTCCGGCGGCATCCAGCACGACGTTCTGGTCCTCGCTCCAGAGGGCCGTACCTCCGTCTTGCGCGGCGTAAATGGCAAACGTCGCGCCGACCGGGCCGCCGGGCGTATTGGCCGGAGGACGAAAGGTTCCGGCGAATTGCACGAGCCTGGGAACGGCGGTGGTGTTACCGGCAGTTTGCGATTGCTGGGCACCGGCGATCGCCAGCGAACACAGAAAACCAATGGCCCACAGGCAGCCTGGCGATGAAATACTTCTACGGAACATTGAAATTCTCCTTTTCCGATTGATTCGTGAGAGTCAGCGATGAGGCTGGCTCACTTTGAAGAAGCGTTATAATTCCTGAGCAGACACAACGGGGCAAGAGAAACATTTGTGGAGCGAGCCGAGACGGTAACTGAACTACTCCTCCGCTGGAGGGCGGGGGACCAGGAGAGCCTGAACCGGCTGCTGCCGCGGATGGAGGGGGAACTGCGGCGCATCGCGCACCGCTACATGAGCATGGAGCGCCAGGACCATACCCTGCAGACCACCGCTCTGGTGAATGAGGCTTATCTGAAGCTGGTGGATCAGGCGCAGGTGGACTGGCAAAGCCGGGCTCAATTTCTGGGCGTAGCGGCGCGCATGATGCGGCATATCCTGGTGGATCACGCGCGCGAGCTGTGCCGGGGGAAGCGGGGCGGCGGAGCGCAGATGCTGCCACTGGAGGAGGGCTTGGCCTTTTCGCCACAGAGACCGGCTGCGCTGGTGGCGCTGGACGACGCGCTCGACGAACTGGCCGGGTTCGACCCGCGCAAGGCGCAGATCGTGGAACTGCGATACTTTGGCGGGCTAAGCGTGGAGGAGGCGGCGGAGGCGCTGGGCGTGCATCCGAACACAGTGGTGCGCGACTGGGGGCTGGCCAAGGCATGGCTGAAGCGCGAGCTGAGCCCGAAAGACGGGCATGCAAGCTGAGCGCTGGCAGCAGATCGAGAAGCTCTATTTTGCCGCGCAAGCTCAGCCGGCGGAGGAGCGCGCGGCGTTCCTGGCGGAGGCGTGCGCGGGCGATCCGGCACTTCGCGGCGAAGTCGAGTCGCTGCTCGATCAGGAGGCCGGCGCGTTTCTGGAAGACGCTCCGCCGGCTGCCGTCCAAAGGCTGAGTACGGGCGCGCGGCTGGGCAATTTTGAGATCGTGGAATTGTTGGGGCGGGGCGGGATGGGCGAGGTCTGGCGCGCGCGCGACGCACGCTTGCAGCGGGAGGTGGCGATTAAGGTGCTGCCCGCCGGGTTGGCGCGCGACGCGGATCGCATCGCCCGTTTCGAGCGGGAAGCGCGGGCGGCCAGCGCGCTGAACCATCCCAACATCGTCATCGTGCACGATGTCGGGTGCGACAACGGCATTCACTGGATCGCTTCGGAACTGGTCCGCGGCGACACGCTGCGGCGCGCGATGGAGTCCGGCCCGGTTCCCGCGATGCGGGCGCTCGAGATTGCGCAGCAGGTGGCCTCGGGTTTGGAGGCGGCGCACGCCGCCGGACTGGTGCATCGCGATCTGAAGCCGGACAACATCATGGTGACGCGGGACGGCCCGGTGAAGATCCTGGATTTTGGATTGGCGAAGATTTCTTCCGCGGAAGCTCGCGCCGGCGGCGACTTTGCGGTGGTGACTGTCGAAGCGGGCGCGGTGGTAGGCACTCCGGCATACATGGCTCCCGAACAGGCCAGGGGCGAGCCGCTGGATAAGCGCGCGGATATCTGGGCGTTCGGCTGCGTGCTTTACGAGCTGCTGACGGGCCAGCGGGTCTTCAGCGGTGAGACGGCCGCGGACGTATTGGCAGCGGTGATCGCGAAAGATCCGGATCTCACGCGAGTGCCGGCGAAGTTCCAGCGGCTGTTGCGGCGCTGTCTCGAAAAAGATCCCAAGAGGCGCTTGCGGGACATTGGGGACGTTTGGGATCTGCTGGAGGACCCGGCTGCCGGCGGAGCCGTGGCTGGCGCTCGCCCAGCGCGGGGCGCCGCGGGGGCGTGGACCGCAGCGGCCGTGTTTGCGATAGTGGCGATGGCCGCAGGCTGGATCGCATGGCGCGCAACGCGTCCCGTGGACCACCCGTTGACGCAGTTCAGCATGGATCTCGGCCCCGCGGCGATGACCGGCGCAAGCACCACGGTAGCGATCTCGCCCGACGGCCGCCGGCTGGCCTTTCCGGCGCGCGGCGCCGACGGGCGCAAGCAACTGGCCACGCGTCTGTTCAATGAGGCCGCACCCACGCTGCTGCCCGGCACCGAAGGCGGCTACGACCCGTTTTTTTCTCCCGACGGAGAATGGATCGGCTTCTTCAGCGGCGGCCATGTTTGGAAGATCTCCGTGCACGGCGGAGCACCTGTATCGCTGACTAGTATCCTGTCCACTCAGTCCGGGGCCGAGGGCGCCAGTTGGGGCGACGATGGGAATATCGTCGCGGCGACGGGGCTGTTGTCGCCTCTGGCGCGCATTCCAGCCGAAGGAGGCCCCGCACAACCTCTCACCAAACTGGGGCCGGGAGAGATCGCGCACCGCTGGCCCCAGGTATTGCCCGGCTCGCGCGCCGTCCTGTTTACCGCTTCGGCATCCGTCAGCGGGATGGATAACGCCAACATCGAAGCTGTTTCGTTCGAGACGGGGCAAATCAAAATCCTGCACCGTGGCGGGTATTTCGGCCGATACCTGCCGGGCGGACACCTGCTCTATCTACACCGGGGAATTCTATTTGGCATCGACTTCGACGCCCAGCGCCTGGAGGTGCGCGGCGGGCCGGTGCCACTGTTAGAGGATGTCGACGCCAACGCCGCTACGGGGGGCGGCCAGTTCGATTTTTCCGCGACGGGAACGTTCGTCTATGTGGCCGGCAAGAGCGCGGTGCAAACATGGCAGGTGGGGTGGTTGGGCAGTTCCGGCAAGATTCAGCCCCTGCTTGCCAAGCCGGGCATGTATACGCAGCCGCGCCTCTCGCCAGATGGACGCAAGCTGAGCTTCATCGGCGAGGGCCAGGACATCTATATTTACGACATCGCCCGGGACAGCATGAGCCGGCTGACGTTTACCGGCGATGCCAATTCGGCGGTGTGGGCGCCCGACGGTAAACATATTGCATTCGGGTCGGTCGGCAAGGATCACAGTTTGTATTGGACGCGCAGCGACGGAGCCGGGGATCCCCAGCGTCTGCTGCAGGGTCCGAACATTCTAGCGCCGTGGTCTTTCTCACCCGACGGCCGGCGGCTGGCATACTTCGAGAGAATCCCCCGGAGCGGGGATGTTTCGACTCTGCCGCTAGATCTGACCGATCCCGATCGTCCCAAAGCGGGCGCCCCGGAGCCGTTTCACCACACACCGGCGGATGAGCTGTGTCCCAGCTTCTCTCCGGACGGCCGCTGGATCGCTTACCTGTCGATTGAATCGGGGCGCGGCGAGATTTATGTGCGGCCGTTCCCGGCAAAGCCCGAAGGCAAATGGCAGGTCTCGAGCGGCGGCGGGCTGGCGTTCTGGGGGAAGAATGGCCGGGAGCTATTCTACGAGGGCACCGATAACCGGATCATGGTGGTGGACTATACGATCCAGGGCGATTCGTTCGTGGCGGCCAAGCCGCGGCTGTGGTCGGAGACGCAGGTTTTCAATCCAGGGTTGCTGAACATGGACCTGGCCCCGGATGGCAAGCGTTTCGCCGTGCTTTACTCGCCGGAACCGGCGGACACCGGGAAAGGCTCGGTCCACGTGACGATGCTGCTGAATTATTTTGACGAAGTGAAGCGTAGGATACCGTAATCCTGCGGCTCCTCCGGTAGCCGCGGAAACGGGGCGGTAGGAAGCATGGGCCACGCGCCAACGTAATTCTACGGCGCTCAAAAGTTAAGATGACAGTTTATGCCGCCGGCGGCCGTACACCTCAACCTCTGGAAGCAACGGCTCCGCCAGGTACCTGACTCCGTGTGGGAGCAGACTGATCTTGAGACACTGGTACTGGCGGATAACGATTTAAGTGAGATATCGGAGAGTATCGGGCGATTGAGAGGCCTTCGGATGCTCGACCTCGGACACAATGGCCTCCGTTCGGTACCCGATAGTCTCGGCGATCTCGCGGGGCTCTCGGACTTTCTCTACCTGCATGACAATCGATTGAGTTCGCTGCCGCCGTCACTGGAGCGCCTCAAGCGATTGCGATACCTGAATATCAGCGAGAACGCCTTCGAAACGTTACCTGAATGCGTTTGCGAAATGCACGGTTTGGTGGAGCTACGCGCATCGGATAACCCGCTGACGGCCTTGCCGGATGCCATCCGGCAGCTCCGTGCATTGCGTGAATTGCACCTCCGGAACACGATGTTAAACTGCCTGCCGGAGGGCATCGCCGGCCTCGTTTAATTGCGGCAAATCGACCTGCGCGGCACTCCGCTTCAGTATTTGCCGCCAGCACTCGCAGGATTGCCACGATTGGACAAGATTGATCTCCGCTGGGCCGCCAAGTTTGATGTACCGGCCTGGTTGCTGGATTTGGAGGCGCGAGGCTGTCTGGTCTATCGTTGATTTGTCATTCTCAAGTCGCTATGAGGCGGCGCCTGCTAGTGGCCGATGAAGACACCTACTACGGCAGGCTGTACTTCGAGCCGCTCGATGCGGTGGCCCAATTCGAAAGGCTGGCCGATCTTGGCTTGCGGGTAATCTGGCAGCAGATAGTTGTTGACCAGGAAGTCGAGCATGCGGCCCTCGATGACGACCCCTGAAATCTCCACGCTTTCCACGTCCACCCGGGCGGTACCGTCTGAGGACCGGATACGCGCGGTGACGGTGACGGGCCGCTCGCCGTCCAGCAGATATCCCATTAACAAGCCGGGCGGCTTGCCTTCCGCACGGCGCAGCTTACCGAAATCGATGAGCGCGGAGGCGGTCGCCGTGCCAGGGCCGAGGTTGAGGCGCGGACTACGGACTCCTTCCGGGGCTACGCTGGCGATCTCGTGGCGGGCGTAGGCGTTGATTTCCGCCTGGGTCAGCAGCACGTGCGATCCGGGCCGGAGACGATCCTGCTCGATCAGCGCAAATTTCCGCAGGCAGGTTTCGTAGTCGGATGTAGCGGCCGGCCAAAGTGGCGCGGCAAGCCCCAGGAATGACAGGAAAGCCCGGCGGTCCATACCACACCTGACGCGCAAACCTCCGCCGGCGTTGCCCAGGTTGGGGGGGAAGGGACCCAACGCGCTGTGGAAAACGGCGCAGCAGGCCCCGGGAGATTCCGCGGGTGGCTGCAGTTCAGCTTTGAATGCATCAGGATACGGCGTGGTGCGCCGCGTGCATCGGCGGAACGCGGAAGTGACATCCATGAATACTCTCAGTCTGGTGGCCGGTGCCGCAATCCTCGTAGGACTGCTGGTGCTGTTCGGAAGAGTCTTCGGGCGGGTTTATCTGAAGTACCGCGGGGATCGCGTGATCACCTGTCCGGAAAACTGCAAGCCGGCCGGCGTCCATGTGGACGCCATGCACGTGCTGGTGAGCACGATCGAAGGCAGGCCCGATTTACGGCTCAAGACTTGCTCCCGCTGGCCCGAGCGCCAGGATTGCGGCCAGGAGTGCTTGCGGGAAATCGAGGCGTCGCCGGAAGATTGCCTGGTCCGCCATGTTTTGACCCAGTGGTATGCCGGCAAGAACTGCGTTTTGTGCGGCAAACCCATCGGCGAAATCGAATGGGCAGACCACAAGCCCGCGTTGATGAGTCCGGATCACGCCACGGTCCAGTGGCGCGACGTACCGGCGGAGCGCGTGCCTGAAGTACTCGCCACGCATCAGCCAGTCTGCTGGAATTGCCACATCGTCAATAGCGTGATGCGGGGGCACCCGGAGCTGGTCACGGACCGGTCGCGGCCCCTCTAAGAAACGCGAGGTCTCTAAAAGACCGGAGCGCTTCATCCGATATGAGAGTTTGGGGTCCTCAATTGCCCTATTTAATAAATTGTTATGCCTCGCCTGTCATCATCCTTGCTGCTGATGCTATCAGCCGTGGCACTCTCCGGCCGAACCGTTGACGAAACCGGTTTCGGCGGGGATGTTACCATCTACACCCGATTCGCTCGATCCGCTTCAGCCACATCCATCGAATACATGAAGGCTGAACTGCACACGGTCCTGCCGTCGCTGCGCTTCGAATGGCGCTCGCTGGAGGCGGCGGACGGCACCGAAGTGGTAGACCAACTTATGGTGGTGAAGTTCACGGGATCGTGCGAGAGCGACGTACCCGTTCCTCCGGTGTCGCCGCCGGGAGCCCTGGGATGGACTTATGTGACGCGCGGCGAGGTGCTGCCCTTCGCCGAGGTGGATTGCGACAAAATCCGCGAGCTATTGGGTCCGCACCTGGCGGGCGCGTCACCGCTCGAACGGGGACGGATACTCGGCCGCGCCATGGCGCGGGTCCTGGCGCACGAGTTGTATCACTGCCTGACAAAAGCCACGGGCCATGCGTCTCGCGGACTGGCCAAGCCATTCTACACGGCCGAAGACCTGGCGATGGAGCACCTTCGCTTTGAAGATGCTCAGTTAGATTTGATCCGCCAGAGCTGCGCGCACGGGATGCACACCGACTGAGCCGGCTACAGCAGGGCCACTCCGATAGCCAAGGTGACCAGGGTCACGGGAATACCGGCTTTGGCATATTCCCAGAAGGAGATCCGGACTGCGGGCCGGGCGCGTTCGATCACGATCAGGTTGGCGACCGATCCCAAAACCGTAAGATTACCCGCCAGCGTGGAAGACATCGCCAGCACCAGCCAGGCGCGATGCGGATCGGCCAGCCGCGCCACTATCGGCTTGAAAACCAGCACTGCGGGAACGTTGCTCACGACATTCGACAATACCGCCGCACAGGCGGTCAGGACTGAAGCGCGCTCCAGGTGTAAGCGCGTCGCGGAGGCTAGCAGACGGGCGGAGAGCGGCGTGCGGTCGAGCGCCGCCACCACGACGAACAGGCCCACGAACATCACCAGCAACGGCCAGTCGATCTCGCCGTACACTAACCGCGGTCCGACGCGGCGCGTGATCAGCAGCAACGCCCCGGCAGAGAGCGCCACTTCCGAAACCGGAGAGCCGGCGAAAAAGAAGACGATCATGGCCGCCGAAACCAGCAGCGATTTCCAGAGCAGGAGCCGATCTACGGTGACAGACTGGCGATCGACAGCCATGGGCTGCGCCCCACGAAATTCGCCGCGATAGACAATCATCAACACTACCAGCACGACCATCAGGCCGGCGGCCGCGACGGGCGCGAGCGCCGCCGTGAACGCCCGGTATCCAATCCCCGAAAAGCTGCCGATCATCATGTTCTGCGGATTTCCGGTGACGGTCGCCGCGCTGCCGACATTCGCCGCCATGGCGACCGCCAGCAGGTAAGGCACGGGATTGCGGCGCAGCCGGGCGGCGATCTCGATCACCAGCGGCGTCAGTACCAGGCACATGGTGTCGTTCACGAAGAACGCCGAAAAGAAGCCGGACACGAGCACGATCGCGGCCAACAGGACGACGGGCCGGTGGGCATGCTCTACAACCCATCCGCTCACCAGCGTGAAGAAGCCGGAGAGGCGCAGGTTGGCGACCACGATCATCATGCCGAACAACAGGGTGATGGTGTTGTAATCGATGGCGCCGTAGGCCTGCGACAGGGTGATCGACTTCGAGGCAATCATCAGGGTGGCGCCGATAATAGAGACGCCCGCGCGGTCTACGCGCAAACCCGGCAGGCGGCCGAGCGCCAGGGCCAGATAAGTGATGAGGAAGATGATGAGGGCCAGCAAGGTTCCTGAGTTATCTTAACAGCGGTAAGTTACCGGGTTAGAATGTGAAGGGCTAAAACCATGAGTTTTCGCACGCTCTCTTTTTTGCTGTTAGTGGCTGCGGCGGCCTGGGCCCAACAGACGGCGCCATCCGGCCCTGAACTCGAAACTGCCGAAACGCCCGCGAAATTCACTTCACGGGTCAACCTGGTCACCGTGACCGCGGTAGTGCGCGATCGCGACGGGCACGCCGTGGGCACTCTCACTAAAGCGGATTTCCGCCTGCTCGATAACGGCAAGCCGCAGGTGATCGCAAAATTCTCCGTGGAGAAACCGGGCATCCCGGTGGCCATCGAGAAAGACGCCGCGGATCTGGAATCTCACGCAGAGCCGAAACCGGCCGTATCGGGCGCCGCGCCTGCGCCGGTTTTAGCGGATCATTTCGTGGTTTACCTCTTTGACGACATCCACGCCACATTCGAAGACCTGGCGCGCGCACGGGACGCCGCGGCCGAGGTGATCGCGCACTCCATGCAGCCGGCCGAGCGGGCGGCCATCTTTACCACCTCGGGCCAGGTCTCGCAGGATTTCACCAACGACTGGCCAAAACTGCAGGACACGCTGCGGCGGCTGCGTCCCGCCCCGGTTACTTCCGGACCCGGGCACGGCTTCGCCTGTCCCGACATCAGCTACTACATGGCCGACCGCATTGTGAACATCAACGATCCGCAGGCTCTGCAGGTCGCTCTGCTCCAGTACCAGGCCTGCAGCAACAATCCCTACGTGACCAGCTCGGAAGTCCAGGCACTGGCGCAGCAGGCCCTGCACGCCGGCGAGCACGAAACCCAACTGTCCGCGGGTGTGCTGGTGCAGGGGGTGCGCCGGCTCGCGGCTATGCCGGGGCAGCGCAGCCTGGTGCTGGCTTCGCCGGGCTTTTTGGTCACTTTCTACGATCAGCCGGAAATCACCGACGTGATCAATCGCGCGATCCGCGCCAACGTGGTGATCAGTTCGCTCGATATCCGGGGCCTGTGGACACCCCCCGGTTTCGAAGCGTCGCGGCCGACGGCTGCCGGCGGTGCGTATGTGAATACGATGACCATTCAATACCTGGGACAGGAAGCGCTCGCTGGAGAGTCGGTGATGGAAGACCTGGCCAGTGCGACCGGCGGCTCCTGGTTCCATGCAAACAATGACCTGAGTAACGGTTTCCGGCGCCTGGCTGCCGCGCCGGAATTCATTTACGTGCTGGCGTTCACCCCCGAAAACCTGAAGTCAGACGGCAAATATCACAAACTGCAGGTCGCGCTGCGCGAGATCAAGGGCCTGACGGTGCAGGCGCGCAAGGGTTACTACGCGCCCCGTGCGGACACCAGTGCGGCGGACCAGGAAAAGCAGGAAATCGAAGATGCGGTGTTCTCGCGCGAAGTGATTCAGGATATCCCGCTCATTCTGCATACGCAGTTCTTCCGCTCGGGCGACGTAAACGCGAATCTGTCGGTGGTCGCGCAAATGGATATCAAGGGGCTGCATTATCAAAAAGCCGAGGGCCGTAACCACGATAAGCTGACCATTGTTGCGGCCCTGTTCGATCTCAACGGAAACTTCATCGTGGGTGAACAGAAGGTGCTTATTTTGCGATTGAAGGACCAGACGCTCGAGAAGCTCGGCTCCGGGATCCGCATCAAATCGAGCTTTGACGTGAAGGTGGGAAGCTACGTCGTGCGCGTCGTGGTACGCGACAGCGAAGGCCAGATGATGGCCACCGGCAATGCGGCTGTCGAGATTCAGTAATCCGTCAGAAGCTCAACAGCAGATGCCAGATGTATAGGTAAGCGAAACCCTCGATTTCGTCCCAGACACGGCGGACCAGCGCGGCGTCGCCGCAGATGGCCGGCATCTCCTTCAGCTTGTCTGCGAAGGAAATGCAGACGCCGGGGTGGCTTGGCGATGACGCGGCCCACGCCGGCAGTCCCGCAGTCGCGCTCGACGGCTCCATAGTTGGCGACGACGGGCTGCGATAGACGCCGTATTCGCGTGTGGCGTCCGTCATGGCCTTCAGATTCTCGATACGCGCGTCGTTCTGCATGATGGCGCTGGCGTCCATGATGTAGCCGCCCTCCGCGCCCACGGATTCGATCAGCTTTCTGACATGCGCCTGCACTTCCTCAGGTTGGCCAAACGCCAGCAGCGCATTCGGCACGCCGCCGCTCAAGCAGAACTTGGGGCCGAGGATGCGGCGCGACAGGGCCGGATCGGTGCGATCCATGTGAAAGACGATGCTGCCCGCAGGCAGTTCGGCGAACCGCTCCAGGTGCGCGTCCCACTTGCCCTCCGCGTAGAACAAGACTTGATTCCCCTGCGCCCAAAGCGCCTCCACGATGGGCTTCAGGGTCGGCCAGTAAATCGTCTCGAAATGCTGCCGGGAGATGAACGGCACGCACCCGCGATGCATCCAGATGGGGATGGGAACTTGCTTCTCCGGATCGGCGCCGGTCAGCGCGACATAGCCCAAGTGCGGCATCAAGGCCTGGCAGGCGGCCAGCACCTTTTCCGGCATCTCCATCAAGTCGAAGGCCAGCGCCACGTAGCCGCGGAGCTTATCGCCCAGGATATCGAGCGGCGCTTTCAACATCCCGCAGATGGCCGACACCGTCCCGCATTCCTTTCGCATGCGTTCGATCTGCGGGCCGAAGGCATGGAAGTAATCGAGCATGGCCATGCCGCTTTTCACGAGCGCCAGATTGTTGCGGTAGGTAACCGGCTGGCCCTTGGCGCTGACCTCGCCCGAAACGCGCGGCAGCCACACCTCGTAGAGAAAGCGGGTAGGATCGGCAATCAGTTCGTCGTACTCTTCCCGCTTCATGAACGCGGCGGATTCCGACGGCTCGCGGTACTGGAAGGCCACATCCGGCCCCACGTCGATTCCCGGCACGCCGTAGTAGCGCAGCCCGGCGGCCTGCGTCAGCCCGGTCCAAACGTAGACCATGTTGGGCACGGCCGCGTCCCAATCGAAATCGCGGCAGCAGCGGAGCACGGCGTCGAAGGCCTTGCGATAATCGTGCGTCACCTCCTGGCAGGTGAGTCCGGCGTACTTGGCCGTTACCTCGGCCGCCAGCGGCCGGAGGGGCACGCGATCCGCTTGTCCGTTGCGCATCGCGATGCGGTAGCGCGTCAGCCGTTGCTGGTAACGCGCTTCCAGATCGATGTCCATAGGGGATTCATCCGCCAGTGTAGCTGTTATCACAGCCGCTGATAATATATTCAGCGCTTTTGGTTTGTTTGGATTAGATGCTAAAACCTCGCGCCGGCGCGCCCGGCCGCTTGCGTCGGCTTTCTACAATCGAATCGGAGGCCGCGCATGCCGCAAGCTCGCCGCAACGCCAAGATCAAAATAACAGCGCTCGACCGGAAACTGAACCAGATGATGACGGAGATCGATCCGCACGAGTTCACGCGACTGCTCGGCGAACTGCGCGCGCATTATCTGCCGGAGACCAGCTTCGAGGAGCGCACCGTAGCGCGGCTGGCCACGCTCACCCTTCGCATCCGGGCGTGCCTGCCGATGGAAACCCTGGTGCTGCGCGACGGCATGAAGAAGTCGCGGCTGCGAGGCGATTCACACGACCGGGCATTGACGCGCGCTTACCTCAGCGATGTAGGAGGCCCCAACCTGCTCGCGAAGCTGGCACGGTATCAGCGGGCCCTGGAGACCGAGTACCGGCAATCGGTCCGCACCCTGGATAGCTGCACGCAGGAGCGCAGGCGCGCTGCACGCGCCGCCGAGGCCCAATTGGCGAAGCTCGCGCCTTGCACTCCCGTTGTACAATAGATGCGTGCTCGGCTCCCCCGCAATCTGCCGTCCTGCCTTATTCGGTTCCGACTAGAACCTCCCCGGTTTTCTGCTTTTCATTGGCTGGAAATTGATTTGTAAGGAGGTTTGCGTATGATGAAAGCCATGGATGCGATTCGCGAAGATCTGCCGCACCTGGTAACTGCCCTGCCCGGTCCGCGTGCGCAGCAAGTGATTGCGCGCGACCATCAATTTGTTTCCCCATCTTATACGCGCGGCTATCCGTTGGTGGCGAGCGAGGGCCACGGCGCGATGGTCGAGGATGTGGACGGCAACCGCTTTCTGGATTTCAACGCCGGCATCGCGGTGGTATCCACGGGGCATTGCCATCCGCGCGTGGTGGAGGCGATCCGCGAGCAGGCGGGCCGGCTGATCCACATGTCCGGCACCGATTTCTATTACGAATCGTTGGTGGACCTCGCCCAAAGGCTCGGCGCGCTTGCGCCCGGTGGCTTCGAACGTCGAATTTCTTTTTGTAATTCAGGTGCGGAAGCCGTCGAAGGCGCCATGAAGCTGGCGCGCTATGCGACCGGCCGCGACAAGTTCATCGCGTTTCTCGGCGCATTTCACGGCCGGACCATGGGTGCATTGTCGCTGACCGCGCGCAAGGCGGTCCAGCGGCGCGGCTTCGGACCGCTGGTGCCGGGAGCGGTGCACGCACCGTATCCCAATTGCTACCGCTGCCCGTTCGGCCAGACGCCCGCCAACTGTGCGGTCGAATGCGCGAAGTTTATTGGAGACACGCTGCTGAAGACCATCGCGCCGGCGGAGGAAGTGGCTGCCGTGGTGATCGAGCCGGTGCAGGGTGAAGGCGGCTACATTGTGCCGCCGCAAAAATTCTTCGACGAACTGGTGCGCATTACGGAGAAGCACGGCATCCTGCTGGTCTGCGACGAAGTGCAGAGCGGTATGGGACGCACCGGCAAGATGTGGGCGTCGGAGCATTTTGGACTCGCGCCGGATATTCTCACCGTGGCCAAAGGCATCGCCAGCGGACTGCCGTTGGGTGCGACGGTAGCGCGCGCGGACCTGATGAACTGGACGCCTGGCGCGCACGCGTCCACCTTCGGCGGCAATCCCGTGGCTTGCGCCGCGGCGTTGGTAACGATTGAACTGCTGGAGCAGTCGCTGGTCGACAACGCTGCCCAGATGGGCGCACACCTGATGGCGCGCATGCGGGAATGGCCGGGACGTTTCCCCATCGTGGGCGATGTGCGCGGGTTGGGGCTGATGCTGGGCGTCGAGTTGGTGCGCGATCAGCAATCGAAGACCAAGGCGCCGGAACTTCGCGACCGGGTGGTGTCGCTAGCGTTTGAGCGCGGCGTGCTTATTCTGGGCGCGGGCGATAATACGTTACGGCTGAGCCCGCCGCTCATCATCTCGCGCGATCAATGCGATTTTGCGCTTGACACTATTGAGGAGTGCCTGGCGCAGGCCATGCGCGAGATTTAGGCGATTCGATTGCATGGCGCAATGCCATGCGCTTGCTCTTTTCGACTCTGCTGGCGTTCGCGCTTTCGTGCGCGGTAGCGGTTGGCGCGGCGCTGGTTCCGGTGCCCACCCTTCAACCTTCTTTGCCTGCCGCGGGATTGGAACAGAATCGCGGTCAGGCGGATGCCGGAATTCTATTTCTCTGCCCCGGAAACCCCAGCATGGCGGTCACGGCCCAATCGGTTTTGTACTCGCCCCCGGGCGCGACTTTGAGCCTGGCAGCGAGTAATCCTAACCCAACGGTGAGTTATAGCGACTCACTGCCGGGACTCGCAAACTCTTACACGGGCGCGGCCTCCCAGAAATGGATCACCGGAATTCCGCGGTACGGGGCGATCAGCCTGGCCGCGGTGTATCCAGGGGTCAACGCGCAATACACCATAGCCACTAACGGTGCCTTGACGCTGAACTTGTTGCTCAACGCCGGCGTTAATCCTAACATTGTTACATTCGCGATAACTCAGGCTTCGTCGATTACACTTAATCCCGACGGATCGCTGCTGGTGAAGATTGGGTCAACGCCATCGCCCGAGGCGCCACCACCATCGCTGACCTACCCTGTCCCGATCGCGTCTCAAGGCGCGGCGAGCCGCAGTGTGAGCTTCGTGGTTCAATCCACGACGCAGTTCGGTTTCGCGGTGCAGGGGCTGGACAGCACACAGCCTTTGCAGATCTCCATACAACTGAATGGCGCGAGCCCTGAAGCGGTGATTGCTTTCCGACCCGAATTCTTGGGCCCGAACCTCCTGCAGGCGACAGATGCCGCCGGCAACACGTATTTTGCGGCGACAATTGCGGATGCAGCCGGGAAGACCGCTCCATTTTCCTTCGCCAGCGGCTGCGGGATTGCTATAACGATTCCGCTAGCCTGCTCGGATGTGGCTATATACAAGTATTCTGCGGCAGGAGTTCTGGACTTCGTCACTTACCTGGCGGGTCGCACCAATGAGGTGGCCGGCTTCGTGGGACTGTCCAGCAGTGGCGCGGTGGTGGTCGCCGGCACTACCGATTCGACTGATTTCCCTGTCAGCGCGGGAGTCCTGCAGTCGACGTATGCGGGACCAGCGGCGCAGTTCGGCGAAGGAGGAGGGCCCGTTAGCGGCAACTTCTTTGCAACGCAACTGGATTCCTCAACGGGTGCATTAATTAGCTCCACTTTCTTCGGCGGCCCGGAGGCGAACACCATGAGCACCGCGGCGTTGGGCGCCGACGGATCGTTGTATTTCCTGCCGGGACTATCCAGCCAATTCACTGCGGAGATGCCGGTAACGAGCACCGCGCTGCAGCCGAGTTGTCCCGGGAATACCTGCCTCAACGGATATGCCGCCCGACTTAGTCCGGCATTTGACAAGTTGATCTACGGCACTTACCTCCCCGGGCTTTCTTTAGCCGTCGCGCAATTATATTCCGATGGGAGCATCTATTATGCCGGCTATGCCGAGGCTGGCTTTCCGGTTACGCCGGGGGCCTACCAAGAGCAGAACGCCGGCGGCTACGATGGCATTGTCGCGCGGCTCGACCCTACGGGCAGCACTCTCATGTTCGCCACTTACTACGGCGGCCCGAACACCGATTCGATCGACGAAATCGCGGTGGCTCCGGACGGCAGCGTTTGGGCGGCAGTGGGTTCGTACGTCGAATGTTGCGTCAATGTCCAAAATCAACTGATCCACCTGGATGCCAACGGCGCGCGGCTTCTGGCAGAGCAGCCCATTGCAGTGGACGATATGACGGTAGACACATCCGGAAATCTTTTCGCGTTGGCGTCGGGGAATGTCACCGTGTCACCGGACGCGTTCCTGGCCGATTCTTGCGGAAGCGACGCTTACGTGCAACTGAATGCCAGCGGACAAGAACTGTTTGCGACTTATCTGCCGGATAACAGTCTCCGTTTCAATGGGGCCGATGGTCAGGGCACGCCATTTCTGGAGACTACGTCGGGGAGCCTGCTCCAGGTGGTGCAAAACCAGTCCATGGGGCCGTACGCCGGATGCGTGGTGGACTCTGCCAGCTTTGGCAACGAGGAGAGGACCTCGCCCGGCGCCATCGTCACCATCTTCGGAAGCGGATTAGGACCGAGCCAGGGCGTCGGATTCCAACTCGAGAACGGGCAAGTACCTACTTCTCTGGGCGGCACGCAGGTCCTGGTGAACACGGAGCCTGCGCCGATTCTGTACTCTTCGTATTGGCAATTGAATGTGATTCTGTCTTACTCGTTGACGGTAGGGTCAACTGCCTCGATCCAGGTGGTAAGTGCTGGAACGCCGGCTAACCAACTGTCCGATTCCGTTGCGGAACAGGGCATCTCGTTGTTTAGCGTGGGCAATGGGGCGGCGGCCGCTTTGAATCAGGATGGCACGCTGAATTCGCCGCAAAATCCGGCCCAGCCGGGATCGACGGTAATGTTGTTTGGCACGGGCGGCGGGCAGACCGTTCCGGCCAGTGTGGCCGGCGAGATCACGCCGTTGGCGATCATCCCGCTCATGACCATGCCGCAAGTGAAAATCGTATATGGGCCATTCGTGATGGTGGAATGGGCGGGAGCCGCGCCGGGCCTGGTATCAGGAGCCACGCAGATCAATGTCACTTTGCCCAACCTAATTTCGGCGGTGCGAGGCTATCCGTTGGGAACGCTGCCTTTGCAAGTTATCGACAACGGATTCAACTCGGGTATCGTGACCATATCCGCAGCGCCCAACTGAGTACAAAATAGAAGGATGGACACTAATCGTTTCACGGAGAAACTCCAGGAGGCGATCCGGGCGGCGCAGAGCAAGGCCACCCGTTATGGCAATCAGCAGATCGATGTGGAGCATCTGCTATCGAGCCTGCTGGAACAGGAAGGCGGGCTGGCCGGGTCGATCCTTTCGCGCGCGGGCGTGAACGTCGACACGCTGCGGACGCGGCTCGATCAGGAGTTGGATCGCCTGCCGAAGGTCTCAGGGCCGTCCGGCGCACCCGATCAGATCTACGTCACGGCGCGGCTGAACCGGCTGCTGACCCAGGCCGAGGACGAGGCCAAGAACCTCAAAGACGATTACATTTCAGTCGAACATATTCTGCTCGCGCTGACCGATGATGGCGGTCCTGCTGGCCGCCTGCTGCGCGAATACGGCGCGTCGCGCGAACGGCTGATGCAGGCGCTGCGCGAGGTGCGCGGCAATCAGCGGGTCACCACGGCGAACCCGGAGGCCACTTACGAAGCGCTGGAGCGCTACGGGCGCGACCTGACCAAGCTGGCGAGCCAGGGCAAGCTCGATCCGGTGATCGGGCGCGACGAAGAAATCCGCCGCGTGATCCAGGTGCTGTCGCGGCGCACCAAGAACAATCCCGTGTTGATCGGCGAGCCGGGCGTCGGCAAGACCGCCATCGTGGAAGGACTGGCGCTACGCATCGTACGCGGCGACGTTCCCGAAGGGCTGAAGAATCGCCGCATCGTTTCGCTCGATATGGGCGCGCTGATCGCGGGCGCGAAGTTTCGCGGCGAATTTGAAGAGCGCTTAAAGGCCGTGCTCAAGGAAGTGCAGGAGTCGTCGGGCGAGATTATCCTGTTCATCGACGAGCTGCACACTGTGGTGGGGGCGGGCAAGGCGGAAGGCGCCATGGATGCCGGCAATCTGCTGAAGCCCATGCTGGCGCGCGGCGAGCTGCACTGCATCGGCGCGACCACGCTCGACGAGTACCGCAAGCACATCGAAAAAGACGCCGCGCTTGAACGGCGCTTCCAGACCGTGCTGGTCGATCAGCCGTCGGTCGAAGACACCATCTCGATTCTGCGCGGCCTTAAGGAACGCTACGAAGTGCATCACGGCGTGCGCATCAAGGATGCGGCGCTGGTGGCGGCGGCGATCCTGTCGAATCGCTACATCACCGACCGCTTCCTGCCGGATAAAGCCATCGACCTGATGGATGAAGCGGCGGCGCGCCTGCGCACCGAGATCGATTCGATGCCCGCGGAACTGGATGAGATCCTGCGCCGCACGGTGCAGCTTGAAATCGAGCGCGAGGCGCTGAAGAAAGAGAAAGACACGGCCTCGCGCGAGCGGCTGAAGAAGCTTGAAAAAGAGTTGGCCGATCTGAAAGCCGAAGGCGACGCCTTGAAAGCGCGCTGGCAGGCGGAGAAGCAGACGGTGGCCGGTCTCCGCACGCTGCGCGAGCAGATCGAGCAGACCAAGGTCGAGATGGAAAAGGCGGAGCGGGCCTACGACTTGAATCGCGCGGCGGAGCTCAAGTACGGCAAGCTGGCGGATCTGGAGCGGCGGCTGCAAGCCGAGTCCGAGCAGTTCGCCAAGAAGCAGGCGCAATCGCCGCTGATTAAGGAGGAGGTCGGCGAGGAAGATATCGCGGAAGTGGTCAGCCGCTGGACCGGTGTGCCGGTCACCAGGCTGCTGGAAGGCGAGATGCAGAAATTGCTGCATCTCGAAGACGCGCTGCATGAGCGGGTCATCGGGCAAGATGAAGCCGTCATCGCGGTTGCGGAAGCCGTGATCCGCGCGCGCTCAGGGTTGAAAGATCCCAACCGGCCGATCGGCAGTTTCATTTTCCTGGGACCCACGGGCGTGGGCAAGACCGAACTTGCGCGGGCGCTGGCGCAGTTTCTGTTCGACGATGAACGCGCCATGATCCGCATCGACATGTCGGAGTATCAGGAGAAGCACACCGTCGCAAGGCTGATCGGCGCGCCCCCGGGCTACGTCGGTTACGAAGAAGGCGGGCAGCTTACCGAATCCGTGCGGCGGCGGCCGTACGCCGTGATTCTGTTCGACGAGATCGAGAAGGCCCATCACGACGTCTTCAACGTGATGCTGCAAGTGCTCGACGATGGCCGGCTCACCGACGGACAGGGCCGCACGGTGGACTTCCGCAACACCATCGTGATTATGACCTCGAACATCGGCAGCGCGCGCATTCTGGAGTATCGCGGCACGTTCGCGGGCGAGGGCTACGAGCGCATGAAAGAAGCGGTGCTCGAAGAAATGCGGCACCACTTCCGGCCGGAGTTCCTGAATCGCGTGGATGAGGTGATCGTGTTCCACGCGCTCAGCGAGGAGCACCTGAAGCAGATCGTCGAGATCCAGATGGCGCGCCTGCGGGCGCGGCTGGCGGACCGGCGCATCACCTTGACGCTGAGCGATGCCGCGCGGCTGAACCTGGTGCGCACGGGATTCGATCCGCACTACGGCGCGCGTCCCTTGAAGCGGGCGATTCAGAAGAAAGTGGAGACGCCATTGGGCAGGCTGATCCTGAAAGGCGAAGTGCGCGACGGGCAGCACCTGGAGCTGGATGTCGATTCCGACGGCGAGTTGCAGTTCAAGCCGGTGACGGAGTCCACATCCGCACGCACTGCCTAAAAAGAAAAACCGCATCGGAGTCGCTCTGGGGACCGGCTAGAGCTTCTGCCGATGCGGCTCGCCCAGGTTGGGCTGGGATCCGGCGGCGGACCATCTGGATGGACCGGCATTCCTGGTAAGGTCCGCGTCCAAACTTTCCTCACCACGAATGCCAGATGACTACCGCAACCTCAGACCCACGGGGAGATCATATAAATCCGCATTGATAAAAAAAACCCCTCTGTTGCAACCAACAAGGGAAGACTACCGAGCTCAATACTGTTGCAAACACCGGCTCCCGCAAGCACGTTGTCTTTTTGCGCTCGTTCCTCTTCCGCCTGCCTGTTGCAGCAGAGGGCAGGTTAAAAGTTACTACGCCAATTCATCACCGAAAATAGCAACCGGATCACCAAGTGTCAATCCTCTGTATCCTGCTGAAATTGCGCAACGTCAGTGAAGGCACGTTTGTCCGAGGCGTGGCCGTCTGGGCGGGCGGTGTGTCGCTATGACACAATCGTGGTGAATGCTCTTTTACCGGATGGCCGCGCTGGCGCTGGCTGCGGGCACGCTGGCTGGTCCCGCTTCCGGCCAGGGAGAAACGCTGCGGGCCGATCAACCGCATCCCCGCATCTTTCTTGGCCCGCGCCGTCTGAAACTGCTGCGGCGCGAGAGCCAGCGGCAGTCGCTGCGCTGGAACCAATTCAACCTGCTGATGGCCGGCAAGGCTCCTATGCCCGAACCCGGATTCGCCGAGGCCTTGTACTTCGAGATCTCGGGGAACCGCGAAGCCGGCGCGCGCGCGGTGGCGTGGGCTACAGGTCCGGGCAGCGATCTGCGCCAACTCGCCCTGGTCTTTGACTGGTGCCAGGACGTACTAACGGCGGACCAATCGAAGGCGCTGGCCGCGAAGCTGGTGCGCGGCATCCAGAGCCGGTCCGATAATTCAGTGAGTGCCATCCGGTCGCGGTTGCTGGCGGCGGTGGCGCTGAGCGGCTTCGTCACCGACGTTCCGGAGCGCGAATTCGACCGTGTGATGCACCAGTGGTGGGAAGGCACGATCGTGCCGGCGCTCAACGGCGGCCGGGAGGTTTTCGCCAACGACGATCTCTACCCTTTGATGGAAATTCTGCACGTGGTGCGCGACAATTTCAACGAGGATCTGCGCGAAGCGGCGCCCGATTATTTCAGAGATCTGGGTACGACGCAGCTCCTTAGTTACTATCCGGCCACGTATCCTGCCGGTGAGAACGAGTATCGCATCCCGGTGACGCAACATCCGAATGGGGAACCGGACCTGCGCCGGGCAGCCTTGTCCCGCGCGGCGGAGTTGAGCATGGTTTCCTTCGACACCAACGCGGCCGGCAGCCAGTACCTGCAAGGCTGGCTGATGAACGATAATTTCCTGTTGCGCGGCACCTTCGGCGCGCCCTACGAGTTCCTGTGGGCGAATCCCTACCAGCCGGGCCTCAGCTATTTCCAAGCGCCATTGGTGATCCATGACAGCCTCTTCGGGCGCCTCTTCGTAAGGTCCAGTTGGGAAGAGTCCGCCTCCTGGCTAGGCTGGTTCGGAGGCGAATTGCAGGTGTTCAGTGAAGGCCGGGTGACGGACCTCGATCCGCAAACCGAGACCGAGCCGCTGGACATGGGCCGGGCCATGATTCTGTTCGGCGCGCATGCGCGGAAGTTCAAGATCACGGTGGCGGGCCAGCAGCCAGTATTCGTCGTGGGGCTGAAACCGCGGCAGAATTATCTGATCGAGGTGGATGACGAGGAGCTCGCCGAGGCCAGCACCGATCCGGGCGGCATATTGGTTCTGGACCTGCCTCACGATACGCAGGTAGGTGTCCGGCTGCGAGAGGATCCCGCTCAGCGTTAAGCCCGCTGTGAAGTTCGGGCGATTTCCACCCGATATTAAGGGTGTGGAAAACGTGGAGCATATTCCGGACGGCCTCGCGGGCGCTGGTCCCCATGTGATGAGTCAGGCCCGCAGCCGCCTGTGCAACCTGCCCGCGTTCCGCCCGGTGGCGCTGAAGATGCTGAAGGTGCTGGCGGACGAAGTTGCCGAAGTGCAAGAACTGACCGCGTTGCTGCGTTCGGATCCGGCGCTGAGCGCGGAGGTGCTGGCGGTCGCGAACTCGGCGTTTTACGGGAAGCGGCAGAGTATCGACAGCCTCGCGCGGGCGGTGCTGATCATGGGTTTTGAGCGCACCAGGTCTCTCACCATGACGGTGTCCTTGCGCTCGCTGCTGCGGCACCGGACGAAAACGCAACATATGGAGGCTTGCTGGCGGCATAGTCTGGCGTCGGCTCTTTTAGCGGAGGAACTGGCACCGCTCTATGGGCTTCCCAAAGACCAGGCTTACACCGCCCTCCTGATCCATGACTCGGGGAGGCTGGGTCTTCTGATGGCTTATGGCGAGTGGTACGCACCGGTGCTCGGGGCGCGCCATGCGAATCTGGCGGGGTGCCTGGCATCCGAGCGCAGACTGTTCCAGATGGATCACTGCCAGGCGGGCCTGTGGCTGACGCAACAGTGGGGATTTCCGCCGATCTATTCGCGGGTGGCCGGCTGCCATCACGACGAGTTGCCGCCCACCACGCACGATCTGGCGTCTCTGGCGCAGGTCTCCTGCCAACTTGCCGACGCACTGGGATTTGCAGCCGTCTCACTGGCGCAGGCGCCTTCGACCGCCGAGATCGTAGCGCGCCTGCCGGAGAATCCCTGGGCTCCCTACACTTTTGACGAGAACGGATTACAGACCAGAATCGCGGAACAGATCGCCAGCGGTGAGATGGTCTGAGCGGATGCTATCATAAAGGCCATCGGCAGCGCTTCAAACGTGGCATCTCTCTATCTCGAAGACTTACAGCCAGGTCAGCGCTTTACCTCCGCGACTCATCTGCTGGAGGAGAGCCAAATCAAGGCGTTTGCCGCGGAGTTCGACCCACAACCGTTTCATCTGGATGAATCCGCAGCGCGCGCGAGCGTATTCCGCGGGTTGGCCGCCAGCGGCTGGCACACTGCGGCTCTGGCGATGCGCCTGATGGTGACCGGCGGACTGCCGATCGCGAATGGCCTGATCGGACTTGGCGGCGAAATCGCCTGGCCCCGGCCGGCGCGCCCTGGCGATACGCTGCGACTGGAAAGCGAGATCCTGGAGATCCGGCCATCCCGATCCAAGCCCGGCCAGGGTATCGTCACCGCCAGGAATAGCTTGCTGAACCAGGACGGGGAAGCCGTTTATGTGTTCACGGCCAAGATTCTGGTGTTCCGGCGCGGCGAAAAAACCGATTCTTGAATCCCTACGGCGCCGCTAGAACTCCATAATGTTATCGGGTGACGAGCGTGTTCTCAGAAGCGGATCAACCTTACCGGCTGGCCTGCCTGGAGTTGCGCGGCGGGAATCAGGCCGGTGCATACTCCGCCGAACTGCCAGGCCTGTCGGGCTGGATTTCCTGCCGCCCGCTAGGCACTTCCGAGGGGGGCGGGGACTTATACTACCTCTCGGCTTGCAGTCAGGGGGTCATCGCCAGGGTGGCCATCGCCGACGTGGCTGGTCATGGCGAGATCGTCAGTGCCGCCGCCGGCCGTTTGCGCGACGCGCTGCGCGAACATGTGGATCATTGGGACCAGTCCGAACTGATTCGCCGCCTGAACGAAAGCATCCTGCGCGGCGCGCCGCACTCGCGGTTTGCCACGGCGTTCCTCGCGAGCTACTATCGCGAATCCGGAGAATTGTTGTTCACCAACGCCGGACACCTGCCTCCTTTGTGGTATCGCGCGGCGGCCCGCGAATGGAGCCTGTTAGCCGACTCGACCCCCTACAGCAAGGAGATTGTCGATCTGCCGCTGGGCTTGATCGCGGGGACGGCGTACACCCAAACGGCCGTGCAATTGGAACCAGGGGATCTGCTGCTCTTGTATACTGACGGAATCAGCGAATCCTGGAATGAGTCGGGGGATCAACTCGGTTTGGACCAATTATTGTGCATCGCCCGCACGCTGCCAGTAGATTCCGCCGCGGCGGCTGGCCGGCAGTTGTTACGTGAAGTCGACCGGTTCCGCGGATCGGCGCCGCCAGCCGACGATGAAACGGTCGTGGCACTGGAACGGCGCGCCCGCCCCGTGTAACCATGGGTTGCGATTTGCATCTGAAGTTCGTGTTGCCGAGCGATGCGCGCTACCTGCCGGTGGTGCGCGGTGCGGTCTGCGCGTTGTCGGCGGCCATGGGCTGGGACGAGGCTGATTGCCGCGCCATCACACTGGCGCTCGATGAAGCTCTGGCCAACGTGATCCGGCATGCGTACCACAATCGCGCGGACGGAAGGATCGAACTGGAGTGCCGCGAATTGGCGGATGGTCTCGAAATCACGCTGCTGGACAATGGCGATGCGCCCGACCGGAGCAAGATTTGCGCGCGCGCCGTGGGTTGCGATCAGGCCGGCGGATTAGGGACCCACATCATCAAAGATGTGATGGACATGGTGTCATACCAGGCCACGCCGGCGGGAAATCGTTTTGTAGCCATCAAACGGCTCAGGAAGGCCATATGAAAATCTCAGTTCGTGATGCGGGAGAGGCCATGGTTGTGGAGGTGGAAGGCGACGTGGATCTGGGCACTTCTCCCGATCTGCGACGCACCTTGTTCGAGAATCTGCTGTACGCTCCTAAGCTGGCGCTGAACCTGGCGGCTATCCGTTACATCGATAGCTCCGGCATCGCCACCCTGATCGAAGTGCTGAAGGACTCCCAGCGGCGCAACAAGGAATTCGTGCTGTTCGGGCTGAGCCCCGCGGTACAACAGGTCTTCCGGCTGACGCACGTGATCCGCATATTTCAGGTTTTCCAGACCGAGGAAGAGGCGCTCGGCAGCGCGTAATGCAACTCGTAGCCGAGGTGGGCGCCGGGGCGGAGCGCAGCATTGCCTACGTGGGCGGCCTGGCTCAGCTTTTCGCGCGCTCCCTGCGGCTGCTAGTCGTCTCCCCGTTGAAGCGCAGCCGGCTGTTCGAACGCGCGTTGCATCAAGCCATGGCCGCCGGCGTGGGCGCGTTGCCCATCACCTCGCTGATCACATTCTTTGTCGGCGTGATCATCGCGCTGCAGGGCGCTTACCAGTTGCAGCACCTGGGCGCGATGCAGTTGGTCGCCAGCCTGGTGTCGATCTCCATTACGCGCGAACTGGGCCCGCTGGTGACGGCCATCGTGGTGATCGGCAGGTCCGGCTCAGCGTTTGCCGCTGAGATCGGCACCATGCGCGTGACCGAAGAATTGGACGCGCTCGAAACCATGGCCCTCGATCCGGTTGCTTTTCTGGTGGTGCCGAAGTTCCTGGCCATGGCCGTGATGATGCCCTGCCTCGCCATTTGGGCCGACTTCATGGGCGTGCTGGGTGGCTGCCTGTTCGGGGTCGCCAGCGGCAACTTCACCCTGGGCAGCTACGTGATCGCCACGCGCGATGCGATGGTCATGCACGATCTCACCAGCGGCATCGTGAAGGCGCTGGTCTTCGGCCTCATCATCACGGCCGTGGGCTGCCAGGAAGGTTTTTCAACCGGCGCGGGGGCCGAGGAAGTGGGCCGCTCGACCACATCGGCTGTGGTCATCTCGATTCTGCTGGTGATTCTGGTCGATCTGGTCTTCACGATTTTGTTCTACCTCGCGCGGGGGACGATGTAACATGGGTCCCAGCATTGCGGCACGCGATCTGCGAGTCAGCTACGGCACACGCGAGGTGCTCCACGGTTTGAATTTCGAGGTGGCCCACGGCGAGACCGTAGTCGTGATCGGCGGCTCGGGATCGGGGAAAAGCACGCTGCTGCGCACGCTGGTGGGCCTCGAAAAGCCGTTATCCGGCGAAGTACACCTCAAAGGCGTGGACATTACCAAGGCGCCTGCGCGCCAGATGGACGCCATCCGCAAGAAGATCGGGCTGGCGTTTCAAGGCGGCGCACTGATCGGCTCGCTTTCGGTGGGCGAGAATATCGCGCTGCCGTTGCACGAACACACCAACCTGGAAGGCACCACGATCGAGGTGATGGTGCGCATCAAGCTGGAGCAGGTGGGGCTGAGCGGATTCGAAGACTACATGCCGTCACAGCTCAGCGGCGGCATGCGCAAGCGCGCCGCATTCGCCCGTGCCTTGGCCATGGACCCGGAGATCCTATTCTTTGACGAGCCATCGGCCGGGCTCGATCCGATCACCGCGGCAGGCATCGACGAACTGATTCTGGAGCTCAAGAAGGCTTACTCGATGACCATGGTGGTGGTGACGCACGAACTGGCCAGCGCCTTTCTCATCGCGGATCGCATCATACTGCTGGATCGCGGAAGCATCGAGGCCATGGGTCCGGTCGAGGAGGTGCGCGAAAGCCAGCAGCCGCGCGTCCGGCAGTTTCTCGACCGCGTGGCCGACACCACCCAGGACGATGATGTGGACCACTTGCGAAGATTTACGGAGGGGATAAGGTGACATGCGCGAGCGCACTCTAGTGGGGCTGTTTGTCCTGGTCGCGGTCGGGCTACTGGTGGGCGCGATGCTGGCCATCTCGGGCGGCGTGGCGACATCCACCGTAGCGCATCGGACCTATTTCAAATTCGCGGGCGGCGTGCAGGCTGGCGCTCCCGTGCGCTACGGCGGCATGACCGTGGGCCGGGTGACGCGCGTGCGCGTCGATCCGTCGAATTCCACGCGCATCGAAATCCAGCTCGCCGTCGATCACGATACTCCCGTCAAGACCGACAGCGTTGCCAAGATCTCGACCCTCGGCCCGCTGACCGACAACTACATCGAGATCACCACCGGCACCGAGAACGCGCCCCTGGCGCCGCCGGGCTCGGTTCTGCAATCGACGGAAGCATTCGGCCTGCCGCAACTGGGTGATGCGGCGCAAGCCATGCTGCCCGACATACACAAGGCGATCGCCAAGCTGAACCAGAATCTGGACGGCCTTACCATCACCATCGCGCGCGCCAACGACTTGCTGAACGACCACAATCGCGCCGCCATCTCAGGTTCGCTAGGCAATCTCAACCACCTGGTCGCCGATGCCCGCCCCAAGGTGGCGGAGTCTCTCAACAATCTGAATGGCCTGCTGAACGACACGCGTCCCAAGGTCACGGCATCACTAACCAATACGCAGGAGATCACCAAGACACTGAACGCCAAGCTGGGGCCGCTGCTTGACCAGTTGCAGACGACCACGGCGCGAGCCAACGAGACGCTGTCGCATGTGGATGCGACGCTGGTCGAGAATCGTCCCGACATCCGCGCGGTGGTAGTGAACCTGCGGGACACGCTGGCCCAATTGAATCAGACGCTCGACCAGAACTCGCCAAACATTGACGAGTTACTGGATAACATCCGCATGGCGACCGAGAATTTGCGCGCTCTGACGGAGACTTTGCGCCAGGCGCCGGCCAGCCTGATCCGCGGCATAAAAGTGAAAGAACGCAAACCAGGAGACCAGGAGTAGATATGCGCGCGACGCTTTGCGGCGGTTTAGTGGCGATTGCCTGTGCGCTCGCGGTGGGCTGTGCGACCACGCGGCCCGTACACTACTACACTCTGGCGGCGGCCTCGGTCCCGGCGAACCAGGTGAAGCCGGATGGCCCCGCGATCCTGGTTGGCCCGATCGAGGCGGGCGAGTTGTTGCAGGATACGCGGATCCTGTACCGATCCGGCGCCAACATGGCAGGCGCCTACGAATACCATCGTTGGACGCAGCGGCCCGCCACGATGGTTCGCGAGGGGCTGCTGCGGGCCTTGCGCTCGTCGGGCGAGTTTCGCAAGGTGCTGGAGTCGACCAGCTCGACGACCGGCGATTATCTGGTGCACGGCAAACTCTACGAATTCGGCGAGGTGGATGATCCGTCGGTTAAGACCAGCATCTCCCTGCAGCTCGCATTGATCGACACCAAGACCAATCGCGATGTTTGGGATCGGCACTACTCGCGCGAAGAACCAGCCGCGGGCAAGTCGATGAAGGACGTGGTGGAGTCGATGGATCGAAACCTGCAACAGGTTCTGAACCAGGCAGCCGCGGATATCGGCCGCTTCACGGCTGCGCGCCACTGAATCAGAACACGGCGCGATTCTGAGTCTGCTGCTTCGACGCGAGCGAGTAGCGCGGGTCGACCGGGCCGCCGTTCAGAATATGCGCGGCGGCGTACTCGCCGACCGCCGGGCCATGCTTGAAGCCGTGGCCGGAACCGCCGCCCACCAGCCAGACGTTCGGCCGATCGGGATGCCGGTCGATCAGGAAATCGCCGCTCGAGGTGTTCTCGTACTGGCAGACACGCGCATCGACGAGCGGTGCATCTTTGAGCGCCGGCAGACGTTCGCCGAGGCAGGCACGCGCGGCTGCCAGGGCATCGGCAGATGGCAGGCGGTCGGCGGTATCCGGATCGATGGGCGAGCCGTGCTGGTCGAGCGCGATTTTCACGCCGCGATTTTCGAGATCGGGGAAGCCGTACGGACCGCGCGGATCGGTGAAGTCGATCCAGGTGGGCATGGCGGGGGCTGAGAAGCGCGCGTCGCCCGGAGGCGTTCCGAAGAAAAAGACTTCCTGCCGCGTGGGCACGATGCGCCTGCCGAGCAGTTCCGGAAACAACTTCGGCAGCCAGGGACCACAGGCAAATACGCATACACCGGCGGACGCCGCCGCCACCGTCTCTCGCGCGAAATCCACGCCGCGGCGGATGGCATCCTCCACCACGGCCTGAACTGCGCGGCGGGCCATCAGAGCGCCACTCTGCGGCTCGAATATCCCACGCGCGCCGGGCGGAAATCGCATCTGGGGAAATCGGGACTGCAGTTCCGCCGGCGTGAGCCATTCGAAGGGCACGCCACAGCGCGCGAGCGTCAGGCGGGTGTTGTCGCTATATGGATCGCCCTCGGTTGCGGTCCAGAGCACGCCGGTCTGATGAAACAGCGGCTGGCCGGTCTCGCGGCAGAACGCCTGCCAAAGATCGAGCGAACGTCGGGCCGAGCGCGTATAGATCTCGTCCGCGCCGTAGCCCATGCGAATGATGCGCGACTCGCCGCCCGAGCTGGCCCTGGAATTGGCCGCGCCATATGCGTCCACAAGCAGCACGCGCGCGCCTGCCTGGCGCAGATAGTAAGCTGTCCATGCGCCAAAAACACCGGCGCCGATTACGGCTACGTCATACGTCATGCGACCCTGCCATTCTAATCGAATGGCGCGGCGGCGCGCGGCAAGAGCAGCTTGAAACAAGCAAGCACGGCGAGCATCAGCAACAGACACGCCAGGATGCCAGGGTTGAATGCCAGATCGGTTTCGAGTTCACGCAGCAGGTTGCCCCAGGACGGCAGCGGATCGGAGACTCCGAGTCCCAGTAATCCGAGGTTCGCCTCGCTGAGGATGAACAGCGGGATGGATGTCCAGAACTGCGCCAGCAGAATCGGCTTCAGATTGGGCACAATCTGGCGCAGCAGCAGGCGCAGGCCGCCCGATCCACACGCGCGCGCTTGCAGGAGGAAATCCGAGTCACAGATTCCGCGCACGCCCGCACGCACCACGCGCGCCGGTCCGGCCCACCCGAGCACGCCGAGCAAGGCGAAGGTGATCAGCAGCGAGGCCGACGGAGACACATCCAAAGGCAACATGGCCCGCGCGGCGATCAGCAAAAAGATCCAGGGTAGCGAAAGCATCAGATCGATGGCGCGCACGATCGCGCGGTCGGTCAAGCCGCCGCAATAGCCAGAGATGCCGCCGATCAGCACCGCCAGCGCGGTCGAGAGCAAGGCGGCGGCCGGAGCCAGCAGCAGTGAGATCCGCGTGGCGGCCAGCAGGCGCGCTAGCCGGTCGCGGCCTAACGCGTCTGTCCCCAACAGGAAACGCGACGAAACCGGCGCGTTCGGGAAGTCGCGGAACTGGTGCGCGTAAGAAGCGCCGGCGATCCGGTCCGCGAACAGCGCGGCCAACAACAGAGCCGCGAGGAAGATCCATGCACTGTACCTGGCCAAACGGGATACGCGGTTCATATGCGGGCCCCGCTGCGCCGGCCCAGAGCATCCGCCAGAAGGTTGGCCAATTGGGTGGCCAATGTCACCAGCATCGTCAAAGTAACCAGTAATGGCAAATCGCGCGCCAAGGCGGCCTTCCAGGCGAGTTGTCCGATGCCTGGGAAATCGCAGATCACTTCGAAAGCTACCGCCGCACCGAACGCTATGCTCACCGATATACCGGCCAAAGCCAGAGCCTGCGGCGCGGCGATGGGGATGACATGCCGCAGCAGAATGCGCCAGGGACGGATGCCGCGCGCGCGCGCCGCCAAAACGTGCGGCTGCGCAGCGGCGTCTGACAACACGTTGCGCAGATATTGGAAGACGTGTGGAAAGACGGCCAGAGCCATCACGATGCGCACTGGACCGCTGTAGACGTAAATCAACAGGGCCAAGGCCGCTGAAGGCACCGACAGCAGCGTGCCGGTGAGAAATCCGGCCAGCGCGTTCCAGGCGCGCGCGGGATAGATCGCTCCAGGCAGCGCGAAAGCCAGCGCCAACGTCCATCCACCGAGAAGCCCCACGGCCATTAATTGGGCGGTTACCGGCCAACGTTCCCGCAGCAGGTCCGCCACGGGCCGATTCCAGTTTTGCGAAGTTCCGAAATCGCCGCGGAACATCGCGGCCGTGTGGCGCATCGCAAAGGAGAAGAAGTTTCCCGGGGCGGACGCCGCCGCCCTGGCGCGCAGCGCGACCACATCGCGGGTAGGATCAAGCTCGTGTTCGTCCACGCCGAAGCCCGGGCTCAAACGCACCAAGGCGGCTGTCAGTACGCCTCCGGCCACCACCGTGACCGCCAGCGAGAGCAGTGCTCTCGGCAAGCGGCGCAAGATCCGCATCAGTTCACCTTCGGGCGAGGCGTGACGCGACTGACTCCCGCCGCCAATAAGTGGATGCCCCGCGCGGACCCGTTCTTCTTGAAATGCTTCGATTTGTACATGCGGCGATCGGCCTGTGCAAGTAACTGCTCGGCATCCGAGCCATCCTCGGGATAAAATGCTTCCCCCACGCTAAGAGTAATTGCGCCCGCGCCGCTTACCATTTCTGTGGCGTCACACGCGATGCTCTGGAATTCAGATATGCGGCGATGGACCGCTTCGCGGTCGCTACCAGGCAACAGGATCACGAACTCGTCGCCGCCCATGCGGGCGACATAGTCGTACTCACGGCAATTCTCGCGCAGAACGTCGGCCACGTAGCGCAACACCTTATTGCCTTCCAAGTGGCCAAACCGATCGTTGACCTGCTTGAAGTTGTCCACGTCGCAGACCAATACAGTGAGCGGTTCGAGTGTCCGCTTGCTGCGGGATAACTCTCCGTCAAGGCGCAGGAAGAGCGAGCGGGCATTGGGCAACATGGTCAGATAGTCGGTGGTGGCCGAGTCTTCGGCGAGTTGGAAACGCAACGCATTTTCAATGGCCATCGAGACTTTGGAACTGATGGCCAGCAGGATACGCAGGTGATCGCGCGAGAAGGCGTCCCTTTCCGCGCGATAGAGCGTGAGACAGCCGATGACACCGTTCACGCCTTCGAGCGGCACGGCCAGCGCCGAACGCAAGGTACTGAATTTGGCCGGGTCGCGCAGATACCCGGACTCTACGGAAGGATTGCCATTCAAGATACTCTTGCGGTTGGCCGCCGCCCAGCCGGATAGTCCCTCGCCCAGCGGAATTTCGAGCGAAGAAAACAACCGGTAATTCTCGCCGTTGACATAGTGAGGAACGAGCCGGTCGCCGCGGCAGATGTATACCGCAATAGCGTCGTAGGGGACTATTTTCTTGAGCCTGATGGTTACAACCGAAAGAGTCTCATCCAGACTGAGTGAGTTACCTAAGTCTTGAGTCAGCTCGAAGAGCAACTGTACTTCCTGGCGAGCTGCCGCAATAGACGCCAGGAAATCGGCGGGGCCGTGGCCGTTATGACCGGACGATTCGAAGCCGGCCGCGGGCTGATCCCCATTCGAAATTCGAACACCTGTGGAAAGCCGGGCGTCGCCGCCGCGATGTAACCGAGCCATCTGCTCCAGCTCCCGGTAACGGCGGGAGAGCACGGCTACCACAACGGGATCGAGGGTTTTGCCCGCCATGTCACTGACCTGTTGCATAGCCTCGTCCAATGGAAGCGCGCGGCGGTACTGCCGGTCCGCAGCCAACGCATCCAGGCAATCGACCGCCGCCAGGATCCGCGCGCCCAACGGAATCTCTTCACCCTTCAACCCGTCGGGATACCCTGAGCCGTCCCAGCGCTCGTGATGTGCGCGCACCAGCGGCACCACCGGATACGGGAACGACACTCGCTCCAAAATCTCGGCCCCGACCACGGGGTGGATCTTCATCTTTTCGAACTCTTCCGGCGTGAGCCGCCCGGGCTTCGAGATGATGTGTTCGGGGATCGCCAGTTTGCCGATGTCGTGCAGCAGCGCCGCGGCGCGCAAGGCTTCCAGTCCCGTACCGGACAGGCCCAATTCCTTGCCGATCTCGACGGCATAGGTGCGCACACGCCGCAGGTGCTCGTGCGTGGTATGGTCCTTCGCTTCAATCGCCAGGGCCAGCGCTTCGATGGTGCGCAGGTGCAAGCCGGCCATGTCCTCCACATGTCTCTTCTCATCACCCAGGCGCCCGAGGTACATGCGGTAGGAGCGATGAATGAAGTAGATCACCGGCAGTAACAGCACGGATGACTGCCAGTTAACATGGCGGCTGAGCAGATGGACCATCCAGGCAACCGACGCTCCCAGGATGTAAAACGGGAATGACCAGAGATATGCACCGCGCCAGATCTGGGTCACTGGTCTACCGGTCATCAGGGCCGTCAGGCCGGCCTCGGGCAGCCGGTTCAAGATAAAGTACAGAAGAGCCGCGGCGGTCAGCAGAAATGGTCCAGCATTGCCGAACCCGGCGATGGCGGACCAATGATCGAAGCGATAAGCGACAGCCGTGGCGGCCCCAGCGCCGGCCATGCGGAACAGAAGTTGCGGGCCGCGGCGCGAGGTCCATAAAGAGCGGGCCAAGGCGCAGGCACAGCTTAAGACCAAAGCTTCGCTGAGGGACATTTCGGCGACGCCAATCAGGCTGAAAAGCAGGGCCGGCGACAGATCGCCCGGCGCGCCGGGAAGGTTGAGTTTCAGACCGCACGCCAGAGCCGCCAGCAGCAGGTAGAAACAGAAACGCCCGGGATCGCTGCCCTGCCAGGGATAGACGCCGGCGATGACACACGCCGCGCCGATTACAATCCAGACAACCGCAAAGATATGTGCTTTCACCGGCATAGGGATCGACAAGCACAGGCTGGCGCGGTCCGGTAGTTACCTTTAGAGAAGTTACTAGAATAGACGAAAGTAGTAGTGCCTTGAAGAGAAATACATTGTGCTCGCATCTCGGCTACCATATAAGTGATAATGAGTTCTAAATGACTGGCACACAACACTTTTAGTGTGACACGAAGTACTTAAGGTACCAACGTTATATATTGGCCGACTGAGGAGCAACCGGATGGGGAACATGGTCTGGTTATCCAAAGTTAACATCACTGCGACGAGGAGCTATAAGCATGTCAACAGGGCTGACCGGAACGCCTGAGCCCGAGGTAGCCACTGGCCTTCCCGTGCATCCCGCACGGAAGCCGCCGGATGCGGCGCGCGACAAGATCGTGCGGCGCATGCCGAAGGCTCCGGTTAGCCAGGAACAGGCCGGCATTTCTTCGGCGCTGATTGAGGATCTCTTCCTGCGGCACGTGCACCTGAAGAGATGCAATACGATCGGAGCGGCCAGCGAATCGATGGCGCTGGCATATCCGATCGTGGAGCGCGTTTTCCGGGATCTGCGCAATCAGCGCCTGTTGGAAGTCAGCGGCATGGTGGGTGACGATTACGTCTTCACATTGACGGGCGCGGGCCGCACCGTAGCGGCTGAGCGCTGCCGGATGTGCCAGTATGCCGGACCAGCGCCGGTGAGCCTGACCGCGTATCAAGATGCCATCCTCGACCAGCGTCCCCAGGTCGCAGTCAACCAGGCGTCACTGCGCCTGGCATTCGGCGACCTGGTCGTCACCGACCGCTTGCTCGACCAGTTAGGGCCCGCGCTGGTGGCCCAGAATTCCATCTTTCTTTACGGTCCGGCGGGGACCGGGAAAACCAGTTTGGCCGAACGTCTGCTGCGTGTCTACGGCGATCAACTCGTAATGCCGTATGCCGTCGAAGTGGATAACCAGATCATCGTGTTGTTCGATCCCGCGGTGCACGAACGGGTGGCGATCGACATCGACGACGCCGATCCGCGGTGGGTCGTCTGTCACCGGCCCTGCGTGATTGTGGGCGGCGAATTAGTCCCCAGCATGCTGGAATTGCGCTTGGATGATACATCCGGCACCTACGCTCCGCCGGTGCAGATGAAGGCCAACGGCGGCATGCTGGTCATCGACGACTTCGGAAGGCAGTTGATTTCTCCGCGGGACTTACTCAACCGCTGGATTGTGCCGCTGGACCGCAAAATGGACTATCTGTCGCTGAATTACGGCGTCCGTTTCCATATTCCTTTCGAAGTGATGATCGTGTTCGCTACCAATCTGGAGCCTTCGGAACTCGCCGACGAGGCGTTCCTACGGCGCATTCCGAATAAGATCCTGGTGGATGCGGTCGTTCCGGAAGTGTTCGACGAGATCTTCCGCCGTGTGCTGGGCAAGTTCAAGTTGTCCTGCGAGGATGGTTCCTATGAATACCTGCGGAAGCTGTGCCTGGAACGGGGCGGCGATTTGCGGCCGTCTTATCCCAGAGACATGTGCCAGATTATCCGCGCGCTAAAAACATACGAGGAAAAACCGCCGAGAATCGGCAAGGTCGACCTGGAACGCGCTGTCGAGTTGTTCTTTGGAGCGATGCAGAGCGGGCATTCGGGATAGTGTTTACGGAGGACTTATAAAAGTCTAATAAGTAGGTCAAGACCATGCAAGTTCAACATACAACCAATCTGCGAGGCAGTGAACGGCGCCCGGTGCACGGCTCCGTTCAGATCTCATGGGAGACGCCATCAGGAGAGCTTAAGCGCGTGCGGGCCACATGCGTGGACGTCTCGGATGAAGGCGTGCGCGTAACATGTGAGCAGCCGATCGCGTTCCGGACTAACTGCTTTCTGCAGGCTCCGGCTTTTGGCTTGATGGGCAATGCCACCGTCCGTTTCTGCCGGCGATCGGGGTTCAAACATACGATCGGGTTCATGTTCAGTTGGGCGGCGAGCCAGGCCGAAGCGGGCAGAAAACGCCTGGCCAGGAACCAGGCAGACGAGAAGTGAGGGCGCATGGCCGTTAACCGGAACATCCGGGCGATGACCCGCGAGGAGAAACAGGCCAAACGGGAATGGGGCACCGGCGCGTGCCAGGCCCGCGGATGCACTGCCCGGGCAGCCTACCTGCTGATGGAGACATCCCCGGGGGATCCGGCGGCCGAAGAGTGGTGGCAATACTGCTGCCCCAGTCACGCGCGGCGTTTTGCGGAGGAGTTTGGCTTAGAACTACCGCCAACGCCCCGGCGGAGGTCCAGTGCGGCCGTCAGCGGTGAATCGCGCCCGCCGGCGTCCTAACATGGGAGAAGATGCATGCGGATGCCCCCAGCCGGACCGCTTACCGCGTGGCCATGCATCGAGCCGCGCACCAGCTTTTTGACCATCCCAGGATTTTCGACGATCCCCTGGCAGTAAGCATCGCCGGGCTGGACGACGCATCGGAACTGCGCGCCGAGCGCGGCCGGCTGCAAACCCCTACCGCGCGGCATCTGCGCGCATTCATCGCCGTCCGCAGCCGCTACGCGGAAGATCAGCTTTCGCATGCCATCGGCCACGGGGTGCGCCAGTACGTGGTGTTGGGCGCCGGGCTCGACACTTACGCGTATAGGCGCCCAGAGGCGGTCGATGGACTGCGCGTGTTCGAGGTGGACCATCCGGCGACGCAGGCCTGGAAGAGAGACCGGCTGGCCCACGGACGCATTCCGATTCCCGGCTCGCTCACCTTCGTGCCGGTGGATTTCGAGCATCAGACACTCGCCGCCGCATTGGTTGCAGCGGGCTTTCGGACCGATCAACCGGCCTTTTTCGCCTGGTTGGGCGTGGTCATGTATCTTACGCTGGAAGCTGCCACCAGCACGCTGGCATTCATCGGATCACTACTTGCCGAAAGCGGCGTGACGTTCGATTACGCGATCTCCCGAAACGCACTCACATGGATGGAGCGCATGGCGGCAGACGCCCTGGCCGCTCGCGTGGCGCGCGCCGGAGAGCCGTTCCGGCTGTTTTTCGAGCCGGCCGAACTGGCGCAGATGCTCGCCAATCTGGGCTTCGGCCGCTTAGAAGATCTGGGCGCCGCGGAACTCAACGCGCGCTATTTCCATGAGCGCACGGACGGCCTGCGCATCGGCGGGGGCCTGGCCCGCCTGATGACGGCGCGGCGCTAAGAAGCCTGGGCCGGCTCAAAGTACCGCTGCGCCAACTCCGGCTTGGCGATCACGGCTTTGCGCCAGCAGGAACGTGCTTCGAATTCGTTGCCCAACGACATCAATGCATGACCGAGATTGAGGAGCGCTTCGCCGAATTGCGGATCGGCTTTCAGCGCCTCTTTGTAAAGCACGGCGGCGTCTTCCGGCTCGCCGCGCCGCTGGCAGATCAGGCCCGCGTTATATAACAATTCGGGACTGCGTTCGCCGGAATCGAGCAGCTGCCGGTAAATCTCGAACGCCTTGTCGTAATCCTGGTGTTCGAGCGCCAACGCGGCCAGCCCGCGCAGGGCTTCACGGGAATCCGTGCCCGAGTTGGTCAGTTCCTGGAAGCACATCTTGGCTTCCTCTTTGTCGCCTGCGCGCCAATGCGCGATGCCCAGATTCAACTTCGCTTCCGGCCAATTCGGCCGGCGCTGCAAACAACTCTCGAACGCCTGAATACTGCCTGGATAATCGGCGCTCTGCAACCGCAGGTGGCCGATGCGGAAGGCCGCGTCGTCGGCGTCGGGTGAATTCGCGGGTACCTGCGCGTAGAACTTCTCCGCGGCTTGCAGATCGCCCAACTGCTCGTGGACCAGCCCGAGATTCCAGTGCACGCCGGCCAGCTTGGGATCGATATCGAGAGCCCGTTTGTAGGCCGTGCGCGCGCCCTTCAGGTCCGCCTGTTCCTGCAACGCGACGCCGAGGTTCAAATAAGCCTGCGGCGCGTTGGGCTGCACCTTGGTGGCACGCGTGTAAGCTTCCGCGGCCTTGGGCAGATCGCCGGCTTTGTGGCAGGCGACACCCAGGTTGAACCAATTCTCGAACACCTGCGGCGCGATCTCTGTCAGCGCGCGCGAATGCTCCGCCGCGGCCTTGTGATCGCCTGCGGCGAAGGCCGCGCCGGCCAAGCCTTCGAGCGCGATCTGCGATTTTGGCTGGATCTCTGCCAAACGCTGGGCGTACTTGCTCACCTGTTCGTAATCCTGGTTCGAAAGGGCCAGCGACACCAGATTACTCAGCGCCTCTTCGGAACGTGGATTACGGCTGAGGATGCGGCGGTAGAGTTCCACGGCTTCCGTACTGCGGTCGCGCTTCTGCAGCGCCACGGCCTTCCCGAATAGGGCTTCGTCATGATCCGGATGGCGCGCCAGGAAGCGGTCGTAAGCATCGATGGCTTCGCTGTAACGCTCCAATTGCACCAGGCAAGCCGCCAGCGCCAGATGCGTTTCCGCGCGGCCGGGATCGTTGGCTATCGCCTTGCGGAAGGAATCCGCGGCCTCCTCCCAACGCTCGATGCGTCCCAGGCACACGCCGGTGTTGAAGTGCGCCGTCGGGTGTAACGGTTGCAGGGCGGCGGTTTGCGCGTAACTCTGCGAGGCCGGCAGATACTGCTGCATCTCGTACTGCAACTGTCCCAGGGCGAAATACAATGCCGGATGGCGCTCGTTATTGTCTAAGGCGCGCGTCAACTCGGCGGCCGCCTCCGGCAGTTTGCCGTCCAGATGCAGCGCGGCGGCCTTCGATAGCACGCGGCTCATGCGCGCCTCTTGTGCCGTGGTAGCCGACGCCTGCGCGTCGCGCGGGACGGCCACCGGACCTGTATCCGTGCTTCCCGCATGCCGGTAATCCATCGCTAATTTCTCCTTGTCTGTTCCGCTATCGCTGTCCTTTCCGGACAGCAAACCACAAATTCTGCCCAGCCAATCACCGTGGCTTTCCACCCTCACCCAATAGACGCGCGCGCGTTCGCCGGCCTCGCTGAAGAAGCCGACGCCGCCGCTCTTCAGCCGGTCCTCTGTCCAGAAGTCGGCTTCCTGGCCCTCAATGAACGCGCGATAACGGTTGCCCTTGACATCCACCGTGACACGATAGGGTGTGTTGGCGTGGATCATCATGCGCAGGGGCGTCTCGACACGCGGCCCTTTGCTGCCTTCGACTACGGGATAGCGCACCATGGCCACCAACGGGCGTGGGCCCGGCTGGATCACAGTGAACTTCAGGGCATAGTAGTTATCCGCATCGCGCGCGCGCACCACCCAATCGACGCTCTTGTTTTCGATCTGGGCCATGAACTCGAAACGATAATCGGCCAGCGGCACGGATGGACGGTAGAGCGCCAATTGGCCGGGGTGGATGAAACCGTCTGAGTTGTACGACCAGCCCTTGGCCCACTTGGGCTGCACGCCTTTCCACTGATTGAGCCCGCCACGGAAGTCGTCGGCAAACTCGCGCGTGGCGTGACTGGCCAGCCATTGGCGGACCGAAACGCCGCCCGGCGTGCCGGCCTTTGCAAGTGAGCGCGCGCCGAAGAAGCTGGCCAACAACAACACTGCGGCCGCCGCGCCCATCATCGCCCACTTGGGTATGCTGGAAATCCAAGCGTCGCGGCCACCCATGATGACTTCGAGCCCCCGCCGGGGCGATTCCTTGGGGGTAGCGCCGTAAGCGCCATTGCCGCCCCGGAGGAGGTCATTGAATGTGACCCGGCTGGGATGCATCGTAAATGCCGGGGTACACACCCCCAGCGTGTGCAAAAGCCGCAGCACCGCGCGGGAACGCAAATCCGGAGCTTCCGCCGGACGCAGCGACTCCAATTCGTGAACGAGCAATTCCGCCGGACACGTCGATTCCAGGCGAGGCCGCAGGAGCTTGGCTATGGGAACCAGGGCGGGCGGCGCGGCCGCGGCGGGGCTAGAGTTCCAGGCAGGCTTCGCCGGTGATGCAACTTGCGGGATCGCTTCTTCGGCAAGCATCGGCGCCAGAACCCGGCCGCCTTGCAAGGCGGAGAATTCGTGGCGAGCGGCCCTAACGGCGGCTTCTGAGGCGCCCGCCGCCGGCAGGCGATGCGGTTCCCGAAGGCCATCCGCCGCCTGCGGTTCCGCCTCCCCAAAGTGAACCGCCCCGGCCAATGCGCCAATCGCCGCGGCCCGGGCGGCGACGCGCGGCACAGCGGTTTCAGGCGGCGCGGGGACCACGGCGCCCTGCATGGCCCCGCTGGGCGACAGGGCGGCCGCCGGCGGTGCGGCGGGCTGTGGCACGGATGGCACTACCATGGGCGCCAGACCCAGTGATTGCCCGGCCAGTAAATCGATCTGCTCCCAAGTGGGCAGGCTGGCCTCAATAGCCGGCAGCGCAGGCTTTGTGTGGTTGACAACCGGAGCCGCCGTGAGCAACGCGGAAGCCGCAGCCCGCTGCGGCTGCGCTGCTAAAGGGTCGGCCACCGTAAACGAGCCGAGCGCAGGGGCGCCTGGGGGCTTGGGGATAACGACCCGGATATTGCGGGCAGCGACGGTATCGAGCGCGACCGGTGCCGGCTGTTCCGCGTGCATGGGCGAGAGTCCGCCTACTAGCGGATGGGGCAGAGTTTCACCGTCGGGGGAGACACCCGGCATCGTCGACCGTTCGGCGGCGGCGGGCGCTTCCGGCAGCACGATCGTCGTTTGGCAGTGAAGCTGGACCGTCGCGTGTGCCGCCGGAGCAGCCGGACCCGATGCCGCCACGGCACCCTGCCGCGGGACGGCCGATCGCAACGGAAGCGGCGCCGGCTGCGCTTCCGGCGGCGCCCACGCGTGCGTGAAATCGGGCAAGGACGTCTTATGCGGAACCGGAACGCCACACCGCACGCGAACCGTGACTGGCAAGGGGTGCTGGACCGGCGGGGGGATGGCGTCCACGACTCGCGCGGGACCCGCCACGGGTTTCGCTCCCGGCAGAACCGCGGCGGAAAACGGCGCGGAACAGATGGCCGGCCGGAAGAGCATCGATTCAAGCAGCACCGGCCGGATAGCGCCATAGGCCACGGGCCGCCATATCGGAGAATCCAGCCGCTCGGCCCGCGCCGGCACGGCGTTCACCGTCATGGTGGGCAAGTGCACAACTGGCGCGCCGGATGCCATGCGCACTCCCATGCGTGGAGCCGGACCCTGCGGCTTCTGGCCTTCACGGAAATCGGCGAGACGCGACGGAGCGGGCCCTGGAGCTAGCGCCTCGTAAACTTCGCGGCGGTAGCGTTCCAGGTATTTTTTCCGATGTGAGTCACTGCAAAACTCGGCGTCCCGGAGTTGCCGGATCGGACCGATTCCTTTTCCGCAGTAAAGACACTCGACACGCACGCTATAACCCCGCCTTGGTCATTGTAGACCGGATAACGCCGGAGAACAAGGCACCACTTACTAAATTCCAGAAAGTCACTTAATACTAACCCATAGACTCGCCGTACCATATGTTATCTTCAGTTAATTGGCGCGAACCAAATGAAGTGTCGCTATGTTTGCCAGCCGGAAAAGCCGGGCGGGCCTGGCACGCGGCCCTCCCCCGGCAGGTGCTTCGCATTGCGGTACGCTGAAGCTGATGAGTCTGGAACAAGCTCGGGAGTGGCTCGAAACCGCTGCCGCGGTAGCCGTGCTGACGGGGGCGGGTATCTCGGCGGAGAGCGGTATTCCGGCCTTCCGCGGAGCCGGAGGCTTGTGGAAAGAGTACAAGCCCGAGGATCTGGCCACACCCGAGGCTTTCGCGCGCAATCCACGTCTGGTCTGGGAATGGTACAACTGGCGGCGCGAGTTGATCGCGCGTGCCCGGCCCAATGCTGGCCATACTGCCCTGGTCAAGCTGGAGATTCAGAAACCACACTTCACCCTCGTCACGCAGAACGTGGATGGCCTGCACGACATGGCCGGAAGCGGCCGGATGTTGAAACTGCACGGAGACATCTGGCGCATGCGCTGTACTTCCTGTGGCAGTAACTGGCCGGATCGCCGTGTGCCGCTGCCCAAGCTTCCGCCACATTGCGGCTGCGGCGGGTTGGCGCGTCCCGGCGTGGTCTGGTTCGGCGAGCCGCTGCCGGAGGGTATGATGCAGGAAGCCGAGCATGCCGTAATGGATGCGCAGGTCCTGTTAGTGGTAGGCACATCGGCGCAGGTCTATCCCGCGGCTGGTTTAATCCCGCTCGCAAAACAAGCAGGCGCGCGTGTTATCCAAGTAAACCTAGAACCTACGCCTTACTCAGCAATCGTCGACTGCGCGCTCGAAGGCCAGGCGGGCGAGCTTTTGCCACAACTCATCGGCAAGTGACTATTCGACCAGGTACACGCTGTAAGTCACGCCGGTAATGCCGGTCTTGGTGCCGCCGGTATCGGCCGTGAACACGCTGGCGCCGCCCTGGAAGTCGACCTTATCAGCGACGATGGCGGTGGTCGTTCCCGACGCACCGACGCTGGTGCTGGTGCCGTTGTTGATGTTCAGCAGGGCGTGCGGAAAATAAAGCGACCCAGTCAAATTCAGATTGGCGCCGCCGGCGATGGTGCTCGATCCCGGAGAAGTCATCGAGCGATCCTGATAGAACAGAATTCCCTGATAGCTACCCGAGGTCTGCGCGCTCAGAGTCACCGTGGCCCCGTTGGCGATGTTCATCGTCGCGCCGCCGGTGAGATAGATCATCACGCCGCCGGTGGCGGTCAGGGTGGAACCGCCCTGAATGCTGAAGGTCCCGCCATTAATGATGTAGGTGCCGCCGCTTAATTGCGCATTCATGCCGTTGCCAAGGCTGAAACCGCAGTAAGTGCCGGGCGCCGGAGTGTATTCAGTCGACTGCCAGGATGTGAAGTTCCCTGATTGGCACGAACCCGCGGGAGTCGGAGAGGGCAGACTGGCCAGCGGATCATTTGCCGTGCTGGCTCCGGTAGTGGGTGTCACGCTGGTGTGTCCTGAATTGTCCTGATAGTAAGTCCCGGTGACATTGATCGTCGGCGCCTGAATATAGGCGCTGCCGGTGACATACATTGCGGCGGTAGATCCAGCAGTACCATGGGCGCTGGAGTTCACATAGACGCCACAGCCAAACTTGGCCTGAAAGTCGTTGCCGGCCAGGAAGGCGTCAGGGGCGCTGGGGTCCAATACATAGATACATCCGCCGCCCCCGGAACTGGCGATCGCGGCCGCCGAGGAGCGCACGCTGGCCGTTAGGGAACTGATACCCATGAGTCCGCCGAACCAGGTCGTCGCGCTGTGGTACGCGCGCGCGGTGGCCCAGTAGGCAACGCTCGGTCCGGAGACGGTGGGTATGGAACTTGTCGTGTTCGCCTGCAGCGTGACTGTCTCGCCGCTCAAACCATTCGCCGACGCCATCATGCAGGCGTTGTTGAAGCTGTTCGAAGCGGTTCCGGGCGGAGTACTCGGACAGGTGCTGGCCGTGGATGAACACCATACGCCACTCGACCCGCACGTGAAACCACCCGGAGACGATTTCACGGCTGCCCGTACCGCCGCCAGTGCCGCGCTATCGGCCGCCGCTTGCGCGGTTTCTCTCCGGAAGTAGGCCCAACCCACGTCTACCGCAAGGGCCAGAGATCCAAAAATCAATGAGGATGCGAGCGTCACCATCAAAAGCGATTGGCCGCGCCTGCCGTGAAGGGATGTAGTAGCCATAGTCAGTAACTGATCACCTGCTGAGAGATAGCCGAAAATGTAACCGAGCCAAAGGAGCTTTGGCCGCGTCCCGGCACAAACATGGAAATCGCGCTGGTAAATGGGTAAGTCGCGGAGATAGAGATTACCTGGCCGACCGTATTACCTCCGGAGCGCGGCCAGACCGTGCTGGAGCTTGTGCAACTACTGACCGGGTTGCAATTGATCGACCCATTGTTATCCGTCAAAGTCACATTGAGGGAACCGGAAAGCAGTCCAATCCCTTTCGTCGTGAGCATTTGGGTAATTTGGCCGACAGTCATCGCGCAGGACAGTGATGCACAATCGGATCCGCGAAGCGCCGCGGTGCGCGTGGTCACGTTCACCGCTTCGTTCAGCGTATGATAGTTCCACATCCCGAGGGACATTTGCACCACGGAGATAATAACGAAGAGCAGCGGAATGGAAGTGAGCGTGAACTCCAGCGCCGCGTTGCCGTTCTCCCGTCGCTTGCCGGTGTGCATGTTTATGATCCTCGAATCGGAAACTCAACCGTGCGCGTAATGGTCAGCGCGCCATTCATGAGTCCGGGCAGCGTAATAACCTGCGTCGGTTTATAAGTCACCGAAACCTGCTCCGCCGGGAGGCCGTCCGCCCCGGTGGCAAGATACGAAGTAGTTACATTGACGACACCGCCGGACGAGCAGGAACTGGTGCTGCCCACACCCGGAGAATCCTTCAGTTCGGCCAGGGCGTAGCTACAGGCCAAGGTGGGATTCTGCGCCACCGAAGTGGAGGACGAAGCGTACATGCCAACGACTCGCGCGGCGTTCTCAGCCGAGATCAACGCGTAGGAATAAATGCCTAAATCGAATGCGCCCACAAAACAGAAGCACAGCCATGGCAGTAAGAAGGCGACTTCCAGGACTGCCTGACCTTGCTTGCGGGTGCGATCTGCAGACGTCATTCGTAACATCGAAATCATTTCACGGCTCGTCATGCTTCACCGTTAACCAACGTTAGCGGAAACGCAATCAGCGTCACACTGCCGGGGCTCAGGGTTATGCTACAACCAGAGGGGTGGACGTACAAGTCCGCTGGAGTTAACTCACTCAGCCCTACGAGAGTTAGCAGCTCCGCAACGATGCTACATTGATATTTGTTCCGCCGCGTCATCTGGATTGTGCTCGACAGCGCCGGCATCGGTGAGATGCCCGACGCCGCCGCTTATGGTGACGCCGGCAGCGATACGCTTGGCAATATCGCGCGCAACCGGCCGCTTCGTTTGCCCAACTTGTGCCGTCTGGGTCTCGGCAACATCAAGCCTCTGACCGGACTTCCGCCCGCAGCCGAGCCATGCGGCGCTTTTGGCCGTTGCGCGCTGGCCTCCCCCGGCAAAGACACTACCACCGGCCACTGGGAAATGGCGGGCATTCACCTCGAGAAACCTTTTCCGCTCTACCCGCACGGCTTTCCGCCGGAAATCATGGACGAATTCGAGCGCCGCATTGCGCGCCATACGCTCGGCAACAAGGCAGCTTCCGGAACGGAGATTATCAAGGAACTGGGCGCCGAACATGTGCGCACGGGATCGCCGATTGTTTACACTTCAGCCGACAGCGTATTTCAGGTGGCGGCACACGAGGAAGTGATCCCGTTGTGGGAACTGTACAAAATCTGCGAGACGGCGCGCGCCCTGCTGCGCGGCCCCTACGAAGTAGGACGCGTCATTGCGCGTCCCTTCATCGGCTCACCCGGATCGTTTAGCCGCACACCCAATCGCAAGGATTATGCGGTTCCCCCGCCGCGCGGCATGCTGCTCGACGTGCTCGAGGAACACGGCGTTTTCATCCACAGCGTCGGCAAGATCTTCGACGTGTTCCTGGGCCGCGGCATCCGCGATTACGCGAAAACCAAGGACAATGCCGACGGCATGGCGCGCACGCTTGAGGCCATGCTAGCGATGGATGCCGGATTGATCTTCGTGAACCTGGTGGACTTCGATCAGCAATACGGCCATCGCAACGATATAGAAGGATACGCCGCGGCCCTGGAACAGTTCGATCAATGGCTGCCCGATTTCTTCGCAGCCGAACAGGCGGATGATCTCGCGATTCTGACCGCCGACCACGGTTGCGACCCCACCACGCCCTCGACCGACCATAGCCGCGAGTATGTTCCACTGCTGGTCAGTGGACCGCGCGTCCGGCATGGCGTAAACCTCGGCCTGCGGGCCACACTTTCGGACATTGGCCAGACGGTGGCGAATAATTTCGGCGCGAAAATCGCACGCGGAGCTACCTTCTTACCGGAGATCTTATGAGAAAGCCCATCATGGCGGGCAATTGGAAGATGTACAAGAATCCCGCCGAAACAACTGCGTTTTTTGAGAAGTTCCGGCCTTTGGTCGCGAACGCGGAGCATTGCGAGATTCTGATTTGCCCGCCCTACTTGGACATCGCCGCGGCCGTCGCTGCCGCCCAGGGCACGCGCATCAGCATCGGCGCGCAGGATCTTTACTGGGCCAAGGAAGGCGCCTTCACGGGTGAAGTCTCCGGTCCGATGATTAAGTCCGCGGGCTGCTCGCACGTGCTGATCGGCCACAGCGAGCGGCGCCAGTATTTCGAGGAAACCAACGAGACCGTGTTGCGGCGCACGGTGGCCGCGCTCGAAGCGGGGCTCACACCCGTGGTCTGCGTGGGCGAGCGCTTGCAGGATCGCGAGGCAGGCGAGACCGAAGCGGTGCTGTCGCTCCAGTTCCGGGCCGGCATCGCGCTGCTGAGCCCCGAACAGTTTGCGCGCATCGTGATCGCCTATGAACCGGTGTGGGCGATCGGCACCGGCAAGACCGCCACGCCTGAAATCGCCGCGGACGCGCATCGCGTGCTGCGCAGCCAGGTCCGCGGCCGTTACGGCGAGGCGGCCGCCGATGCCGTGCGCATCCTCTACGGCGGCAGCGTGAAGCCGGATAATGTGCGCAGCCTGATGGCCCAGCCGGAGATCGACGGGGCGCTGGTGGGCGGCGCGAGCCTCGACGCCAACTCCTTCGCCAACATCGTGAATTTTTAGGCTACATCGCCAAGCTCCCGCGAAACAGCCGCCTGTTACGATGAAGGCATGTGGCGGCTGTTTCTGTTGTGCGGTCTGGCGCCGCTCACACTCGCGGCGGGCGAGCACTGGATCCGCTTCACATCCGGCCCCGTCGAAGTCTTCTCGAGCGCCGGCTCGAAAGACGGGCGCGAGACGCTGGTCAAATTCGAAGAGTTCCGGCACGCCCTGGGATACGTGCTCGGCTTCGACGACCTGCAGATGCCCCTGCCGGTTCGCGTGCTGCTCTTCAAGAACGGCGCGCCGCAGACTCCTGGACCGGTCACGCGCGGGCGCGCGCAATACAACATTGTTCTCACGGCGGGGCAAGCCATCCCTAACGAGATGTTCGCGCGGCTTACCCAGTTGTTCCTGAACGCCAACACCGCGCGCATGCCGGCGCGGATCGAGCGCGGGCTGGCGGAGTTGTTCTCCACTATCCAGGTAAGCGGCATCCGCATCACGTTGGGCGAGCCGCCGCAGCATCCCGATCTCGATTGGGCGCTCGTCCACCTGGTGACCGTCGATCCGGAATACTACGGCAACCTGCGTGTGCTCACTTACAACTTGCGCAATGGCGTGGACGAAGGCGTCGCGTTCCGCAATGCGTTCAACAAGACTCCCGAACAGATTACCCACCAGGCCCAAGCGCAACTGGCAGCCGGAGCGTTTCAAGTCACGACGATCTCGGCCCTGCCCATCAGCCCGATGGATTTTCCGGAGCGCTCCGTGGAGCCGGCCGCCGCGCAGTTGGCCATCGCCGACTTACTGTTGGGCGATTCGTCGCGTGCAATCTACCGCGATCTGCTCAACCAAAACACGTATGTGCCCGAAGCCTGGGAAGGTATGGGAATGCTGGCGCTGCGCGACAAGCAAACCGGTGAGGCCCTCAAGGATTTTGCATCTGCCATCAAAGCCGGCGCCAAGAGCCCGGAATGCTATATCGAATACGCGCGCCTGGAGCCGGATAACGCCAAGGCCACGGCGGCGTTCGCGCAGGCGCTCAAAATCAATCCCAAGCTCGCGGCGCCTCATTTTTTATTGGCGCAGAAGCAGACTGACCCACAGAGGCGCATTCAGGAATTGCAACAGGCGGCCAAGCTGGATCCACGCAATCTGGAGTATTGGCAGACGCTGGCGCAAGCTTACCTGGACGATCACGACTATCCGCAAGCCGCGCAGGCCTGGAAATCGGCCGAGCAGGCGGCCGCCACGCCGGAGGATCGCGAACGCATGCAGCGTGCCCGCCTGGATGTCGAGCAGAAGCGCCTGGATTGGGAGGACGCCGAGAAGAAGCGCAAAGCGGACGAAGAGGCGCGCGAGATCGAGCGGCTGAAAGAGCAGGCCCGCGCCGAGGTCCACACACTCGAGGCACGCGCCAATCAGGGTGAAGCGCCGGAGCCGCCCGGCACGAAAGTCGTGCCGTGGTGGGACGGCCCCAAGCCTTCCGGCGTGGCTCAGGGCGTACTGAAACAAGTGGATTGCCTGGGCAAGCGCTTGCGCCTGGTGGTCGAGGGCGACGACCGGAAACTGGTCAAGCTGCTCATAGCCGATCCCTCGCAGGTGGCCGTCATGGGCGGCGGCGAACTGACACTGAGTTGCGGTGCTCAAAAACCGCGCCGCGTGAAAGTGGAATACTTCCCGAAAGTGAACGCGCAACTCGCCACTAAGGGTGAGGTCGCTACCATCGAGTTCCAGTGACCGCCAGCCCGTATCGCTGGACGGTGGTGAGCGTCTTCGTCCTCTGCTCGGCTATCAATTATCTCGACCGCCAAACCCTCGCCACACTCGCACCGCTGGTGCGCGGCGAATTTCGTTTGACGAACGCCCAATACGGCCTGATCGTCTCCGTTTTTTCGATCGCCTATGCCGCATCGGCGCCGTTTGCCGGATTGTTAATTGACCGGATCGGGTTGAACCGCGCGATCAGCCTGGCGGTCGGCGTTTGGTCGTGCGCGGGTATCACCACCGGATTCACACACGGCTTGGGCGGTCTGCTAGGCTGCCGGACCGTTCTCGGCGCGTCGGAAGCAGCGGGCATTCCGGGAGCGGGCAAAGCGATTCATGCCTACCTGCTGCCGGCAGAGCGCGCGGTCGGCAATGCGCTGAACCAGGCAGGCGTCAGCCTGGGACTGATCGCGGCGCCCCCGCTGGCTACGTGGATCGCAATGCGTTATGGATGGCGCCAGGCTTTCGTGATTACCGGATGCCTGGGGCTGCTATGGATTCCTATATGGCGTTGGACCGCGCGCGGCAATCCGCAACCGTCACCGGCGGCGCAGCGGCCCTCACCCGTCGCGCTGCTCGGTTCGTCTACTCTCTGGGCATTGGTCGCCGCTAACGCGCTGAACATGAGCGTTTACTCGCTGTGGACCAATTGGACGACGCTCTACCTGGTGGACAAGCACCATCTCACGCTGGTCCAGGCGAACTGGTACGCCATGCTACCGCCGGCCATCGCCACACTGGGAGGCTTCGCGGGCGGCTGGCTATCGCTGCGCGCAATGCACGGAGGACTGCCCGCGGTGACTGCGCGCGCGTGGGTGTGCCTGGCGGGCGGGCTGCTCGCCTTATCCGCCGGCGTGATTCCGCTGCTGCCGGCGCCAGGCTGGACGGCTGCCGGAATCTCGCTGAGCATCATGGCGGTCTCTGCAATCAGCGTCAACGTCTATACCATTCCGCTGGATGTCTTTGGCGGCGAGCACGCGGCATTCGCTGTTTCCATGCTGGTGGCTTCGTACGGCGCGGTTCAAGCGCTGATCTCTCCGGTCATTGGTGCCGTTGTGGATGCGCATGGGTACGCGCCGGTCTGCGAAGCAGCCGCATTACTTCCGCTCGCGTCATATGGTGCGCTTCGATTCGTTCGCGTTTCACATTTGCAGCGTTAGACCGGCGGTCTGCTGTTACGATAAAAATTATGCGCTGGATTGCACTTTTGATGGTGATAGCAGGTATTTGCCCGGCGAGCTGGGCGGTCGAGAAAGACCGCGACAACGATCGGCTGGACGATTCCGCGGCGCTGTTCCACGAGATTATGAGCACGCCCGATAAGTCGATTCCGCAAGATCTTTTGAACAAGAGCTATTGCATCGTTCTGGTGCCAGGCTTGAAGAAGGGTGGTTTTGTTTTGGCCGCGAAATGGGGTCGTGGATTTGTGACTTGCCGCCACACGTCCGGCCAGGGCTGGGGACCGCCCGGAGCCGTACGCATCGAAGGCGGCAGCGTCGGCTTGCAGATTGGTGTCTCTTCGACTGACCTGGTGCTGCTGGTGATGAATGAGCGCGGCATGAAGCGGCTGCTCGAGACAAAGTTTACGCTTGGCGGAGATGCCGCGGTGGCCGCCGGACCCGTCGGCCGCAATGCCACTGCGCAGACTGACGCGCTAATGACGGCCGAAATCTTATCCTGGTCGCGCTCGCACGGCGTGTTTGCGGGCGTCTCAGTGGATGGCTCCACGTTACGAAACGATCTCGACGTCAATCAGCATCTCTACGGCCACCGCTGGGCCAACCGGCAGATCCTGCAAAGCGGCCTGCGGCCTCCAGCGCCTGCCGCGAAGCTGATCTCCGAGTTGAACAAGTACTCGCCGCGCGAGGTCCACTAAGCAGATGTTTCGTGAAATTCGCAGGGTGGTGGCCCTGCTGTTGCTCGCCTGCGCTACACTCGCGGGTGAAGTCCGCAGCCTCACGATCCTGCATTTGAATGATCTGCACGCGCATATCTCCCCCGCAAACGGCCACGGCGGCTTTGCTTACCTGGCCGCCATTATCAAGCACGAACGCGACGGCTGCGTCGATTGCATCCTGCTCAACGCCGGCGACCTGGTGCAGGGCAGTCCGGTGTCGACCATCTTTCGCGGCGAACCCATCTACCAGTTGGCGAACCTGCTGGGATTCGATGCCGCGTGCTTGGGTAATCACGAGTTCGATTACGGTTGGGCACAAGCCGCGAAGTTCACCCGGATCGCGAAATACCCCATCGTCACTGCCAACGTGGTAAATGCGTCCGGAGGCCTGATCACCCCCAAGCCGTACGTGATCCTGAAAGTGAATGGCCTGCGCGTGGCCGTGATCGGCGGCATGACCGAGTCACTGAAGACTCTCAGTACCCCCCAATCGCTGGGTGAGTGGCATACCATTCCGCTGGTCGAAACCGTGCGCCAGTATGCGCGCGAACTGCGCAGCCAGTCAGACCTGGTCGTGCTGCTGGCGCATATTGACGGCAACGAAGAGAACGCGATTCTGCACACCGTGCCGGAGATTCCCGTATCGGTGACGGGGCACATCCATTCGGGTCTAACCGAGGCTATGTCGTACGACGGCCGCGTGCTGGTGCGGGTCAAGAGTTACGGCGAAGAGTTGGGGCGGCTGTCGCTTCAGGTGGACACGGACAAGAAGGCGCCCGTCTCGTGGACCTGGAAGCGCATCCCCATTGACGACGCCGCAGTCGCTCCCGACGCGGCGATGGCGCGCGAAGTGAAGGTTTGGGAAGACAAGGTCTCGGCGGAGGTCGACCGGCCGCTGGCCGTCGCGACCCGCGCCTTCGACAAGGACGAAGTGAAGCGCATCATCGAACGGGCTGTGCGGGAAGAGACGCATTCGGATTTCGCCTGGATGAACCTGGGCGGCATCCGTGACACACTGCCGCAGGGCCAGTTACTCGACCGGAACATCTGGAATATCATGCCGTTCGATGACGAGGTGGTCATCGGAACGTTCAAGGGCCGGGATCTGCCTAAGGTCGTGGTCGCCGGCAAGCAGATCGACCCGGAGCGGGACTACACGCTCGCCGTGAGTGACTACATTGCCGCCAACCAGCAGGCCGCGGGGAATCTCCAGACAAGCGGCCTGGTGTTTCCCCGCAGTGCCGGCCTACTGCGCGACATTCTGCTCGACTGGTTTCGCCAGAAGAAAATCATCGACAACGCCGCCGCGTTAGACGGTAGCCATTAAGCCCAGCCGCCGCTTGCACTCGTCAAGCATCGATGCCGTGCGGGTGGCGCCCACGCGGCTCACGCCCAGCGCGCGGACTTGCAGCAAGGCGTCCAAATCGCGCACGCCGCCGGCGGCTTTTACCTGCACGTAAGCGGGCGAGTGCCGCCGCATCAGCGCCAAATCCTCCATGGTGGCGCCGCCCGTGCCATAGCCTGTCGAAGTCTTCACCCAATCCGCGCGCAGTTCACCGCAGATTTCGCACAGCCGGATCTTCTGCGTGTCGTTCAGATAGCAGTTCTCGAAGATCACTTTCACCTTTTGCCCGGCCGCATGCGCCGCGTCGATCACCCCGCGGATGTCCTCCCGCACGTAATCCCAATCGCCGCTCAACACCCTGCTGATGTTCGATACCAGGTCGAGTTCCTGGCAGCCATCCGCCAGCGCCTGCCGGGCTTCCGCCAGCTTGATCGCGGTCGTATGGACGCCGTGCGGAAAGCCGATCGTCGTGCTGGCCTTCACCCGGCTCCCGCCCAGCGTCTCCGCACAGCGCTTCAAATAGTACGGCATGATACACACGCTGGCCACGTCGTAATCGAGCGCCAACCGGATGCCGCGCTCCAAATCCTCTGTCGTCAACGTCGGATTCAGCAGCGAATGGTCGATCATTTTCGCCAGATCTTCGTAGGTATAATCCATGCGATCTCCAGTTTATCGCGGCGCGCGTCGCGGGTTATGCTAGTCAAAGCAGTAACGGGAGATGATCCATGCATACGATCAAACCAGGTTTTCGCACGCCCGCATTTTGCGTGCTGGCAATCGCCGCCGCTATGCCGTGCGGCGTTTGGGCGCAGGGAGGATTTAGCGGCCCTGGGCGCTACGAAATCACCAACGTGCGGTCCGGCAAAGTAATCGATCTGGACCGGAATAATCAGACTGGTGTCATCCAGTTTTCGGCGCGCAACACCGACAACCAGCAGTGGGACATCGTGCCCGCCGAGCCGGGCTTCTTCATCTTTCGCAATGCCATGAATGGCAAAGCGCTCGAAGCATCCGATATGCGCAACAGCTCGCCCGTGCTCGGCATGCCGTTCAGCGGCAGCCCCAAACAGCAATGGCGCATTACGCCGGCGCCGGATGGGAACGCGCTGATTACTAACCGGCTGGGCAAGACGCTCGACATTCCGAACGGCCAGGTCCGGGACGGTGCGCGGGTTCAGATTTACGACATCAACGGAGAAGCGAACCAGCGATTCGTGTTCCGCCGGATCGGCGGCTTGCGTGGCGGTCCCATTGGCAGGCCGCCCGACGATGACGATTGGGATCACGATCACCGCTGGGAGCGTTACTACGGCCGCTTCGATGACCGCGAACATCGCTGGGGGATGGCGGGCGACGGCGTCTGTTTCTATCGTCAGCCGGGCTTCCGGGGACGGGCCTTTTGCGTCGCGGCGGGTGAAGAAGTGTCCCGGATGCCGGATCAGTTCGGCGACCGTTTCCACTCCGTCAAATTCTTTGGACGCGTCCGCGGCGTAGCCGTCTTCGCCCAGGAGCAGTTCGGCGGCCAGCGTATGCGCTTCGACCACGATCAGCCGGATCTGCGCGGCCTGCGTATCACATCGGTGCGCGTCTTCTGACCGGTTAGAGACCCAAAGACGCGGCCAGCGGAATCTGCACGTGCGCGGCATGGTCTTCGATGATGATGCGCCCACCCTCCAGGCGCACATCATCGACCCGCCGCATGCCTTCCGGGGTCGTAGTGTAGAACATGGCAAAGCGCGCCTCGATGGTGGTTTTGGCCGGCAGCCAGCGATAGGTGGGCGTCTCGAACAGAGAGTTCATCTGAATCGTCTCGCGCCGCGGCACGTCGAAGGGCTGCGTCGAGAATTCGAGGCCCCGCGCCCAAGCGCCGTTCGCCGGGTAGAACTCCCAGCTTTGCAGCCACGGAAAATCCTCGCGGCGGAAGACGTAGCCGAGCAGCCTGCGCTTGTCCGGATTGAGCGCGGTAACGAAAACCAGGCGGCGCGACGGATCCATTTGGCAGGTGGTGTGCGCCGTAACGCCGCCGGTCTTCGGCGAGATGCGTATGTCCAGCTTGCCGCCGTTTAGAGCTGGAGCCATCGGCCACGTGAAGTCTTTGCCGGACGCCAGGCGATAGTGCAATTCGCCGGCTTCGCCTGGATCGTGCGGGCGGGTGCGCGCGCGATGCGCGGACATATCCACCAGCGTTACGCCGGGCTCCAGGAACGGAGCGCCTATGGTAGCGTGCTCGGCCCAGCAGACCGGCCGGTCGAACGCTGTTTCGCTCTCCAGATGACTTTCGACGTAGACCACATTCTCGCCATCCACCATGCGAACCGTGCGGGTGAACTGCTCCTGGACGAGCGGCAGCTTCACGGCGAACGTCACCGTTGTGGTCGAGCCTTCCTTGGCCGAGAAGCGCATGTCCCATGGCTTGTCGTAAGCTTCGCCGTGGAACGGCAGGCCTGCGGCCTTTTCTTCGGCCGATGTTGCGCCAAAGCCGTCGACGCACACGAAGTGGCCGATCGACGGGCCAAAGGAACTGGGAGCGCCCGTCTCGCGCGCCAGGCGGATCGGGTTCCACAACGGGTTTAGCTTCGAGGCGTCGTCCAGCATCACGATGCTGGTCATAGCGCCGCCATGCTTGAGGATGGTCAGCTCGATCCTTCCGTTGGACAGGACCAGAGAAGGAAGGCCTTCGTAAGTCGATTGCGTCATGGAAGCGGCACCGGGCCGCTGCGCCAGCAGCGCCAGAGCGGAAAACAAATACACCAGGCAGGAGCGCACGCCCATCAACATAGCATGGCGTGTAAGCTACTGAATCCCTACCGGTGGCAAATGAATCTGAGGATCGGGTGCGCGACATAAAAGTGGAAGTCACGCCGCTTGGCGACCCGCCCAATAGTCCTCGAACCTGCCGTTGAGATGGCAGCAGCGGAGGGCGAGGATGGCATTGGCGCCCCGCACTGTCCAGAACAT